>PDWJ01000218.1_pt1 | contig 204356 bp, 240 predicted proteins | sample 1430881 | NCBI WGS metagenome assembly PDWJ01 (sample SAMN01162460, study PRJNA174530) | Oral metagenome, whole genome shotgun sequencing project. | biome: Marine environment; feature: Marine mammal; material: Swab sample of the gingival sulcus; isolation source: swab sample of gingival sulcus...
CCCCGGTGACAACGGAGTCAAAACTCCAAAAACCCCGTCTGACCTGCGAAGATGCGGCTCAGACCTGTGACAAAACCTGTGTCAAAGCCCTCTCCAGCTGTGACAAAACCTGTGACAAGGCCTCCGATTTGAGGCATTCGGCCGTTTTGTGAGCTTCGGAAGCGAGTTCTTGAGGCGTTCTGAAGCAAGCCCCTGCCATTCATCACCTGATCGGAGTAATGTGACATGAATCACCATGTATTTGAACCGATACCTCGACACCGATGTTCCTTGTCCGAGATGCCGACCAGTCCATATCATGGATGCATGGTCAACCACCACAAGAACAAGGGTGCCCGTTACGAACGGCAAGCGGTTCCCTTCGTGCTCGGGCTGCTTCCCGAGTTCAGCGTCAACGTCCCCGGCCGAAAACTCGGCGAGGGACGAATGCTGGACACAGGTGACCTTGACGTACTTCCCGACACGGCGATCCAAGTCAAAGCATGGCGAGACATGGTTGCCGCTGTGTGGGCCAGCGCCGAAGGTGCTCAGAAACAGGCCAAAAACGGCATGCTGCCCTGCCACGTGGGGATGGTTTGGGTGGTTCGTTCACGTTCGAACCAAGTGCAATGGCTCTTCACCACCACCGAATGGCCTGTCAAGCTAAACGAAGATAACGTTTTTATAACAGGGCTTCCCAGCAAGGCAATGGCACACGTTCGAAACGACGACGGACCATCTCGTGATGCCCGAATTGCCCTGGTACGCCGAGCGAAAACACCCGATTTGTACGTGTCCACTGGCGAAGCCTGGGCTGCCGCCTACCGCGACATGCACACGAACGGACAAAGATTTGACACAGCACCCGGCTGTGTAGCATGATTGACAACAGCACAAGACACCGGGAGTGAACCCGGCTGCGCAAGCGCCTGAAAAACGGCGAAAAGGTACAGTACGGCCTGTGATGGGCTGGTACGACCAAAGTGCCCTGAGCAAATGCGAAACGACCCAGGGTAACTGGCGTGAAAACTAGGCCAAGTTGACTGTTCGGCCCTGGTGAGCGAACAAGCGTCGGGTAGGATCGGCGCTGCACTGAGAACCATAAAGCCGAAATGAAAAAGAACCCGGAATGGAAACTCCGGCGCAACGGAAACATGGGTGATCCTTTGAATCCCCGTCTCATGTGACCAACAGATGACTGACAAAAGGTCAGTCTTTCTGCATAGCTGAACCCACAACTTAACACGACAGGGCATAGGTATGCCCGGACGCCGAAACGATAGATTACGGACCGCTCCGGAGCATAGTGCATTCGTATGCGCTCAATGACCTTGCGTTCCGGTCTCGCATCGGCTCTGACCTCACTGGTATAGGCTGGTGTCGATTCGGAAGGAGGTCCAATGGGCTTCGTGCACCTGCACAACCACACCCATCACAGCAAGCTGGATGGCCTGCAAGCGATGGACGAAATGATCGCGGCTGTCAAAGCTGACGGTCAGTCCGCCGTTGCAGTCACTGACCACGGCACGCTGTCCGGGACATGGGAACTGCATACCGCTGCTCGTGACGCTGGTATCAAGCCGATTCTTGGTATCGAAGCCTATTTGTCCATCGGATCTCGCTGGGAACAGAACACTGTCCAGGTCCCGGCCGAGGACGATTACGACGGTAGCGCCGCCACCGAGTCCACTGGCCGCATGAAGACCAAGCGCTACGAACACTTGACTCTTCTTGCCGCTAACCGCAACGGATGGCGGAACCTTGTCGAACTTGCCAACAGGTCAGAAGACTCATACTTCTACAAGCCACGCATGGATTTCGCCCTGTTGGGAGGAAACAACTCCCGTGGCGGCAAGCTGAGCGAAGGTATCGTCGTCGGCACCGGATGTCTCGGCGGTCCCATTGCCGGACCGCTGCTTCGAGACGACTACGACTCAGCTTTGGCTAACCTAAACACCCTGGTCGAGATCTACGGTCGAGACCGAGTGTTCGTAGAAGTCATGGACCACGGTATCCCCGGCGAACGCAGGGTCATCTCAGGTCTGGTTCAGGTCGCTCGCCAAGCCGGGGTGAAGGTCATCGCCACCAACGACGCCCACTACACCGACCCCGATCAGGCCCGAGTGCACGACGCCTTCCTGTGCATCTCCCAGAAACGCGGTGCCAAGCCAGTAACCGTCGATGAAAAGGACCGCTTCCGGTTCAACGGAAGCGGCTACCATATGCGCACCGAAGCTGAGATGCGAGCAATCTTCGACAATCAGCCAGGAACCGAAGATGCTTGCGACAACACGCTGCTGGTCGCGGACATGATCGAAGACGACGTGATCGGGGAAACCCGGACGCGACTTCCGAAGTTCAACCCACCGAAGGAAAAGCACACTTTCACACTCGGCACCCACGAAGTAGAGATCGAGGCACAACCAACCGCTGGCAAACTGCTTTACGAACTGGTCCGCCAAGGGGCCATCCGCCGCTACGGGCTACCATTCACCAAAGACCTGAAGAAGCGTCTGCGTCGTGAGATCAACGTCATCGCCCACTTCGGCTACGAAGACTATTTTCTCATCATGTTCGACGCCATCGCCTGGGCCAGGTCGGACCGTGGCCTGCCGACCACCGAGTACCCGAACGGAAAGCCGGGTGAAAAACGACCGATCCTGGTCGGTCCCGGACGCGGTTCCGCTGCCGGTAGCGCTGTCGCTTACTGTCTATGGATCACCAACGTCGAACCGATCAGTAACGGGCTACTGTTCGAACGCTTCCTTGACCCCTCCCGTTTCGACTTCCCCGACATCGACACCGATTTCCAAGCCGACAGGCGACACGAAGTACAAGAGTACATGAAAGCACGGTGGGGGCATGAGCGGGTAGCCCTGTTGGGCACGTTCATGGCCAGCTGGTCCAAGCGCTCCATCAAAGACATGGCGCGTGTCACGAACCAGAACCTTTTGGGTGCACAAGTCTGCTCCCACGTCTACTCTTCCGCCATGGCGTCCGAGACACCACTGTCCTTGCAGCTGAGCGGTGACTACCCGCTCGGTCGAGATCTGCGTGAACTGGTGCAGAAAGATCAACGAGCCGCGAAACTGGTGAAAGACGCACAAGTGGTCGAAGGTGCGATTGTAGGCGCATCGGTACATGCTTGCGGCATCGTGGTCGGAGACGAAGACCTTCCCCCGCTGATGCCGCTTCGGCACGACCGTCGCCCTGACAAGAAAGGTGACAACCTGGTCACCGAATGGTCACCAGAAGATGTCGCCGACTTCGGCATGGTGAAACTGGACTTCCTTGCCATCCAAGATTTGACTGTGGTCTCGGAAACCCTGAAGTCCATCGAGCACGCAACCGGTGAAACAGTCAACATTGACGACTTGCCGGTCGGCAACGGCGTGTACGCCAACTCTCATGACGAACGCCCAACAGACGTGGTAGCACGTGACAACGAACGTGCCGCGAAAGCGTGGGCTCTGATCGGCGCCGGAAAGACTTCCGGAGTCTTCCAGCTTGCATCCGGCGGAATCACCAGGTTGGCCCGTTCCGTGCGGCCCGAGAACCTTGGGCACCTCGCAGCAATTGTGGCACTGTACCGGCCAGGGCCGATGAGTTCCGGTGAACACGAAAAGTTTGCGCGTCGGCTGCGCGGTGGTGAACCGGTCACCTACACGGACTGGACAGATGACCCGGCCGAGACCGAAGTCATCGCATCAGTGGTGTCGAAAACGATGGGCTCCATCACGTATCAGGAGGACCTGATGCAACTGTCCCGTGTGATAGCCGATTTCAACGACGCCGAAGTAAACAAGCTTCGCAAAGCCGCAGCGAAAAAGAAAAAGGACATCATGAATGCCCTTTACGTTCGGTGGATCGAGGGTGGCACTCGCGCTGTCCGGTACGATTGGGTGGGCGACGGAAAAGGCAAAGTAGAACCCCGCCTTGACGATAACGGGAACCCGGTTGTCATCGGTGAAAAAGTCGCTTTCCAGAAAAAGACTCTGGATGCTTTGTGGCGAACTTTCGAAGGGGCTGGTGCTTATCTTTTCAACAGCTCCCACGCCTACGCTTACGGCTATGTTTCCTATATGACTGCTTTCTTGAAAGCAAATTGGCCAGCCCATTTCGGAGCAGCATTGCTTTCTTCGGTGGAAACAGACGAGAAACGCATTGCCATGCTCAGGTCTCTTTCCGAATTCGGAATCAAAGTGGCTCCACCTTCAGTCAACCTGGGTGGTGAGCACACCGGTGTTGACGAGAACGGGGTGGTCCGTCTTGGCCTAACTGAGGTGACCGGTGGTGGTGTCAACGCCAGCTATATCGTTCAAGAAAGAATCAAGAACGGACCCTTCTCGTCCATTCATGACATTTTGAACCGGGTCCGCATTCCCGCCGCCGGAGAAAAGGGAATGAAGATACGGAAACTACCGGTGAACACCGTAGAAGCATTGATCGAAGCTGGTGCTTTGGACGAGTTCGGCATTGCCCAACACGGTGAGCCGTGCCGCAAAGGCATGCTCATGATCGTTCGCGCCTCTGAGGAACACGACTTGCCGATCCCCCATGTCGAGTTCGGTGTAGAAGACCTGGCAATCCGAGAACGGTCCAGGTTAGGGCTCAACATGGTGGAGTCACCACTGAGGGTGCTCGGTGATCAAGTGAAGAAGTGGCGTGAACCCACTGGTCGAAACAGTCGCCCCATCCCGGTGCATCGCATTCCACGTGAACGTGGCCAGTCCGTGTCCACGGTCGGCGTGTTGAGTTCGTTGAGTGAACGACAGATCAGCACAGGTCTCATGTGGGGTTGCCATCTTGAAGGTACTCACGGCGGTGTCGAAGTGAACGTGTGGCCGAACAAGGTGAAAGAGTTCCTGGAGCGCGGTGATCAACCTGTTCCGGGGATGCTACTCGGAGTCACAGGACTCACAAAACTGTACACGCCACCGAGCGAGAACGGTGAAGACGAAGCCGACGCCATTCTGAGTGTTTCTGTGGATTCGATTTGGCGTGGACAGTTAGTCGATGAGCCCCTGTACGACATTCCAACACCGGCCTCCCCACTTGCTGTAGAATCTCTCAATGAGACAGCTCCAGAACTTCCTATTGAGGTCCCGGACATTCCGGCACCCAGGACCGAACCGGAACCGCCTCCTGCGGCGGCCGCACCCGAGGACGAGTTCGAGACCGTTCCGGATGAAGACGAGGATCTGGTCCCGATGCCTGACCTAGCAGACACACCGGTGAACAGGTTGCCGGTGACGGTCACAGCATCAGACGACTTCGACGATTTCGTTCAATCCATGCCACACACGTTCGAACCCGTGGCCGAGGTCACTGAAACCCCAAGCCCTGCTGAGATCGTCACGGACGATCCCGTGGCTGAGATTCCAGTGCCTTCGGTGGTGAAGCTGCGAAGCAGGGTAACCCTCAGGAACGCACTGGGCACCAGGCAGGCCGACTTCTTGTTGAGCAACGTGCCGGGTTTGGCTGATCATCGTGCCCTCATCAGCAAGTGGTTGTTGACCGCAGCCGAGGACGAGCAGTATTCACAGACTTTTGAGGTGCTTGGTCAAACGGTGACATTCGTGGCCAGCAGAAGGGGTGACAGCAAAGCTGTTCGCGCCTTGGCGGACGCACTCAAGAACGAGTGAACGCTTGGGGCCGAGAAGCAACCTGATTGGGCGTATAGTCAGTGGTGTCTCGGAAATTCCGAAGACGTAACTGATTCTTTTCAGGTGAAGGGTGGCTCCACTTGTCTGACAACTCCGGCCCGCTAGATGAGCCAGAACCATGGCGTGATATCGAGGATTGGACCGATAAAGAGATCCATTTCCTGTCGGATCAGATCGCAAACAATTTGGCGGCCCAGAACGCTATGGGTAAGTGGATCGATTGGATGCGGCACGAGTCGCCTGGCGAATTTGATTTCGATTGGGTCAATAACGCGACTACTCAAGATCGTCAAGAAGAGTTGGAACGCAACACTTTCGAAAATATTTATCGAGTGTTGCGGCGAACCGCACCAAAAGCCCCACTGAACTTCCCACGACACACAACCCCGGTACCCGATGAGGAACTGGTGTTCCTTGGGAATCGTGGCACTCTTTCCGATGCACTCAGCAGTGACGTGGGTCAACAGCTTGCGCATCTGCTTCGAATTGACGAACAACCATCGCCTATAGGTGAGTGGTTGCCGACCAGTGAAGAAGGTGACCGTTATCCGACCGTGTTCCACTTGGATTGCCGTCGTTTCGTATTCGTGGCGGCAGTCGAGTCCGACGAAGACAGCATCGCAGAATTGGCCAGTGCCATACGCAGTCACCGCGCGAAGCTATCTGCTTTGAGGTCCAGTCTTGGTGGGATAGACTGGTAGTACCGGACAGCCCGGTGTATCGCACAAGTGCCACCGCAAGGGTGGATCGCAAAGGAGACAGCATGTTCAACGACAATCAGATTCAGTTCACAGGCAATCTGGGCGGCGACCCGGAACTACGGTACGGGCCATCCGGCGTCGCCCGAGTTTCGTTCACGGTCTTCGTGAACGACACGAAGACCGCCAAGAATCAGGACCCGAAGTCGCACCCGATTAGGGTGAGCGCTTTCGGAGAGCTGGCCGAAAACGTTACCGAATCCCTCGAAAAGGGGCAACGAGTTCTGGTTGTGGGCAATATCGACACCTACGATATGCCAGGACTTTTCAATGAGGAGGGTAAATCGGTCAACCGCACCGGTTTCTCTGTGCGCGCCGACGAGATCGCCCCGTCACTGCGGTGGGCTACCGCCACTGTGAAGCGGTCCGACCGTCGCCAGCAAGGGTCTGGCCAGGCGTCGGAGCAGGCTGCCCCGGTTCGCCCCACCCAGAATCAGGGCCGCCCGGCCCGGAATCAGGCGCCCGCTCAGAATGTTGTTGCGGACGACGACTTCTAAATCGACAAACGACCAGGGGCCGACCTACGGGTCGGCCTCTGGCGCTAGACTATAAACATGAGCAACCACAAGTCACCCCTGGTACGATCAAAAGGACAAACGTTCCTTTGGTATGCGTCCCACCGGGTGACCCGCTTCACCGTTATCGGATTGACCATGCTCATGGTGGTCGTACCGGCTTTCGACTATGTGCCGGTCGTGTACGGAAAACTCACAGCGGAACCTCTACCTGTGCCCACGGTCACCATCATTCCGACACTTGAACCATCTCCGACTCTTTCCGAATCTCCGACTCCGACGTCTTCGCCGACTCAAACTCTGGCACCTACTCCTGTGCCCACTTCGACTCCTACCCCAACTACGGCACCACCCCCGCCGCCGAAACCGAAACCGAAGGTGGACAACTGCCCCAACGGGGATTACACAGGATCCAACACGGACGGCAAGTGTGGCCAGGCTCCCCCGCCTCAGCCGCCGCCGAAACCGAAGGTGGACAACTGCCCCAACGGTGATTACACGGGCTCCAGCACGGACGGCAAGTGTGGTTCGCCACCTCCGCCGCCTCGTCCGGCACCACCACCGAAACCGGTTGACCGGTCCGCCACCTATAAGCGAACAGTTACCTGCAACGCTCCCGTGACGCTCACTGTCACTGGTTCCGGCAACGGTAAGATAACCACGCGAATCAGTGGTGCCGCGTCCGGTACTGGTGGGGCCAGGCTTACCGTTTCCGGCCCTGCCGGGCGGTACACCGTTGCTGTCATTGACTCTGCTGGATCTCCACGCATGAGTGTCAACGCTGCGGGTGCAAATTGCAGCTGATCGAGAGCACTGTCGGCTGGTTGGGTGAGCACAAACCGATCATCGGTGGGTTGATGTGTCTGGTGGTTGTCTTGCTGCTGGTCCGGACGTTCCGACGTGTGGAGCGTGACCCGCGACGAGCTTTCACCAGTGCTCAACGCCGTGAAGGTAACCAGCGCGCCGGCGAACGATGCGAGTTCGACAGGTTCCTGTTTTTCCGTTGCAAAGGACCGGCCCAGCACGGTGATCACTGGTACCCGTGGTCGAAAGGTGGTGCGACGGAGTTGGGCAACTATGTTGCTGCCTGTGCAAAACACAATTTGGCCAAGTCAGCCAAAACACCCACCTTGTGGCAAACTCGCCGGTTGGAGCACCGGCGACGCAACTACTTTCCCGAGGGCGTTCCTACCGCTGCGGGCCAAAAATACCGGCGTTGACCCGTTCAGCGTAACGATGTTGCCGGTAGGCACCGCAGTTGTCTTGACTTGAGTGGTTTCGATAACCGAAACCCATGGCAGGAAGGAACGCGGATGGGGCGATCACTAACCAGGGGAACTATCTTGCCTCTGGTGGCGCGATACAACCATGGTCACGATGTTATGGACGTAATGACCATGGTACTCACGTGGATGCGCGAAGACGGCGCAGCCGATAGTGACGCGCCTTTGTACGTGGCCAGCATCCTTGAGTTGAAGGATGCTGAAATGGCAACTTCTTAACAGTGAGGCAAACATGAGACTTGCAACAGTTGAGCAGAGAGCATTGCAGGCTAGGGGCAATGCTTTGTCGGGAATGGTCCAATTGGAGATCGGTGCCTCCCCGATGGTTTACATCGAAGAAGCACAAAATTGGTTGGGCGAGTCCGCTAATTTGTTGACATCAAAGGGCTTGCCGTTCGGTATTTCTGAAGCGGCAAGCCGCGCCAAGCGGCATCTAAGAGACGCCGCCTATGATTACAATCATGGCGACTTGTGGGGAGCTTACCACAACCTTAACTCGGCAGCCGAGTTCTTCGGAACCACTGCCCGACTGGCAGCCGCAGCTGTTGAGGTTACTGAAGCAATGGGGGTGTCACAATGATTGCATTGGAGATCTCAGCTGCTTTCAATAAGCAACTGAGATGGCTGCAAGGGGCTACTGAGTTGGTCCGGCGAGACGATATCAAAGCAGCAGACGAGGTGCTGAAGCCCGTGGAGGAGACCTTTATTGATCTGCTCTCCAAGGCGGGTGAAAGTCAGGAGCGGTTTATTACACCTCTTCTTTGGTTGACCAGATCTGCGAGAGAGAGCCTAGGAAACAAGGATCTGAACGGTGCTTTGGTGGCTATTGAACCTCTAATGGTTTTTGTCGCCTCGGAGCAGGCAGTAGTTATCGATGCCGAGCTGAAGCACCTAAAGGTCAAGACAGCTGTCATGGGCAGTCTTGAGGACGCAGAAAATGCGGCCTATGATGCGTGTGAGTACTATTCACTGGGATTTGTGGACAATGCCCGAGAGAAGGTTGATGAATCTCTTATGATTTTGATGGCCCTTCGGGACAGTGAATCAGTTACCGGAATCATGTTGGAGGATGCGATCAGCAACACCGTTGACGCCAAGAAGATGCTGTCTCAGGCTGGTCCTGCTGCCCAGGAGCAAATGGACTTTGCTCGCCGTGCCACCCGCGCACTTTTGAAGCATTACCGGGACAGCAAGTGACGGAAAACGGTGTTGTAGAGACATCCCTGTGCCGCGCTGACGCTTTGTTGGCTGCTGGGTTGCTGAGCGGTGCACTATTGGAGCTTAAACGCGCTGAGCAGGCACTGGCGGCCGCTGGTGATACTGATTTGAAGGTGCAAGGGGCGGTCCAAACGGCAGTGAGGGCACTGGACTCCGGTTCACCCCTTGCGGGGTTCGCCTTGTACAGTGCCCTCAGCTTGGTGAAGAAGTGATGCCTAAAGCATCCCGGCCACGGTCCACCAGCCAAGAATGATTGGGGTGGCGCCGAAGAAGATTGCGCGAGCCACATCTTCCCACGCTTCCCCAGTGGTAAGGCGTGCCAGGCGCACTCGGCCACCGAACGGCCACAGCAGCGGAATTCCCTGTTTGGTGATGGCGTCACCGAGAAGGTGAGTGAGGACACCGACAGCGGTGCCGAACACGGCTGCGTGCACACTGATTTGGGTGGTCCCGGCAACAGCTAGGAGCGACCCGCCCACCGCGACGGAGATAGCCACATGGGTGCGCATGCCCTTGGTCATCTTGAGGTTCAGTGCCCCACTCCCCATGGCGAAAAGGAACGCCAACCAGGCACCGAACGCGATAGGGTTCCACATGCCGATACCGTAAGTGATTCCACTGAACACTGCCGCACCGACCAGTGAGTGAGTGCCTTGACGATGCCCACCACTGACCAGGTTGGCGATATGGGAAAGGGTTTTGGTCACCGGACCCAGGGAGCGAGCGATGGTGCCGTTCGGGTGGTCGATGTCGGGGAGCACGGCGCCACCGAGTCCGGCCGCTGCGAAGGGGAGGTAGTCAACCATGCCGTTGCTGGTTCCGCCAGCGGCTTCCACTACTGGTTGCACCATGGGAAGAGTTGCGGCGATTACCATGAGGCCGGATGCGGCGTGTGACTTCCCTAGCATGTTTAGCTCCCCTTCGGTTGTGTGCTCTGACCAGTATATCGGACCAGTAGGCCACAACCTTGAGGGGTTACGCCACTCGGGTGATTTCAGTTCTTGGTGCCGTACTCCAGGGCGTCAGCCCAGTCTTCTTCGTAGGGCGAAAACTCGATGTCGTCCGGACCGTCGATGATGGCGCCGAGCTGTTCGAACCGTTCGTATACTGCGTCAAGGTCGAAAAGGCTGGTCGTGGGTCCGAGCACGGGCGTGATACCCTCGGCCAACAGCTGAGACTTGTCCACGAAGATGCCGTTCACGCCCGTGCTCCCCTATGTGTGTTCGTGTGTATAAGTGTGTCTTGCCAGTGTTATCGGCAGGTTCGTGAGAAACTTTAGCGATTAGCCCATTCGAGTTACAGTGCTTGTGGCCTGCTGTCGGAAGTCGCCAAATAGTCCTCCCCAACCTTCTCCACAGTGATGCTTGCGAACCGTTCCGCCCCGGCCTGCTGACCGGGCAACGCATCGTTGGTGGTGAGAGTGTGAAACTCCATCAGCACTATCCATGCGTTGTCTCGGCCTTCGATAGGCATAACTTCGGTGCTGGTGATAGCAACGGTAACCCGCTGGTTCCGGCCTCGCATGAACTTGTATGTGTCCAGGTCCCCAACGGACGGGGACTCGATGTTCAAGCTCCGCTGATTCTGTTGCTCTTCAAGTTCACCACCGACAATACCGTTGAATGCTTCCGGGTCCCAACCAGGGTACGGTTCGCTGGAATCGAACGAATATAACAACTTGATATAGTCACGGGCTGGTTTTGCGACCTCACCACGGTTCGGCACGAAAAACGGATCTTCCGTTTCTTCACCAGGGTCTACAGGTTCAGCAACACCACCGCCACCACCCAACGGTGGCTCCTCGGTGGTCTTGTCATCCCGGAGCACCCCGAAAAGAACAATCGCACCGATCACCAACAACACCACCGTAACAATGATGATCTTGAACTTCCGGTCGTCACCCATACCACCAAGTATACTCTCTATACTGCCCGTTCCGCCACCACTATTCACAACGGGTTCCCTTTTCAGGAACCTTGCCCTTCAGCAAGTATTTATCCACCGCCTGATTGATGCATTGATTCGGTCCACCGTAAGCAGTGTGCCCCTCTCCTACCAGTGTGAGCAACGTTCCACTGGACAACTGTTCAGCCAAGCTTTCAGACCACTTGTACGGGGTAGCCGGATCACCAGTGGTGCCGACAACCAGAATCGGATCAGCACCCTCGGCTGCAATCTTCCCCGGTTTGCGAACAGGCCCGAAAGGCATCCTTGAACAAGCAAGATCCGAATAGGCCATTCTCTGCCCGAACACTGGTGCTACTTTCTTCAACTCTTCACCGAGTTTCTGCATCTCTTTCCGTGTTTGTAGCGAATTGTAATCCAAGCAGTTGATGACATTGATCGCTTCCATAAGGTTCGACCGGTACGGACCATCTATGCTGCGGTCCGAGTACAGATCGTTCAAGAACAACAACAAACCACCGTTGCCTTTCTGAGCTTTGTCGATAGCGTCCGCAAGCAACGGCCAGGCATCTTGATTATACAGTCCCGCGATGATCCCGGTGGTCGCCATGTTCGCGGTCACAGCCCGGTCAAGCTCAGTGGGGATCGGTTCTGTTTCTGCTTTTTTGATGAGGTCAGAAATTTGCCTCATCCCGTCGTCCACACTGCCCTTCAACGGGCAAGTGAGTTTCGTTCCTTCCAAACACTCTTTGACGAACTGCCGCATGGCTCTTTCGAACCCTTCAGCTTGACCGACAATCTGATCTCTCCCCCGGTTCGAGGGGTCGATAGCGCCGTCCAACACCATCCGCCCCACCCGTTCCGGGTAGAAACCAGCATAGGTTGCCCCCAGCAATGTGCCATAAGACGCGCCCAGGTAAGCCAATTTGTCCTCTCCGAGTGCCGCCCTGATGATGTCCATGTCCCGCGCGGAAGACCAAGTGTCCATATGCCCGAGCCGGTCCCCGGTACCCTTCTTACAACCTTCGGCAAACTCCATGGCAAGATCGCTGCCCTTTTTGAAACCTGCCGGTGTATCCAAACGGAAATCTGCCGCCATCCACTCGTCCAACTTCTTGTCAGTAACACACTCGATGGGACTGGATTCTCCTACCCCGCGCGGGTCAAAACCAACGAAGTCGTAACGCTCTGCCACATGCTTGGTTACCAGATGATCCCCTTGCTCTCTAATGATATCCACACCGCTACTCCCCGGCCCGCCAGGGTTGTACAACAGTGAACCGATACGTTTAGCCGGACCTGTTGCCTTTCGACGCAGCAAGGCAATGTCAATAGTGTCACCCTCCGGCCTTGTCCAATCAACAGGAACTGTGACAGTCGCACATTCAAACTTGTCACATTTTTCCCATTCGAGTTGTTGTTCGTAGAACTTCCGGTACTCGGCCCGTTTGCTGGTTGCGCCGAGATCGTTGAGTTCACCGACCTTTGACGGCATGACACTCATTCCAGGATGGGTGTCGTCAACCACAAGGTCACCATTGTTGGCAAGACTGCAACCAGCAATGACGGTCAATGCAACCGTTGTGGCGGCCAAAGGGGGCAAGAGTTTCCGGGTCATGGAAACAGCATACCCGTAGGCATTGTCGGCCGCCTCACTCGTTAAAGGTCACTTCTGCCTCGGCGCTTTTTCGAAGTGAATGTAGGCGTTGAACTTCTTCGGATCAACACCCTTATCCATCGAATACCGGTGATGAATAGCATTGTATTGTTCGATGTCAATGGTCCCATCAGGGTTCACCGCCGCAACCGATGCGACGTGCCCGTAGTTGGTGCGACCATTCGGTTGCGGGTATCGGCCACTCTTCCCGTACCAGGTTGCGATGCTGCCAACGGCAGGGGTTTGATCGACCGGAATACCGATCTTTTTAGCCTCGAATGCCCATTCGCCGCCGTTACCGAAGTGCGCCTGCTTGCCGTTGTAGGTCCAGTAATTCTCGAAGTCGGGGTGTGACGTGGAACGAACATAGAAAGCAGCCCAAGAAACACACTCTCCCCAGAAGAAACGCCACGGATCGATGCCGTCACGGCCACCGTTCGTTTGCTTCCAAAAGACCATATACTTGTCACCGATCATTCCACCTTCACCAGGTGTTGCGGTGGTGTCCGATGTTTGGCTTGTGCAAGCCTCCGGGCTGGCACCGCTCAGGGTCACCCCAGAAGCAGCTTCCAGCACCTCACGAGATGCCTGCTCCCACATTGCGTAACGATCCGGGAACGCACTGACCTGCACCGACTGAGCAGCCTTACCCAGGTCGATGTGTTGCCAGTTCGGGATCTGCAAAAGACCACGAGCATGCCCTGCCGGCGCGCCTTCCGGATCAGCACCCAGGAACATGAGGGACGCATAGGTTGGGTCCATCAGCTGCTTCGGAGTGCCCCAAGCTCCTGTCAAAGCCCTCTGCTGGAACAGGCCAACGGAATCATGGTCACCCTTGGCCACCCCGTCGTTCGGGTAGTTCTTCGATTCCGGTACCGCTTCACTGGCCAGGTTGCGCCAGTGCGACTCGACCGCCATCGTCATGGTGGCAATGAGCATCGCCTGTTCACGTTCCGCCTCGGACGCAAACCCGTTGTACCCCTTGAATGCTTGCACCATCTTGGCAACGTTCTGCAACTGTGCAGCACCAAGATTGATGGTTTGACCGTCAGACGAAGTAACGGTGATCCCGGACTCCGGCTCCTCCCCAGCTGAGGTACTGGTACCTTGCGCTTCACCACCAGTGCTGCTGGAACCCCCGGATGATTGGGCGATCTTTATCAGACCTTCGAACAGCTTCTTGGCATCCGCAACATGGTCCTCATACTTGTCTTCTTCTTTACCCATGGCTTCGGCAGCGATTTTCGCGACGCTCTTAGATTCACGATCCTTGACCTGCCGCAAACCGGGCAGCTTTTCACCGCCCTTGGCCGTGTGCCCCAAGAAGAACTTGCGGGATGCGTATTCGGCGTCCTCTAACAATTTGCGCTTACCGTTCGCGTAATCCTGGTCGTGCTTGAATACGCCGTACACCCCACCCAGTAGTTTGGTTTCCCCTATTGCCGCAGCCAAACCTGCTTGCACGTCCTTTTCGGACATTCCAAGGTTCTTACCGGTCCTGAAGATTTCCGCCGCATTCTCCAGCTTCTTACCGTCGTATCCGGCGATACCTTCCGGTGGCAGGTCCCCGATTGTCCAGTTCTCACTTGCTGTCGGTCCTTGGTTGGGGGCGACGCATTGGTTCGCAGAAAGGCCAAGGCGCCACTGCAAAGCCATGTCGAAAACACCGGTCGCCCATTGTTCGTTGGCGGGTTCCAAAGGCAGACTGGACAGTGCCGTCTTGTAAGTGTTGGAGATCTTCTCACGGGTTTCGTCGCTGACAGCCCAATCGATTTTCCCGCCTTCACTGATTCGCCCACCGCTGGCGATGTCACTGCCGTCCCAACCGGGCTGTTCGTTCAGTGCCTTACTGAGTTTGGCACCGACGATGCTGGAGCACTTACGCAAGTCTTTACGAGTGGCTTCCCATTCTTCATCACTCATGTCTTCCGGGCGAGCATCGTCTTTCAGTGAGCACAGATTTTCCGGGTCTCGTGGTGCTGCGTTCAGGTTCGTGGCGACACTGAGGCTGCTAGGGTCACCCATGTCCATCGGTTTCGCTGAGAAGTCGTAGTCGCCATCACCTTCGTTGAAAGAGATGTGAACATGGTCGAAGTGATTCGCGCTTACAGAGCCACGGTCTTCCATCGGCCGCCAGTTCGCGTCACCACGACGAGCGTTCCAGATTTTCTGTTCCCAGATGATGTACTTGATGTTGAGCGCTTTGGCATTGGCTCGCGCCCATGCGGCCACGGTGTCACCGTTTTTGTGACCTTCGTCGGTGCGTGTTCCGTTTTTGCTGATCATCACGTCCAACGCCAGCCCATCGTTGTGGTCACTGCCAGGGTCACTTCGGTAACCGCCAATCTCCTTCGTTTGGAAGCAGTTGTAAAGGTATTGGCGCACGTTGGCCGGGTGCTTCTTGGTGCCATCAGAGAAGCTGCCCTTTTGACCGGTCCCTGTGCAGCCTTCGATTTCGGCTGGTACGTCCCCGCCCCCTTCACTGTCGCTGCTGGAGTTACCTCCCGGACCGGTCACGTTGTTGATTTGATTGCTGCCGTTGCCGCTGCGGTAGATAGCAGCCACCACGGTCCATTCAACACCGTGCTCACGTGACACCTCTTTGATAATGTCCAGGTCTTTGACTGCCATACCGGCTTGCTTGATCTGGTCCACCCCGTTGCTTTCAAGAACTGTTTCGCCGCTGCTTGCAGTGATGCCTTTGAAAACGGAAGCGACCAGCAAAGACAGGATCAGCAATGCGATGATGCCTGGTGCGACACTGAGCATGATGCTTTTTGCTGCGTTCTTTCGTGCCCGGCCGTCCTTGATGATGGTCTGTGCGACATTCTTCGCCGCACCTGGAACGCCACCACCTTTGGCAGCACCTTTCACGGCACTGGTCGCGATGGCCCCTGCACCGGTGTCATTGAAACGTTTCATGGCGGCCTGCCCCAGGCCACCCTTTTTCTGTGCAGGGGAACTTCCCTCCCCGGTCATCCCACCGGTAAAGCGTGGCCGTTTTGCTGTGGCTCGTGTTTTGGGCAGCTCAAGGCCCGGACCGTCGCCCATTTTTGTCTTTGGTCGGGGGCTTACGTCCGGGCCTTTAGCTGGGTCTTTTGCCACATTTCCTCCACTGGCCATGATGGCCTAGACGGTGGCCATCACCTCATTATAATCGGCTTCTGCATCTGCTGCCAATATCGCAGCTTCTCGCAACTGTTCCGCCGCATCGGCCGCGTTCTGAGCCGCTTCGACAGCTTCCTGGTGACGGCGCTCCTCAATTTCATCCGTGGGGTCATAGATAGCGCTTTCTGGCCAATCTTTGTCAAACATGGCACCGAAGTCTTCAACCAGGTTCACGCTCTCTTTGGTCATCCGCAACCTAATTTTCATGACTCTCTGGCGATCCTCTTCCGACAACTCCTTAGCAGCCCGGTACATGCCCAAACCACGGATGCACTGCCTGGTTTGACGATGAGAAGGGATCCACGACAGAGCTTCCACTTCGGCCATTATTTCGCCCTTTCGCTGACCTTCCAGCCTCTCCCATTCACGAACGGCATCTAAGTATTCCCTTGTCGGCTTACCGGTCCACCCGGTTTCCGGCACAGGTTCAGGATTCTCTTCCAGGAATTGCTGGTACCTGACATCAAAACGTTGCTGGTCAACGGCGTGACTGGCTTGCAGAAACTGATCAACGGCCGCATCACTGATTTCGACGTTCGCCCAGAAGTTCCGCACTTGCTCAGCAGAATACCAAGCAGGTGGATTGTTCAAAGTCCCACCCGTGTCTTCGATAATATCGTCAAACAATTCTGCTTCTTGCTCGGTGCGCCAGGTCGAGGCGAATTGACCGTTGTCCAACCTCGGCTGATCGGGGCTGTACATGAGTTTGTCCTCCTTTTCTGAGCGCATTACGTGCGGGTGAAATTGCTTTCAGTATTGACCCTACTCTGTTTCACCCCGACGCGGCAAGCCATGTTCCGGTGTTTCCCGTTTCGGGTTGAACAGCGGACCTTCCTGTTTCGGCTCTTTGAACACTGTGTCAGTGTGCTGAGACCGTGCAAAGATAGGCATTTCAGGAGCATCACGTTGAGCCTTTTGTAGAGCTTCTTTCTCCTTCCTCGCCTGCTTCTCAGCTTCCCGCTTAGCCTGATTCTGAGCCTTCTTCAACTCACGCTCCTGCTCCCTGCGGATCTTCTCCTCCTGCCGCCGGGCCGCGTCACGTTGAGCCTGCAACAGGCGCATATTGTCCTGCTGCTTCATGGTCCGCTTCACCCGATGCGTAGACGGGACGTCCCGGACCCGCTTCGCGGCTTTAACACCCGCATAAGCGGCAGCGGCACCGACAGCGGCAGGTGCGACGGCAGCACCCAAAGCGACACCGCCGACTCCGAGCGCACCAGCCTTCAAAGCATGCTTGCCAGCGTTGGCGCGCATGTACTCGCCAGCAGCACTGGCCCGCTCCTTCACCTTACGGCCACTGCGGTTGGCGTGAGCACCAGCACGCTCCTTGAACGCAGCCTTCGGACCTTCACTCCACTTCTTGTCCCAACCGTTCGGCTTGCCCAGTGAGTACATCTTGCCCAACTTGTTGGCGGTACGCTGATCCTTCCGTCCGGATGCGTAACCACCGGCAGAAGTGAGTGGCTTACCGCCCATCATGCCCTTGACAACATCATCCCCGACTTGCCCAGCCGCAGACTTGCGTTCCTTGGCAACCGGACCGGTCGGGCCACCAGGCAGACCGAGACCTGTCTGACCAGCACTGGCTGTGATGTCGCCACCACCCCTGGCCAACGTGTCTTTCATGCCGTCAAGAGCGCCGTGGGCCGGGATGACAAGGTGACCATCGTGCGAGCTTCCGTCTCCGGTGATCTTGCCACTGGCGGAACTGCCACCACCGCCATCAAGACCACCGCCTGCACTGGCCATGGCAGCACCACCAGTACCAGCACCAACCATGGCAGCGCCACCCTTGCCGCCACTCATAGGCGACATTCCACCGACACGTGGTGTGCCACGTAAAGTCTTACCGACCGCACGGGATGCCATTGCACGGCCATGGTGCTCGGCCTGCATGCGGGCGCGCTGCATCTGCCGTTGGAACATGCTTGCGGCACCACCACCGGCAGCACCACCGATTGCACCACCCGCCATGGCCGCACCGAAAGCTTGACCGGAAGTCAGCTTGAACGGGCTAGGTGCCTTCAAATACTGGGTGAAGATCCTGTGGATCATGTAAATGCTTGCGATTGGCGCAAGACCCGTCCAAATGACAGTCGTGACACTGGACGTTCCGGCGAATGCTGCACCGGCTTCTTGTAGGAACCTTGACAGAATCGCCACGAAACTGATGATCAGTGTGGCACCGAATGCCAAGAAAGCCATCCCCACGTACTGTTTGAACAGCTTCATGATTCGGTCTTCGTTCTGAGACCCAGGAATCAGACCAGTGATAGCAACAAAGATGGCGAACATGGTCAATGCGACCAGTCCGAGCTTGGCCACGAAAACAGCCAGACCGAGCAGTGCGAACGTGGTGCCGACAATGATGCTGGAGATCAGGTATGCGGCAGCGACCCCGATAGCAGCGGTGTTCTCAGTGCCGTGCAAGTTACCGATAAAGTTGGAGATGTCAGAGTGACCTTCGGTGGCTTTCGCGATATCTTCAGGATCGTCACCGAAGTCGAAGTGGCCACCAGCGTCATCATCTGCTTTGGTGAAGAAATTCATGCAGTCTTCGGTGCTGGGTGCCTTGTCTGGCAGGTCACCCCATGCGGGATCGACCTCCCACTTGCTGCCACCCTTGTACACGCACGCAGCCCAGGCAATCATTGCTTCGTCTTCTTGCTTGTTGGTGCGCCATTTGAGCGCGCGGGACTGGTGGTTCATCCGCACGCCCATCTTGTCCAAGACTTCCTTTTGACCGGTGATGATCACCTTGTAATCGCCCTGCATGCGGTTGGCTTTACCACTGGACGGAACACCAGCGTAACGATCCAGCAGGTGGCAGTACGCTCGCTCACCGAACGAATTGTTCACCCCGAACTGAGCGTTGACGTAAGCACGCAAACCAGTTGCTTCCCACATGGCATTAAGCGAGCGTGGCACCACACTGGAAGCTTCATATGCGACACCCTGATTTTCGTACGCTTTCTTGTAAATGTCGTTCAGTGCCTTGGTGTAATTGGAGCAAGTGGCTTTGTTGACACCATCACGAGCTTCCGGTCCACCCACAGGACGCTCAAGCATATAGTCGTTGATTGCCGATGCGGGCATACTCGCGGCCTTGTGAACTACCGTGTTGATTTTGTAGGCGAACCAACCCGGCGAACCCTTCCCATAACCCGGTGTGTCACCTTCCCGTGTTTGCATGGCACCGTTGATGAGGATCACAAGGATGCCAGCGCTGACCATGATGCGAATCAGTCCTTGGGCGCCGCCGCCATTGTTACGTGCCTTGAACATGATCCCGAGCAGGGACGCGATGAACAGCATGATGACGATGCCGGATTTCATCACAGCATCACCCAGACCACCAGCCAGTGAATCAACACTGGTGTAAATACGGTCGCCGAGACAGAAACGGGACGAACCTTCAGTGACACCGGAACCCATGTTCCAGGCCATGTTCCCCAAGGAAAGGAATAGCTGCACGGTGCCAGCCCGCTGAATACGATCCGCAATCGTTCCGGGCGCATCCATGACACCCGACTTCAACCTGTAGTGCTGTGTGCTGACCTTACCCCATCGTTCAACAGGCAAGTATTGGGCGTTGCTTGCCTGCGCCCAGTCCGACGCACCTTCCGAGCTGGTGGCACATAGCGGGTTTGTGGCTGCTCGCCGGTCAGACTCCGGAAGACTCCGCAAATAGTCGTCGTCAGCTGCTGGGTGGCCGTATGCGGTAAGAGCTTCGTATTGAATGGCGGCAGTGGCGTTGCCGGTCACGGTATCCATGAACGCCGGCGCAGCACTGGCAGGGTTGACAAAGATCGTGGTGATCATGGCGACCACCCCGAGCAGAATCATTTTCACCCTATTGCTCACCATTCCGGCACCTCCGGTTGTTTCTTCTTCCCATGGTTTTCTTTGATCGGCTCCAAGTCGAAGATGTCGTAAACATCATGTTTAGGCTTATCGACTGGGGCCGTGCGCTGACGCACATATTTGATTTCCGCGTCCAGCACATCGACCGGGTGCCCGCAGACAAAGACTTGCCCGTCACGGGCATTTTTCCGGTCTCGAATCGACTGCCAGTTACGCAATTGCATACCTTGACGAGAGTGCCCTTCTATGAGCCAGAACGCAAGTCCTTCAACTGCTGCAAAAACAGCGATGGCGTAGACACCGAAAAGGATAGCTGCGAACATTGCTGCGAACAGTGCTGGGAGAAAGGCCGCCAAGAAAATCAACAATCCACGCCGTGGGATATCGAACCCCTTGACCACGAAACGGCGCTGATCATTGGCCTGTCTCGTGAGTGGCGTGAGATTGAAAATTACCGGGGCGGACCCTTCTCCCATCAGAGCTACCTTTCCTTAGATCTGGAAAAGATTGTAGACCGCGTTGATGGCCAGGTCCACAATCTTCAAGAACCACGGAATGATAACGTTGGGCGCGGTCATCAAAGCACCCAAAGCTGCGGTCCAGCCGAGCATGGAGGTATTGCCTCCGCTGCCCTGCTTGCGCTGCCATAGATACTTGGTGATGGCCCATGCCATCAGAAGCACACCGATAGTACCCATGGCCTGCGGCAGCCCCGGAACCGCGCTCGTGATGCTGCTCCAGGCGGAACTGAAGTTGCCACTCAGGTTACTCATGTTGTTCTTCCCTCCATTCTCTTCTGGTTTAGTGAGGCACCCTTGAACATGCGTCAGGGCACCCCGCAACTAAGGAACGTGCGGGATGCCGAACATATTCATTTTTGCATTACGTCAGGCCCAAGCCTGGCGCATCCCCGCTATTTCAGGGTCGCTCACTCCAGCATGGTAACGAATCAAAGGGTTCGGGTCCTTTTTGAGGACCTTGATTGCGTCCGGATTGCCACTGCGTAATGCGGCAGCCCTGACCCGGAACGGCTGCTCAGGGTCGGAAAGCTGCCTTGCTTCATCAGAAGTTAGGCAAGGGTCATAGGCACGGTCAGCAAGTTCGTCCGGAGATGTGTCACCCAGGTGCATGACCCCTGGTTCACTGCGGTTCCTTTTGCGGAACTGGCCGCCTTTCGAAGTGCCAGCCCTATGCCTTTTAATCATCTAGTATCTCCGTGTCACCTTTGCAAGGGATTCTTCCCACACCTTTTGAGCGTGCGGGCCTTGCTTGTTGAGGTAGTCGATAACCGCTTGTTCTGCTTCTTTTTCCATCTTGCGGTACCGGGTGACGTCCGCCCTGGATTTCGCGTAGTTTTGCATTATCTTTGCGGGAGAATCTTTGAAAGTTTCGATATACTCCGCATCACCTCTAGCCCGCGCAGCGTTGAGTCGATCCTCGATGAAAGCATGTCTTTCCCAACGCTCCTGAGCCCTCCTCGCGGCGGCTTTTCTTTTAACCAAAGCATCCTCATTCATCTCCCACGGGCTTGTGATAGCGATCATCCGTGGATCATCGGCTTTGATTTCACCAGCATTGTAGTCGTCAATGATTTTTTGGACTCCACCCGCTGCTTCGACTTCTTTTCGATACTTGTCGGCAAAATCTGGCGGATGGTGATGATCTTCTTCCAACAACATCGGAGTGGAATAATCACCACCAGCACGATCCCAAAGGTTTTGCGCATCCTCACCACGGCTGCGAAGCCACGAAATCAATTTTTCGCACTCTAATTCACGTTCATCCCGAGCCTTTAACAAATCCATACTGTTAAGTGCCAGCAATGCCTCCTGATTTTCTTTGTATGCAGGGATGGACTCATCAGTGGATTTAATTGATTCACGTTTTTTCTCAAGCTTGGCTATCTTGTTCTTTACCCTTTGGTAAGACTTGAACGGGTGACCGATCATTTCCATCTCCCGCTCGGGCAGGCCGTTGTCTTCGCAGCGCTCCATGACGGCATGCAGACCGCCTTCGTCTTCGATGACTTGACGAATCCCGGCTGTCGTTTTCGGCAGCGGCTTCGGTTCATCAGCGAACAGATCCGCCCCACTCTCATCACGCCCATAGGAGCGAACTGCCCGCCGCGTGAACTTCCGGCCGGGTGACGACTCTGGATCGGTTTCATTATCTGCTCCTCGTGGTCGGGTTATTCAGGACGCACTCTTGCGCCCGATGGTGATGCCTTCGAGATCACGATCCCAGATGGCCTGCGCCCGTGATGCACGACTTTCAAGGTAGCTGACGATTCGCGTATTGTCTTCCTTTTGCAATGCCTTCAGATTGTCCAAAGAATCTTCGATCTTGGTGTAATTGGAGATGTCGGGATCTTTCCACCAGTGTGGAGGGAAGTTTTCGCGTTTAACGCGCTTCATTTGTTCGAGGTATGCTGGTTCGTGAATGTTTTTGCGGCGAACCAAACGCTGCTCAGTGTTGGAGTTACGAATTTCACACTCGTAGGGCAAGCGCAGTGCTTCCATTTCGGGGCTACTGTCACTCAATTCCCCACGACGATATTTACGAACGATCTCTTCGACACCACCTGCGGATTCGACAGTCTTGCGAACACCTGAAGCTCCATCTTCACTCAGACTATGCTCGGCAGGCTTGGGTTCCCCGTTCGGCATAGTCTTGGCGGCCAATTGATCCCACATCTCTTGCAGATTGGCTTCACCTGCTTTCGCAAAGAACTTACCTGCCTGCCAACATGCGACGGCCTCATTTTGGCGTTCTTCTTTGGCTTTGGCCTCATACTTTTTCGACAGACGCCAAGCTTCGAAGGATGCATGACTGTCACCGGATTTAGAGAACATGTACTCGTATTGCAGCCGCTCAGCTTCATCAGCTGCTTCATTGAAGCGGCGAGCCTCTGTGAACGGATACGCCAATGCACGAACCTCTTCAGTTACGTCACCCGTTTCTCCGAACCGTTCAGAAATTGCTCGCAGACCACCAGCATCCTGAATGATTTTTCGCGCCTCTGCTCGTTTCTGGTCAGGGTCAGGGATCGTCATTTCCTGAGTGTCCACCAGAGCGGCACCCTCTTCGAACCTGCCCATTGGTGCGAATTGGCCGCCACGAGGATTCCCTGCCGGTTGCCGTTTTTGATGACTGTTCATAGCTTCTGCCCAATCGTGATGTATCGAAGATCGCGTTCCCAAAGTGCCTGAGCATACGGGCCGCGACGTGCAAACTCATTTGCAACCCGCCGATTGTCTTCCCGCTGCCTGAACCTCAGGTTGCTCAGGGCGTTTTCTGTTTGCGTACGCTTGATCGCTTGAGGATCGTCCGAAAGATCCTTATTCGAACCTGTCTCCCGCTTCAGCCGTGCGTCGATCTCTTCGAAAGTCGGAGTCTGTTCAAGTTCACGACGCAGATGCTGCTCACTGTCGGAGTTACGAAGCTCACAAAGGAACGGCCGCCGAAGAGCCTGCATCTCAGGGCTCTCCCCGTCAATCTCTCCGGCTCGGTACTTGCGCACGATCTCACCGACACCACCAGCCTTTTCGACAGTGGCCAAGCATTCCCGCGCATGATCCTTACTCAACCGGTGCTCGGCAGGAACCGGACCGCCCTCAGGGTCAGTCATTGCGGCAAGCTGATTCCAGGTCTCCTGGGCACGGTCGCCTTCTTTGTTGAAGAAACTGACCGCCTCATAGCGAGCAAACTGTTCCTGCACCCGTCGCGCTTCGGCGAGGTCACTTTGATCTCTGAACAGTCCGTGAATCAGTGGGGCATCAGTGTCATTTTCGTCCCTGCGTTCAGCCCAAATGGACCCGAATCGAATATCTTGCCGCCCTTCAGCCTTTTGGGTCATGATGTTTTCGTGGCGTGCGTTCGCCAAGGGGTAGGCAAGTGCCGCTACCTCCTCATTGTCCACTTCACCGGTTGCTTTGTATCGCTTGAGGATTTCTTGGATGCCGCCGGCGCGTTCAATAGTTTCAAACGCCTGTTCCCGTTCTGAGTCCGAGTAATCGAACATGCTGGAACTGTTGCGGTCCTCCAGGTCCGAAGCGTTCATCTCGGATCGGCCCATGGGAGCGAACTGCCCACCTCGCGGATCACCCTTTGAGTGACGTTTTTGATTCACTGTTGTCCTTCCTTGGCTTTACGACTCCGAGTCGCACGAATAAGTGCCCCACTCCAAATGTTTTCCGAATAGTCCTTGTATGATGCCAACACCTTCATCACCTCGTCACACGTGCGGTCAGTCTTCAAACCAGCCTCCGCTTCGGCCCGCTTCCACTTGTCGAATGAGCGCTTGTGGACGGTCATCTTATTGTTGGCGTTGGCGGCCAGGACCCGATTGCCGCTCTTTTTTGCAGCCTCCAATTCTTTTTCGACACTTCGGTAATCGGCCGCGTGTTTCTTCATTTTGTCGCGGGCAATAGCAATATCCTCTGTGTTGCTCTGCTTGACGAAAGGCCTCATGACGGCTTTCACCTCCGGTGAATCCGAATTCAGATCACCGTTCTGGTAACGGTCCACAATGGTGTTTACACCACCACCCCTTTTGACTACCGCACGAGCTTTTGCTGCGACACCTTCCCCGAAGCTGTCGGCTGCAACCTCGGGAGCATCCCCCCGGATCGCATCCCAAACACCGCTTTGCAACGTCCGGTAATGTGCCGCTTTGGTTTCTTTCAGCTGAATCAACTCGTCTCCGGCACTCCCCGGTGAGAACTGTCCACCAGATTTGACATGGCCGACGATCCTGGCATCGTCCGCTAGGCCACCCCTCCAAGGAGAACGGCCTTCATCAGGTGTTAAGTACTCGTCCAAGGACGTTACACGGGTCGGATTGTTAAAGCCGATACGTGGCCTACGACCAGGAGGAAACTCCATCCGCACCGCCTCGGCCATCGTTTCCAGCTCTTTTGAAGAGAGCGCCCTACCCAAGGCGGCTTCAGCTGCTGCCTGTTTTGCCCTCAGCTTGACCATCCCTTGGCGGTCCTCACCTCTTGGACAGATTTGGTCTGCGACAAGATTGTTGGCAACGGTTTGCATGAATGCTTTCTCATTCATGTAAGGAACCTCAACACCGTCACGGATAGCAGCGGCACGGTTTTGACGGTTCAGAAGAATGGCCAACGCAACTTCCTGAGCATGGTCACCAGCTTCATAGGCAGGATCTTTTTTACCCAACCGGTCAGCAGCCCATCGCCCTCTGGAGATGGCGGTTCTCATCAACTCCGTGTCATCAAGAAGTCCGTCATCAAGGGCTGCTTCTGTTTCGTCTCGCTCAACCCGACCCCATTGGCCGTTTCGTTCCCTTGGCTGCAACTTTGTTCCCATGAGACCTCCCTCTACTGATCTTAAACATGCGGGGCGGCCTTTGGGAAGAGCCCGACGTCAGATTCCCTCGAACAGGTCCTTGAACATTCTCGCTTCAGCCAGGTGGTCTTCGATGTCGTCCAGTGCCCGGTGCCGCTTGTCGGTTTCCGCATGATATGCGGGACGGAGATCCACCCCTCCAAGAATCTTCAATGCACGCCTGACTGTGCCTGTGTCCAACGACCAATAAGGCAGCCGAGTCGCCAACTCGGGCATGTCACGGCGAATGAGCGGGGCGTCATAGTGTGCGACGCCACTCCCGGCAAGTGCCAGAGACTGCACGCCGTGCCGATCCAGCAGGTCCAACAAGTCCTTTTCGACCTCGGCCACGGTCTTCTTCGGCTTCTCCGGGTCACTCAGATCCGCGATGAGACCCGACTTGGAGTGCATCCCCCACACAGGCTCACTGCTGATAACCCTGGCCAGACTACTCATGGTCGGACGAACCAGCGTCTCGTAGTAGGCCAGGTTTCGGGACAGGTCAGCTGGGGTGAGGATCGCACCGACCTCAAGGATTTGATCCTTACTCAGGTCGATACCGGTGCCTTCGAGATCGACCCAAAGTAGGTGGGTTACACTGTTGTTGCTCATGTCCGGTTGCGCCCATACTTGGCTGAAAGACGCATTCTCCCTTTCTGTCGGCGGTATTTGCGTTGTACACCTATACCATAGACCAAACTGGGTACCTCAACCAGTCACCTGCGCGAGCACTTCCGGGTTGTCTCTCTTGATATCGTTCATGGTCGTCGTGTCACCGATGACTTGGAACACTCCGGTCCGCTGATCGGACGGAACGAATTTGCGCAGCACTTTCCCGTTGGTGTGCACCATTGTTCTGACATGGGTGATGATCCCGAGCCGAACCAAAATGTTCACGGAGTGTTCATCCAGGTCCCCGTTCCAGCCGAGCGGCCCTTGCACCTGATTGACGATTTGCATGCTTGACTATACCAAGTCTCAGGCTTCGGTGCATACCAAGAGAGTGGTAGTCGAATGCAACGAGTGGTCAAACTAGACCATTTGGGTGAATCAGTTTGTTGCTTGTTTCAGCTTTGCTCTCACGATCCGTGTCGAATCCACCCCCGCGTCAGGGTTGTCACGCGGTGTCCAGTGATCGTTGTCTTTGACGGTGGCTCTGGTGATGCTGACCGAATCTCCCGCTTCCACTTTTTGGTGCTCGCCACTGTTCTTCCAGAACACTTTTTTGCCGTCAGCGGTCCGCATGGTAATCAGCTGAACCGTTTTCGGATAGTAACCGTATGCTTCCTCACGGTGTTCAATTTTGGTCACGGTGCAGGGCAGGTCTTTGATTTTCTCGCCCGGTGGTGCAACGAAACCAGGAGTCCACTTCGGCTTCTTAGGCTCCTGCTTTTTAAGAGCAAGCACACTGGACACAACAGTACCCAATGCCCGACTATTGACCAGCGTATCCTTCTGCATGAACGCTTTGACGTTCTTCGCCCAATCATTGTGCTGGTCTTCTAGCGCTTCCGCAATTTCAGCTTTCAGTTTCTCCCCGTCCAGCTTTGCAGCTTCCGCACGAATATCTTTCGATACACGCCAATGAGCTTCAGTTACCGGCCACAAGACTTCTTTCACCCTGCTGGCAGTAGTGGACTTGGCGTCCGGGTTGTTTCGACCGACATACCCGTACTTGTCCACGATGACTTTGGAGATGGCCACCACATTCTCTGACCGTGCGCTGCTGTCCAATCTTCCGCCAGGGGACCCGTGGTGCTCGTTCAGCCAGCGTTCCATGTCACTTCTTTCCAGTACACGCAGCCCCTTCGGAGACATTCCCGTGTAGGCTTCCACACAGTTCCCGCCAACAGTTTTTCGCTCCCCGGCACTGTTCTCGACGACATACATCTTGGTGCGGTGGCGTTTCTGGTGGCAGTGTTCACATTCCATGGACTCTGGACGCCAACCGTCCAACTCTTTGCCCGGTGCGCTATAAGCTACGAATTTGTCGCCGACTGGTTCGACTCGGGCTAGGAACTGGTAATCACCGTATTTGATGGATGGGCGGTTCAGGGTAATCATTACCCGGTGCTCCATCATGCCGCTTTCACCTTTTTCGGTGATGAATTCAGACACGTCTATGGTGAAGCGTTGATCTTCTGGCAGACCGGCCCGTTCCAGACGACGATTCGTACTGGCCAGCGTTTTTTCGAAGTCCGGCAGATGAGACACGGGAATGTCGTAGCACGGCCGGTACACCAGTTCTTCTTTGTAAGGTTCTTCGAGCAGTTCGGCACCAACTTCGTCGCGGTGCTTCTCTGCGAATTGACCACCGGTCGAATTAGCTGCCCCGGCTGGTTTCCTCGGTTGATACATTGCATCTCCCTGGCGTAACGGTCTGCACCCTAATTGACGTGCTGGACAGGTCGCGCCGACGTGACAGGTAAGCCATCAATGCTCCACCCAGCAGCACCAGCGCACCACCAGCGTACCCTAGCGTGTTACGGTTTCCGGGGACACCGGACTCAATTCCACCTGTCGGAGTATCACCGCCGGGCGACCATGGGTTGCCAGTCCCCGTCTCTGGTGTATCAGGGGTGTCGCCTTGGATCTCGACCACCACATCGAACGTGACAGCTTTGTGACCGACCTGGCTGATGTTCCCGGACATGGCGGACTCGGGGAAGTCGTAGCCAACGCTCAGTTCGGTGCTGGCGTTTCGGTCAAGTGCCACGTCCCGGATCAGGGTGCGTTCACCGACCAGCCTTGATACCGGTGTGTCCTTACCGTCCCAGGTGATGGACAAGTCGTTGAAGAACTCGGCACTACCTTCAGTGCGGTCTGCTTCAGTGGCCACGTTGGTGATCCATGCCCGCATCCGGCCGCCCTCAGGTCCAGCGTTCTTCACCATGATGCTGCGTTCCCTATGGTCACCCGGAACTACTTTCAGGCAAGCATCCCCGGACCCATGGCAGTCGTTGCTGACACCGGTGAACAGTGGCGCCTTCACTTCAGTGTTTTGTACCCCAAGTTCGATGGTGCGGTCCGCTGCCGACGCGGGCACTGCAACACCCAACGCAAGTACCACAGCTGCTGTCAAGGTCATTGTTTTCCTCATGTTTCGAAACCTCCACCACAAACCGGCGCCTCGAACCATGCCCGGCTCAACACAGTGAACTCCGGTTCGTTGGCCGGGTCAGGAATCAGGGTCGCATTCCATGTGTCGGTGGCGTTGACAGTTGCCCCGTTGTTCGTGGCGCCGGTGACTGTCGCAGTTGATGTGTAAGCGTCCCCGCCGAGCTTGAACCCCAGACACAGGTCATAGGCGGTCACCTGGTTCCAGTCATGCTGAGGTGACTCGTCCTTGATGATGTCGGACCACAACGGGTTCTCGCTGGGTGTGGGGACTGGTGCCGCGTCGTATAGGGCCTGGTTGCAGGTCTGGCCTGTACTCATGGGGATGAGCTTCATTTCACTGTTCGAGAACACTCCGTCAGACAATTCGCTTACGGAAAGTTCCCCTACGGCCCGCATTTCTCCGATGGCTTGCCCTTCGACTTTGAAGGATTTGAACCAGTACCCGTCGTTGACCAGTTGCTGCGCAGCTGCCGGGCCACCGAACGTGAATGTCACACCGTCTTTGTCAACTTGCCGTTTGGTGGTGCCGTCGTTGGTGGTGTTCCAGTTCAGTGTGGCGGACTGCACTTCGAACCCGACTTGTTCATGGGCGGACCACAGCGCGGTAGCTGTTCCGGTGCCGATACCGACCAGCAGGGCGGCCGCAAAGCCACCGATCACCATGGTCTTCTTACGGGCCTTCATTGCCGCACCTGCACCAGGTAGGCGTGCAGTCCATCAACTCGGACTTTCTGTGGCGCGGAAGCGTTCAAGTTCGGCAATTCTTCCGGTTCGGTCGGGTTGGGATCGTTCGGGTCCCAGCCACCCCATGGGTCGAACGGATCTCCACCACCTGATAGTCCGTACGAGTTTTCCACCGTGATGACCACCGTGTGGGTGACCACTCCGTCAATAGGTGTCACGTCGGCCACTTCGGCATCTTCACCGAGTGGGATCTGGGACAGGACTGGTTGGTCGTCGCTGTCGTAAACGTCGTAGTATCCGGACCACTGTTCGGGTAGTGTGGGTGCACTGTCCCATTTCATTTGCAGCTTCGCGGCCGCGTTGTTGCCTTCCAGTTCGGCGGTGAATTTCTGTTCCCAAACGGCTGTGTCACCGGGGGTGAGGGTGAAAAGGTCAGGATCGTGAGGGGTGCTGAAGTCTCCTGTGCACGGTGTTACTTCGAAGGTGGCATCCGGTGCTAATCCCATTTGCAGGTTGCCGTTCGTCAGGGTCCCGGCTGGGGTTGACAGGTGACTGTTCCAGAGCGCGTGAGTGGTTCCTCCTGCCGCGAGTGCGACGGTGAGAAGTCCGGCGGACAGGGCTATGGTGGCCCGCTCAGGCTTCCCTATCCTTTTCACCGTTACCTCCGTTTTTCTTGGTGTTTTTGTTCTTTGTCTTTTCTGGCTTGAACCACAAGTATACCGCATAGACGAAGAACAGCCCAGCGATCCCTACCGTAATACCGGAACGTCCTCCAACTCCTTGAGCGAGGACCCCTAGTTTCGGGATGGGGACCCTGTACAGCATTTTGCCGTTGACCTGTTTCTTCATGACGACATCGGCGTCAGGGTTGGCGTTGTTGTCACCTTTGGTGGTGAACTCGCAGTTTTCCCCACCGAATGAGGTTTTGGTGATGACCCGGTGTGTGATTTGGGTGGGGTCATTTGGTTTCGGCATGAATGTGATGACGTCGCCGGGTTGGATCTCTCGGCATGGTTTCGGGGCGATGGCGATCAGGTCGCCCGCCTTGATGTTCGGTTCCATGCTTTGGGTGAGGACGGTTAGGCTGGTGCCGCCCATGAGTTTGGGTACGCCTGCGACCAGTGCCGCGAGTGCTACCGCGACGAAGACCACAAGCGTGGAAAAGAAGGTGCCCCAGTCCACCTTCCGAATGATTTTGATCATGATTTCCTCCTTGGAACCTTAAACCTCAGTGTACCTTCCCAACCTCGGTATTGTCTCTGCTTCGGCCCGAAAAAGTGGAACCGGGGCGCAAGGCCCCGGTTCCGTGTTTGTTCAGTTTTGTGGGTGTTTATTCCGAGTTGACCTTACAGACGAACCTGGTCCAGCGAGACCTTCAGATCGCCGAGATCGGTTTCCGCCAAGACGTGATCCCGATTCTCAATCGTGTCAGGCATTTCTGCGGTCACCTTGACCGTGTAGGTGCCTGACTCATCAAGAGTTGGGAGGGTCGCAGCGTTGGCATTGTCGTTCTCCACCGAGCGGAAACGCACCGAAGCACCGTTTGCAGAGCCGAGATCATCACCGGTATCGGCGTTGAAGACCTTGACACTGAAATTGACGCCGTTCACGGTGGCGATAGCATTGCCGTCCTTGACAGCCAGGTCAGCAACCATGTTGTCGCCCTGAAGATCGGCAGATAGGGTGTAGGTTCCTTCGATCTTGTCACCCGGAACCATACGGAAAGCGCTCAGGTCAGAAATAGCAACAGGGGTAGTCCCACTAACATCCTGCCACACACCAGCAGACACACTGGTCACGTCCAAGTTACCGTTCGTGATCGTGCCCGCACCAACCGAACCACTGTCAGACCACAGGGCATAAGTGCTACCTGTCAGCAACAGCGCACCAGCGGTTGCGCCAAGAATGGTGGATTTGATCTTCTTGTTCATGTTTTCTCCATGGGTTTTCGTGCGCCAAGGGGTGACGCGACCTTAAAAATAATAACCCACGCTCACTCCGTTACCCCACAATCACGCCACTCTGTGACGAACAATTTTCAGAGAGTCACAAAACGACAAATAGGGCCACCCAGAAAGATGCCCCCATTTGTCGTTTTTGCTTGATTGTCAGCGAGTCTGAGACAAACCAACCTTGATGTTGTCAATGTCAGTGGCGCGCCCCATGTTACCGGACTGGTTGCGGTCGAACAGAACATTGACCTTCAGGTAGAAGTCATCCCGGCCAGTGTCGTTCCCGACCGTCAGAGTAGTGTTCGGGTCGGCACCAGTGTTCTCCTGAGAGACCAAGTGAACGACCGGGAACTCGTCAACATTCTGGGCGACCGGGGTCCCATCAGCGAAAGTCGCCACCTGATTCTGCGAATCCATGAGAGTGTACACGAACTCCAACCCGTTCTCTTCACCCTGGGAAAGGTTCTGATTCCCATTGGTGAGCGTAAGATCAGCAGTCATGTTGTCACCCTGCAAAGCAACATCGATAGCGAACATTCCCTGAAGCTCATCACCAGGAATGGCACGGAAATCAGCCAGAGAGATCTGCCCGGAGTTGCTTCCGTTGGAAACGTCCTGCCACACGCCGCTATCGACGCGGACCACGGCAAGGTTACCGTTCACCAGTTCACCGACCTCTTGGGTCTTGCTGTCGTTCCACAGTGCGAAAGTCCCGCCACTGAGCGACAGCATGGCGATGCTGGCCAGAGCCAAAGCAACAGCAGTGACCTTGTTGTTACGAGAGTCCAGATTGATCATTTTCGGTTTACCTTTCGGATGAGTGCAATGCTTTCAGCTTTTCCTTGAACCCCGGTGCGGATCGGAAACACATGTATTCGGTTGCTCGTTAATCCTTCCTAGTGAACGGATTTCCTACCTAATCATTACAAAAACGGCATCGACGTTACTGTAGTAGTCAGACACGGTGGACCAATCAGCCGGATCAGTAACAGTCAAAGAGACAGTCACAACCAGGTCCATTTGCCCGGCGATTCGACCAAGCGGGTATGCGTTGCCCCGGTCCGGGTTGTCGGCACTACCCGTATGAATGACAGGCAGGCTCCCAGCCTGGCTGGCCACAGGGGTGCGATCAGGGTAGTAGGCCAGGTTGCGGTTCCTGTTCAGCACAGTGTACTCAGCGGTCACCCCGTCAACTGGTTGACTCAACAGTTCCCCGCCGCTGGTGTAAGACAGGTCAGCGATCAGATGGTTGCCACGCAACACCGTATCGTGTTCGAACACGCATTCGATTCGGTCTCCCGTGTTCGGAACAAACGTTCCCATATCAACCGGTTGCGGATTTTCCGGGTCAGCAACATCATTACAATGCCGAGTGAAAGAAACAGTGGTCATTTCACCAGCAATGACACGACCACCAACCTGCTCAACAGAATCCTGCCACACAGCCATGGTCTGGCCGGTAAAACTCAACGCGAAAGCAAGAATCGCCGTCCCGGCCAACACTGAGCTTTTCATGACTCCTCCCCACCCGTATCAACCCCAGCGGGTAGGGCCATGTCTGTGCTTTAGGGCGCGCCAGTCTTGGTGCAGGTGTGAGATTCGCCCGGTTGCAGCACAGAAATGGTGCAAATGGTGCCCTGCTTGTCGTCCGTCACTTCCAGGTTGTTCAACGTGAGAGCACCCGTGTTACGCACAGCATAGCTCCAGGTGACTTGCTGACCATGCAGCAAAGTGACGCCCTCGGGAACGTCAGCAGTCTTGTTGATGCTCACACCAGGACCGTTGGACACCAGGGTCTCACCACTCACCGTATGAGTCAGGTCAGCTGTTGACGGGTTCCCGTCAGTGGCAGTAGTGGTCAGCGCATAAGTGAGCGTCCCGTTAGGTGTGCTCTCGCTGATAATTCCGCCACATTCAATATGTGGGGTTGTCTCACCCGGCTTGACAGTAAGAGGTGTGGTGTCGAAGTCAGGGCATCCCTGAACGTCGAATGTTAACCTCAGAGTGGTATTGCCCGTGTTCTTGTACCAGCCCCGAACGAAAACGTGATCTCCGATCTCGGCCGGATTCGGCATCACGACAGTTTCATGCTCAACCCACTCAGGCTTCCCGGACAACCCGAAGTCGATCCCGGTAACTGTTCCGGTGCGACCCACAGCGAATTGACTGCTCGTAGTGCCGACATTCATACCGACAAGCTGATGTGCCTGCGTAACACCCGAGTAGACATTCGGATCGAATCCGGTGGCCTCCACTGTCACATTGCCTTCTCGAACGTAACGCAAAGTGTAGTTGCCGTCCGAATCTGTTTCAGTGCGACGGCTACCAGCGCTCATTTCCATTCCAGAAACAGCAGGCTCCCCCGCGTCACGGGTCCCGTCATTGTCCCAATCAGTGTACACAGTCCCCTTGACGGTAGCGGTCCACCGGGGATCGTAGGCTACCCGTGTCCCGGCCGCGTTCGCCGACGCCGGATCGGAGAAGTGCTGCCAACCAGCAGTCAGCGTGTACTCAATGTTAACCGGGCGCCACCGCTCCTTGTGGTCTGTGACACCAGTCACACTCAAGGCGAATACGTCCCCGAAAACGTGAGTAGCGCCAGGCGTGCCCAAAGCCACCCCACTGATTGTATTGTGCTGCACCCAACTCGGTGTGGAGGTCTCGATCACAAACGTGCCGAACCCACCACCCAAGTCCTCCTCCTGACAGAACTGGACCCGCTCACTGGAATGATTACCGGCCACAGCCAAGTCACCGACACACGCGAAATGAGTCTTGTCCCAGGCCGCATCCGGGTGCCATTTCTCGTAACTGTTAGCCGACCCGCCCGGATTGAAAGCACTTGAATAACTACCACCAGTCCCAGCCCAACCGATCTTGTTATTCCCACGATGGAACACACTGAAAGACGTGAACGTGCCACCCAAATTGGTAGGTGCCAAGTTGCTCGGACTGTTGGAAGTGAAACTGAAAGATGTTCCGTGGTTGTTGCTGTCCAAAGCACCGACGTAAACCCGGTTCCCGGCAACCACCATGCTCGGAGAATGGAAAGGTGCGGTGGTGACAGTGTGGAATCCACTGAAGTTGTGGTTCTGGTCGAACGTGGCATGATGCAAAAACCCGTCCGTGCCTTGAGCGACGTAATGCAGTGTCAACCCCCGGAAAGCGATAGCGGGTGCCCCCTGAATCGGCAGTCCCAAATCCTGCAACGCAGTATCCCCGAAACGAATGTTGGCGTTCCCATTGTTACCACGAGACGCGGTGACGATGGCCGCGACCGGTGGCACCACAGCGTTAGGGTCAAGCTCCATGGCACTGTAATTGGAGTGCACGGTCATGTTTCCGCTCGGAGCAGGTGTGCTGTTACGTCGCGAAGGTGCCGGAGCAGGTGTTTTGCTGGGCTTCGGGGTCGCAGCTGCGGTCTCATCAGGGGCGCTGGTCGATGCCGGGTCGGGCTCCGAAGTCGTGGCCACGGTCGGATCAACATCCGGTTCCTCGACAACAACAGGGTCTTCGTCCTCGGCCACGGTCGGCTCCCTGACAGTCGCAGAGTCAATGGTTGACTCTGGTGTCGCGGCCACGGTCTGCTCAGGCTCAGAAACAACCACTTCAGCCTCGGCCACGGTCTCATCTTCATCGGTGATTCTCAACCCGACAGTGCTTTCTGTCGGATCCTCAACCACGGTAGCCGTAATGATCAACGGGATCTTTCCATCACCCTCACCAGGTTCAAACCGGATGATGTCAGCACCTTCAGGTGAACAGTCCCCGGAACCGATATCGCACCAGCTGTCACCAACAGGCACTTGCACATCGAAACTACCTGCCACCACTCCGGTAACAGTAAAACTGTCAGGCACTTCCAGGTCACCGGACATTCCCTTGACAGCTTCCAGGGTGATGTCGAAAGATTCCCCAGCGACCACAGTCTCGGGCACAATGAATGGGTTGACTGGTTCTTGTGGTGCGACAGCTGCGGCGCTCGCTGCCGGAAGCAACAGACTCAAAGTCAAGGCCACAGTGCTTCGCAACATTTTTCCTCCGTTTTTAACCTGAAACGATTATACAGCACTGTTCCCGCAGACAGTTACCAACGAATCACTTCAGGTGGATCAGCATGCGATCAATTTGCATTCGAAGGTCCTGCTCCCCAATGTTGTTGAAAGTCCGATGAATGAATTGCTCCGGCAATGGCTGCTCAGTGATGTCATCATTCAATTTGGCATCGGAATCCCTAACCACCCGCACCATGTAGGCGCGCTCCTTGTAAAGAAACCACGCCTCGTTCAACAAGCGAACATCAGGGATCACTACATCTGTGCCCGGCGGAAGCGAAGCAATGGTTTTCTCCATCCGACGCAGAATCGGCTCCGGACCGAAAGTCTCACGAACCTGCTCACCCAGCTTCTGAAGCAGCAAAGTGACCTCCACCGAATGCTCCGGATGCTGCTTCAGGCCACGCCAACCATGAACATCAACCAGCTCAGACAACTTTTGGTCACCGATGTGCGGGTCAGCAGTCAACGCCAAACGGTACAACGGGTCGGCAAAAGACAACCTGACGAAACCATGTTCCTCCACCAGGTGAGTAGCGACGATGTGCCGCCCCGAATGGCGGTGTCCGTGTAGTCCGATGATCATGCCATTCTATCCCAGTGGATCAGAACTCGTCAGCAAAGAACTGCTTCTTCACCCCTTCGGCCGAATACGAACCCGATGTGCTTTGGGTCACAGACTCGTCCTCGAAGTCGTCAATGACCACTTCAACATTGGGGGTTTCAGGCTCTTCCGCATCACCCCACTCCAAATCGTCCCAAACCGGTTGATTAAGTGTTTCCTCAGACTTATCCGGTACAGAATCAGTAACAACCGAATCTTCTTCACCGAGTGCGTCAATCGGATCCTCAACAACCTCTTCGATGGTCGGCTCCGGCTCCGGAAGTTCATCATCCAGGTCGGTAGGAACCTCAGGTTCGTTTTCACCGTCCTCCACCAGCGTGGTCCAATCAATTTCTTGCATGATATTTTCTTCTCCTTCATTGGCAGGCGGCAAATCCCACTTTAGCTCACCACTGAGCGTATCCTCAGGTTCACTTTCCGATTCAGCGTCATCTTCAAGGACCAGGCTCGACAAATCAAACTCTTCCACATCACCGACAGCAGAATCATCAAGAGTGAACTCAATTTCTTGAAGATCATTACTGCTTTGCGGGAAACCCACCTCGTTCAAATCGATAGCCCTGGTTTCTTCCTCGTTCTCATCGTTCAACGGTTTCCTCATGAACGGGGTGATGTCGAACTTTTCCGTCACCTTCGGGAACCGATCAAGCCATTCCTGTAGCTTTTCCGTGCTGTCGAACCAGGTCTGCATTATCACCGGCCCACTGTCGGACGGCTCCAGAATGCCCCGACCCGGCGGCACAAAGTTACCCAACTGCGGTGCCGCATCCGGACTACGCAAAGCTGAAGAACGCTCCCCGTAAGTGGTGCGCCCCAGAAGAATCCGGGCCGCGTTGTTCTTCACCGAAGACCCACCTGGGATATCGTTCAACATGTTCGCCTTCAACTGCTGGGTAGCCAGAATCAAACTGATACCCGCCGACCTCGCTTCGCGAGTGATCCGCCCAGCCAATTGACCGATCTGAACCCGCGCCTCATTCATGGCCAGAACAGCTTGCCGTTCACGCTCCAACTCGAAATCATCCAAAGGCTGCCGCGCCACCTTTTCCGTCTCGATCAAAGACGTGAACTCGTCCAACACAACAACCACATGGGGTGGCCGAATGCTTTCCGGCAAGTCAGTGTAAGAGCCGACACCGTACTTACTGTTCAGGTTCTTCCGCCGGACAACCTCCTGATAGATACCTTTCATGAGGGCTGCCGATTCGAAAATGTCCACGGCCATGAATCGGCTCCACGGTTCGATGAACCGGAAATCGGCGGCACCCTTGGACGGGTCGATGACGAACAGTTCCGCATTGCGCGCAACAACACCCTCCAGGATCATCTGCAAAGCGACCGACTTGCCGCCGCCGGTGGTGCCGCAAACAAGCAAGTGTGGGCTCCGCTTCCACTCCCACTCCAAAGGCTCCCCTTCGACACCGGTCGCAAAAGGAATCTTTGCGGACTGCTCAACGAACTCGTAATCATAAGCTGCTTTCGTCGGCATCGGATCGACCTCGCACGCAAAGAGTTGCATCCTGGATGCTGAACCGGGAATCTCACGCACCTCAATGAAAGACATGTTCGTGGCTGTCTTCAGCTTCGGAATAGCGTCTTTGACGTCCGAGATGGCGATCCCGGACGGCAAATCGAAGTCCAACACCTGAACCTGTTGATTGCGTGGCATGTTCCCGACCTCCGTCAACAGTGGTAACAACCCGCCGGCGCCACTCACTTTGGAATCCAACCATGCCTGTTCCCAGTCCAATGCAGCGATCCTCAGCTTGTCACGGGACGGTACGGAAAGCTTGGCCTCGTCCGGTGAACCGCCGACATACAACAGGATACGACCATCGTCCTCGGTGACACGCAACCACTCACAACCAAACGTTTGGCGCAACCGATTCCTGGCGGAACGCAGATCCGCCAAAGTGACACCACCATAGAGACGAAGTTGGATCTCCCAAATGTGATGAGGGCTCCGCCGGTCTGTGACGCACCGGGAGCGGATGATCTCAGGCTGAGCCAACCGGGCACCCTTGAATGCCCGGTTCACATGCCCGATCAGTACCCACTCGGACGCCTGGGACTGTGCAAGTTTGGACGGGTCACTAGGGACGACCTTGGCAGACCGGTAAACACAGAAAGCCTGCGCGTGTCGGCTGCCAGGTGCTTCACCGGGGTTGGACGTCCAACCAGAGATGGCTACGAACGGAGACGGAACGAAAGCTGTCTTGATCTTCTCCTCCAACCCGAAACTGTCGGTGGGGTCAAGACCACTCAGCACCACGAAGACGTAACGAGTGATCTCAGTGCCGTCAGCCAATTCTTTGGTCGCCACAACTTTGTGTTGTAATGTCGGTGGCTGCTGACCCTGCTTTTGCACCTGTTCCCAAACACGAACCCAGTGGTCCTCCGATTCCAACTGTTCAAGCATCTTACGAATTTCACCGGGTTCGTCTTCACCTTCCTCATCCAAGAACTCAGTGTTCTCCAACTCCCCGAAAAATGCGCAACCTTGGCGATTGTTGGCCCGATGATCAACCAGAGCATCTGCCTGATTCAATTCATGGGCGGCCGCAGCGAACAATTGGTCGTCACGCATCGTTTTCATTCCTGGAGACATTTCCGGGAAAGCCAACTCCACACACCAAGCGGTAGGGGACCCCTCACTGGTGATGCTTTCGATGCTGGTAGGCAAGGCGTGCGGCATGCTGGCTTCGGTCATGGTTTTCACCAAAGCAACCTTGATGGCCGCCAGGGCCGCTTCAGGAGAACAATCCGGTGCCTTCACATCCGGATGACCCTTCCATTGCCAAATCTCGAACTGGGTTTGATGCCGGGTACCCGGCCCCTCCATCTCGGCGGGCACCACAGCCAAGTTAGCGGACCCCACCATCGGCGCGATCTTCGGCGCCAACGGCCAAAAGGTGACCGCACCAACGGCACCAGCAGAGAAGGTGTCAATTCGATAACCGTGTTCAATGCGGGAATCCAGCAACATGGCCGGATCCATTTTCAGTTGCTTCCACCGGGGTTGCCATTCGGTGCGGGCTGCGAGCACCCGCACTTCCGCTGGCAATTCCGGGTCAGCCAGGTCCGGCCATTGATCCTCCGGCCATTGAGCGACCGCGAAACGGTTCGGGTGCACCGAACCGGGAACGTCCTGCCCACCCGACTGGTTCGGCACCGTCAGGCAACCGATCCGCATACCAGCACCCAGTAGGGGGGTGATCTTCGGACCCAAATCGATCAAGGTCTGTGCACCAAGATCGGAGTGGAAAAAATCAACCCTTGCGGCACCGACCTGCTCAGTCTCATACAACCTTGGTGGAGTGTTTTGCTTCAACGCCACCCAACGCGGCTGCCACTCTTTGCGGCGTTCCATGATCTCCCGCCAATGTTCCAAAGCTGCGGAACGCCAAGCAACCGACGCGCCCAGCCCCAACCCGAGCAGCACCAACAAACCTTGGCCGACAGGCTCCATGAACAGCACCACACCAGCTTCCCGCAATGCTGGCACCCCGAACCACGCGGCCAAAGCACCGACCACCAGGCCGACGACACCACCACCGATCATGCCGAGCTTGCTTGCCCGGTGCAGTGAGTCGGTTCGGACACCTGGGCATTCGGTGACTTCTCGGCGGGCTCCTAGAACACCGGTGGTTGCCAGAAACGCGGCGGCAGCATTGGCCAGCCGCATCCAGAAAACATCGGTTTCGATCAATTCGTCACTGACCGGCAGAAGGAAAGCCAACCCTCCGAGCAACACAGCCAGGAACCACGACGCAATCAATGGTTTGCCGGGGACCCATCCTTTGTGAGGCGTCAGCAACCGTGTCCGCATGAGTGAGATGATCTGCCAACGGCGCTGGTTGGCTTCCTCTTTCTCATTCGCTGGTTGCGGCGTTCCCTGAGCATTCTTCTGCCCGGTGAAGGGCGGCGGGGGCGGCTCGATCCACGCTGTGATGACCAACCCGATCAGCAACACAACCGCACCTGGTTGTGCGAACCAAACCGCTACCAGCGCTGCGGCCACACTGGCGGCAATAGCGAAAGGCGCGACGGATCCCTGTTGCTGGTTCTTGCTGGACGTGCGTGTTACCATGCCCACAATTTTACCGTGAGCCCGACAATACAGTCCAGCGTGAAAGGTCTCCCGGTTAACTGTTTCTAACGGCTAGCCACATGTTCCAGTAACTGAGCGACAATAGAGCCATCGGCTGGCCCTTTGCGTGCCAAGGCACGGACTTGCCTGGTCAGTTGATGCTCATTGACCAGGCGGGCACCTGGGAACTTTGCCGCCCAGGTGCTCATTTTCTTTCGTCGATTCGTAGGCCACACCACGACCAGTGGTGTCAGGAACCTAGCACCCCCACCCAGCAATTGCCCCAGGTCTTGGCGTGCGGCTTTAACACTGCCTTTGTCGGCGGCTGGAAAGGATTGCATTCCACGCCGGGTTTTCCCGGCGAATGTCCATAGGAAACCTGGTGCCCAAGCCTTTGAGTCGATGAGTAGCACATTCTTCCCTGCAACGACGGCATGGTCAATGTTGTAACGTTGACCACGGCCGTTCGGCACCACGATGTCATGTAGCACCGCGATGTCCTTGTATCTGCCTGCTAGATGATTGAGGACAGCCTCGGTCTTTGCTTCACCCTTGGCACCGACCCTGGCCACCGCCTCGTTTGCCGCCCAGGTGGCATCTCCGAGACCGGTCCCAGCATGACCGTAGACAGGCATTAGAAAATGCCTGCGATTAGATCGATGACGATCATCAAGATGATGAAACCGGTAACTACGGTGACTGCAATGGCACCGTTCCCCAGTAACCAGTTATTTACTTCGTCCTGGGCTTCCGCCTTCTTTTCCGACCAGTTACTCATGCGACTATGGTAACACTCAAGGGGCGACCCGGCCAAGCGGATCACCCCTTGAGGTCGGCTAAGACAGTTCTAAACCACCACCTCCTGATCCGCCAGATGCGGACGGATGGCTTCGATGACCTTCTGCGAAAGGGTGACACCTTCCGGGCGGATATCCGCCAACGCGATGAATGCCGGGATCGCCGCGTCCGGCTTGCCACCGTTGATGCACTCAACGGCGCAGTTAACAGCTTGCAACCAAGACTCGCGCGTACCCCGGTTCTTGGCCAAGACCACGATGGCACTCATCAATACATACAACTGGTCGGGGGTCGCCTTGGACCACTTGACTGACTTAGGATCGGCCAAGGCTTTGGCTGGATCCACCAGTCGGTTGGCCCTCATGTGAGCCACCAGCTGCTGTGACGCGGCCTGTCCGATGAGGCCGGTAGCCAGCAACCTGATAGCATCTTGGTCTTCGGCATCGACAAAAGTCAGCGCCCTGGCCAGGTTCTCCCAGCTGCGTGGGGAAGCCCACGCCTTGAGCGCCTGCTCCTCGTCCGCTGGAACCCCCGGCTTGATTGCAGCCGGATTCTGGCGCAGATAAGCCCCGATGAGGCCACGCACTCGGGCTGCATCTTCCATGCTGCCCTCAGTGGTCAATTCCTCCAGTGTCGGGAACTTGACCTTTTCGAAACCGGTCATAAACCCTTCCAGCCATGATTCGTTGTTAAAGGCCCACGACAGGTGACAGAAACGGTTCGCCATCGCCGGCGAAAGCTCCTGCCCATTGGCGGCCTCGTCCACGGGATTCGCCATTGCGATGAACCTCACGGAGTCCCCGAGGTAAACGCTTCCAGCGTAGCCCTCGTTGACCAGCCGCAACATGGCGGCCTGAACACTCTGAGAGCACGTGGTCAGCTCATCTAATACGATGGCCACATGGCCATCGTTGGCTGCCCGGACCGCCCAGTCAGGGGCGGTCAGCTCGGTGCTCAAAAGGCCGTCCTTATCCGTGATGTGCGGGTATCCGGCAAAGTCGGCCGGGTCCCGCAAAGAGCCGATAAGGACTTCCGCCTGGTAACCCCACTGTTGGATCAGTGAGGTCACCACTGCTGTTTTTCCCTCACCTGGGCTGCCCCAGATGAGGGCCGGGACCCTGGCCTTGAAGCAGGCGGCCAGGGCTCGGTGATGCGGGCTGGACGGGAACTGTTTCTTAGACATGTTGAGCCCAACTGCGGTGCCCCAGATCAACCACACTCCTCGCTGTCGCGGGTTGCCGCAGGGCTCTTGCTGGGCACCCATTCGGAGCAATGTGGTTGGGGAGGTTCGCCGTGGTTGGGTAGTACATGCGCGAACTGACAGGCAAAGAAGAAGAGATCTTCTCAGTATGGAGGTCTCTTGCAATTCAGCAAATGCCATATTTTGCTGACATATTGTTTACAGTAAGGCCGTATGCTGTCCCTGACGGGACATTCGCAGTAGACGCCGAATGGCGTCTGTACGTGTGCTTCGAGTTTGCCCAGCAGGAGCGATTCAGTGACCAGGAGGTCGCCGAAATGCTCCTGCACGAGTGCATGCACCTCTTCTTGGAACATAGTTCCAGGTGTGAAAAATACTTTGGTGTGGCCTGCTCAGGGCAGGACCATATGTTGTTCAATTATGCTGGGGACGCTTCAATCAACGGGATGCTGACTGAGGCGGGCTGCACTTTCGCAGCGAAACATAAAGAGTTCGTGCTTCCGGAGCGATTCGGTGCTCCGTCCGGCCTGACGACAGAAAAGTATGCAGACATTCTGGATAGTCTGCGCAAAAAGTCCCAGCAGCAGCAACAACAGCAGCAAGCCAACCAAGGAGACGGGACTGACGACAAGGGTGGCCAGGGGCAGTCAGGCCAGTCCGGTCAAGGGCAACAGGGTAGCGGTCAGCAGCCTGGTCAGGACAATCAGGGTGGTGCCCAGTCCGGTCAACAAGGCGGTGACAACAGCCAGGGACAACCTGGGCAACAAGACAGCGACCAGGGGCAAGACCAGTCCGGACAGCAAAGCGGTGGCCAGGGCCAGGGCGGACAACAAGGTGGTGACAATAGTCAAGGTGGGCAAAATGCTGCGAAAGCAGCCGCCCCGAAACGGTTCGGCGGTTGCGGGTCCGGGTCTGGGGGGAAGCGCGAGCACTATGAAATCGGTCCCGGCCACCCGGCGTCCAAGCGTTTTCCCGGTGTGACGGACACCGAGAAAGAAACCGCCATGGAAAACACGGCGACCACTATCCGGGACGCGGGAAACAGCGGCATCGGCCAATTGCCCGGTGGCTTGGTGGAGCGTGCTGAAATGGTGCTTGCACCCCCGGTCGTTCCTTGGCAGAAGGTGCTGCGAACCTCCATCAGGGGAATCATTGGTCGCTCGTACGGCCAAGATGAGCAGACCTTTTCCAAGGCCAAGAAAAGGAACCCGGTGAAGGGGCTTATTCTGCCTGGTTCGGTGAGTAAAATCCCTAGTATTGTGGCGGTCAGGGACACTTCGGGCTCTATGGGCGTAAAGGAAATTGAAGCTGTCACGTCCGAAATCTTCGGTATCGCCAAGAAACTCCAAATCCAAGACGACAGGCTTAAAATTATCGATGTTGACTGTAAGGCTACCGAAGCCACTGCTTTCAACAAGAAGGAGGCCAAGAAGGTGAAGGGTGGTGGCGGAACCGACATGAGAGTCGGTATCGCAGCCGCTGAAGAGATTCGTCCGGACGCTATTGTGGTTCTGACGGACGGCTTCACCCCGTGGCCGGAAACCAAGCCCAAGCGCTCCAATTTGGTCGCCTGCCTGGTGGGGTCTGAGGAAGACGTAGAAAGGGCGGCGGAAGGAGTCCCGTCGTTCATCAAGGTGGTGAAGGTCTTCAATTCATGACCTTGACCGAGTTCCAGCATGAAATGCGGCAAGCGTCCGCATTGTGCTGGAAAGAAAAAGGCGTTCTTCTGGAGCGTATGGCCGCCCCCGTGGTGTTTTCAGGCGATCTGGTGACCGTCGATATGCCTGTTAGAGAGGAACTGGTCGGTTGCACGCCTACCAGGTCCGGGGTCACAGTGAGAAGAGGCTTTCCTCATTCTCTTTTCGAAGGAATCTGCCTGGTTGCTCCTTCCAGAGAGGTCTTGGCCGATCACTCGCCTGCGCTGGCATGGCTGAGCCAGGTGCCACACAACACTGGTGCAATCGTGCTCACAGAAGGGCTGGGGTGGAAGTGGTGGGCACCGACCGAAGGCCCCACCACTTCAGCTCAATGGTGTGATTGGTTGCACACCACACCGGATCAACTGCCTCATTTCTTGACTCTCGGGTCTGCGCAATCTCGGGTACAACAGTTGACAATGAGGTCTTTTACCGACCCCCTGGTCGGTCCAAGTTCTTTGAACAGAGCACAAGCGTCTGTGGCTGCCTTCAACATCCTCCCACTGCTGAGAGAATTGTCTTGGGAACACATTGCTCTAGACGAAAAAGGGGTGCATGAGTGGATGCGCTCCGGTCAGGCGATCCCGGTGAAATTCTCACGGAGTAAATCGTCCAACAAGTTATGGGAGATTGATTCAGGAGGCGTGGAAATCGAACCTTATTACCTTTACTTGAATGGGGAATTGCACACCAATTTCAAGTCCGGATTCTCTGCCTCGTCCGGATTCGTTGCCTCAAAAAAGTTGCGAAGAAACTTCATTGTCGGCGAAACGAAGGGTTATGTAATCCCCCGTCGCACCACCTCCCCTGCGCATCTTGCCAATCTAACTTTTAGACACTTCGTCCCGACAATGAGGACACGAACTATCCCACTCGACCTTATGGGTACTGGCGGCGTGCTGGGAAAACATTAGCTCTTCGAATTGGCGTTTCGACTGGAACATCAACACTGCGAGCAAAGCTGCCACCACCCCTGCGGCCAGCGCTGTGGTAGCCAGCGTGTCTTTACCGGCGATCAACATGAACAACATGGCCATGATGCTCAAGCCACTCGCCATCAACGGCAACGCATAAGGCCGGAACAAATGCGCCAAAGCCAAAGACTTGAGTGTGGTCCAACGGGCATTGCTGTTCACCAGTTTCGACGGTGTGTACCGTTCTTCCCGACCGGTCCAATCCAATACGGCGGGTACTTCAGTGATGGCTGCCCGTAAACCTTCGGCTTTGAAGATGATCTCGGCGTTGACGTCCGGCCCGGTGGCTTTGATAGGCAGTTGCCTTATGAAGTCCCCGTCGTAAGCCCGGACCATGCCTGTTACCGTGTGCAGATCGTGCTGTGACGCCATCGACAGGATCTTGTTGGCTGCTCGGCTGCGAAAAGCCAACATTTTGGGCACGCCGACAACTCTGCCGTCTCTCGCCCATGGTGAGGCGATCACCACATGTGATCGTTTTTGCAACCACTGCGACAGTAAAGCTGTGATGGTGGCTTCGGCCGGGTAAGTCAGGTCACTGTCCATGACGATCACCACGTCACCCGTTGTTGCGGTGAACCCAGTGCGCAATGCAGCACCTAACCCCCGGTTTGTCGGGTGCTTGTGCAGCAGCAATGGGTGATTGAGACCGGGTGTGACCGTTTTGACCTGTTCACTGGTGTGATCGGTGCTTCCGTCATCTACCACGACCAGCTCCCACTCCAGTTCTGGGCATTTTGTCAGTACTTCGTCTATTGCCACCAGAGCTTCACTCACTCCGTGGGCCTCGTTGAAAGCCGGGATGACCACTGATCCACGCATGTTACCTCCTGTTCACCCAATGTTAACCTGCTGAGGGGTGTGGTTCAAGACTTGCACCGTAGTTGATACGATCATGAACTTCGACGACATTGGAATCAGTCAAAGTGTTATTGAGCAAGCTCAAGCCAAGAAAGGGTGCGCCAACGGCATCGCGGACAGCGTGGTAAGCACCTATCGAGTGCCCAGCATCCACGAACACGGGGACCCGACACTGGTCCGGATCTTGCGCCGGATCTGGGAAGGAGCACCGGGAATAGTTGTAAACGCAGCCCCCGGCTCCGGGGTCACGGACGCCATCGTGACGATGGCGGCCAACCTGGCAATGCGAAAACAGGGAAACTTTACGATTGCCCTTTGTGGGCAAACCCGCGCCCAAGCGGTAGAGCTTGGTAAACGTTGTAAAGAGCGTGTGCCATCGGCATACGTCGATTTCAGTGTCTCCGACCTGAACACCGAGTGGGACGATAACCTCACTCAAGAACAGGTCGAAAAAGCAAAGGAAAAGATTAATTCGGAACGCAATGGGAGTGGTTCCATTACCATTGACGTTTTGGATATCTTTATGAGCGCCCCGCCGAGGTGCGATATGCTCATCGTAGATGCAGGCCACCAAGCTTGCTATGCAAATGTTTCGGCGGCGGCATCGTCCGCTGAACAACTGGTAATCTTTGGGGATATCTCCCAAATGGTTCCGTTTACGGCGGAGAAAGTTCGTTCGTTCCGTAAATACGGCGAACACCCGGCAGAGAGTGCCTTGGTCAGTTTCTCTAAATGGCCGAAGTTTGAGTACTATGACTTGCCGACTTCGCATCGTCTCGGGCCGGATCTGGTCCGGCTTTTGGCACCCCTGTTCGTTCGGGGTCCGGAGGATGAGGCGGAAGAGGCCACAGGAAATGGTCTTCGCCCGTGCACCCACGAAGACAAGTTCTTGCGCGACGATTCCGGAGCACCGATCTGGATCGATCCGGATTCGGATCGTAAGATTGTGCGCGAAGAACGTGAAAATTACGTGATGTACACGTTCGAGGATAATGGGAGTGAGGTTCCGGCGGATGTGCACCCGGAACACGCTTACCGCGAAGATGATGAGATCGCCAAGGTCTCTCGGAGTGGGGAGTTCGAGTTGGTCTCCGACAGGGGCAACCGAACCTTGATGGTCGATGGTCAGGAGCAGCCTGAACTGTTTGTTCACCGCATCCCGAAAATCCGTGACATGGAGGACGACGCGCTTATCAAGGCCGCCGTCGAGCGGGCACGGAAGCTCATCGGTTCCGTTGTCATCACCGATGACGGTGAAGAGACCGTTGGGGCTGGGGATATCCTGGTCACCACGCCCAGGGTCCCGACCATGCGGGCCATTGAGGCCGAACTGGCTGGTACCGGTGTGATCGTGCACACCGCGAACCAATCCCAGGGCCGCGAGTTCAAGGCCACGGTGGCCGTGGATCCGATGGCTGGCAACGTTGAGCCCCGACGCCAGGAGGCCAACATCGGCATGCTGGGTGTCATGCTGACCCGGCACAACACCCATGTGACGCTGGTTACTTCGGAAGACGCTGAGCAGCGTCTTGAAGATACTGCCCAGCGAATCGCAGACGGGGCCGAGACCGAGATCTGGTCCACCGACGTGGACCGGGCTCGCCGGATTCGGGCTGGCCTGGTCGAGTTCTGATCCGTCAGGCTGAGGCCGCGAGAGAAAGGGTGGATGCTGTGTTCGTCAGCATTGAAGGTGTGGACGGGTGTGGTAAGTCCACTTTCTCTCGCGGCCTCAAAAGAGCCCTTGAGGAACAGGGCCGTGATGTTTTGCTTACCCGCGAGCCTGGTGGCTCAGAGATGGGCACCAAGGTCCGGGAGATTGTCTTGCACACGGAGGGGGTTTCTCCCCAGGCCAGCGCGCTGCTGTTTGCAGCTGACCGTGCAGAGCACGTGCGCAAAGTCATCGCGTCGGCGCTCGCCAAGGGTCAGGTCGTGCTGACCGACCGATTCACCGACAGCACCATCGTTTACCAGTCGGTGCTCGGTGGGCTCAATGTGACAGAATTGGAGCAGCTGAACCGATTCGCTACCGGTGGGCTGGTTCCGAATGTGACGTTTCTTCTGGACCTGACTGTCACCCAATTGGGTGAACGTTGGGGAAGGATGATGCGTTCCGGCCGGAAGGTTGATAGTATCGAGTCTGGTCTACCGGTCAAGGAGATCCGCGAAGAGTTCCTTGAACTGGCAAGCCGGGAGCCACGCAGATTCGTGGTTCTGGACGGGTCGAGGTCACCGGAGCAGCTGGTGAAAATGGCCATGGAAAGGCTGGGAAACAGTGAGTAAGATGCGTCAAGCTGTCCTTTACAGCGTGGTGCTTGTGAACGCAATCACCATTATCACGCTGTGCCAGGGTAATTCTTTGTTGATCTGGTTGATGGCGGGTCAAATCGTCTTCTGTCTGATCGGTATGGCCGGGGTCTTTGCTGAGAGCCTGATAGAGGAGTTGAATAAAGATGGCGCCTGAACATGCCTACCCAATCAGGCAATCTACAGAAGTCGATAAGTCGGGAGAGAGGTTGTACTACTGGTTGGGTACGGTAGCTTACAGCCCGGTGGGCTACCTTTCTGTGTTGTGGCTCCATTATTGGGTTTCATTCGTCAAAGAATGGATCTCTTGGTATCATTTTAATATGTTAATCCCGGCTTTCTGTGTCGTATCATCTTTCATTCTTAGGAATGCTCCGCGCTTCTACAGGAAAATCCGACAGAAATCCTGATTCAAAACAAGGAGAGAATATGTTCAAAATCACCAAGCGCTCAGCATTCATTTTGCCATCCCAGGTATGGGTGATGGGGTTAGCTTTATTGATTCTTGCCCCAGGAATATCACCGGCAGATGCGCACATCTGGTTCTACTATCTTGCTGTCTTTGCCGTGATTAGTAGTACCATCGGTGTTGCTTTGTACGGCGAACGAACTGTCAGTAAAGAGAAGAGTCTGATTCTCCGGTTCTTTTTCCATCCGGTTGCTATTTTTCTGATGTGGTTATCATTTGTTGTTGTCATCTTCCAAATCTTGGCATCCGGGACTCTTCTGGGTTTGCTGGGTATTGTAATGGCTGCTGTCGGTGCCTATTTCTTCATTGCGATTCTGGGCGATCTGTCCGAAACCGAAACTGCAAACAGCTGAAGTCTAGAAAGGGGAAAGACGGTGTACACCGAAAATCATGACGCTGAGGCAGCGGGTGCCTATGCTGTTGCTCTGGCTGCCTGTGGGCACATTCCTGAGTTTTTCTCGCGGAATGTTCGCCTGACCAACGTCGAAGCATGTGACAACTGGTCGTTGCTGATCGGGTGCGCGGCCGGGGTCGCCTGCTCGACCGTTCGCGCAGACGCACGGTGGTTGTCCCAGCAGGCTTTGGAAACGGCTACCGTCATGGCGCTCGGGGGCGAACGTCCGGAAGGACTGCCCGGACCGCTGAGCATCGACAACCTGATCATGCAAGCCCGCAGAGAAGCTACACTGATTCTACGGGACCAGCAGGACGCGGTGCAGAGGGTGACGGCCGTGCTAGAACAAGGCTGGTGCAGCAGCACCATGGTTTCCGACTTGATTCAGAAGGGCTGCTGATATGGCCCGTGTCGGGGTGGATATCGACGGTGTTCTGTATGATTTCACCCATGATATGTACCGGCGGTTGAACAAGCTCGGGATCGACGCGGGAGACCATAACAGAAAAGACACTTGGCGCTTTTATGAAGGCTGGGGGATGACCGGTCCCGAATTCTACCAGCACATGGCGCAGGCTGTTGAAGACGAGGATCTTTACACTGCAATGCCGCCGTCCGTGGATGCGGTGTGCGGGATGCGAAAGCTCCAGGAGGATGCGCACAGTATCCATTTGATCACAGCGCGTCCCAACGAAAAGGATACTACACGTAAACTTACGCTAAAATGGTTGGCGGAACATTCAATACCATTCAACACACTGACATTCTCGAAAAACAAAACAGAAGTACCCACTGACTACTTCCTGGACGACCACACACCCAATGTTTTGGCATTGAAGAAGTCTGGTGTGAAAGCTTGGTTGATGAGCGCATTCCACAACCGGAATGACGTGTTTCCACACAGGATCGATAGTGTGACTAGGTTCGCAGAACTGGTACAACAGGAGGAAAATCAAAAATGGTACTGACAGATACTGGCCGGAAACCAGTGGTGACGTTCGACAACGTGGCCGCATTCGGTCTCAACAACCCCATCGTCGGCAACGCCGAAGCGACCCGTCTCGCAAAGAACGCCAGCTTGCAACTCAGGGGAAGTGGTCTGATCGCAACAGATGACTGTGTGTTCGGCATCCCCGCAGCCGTCGCCCCCAACGTGAACGCCAGCCGTCTTCGCGGCAAGGTCAAAGGCTTCGTGCTGGTCGGATCCACTCAGCCGCTGGAAAATCTGGAAGAGGTGCGTGAACTTCTGGGTGCCATCACCGCTGTCAACCTCAAAGGTGACAAGGTGTGGAAACGCGCTGGCAAGACGATGAAGTCCGTGTCACCGACCATCCCGAATCTGCCACGCATGGAAATGGACGAGAAATCTCAAGTGCTCTTCGACTTGGCGAACGCCGGGCAGGTTCGTAAAGTTACGGTTCGGCACCATCCATTGGAGCTTGTCGAGGCCACCATTGAGCTTGGGGCGGACGTGCGTGGGGTCCGGGTGTGGAAGCGGCATTCTCGGCCAGCGTCCTACCTGGCCAGGATCGATATCGGCGAAGTGATGCATCCTCGCTCCCTGGTGGCGCTCGGCAACGGTCCCCGTCACGGTTCAGGACTGATGGCACCAAGCAACTAAACGCTCACTCATGAGGGCTTAAATCGCTTAAGCATTCACCCATGAGCGCCTACTCCGTACATGCAGGTGGTGCATGTCTTGGGTCGCATGAGCAGGCGGTTCACCCGTTCGGGTGAATAGTTCGACAATCTGGCTTGACTCCCGTCTTTGGTTTTGTAGAGTGGTTGGTGTCAGAAGGAAAGCACACTGAAGGGAAGCTAACCATGAGCACCAGCACCGGAACCCGCACCGAGACTCCCCGGACCGCCCATGACGGTTTCAGTGGACCCGCAGTGCGCCCGCGCGGTTCACGGGCGAGCGCCCAGATTACCTTGGCCTACAACCTGCTCAACGAGGTGCACACCAAGTGTCTCGTTTGGGCAGAGAACGACGACTATGCTCACACCCAAAACGTCCGGCTGGCGTGGACAAACGCTGAGCTGGCTGTGTATGCAGCCGCAGCCCCCAGTGTCCGCGACCGGGCGCGTTGGGACGACGCGCTCTACCGAATCTCGACTATGTTCCGGCTCGGCGCATTGCCGACCGACATCGCCGAGATGGCGAAGACGCTGGCAGAAGAAGTTTCGAAAACCGTTTGCGAAGCGCGCGCTGTGTCCGGTGAAGACCAATGGGCGCGTGTAACGACATCCTGCCCAGGGATGGAGGACATCGCTATCCAGCTGCGGCACATCGCACACCTGTGCGACGTGTGGAAGTCCGCAGCGGACAAGGGCGACCGTGCTTTGTGTGGTGAAGCATCCTTCGAAATTGATGTGGAGATGGATGAGGCCACCCGCCTTTTCCAAAGCACGTCACCTGCATGGCACTCCGAATGGGAGCAGCTGGCTCAGAACATCAAGGGCTGTTCTGAGCCGGGTGACTTTGCAGAGCAGCTGCGCAATTTGGCCCAGCAAGTCGTGCACGGGGAGGTCTAATCCTTACTCCCGGCCGGGACTGGTTTGCCTCCCCGGCCGGGACAAGACCTCGGTTTCATTGGTGAAACGTTCAGCCGATGCACTAGCCAGCTATGCCGAACGGGTCGGTAGCATATCCTCAGCTGTTCGCAACAAATCCTTACAGCGCCGCACGGTAGCCGCCAGTTCGGCATCGAGTACTTCTTTGCTCACTGCGCTGCGCTCATTCAGTGCACATTCCAAACGATTGAGAGACGTCACCTCATCTGTGACCTTTTGCCCCAGATTCAGAATCTCCGGGTCACTGGTCAATTCGACAACGACATGCAACACAGCACTCAATGCCATATAGCGATCTGTCGCGTTCCGAAGAACGGGAAGTACACCTTCCTGATCGTTCCGTAGCGACCTCAGCTGAGCTTCCATAAGGTTCCCTAATGCGAAACTGATCCCGTCAGCCACTCTCGGCATGGTCTTGTCAATGAATTGGGTAGCATTGGTCATACAACAATTGTCTTTCTGTCAAGTGCATTCGTCAAGAACGGTCAAAATCACGGACAGGTGTGTCGTTCGCTTCGTCACGACCGCGTGTGGTACACTGGTTGTCAACATGACCGGTTCCGCCGCCCGTTTCGGGGGGTCCAGGGCCGGTCCTCACTTTCAAAACACCTGCCTAAACCGTTGTTAAGTTCAGTACCCGTGCCGCAGCCGCAACCCCGACCGCAGCAGAGAACAAGTCAGCAACCGGCTCGGTCAACGACTCAACAACAGCACACGGTGTGCGCCCATGGTCGGCGACCTGAACATCGGCGAGTTGGTTTCTCAACCCGGTTACACGCTTGGTAAGCACACCTTCAGGTAAAAGCTCGGCGGCTTGCTTGCAATGCGCCACGGCCGCATTCAGATTCTCCAACAACTTGGTCACATCGTGCTCGCCAGCAGCGAAACTGGCAGCCCCAAGGGCGTCTCTGGTGCAGCCCAAAAGAATCACTGCTCGGGTAGTGGAAGTGTCCATGTCAGCCTTTCGTTCCAACTAAGATTCGGCTCACATCGAATCCGGATGCAAACCCTTGTAACGTGACACTATCCCTATCGTCCGGTGAAAGGCAAGAATTAGCTTGTTTGATCCACATAGGTGAAACTCTCATGAGGTCTTCGCTTTCGGTAACCATAGTCATGGTACAGATTAGTGATAGATCACGTGGAGTTGCTAAAGAAGGGCGGAAAGCAGTGGATATCGAGGAGTCATGGGAATTTTCCGGGCTGACATTCATGTACGGAGACCCCGCCCCGCACGACTGAGCATCCTCCGAAACGAAGAATCGATCATGCTCACGGTCAACGTAGATGAGAACGAAGTGCTGGAGCAGCTGCTTTCCCCACAGGACGCGACGAAGGTTGCACGATTGCTGATGGAAGCAGCAAAGACGTGCATCAAGCAGCAGCGCCTACAGGATGACACAAAAGGTGTGTGTTACGGGGCGCATTGGAGTCTCGGTGAGGGTGTTCACGGGATGGTGTTCAACACCCCGGACGGGCTCGTGAGTGTGATCCTTCGCGCGATGGGCAGTGTCGCGAGTATGGGGATGAGCGGAGACACTGCGAGTGAGGCTGCTTCGGTGCTGAGCAATTCCTCGACGCTTAAGGGCGACTGAGCTGCTTCAGCTAGTCACCGGAACTGCTTGACCAGGTTGACGGACGTATTGTACGAACCTTCGACCCCGACCGCACACCGGTCTACGACTTCGCCGGCGCTGGACATCATCCCAGCAAGGTCATACAGCGAGTCAAGCCTGTCCCGAAGCTTTCCGACTTCAATCAGAGTCCGGTCAGGCATGGCCGGGTCCTCAGCCAGCAGCAAAACGATGTCTCGGCATGTGTCTGTAGCCTGAGAGACCCGATTCACCATCTCGGCGGCATCACCTTCCAGCCGGGCCTGAACCGCCTCCCCAAGGTCTTTTTGGACTGCGTTGATGAGTCTTGCAACCTCACTGGCGTTGGACATTGCTTCTCCCTCAGGGCTCGCTATCTCATTGTGCGCATCGGACCTGTTGGCCGATGCATCAAGTGTACTGGTTAGACAGTGCAAAGCCCCGGCTAAAGTACCAGCCGGGGCGAAATCAAATCAGCCGAAGAACGCCTCAAGCTCGCAACCGAGTGCGCGCGCTTCATCCAGCACGTTGTCCGGGTCTTCGTCACAACCAGGCCAAATAGGGTTGCCCGTCAGCATGATGTGTAGTTTACCCAACCGCATCCGCTGAACCCCCACCTTGATGCCCAGCAGACTGCTTCGGTCTTTGATGAGCATGCCCATGGCATCACGGTAATGCCCTTGGGCTTCAATCACGAACCTCACCTTGGCGGCATGATGAGGCGCTTCGGCAGCCATGTCCAGCAATGCCCGACCAGCGGTGATAGAAACTGCAAGGTCGGTATTTGTGGCGGTGTCTGACATGGTGTCGCCTCCAGCGCGTAGAACGGACGGTGTTCTCATCTTATCGGCGGTCAGTACCTGAACTTTAACGATTGCTCCGTTCAGGTGTTCACCATGTTCTTCGCGAACGCTTCAGCTTTCCGTGCTTCTGCCAAGATACCGGACAATGCATACTCGGACCATTCGGCACGATGCGGAAGGGCACCACCATCAGCAAGGGTCTCAGCAGCCAGGCGACCGTGAACACTGTTGATAGCCTTGTTCAGGTCCACCAGCTCTTCCGCCCGAGACACTGCATAAGCGTGAGCCAGTTGTGGAAACACCCTTTCCAAGCTCTCCCGCGCGTTTTGCAGACACGGGATGCTGGCGGCTGGGGTGCCCCGTAAATGGGCTCGGCGAGCTTCTTCCAGTTCTTCGCGTGCCTCGGTCAATGACGGCAGGACCCGGCTGGCGGCCACACGTACGGTGCTGTTTGTCATGACACAAGTATCGGGCATGACAGCCCCAAAGTTAAGCCGAAGTCACTCTTTTGGCTTAACGATTCCTTTGTCGATGTTCAGTTCGAGACCTTGTTACTCGTTCTCCACTACGATTGCCTGACCGTAATCCAACCCCTCCACCCCTTCCAGGGTGCAGTCGATCATGATCGTGTCTTTGCAGAAAGTTCCACGCCAGCTGGTCCATGAAAGATTCACATCTATGAAGAACGCTCCTCCCGTGTCGGCGCGGGTGAAATCTGTGCGAGCGGCGTTCGAGTTGATCCATACCGTGTCGCTCAGATCGGCACCTTCGAAGGATGACTCCGGGCAGTTTACGTCGATGAACCTTGATCCTGGCAGGATACTTCCGGGCCATTGGCTTCTCGGCATGTTGAGATCAGCGAACCATGTTTCCGCACCACCGGCGCCACGGGCTTGCATGCCGGGTAGTTCACCACCGAGTATGGCGCCACTAAAATTGGCTCCGTTGAATGGTACCAACTTGTCCGGTGCCAAAGCTACGTCATGCATGTCGGCGTCTACGAAACAGGCTCCTGACCAGTTGCCGTCGAAAACGGTACCGAAGAAGTCCGCACCTACGAAGAAACCGGCTGACTGGCCGGTCAGTATCTGATCTCTGTATTTTCCTGCACTGGGTGCTCTTTTTCGTTTTGGTAGCGCACTGAGAACGACTACTTCCGGGCTTTCCCAGCGTAACCATAGTTCGTTACTCCTTGGGTCGATCAATAGGTTTGCGAGTTGTTCTTTGAGTGCCCGGAAGTCTTCGCTCATCTATTCAGAGTATCAGTGGGGTGGGGCTTGGCTTCTATTCGTCGCGTCGAATCAGACCGGCCTCCAATGCTGCATTGAAAGCTGGTTCGTCATCGTCCAGCATTAGGCCCTGATCCGTGCGGACAATGTGACCGTTTTCGTCCAGGTGCCTGTAAATCTTTTCGGGATCGAAGTAACCTGCATGGTCACCCAGTGCTGGAACGATCTCGTGCTCGATAAGGTCCTGATCCGTGGCATGGATCTTGGTCGGATTGATGTCTTCCAGTTCGACTGTGGCGTTTTCTGCTCGAACCATTTGGACAAACTTTCCGTCCCTGCCACGGTCATGCTTGTTCGGATCAAAACTGCTCATTGCCTCTCCCTTGTTCGGTCTAAGACTATTTTAGCTGTTGTGCAATGTCTTGACAATCACTTATCTGCCTCAATCAATTGGCTTTGATGTTTAGCCAAGATCCATGAGCACCTTCTTCACCGAGCTTCATCAGACTAAGGCCAGCAGCGTCTTTTTCCTCGTCAACGTTCTTCAGTGATGTATCCTCCAATGTTGCGTAATCAAGCTTTGTCTCTCCGAGATCAGCCCCTTCCAGGTCGGAATCAGTAATCCAAGCGTCTTGAAGATTCGCCCCCTTGAGGTTGTATCCGGTCATTTTGACACGACGGATTTCGCGTCGGAACGGCATTAAGTGGCTGGAAAAGTCAACCCCAGATAGATCATAGCCTGAAAGGTCCAAGTCTTCCAAATCGTCTTTTGAATTCTCTATCAGACTCCGAAGTCTTTCTGGTAAAGGTTTATAAGTAACCTGTCCCGCTTCCTCACCCAGGTCGGGAACGTCTTGCTCTTCTCGTGCCACCTCGGTGAACTTGCCGCCCCTGTCACGCGGGTGCTTGTGTGGGTCGAACGTGCTCATGACAACTCCTTACTGCCAATACGTGTCATTCTCTTCGGCGGCGTAGTATGAACCTACACTAGTACGCTTCCTCTCCTCATTCTCCGCAAAAGTAGCGTTCTTGATGTGATCATAACCCTTGACCTGCTTCAGGCTTTCGTCGTCCTTGCTGAACAGGGTTTTTTCGTCCACTTTGACCTTGGTGAAATCAGTGCTTGGGTCTACTTTGATTCCACGCAGATCTGATCCACGAAAATCTGCGAAGCAGCAATTCGTTCCTGTGAAATCGGCATTGGTGAAGTCTGCGGTCCGCGCCCAAGCACCACCCATTCGGGTGTTACGGAAACTGCCCCCAGTGAAACACCCCGAATTCATTTGTGCGTTTTCCAAATCGGCCTTGTCGAATTTAGCTCCGTTGGCGATAACATTGGTCGGCTGTGAGCCTCGCATGACGGCACCGGTAAAATCAGCCTTTTTCATATCTGCGGACAGAAAATCTGCATTAATAAGGAATGCCCGCTTGAAATTGGCACCCTGCAATTTCGCAGACTCAAAATCAGAATCGTCAAGGTAGGCTTCCTCCCCCTTGACTCCACTAAGGTTTGCTTGGAAGAAGTCAGCGCCTAGCATATGTGCCTTAGTCATATCGCTGTTGGACAAATCAGCGCGAAGATACAAGGCATTCGGCTCATGCTTTTCTCGCAGATCCAAGCCGACTGCTTGGTCCTCCAGATTCAAATCTGACTCGCTACGGTTGATACTTCCGAAACGTCCATCCGATTCACGGGGCTGCTGTGGGTTATACATGACTTTGGAACGTGCGGTCAGAGAGTCGCAAGGAACGTTTCCAGCTTTTCCGAAAGGATGCTGGCTTCATCCTTGATAGACACCATTTCCAGCGAAGCATTAACTATGTCTGTGATATCCTTCACATCGAATCGTAGGGTCGAGCTGATCTTCCGTCCCGTCCATGACACCCCAACAAATGTGACAGCAAACACACTTCCCTCGCGTTTGACTTCCACGTCACCGATTGGGAAGTCCACCGGTACAGACCACAATCCAGCGATAAGGAGATGCCTGCTGACTTCCCACACAATATCCATACCGAAATCGAACTGAAAAATGGCTGGCTCTTCGGCAGAGTAGGAAACTTCCACCGTCTGCTGCTTGCCGTCTTTGAGGTAAATCAGTTCAACACCCTGTCTTAGCTGCTCAGCGTTCAATGGATCTTCCTTCCAGGAAACTGACTGCCGTTTTCAATTGAGACTTTCGTACCGGGAACCGGCGCAAAGCACCGAGATAGAGATCACCAGTACTCTTAGGGTACGCGAGTGGGGTCTTCGGCACCAGTCGCGGGTCAAGAACCGCAAGCATCCCCGAGTCACTGGTGGACCGAATCAGCCGTCCGGCAGCCTGCTCCAGCCGCAAAGCAGCGTCAGAGCCGTAGACCAGCCGCTGAGACGACCATTTGTCCATCTCTTGACGAGCACACAGCAGGTCAACACGAGCATCATCCACAACGTTTCCGGCGTCCCTCGGGATGCGATCAACGATCACCAGTGAACAGGTTTCCCCGCTGGCGTCCACACCGGTCATGAGAGATCGGGTGCCCACCATCACCGACGATGTGTCGGCGCGCCATTCTGCGACGATCTGTCGTGGGTCACGCCCGTCCCATTGAGAGAACACGCGGATACTGCTGGGCAGAGTTTTGCGAAGTTCCTCGGCATAGTGCGCGCCGGCGCGTTTTGTTGCGGACAGCACCAATGCATGACCTTCGTTGGCTCTCACCAAAGACAACAGATATTCGGTTGCCCATTCGGTATGACGCCCGGTATCGAATTTCCAGCGGCCTCCGTTGCGTGACGCAATCCTCGACAACTCCTCTTCGGTGTTCACCCTTGGAACGAACACCATGGACTTGCCGTAAGCAGAGTCGAACGGTGACGGGTAATCCACGGCGCGAGTCATGAGACCAGTGTCTCGTGGGAAACCAGGCGGGATCGTTGCACTGATCATGGCCACCGACAGGCGCTTGTACAGCTGGTTGCCTTCTTCGTCCAGCGCCGGGTTACCTTCTTCATCAGGTGGTTGGGGTGCCCGCATGAGGTTCATTCCGATGCTGGGTGCGACATCGACCGGTGACAGTTTGAAAACCGCACCGGACCAGCCACGACCAGCCAGATAGTCGTCTCTTTGCACAGCTTCCACCCAGCGGGCGAACTCGCCCTTGTCGTCCTCCCTGGTGGCCACCTCGCAGTCCGAATACAGGCTTTGCAAACGGGACCCGGCGCGCATGATCTTCAGCTGGGTGCGAGAATCGGGAACGTTCTGTGGCAACGCCTTGGTTGCGGTCCGGCACCACCCTTGCAGCACCGGTCCCCATTCCGTCAACGGATTCTCGCCTTTGGGTTTGACTGCTTCACCGGGCTTGGCCGAACCGACGACATTGCCTAGTTCCATGTCGATTCTGGAAGCGAGCGCTTTGCCTTCTTCCACGATCTGAGAAATGTTCCCGTCTTCGGTATCCATGCAGGATGTGAAAGCTTTGACGACCTGGGTGATTCGACGAACCCCGATCTCCCGGCCACCGCCGTTACGGATCACACCAGGCAGGGCATGCGCTTCATCAACGATGATGTGATCGAAATCTCCCAGTGTGAGGTTGCCGAAGACCACGGGAACCCCCATGTTGGCTTGGACCGCCAAGATGGAGTGATTGGTAACGATCACGTCCGCGTGTTGAGCGTCTTCCCTGCCCTTCCGTGGCAAGCAGACCTGCCCGAAAGGACACTTGTTCTTGCCGGGGCAGTCAGACGGGCTGACACTGACAGCACCCCACGCCCTGCCTGTGGTGCCAGTGAAGCGGGACTTGTCACCGTCACCGTCTTTGGCTTGCCCGAGAGCCCATGACAGCAACGACACCATGGTGTCCTTGTCGTATTCGCTTTCTCCGACCCGAACAGTTTCACCTTGGGGTGCGAACAGGTCTCCGAACAGACCACTCGGTTTCCGTTGCCCGTTCATGTTGTCGATCCGGCGCTTCGCGTCAGCGAGCAGCGCCAACGATTCGGCCCGCTGATCCGCCGGGCTGATGTGGGGATTGGTCTTGGGTTCCAAATCGTCAGCCCCGAGCACGTCCACCGCTGCACTGTGTGCAGCCAACGGGCAGACATAGTTCCCGAAACCTTTGAGCACAGCGAACGTCGGACGCACACCGGTGACACGCTCCACCGCGTCCGCGAACATAGGTGCGTCTTTATCAAGAATCTGGGCTTGCAGACTCAAGGACTCGGTCGAAATGACAGTTCGCTCCCCGGCGATAACAGCTCTCAGGAACGCTGGTGCAAGGGCGGCCAAGGTCTTGCCCACACCAGTTGGTGCCACACCGAGCACCCGCCCTTTGCGGCGCATCAGCTCACCGTTTTCGTCCAGCTGGTCGGTCGGTTCGCCGATCATGGCACCGTAGATGTCGTGTGCCAACTGCTTCTGACCTGGGCGCGGTCCAACGTGCTCCCCGACAACGGAGAAGACACATTCGTCCAACACTTTGTCAAGCTGCTCGAAGGTCACGCGAGTCTATCCCACACAGACCGGTGTGGGTGCACCAGCACGTCTTCCCGATGTGAGCCCACACCGTCCGCAACCACGTAGACCGAACGGTCAGTGGGGTCCAACCGACCGATTCGAACCCGGCGCAGAACTAGGTGCTCCTTCGCCTCGGCCGGTACCGAAGCCACGACCACGCCTGAGCGCTCTTCACAACAAGCAAAGACTGCCACGTATCCGTCCTTCTCGGGGGAGTGTGCCGGGCAAGTACTTGGTGTTCCATAAGGATCTCGGGTTTCCGCCAGGTGTGCGCCGAGAGCATTTGGCTTTCCGTGGCCCTTTGAAGTGGTCTCATCATGCTCAAGAAGAATCCGTCAAGGACCGTTTCGGCAAGATCGTTCAGGAAACCGAGATCAACACAGGCGACAGTTCTCGCTGGACGCCGATTGAGGTGAAGTTCCGTAAGAAGGACGGTGTTCTCGAAAGAATGCTTGTGCGAAGCACCCCGGATGAGCGTGGCAATTGTGCTTGCCTTGTTCTGGCTCCACAGAAAGACGGCTCCCTTGCTGTGGTGACTGCTTGGATCAACAAGAAAAACGACCAGCATCGCACCCTGAACCAGAAAAACTACGACGACCCGAAACGTTTCTGATTCGGGCCGCCGTAGTTCTCACGGTCATTCGAACAGGTTTTTCAAACCCTCGTCCGCTGGTTCTTGATTCAGTTCCTGTGCACGTACCTCGCAACTATCGGTGGTGCAGAACTTCTCACCTTCAGCATCCTGACCACCACTGTACAGGTGCTTCCTGTTGACCGGTCGCACCTTAGACATCATCTGCTTGTACTGCTCTTCGGAGATGTTCTCGTACGGCAACTGAGCGAACCCTGAAGCGTCACCCATCGGAAGGAACGAAATGGACTTCAGGCGACCTTCGTACAACGACAAAATCGGCTCAATGTGCTGCCCCTCGGTGTCGGCAAAGTAGCTGGCAGTGCAGCTGACCGAGTTGTCACTCCACCAATGCTGCACCTCGGCCGCGAGGGCGACCTTTTCCCACAACGCCACATCACGTTCACTTCGCTTGAACGGTGACGCGACCGGGAACGAAACCACCACCTGAGACGACGGAGAATTCAAAGACGGCTCAACATGGTAACCCGCCTCGGCCATGGCGTCCGCGAGCACACCCTTTGCCATGGTGACCCGGCGAATGTACCACTTCGCGGCCGGGTTCCAGTGCACGCCGGGAGAGTCACCGGTCAACAGTGAGGTGGTGCCGCTTGGCTTCACCGTGGTGGTCCTGATCGACGGGCGGATACACAGCCACTCGCTGTAGGTGTTGTCCAGTCGTTGCACTTCCCGGTAGGCCGCGTCAGCCAGACGCCGCCACTGAGCCATACCATGATGGTCGATATAGGTGGTGATACCGGACTGTCCCAGACCGATTCGCCGGTTCCTAGCCACCACCGCATTGGTCCTCTCGAAAACGGTGGGCAATAACGTAACCGTCTTTCCGTACAGGTAGGCGACCTTGACCGTCTTCAAATAGTCCTCAATGCTGTCGTGGCGCGACGGGAAAGATTCGACCAGCGTGCACATTTCGTAGGATTCCAGCGGCTGTTCACCACAAGGGTTGTAGCCAGCGGCACGCATATCCCGATTGTCGGCGCGGTCCTTCATACGTCCGAAACGCCGGGTTTCGTCCATCCAGACGAAGCCTGGTTCACCGTTGATTCGAGTGCGTTCCGCTACTGCATGATAGTCTTGGCCGTTTTCGGCATAAACCGAGTTGTTGGACATGTAGGCCCATGACATCCGATATGCCGACTTTTCGAAGTCCTTCAGATCGAGATATTCGTCTTCTTGTGGTCCGAGAAGGATCTCAGCGCTGCGGCGGCTGGACCCGCTCACCACACAATGCCCGACCTTGTTCGCGATATCGGCGATGTCGGTGATGGTGAGATGGGTGCCCTTGCGTTCTTCCATAAGATTCTGAATCCACACCAGCAGCTTCTCAAGCTCTTCCGGGCCACTGGCGGTGCCACCGAAGCGACGGATCAGGGCACCGGCAGGGCGGATCAGAGAGTAGTCGAACACGGGGCGTGGCCCGCCTGTCAGATGATTCTCGATCAGGGTTCGGAGCGCTTCGGCCCACCCTTCCCGAGTGTCCGGGATGACATGCTCAACCGGATCACCCTCGGTGCCTTTGACAAGGTGTCGTCCTTCCCCGAGCACGTCCAAACCGACACCCACACCGTTCATGCTGGCCAACATGAGGAAATGCATGGCTTCAGCAAAATCGGTCTTGGTGGACACGAACGCGCAGTTCTGAAGCGCGGTGCCGTCCCATTCGTCCACAACGAACGACGCACCCATGTTGGCGATGCCCCGACCCGGTGGCAGCCATTTGAATTCGAACATCCTTTGATAAGCGTCCTGAGCGGTCCGCTGTGCCTTCTTGTAGTCCCACGGCAACTTGTTCCGGCGGCAATGCTCACGCTGCACCGTGAACATTCCCTCGATCACCCGCTGGCAAGTCTCCTGCCATGTCTCCTTGGTGCCGTCGTCCTTCAGGCGGGAATAAGTTCTCAGGAAAATGATCTCGCCCAGAGAGTTGCCGGCGTCGTCAAGGTAACCCCACTTGGGTTCCATTTCGGTGAACTTGTCCAAGAACTCTCGTTGCAGCTTGAACCTTCTGATTCCTGTCACTTTTCCTCCTGTTGGATTTCGGTGTTGGGTATACGTGCGGGCTCTTTTTGGCCATCACATGGCTCTATACCCAAAATGATACCGGCCTGGCAGGTGCCCGGACAAGAACGAGGGGCCGGGTTGTCATCCCCGACCCCTCCAGAAAGGAAAGCACTTTCAGTATCGGTCACTGAGCCCTGTTTTGCAAGCCGACACGCCGATGTTCACCCGATCAGGCTAATCACTGGTGCGTGTCATGGTCCTGACTTCCTGAGCAAACAGTTCAGCACCGGACACTTGCATCATGGCTTGCTGAAGAAGGTTGCGTTTCTTCGAAGTGCCCTGCACTGCGGACGCACACCGAACCAACTCGACAGACCGGTACAAGCCTCGAATAACAACCTGAAGATGGGTGCGAGTCGGATCATCTGCACCTATCGAGATCGACCTGAGCGTGCTCAAAGCGTTTTGCAAGTGACGAAGTGCCTGAGCTTCCCTACCCCAGCTGCGTTGCCTGGTGGATCGCTCCAACACCTCGCGAGCTTTGATCAGGCTACCGATGGCTTCGTTGACCATAGTCAGATCAGTACTGTTCATGAATGCCTACTTCTTGGTCACGGCAGAGCCGGGATAACCATCTTGTCCCGCTCGACCTCGGCCAACAATCCTTCAAGACGCTTCTTGACCTCCCCCAGAGCATCCCCCAACCCGGTTTGTCCACCATCCAGCATGGTGATCACAGCCAACTCGAAGGCAAGGTTTTCTTCGCGACGTTGAGCTTGAGTCTTCTGCGCCCCGGATTCGTCCAGGTCACTCAGACTGGCCAAGAAAGCACCGGCTACACGACTGGCGGCCCTGTCTCGGTTTGTGAGTGTCGCGATCATGGACCGGAAATGCCTGTCCACTGTTCGCCCCACAGGTGGCCGGGCACTGGCGACACTGCGCATGATCGCAGCAGCAGTGCGATGATCAGCATTCAGGGCCTCCAGGACGTCCGGGGTCAACCCTCCCAGTGCAGCCACCACGTGACGGTTGACCCCGGCACGGATCGGGTCCGAATTGCTGTCCAAGCAGTCCACGAGATGCCGCACCTGCTCCTGTGCCCAGGTCGGTGAAGCATCCATCTCGGCCAGTATCCATGCTGCTTCTTCGCCTTGGACGCGGGTGCGGGTTGTCGGCAGGTGATACACCTTTTCGACTGCCCTGGCTTGCAGATGAGCGGTCCATAGGGGGGATGCCCGTCGCGCTCGGATGGCGCTGACAATCTGTTCTTCCGCGATCTCGCCTTCAAGTAGTTCACTGAAGGACAGGGTGTCCGCACCTTCATATGGTGCTTCGGCGAGATCAGCGATTGTGTCCCCCTCGGGAAGAACGAATTCACGTTGTCTTCCCTTCTTGGACTGGCGAAAGTACGCCCTTGTTTTCATTAGTTGCCTGGCCCAACCACAGGCAGATTTTCCTTCTCGGATCAGGTTCAGATCAAGAACAGATGATGCTTCACCCGACCAGCCGCCGCTGCGGGCGTTCGCGATTCCTCTGACTTTCTCCCAGACGAACAGTCGAAGATCGTCAGCCAGATCTTCGACGTCTTGGAGGTTTGAGCCTCGGGACCTCGCCACCTCGGCCGCGAGCGACGAAGCATACAGTAGCGCACCGATCTCGTTGCGAGCGTCCTGTTCACCGATCAGACCTCTATCGACTTGTTTCGCCAGCTCAGTGGCTTTCTTGTCGATCTCTTCCGTTGTCACCCTCTGTCCTTTTTCCGTAAGAGAGCCGCCCAGCCTTTTCGGACTGGGCGGTTCCAATTTTCAAGAGCAAGTGTCCCCGATAAGTTCGGAGAATTCGTAAATCCGATTGGCCAGGTCTTCTGGCTCATTGAATTTACTCATGTCTGCGCCAACACTCTGAATCAGGGTGTTCCACATCCGACGGTGAATACCACTGGGAGCCCTAACCCCGGCAACAGCCTTCACAGCCTTTTCCCAAGCCTCAGCAGCTTGGGCCTTGCGAACAGCGTTTACCTCAGGCTCAGTCGCCATCGGCAGGCGCTGCCGTTGCAGATCCGCTGCATGACGCAACGCTGCAACTGCCCGCTCAACCTTGCTCATACCTATCCCCTCTTTTGTCGCTGACACCTTGGTCAACCACGGTCAAGGTATTCAACCACAGTGGTCACCACTCGGTGTAAGGGTCTAGGTCCCCTACCACCGGAACGGGTGCATCCACCACAGGTTCCACAACCGGAGCAGGCTCGTCAAACACCTCCTTCGTGACGACAGGGACGGCCTTCGATTCGGCTGCCGCCTCGGCGCGACGAATCATATCTTCACGGTTGGTACTAGATCGTTGCAAGAACTCAGGTGTCAGCGTCACCTCGACAGGCACAGCGTTACCGGTCAAGTCAACATACAACCCGATGACACCCCGAAGCACCTTCCCAGTTCGGGGATCACGCAGAGCCCGCATACTGGACCAGTTAGGTGCCCCCTCATGATCCCCAGCGGAACCGATAGTAGGTTTGGCCATGATGCGGGCCAGCCGATCAGGTCGCGCTTCCAGCTTGAACAACTCAAGGGCAGCACGCGCCTCGGCCTCTTCCTGAATCGGCAAGATGATACCGCGACTGATGTACCCCTCCATCCCGGCATGAATTGCGTCCCGAGCTTTCTGGGTGAAAATGATCGGAAAGACCTGCTGAGAACGTGCCAGACGACCAACACGGTCCATTTCGGCCTTACCGGACGAAAGGAAAATCCACCCCTCGTCGAACATGACCACGCCCTGCCGGTTGGCGGTCGCATAAATGGAACCGAAGACCATGGCTTTGACCAGCGCCAACGCGGTCCGCTGAGCCATAGTGTGCTCTTGCACCGGGATACCTTCCGGAAGATCCAAGTTCGCGTCACCGATACGGATATATGTGACGCCGCCGCTGACTCGCAAACCTTGCCCTTCGGGTTCGAAACCACACAACGCACGGAACATCGGTGAAGACAGGTTCTTGATCTTACTACGGACCTCGTGAATATCAGGGTTGATCTCATCACGGAAAGCGATCTCAATTGCCTCACCAGTGCACCGGGCGCCATGGTCGATGCCGTACCCGATTGCATGCCGCAACGGGGCCTCCATATCAATCTTCCGGTTACCGAAAGGATTCACCTGCATGATGAGAGAATGCGCCATGTCCGCCGCAGCTTCAGGGTTGCTAGCGAACCGCAACGGATCAAAAACACCATCGGATGCGATGATGCTGTCAAGCGAGAAAGTTTCACCACCGGACAATTCGACTGCCGGTGAAAAGTCCGAACCCATCTTCAAGTCCAGCATAACCACCGGGGTCTGCTCTCCCTTGTCGTTCGGAATGCGCGCATACTGGTCCGCCAACCATTGCATCGTCACAGACTTACCGGAACCAGTCTGACCGACCACCAGGCCGACCGGCATCGAGTCTTCATCGACGGCCGCCATGTGATCCAACCAGGCAGGCTGCCTATCCACCTCAGTGAACCCAAGCAAAGCACCCCTCGCCGAATCCCCAACAGTGGAAATGTTCGGCAAACCTGAGTAGGCCAGCATCGTGATCGGAACGTCATGCAGGTGCGGGTTAGCTCGCACCCCACTGCAAAGCATAGTGTCAAGCAATGCGGCTTCCTGCCGGAAATTCATCGGATTCAAAACAAGATCGGCGGCCTCTCCGATCTCTCTGGGATCGAACCCCCATTTCTGATCACGCCCCGACAACGCGACAGTGATCGACATGTCCACCATCGACGGTGCGCCCTCACCGGTAGCATAATAGTCCTCGACCTGGGAAAGGTGGGCGAGCATTTCTTCCTGCTCACCCCGCTGCATCTTGTTTTGCGCGACACGTTCTTTGATGTCGTCCGTGTATTGTTTGCGTCGCCTACGCAGTTCATTACGAGTAATTCCAGGGGGCTCCAACAAACCACGAATGCTGATTGCGACAGCCCCGTTACTGATCAGGCTGGACGCCCAGCGGGAACGACGATCAGACGCCGGAATGAAAGGCAGACGCAAAGAATTGACAGTGCTCAAAGAAACGGTGTGTTCCCCTGGCACGTTGCCCCATTCGGAACAATCCGGGTTTTCTTTGTTCAAACGTGCCACAGATGTTGCCGCATTGGCAGTTGAGAACAAGTGCAAGTGGTCACCGTGCGGCATGTATGGGACGTCCGGGTCCGAACCACGGTTCCACCACGAGTTGGCAACCCTGATCTCATTGTCACTGGGGGAACGCAGACCACAACGAGACATGGCCGCGTCAACGGCGCGCCGATCCGCATCGTAGTCCGAGATCAGCCGCCCACCCTCGAACATGGTGTGAGCAACACTCTCAGCCATGGCGTTCAACCCGCCACCGCCACCTGTTTGAGCCCGCAGTTCAACCCCCAGTACTAAAGAGCGATAAGTGGTCACCTGATCCCCGTACAAACGCTGCAAATACGTCTGATTAGGGTGACCTTCCGGGGCAACAAAAAGCTTCGGGATATTGACCAGAAGAATGTGAACCTTACGATAAGCGTTCTTGTCGATTCGGCGACGACCGGAACGGGTGGGGCCGGTCAGGTTAGCGATCTCCACCAAACACTCTTCAAGCGGCTGCCCCACTTCCAGCATCCGGTCAATACTCACTGCGTCATCGACTGGACCCAAAGGCACAGCACGGTAAAGCCATTTCGTGTTATCGACCCCAACCAGCAAGTCACCGTAACGACGTTCTGTTTGGGTGGGCCACCACGGCACCTTGTCGAAATCCATTTGACTCATTTTCAGTCTTCCTCTGCAATGTTGGGCTCTTGAGTGTCAGCAACGGAAGGGGATGGCGAAGACGACGGTGTTGCCGCGTCTTCGTCCTCTGGCGGGGTCGGGTCGGAATCGACTGTCCGAGTCGGCACCGCACCGATTGCCCTGGCTTTATCCGCGTTCCCGTAGCGTTTCAACAGCGGACCGGAACCAGGACCACCCCATGCGGTCACAACAGGTGCAGCACCGTCAGCGCGCTCGACCAGAAGGTCCATGGTGGTCAACAGTGGTTTCGAATCGGCGACATCGGGAAGTTTCTGACCGTCCCAAAGCAGCTGCATTTCGACCCGCACGATCCGGCGCCCAGGGTTCTTCGAATCAGGGGTGGCCATGTCCGTTGCTTCCACCGAAGAAACAGACACGCCGTACAGCGGTGTGTAGATATGGCTCGGATCACCGTCACCCACGATGCTGGCCAGCCGGGGCGGACGACCACTCACGTAAGCTTCGGACCACCCCTCCACAGCAGTCTGCACAGCTTCAGGAATGTTCTGCTCAGAAATCAGCCCCGGCCACGGAGCACCGTCCGACCATGAGTCATTGGCCGGATCAACGACCCTTTCCAATGAAGGGCCACCCAATGGCTTCGCACCACCACGTGGGTCCACCAGGACTTGTACGGTAGCCCTGTAGGACGCACCTTCGGAACCCAACAAAGTGAAGCTGTTCAACTCGGAGATGTAACCAGGCTTCTCGTTCGTCTGCTTGCCGGACTCTTCGTTGAATACCGGTGTGAACGGAACCTCCTCAGCGCCGTCCCACGAAACAAGAACACCACCCGGCAGTGGTGACGGTTCTTGACCCAGCCACGCATTCAAAACTCTGGTAGCGGCGGCCCGTCCTGGGGAGGTTATCTCAACAGTGGCTTGCGGGGTTTCCTTCGCGTTCCGCAGCCCGATCACTTGTCCGAAAGCCACGAATGTCAGCACCAATAGTGGGGCCAAAGCAATGGCACTGAACCAAATGTAGGCTTTGGCGAAACGTTGCTTGGCGGAAATGCCCAACATGACGGAAGACCTGGGCGCATCATCCGGTATTTCGTCCCAAAGATCTACTTCTTTGTTGTCTTTATTGCCGAACATTCTCACCATTCCTCGTCGTCGTGGGTTTCCAACACTATCGGACCTGTAGTATTTTCCAATCTGGCCTGGGCCGCCAAAGCAACACCTGGGTTGGTGTCAGTTGCGAGTAGGCCGAGAATGTCGCTTGGGGTGCCGTTCTCTTCAGCCAATTTGAGTCGAACCTCAGCGTCAGGATGCTCACTCAATGCTTCCCAACATTCGCTGCAACGGTATCCTTCCGAGACCTTGTTGCGGCACGGGAACCAGCATTCACGACACTGGTGCGGGAGATGGCCAGAATGGCCTTCCACCCACACCGGACGCCAAGAACGACACCGCTTCGACATCAACCAGCCAGCCTCAAGGGTGCTCGTAGTCGCTCGATTTCTTCATGACTCATGTTCTGAGCAGCTTCAGCCAGTTGCTGCGCCAGAATTACAGGCTTGGCACGCCTCTTGGCGTCCACACCGGCCAACCGGGCCGCAGCCACGAACCTTTCCCTGGTTTCTTGAAGGTTGATGGCTTTCACCATGGCAACGTACGCATTTTCAGCATCAGCCATGGCGAACAGATCATCAATCGCCCGAGTGTCCGGCTTGTTGCCGATGGCCAGTTCAGTGGCTACAACAGCGGGGTCCGCCTTGACACCCATGAGTCCGGCCAACACCTCCAGGTCGCCCGGATCAGCTACGGCCAACTCTTGGTACTTCGCCAGGGCACCAGCGACAATGGCGCGCTGACTACGACCGCTTCGTGAGCTACGCTTCTTACGTGGACGGGCAGGCTTTGGCGCTTCCTCAGCAGAATCAGTGGCAGGCTCTTCACCACCTTCTTCCATAACGACACCGGGCACAACCGTGTCTTCTTCCTCGAAATCCAAAGGTGCCGAGAAGGGATTCTCTTCTGCTCCCTCGAAATCGTTCATGTCCTCTTCCATGCGTCAGACCTCCAAATATTCGAGTGTCTGTTCAGCTTCGGGGCGGCTGAAATTGATAATCAGGGCGTCACTCAACAGACCATGCTCATGGGCGATCCGTAGACCGGCCGTGACTTCGGCCACGGACAGTCCAGTAGCAGCAGCAATCTGCTCCGGTGCGGCCTCAAGTTCGATGCCTTTGTTCAACCGGTAGGCAGCCAAGTATCGAGTGATCGCCCGATCAGTTGCTCCAGTATTCATCTGGTTCTCCTTGCTTGGAGGGTGAATTAGATTACACACAACAGGTTACCCATTTGGGCACAGATTCTCAAACTTTAGGTGCTCGGGTGAACAACCCGAGATTGGCGTTCTCTCATCGTATCGGTAACGAACTCGGACACGGCATCCACAACCGAGAAGAAAGCTTCTTCCCCGTCCGTGTCGTTCGAAAGGCGAAGGTCATGAGGGTAGTTATCCAGGGCCACCTCTCCGGGGTGCCGCATCGCCGCCAACGTGGTCGGGCTGGGTTGCAAACCGTCACGGCTGGCAAGCCGACGAATCTGGGTCTCCTGAGAGACGTCCAACCTGACCGTGATCGCGCCGGCGAGTCGTGGAATGTCAGCGTCCGGGGCAAATCGGGAACCCGCCATCACCACATTGAATCCGTCACGGACCCGCCGCATGACCATGGGGGCGATCATTCGTGGCAGAAAATCAGGCCCGTCCGCTTCATGCCAGGTGGAACCAAGACGCTGCAAAGCGATTCGCATGTTCTCGGTCCGGTGATACGGGGTCAACGCTGGTTTGTCCTTCAGGTCCGGCACCAGCAGTTCCAGCAGTTCAGCAGCAGCAAATTCCGGGATCCCGAGAACTGTGCTAACCCGTTGAACGATTGTCGCCCAATCCGATTCACCGCTGACCAGCAGGTGAATCAATGGCATGACTCTGGCAAGTTCCGCACGGAGCGCGTCCCCGTAACCAATTTTGATGCTCTTACCGGGTAGGCGAATGGCGTCACTCACAGCGTCTTTGCCGCTGGCCATGCGGCCACTGAAAACAACCCACGTAACCTTCCCGTCAGCAAGCATCTCCAACTCGGTGCGATAAGCTCCAGGACTGGCACCGACTCGGCTCTCGAACTCGCTCATGGGACTATGATAATAACGGCAACGAGGGTCTGACAAACCTTTCGATGTCTGAGGCAGCTTGTCACTCGGTGGGGATTCGGTCGATGCTGACACCGAACTCGGTCTCGCCGGACAGCTGAGTCTTGTGCTGCCGGACAGGACCGTCAAAACCCACCTCGATCCAGCGGATCTCATGGTCGGTGATGCCGCTCATGGCGACCATCACGGTTTCAGGGGTCTGACCGTTGGTCAGACCAATCTTGGAACCGACCAGGCCAGGCATAAGGAACTCGGCGGTGCTGACCTTCCCCTCACTATTCATCTTGGTGAGGTAGAAACGGATGTCACCGCTCCCGGCAGCCCGGTTGTTCTCATGAGCGTTGCATGCGAGCACCAGCATAGAACCTGTGAAGTGAATACTGGCACCGTCGATACAGAAAGCATTGGCGGGTTCCCACATGTCGTGGTTATAAATCCACGTGTTCGGTTCGGCAAGGGTCGCCCGGTTCGGTGTGTGCCGTTCCGTGGCAAGGAAAACAGGTCCGTTCGGCCCCTGGGTTACGCTTACCGATTCAATCGGTCGTGGCGTATAGCCGATGTTCAGGTCAACCAGTTGGCTGAACGACGGGTGTTGCTGGTTGCCGTCGAACTGTTGCGAATACACGTGGCGATTGCGCCCGATACAGGCGACGGTCACCGTGCCGTCCGGGGCGGCCGAAGCGCTCGGACGAAGACACGCCTGACCAGGCAGAATGGTCCACCGCCACCCGATACGGGACAACTCTGCCTTCGGTGCGTGAACCGAAGCCAGCGGAATAGCCCGGTGTAGCAGCTTGGCGTTCCGCGAGTTGTAGCCCACGTAGTGGATGAACCCGCCTGCATAAACCACTGCGGGCGGACCATCGAACTCGCGGTTACGTGCGGCCGGGCTGGTCGGCTCGTCCATCTGCCGCCAGCGAGTGTCCCCGCTCGCACGGAGATAGTTGATATCCGTCAACTCTCCCGACACGCCCATGACAATGCCGTCAGGGGTCGGGTTGATTGAATGCGCCGCGCTAGCAACACCAGGAGCAACCGCAACCAAAGCTGCCGCTACCACCGCTGACACAAGTTCCTTAAACATCGCTTTCTCCCACCCCTTGTTTGTTCGTCTACATGATACAACCCCGGTGCCAATGAACAACACCGGGGTGACAAAAGGGAACAAAACGGCTTCAAACGCGCTCTCGGCGATTCTCCCAACGATCAGAAAGGCGTTTCAGGATTCCCGGTTTCTTCTGATGAGCGTGGTGCAGACGGTTCACCGGGATGGTGAGCTTCACCTCCGTGTCAGAATGCGCCAGAATGAATGCTGGCACTTCGCAGTCGCGTTGCCCGACCACGCCCCCGACGCCGATGGATGCCGGGGCAATGATGACCCATGCACCCTTCACGCCTTTCGGGTGGGCGCCCACGAAGTCCACGGTGTCTCCGACCTCGAAGAACTGGCGAATGTTGTTGATGTTGCTTTGGGCGAACCCGTAGTCTCCGTCAGCGATGGCGGCTTCTTGGACCACCGAGTTGAACCTGGCGTCCCTTTCGGAAAGGATCATGCGCATGTGTGAAACCTCTCTAACTGTCCAGGTTGGGTCAATCCTGTGAACATTAGGACCCTCCTGGGTGTCTTACCGACCTTTCTATCCCAGACATGCGGCGGGTGGCTCAGAACTTGCCGTCAGCGAGTCGTTGATACTCCATACGGCTGACCAGTGATTGCTTGCACACGGGGCATGTCACCGCACCGGGCTTAGCCGTGTACTCCAATCGTGGGTGCCGGATGCCCTCAATGCCCTCGCACCATAATTTTAGTTCTTCGTAGTTGGGTGCGGCTGGGTTCAACAGGTGAGATGCGTACACCGGGTAGGTCGCAGCCAATGATTCCATTGAATGAGACTAGCACGGTGATGTACGCCGATGCTCGCCCGGTCAGCGGAACTTGTACAGTAGCAGGTTGAACAAGCAGGTTCCACCGGTCACAGCCCCTGCCAATGTGAGGACGAAAGTCACGCCGTGGGCTATGCTGCTGGTGCCGAACAAAACACCTGTAAGCATTTCCATGCAACCGATAAGGGTGACACATACACCGATGGTGCCGAAGAAAACATTCATACCAAGTGCTTCTCTACTCACTGTAATCACTTTGCTTTCTTTAGGTTTGCGGCGATTGCAGGCATGAATCGTTTTCCCCAAGCGGGTCGATTTTTTGCCCGTTCATGGTCTTTTTGTAGCTGCTTCTGAAGAACAGTTAGTAGATCAGTTGCGCCTGAACCCTTCGTCACAATGTGCTCCTAGATCGCTTCGGATAGTCTCAGGATAGCGTGCACCTGTCCACAACCACACTGTGCCGATGCCTCGATTCCTACTGTCGATTGGGGCTGGCCGTTGTCAACGGGTGGGCGCATACGAAAACGTTCTACTATTTCCGCCCGGCGGTCAAGCACCCAAGGGCACTGAAAGCTGTGTTCTTGAGCGGATGCGTTGGGGATCTCGTTGACGCTGTTGTCCACCATTGGGATTCCAGCATGCAGCAAATCCTTGTGCGGGTCGGTGATGCCTGGGGTCAATGGTTCACGTTTGTTCACGCTTGCCATTCCTCCAACGGCATGTGAACGGTAACCCCACTGAACCTGCGGCACGTGCAGACCAGTTCGGTTGCTTCCACCACTTCGATAGAAGGTTTCGTGAGCCGAAGCTGCCGGTAGACAGTCACCACGGTGGTGACTGTCGGATGCCACTCGCAGCCGAAGTGAGCGAAGTGGTCCGCTACCATTTCTGTAGATACTGTTGATACTGTTTGAGTGTCCATGTCCTACCTCAACGTGCGGCCACGGTCATCCTGTTAAACATCGGTTTGACAAGGCAACCCCTGACTAGTCCGCACAGGTGATTCTAAAACTGGTCGTCCCAGTCATCATCCTCACTGGTTGGTGGCCCGTAATCCGAGACGGTAACAGGCTCAGGCTCAGGTGTGTGCATGACGAACTCCGGCTCCTGCTCGTCAACACTCTCCGGCTGGGTGGCACCACTGTTCTGCTCAGGTTCGGCCTCACTGGCAGTATCTTGCGGGAACGGCAGTTCCCGGCCGATCTCCAAGACGTCATCGTTGGCAGCCGCAACCACCGAATCAACATCAGCTTGTTGAGGCTTCGGCAAAGGGACGACCAAACCCGTACCGTCCACAGTGATCGTAACCTCGTCATCCTCGAACATGAACGACTTCATGACCTCCGGCTTGAAAATGCTTGCTGCCATGTTCCTGGCGAACTCCTGGCGCACAGCCGCAGCAGTGACCTGACCCTTGACAGCGGCCGCAGCCTCAACAACGCGCCGATCAACCAGTGGAACCCCAAAGGCGACCTCGGTGCCGTTGATGGTGAAGGTCACCTGAGCCCCGTTGATGCTTGCTTCAGCCGTAGCCACGGCGGCCCTGAGCATGTCCTCAGCCTGTGCCTTGGCGATCACCTGGCTGATTCGTGCGGCGTTGTTGTTCATTGTTTTCCTTTCCTGAGGTAAGCCAGTAGCAACCTGACCCTATTCTTCCCACCTAGCTCTTGCAGAACATCGGTCGCTGCATCAATCTGTACCATAGACAGGCGACCGTCGAAACCATGCGGGAGCGCCTCAAGCAAAACTTGGGCTCCTAGGGTGATCCAACCCCGGTCATCTCCGGGTTCGGTGAAGACTCCAGAGATCGACTCGGCCAGACGGGCCAGCCTGTCCTTGGGCCGAATGAGTGGCTGCTCAATGTGCGGCTCTTGGCTGACAAGTCGCACTTGCCGCCCCTCGAAAATTATGCACTCGTCTCCGGCAAAAGATCCTGCCTCTTCGGCGGCCTCTAGAGCGCGGTCAAGCACCGATAGCCCTTTCGTTGCAAGATCCAAATAAGACTCAGTCTCGCTTCCGTGAGGCAGTTCACAACACTTCGATCCGTGATCCCGCATCAGCATGCATCCCGCGACTGATGCAACCGATCGCTCTGTGTTGAATCGTTTGAACATGATTGTACTCCTTTCTCGGTGTCACCTATTCTGACACATCAGTGACTCTTCGTAAAACGTTAGGCTACGGTATCAACCGTTTCGGGTCAATATGTCCTTCCAAACTTAACGTTGCGTTGCACGAAGAACCCCTCCACCGGCAAGGGTACTGCCTGGTCAGCGACTCACGATTCCGCCACCGCTCAACGGCTCACGCATCGCGGAAGCACGCTCGCGAACGAACAGTTCCGTGGTCCCTTCCGCCATCGTCAGCCGAACACTTTCCCCTCTCACCAGAGCACTTCCCGGTTTCACCGACTGAGACACCACCGTGCCGGGCGAAAACAGGGGTGTGCTGTTCTCACTAACCCCGTCCACCAGTGCCGTCAGACCAGCCTCTTCGGCGTGAGCTACAGCAGCGGGTAGTTGCATCCCGGTGAAGTCAGGGACTACGACGGAAGCTTTGGTGCGGTCAAACATCGACCTGCCGAAAGACGCCTCGGGCACCCCTTTCAAAGCCCTTTTCATGGTGTCCTGCCAAATGGGTCCGGCACCTCTTGAGCCATCAACCGTACCATGGTAACGGCCGTACATACGCACGCCACGCAACGGGTTGTTGAACCCTCCGGCCGGATCACCAGTCCACACGGCACTCACCATCTGCGGGGTGCCACCCGCAAACCACACAGCGGACGGTCCGTCAGTAGTCCCTGTTTTGCCCATGGCGGGGCGGCCGATGTCCCAACGGCGACCCGTCCGATAAGGGCTGTCACCCCGAATCACCCCTTGCAGTGCTTTGGACACGGTGTCCGCGATCTTCGGATCAAGTTCTTGGCGGCATTTAGCGGACGGCACAGGCAATTCGTTACCTGCCGCGTCGGCAACACTGTCGATGAACGTGGCCTCACAGTAGACACCTCGGGCAGCGAAAGTGGCGTAAGCCTCGGCCACAGTTAGCGGAGAGACAGAATACACGCCGAGTGTGGTAGCTGTTTCCAAACCAGTGACGTCCTCAGGGAAAGTCCAACCAAGCCGTCTCGCCATCGACTGAACATCGGACACGCCTGTCCTGGCAGCCAGCTCAGTGAAGAACGTGTTGCTGGACATGGCGAGCGCGTCCCAAGCGTTCATCGGGCCGGAATCCCAGCTGGCCGCGTTCTCGAAACAACCGGTCAATGGACGCGGCGCACAATACTTTGCTTTCGCATTGATCACCTTGTCCATTCGCCACCCCTTCTCAAGGGCGGTGGCCAACGTGATCGGTTTGAAAGTCGATCCGTTCTGGTACCGTTGTTTGGCCAATACGATCTGAGTTTGTGCCCATTCGCGAGACTGTGCAACAGCCAACACCCGTCCCGTGCCCGGTTCAACGGTCGCACTGGCTGTTGCGAACTCGGCTTTCGGGGTGAATGCCCGATGGGCAGCGGCACGGGCCGCTTTCTGCACCTGCGGCTTCATCGACGTCCGGATCGTCAGTCCACCACGAGCCAAAAGCGCAACCCTGTCCTCTCGGGTGTGCCCGAACGCGGGCGAATGCATGATCTCGTCCAGCACAGCTTGACAGAAGAAGGGGGCGGTAGCTCTCACGCAACCGTTGCTGAACTTTCGGACCTTGAGCCCGAGCGGCTTGTTTTTCGCATGATCAGCTTGATCCTTGGTGATTCGACCCGTATCGACAAGTCGTTTCAAGACAAGGTTCCTTCTGTTCATTGCTGCTTCCGGGTGTTTCACCGGATTGTACGCGAACGGGTTTTTCACCAACCCGGCCAATGTTGCTCCTTGGGTGTAATTCAATTTGTCTGCCGACACGGAGAAAAAGTGTTGGGCGGCAGCTTCAATGCCGTACGCGCCGTCACCGAAATAGGATATGTTCAGGTATCCTTCTAGTATTTGTTCTTTCGTGAGGCTTTGTTCAATGGAATCGGCGTAACGTAATTCTTGAATCTTTCGTTGGATGGTTACCTCTTTGGTGGCTTCGTACTCTTCCTGATTGTCAGCATTGTTAAGACGAACGTTTTTCACAAATTGTTGCGTCAACGTGGAACCACCACCAGCACTACCTTTGCTACTTACGGCACGGAACAATCCGCTGGCGTCAAGTCCACCATGGTTGTGAAAACGGTCGTCTTCAATGGCGAGAATGGAATCTTTCATCGACTTGCTGACTTTACCCAACGGGACAGGCACCCTGTATTCGTTGAACAAGTAGGCAATGATTCCACCGTCAGCATCCAACATCACCGAACGCGACTTAAGTGGTTTCATTTCCAATTCGTCCGGTAAAGACTTCCAATGCTCAGCCGCAGCATTGACTGCCACAGCAGGTAAAGTGGAGGGGATTCCCAATCCCGCCATTACCGTACCGATAACACCGATAATCAAACCGTATTGAACAAACCAAGTCGGAATGTCGGAATGTTTCGGGGTGGGAGCTTGGGGAAATTGGTTCCAAAACCAGCTGCTATCGTTCATTTACCTTTCACCTTCCGGTCTCGGGTCCGGTGGCGGAGACGGTTTGACCGGCACCTGCGGGGCTGCCTCATCCAGAATCTTCGGCCGTTCCGGTGGGCATGGTGGCCCTGTCATCTCAGGGTCAGGTGTGTGATGTTCGTCACCGTTGTCGTGGTCGTCTGTAGGTGAAGGTTCCGGTTCGTCTTTGCAGGCTTTCATTTCCTCGTTGAACCTGGCCTCGGCTCGACGTTGCGTGTCCTCGAACTCTCTCTTCGCATCCAAGCCTTGATTGTAGCGCCGAAGTGCCCGCCGATACCGGATCTGTGCTTCACGCTGAGCATCCCACTGAACAGCTACAGCAGAAACTTCCTCGGCGTATGCGCGGTACCTTTCCACCGTAGCCAAATACTCCCCGTGAGCCTTGTCCCATTCCTTCTCAGCAGCGACGAAAGCGCTCACGCCGTCATCGAGAGAATCACGTGTTTCTTTTATCAGACGGTCATTCTCTTCCTTCACTTTGGCAGCAGAGAATACCGGTTTCGACAAACCAGTGAACGCCCAACCACAACCCGGACCCGCCGGATCGTCAACTTGAATCTGCACCGTCTTCTTCGTCTCGGGCCTTTGCGGGACGGCCGGGTAATCAGGCAACTTGACCTTCTCAGGCAGGGCTGCTGGGTAGAACGGGAAGTCTGGGCGTTTCGGACGCCGCACCCGCTCCAACGGAACAGGTTCCCCATATGCTCGCGGGGCTGGTACAGTCACAGACGGCTTCACTTCTCTGGGTTCCAACAATCCGACGAACTCGCCGTGATGGTAAGGGTTACGGGTGGCCTGATCCGGCGGAGCGGCCGGATCATAACATTGCCCGGACAATCCGGCCACCACAGCTTTGGCAGCCTCCTGCATAAGACGTTCCGGGTCACTTTCAGTCGATACCGCGACCACCACATCGGAGAATCGCCTCATCTTGATGCCGTCACGGTCCACCACGTCAGGGTGCCCACATTCACTCATGGCCTGTCCTGCCAACCCGGCAGGGAATACCGCGACCTTCAGGCGCGACACACTCCCCTTCTTCTTCCAGGTACGAGAAAGACCAGTGGTGGCGATCACGGTCGTCTTACAATCTCCTACCCGCACCGGCGCCACCAGATCCTCCCTGACCGGGGCTCCGGCCCACTCCCCCGGTAAGGTGCTTCGAAGTGATTTTACGAAAGCCTGTGCCGGGGTGCCGCTGGGGTTCACACCGGGGCGTGGCTTAGTTTTGACAGTGAGGTCCGGGGTGTCGTCAGCGCCGGGGTCCGAGTAGCTGGGAATAAGCAGGCTGACCGACACCAGAAGAAGAAACATCAAACCAAGACCTGCGGAGATCATCAATATCAGTTTGTTGCGCAGTTCTTCCGGGTGGCGCACCGGTCAGCCTCCTAGAAACTCTTCTTCAGGCTCCGGTGCCTTGTAGGAAAGTGTGGCCCCGAATTGAACCAGACTGGCTATCCCCATCAACAGCACACCAGTGCCGATAATTCTCAGCCCGAAACCGATCAAAGTCAGCCCCAGAATGAGGACGGCAACACCGAAAGCGCCGCATGCGACCTTGAAACGCTCACTCATGGATTCAATTCTACACGCATAGTGCGGTTCAGTCCGCTGCACGGACCCATTCCAACAGCGCTGCGTAATCATCCGAACCCATCGGACGCTCTACAGTGACAGTTACATAACCGTCTTTTTGTTCATTCAAAACACCCATCAAGCGAACCGAAGAATCGTTGTCGGTGCACACGATATCGTTTTCGTCCTCGGATGTTTCCAAGTCATCAACTGGGCTTCCGGTGAGTTGCCCGAGTCGGGCACGACAAATGGAACCCCAGTCATTATCGAGCGGCCAGGATTCGCTTTCCAGTACAGCCTCACCAGTGTCCAATTCTACGACACGGGCACCGTTGTCATCTTGCGACACATCAGTGACACCATCAGGGGCGGCAGGCAAGGTGAGATTGTGTCCCAGATCCACTGGTTCATTAGGTTTGTCCGGTAACAACCCGAAGAATGCGACACCACCTACGGCAACGACTGCTGCCACAGCCACCGCTTTCTTATTCACCATGGTTTCTCCTCAGGTTGTTACCGGACCAAAATTCACTGACTGTTGGACTCAGCCAGCCTGCTTTGCTTTGAGAGCGTCAGCAGCCTGCTTCGCCTTGAGAGCAGCCTTCGCATCCGGATTGTCACTGATGCCCAAATCTTCGACCCCGACGACGACCCGTACCTTGACGTTATCACCAGTTTTGTTCACGAACTGGTCCACAAACACCCGAATCAGAATCCTATGTCCGATGAGGTTGCGGATCTTGCGTGCCATCGCCAAACCGGACGGCGTGTCCGTACGGTCGGTGCGGACCTGTTCGAAACCTGGTTCGCAATTCTTGTGACTCTTCGAGGTCCCGGTATAAAGCTTCACCACGCCACGAGTCGAAGACGACTCCTTCTGAATACCCACCACGTGACCTGTGAAAACCTTAGCCTTCACAAGCCGATTGATAGTATTGTCAACCTCTGATCCCTGAGCGAACATGGGCACGATCTTCTCGATGGCCATCACCACATTCGCCTCAAATTCCGGGTCGCTCACCGATCCTGCTGCACCGATGGCGGCCAGCTTGATGCTGGCAATCTGATCAGACGTCAATTCGATCATTGATTACTGTTCCCTTCCGTAACGAAAACACTCCATGGATTTTCCTTGGGTCCGTTGGCCCAAAGCAAGTGAGCGGTGTCGGTGATCCGCACAATCCGGACAGTGGTCTTATGGACCCACTTCTGCCAATCGGCGTCCGTGCCACCGAACGGGATATCTCCGATCTCCAGGACCTGGTAAAGGGCGCCCCGCAGCCTGGAATTGAGACCGGTTTGCCAAGTGAACTCCATGTCCTCGGACAACTGATCGTGGGCATCATGGATGATGTTTGCCAAAGTGTGAGCGAAACCTTCGATCTCGCTCATCTTCGGTGAACGACCTTGCTTCTCCAAGATCTCCATCGACTTGGCAACAAGCCCGAGCAAACCTGCTGCCGCATAGCTGTTGGGGTTGAGGTCACCCTTGACGACCTCAACGAAAGTCTTGTCCTCACCTCTGAACTTCATTAGCTTCCTCCCTCGGGGAACGATGGCCGCTGGTTTGCTGTCTTTCAATTCTATCCCACTCGGCAAGTGGGCTGCCGCACTCTTGGGCAGCACGACCGTGCTGACCCCGATCCGTGTACCTACCTGTGCCTTAGGGGAACGTGCTCTGTCTTTACCGGCGATCCGGGCACCTGGGCAGACATTGACCAGTGGACACCATCCGCACAGCGGCTGGGGTTTGACAGGCCATGCGTTCTCGGCGACATATTCTTTCATCTGATGCCAAGTGGAAACGAACTTTGCTTCCACCTTGTCAATGGCTGCCCGGCTCAGATCTGCGGAATACACTTCACCAGTTTTGGTGTAATAAATATGCGCTTTTTCGGGTTGTTTTCCGTCACGATTCTCGATTACCCGCGCATACAATCTCAGCTGGTCACCATGATCATCCCCGTAACGGCGACGATCATAGTCAGTTTTTACCTTGCCAGTTTTGTAGTCGATAACAATATACCCCCCGTTGGGGTCATTGTCTGTGCGGTCGATGAAACCTTTGAACGGAACACCGCCCGCCTCACCGATAATGACTTCTTCACATTTGTAAACGTCCACTTGGGTGGGGTCTTCAATGTTCCAGATCGGCTCCACCACAGCGATAACAGCGGCCCGCCATCTGGGCAGTTGCATTTCGTCTTCCGGGAAAACGATCTCCTCCGGATGATCCTTCTCCAAAGTGGACAGGATCTCCATCGCTTTGGCCCTGGTGCGCTGCTCCGGCGGCAATTTGAACAAGCACTCCAGTACCAAGTGGGCGCTGGTGCCGACCTCGGCCGCCCCGAACGGGTCCTTGTCCTCAGGGACCAGCTTCTCCACAGCCCACCTACCTGGGCAGGAATCCAGAGACTTCATGGCACTGACCGACCACGACTTGCGATCCAATTCGGCCCGCAACTCCGGGTCGGTCACGGTCAGCCGGACATCGTTGATCGTGCCCCCGTCCACCTCGGTGAAGACAAGTGCCCTTCCCGCCCGTCGCTGCTGTTCGGAGATCTCTTCATCCACACTCTCCTATCCCATCCAGGACGTGTTCGGTGTCAGCGTCGCATGCGGTAGTTGTCGGCAAGGACCGTGGTTGATTAGTGCAACTGCACAACCCGTGCAAAAGTCTGAAGGAGACGCTGTGATTGTTGAGGCAGGTGTTTACAGCCTGGGTGACCTCGGGTCCGTGAACGGTAGAACACTTGGGGTGGGCAACATGCTCACCTTCTTCGTCGGCGAAAACAAGTGTTATGGGGTAGGTACCAGCGGAAGGGTGGCCTTCGACCAGGCCGGGGGTCGCACCCCCATTCCCAGCGGCGGGCTCATGCTGGCCCATCCGGATGTGCTGCTGGAGGGGGGTACCACTGTTGTCATTTCGGAACCAACAGAACTGGTGTTTCGTGATGACACCGTTATTATCGGCGACCTTACCATTGAGGTCGAAAGATGAACAAGAACCTGTTTGATAACCTGGCGAACCAGGCTTATCTCATGTTGAAAATAAGAGATGCGTTAGATGTAGTACTGGTCGGTGCCATCATTTATGGCATCGCAAACGGGAAAAATCAAGCGGACTGAACACCCATCTGGCCCAGTATTTCTACGGCCACATCCTCAACGGTGCGCATGAGCGAACGCACTTGTTTGATGGGCAGACCGGTCTCGGCCACCACTTCGGCCGGGGTCGCAATGTGGGGTGGCTCACCCAGTGCTTCGCCGTAGAAAGCCTTGGCCACCACACCCAGTTCTCGATCTCGTTCAGCGCATTCGGAAAGCATCAATCTGATGAGCTTCCTCGCTTCTGCGGGAATCAGTGGACAGTCCGACTCGTGTCCTGCTGCTGCCGTGTTCAGAGACGGGTCCAGTTCGGCGGGACGGAACGGTTGAAGGTCTGCCTCGGTGGCCAGCATCCCTTGTCGTTTCGGGTCCGAGCGAGATTCCAGCATCTTCTTGTTGAATGCCTCTATCAGTTCTGCTGGCTTCAGTTCCCGCCCCAGCAGCGCAGACTGCTCATTTCTGAACTTCATCAGAGCACGGCGGCGGCGTACCGTGGTGGACATTCCGGAAGATCCGGTCACCTCACCGGACTCACTGAGTCTTTTAGCCACATTCTGAGAAAACAAATAGATGGCGTAAATCCAACCTTTTGTTTTTTCGGCTTTCTTTCTTTCCTTGGGATCATTGAATATGTTATAGGCAACCATCATAACTTCTTGTGTGATATCCGGCACCATATGGGGGTCCATGGAATATCGCCTCACAAGTTTGACCGCAACGTTTTCAAAAATACCGATCCGTTCAGTTAGAAAATCGTTGATGCGAACGCTTCGCTCAGGTTCGGGAAGGGCGTTTATGCTGTCAATGATATCCCATTCAGTCATTCTGCTTGAACCTTCCTGGAGAATGGGAAACCAGGCCACGGACTCACCTCGACCTCTTTCTTTAACGCCTGTTTCCATGCCACTATCCTATCCGGTGCCTGACTGTGCAATAGCCATGAAACAGTGGGGTCGGACGGAACTTTGTGACGGGACGGACTGTCCCCGGCACACAACAAAGCCTGCAAACGATCCAACACAGTTTGAGAACACAACTTCCCACACCCTGGTTGTGCAGCCAAAATTCGCCGCAGAGTCAGCTTCCGAAGATAACTTTCGAACGGGTCAGCGGCAGCATCCACCAATTGCTCAGGTGTAGCCCTCCCCTCGGCGATCCGTGCCAACCACTCGGCTCGACGCATCCGTGCTTCGTCACGGCTGGCAGCCAGGCGGTCAATTTCCCGTTCGGTGCGGGCAGGACGGATCGTGGTCAACACAAATCCCCGCTCTGAGTGTGAGCAGTCATTTTCTGCGGGTCGATGGTGAAGATGCTGGGAACACGGGTAACACCCAAGGCGGCTCCCACTCGAACAGCGCCGACGCCATCCTGGCGCGGATAACGACGACTGTATTCGGCAGCGATGTCCTCCAGATTCTCGGTCTCCAACTCACGGCTGATCTTTCGGATCTTCGAACCGGCATGCGGATCTCCCACTCGTCCCCGGACGGCGGTCCAGGCCGCCGAACGGGTGGCCGTCAAGATAAAGCGTTGCGGATCAACTCGGTTCAAAGCTCCAGGCCTCATTGCCCGGTCCAGGATGCGAGCAACAGCGGACGGTGAGTCACCCTCCCCGAGCATCATTTGGTTTGTCAGTGTTTCGATGTCGATGGCGTCCAGGAGTGCAGCGCCTTCCTCACCTTTGATGTCGATGGAAAGAGCCCGGTGTGCTGTTTCCAGTCGGCTACGGACAGGCTCTTCAGCCATGAACAGCAACTCCCACCAGGCAGCTTTTCCTGCCTCCACTTGGGCTTGGATCTCGTGCCGAAGCATTGTTCGGGACTGTCGCGGGGATTCCAGAACAGCCTTTTCCAAATCGACTCGGCGGACCTCTCCGGGTCGGGCGTGGACCACACCGGACAGGTTGTGACCCATGCCCATAGCGGACCATTCCAGGTCCGCCGGAAGCTGTGTCAGAACACTGAGTGGTGCGGTGCTGACCCTAACCGGAAGCGCATAACTACCGCCTTCCGGATTGATCGCTTTTCGTCCTGTATCGATAGCAGGAACTTTCCAGACCCACGCGGGTAACATGACCAAGAATCCGCTTTCTGGAATGGATTCGAAGTCCTCCAGCAGCGTTTCTGCCTCTCTTCCTCTGAGTACTTGCTCTGCCAACGTGCACCATCGATCTACCCAAGGGTGATGAAGTGACCGCACAGCGCTATTTTGCATGAACAGTATGATACTTGTCACTCGCCCTGTGGTAAAGTTTTAGACTTTGGGGCGTGCAGCCAACGCCACGACAACCACCAGCGGAAGGACCAGCATGCTAAGGCTGGCAGCCGCCAAGGCTGACACCAAAACTCCGACTCCGATCATTGCGGTCACCAAATGACCCTCTTCTGAAGCACGCCAAACGGCGAAATAGGTAGCAACGCTCAAAACGGGCGCCAGCAGACGATCCAACGATCCAAGTTCATGCAAGGACAACGGCACCAGCACCGCCAAGCAGGACGCCAAACCGGCGACCACCGAAAGTGCAGGAGCAACCACAGACATGCCTGTGCGCCTCGCTGAGGCTTTTTGTTGCACGGAACGACCGGAAGGGTGCCCTGCCCTTCTAACGGCTCCAGGATGGCGCAGGGTGGCCTTTCTGACAGGGTTGAGCGGGGTTGCCATCGGGAGTCGGGCGGTCGTGGACACGTCGTCCGGGCTGTCGGGGATATCGTCCAGTGAGTATAACTCGTCTTGCACAGACATGTCGTCGTCACCGTGTAGCTCGATCTCGCCTTCGTCATCCGGCCAGCCGTCTTCACCTAGCTTGACTTCACCGTATTCTGTTTCGTCCGAATTGACCATCGAAATGAACTCGTCGAATTCGGGTTCGTCATAGCTATCGGTTTCGGGGTCGGGTTCATCGAAATGGTCTTCGGTTTCCTCAACGGTCATGTTCCCTCCCTCAGGACCACTTTCCGCACCTGTATCAAGAAATCTTTTCCCTGTCCGCCGATGTGTGATCTACCCAAAGTACGGGCGGCGTCCGGCTGGTCTGGATCGTCAGTGACTCTCGACAGGACGACCCGGCTTTTGGACTCACGCACCATGTCCAAGGCAACCAGCACTTCGCCGCTGGTGGTGAGCACCAGATGAACCGCGTCCGGGATGTCCGGTGTTTGCCAGGCGTGCAACACAGCGACCTGCACCCCGTCTTTGCCGAGACGCTGCAACTTGTCGATCTCGTCAGGTGACACACCTTCGGTGCTGCTGACCAGCAGCAACGGCATGACCTTGCCGGTGGCCGGATTGACCGGGCAGAACTGGCTGTTCTCCCTGAGAATCTGCGGTATGCGGTGGCCACGGAAACGTCCGGCCCAGAAACCAGCATTGACTTTTGTCGAATTGGCGTAATCAGCGCATTGATCCTTCACCGGGCACCCCGCACAAATACCGGAAAGCTTCCGACGCATTTCCGGTGGCACGATGTCAGCGGTGAACCAGCGCGCATACGCGCTACGCCGGCACGCGGCCAAAGGATGCCAGTCGTCGCTGGCATCCTTTGCGAGAGCCCCGTGGTGAGCATCAATGGTCAACTCACGCCTTCTTCCAGGGCAGCTTGAAACCTCCACGCTTTCTGGTCTGCGCCTCAAAACGCGAAAGATCGAACTTCGTTTCGTCACCAGTGACCCGTGCAAGCACGGCGGTGGCGATCTGACCGATCTCCGGAATGTTGTTCGGGATCTTACCAAGCTCGAATTGCTTGAAAACTTCGTCGTCGGCGACGACTGTGCCGAGAAAAGTCGCGTTCGCTTCCACGAACTGCTTCAGGCGCTCCGAAGACAGTGTGCTGTTTTCCTCGGCCCTGTTGACGAAGAACATCATCCGATCTCGCAGCACGCCTTGGGAGTGAAAATCGCTGACCTGCTCCAAGGTGTTGGTGATACCTGCCATAGAACTGTCGGACACGGCCAGGCCCCACCCGCCGGCGCTGCGCATGAGCGGGATCGCCACCTTGTCGATGAGGTCGCTCGTGTCATGAGTTTCCACGATCTGGGTGTCTACGATCACCAGGTCAGCCATTCGCCTCGCCTCGGCGACGACTCGGGCATAGAAACCGGCGGTGACGATGGCGGGGTCGGCTTGTCCGCGACGTGGCGCCATGACGGCTCCGAATCCTAGGCTCGGCAACCTGGGGTTGCGTGCCCGGTTGAGCTTGGACGGGCCGACGATGGCGCCGGTCGGCTTCGGCGGGCTGGAAACGGCCGCGTCAAAGACACTCGGCAAGGTGTTGTCGTTGGACAGTCGCAGATATTTGCGAATGTCGCCTTGTCCCCGGTTCATGTCCACGACGACGACCCTCCTCAGGCCGCGATCAACAGCTTCCTTGGCCAAGGACAAAGCCATGGTGCTCTTGCCGACACCGCCCTTGGCCGCGAACACCACGATCACTGGTGCCTGACCGGCCACCGCACCGCCAGGGGCAGTTGTGGTGGTGAACAGCATTTCCACGTCAAGGCCACCCTGTTGCACGGCATGCACCGGAACCTCGACCTCTTCGATGATCATATCGTCAGACATCTCGTGCGGTTCCGGGATTGTGGGGAACAGCTTCGGCTCCGGCGCGACGGTCGTCTCGGAATCTGGCATCGGCGGGGCTGGCGGTTGCGGCATCACTGTCGGCTTCGGGGCGAAATGAACAGGCTCCGGTGTCGGTGCCGGGGTCGGTGGGGTGACAGGTTCCGGGCGGATCTCCGGACGATCATTGAATCCCATGGGTGTCACGACCGGTGCCTCAGGCTCGGGCTCAGGTTCGGGACGGATCTCCGGTTCGAAAGAAACCGGGGCGACAGGTGGTGTAGACATGTCGCCGAAATCGTCGCGCCTCGGGGCGGCTGGGGTGTCAACCCTGGCCAGGGTGCTACTACCCGCTACCGGGGCGGCAGTAGCCGGTGGGGCGGGTGGTGTGGAGAAATCTTCCGGCTCCACTGAAGGAGACGGGGCGTCCTCTTCGTCGTCACCGAAAGCACCCCAGTCCAACTCGTCCGTCATGTACGGCTCCGGCTCGGGTGCCTTGCCGGTTTCGTAACCGTTGGCTTCGATGGTCACTTCACCGTTCTTGCGGGCCGGGGCACCGAATCGTGCCATGACCTCGTTGACTGTCGCTGGCAAGGCAATGGTGCGTACACCCTTGATCGGTTCCCCTTCGGGGATTTCGTCGGAGCGAACCAGCACCACCCGTCGTTTGCTGCTGACCTGGAGACGCAGCCAGGTGCGCAACCTGTCGTCGGCGTTGGATGGTGCCACCACAATGACGGTGGCTTTGGACGCCCGCACAGCACGGGACACGGCAGCCGCCTCGGTGTCAGCTGTCACAAGATGGTATCCGGCAGCACGTAGCGGCTCCACCAATCCCGGCAATTCCGGCAGGGCGATCTCGATGTGTGCCATCGACCAGCCTCCCTCTCTCTTCGACTTGGATTCACCTAAGATCATGCGAAAGGAACTCACGCTACGTTGTGTAACTTTCGGGTGCTGAGGCTCTTCGCTGTGACTTGTCCCTATGAAACCGGTCAAAACGGCCATATCGCCCTTTGTCGCAGCTCTGTCATAGCTTTGTCATAGGTTTTGTCATAGATATCTTGATATCAAGATATTGCATCCTTGCAGATTAAAACGTTTAACCTGCCTCTACTACTACTACTTTGTCATCGTTGTCATAGAAATACATACATACAGGAGGGTCCAAGAGAAGACACATAAGATGTCTCTTCTCAAAACCCTATATACATATACTCCCCCGGTGACAACGGAGTCAAAACTCCAAAAACCCCGTCTGACCTGTCTGAAATGACCGATACGGGCGATATGGGTGTTCTTGTTGGAGGGTGCCTCGGAAGAATCCGGGAAAGGCGACACGCCCGAGATGCACGACACGCCGATGCGACACGCCACGACACACCTTTTGATAACAGTTCGGTAACAGCGTCGTTAATTGGTCGGTGGAGACCCTATCGCGCGCACGCGCGCGCGTACCACACCAAAATGAACAACGAGGTAAACACAAAGTGAACAGAAGATGAACAAAAGATAACGATTGAGGAACAGAAGAGAGCGCCGCTCTCCATTGTTACAGGGGCTCTCGGAGACCTGAAACGGCTTTGTCACAGGTGTTCGCGACCTTTCGGCGGGCCTGCAACAGGCTTTGAATCCGTTTTTGACTACCCAGTGTAACCAGAACTGGAAGACTGCCACCCGTTCGGCTCTCTCTTCATTTCGCCTCACAAGCACATTTTCACCATCCCCGATACATGTTCCGCACACTCTTCGATGCACTTTTTGCACACCACAACCGGACCGCAAGGTGCCCTCGAAGTGATCCTCCAGATACGCTCACAGGGTCCTTTATGCAAACCTTCATGCAACCTTTTAGCATCGTCACAGGTAAAAGAAAGCCGTCTCCGGCACCCCTCGGCAAGGGGCGTGGAAGCAACGACACAACACCTGGCGAGTGCCACCCGAGACAGCAAGAGACCGCCGCAAGGCATCTCACGGCGGCCTCTTGAGCTGGTCGTATCTAGCGTCCGGCCACGATCTTGTCGATGTAGTCGAACATGCTCTTCTTCAAATCGGGATTCTCCTGGAACGGTGCGAAATCGAATCGCTCATGCTTCTCAGGGTTGTCCAACCGCCCCTTGATACCCAACCGCTCCCTCGCATACAGCTGCCACCCACGCGCCCAAATCTCGGTCGGTGTGTTGTAGTACTCAGCCTTGTTCCCCACCTCTGGTGGAAGCTTAAGCTTCCGCCCGTAGTCGCGAGCAATCTTGGTAAACTCAGGGCGCAAACTGGCGTTGCCACCGACCGCGATGTCGTAGTGGTGCCCTAACTCATGAATCGTCGAAGCACTGTCCCGAACATCCACGTTGACGGTGTTAGTGTGTGGCCAGAACATCCCGGAAGCACGGTGCCTACCAAGATAGCGAACCCGCAGTTCGGGCCGCTTGTCGGCCGGGATCGGCGGCAGCTTCTTCTCCACTTCCAGCACGGTGTTCTGGAAATCTTCCCACTGCTCCGGGTCCACGTCGTTGTCGATCTCGACACTCCGGAACATTCCTCCCAGCTTATGTTCGGCCATCATCTTCTGGTGCAACTTGTCAGGATTCTTCTTGTCCTCCCACACCCGCGCGCTCTTCTTGGCATTGGCCGAATTGATTCGCTTCCGTTGCGCCAGGAACCCTCGACCCTGAACCTGAGCGTTCTCCACTTCACCCAGATGGATAGCTGATTCGACGCATCCATTCCTCATCCGTTCCCGATCTTCGAGAAAGTCTTCCCAGCCCCATCTGCCCGGACGATTGACATCCAGGATCGATCCGAATCCATCGTGGCCGGTCGCGCGGTTCAGTCTCGCTGCACCGGCAAGTTCACGAAGTGGCACGTTGGTCCAACGAATCATACCCGTGTCTCGTCGTGGCACATCTCCACGGAACATGTATTGACGCCACGGCCCGCCGCTCGCCTGGTCTCGAATGAAGACGGACTCGCCATTCTTCTCGGCCGCCCAGCCACGACCCTTCATGTGCAAAGGTCCCATCTCCACTTCTCGCAGATTCTCCAGACCAAGTTCTTCGGCCAGTTCTCGTACCTGCTCGTCAGTCATATTGGCGTCGTCCGGGTTGCTGGCCGCTTTGGTCATTCGCGAATACAGCTTCTGAAGAGTCCGCCTGTCCGGAGCGTCAAAATATCCTTGCATTTCGGCCGGGTCGAAATCTTTCCGCAAAACCTTGCCGCGAAGATCAGCATTGAAAAACTTGTTCGGTAGCTCACCGAAGTTCTTGTCGAAATTCTCTTCCAGTTCTTCCCATTCCTTCAAAAAGGAATAGCGAACCTTCTCCTCCGAACCCAAATCCACATCGGCTTCGTCCCGGTCTTTTTCTGTGAACTGACCGCCCTCAGGACGCCCGGCTCGCACCCTTTTGACCTTGGTCGGGTCGAATGTCATTTTCCTCCCTTTCAGTGTGACTATTTGTGTCCGTAACGTGCTGCCAGACAGACCTTGCGGTCCGTCCCGAACCAGTGGGATAGGTGGGCATGGAGAGTACTGAGCAAAACACCCGTGTAGGGCATTCTTCAGCTGCCGACGCAGCTACAGATAGGGCGAATATCCCTGGAGACCTATCCGGCATGGGTGGGGCTCGGTGGACCGCTGCCGACTACGGGACCATCACCGGTTCCGGTGCGGAGAAGCTGGCAGACAGTGCTGTCGCACCACTCGTCGCAGTCGCTCGCGGCTACGAAACGCTGCGTCCTGAAGGGGTGAACGCCTTCATCCGGGACAAGCTCGGCAAAACCACTTCTTCCATTGAAGGGCGTCAGGTCCGCATCGCTGTCGGAGACCAAGACGCGCTGCTCATGCCATGGTTCACTGCCGATGTGGTGGTGGACATGGGCCGCAGTGACCAGCCACGTCAACCGTCCAGCCTCCAGTATCGGCCACACCCGGCCAATGTCCGAACGGACGCCAACGGCAAGCGCCGAAAGTACATCAACGCTATCGCCCAGCCACTCATCACCGGTTTCCACCCGTCCACCCCGGAACGACTACTCACCAAGCCACTCCCCAACCTTCTGCTCACCGAAGGGTTGCTGAAAGCGGACTCTGCTTTGACCGCTTACCTGCTCGGCAACGGTGTGAACCCTGAATCGTTGCGTCTCGATCCTGGTGAGAGCGTGAGCGCGGCCCGGAAACGGCTCACCGCCATGCTGGACGCCATCCCCGAAGACAAGCAGGTGGCAATCCTCGGGATCGTAGGTGTCGGCACATGGAAACAAAACCCTGAATGGAACACACTGCGTCTCAACAGTTGCAACATTCTCATCGCTTTCGACGGTGACGTAGCCACCAAACCACAGGTTTGGAAACAAGCGAACGACATGTTCCAGTTCCTCAAAGCCAAGAAAGCAAACCCGGCACTGATCGACCTTTCCCAAGTGTCCCCAGAAGGTGGGGAGAAAGTCGGTATCGACGACTACCTGGCCGGTGGTGGGGACTGGGAGTCCCTGCTGCGCATGGTGGAGTTTCAGCTGCCACCTCGGCCGCGCGCCATGGATTCAGAAGGTGCTCGTGCACGCATGAACACCGCCACCTGTTTCATGGAAGAACGGGTGCAAGGTGACCCGGTTGCGGGCACGTCTGACCGGTGGGAACCCAAGGTTCCGATCATCGGACGTGTCTCCGAGATCCATGATCTCCGTTCAGTGACTCCGAAAGAAGAAGAGACCGGTGTGTTCGAACCTGTTGTTTCGGCTCGTGACGTCGATTCCATGGCTGTGGTGGAAGTGGCATGGAACGACCCGTTCGACGGCAAAACCAAGTCTTCCCTGATCGAAGGTCCAGCCAAGATGTTGGCTGCCCGGCCGGACGCCTGGACCTCCCACAACATCGACGCGGCCATTCACTCCGATGTGTTGGCGTTGCCGTCGTGGCCACCGAAATCAGATGCGTGGCTGGAAGCCATGAAAGCTCACCGACGTGACGAAACAGTCAAGAACGCTTCGTGGGCTCACATGGGTTGGGTTCCCCGGCCGGACGGCGGCACCCCGGTGTTCCTGGTCGGTGAGCAGGTGATCGGAGCTGATGGTTTCCTGGACGACTCGTCCGCCATGTGCGGTGTGGGCGAATCGGACCTTTCAGGCGCATCCCGTTTCGGTGTGGACCTGCCGGACGACGAAGAAGATGCTCGGGCTGCCGTTCGAGAAGTGCTGAAGCTTTACCGGGCGTGCTGGAAAGAACTCGGACACACATCAACCATCATCGCTTCGGCGCTTCGCCCGGTCGCACCGATTGTGCCCGGTGTCAGTATCATGTTCAGTGGCCAGTCGTCCGGTGGTAAGTCTTTCAGCAGTGCCGCCATGATGGCTTTCTGGCAGGCGTACCCGCGCGCGTGGGAGTCCAAGCGGTTGCCTGGCAGTGCTTCGGACACGTTGGCGGCGACCGAGCTTGCACTGTCCAAGACTCCGATCTGGGTGGTGGACGACAACGCGCCGTCTTACTACGACCCGAGATCTCAGGCTGAGCAGACCGCCAAAATCAACGGTTTGATCCGCAACGTTCACAACAACGCTTCGAAGCGGCGTTCCAACAAGGATCTCGGGTCGCAGAAGATGAACAACCCGCGCGCTTTGCTGGTGTTGTCGGCAGAATCGGCACCGATCCATGACACGTCGGTGATGAACCGCCTGGTGCACGTTCCGGTGGTTCGTGGTTTCCTGGTTCCGGAACGGGAACCGACCGACGCGCTGGAAGAAGCTAACCGCACTTCCACGCTCGCGGCCAAGGTGACCGGTTTCGCGATCCGGATGGTTGCCAGGGACATCGCCAAGCGTGGCTGGCGTGAGGTGTCCAGGGACTGGCGAGATCGGATGGCCGGTGTGGGAGAAGAGGTCGCTGAGTACATCAAGCTGCGGTTGGATTCACCCGGCAACGACACCAAGCGTCAGTCGGAAACCATTTCCTCCCTCATGCTCGGCATTGAGGTGCTGCGCGATGTCGCTGAGCAGCTGAGCATGGAAGACGAAATCATTGACGAGATCCAAGACATGTACCAGAGTGTCCTTGAGGTGGCTGTGGCTGGTTTCACCGAGATTCGGCGGATGGACGCGGGACGTATTTTCATGTCTCGGCTCGCTTCGATGTTGGCTTCGAAGAAATGTCACATCGCCGCCGCCGGCGCACCTGGCGTGCCGTGCGTGGTCAGTGAAGAGAACGAAAACATTTCGGCCCGTCTCGCCGACCACTACAACTCGTCTCTGGGCTGGACCCTATCGGACGACGAGAAAACCCCGGCCCGTCCGGGCGGTGCGGAAGTCGGCGTACTGGTCTACGACAAAGACAACCAGCCGATCATCCTGTTCAACCCTGAAGCGGCGTTCACCGAAGTGCAACGCCACTTCGGCCGTGACGGCCATAGTAGCAATTCGATGTGGGAACTGGTATGGTCCACTGGGCTGCCGTACACAGGCTGGCGACGGATCAAGTACTCTTCCGGCAATTTGTCGCCGAAGGTGCGGGTTAGTCCCCACGGGATCACCCACACCGGTGTGCCGGTGACGGTGAACACCATGCTGAACGTGTCAGATACCGAGTGATAGAAAGAGGGTTGTGATTACGAATCGGTGTGAGTCGGCCGATAGCACAAAACGTATTCCGTTGACCGAACCGGGTAAAGAGCATCTTTTTGTTCAATGGACAGTGAGTAACAGCGTCACTGCTACAGCCGTATTCGTTATGGCTGAGCTTTTTGCTCAACAAAATCAAGAAGGTATAGGTCTAACTGTATTTGTTCTACCTTCTGCGTTTCTCCTTGTCTATCTCTTGTTCAAGTCGGTGACGAACCCGAAGATATCCGCGTTCCCTGAGCCGTTAATGGCAACACTTCATGTTTGTCTTGCCGGGCTAGTCTTTTCTCAATTCGGCTTGCTGTTTGCGGTAGCATTCATGGCGTTATTTACGATCCTTGTTGTATACCAAGAAAAACTGGTAACATTTTTCGAAGCAATTTCGAACTTGAACAGGGATTTCTCTGAAGTCAATAGTCATCAGGCAGATTCAGAAGATGTTCGGTTGAAAATCGACCTGTGAAAGCATTTTGTGATCTCATGCTACTTATTCAAGCATTGAGAGGGTAACCAGAAAGGATGGTCTAATGACCGCCGAGTCTCAAAAGAGCACCCATATGAATCTGAAAACAGCCTTATTGCTGAATTTCACGCTCATCGGATCTCTTACCGTTTCCTTTTTGGACTTTACTTCGTATTTCGCCTCGCATCATTGTCTGGGCTGGATGCTTATCGAGACGACGGTGAAAACTTGCCTTTGCCTACTTGCCATTCCGCAATGCTACTTGCTGACCGGTGCTGATGCTCAAAGCCTTTTTAGCCGGAGTCATATTCACCTGCTACCTACTGTACTCGAATCGCCACCTCGGCTCTGGAAAACGGGCCGAACCAGCGAAATCCTTCGTGGACTGGTTCGCGTTGTTTCAGTTCATGCTGGTGGTGGTGATGTCCGGTGTGGTATGTCTTCTTCGGGTTTCCGCAGCAATGGCCTGACATTGACCAGCCCAGTGTTTGAGCAATGATTGCACACCGTGCTAGCCTGAAAGCATGGTGGACGAAACAGAACAAGAACAAGAACAAGAACAAGAACAAGAACAAGAACTAACAGAAGAAGAAGCCAGGGATGACATCAGGTGGTCCCTGGCAGTTATCGGGCTGTTGGTGTTCGGTGTCATCGGAACCATGGTCTGGTTCGTTTGGGGCGCAACACGTAGCCCCGAGATTCCAACAGTGACCCTGACCTCGGAGCCGTCAGCAACACTGGTAACGGTCAGCCCACCGGTAGCTCCTCCCGAGACCACGAAACCAGCACCAACAGGGGCACCGAAACCCGCCCCGTCCGACACGACCAAACCCACCCCTCCAACAAAACCCACAGCGTCACCCAGCACCCAAGCTCCCAAACCGAAGCCGACAACCAAACCCACCCCTCCAACAAAACCCACAGCGTCACCCAGCACCCAAGCTCCCAAACCGAAGCCGACAACCAAACCCACCCAACCGCCGAAACCGCCGACCCCGACAGGTAAGCCGACCCAACCAAGTCCTACCTTCCCACACATCAAACAGGCATCATGTGTGAAGGTTGAAAACGGAGTCAGGTTCAAAGCTGTTGTTTCCGGTGCCACTGAACCGACCGGCATTTTGTTCCGAGTCGGAGACAAAATGGCGAAACAGGTGACCGATGGTGATCCGACCGAGTTCGATCTGATTATTCCTGGTGCGGAAGGCAACCGCTGTACGATCACCCCGGAAGGCCGCGCCGGATGGGCCGGACTTCTCACCACCATCGAAGAGAAGGACGATTCGTAAGTTTCACCAATACTCCTCATCGGACAGGACCCCGAAGCCGGGGTCCTGTCCCTTTTTGTCCGACCCATCCGAGTGAATCTGCGTGCTCACGGGTCAACACGATGTGGTTGCGTAACTGCACGAGGGTTGATTACTTCGATCATCATCATTATCTCTGACCATTATCCGCGAAGGAATCGAACATGTCTCTAACCGAAATGGACCTGCCCAAGCTTCGGGAACACGTGAAAGCTCGAAGGGGCAGCACCAAGGCTGCCGCTGTCGCATACGCATTTCTTGCCGTTGTGGACAGCCATCTCACAAACCGGTCACCGGAGCCCGGAGACATCGTATGGAACAGCGGCCACGTCGGCACGCTTGCTTTCGACGGTACTGTAATCACTTTTGACGGGCAAGTTGAGAACCCGTCCAAACCCTCGTTGTTGGTGCGCAGTGACGAACGTCTACCGGGCTCGTGGACCACGTTCGCCGAGACCGTTGCCGAGCTTCGCAAATTGGCGGCCACCTTCGACTTGACACCTGAAGAAGCACTGGACCTTCGGGTCGCTTTCGATGTCATTCGCTGCTTGGACCGGAGCTTCCTCACCGCAGTCTGAGAAGTGCCAGTAGGCAATGCAAAACTTTTTCACACCATAAAGAAGTTTTGCTGCGTATGGTCCGGAATGCTACCATTTGTTGTATGGTAGACCGCTATCTGCAAAGCACCGCCCTGTTCGTGGACTATGATTCCACACCGGGCGTTTCACTTACGCTGTCCGTTGGTGGACAACAAACGTTCACCCGCCACCTAACCCCGACCGAAGCCATGCTGCTACTGAGCGCTCTGCGTCACATCGGACAGGTCGAGATCCCAGGCCGATTCGACATGGTGGTCACACATGCCGGAGGACCGGTCCTGGTGACAATGAAAGGCCACGACTGGGAAGATGTTCATCACCTGTTGAGAAACCAAGAAGCACTGGAGATCATCGGCAACATCAAAACAAAGCTGGGAGTGAAAATCTGGGAGGCCGGGGACGGCTCGATGGACGTATGTAGGCATGCGGGGGACGCCATCTTGGCCGCCGATTACGGCCCGGTGAGTGCTTTCTTGAACATCCCCGTTCCGACGTTGACCCGGATTCTGGACAGTGGTGAGAAGCACACTTGGGCCGACAAGTTCGGTGGTCGAGGTGAACTGTCCTTCGACCAGAACTCGCTGATCGTTCGACTCGGCTCACCATCCCATGGACTGTGTGCTTTAGCCCGTTTGAATGACTGGCCCAAACTGAGGTCCTTCCTAGGTCACTGAACCTTGCTTCGTTGAAGGGTTGCTTGCTACCTTGGGTGCATGAAAACCTTCCAAAACCTTTCGAACGGCCTGGTTCGGGTCACTGTCAGTGACACCAACGCAGTCTTCCTGGCCAGCGAACTACATGATGCCTACCGGTCGTTATTGGAGACCCCTGATCAAACCCTGATCGGATACGACACCATCAACAGTCTGAGGCTGTCTGCTTTCGAAGACGTCGTGGAACTGGAGTTAGATGGAACCATAGCCACTGTCGGATGGGGCCAGTTGGGAGAAGAAATGGAAAGATTACCCCGTTCGGCCTAACGGTTAAAGGTCTCCTTCGTTGCTGCCGATATCAGCATCAAGAAACAACAACGAGAAGGAGCAGCACCATGCAAATCGATCTTACGGCAGGCGCCTACGCACTGTACGCCACCAATCATGGTGCTGGTCTGCGCGTAGGCGGTGCCACCGCCGAACTGGACCACCACGAAGCGACCCGACTGTATCGGGAGAGTGCCCACTCTCTTCTTCACAGTGAAGGGTTCGAAGTCACTGTCGGCCAGGTGAAGATGCAGCGGGCACTGTTCGGTCTTCGCATCGAAATCGACGGCCGGAGCACTGTCCTTCCGACCCACGACGCAGTGCGGAACTTCGCCCGACAGGTGCGACACCTCGCCTGAAACAAGGTGCTCCCAATCAGCAGACCCAGCCGTTGCGGCTGGGTCTGTGCTTTTGTTCGGTCATGGACTGTCGAGAAGCCACCCTTCTGGCCCAAAGTGCCGGAGTTGCACCGACCCGCCGCTGTCGAAGAGAGTATGAAAGAAGACCAGAGCCAGACATGGGTGGCTCACAATTGGCACAATCGGCGTGCCGCCAGTGTCAGCTTACTGATGACAGGTGTTGTGTTACTGTTCTTGCCGTTGGTGATTCAGAGCAGCGCTGGGCATGTGATCATCACAGCATCGATGGTGCTTGTCGGTGCCAGCCCGCTGGTGGCATTGTGGATGAGGAACTGGGAGTGGTTGCCGGTTTCTTTCGCGGCGCCCCTGGTGGTGGCCGAATCGGTATTCCCCGTAAATACTGTGGCAAGCACTGTTATGGCTTTCGGTGGGTGGTTGCTGCTCACGACAGGTATTTCCTATCTGGCTTTCCGATTGGCCAGGGGTTATCTGCAAACGCGACTTTCCGTGATCGTTGCCGGAGCAACACTAGTGTTGTTGTGGCCGATCACTGTTTCACCTGTCGCAGACCAGTGGGGTTTGTGGTCTTTCGGCGCATTGCGACCCATTCTTGCGTCAGCAGTGGTGTCGGCGTCTCTCATCACTCTGATGATGAAACTGGACGGGCTAGCCACCTGGGTCATCGCCGGAGTCGGTGTCTCGTGGTTCGGTCTGGACAGTTGGCACACGCCAGGTGTGTCATTGCGGGACGTGGTTGAACAAGATCCGCGTGTCGCAGTCTGCCTGATCCTGTTCGCCGGGTTGACACAAGCATTGTCCTGGGTTCCTGCTGCGGAAGCATTACGCCCGACTTTGGCTCGAACCCGGTCACGAAGGTTCGTATTCAAGGCCGCATCCCTGGGTGCCACGGTGACCATGGTCAACCTGGCCCAGTTCATTGTGGCCAGCGGCGCTTATTCATCTGGGATGAGACACTTCTATGCATCCCTGTCGTTGCTGGTCGGTGGCTTGTTCGCATGGGTGGTGGTCGGCATGCTGCAAGCGAGCAGCAACGAAGTCGAAGCCACCGCTCACACCACCCGGATGCTTCGCGAAGACGGTGCCCGGAAGGATGCCAAGCAGGCTGAACTGGAACGACAAGCACTGACTGATCCGCTGACCGGTCTGGCAAATCGTGCTGCTATGCAGCACAAACTCAACTCGTTGTCGAAGTCAGGAACACCAGCAATGGTGGTGCTCATCGACCTGGACGACTTCAAATCCGTCAACGACAATCTCGGTCACGGCGCCGGAGACGCACTGCTGAAGACTGTTGCCGACCGCATCAGGAACCTGTGCCGGGTGAATGATTGCGCGGTGCGGCTCGGTGGGGACGAGTTCGCGGTTGTCCTTCCACGCCGCGACGAGAGAACTGCCCAGCTGATTGCCAACCGTCTACTGGAAGCTGTTGCTTCACCTTACAGCATTGAGCATCACACATGCAGGGTGGGTGCATCTGTTGGGGTGGCACCACTCGGTGTGGGTGGTGACTTCACCAGTACCATGGGGGCTGCGGATGCCGCCATGTACGAGGCCAAGAAAGCTGGCAAGAACAGGGTGGTGGTGGCCAACCAAGACTAGCTTCACCCGTGAAGCCTATTCAGGACAAGACTGATCGGGTCGATCCTGATAGAAGAATCTACACATTGCGAGGATGGAACCATGAAATACTACGGCAGCCGCAAGTCCTTGATTCAGAACGAGATCGCCAACAAGTTCGGTGATCCCAAATACTACGACATGGGGCTCATCTTCGAAGCCATCGAAGAGAACGGCGGCATCACCCAAGGTGGTTGTGGCCTTGCCTTGAACACGAAAGGCAGAGAGCTGATCAAAGCTCTTTGCACGAGATAACAGGCATCCTCAAAAAGAGGAACCCGGCCAATGGCCGGGTTCCTTCGTTGTGCTACCGGAACCAGCGTCCCTTCTGTCCGGCTTGCCGATTCGATTCGTTTAAGGTGATCTGCGGTTTGCGGTCGGGCCGGATCGTCCCGAGCTTCGGATTGTCGGATTGATTCTCAGTCAACGCAATTTCGACGTACTCGGTGCGCGCCTTCGGTGCGAATCGCCCCTTTTTGTCTCGATTCGGTTCATCCCCGAAAGAGATCTGAGGCTTACGGCTTTGCCCCACTGTGTCCGGGTTGAAATAGTATTTCATACCAGACACACATGCGGCATCTCAGAAGGCGTCCACACCTTCGCCGGCGGAGACGTTGACGAAGAGCGCTGGAGGGCCGTTGCGAACCATTCCCACATGCACCAGAGTTCCCACACCGTGCCCGATGATCTCGTGCTCGGCACGTTCCCCTAGGGCAACCGTATGGGAACCGGCAGCCGCCACAACGGCAGAGCACGGCATTACATGCCGGGGCAGGTTGTAGACCCGCACCCCGGATCGCTCAGGGACAACGATTCCTTCCGGGACGAAGACGACGGTGCGTGGCGCACCAAGCTGCTCGATCATCGAGTCAACAGTCAACGTCAAACTGACCGTGTTCTTGGTTTGCCCGCTCTCAGGGCTCACCTCCAAGCCGTCCTTGCACATCTTGTGCAGGACCAACTGGTTCACGTGATCGGCCAGGTTCATACCCACTTCATTGGGTGTCAATGCGTGTGAAGCCAGCGGGGTGTCAGCCCCAGCGACACCACCGAACAGGCGCAGTGTGACCGCCTGGTCAATGTCGATGACGTCGCTGGCTGTGGTGGCAAGATCATATCTCATGGTCCAAATTTTACCGTCAGGACCATGAGAAAGGCAAGCCTAGGCGTTCAGCATGCTGGTCACCAACTGCTCTGCTTCGGCGGCGGCCATCTTGCAGTCACGCCCGGCCAGGGTAATCAGATACCCGTCCGGCCGTTTGTACAACACCAAGTCACGCCCGTAGGTGGCGAACCAGGGTCGTTCTCCTGAGAGCACCCTCGGCAGCTCCTGCTGAGCATCCGACAGCGTGCTACCAGAGAGCAGGGTTACGTCCCCAAACTGTCCGTAGCTCAGGAACACCAGACCTGCTTTGGTCTCCACAGTGACCATTGTTCTCCCTTTCTCGTTTTTGGTTTCCATCCAGCTTCAACCACGGTGTCACCTGTAACCACACTGTGGACGGAGTTCGCCTACCTGACCGTGGTTGGTGAGGTTGTGAGCGACTATTCGGACTGGGTGGACAGCAAGCGTGGACTGAGCGCTAAGCGTGTCCAGTCCGGCAAACTACCGCTGAAGCGCGCCAAGTTCGCCCCGTCCAAGTCAGGACCTTTGGAGGGGCGCATCCTGTTCAGACACCAGGACGGTGAGCCCTGGGTGCATCTTGAACACGAGAACGGCAAGGTTGAGTTTTTTTCTTCCCCGCAGAATTGATGCACCCAGAATGAGCGGGATTTTCCCGCTGTTTTTCACCGACACAAAAGCAGTCGATGCTGCTGCATCTTTGCTTAGCCCCAAAGCAAGGCAAGCAATACGTGCCGAAATTTCCAACGGAGTGTCCGGTCTTTCTGTTGTCCTGACCCGGATACTCGGACAGATGTATTGGGCTCCCACAGATGGAGAGGTCACCATTGAACAATGGTGTGAGTGGTTACAGACCGATGTTATCGGATTGTTCGAAATGACTCATCCGAGAGGCGCAAGACGCCAAAACAGTTCTTATCCGTCAATAAACGACGCTAAAATCATCCTAAGCAATAGTCCTTTTCTATGGCTGCAATTCGTTAAAGAGTTGGAGTTCCAAAGAAAACAGGCAGACCCTGTTGTCCTAGAAGAACTGAGGAAATACCCTGACAGAGTTAAGGTTGAGAACGGTCGCATAGTTTCGGGTCCCGAACTTGAAGAAGGGAACTACCTGTTTTTTGACCTGAGTCATGAACGGGATCCGTACCCTTATTTCCTACGAACTGTCCGAGACAACGGTTCGGTTGATTTACCGTATTCGGGCAGAACATGGTTGCCTTTGCACAGACCTGGCCTGGTGACATCGACCACCGAGTTCGCGAAGTTCAACCCGAAGAAGATCCACCGTCAGACCCCGCTCGACTTACTGGACTGATAGTAGGCTACCTGACCCGGTGGTTGGCCACCCACACCGTGGTCTCAACTGTCATGGCATACGTGACACACGAAGCGAAAATGAGGGCTGCGGCGTCTCGCGCCGTATCAAACAGCAAGATGCCTCCAAGGCGTCTCGGTCGCCCGTTACTGAAGAAACACGGACACTCCGACCAAACCAGAGTTTTTCAGGCCGACACAGAAAATGGTGTGTTGGTGGTCCAAGTGCGCCGAGACGGCAAGTTGCACACACTGGTTTGGGGAGCAATCGATGACCCAGACACTTACAAAAAGGTCGCAGAAACCCTGGCCCGGATGGAGATGCCAATTGTCTTCCGAGAAAAGGAAGATGTGCAGCATTTCCTCCCCATCTTTCCGATTGACATTGCCCGGACCGTGGAAGCAGAGATCGAAAACGAACTTCCAGGGTTCTCCATAGTCCTGAACCGTGACCTTGCCAGGTTGTGCTGGCTACCAGACAATGAGGAACTTTCCTACACTCAGTGGAAAATCAGGTTGCACACTTGGAGTGATGAGTTCGTTTTGAACAAAGTCATCCCAGCGCCGATTAAACCCAAAGACATCGAAGACTTCAAATGGCCGACCCTGAGGCAATGGCGGCAGATGCTTGAAAGCAAAAACCTGCTGCATTGGATTCAGTTCATCAAGAGGCACGACGAGTGGCGAATGATGGAAGCAAACAAAGGCCAGTGCGAACACCCGAACCGTTTCGTAACAAAGAGCGGACTGGTCGTCTCAGGCAATCCGCCGGAAAACGCCGATAGAATCGTCGTATTCGAACACAAAACACTGGGCATGATGGAGCAATCCATAAAGCCCGTATTAGTCGAAGGGCGCACCAACCTGCCTGATGGCAAGTGGGCATTGGGCTCTGCTCTCAATAAAGGTTCAGAAACCCGTTTTTTCCAAATCAAGTCGGATGCTCCCCGGCGAACGATCCCGTTGGACTTGCTCCCCTGATTACAGGTTCAGGTACCATGGAAGGATGAACACTTTCCTGAGGAAACATTCCGGTTCAGGTATGGTGGACGTCACTGTCATCCTGGGTGCCGGAGCGCTGGCTGTGCCGAGCAGCGCCGACACAGGCTCCATGGACATGGTGTACATTCTGCCGTTGGTCGGTGCCATGTTCCTGGCCATGTTCTGGTTGAGTACTTGCTTGAGGCTCTTGGGCAACCTGTTTCTCATCGGTCGGGAACGGAATCTGGTTTCGGCTCGGCAACGCTTCCTGGTAGACGCCACCCGAACTGCTACGTTGCATACTGTTCTCATGTTTCTTCTGATCACAGGGTACTTGTTCTTCGGGGTGCCGTCGATGCTGGTGTCATTGATTACAGCCATCGTCGTTGGTGTGATTAGGCTTTGCTGGGTGACCTACGTGTCTACGCTTCCACTGAGTGTATAGTTGCATTCACCCACCGTGGTTTAAGAGCATGTGACCACTTGCAATATCGTTCCGGAATCTCAACTGAGTCGATCTCAGCGCTCGCGTCCGAACCTTGTTATGGACCTGCCAGCGCTGCTATTGCTGCTGTTGGGCAGCATGTACCTGTTGCCGGAGCGGACCTCGACCTTGAGTTTCTACGGGGCTGTCATCGTCGGGCTGGTCGTGCTGGCATCTGCATGGACGCTGGTGCCAGCCATGGGCCGACTCCACTGTTCCAGTCGGGGCGCACGGCTCGCTCGACAACACACGGCAGGATTGACGGTGGTGCTCATCGTGACGCTCTCCTGCTTCGGTGGGCCGTTTACACTCGGGTCAGCTGTCGTGATCGTGGCGAGTTCAATCAGATTGCTGCAAACACTGCTGCGTGAGCTTCGCCACCCGCACCGTAGTTGAATGTTGCATGAGTGAATACGAAAGCTGGGTAGCCGGGCAGCGCTCGATGAGTGCTCGTGCTGTCGCACGAGGCAAGGGTCCCGTGCGTCGGCGGACTTCTCCTGTGCGAACCATCAAACAGAGCGGGTACGGGATCCGCTTGATAGGGAGCTCCCCGGACAAGGGACTATACATGTTACGGGGGCTCAACCTTGCGGGGTTCCTTCTCGGCTCCGCAGAGGAATCTGACCCTTCATTCAGGAAACTGCTCAACAATCCCATCACCCCTTCAAGCATATGCGTATTCGACACAATGGAGACTTATCGAAAAACCCGAAAGTATGCTGATAAAAGCCTTCGCATGCAATGGGATTTGGAACTTGAAAACAACATCCATAATCACTTGCTAATTGCCACCAGAGCACTCAGTGAGATGTTCTGGGCACCCACCGATGAAGAGTACCCGTTGGAACAATGGATGATCTGGCTCGGGCTTTCGGATTATATGGAACTTGTTACCGAGTTCTTGTCGTTCCCTTTCAGCTCCAAATGGAGTGAAAAACTATCTCCTTAACAAAGGACCGATTGAGAGAGCGTTCAACTTTAGAAGTCTACGAGTTGCTTCGTTTCAAGAAAAACTACGAAGCCAGTATAACGCATGATCGCGACAGATCCTTTCGCAAAGAACAGTTGCAAAAGCCGAACGTGGTGCGTCTGAACCAGAAAACAAACCACCAGATCGCAGACGGCAATCTGATCGACTTCACTGATGCCGAAGGAGTGAATAGTACGAATTGGGAGGTGCTGGAAGGGCGTGTGCTGCATGACGAAGAAGACGACCAGGGTTTGTTCTTCCCGGTTCCCAAAACCAACTGGTTCTCTTCGATCAAAAAAGAATGCAAAAGAATACACAGATCTGCTCCGCTAGACTTGCTGTGAACATGGCGGGTGAGATGCAATGAAAAACGACGTTCCTTTTAGTGCCTTCTGGATGGTATTTCCTCCGGTGGACCTTCTGCTCACCTTTGTCAGCATTCTGGTGCTGGATATGGTGTTTGACGGGCAGAAAGTCACTAGCGGCACTTACGCACTGGTGTTGCTTCTCGGTGCTGTAGCTGTCATCACCTGGGCATATCAAACAGCAGTGTTTCGTCGTATGGATCTCGCACCGGGCGCGGAAGAAAGCACAGCAGCAGTGCTGAGAGTCGCCAAAGGCGCCATCGGAGCGCAGATGACAGTCCTGTTGCCGTACATGTTCGGGCTAGTGGTCTTCCATACAGTTGCACTCGCCGGAGCAGCACTAGTGGCTGGGGCGCTTGCCATCATGCGGTTGTGGCAGTTAACATCGCTGGTGGAGTTTCTTAGGGAAGAGGGAGAACAAGGTGAGCGTGTTTAAGACACCGACAGAGGAAGATCTGCGGTTTGAGAAGCACCAGCTGGCATCTCAGCTGCCGTTCGGGTTGGAAGAGACCCGACGCAGGGCAGCCGCATACCAGCTGTGTGAACAAGGTCACTATGACGCCGTTCGCCGCATCGAAGCAATCGAGTGGTTGCTTGGAGAACGCGACTAATTTTATGGGCAGGTCGAACCTGCCCGGATATCGACCTCACCACAATTCGGGACGGTAGGTGATTAGCATCAAGCCTGAACCGAACCCTGTCTGGGTTGCCGAGAGGCGGCGTCAGGCCGCTAATAGGAACCGCTGGGGCCGCAAACTGAAGCGTAGGCAGAAACAGCCTGTCAGCAATTCGTTCGACCACACCCGATTGTTGATCGAAACTGTGGACGGCCATCTTGTCGCAACCCCAGCCTATCGCCATGAGTACAGATTCACTCGCCGGACACGCCGCCGAGAAGCACCGCTGGATCTTCTCGGCTTAGACATGAGTTGTTGAATCATCTGGCCGTGGTTGAACAGTGCATGTCCAACTCTGCCGATGTGCTCTCGAAGCGCCACGCTTCGGCCGAGTTGATACAACAAGGAAAGAAGCCCAAGCGGCGTAGCGAGCTTCCGCTGAGTCACATCGAATGGTGTAGAGAAGATCTCATCTTCTTCGAAGAAGGTACCGCCGAACTGAGAACGTTGACGAGAAGCACCGTATTGGACAAGAGCACTCTTTCTTTGTTGCTGAACACAGGCAAGGTGAAACATCTTGTTTTTGCCGACCGTGACGCTTTGGAAAACGGTAGGGAACTTCTTCCACTGAATTACCGAATGCTGGTTGACGCAGAGGTAGAAAATGATCTGCCTGGTTTCAGTATGATCATCACCCGCGACCTGGGCCGTATTTGGTGGGCACCTATTGAAGAAGAGCCGACTATTGCCCAGTGGGCAAACTGGTTGCAGACATATTCTGCAAACTTGGTCAATCATGTTATTCAATTCCATCGTTTCGTCCCGGTCAAAGGTCGAGAGTTTTACAAACCCTATTCCGACGACTTGATGGTCATCAGGTTCATTCAACAGCAGTCGGTGTACGAAGCAAACACTGTTTACAGTGGATTGTTACCGAAGTTGGTGAACGGCAAAGCCAGTAGGGCCGCCCAAGACCCGATGTTGCGTTCGACTGCAAACGAAGAATCCGATGCTGTTACCATAGACAGGCGCGGATTCACAAATGGTGCCATGGTTCATGACGGTCGTCATCAGCTTTGGAGTGTGCATGACGGGCTCCCTTTCCTGGGGACCTTCCTGGAGGGGCGCTGCTTGAACCCCAAAGTAGCCGGTCTCAACGCTCATGTCGCAGCAGACCCGCGCCCACTGTTTGATCTGTGGTTGGACGAACACTTCAGTACAGGAAGGGTGAAGAGGCGGTCTGCGCCCTTGGATCTGCTGTGTTGATCGGTACACGGTCGGTGGTTAACCTCCCACACTGTGGTTGAACAGTGTATGGATGAGGCCATGCGTGCTGCTCGCATGAGAAGTGCCAGACGGGTCGAAAGAGGGAAGTCCTCTACTCTAATCGACGACCGTCGTGGCCAGATGTTCCATGGCTCTCCCTGGTTGCTGGTGAGGCAAGAAGACGAAGAGATAGCAGTAAGCGACGTGTCTAAGCTGCCGGTGTGGCAGAAAAAGACGATCAGTCGCTACCACCATTTGGTGTTCGATTCCCGAGCTACCCTGGAGAGGGTGTGGCCAGCTTTGACCCGAGAGCAGAGGATGCTGGTCGAGGCCGAGCAAGACCAAGAGATCGGTGGCCTTTACAGCTTTGTTGTCACCACCGAGCTGGAGCGCATGTATGTCGCCCCGGTAGAGGGCGAAACCACTATTGAGCAGTGGTGCGAGTGGTTCGGTAAGAACTTCTGGCAGCTGCTACACGTAGCCATCAAGTTCGCCAGCCCACCCAAGAAGGGAACGAGGCACAACCCGGACTGGCTTCCCCGTGTTCTGAACCCCACGGCACATTCGGAGAATCTGTTCGTCGATTTCCTCCCGGAACGCGCGTCTCTCATTGCTTCGAGGAACATCAGGCGCACTGGAAAGAAATTGAATGACAATCGCCTTTCTGTCGATGAAAACGGCATCATCCTGAATAAAGAATTGCCGGACGGAAAACCGCTCACAGTGAACACCTCGGGAAGCAGAATCGCAGTTCCCCTGGAGGGAAGGTTCACTGGTTGGGCGAATGACAGCAGTTCAGGTTCGGTCAGCAAAGTCCCCTTTTCACCGCACCATCCGCCTCAGCGCTGGACAGGACTTTTCGAGCCGAAGAGTGCAATCCGCAGAACAGTGCCTTTGGATCTGCTATGAACAATTTTGGGAGCAGCGGGCCGAAGAATGTAGATGAACTTCGCCAGTCTTCAGCTGACCGTATCAAAATCGGTGCAGAACCGTTGCGTAGACGTACACCAATGCTGCGTAGTTTGAATCCGGAAAATCTCGTTTGTGTTCGTTGTGACCCGATTCGCGGACTGACAGTGGAAAGACTCTCTATCGGTAAAGGCTTTATAGAGTTGGCTTCGGAGTCAACCGGAGGGTTGGAGGGGATCCTCAGCGCGGGGAAATTGAAAGACTGCTTCTTCGTCTTTCCAGACAAGGAGATTTTCTACAGGTTCCTCCCGTACCTTTCTACCCGAATGCGGATGACATTTGAATCGGAGTTCGAAAACTTCACTTTCAACTCTGTTTTCGTTCTTACCCGAGACTTGGGGGAAGTATTCTGGGCTCCTATCGAAGAAGAACCCACAATTGAACAATGGTTTGAATGGGTGGGCGTTAAGAGTACATTTGATTTGATAGTCAGAATACTTGATTTGACCAATTTTATCTCAAAAAGAGTGATCTCCCTGACCGAAAAGGCCAACGGAGAGGTGATCGGATCCCCGAGAGCATTGCTTTGCATTCAAAGAATTCGCCCTGTCATCTCGGAACAAGACATGGCTAACAATCAATCCATCAGTCATTTTTTTGGTTGATGGCGATTCGGTGTATCCTGAGATATCAGACGGAAAATATGTTTTCTTCGACTACCTCAATTTCTACAGAGTCACAATCCACGAGAACCGGATCATTCAAAGCTCCGGATTCACCGCCTCGACACATGGAGAAATTCAAGACGGCGAGTATCTGGTTAAACCCAGAGGAGTGGTTGAGGAGCCCGGTGACTTCCTTGAAAAGAAGAACATCACAAAATCAAAGAACCGGATTGCCCCACTGGACCTGCTCAATTGAGAAAGTCACCTGTACATTTCTGCGTCCCGGCAACCGTCTGCCAAGAAACGCAGTTTCCTGCTCAGTTCATCGGCGACCGCCGGCGAGAGCCGATGCGAAACCAGCTTGTCTTCATGTTCGAAGCAAAGCATAACCCCACCACCCTTGTCAGGGTCCAACCACACGTTGCCCCGGTTGCCGTCGCGATCCACCCACGACGCATCCCGATAGTCCCACCAGTCCTTGATCCCCATCTCCATCCATCCCCTTCTACGGCTGTCTTTCATTGTTCAACCACGGCCATCCTACGCAACCACTGGGGCGCCGAGTGTCGGTAGCGGTGCTTCAGTACCCTGACCGTGGTTGATAAGGGTGTGGAACCATGTATCGACCCGGCGTACGCGGCCGCCAAGCGTAAGCGCTCTGCCGCGCGGGTGCGTCGTGGTGCACGGCCGGTTCGTCGTCAAGAGCACCCGCTCACCAATGTCTCTTTCAGCCTCCGGTGGCTGCTGCTGCAAATGGTTGACGGTCATTTGCAGGTGACTCTTCGTGGTGCCCGGAATCGGCAAGAACACTACTCGATCAAAATGAGGAATCTGGCGCACTTTGTGTTCGCCGACCGGGAAACTGTGGAAGCAGCTTCGCCGCTGTTTCCCAGCCATCTACAGTTCGTCATCGAGAACGAACTTGAACAAGGAATACCTGGCATTTCTATTATTCTCACCCGTGACCTGTGCCGCATTTGGTGGGCGCCCATTGAAGAAGAGCCAACTATTCGACAATGGCAAGAATGGTTGAACAAAGACATCAACGGCCTTGTCAGCGACATCATTCAAATTCAGTCCTTCAGTTATTTCAGGGATGACCGGAAACGAACAGCGCGGAATAATCGTAGCGTTTACCACAAAGGGGTTAAAAACGAGATAGACGTCAACGGCAACTGGGATTCTCACGAACTGTTCTATTCCTGGCTCCCTTGGATGGAAACCCTACTGTGGCTCAATTTGCCGACAGATCCTTACCAACGAAAAACGGGTGTGGAGGAACGCACAGTAACCATGGTCGATGAGAACCAAAAGCTCACTGGACGTATACCGCCGGACGGCAAAGCGAGCTTTTACAATTTTGAGGGCGAAAGGCCCAAGCTTAACAGTTTGGGCAGGCCACGAAGATTCACTCTGGCGAATGTTCCCAAGCGGCAAGCGCCGCTGGATCTTTTGGCAACCGGGTAGTGCGTGGTGTAATCGAATCATGCTAAAAATCAACCATGAGTATGTAACCGCGCGACGGGCCGAGTCGGCGGCCATTTTGGAGCGTGGCGAACCACTTCCTGTGCGCACCAGTTGGCCAGTGCATCATTTCGGGATCGACCCCTACCTGGTGCTGGAAGTCGTGGAAGGCCGGTTGCGTGTCAGGCTTCGCGTGCGACAGCAGTTCTTTGACTTCTTTCGTTGCCCTATGGTACGCATGGACCAAATCAAGAACTTCCTATTCCTCGACCAAGAGGCACTGGAGCTTGCCTTGCCGTTGTTGCCAGCCGGGCTTAGGTTGTTCATTGCCGCTGAAGCGGAACAAGGCATTCCTGGTCTCAGCCTGGTGCTCGCCAGGGATCTGGAACAAATGTTCTGGGCACCGGTGGAGAACCCCACAGTGGGGCAGTGGAAAGAATGGCTTGGTTGCACCACGGAAGAATTGATTGACCTGGCGTATCCGACAATTCTCAGTGAAACCAACCCCTTCTCTGTTAATTCCAACGACAGTCACATGGTTTATGAAGAAGGATTGATACGGTCGCTCGTCGAAAATGATGCTTGGAACTCCAATGGGTGCCTTGTGTCTTGGTTGCCTCAAATCAGGATGCTGGCGGCCGAATATGCGATCAACAACACGAAGATGCTAGAGAGCCTGATTAACGAAGGAAGGGTTCTGAACACCGCAGGCAAAGATTGTGTATCTTTGCCTGACGGACCAGTATTCCTGTTGCACTGGAACGGGCATTACAGTCTCCGTTGGTTGCATACAGCTTGCGAAGGACGAATCCTCAAACCTGCCTGGCAGGGACTAGCGTTACCGACCTCAGTCACGATCCAGAACCTGTTCGGAGAACGAGAAGGTTACAGTTTCTGCGGCAAAGGGGTGCGCCGGCGGGCACCGTTGGATCTTCTGGTCGATGTTGACCGGCCAGACCGTGGTTGAAGAACACATGAAGCCGCATGCTGACGACGCTGCTTTCGTGGCCAAGAAGCGGGCCAAGTCTGCTGCTGCCGTAAAGCGTGGCGAACCGCCACTGCGGCGGCGGCACATTGTTCTCAACCAATTCGATCCATGGGTGATCCTTTTCGACACAGACGGAACATGGTCCTACGTCGGCGATGGTTGTGAAGAGCCAGCAAGTCTGAAGGGCATCTTCAATTCGAACGAGTGGTCGCATGTGGCGTTTCCCGATATGGCGACCCTCGAAAAGGTGTTGCCGAATTTGCCAATGAACGTTCAAAGATTGGTGAGAATCGAAGTCGATCAGGGTGAACCTGGTGTGAGCATCATTCTGACCCGTGATCTTCAAACAATGTTCTGGTCACCTGTAGACAATCCGACAATAGATCAATGGCAGGAATGGCTAAGGGAAGACCTGAAGGGTCTTCTGGAAGAACTGGTCATTGACTGCGAAGGCGGGTTCAGCAATTTGAAGAACCAGCATTGGCCTTTTCTACGACAGATGGAAGCTGCCAGGTCCGTGCAGTGGAGCGCAGAAGACCCTCAATGGACCTGCACGCACTGGTTGAAGTCTTTGAAATTCAGTGCGATTGCTGGTGACCTGCTCAATGATTGTTACCATCGCACCGGTTCGTCAAAGAGGCGAAATGTGACTGAGCGAGAACTTCCGGACGGGGTGTACAGTTTCTGTAACGCTGACAAGGGAAGTGTCGCGGAAATACCTGGGCATGTCATTGAGGACCGAGTGTTCTTCGGTGTAGACCACACAGGCAAAGGTGCAATGCTGCCCTTGGCGGCCGTTCCGGAGTCTGTGACCTTCCCGGTACCCAGTAGAGGGAACAGGTTGCTGCGGAACAATGCGCGACGCCAGGTTCCGCTTGACCTGCTGTCCTGAGAGTGCCGACGCAAGCGCAGTAGTTGGTCACACATGCCGTGGTTGAACCATGTATGCATGCGAACAGAGCGACGGCTGCGACGTTCGTTGCTGAGCGCAGAGCCGAATCCGCGAGCGCTCTGGAGCGTGGCGAGTCTCTGCTGGTTCGTGACCGGTGGCCGGTTTGCTACCGTCGCATGGGTCGATACCTGTTGGTTGAGTCTGTTGAAGGCAGGCTTCAAGCCAAGCTCCTGGGTTGCACAGAAGACTCAGAAGATAACACCACCTTCCTTGAAGAAGGGATGGTAGAACTCAGCAACGTCAAGAACTTTCTGTTCCTCGACCAAGAGGCACTGGAGCTTGCCCTACCGTTGTTGCCGTACGGGCTGCGGTTGTTCATTGCCGCTGAAGCGGAACAGGGCATTCCTGGTCTCAGCCTGGTGCTCGCCAGGGACTTGGAACGAATGTTCTGGGCGCCCGTAGAGAACCCAACTGTCGAACAATGGCAAGAGTGGCTTGGTTGTACCACGGAAGAACTTGTGGACGAGATCATCAAATTCTCACCCAAGCGTCTTCGCCCCAAACACCGATACAAGCCGTACCTTCGGGACAGCACCCCGAGACAGTCGTTCCGCAAGTTCAACAATTCTAATTGGGTGCTGACTCATTGGCTGCCCGCTTTGACATGGCGCGACATGTTTTTGACGGTGGTCGATCATAGAACACGCAAAAGCAGCCTCGAAGAAAACACTTCGATTACCTTAGACGACGACAATCTGATAGTGAATCAGGTAATCCCGGACGGGAAGCACTGGCTGCTGCGCCCAAGTGGTAACGCGAGCCCTGTCCTGACCACGAAATTTACGGTTGATGTTCTGGAAGGCCGTGTGCTACGTACTGACCTGGATGAGAAGCAGTTTTGGCCAGTGAAACCAATACTTATCGATGTGCCGAAAGGCAACCCGGTATTGGAGTTCAACTGCAAATCTTTGAAGACCAGAAGCGCCCCAATTGACCTGTTGTTGATCTACTACTGAACGGCAGGATGACTTGCATCACACCGACCCGGCCCATACTGCCGCGAAACGTCGCCGATCAGCGAACCGTGTGCGGCGTGGTCTACGCCCAGTGAGGCGCAGAGAAACACCCCTGAGCCACCGCAGCCCGAACAGTGCTGTTCTTCTGCTGTGGACCGAGAATGGACGATTGCGTGCCAAAGTTCAAGAACTGGGTCAGAGAAAGAGGCCACTGAAGGAATCTGATCTGCAACATGTCGTGTTCGCAGACCGGGAAACTGTCGATCTGGCCTTGCCGATGCTCGGGCCGGAGAGACGTCGCATAGCAGAAGTTGAGACTGACAACAGTCACGGGTGGACAGTCCTGCTGAGTCGTGACCTGGGAAAGCTTTGGTGGTCTCCAACTGAAGAAGAGCCGTCCATCAAGGACTGGCAGCATTGGCTGGGCATGAGCCTGTCAAGCCTTGCCCATCATGCGATCCCGTATGAAACCTACGGAAGATCCGCTGTGGAATCTTATATACAGATATCCCACACATACCTGGCAACCTCAATAGTTTTAGGTCTGCCTGGTATCGAATTGCTCAAATGGGTCAGGAAAAATCGATTCAGTGAGCAATGTGCCTTACTCAACGACCCGGTTGCCCGGAAAAACTTGCTCAAAGAGGGCCATTCTGTTCGAGCTGAGTCGGACGGAGCCACAAGCCCGGATCTTGCTGACGGCTACTACTACTGTATGAAATCTGCCGATGTCGCCGGTTTGGGGAATGTCCCGATAGATCAATCATTAGGTTATCATCATGTAATGGAAGGACGAACCAGTTTGCCGGCGGGAGAGTGGAAAATCTGCTACAAAAATTTGGCTGTTGGCCGTTTTGGGTCACGAACCGTTCAACCTGCCCGCAAAGCTCCACCGGATCTGCTGTGAAGAGACTAAGAAGGGTAAGTGATCGTCCCTTTGTGATCCCGTCACACAACGGTGCTGTGCTACTCTCGGACATGATCGACGGCCATCTAAGTATCAGTTTCTTCCGCGACCCGCAACTGCATTACGGGCATGTAGCACAACGGCATGTTCGTCACCTGGTCTTCACCAGCGAAGACGCTGCGGAGGCAACTCTTCCCTTGTTGGATTCGTGGATGAGGCTTCTTGTTGAGTGGGAACTGGACAACCACGCTGCTGGTTTCTCGTTACTGTTACCGAGAGACCTTCAGGAACTGTTCGAACCACTGAAACAATCACCCACACTGGACCATTGGAGGCAGTGGACTGGCTTGAGCACAGAAGAACTGCTCAACATCACTTACCCGGCGACTAGTAGCCCGGCAGATGCTCACCATTACATTCCTGAGCCACCTTCGGACGTGATGCAGCTTGCACTTGTTTACGGTGGGCTCTGCATGCGGGCGAAAGCAGAACAGGTTGCTTCGCAAGAAGGCCTGTGTGAACGGGCACGCCGACAGGACAAGGTGACCAAAATCGGTGAAGGTGGGCATCTGACCGGGCACCTACCCCCGGATGGCAGGTATCGGGTTCGTATGCTGATCCCCGGCCACCGTATGACCATGTGTCACAGCGTGCTGGAAGGAACAATGCTGGGTCAACCACACCAGCTGGAGTGCTTACCTGTCTGGTATTTCGAACAGTCTCGCGACGCGGAAGGTGAAACTTTCCAACCCAGACACAGGTACCATCGCACACCACCACTGGACTTGCTGGCACCGACCATCTAGGGGCTGCCTTGGACGGGTGTAGTGGTTCCTCATGGGGACCGAGGTTGAATTTGAAATGACAGGCACGACCGATAGGGTAAGGAAACGTTCTCGCTTGAGAACTCTTATTGGGTTACCGCCCGTTCAGAAAAACCCGCTCCCCCTCCCGTCATTGGTAAATGATGAGAGGAACCCGGTGTTGGTTATTCAGATCTACGATGGTCGTCTGCATTGCCAATTGTTAGATTTCTTTTACTGCACCAAACCTGTCACTGTCGAACGTCTCCGAAATATTCTGTTCGCGGATCGGCAAACGTATGAGGCTGCACTACCACTGTTGGATCTGAATCACCGGATGCGTATCGAAGCTGAGGTAGAGAACTCGGAACTTGGTTTCGGAATCATCCTGACCGAAGCACTTGAACGCACCTATCAGGCACCGGTCGAAGGGCCTACCACCATTGAGCAGTGGCACCGGTGGCTCGGCATCAAACCGAGTACAGCCACTGACCTGTTCGATCTCGTCTACATTTTCAGTCCGTTGTGCAGGCGGGCTTTCGAACCTTTCAGGATGGAAAAGGAACGCTACGCGCGACTTCTTTTCTCTTCCCAACTGGACACGGGTCCACGGCAACGAACCGACTCGGCCGTCAACAAGGAAAAGCTGAAACTGTCCAAGGATCGCCAGCTGCAAATATTCCCCGGTCGGGACGTCACGTTGCCTGACGGGCAGTACGAGTTGGTGCATTTCAAAGACCCCGGTGTTATTCGTTGTGTCGTGCACGAGGGTAGATGCAGTGTTGAGCCGGGTCAGTGGTGGATTCGGTCGAACCGGCCAGGAGCGTCGAGGCAGGTATTCATGCCGCGTGACAAACATTACGTAAAGACAAATCGACGCTCTGCCCCTTTGGATCTAGTGTGATGAAGCATCAGTCGAAATCTGCACTGATCTCCACAATGCAGGCAGAAAGCAGGAGTAGGGTTCAGAGGGGTGAGATCCCGGCCCGGCGGACCGCTAGCGCGCCGTTGCACATTGATCCGTACACGAATCTTGCCCTGATCCTCAAAGTGAGAGACGGCCGATTGAAGGTGGAGCGACGCGGAGCACCCGAACCGGGCATGATCTTGGACGGGTGCGTGACAGGCCTGTTCGACGTGGCACATATCGTGTTCGAAGACCTTGAGGCTGTCGAACACGGGTTGCCGATGCTACCAGATCCATTACGAATGATCGTAGAAGCGGAGATAGACAACGGTAGGGTCGGATGGTCGGTGCTCATGACACGGGATATCGAGATCGTGTTCTGGCCACCTGACAATGGTCCGCATAGCATCGTAAAATGGTGTGAATGGTTACAAACAGACTGGAACGGTGTCTATCGTGCCATAACCGAAGAAAACCCACCAACCATGAGGCACCAGTATCAAACTCATCCACCGGCACGGCATTATACCCGTGAGGGTGGCTTCCGAATGAGCAGTTTCGGTTTCGCCTGGTGGCTTCCTGAAACAGAGAGACTGAGTAGGACACACTTGCTTTATGACGACCTGGGTGTAAGGTTCACCTGCTCAAGTCTCATCCTGATCAACGTGCCGTTTTCGTCACCAATGTGGTTGAAGGGCGCGTAATCAAAAAAGAACAACCGTTAAGTTCTGGCCTGTACAAGGTTGTTAAGGTTACCCCCGGAAGACCATATTTACCCGACTTGAAGAGGTCTCGTCGGCCAGCCCCGTTTGACCTACTAGAGCCCCTGTGACCAAAACCCGCTGGCTTCTCAGAAGCTCCGACGCTTCAATTCCCGGTCCACCATAGCCCGCGAAGCACCGGTACGATTCGCAACCCTGGCAACTAAACGTTCACGTTCACGAGAACCCAGTGCTTTGCCACCGGCAAGCTCCACTTCGATCACCGTGCGAACATTACCGACAAGTGCCCTGCCATCGTCAGCGTTGTACCCGATGTTCGAGTACGGATTGAAACTGTTGTTCATGGTCAGCCCCTCTGTCGCCTCACACCCATGGTACGGGCGCAAGGTGACAGTCAGCAAGCCTGTGATTGATCGGGCGCACCGTGGTTGAACAAAGCATGGAGAACCCTATCCGCATAGAGCCCGACCCAGGTCCAGGGTTCATGTGCGTGTGGGAAGAGGACGGTCAACTGTGCGGGTTCGGCCTGGACATGCCGTACACTCATGTGCTGTGCGACTCGGAGGAGACAGCCCACCGGGTGGTTCCCAGCCTGCCGAGCCCGCTGCGCACCGTCGTAGCTGCCGAACTGGAAAACGGGCACCGTGACCAGACCTGCCCGGTGATCCCCCGGCATAGACGTAAAGACCTGAGCGGCAATTTCCTCACGGTCAAAGAGTGGCTGGAATACTATCGAATCGATAGTCTGCGGAAGTTGGTCGCAACCCTGTGGATAGATCCACAGGGCTATTGGATCGAGCACATCGAGAACGTCAACCATAATACCGCTTGGTGTTGGTTGAAAAAGCTACAATCAAAATGTAGCAAGCTACCCGAAAGGCTTCAGGACGGCTGCTACTGGGAGGCCCCGCTCTCGTTCGAAAAAACACCGTTTTCGATGCTGGAAGGTAGGATTGTAGGAGAAAGCTTCACCGAAGACGAAATGAACAAAGAATGTATCTTCCCCTTCACCCCGACGTCGGGAACCTTTACAGTCAAGAAGCATCAGCGAATCCCACCTTTCGACTTGCTCAATGAGGCGGGCCACCATGACTGAGCAACCCACGGTCGAACAGATTCGCATTCACGAACCAATGCCATTCGACCACGCATTCGTGTGGCAGGAGGACGGCAAGCTACACGGATACGGACTGGAGCACCCCGAGCTTCGGGTGATGTTCGACACCCTGGAAACAGCGCGGAGAGCAATCCCGCATGTACATGAGCGACTGCGCATGTTCATTTCCGTCCAATTCGACAACGGTCTAGGCGACAGCCCAGGCATGATCCTCCACCATGTCGTCGGAAGCTACTTCCAGGACAGCATGCAACAATCAAACCCAACATTGGAGGATTGCCTGAAGCACTTCGGTGACAGCCACCCGCAAGACCTTGTAGAGCGCCTGAGCAAAAGCAGATTGGGATTCGCTGTGGGTGATCACTTAAATCACACCGGACACATCTGGAGCTGGCTGATCGCAAGATGGGGACATGCCAACAGATGCCCGGACAACCCGTCTGACGGGTGCTACGGCGAGATATCGCCCAGGCAGACCTTCGGCCTGGACACCAGATGGCAAGTGGTGGAAGGCCGAGTTATCGGTCCTTCTCTGCCGGACGACGGAGGTCTAAGGTACGGGAGTCAAATCGCTCAACCCGTACGGACCAAATTTCAGCTGAAGCCCTCAGCGAACCGGCGAGCCCCATTAGACTTGGTGGATGGTTCCTGATGGAAAAGCCGCCACGCAACAACATGAAACCTTTGGTGATCTTAAACGCCAGGAAAAAGAAGCGCCTACAGCTTCACATATGTCAGCATCAAGGTGAACTTCGTGATGCCAAATGCCCGTCTAAACCAGCCGAAAACCTGAATTGGGACACTGTTTGCTCTTACGTCTTTGACACGGAAGAGACAGCATTCCGTTCCATTCCGTATTTACCACCCAACCGAAGGTTAATTATAGAGGCCGAGTTGGACAATCAGATTCCCGGCCTGAGTGTTGTGGCCACAGTCGAACTGGAGCGTTTGCACACTCTACCAGCTGGTTGCCATCCAAGTTCCAGCCAATGGTGTGAATGGTACGGTGCCGATGGTCTCATGGAGCTTGCCAAGGTGTTCACCGTGCACGCAATCCCCATCGCATGGAACACTACTTATGAAGAATTCAAGAAGAACTCCCCGAAAAGGTGCCGAAATGGCCCTTCTGTTTACGGTGCAGTTTGCCACCTTTCCAACCAAGCCCAAGCCGCAGAGAGGCGTCAAAACAAGGTCGATGAAGGATCATATCCTGACGGTCACTATTTGCGGATAATGCGAGGATGGAAAAACGAAGTGTCAAGCAAGAACATCATAGAAGGGTTTCATATTAGTTCTTGTGATCCGAAAGATGATTCTTACACCTATCTTTTCAAACCAGCACGGTGTCGGCAACAATTTGATTTACGGAAAGGGTCCGGAAAAAGGGCAATACCGTTAGACCCGATTGGGGATTTCTGATGAGAAAGCCACCACGCAATGAACTCTTGCCGTTTGCTTACTACGACCCGTTTTCGTTCGGGACAAATAAGCAGAGACAAGTTTTAGTGTGGAAACAAAGTGGAAGGCTGACCACCAGCCGTAGTGCCGGAAATCCACGAGACTGGGGAGACAAAGAATCCCTGGTGTTCGACACCCAAGAGACCCTGGAGATCATCCTACCGCTGCTGCCGAAAGACCGGAGACTGATTATCGAAGCAACCATGAGCAACGACGTGCCGGGGGTGAACATGGTGGCAACCCGCGAACTCGAAAGATTACACGTCCTACCACAAGACGAACACCCCACCATCCGCGACTGGTACCGCTGGTATCAGTGCAAGAACCTGCCAGAGTTACTGCACGTGTTCCTGAAACAAGGCAAACCCCGCATGCCCAAAAGCATCTCGAAACATGTCACAGAAATCCCCTGGAACGCCTCACTCGGAGAGGCACTGTTTGCATTGATCGACAAAGAACTGTTCACATATCGCGGAATCAGGCAAGGTCTCGGCATGGACGAACAACCAAAATACTACCCGGACGGCCGCTACCGGCAAAGAAACCCCAACCTGGAACTTCAGGAACCGATGCACATGATTGAAGGGAGACCCACGAAAGAACTGTCACACGAATCCGGCAACACCATCGTAAGGAGCCCCGCCACCTCCCGGAGGTTCCTGCCCTACCGCCGATACAGAAGACCCGTACCGTTCGACCTGTTAGAAGAACGACACAGCCAGCCCGGCACTCGGCAAAGTTCGGATCAAGAATGAGTGAATGGTCAGAGCAGGACCGGGAAGAGTCACGCATGCGTGTCCTCAAAAGCATGTCCCCGAAGATGCGTGACGAAGGGTGCATATCGGCATTCAGCGCGGACACAGAAGTCGCGCTCATTTTCCGAACAAACGGTGACCTTTTCATCACCCATGTGGGACCCAATACGTGGCACGATCACAAGCTCTGCATAAACATAGAAAAGCCCATACACACAATCTTCGACACAATGGAAACGTTCCTTTACTACACAAGGTTCGATACCACCGGAACAATAAAACTCAAAACAGAAGCGGAACTGGAAAACGGCATCCACGGGCGATTCATCATTCTCACCGAAGCACTGAAAACCCAGTTCTGCTCCCCCATCGAAAAACCGACACTGGATGATTGGAAAAAATGGTTGAACACAGACCTTCGTGGACTGGTTCACACCATCATCCAAGAAAAAGGTGCAGAATTGCATCAATACCTGAGCTATGAAACCCTACTCGAACATGTCAAGTTTCGAAAAACCCAACCAGGAATATGGGCGTACCTGACATTGGGTTGTGTCAACCCTACCCGTGTGGTGGCAAGATTCGAAGACGGGCACACCGATCCGTTTCCCGAAAGAGACGGCCGATTCATTATGCGTTACGGCAGTTTGTCCACCGTCGAGGTGAACGTTGTTGAAGGGCGTTCGAACACAAACCACCCCGACAAGTTCACCATCGAACCCGACAAACCATTCGTTTTGGACATCTTCACCGCTACCAAAATCAAACGCCAAGCCCCATTCGACCTACTCTGGTGAGTATCATCATGAAAATCATTGAAAGAACCATGAGAGACAACCCCCAATGGTTGAGCATCTGCCAAGGCACCCTCGGCCGCAACGGCATCCTCGTTTTCCGATCCACCCGAGCCGGGCTGGAGATCATCACCAAGTCCGGTGAATGGTTGGACTGGCACATGTCGAAGAAAAGCTACGTGCTGAAAAGAGACTGGGATCATGTGGTGTTCGCCGACCATGACTCTTACCACAAAGCACTCCACTTGTTCAGCCGCCCTGTTCGGCTACTCATCGAATCCGAACAGGAACAAACCCCATGGGGGTGGTCCATCATTCTCACAAAACTGCTCGAAAAGCATCACGGGGAACGTGCCGATTGTCGAACCATTGAACAATGGGAAAAGGCATTAGGAATGAGTCTTCCACGTATCATACGCGAAAAGATTCGACCGAAAACCGGAAACTTCGGTGCAGTGCTCGCATGGCAAACCCTGAACAGCATCTTCGACCAGCCGGCAAAAGTAAGCATGTTGCAGACGTTCCAATTCGTGCAACAAGTGGACGGAGTGGTGGGATACCGTCGTACCCATCCACACAACTGCCTACCCACGGACAGGACCCTGGTCAACATCAAGGATCGAAAAGTTGACCTTGAAGACAGCACCTGGATCATTTACGACTCCAGCGGTATCGGGTCCAGTGTCACAGCAGTTGAGGGTCGGATGCTTCATCGTCCTTCGAAGCTCAGTGATGGAAGAGGCTGGGCTCACCGGGCTGTGACAGTATCGACAACAGTCCTGCCCGGACTGTCCAATCACCACCGAACAGCCCCGCTCGACCTGCTGCGTTGAAGACCACCACGGTGGTTGCAAACCCGCACCGTGGTTGAACAGTGCATGGTGAACAGGCCCGATGAGACTTCAGTACCGCCCGGCAGTGGCACGAGGGCGGTTGCTGCTCTCAACACTGAGGGCATGAATCTGTTCGTCTGGTTTCACGCCGGCGAACTGGTCACCGCCGTGAATAACAGTTCAATAACACCGTTGGAAGAGGTTTCATCGAAGAAAATGTCGTACCCGTACGACGGTTACTTCTTCGACACCGAAGAGACCACCCGGCAAGTGCTGCCGCTGGTGCCATCACAGATCGGGCAAATGATCTCTCTGGAACTGGACAATCAGGTTTCCTTCCTGAGCGCGGTAGCCACCACTGAGATGGAACGGCTACACAACCTCCCAGAAGGGCAACACCCAACTGTTGAGAACTGGTACCGGTGGTACGGGTGTGATGATCTTCGCTCCTTGGTGAACCATTTCGTCAAGAAAGAAGCACAAGAGAGGACCCCGGAATGGACAGTCGGAAACCATATCCCTACCACCGTTAACGACAGGTGGTTGGAACTGATGCTGAGCAAGAACCTTGCGCTTTACAATTCCGCGAAGCGAGATGAAAAGCCCGCACCAGAAAAATCACCGGACGGAACATTCTTCACCCAAAGCATTGTTGAGGAGTCTCCACTGTTTTGCTCCACCGTCGAAGGGAAAATCCTAGGCCCACCTTTACGTGGAGTGTTCGCCATCTACCCATTGACAGTGGAATGTGGGGTGTTCGACAGCGGAACAAGACGGCACAGAAAAGTGCCGTTAGACCTTCTGGACGGGTCCGGTGAAACATGAGTGCGCCTCGGCGACAAAAAAAACGTTCACGGCGTTGTCTATCAAGAAGCGGATGACAGATGCCTCAAAGTCTGGGACGAAAGCGGCGATATTTATGCAGACCTAAGAGGTGCACGAACGCCGATTCACGATCTGCCGGACGACTGGCAACACCAGTTCTGGGAGTAGCTGATCTTCGACACCGAAGAGACCACCCAACAAGTGGCCACCATGCTACCGAAGCACAGACTAACCATTGAACTGGAAATCAGCAACGGAATCCCCGGTTTGTCCAACGTGGCAACACGTGAACTGGAAAAGCTGCATGAACTCCCGGAAGGCTTTCAGCCGACCATCAACCAGTGGTACAAGTGGTACGGAATTGAGAACCTGCCCGATCTAATACCTCATTTCATGAGAACCGGAGGAAGCACCCTGGCCAGAAAATACGACTACTGGAATCTTCTCCTCAACAAAACCCCTTGACTGGGAATGGCAATGGCTATCCACCATCCGCCAAGTGGACGAAATGGACAAACTCCGAAACGGAGCCTTGAACAATCCGGGCACAGACGGAGTTTACATGCTGGTTGACAGCCGACATGGTGGCCTTCCATTGTGTGGCCCGACAACACACTGCATCGAAGGGAAAACAACCTCCCAAAGGGAACGAGAATGGGCGCTTCCGATAGGATGCAAAACTGGTAAGTCCAATCCCAGAATGGAACAAAAACCACGTGTTGTCCCGTTCGACATCATGATCTGAGTTGATATGAACGATACGGACACTACCCCGCAGCGGAACAAAGTGGTGCCACTTCGCCTGTTCGATCCGAAGTCCCCAAAAATCATGGTCTGGCAGAACAAAGGATCATTTTTGGCTAGCGACGGACGTGGAAAAGACTGGGTTGTCGATGGGGATCTGATAACACCTACAGGCAAAAGTTACCTTTTGCACATCTTCGACACGCCGACGACCGGGTACGAAATGTTGCCCCGTCTACGACCCGAAGTGAGAAACGCCATAGAACTGGAATTGGACAACCACACAAGCGGTATCAGTGTTGTGGCGACCCACGAATTGGAAAAGCTACACAAACTCCCAGAAGGGGAACGACCAGACATAACGGACTGGTACCGTTGGTACAAGTGCAGAAAGTTGCCTCGGCTGCGACCGTATTTCATGGCAAAAGGTAGCGACTTCAACCTGGACGACTGGCTAATATTTTCCAACAACGCCTCAAGTGAAGGTTGCTACGGGTGGCTTCTGGAAATGAAAAGACGAGAAGCTTTAAGAAAAGCAGAACCCGGTCTCACATGTCAGGACCGTCAATATGACGGAGTGCTGCTCAGAATGGACCTGACCAGCTTCAACCACCTGACAACTGTCCACTGTGTTGAAGGGCGACTCACAAGCGGAAACGAAAGAGACGGCGTGTTACTGCGTCTGACACCAAGACACACATGGGATACGTCGTGGTCCCAACACCACCGTAACGCCCCGTTGGACCTGCTCCACTGAAGCTCAAACAACCAGTGGTTGCCGACCAATGCCGTGGTTGGTACCCTCATGGGAACTGTTGGAACGGATCGTCCGGCGCGGAATGATGAGCCGCCGGTTCGCCGCCATTCATTGACAAAGAACCTTATGATCTGGGAAAAAGAAGGCCAATTGGTTTCGGCCCGGAACGAGATACCGATACCGTTCAAGCAAATCAAGGATGAAACGAACCGGTTCGAACGGTACTTTTTCGACACCGAAAAGACAGCTCGGCAAGTGGTTCCTTCTCCAACCCTCAATAGTATTCAACCAGAAATCAAAATACCTTGCGCTCTGGAAACAAGACGGCACCACCATGTTCCAAAGCAACCACGGAACACACAAAATCAGTAGCATCAACCTCACCGACAGAAGAAGCGGAGAAACCAGCCTATTCATATTCGACACGCCGGAAACCGCACAACAAGTGCTCCCACTGCTACCCAGAGCGGACCGCATCATCATCGAACTAGAGATCGACAATCAAGTTCACAAAATGAGCGCCATAGCGACACGTGAACTTGAACGGCTACACAAGATACCAGCAGGAGAATGCCCAAGCATCGAAAACTGGCGCCAGTGGTACGGCTGCCGAAACATGACCCAAATGTTCCCCATGTTCACCCAAACCAATGGACCAAGAACACTGGTCAACTCCATCCAACGAATAGGACGCTTGTCCTACGAAAGCGCGCTAGGGCAAAAAGTTTGGATCGAAACACTCATCAACAAAGAACACGAACGGGCTGGCAAAACCTGGCAACATGACGGTACAGAGTACCCGGACGGGATAATCCGTCACCTAACCAACCCGGCAGCACAGATGCATTCAATTGAAGGACGACCAACCAAAAACCGTTCAACACTCAACTACGCGCCACCGGTGCCGAAACCGAACCCGTTCACTGTCAAGAAAATCACCGGACGGACAACACCACTCGACCTACTGACAGGATGACACATCAATGACTTGCGACCCACGACCTCGCCAGTTTTTCCGAAGCTTCCAACCACTAGGACACAACCTCCTCATCTGGGGAGAAGAACTACACCGAAAAGACACCAGCAGCAAACCGCTACAACCTGGGAACGATACGAGCAATACGTCTTCGACACGGCCGAGACCGCACGGCAGGCACTACCGCTGATCGAACCCAAGCAACGAATGGTCGTAGAACTGGAAATCGACAACCACCTGGTTGGTCTGAGCATCATTGCTCAGCGTGAACTGGAACGACTCTACGGCCAGCACGAAAGCATGCCAAAAAGCATCGACCAATGGTACAAATGGTTCGGATGTAACACTTTCACCGATCTTCTCGACTATTTCCTGAACGAAGGAACGTCCTGGGGAAACATCTTCAATGACCACTACCTGGGCCAAGAGTGGAACCGGCTGAGACGCCCAAGAATCAGGAACGAGCGCTGCGGCCAAGGACCCATACCGCTCACCAAAGACTTTACGGACGGAGTGTATCGAATGACGACACAGGCTCAAGCAACAGAAACCTCACATGTGGTCGAAGGTCGCTCGACCTCACCCACCTTTAGCGCCGGCGCAGCGAAGCACCTATACATCATAGAGACAACCTTCACACCCACACAGAAGCATCGGACCGCACCCCTCGACTTGCAATCAGTCACCGTGGTTTAACCAGACATGATAGTCAACCGTGATGACGTCTGCCGATACTGGGGCAGGGACGCCGTAGTATGGGAAGAGAACGGTACCCTGAACGCTGTCGGCCTCGATAAAGGTTGCGGGCGGGGTGTTCTTTTCGACACCCCAGCAACTGCAACGGCAGCGTTGCCGCACCTCCCGAAGCATCTTCAAAAGATAGTCGCTGTTGAGCTGGACAACGAAATCGAAGGCTTATCCGCCATCATGACAAAGGTGGTGGCACGCAGGTACATGAACGACCCGTCAAATGAGCCGACCGTTCAAGAATGCCTGAAAACACTCAACATGAAAAACGTCCTTGAAATGGCTTGCCTGGTTCCACCTACACCCTTGAAGTACTCTAAGCGTAAAGACTTCTCCGGCGACCATGATGGTGTGAACGGTGACTGGGTGTGGATTCAACAAATCTGCACCAAAGCCAGAACCGGCGAAGACAACACCGCAGACGGCTGCTACCACGACGAGAAACAAGGAAACCTTGTCGCATACAATCAGCAACTCATTGAAGGCCGAGCTACCGGTGAGGGTACTCGGTGCAAACAGCTGTCTTCCACCTCAACAGCCAACCGACCAGTCACCAGCACCTTTCGGGTCAAGCGCATCCGCCGAACAGCACCATTGGACCTGTCTTGGCGATAAACAGCAACACCCACCCAGTTTGTGGCCGAGCAGGCGCTGCTGCTTGTCAACTACTCCTCGAAGAACATCCGGTCACGCTTGACATCAACCGAGTCAGCATACTCCACCAGCATCGCTGCCAGTTCACGGGCACGCTCCGGCGACATCACGTACTCGACGTCACCCAGCCGGATGCCGACCTCACGGTCGTCCCGGCTGCTCCAGAGACCGCACCAGTGGCCAGCCCCTGTCTGCCAGGGTTCACTGAACTTCATGTCATGAAACATGGCTCACTCTCCTGACTCCATCTCGACCAGCAGGCCATTTGCCACTATGGATATTTCATTAGCCATATCCGTTGCGCTGAAAAGAGCAAGGAAGGTATTGCGCCCTTCCTCATTCGCTGGGTCCAGATTGTCGTACAACTCCTGGAGCTTATTCTCCAAATAGTTACAGGCGAAATCGCCTATGACATTCCTGTTTAGCTCCTTGAAGTAGGTGGCCAGCTGTTCAAGATGGGCAGTACAAGATTCGTCTGCCAATGGTGCGAGCACAGCGTCCCCAATATGCTCACTCCTTATGAACGTATGCGGCATGTAACCGCATCTCTTCCGACGTCACCTCACCGACCAACACGTTGAACTTTACGTCCTCCGTGTAGAAGGCCATGAATAGCCTCCTGACGAACTTAACATCGTTGATAGCAACACGCAAGAAAGCTTGCAGGTTCACCCAATGCTCCGGCCTTGCCCAGTCGGCTACTGACTAGGTCTACATGTATTCAGAGACCCTCAGCAGACCCTCGACCGTGGTGAAAGTCCCACCCCTGCCAATCACCTAGTGTCTCCCTTCGTTGAGTCAAACCCGTCACCAGATACGACTACAGTGCACCCAGGCAACCACACCCCACAACCCCACGGTCGCTCAATCGACCCCACCCAGAGCCGGAACATGACCCAACACCCGACACAACCGGCGCGCAACACCCACCCACAGAACCACCACACCACTGAACGGCAACGCAACCACAACCAACAACACCCCACCGTCAACACCGCCCACAAACACACGACCACCCGAAACAATACGAAAACTCACACACCGACCACCCGCATCAGTGACAACACCCGCCACAACATCAAACAACCCGTGAGCATCCTCAACACTCAGCGACAACACCGCCGCGAACTGCGGATTGTACACAACACCCCACCCCCAACGAAACCTCCCAAGACACACAAGTCGCCACCACATCGACAAACACACCACCATCATCAACAAAAACACAACCACCAACATCCTCAGAAACAGAAACACCACCCACTGAAACAACCCCCCGAATCAAACACCCAAACAAACACAACACAACCACACAAACCCGACCCAAAACAACACCCAAACAGACCAACACCAACAGCGCCCGGCAGGGCCGACCAGGTGACACCCGAACGCGCGTGGGCGATAGCCCGAAAGTGGACCACCCGAACAGCGCAACCTGCACAAGAGGCTCACAAAAATCGCTGGCGCGATTTTTGTTCGCCGTGCTTCGCGTAGCGGGTGCGGTGTGTTTCCGTTGTGTGTCGTCCCGGCTGGGTGTCAACTTGTTGGTGTCGTGTTGGCGTCAGCGTGTGTGGCCTGTGCGGGGTCTTACTGGTGTCGGCGTGTTTGCTGGTGTTGCACCTGCTTGTGCCGTGCTGGTGTGCGTGGCGTGTACTGGTGTTGTGTGCGGTCCTTTGTGGGTTGCTCCCGCGTGGTCGGGTGCTCGTGTGTCTTCTTGTTGGCGTGTTGGGTGCCTGTGTGTCGTCGTGGTGCGTCATGTCAGCATGGTGTGTCGTCATGCTTCTCTTGTCACCGTGTGTTGTGGCGTCAATGTTGTGGTGTTGTCACTGAGTGTTCGAATTTTCAGGTGACCATGTTCAAGTTGTTGCGAACCAATAATACTGCCTTGTGAACAACAACCAGAGTGAAACGTCACGACCCGTTGACGTAAACACCATGAAACCAACCCAGCAGTGGGGGAGGAACAACCAACGTGTCAGCCAACCATCGTATTGTTCATCAACCCATCAGGCCCGGCTTCTCCCTCCCGCATGGTCACCCTGAACATGTAACATCAAACCAATCCCCCTGGTTGCGTCACGTGCCGTAACATTCAACACCTTCAGAATGTCACCCAAAAGTCAGAGCCTCCCGCGTGGTAAACACTCTCCCGAAAAGCCCCGCACGTACCAACCACGCAACCAACCAATGGATGCCCCTCACACCAAACACGTGACACAACCAACCCCGTGCCCAACACAACAAAACGAAACACGTTGGGCACGGAACGTGAACGCGAAGCGTTCACTGTGCGCAGCGTCAAGTGAGCCCCCGAACGCGACACAAGCACACAGCCCGCCGCAGGCGCGAAACCCGCACCGAACCGCACACCACAACCAAACATGCGCCACAAACAAAACACGCGGTGAGGAAGGGTTGAGTGGGGGCAGGGGGACAATCTTCTTTCTTCGGGCGAAACCTCTGAGTTGAAGCCCCTGGAGGGGTTCTTGAATTGTTTGGTTTTCCCCGTAGACGCGACTATCGTCGTTGGGGTGCTTCGGAATTGCTTCTTCGGTTTCCGGGGCGTAGGATTGTTCCTGTGGGTGAAGCTCAGAGTGATCTTTCGTTGCCACGAATGGACGCACTTTCCAACTACTCGTGTCACTTGTTGTGCACACTTTTCATGTCCATTACTTTGAGTTTCTGTTACGCCGAAAGGGGCAAGGTTTAAGGGCATGAATCACAAAGCTTGGCGAATCGTTCGCACCGGTTCTACACCACCTGATGCGCTCGATTTTGCGCAACGATCCGCAACGTTCGGTGCCGCCGCCCGGAACTTCAAAGTGAGCACTTTGCTGGTTCATAACGGCACCGAAACAGGGTTGCAACAGTTCGTTATCAGCACTGATAAACCGGGAAGTGAACGTGTTGCCGGTAACGCCGCAAGCGCAGTCGGGGGGCGTGCCGAACCGGTCGATGACATTCCCGATCTTGACCTTGATTGCATCGCCAGATTGGTTGCGAAACCGTCCGCTCATGGTGCTCGGGAAACACAGGCGGGTGCGAAACCGGATCAGGTTGCAGAGTTCCTTGCACGCGGCCTACCGGTCGGTTGCTGGGTTGCAATTTCGATGCGGAAACCAACTAATCGGGAAGTGAATCGTACCCGTTTGTGGTACAACCACCGGCTCGGTGGTAACGCCACTCATCACACTCGCGCCGGCGAAGTGTTGATCGTCAATGTGCGTGCCGGTGGACCGGATCGGCAATCCGTTGTCGGGGTTTTGTCGCAGATCGCGGGCGCACTTCCGGGGTTCGATATCGAAGTTGAAACATCAGTGATCCCTGGTAAGGGGTTACCTGCTGGTGTTTCTTTGGCGACCGCGTTCGGCCTGTATTTGTTGGCCACTCACGGCCACAAAATGACTGACTTCGTGCCCCAGTTTGACACCACTGTTGCTCTTGGTTTGGCTCTTGTTCCAGCGCTGGTTGCGCTTGCGTATTTTCTGAACTTGGTGCCGACCGCGTTGTCGAAAATGCAGCAGACGATCAGTGACGGGTGGTTCCCTGCACCACTTCACAGGCACGCACCGGCCCGGCCACCACGTCATGAACGGACAGACAACGAGGGCCGGGTAAAGCAGGCTTTCTCGGGTGATTACCCACTCAGCCGGTTCGCTTTCCTGGTCGGCCCGAGTGTGGTGTTGGGGCTCGTTTCGCCGCATACTGGTTCCACTTCGGGGGCGGCTGTGACACAGATGCGTGACTTGCCGGTGGCGCTTCGTGAGAATCATGGTCCTTACCTTGGTGCGAACGGTGGGGAAGTTGCGCACATCTCCCAGGCGGACCGTTACGCCGGTTTGTGCAGCATTGGCATTCCTGGTTCCGGCAAGTCGGTGCTTGTTCAGAACGTGTTCGCTTACGACTCTGGTTGCCGCACACGTGCCGCCCGTTTGGGGGAACTGTGGTCACCGGTGGTGCCTGGTGATGTCGGTTCGAATAACACTCTTGTGGCGTTCGAGTCGAAGGGCGGTGACGGTTTGACGAAGTACATTGAGTGGTTGCGTACAACCGGTGACAAGGGTGTGGTTGTTGAGGTTGCTGACCCGAACACACCGGCGATTGACATGTTCGATTTCCCCGGAACGGTGGCCGAACGTGCAGCATCTTTCGTTGACTCGATGGTTTACGCTTTCGGTGAATCAAGCATTGCTTACCAGTCTGCGAACACGTTGAAGATCGTGTTCACGGCCGCCATGCACATCACCAAAGAAGACCTCACCAATGCGGAGTTGGAGCCGTTGTCTGTGGTCGAGATCGCGTCCGTTTTGTTGAGTGGTCGTGGTGATGATGTGGGTCGGAAACTGGCCTCAGTGTTCGAGAACAGGGTCAGTCATTTGCATCCGGATGATCCGTCCCGGCCGGAACTTGTGGAGTCAACTCAGCGTCTCAGCATTCTGTACGGGGCGGGTGTCACACCGGCGCAGCGACGGACTCTTACGACGGCGCCGACGTCGAAGGTTGAGGCGTTGTTGTCGTCTCGTTCGTGGTGGTCTTCGAAGCGTGGTCGTACCACTTGGAGAGACATCATCCGTAACCATTGGGCGGTGGTTGTAAACACTGGCCCGGCACGTAGCGGTGCCATGATTGATGAAGCTCTCGGCACTCATTTGACTGCCATGCTCATGTACGGTTTGCAACGTTCGATCATTGCGAACTGCGCTGGTTGGGGTGAGCGTGGTGATAGAGCTGTCACCATTTTCTCGGACGAGTTGGCCATGTTGTGTGGTGGCGGTAACAGTGACGTGTTCACTTGGTTGCGTGACCAGGGCCGGTCTTTCGGGGTGCGTCCGGTGATGGCGACGCAACGCCCTGAGCAGTTGCCGTCAGCGGTCAGGCAGGCCGTGTTGTCGTTCGGGACGTTTGTTTGGTACTCACAGACCGACCCGACAACGATCCGGAGTGCGGTTGAGGATTTGGCTGCGGACGGCAGCGATTGGGCACCTTCCGACGTGGCCGGGTTGGAACCGCACCATGCGGTGTTGCGTGCGACCGTGAACAAGCAACGACAACCGGCGGTACCGATTAAGGTGTCGTTCTGGGGTGGTCGTGAGGACGAGTTCATGGCGGATCAGGGACTCATCTGATGCGCATGTCAGAACTTGACAGTCGTGCCGTGGTGAAGCCTGCCCATGAGCGAATCGATCCTTATTGGGCCGGGGTGTGGAACGTCAGTTCGACAGCGGCTTGGGATTCTCGGGCGACGGTTGAGCGACTGGTTCGGCAGGGTTTGACGCAGCCACCGAAGTGGCTGGAGAGGTCAGCCAGGGAGTATCAGTTGGCGTGTGCTCAGGGCCGGTGGCGTGGTGATTTGTTGCCGGGGTTGGCGGCCGTGAATCAGTTCCGAACTTTGACAACGGAGCAGTTGGCGGCGATCACCGGGCAGTCCCGGTGGACCACACCGAGGGGACCTTACTGGTCCACTTTGATGGGTACCGGGTTGATCCAGTCCGGTAGTTTGGTCGGCCATTTCCGGAAGGGTTCTGTTCCTGATTTGTTGAGGGTGGCGTCTGGTTCTGATGTTGACCAGTTGCTTCCGATGTTGTCTCGGGAACAGGCTGTCGGGTTGTTGGGTGGGCACCCTTGGAAGAACACAGTGACCGCTGACCGGCACAGTGTTTTGGCGTCGGAGTTTCTGTTGCGGCTGGCCGAGTGGGGTGACACTGACCTTGTTCTCGGTGAGCGGTTGACCGAGGCGAACATGTTGGTTCCGGATTTGGGGGCGGGTGCCACCCGTGCCGGTGACGGGATGATTGTGCGTGCGGACGGGTTGCGAATTGTGATCGAGTTGACGGCTTCGATCTCCACTAACTTCGACGGGAAAGCGGAGAAGTGGGCTGACACTCTCCGAAGGGAGCGGGGGCTTGCGGTGTTGTTCATTGCCGCACCGCACCCGGACGGTCGGTCGATCACCAAGCAGTTGACGACGCACGTGTCGAGGGCTGCGCGTGAACAGGGCGGGTCTTTGCATCGGGTTCCGGAACGGATGATGGTGTGTAATTGGCAGGATTTCTTCCCGGATCATCATGAGGTTAACGAGTCGTTCTTTGTGTTGCGGGCTCGGCGCCCGTCCGGGTCCAATTTCTTGGACCCTTGGGAATCAGTGGACGTGTTGGACCCGTTCGATTTAGAGTTCGACCCGTCCATGTCCAGGCGACCTGAGGGGTGGGAACATGCTTTGGCGGAGAATGCTCAGCTGTTGAGTGGCATCCCGCATTGGCAGCGTGAGTTGAGTGCGGAACGTTTCCCGAATCCGCTTCATGATGGGTCACCCACCGGTGGTGCGGAAGAGACCGATATCGATTGGGGTTAAAACATCAGGTCAGGGGGTGCTTGGCGCCGACTTGGGCTCTCAATCGAATCTATGAGGGTTTCTTTCAGGCGGGGCGATCCGGGTCTCCTCACCATGGCGTACCATAGGGCGAGGAAGTCCCGGCCTCGGAACCACCCCAACCAGTCGATTTTCAGCACCAATTCCTTCCAGTATTCTCGCTTTTCCTTGCTGGGTTCGTATCCGAACCGAACCTTCGCCCACCTGTAGAAGATAGGGATTCTCCCTGCCTCCATCGACTCGCTCAAAAATTCTCGCCATTCTTCTATTGCTGTGTCGGGGAAGAACGGTAGAGCTAGGATGTTCTCGGGAACGATAAAGATGGTGTTTTCCGGGTCATCCATCATGGTGCTGGCAATGATTGCGTATAAGCTCGGAACCTTCGCCAACCAGCTTTCAACAGCATCCTGGTCTAGGAACATGACGGTGCTTATCGCACCGTCAAAATAACATGCTTGGTTAGACATCTCCATGTGCTGGGCGAACCTGAACCCTTTTACCGGGTCGGTCCATCCTTTGTAAACCACATTCTGTTTCCAGAATGGTTCGCCGGGGATCCAGCCCCTGCTTGGGTAGAATATCATGTGCTTGTCAACCACGGCCGAGGGTGGCAAGTCCCCACAACCGGAGGAGGAAGGTTGCCGGGAGGGTTGAACTTGGTTGTGGGGACAAGACCATCATATCACCGTAGACAGGTCACATTGCACACTGTCAGGTGACGTCTGCCGATGCGGGTCGTGTTAGCCTTTTGCCCATGATTGAACTGCTTCGAGATTCTGGCACCATGGTGCTCACTGGGCAGTTTCCTTTGTTGACGTTCGGTACGCCCCAGATCGATAAAGATGCGGAACCGTACCGCTCGTGGTTGACCGGGATTCGTCGGAAACGGGCCACCAAGGCTTTCCCGAACCGGGTGATTTTGAAGGACACGCTCGGGGGGAGTCGTGAGTTTGTGGAGACCTTGGCTGCGGAGTTCGGTTTGTTGATTGTGGAGGTTGAGGCTGAGCAGAGATCTACGATCAAGGGGTTGGTTAAGGGTGTCAGCTTGATGTTGCGACACACCGGTAAGTGGGGTTGTCTGTGGTTTATTGAAGTGCCGGGTGTCAACGGGGACTGTTCGGTGGATGACCGATGCGGGGCGATGGCGTTGTCCGATGTCACTTACTTGCTTGTGCAGTCTTTGCCTGTGGAGAGCATGGTGGTGGTTCATGCCGGTCGTGGGTCGGCTGAAATGTTACGTGACGTGGAGAGCTTGTGTGTGCACATTCCGTTGCGTGAGCCTAGCGCGACGTTTCATTGTTGAGGGTTGAATGTGATTGCCCCGGCGCGGTGACCTTGTGCAGGCCTCGTCCGGGGCTTACTCGTTCAGCTTATCAGATCGTCAGGTCCAGCGGAGCATTGCGAAGCCGTGGCGGATCGTTTTCCCTATCACGCAGCCGGAACAGTTTCCCTTCTGAATCGCTCATCCCCAACATCAAGGCTGTCATGTAATCATCTTTCTCGTTCAGGAGAAACATGCCGTGGTTGATACCAGCTTTGAAGTTCTTTCCCATTTCAATTCCGGGTTGCTCAGGAACAAAGTCGTTGAACAAGCCCTAAACCTTTGGCCACGAAACATGAGGGTTCCTGATCAGTTGGAACTTGGTTTTCCATTCTTTCAGGGGAGGATTATGGAACAGGGCTTTAAGGTACTCGTCAGGGATGGTGAAGAAACCGTTCAGTGGGTCTTCCATCAGTGCTTCCGCAAGCCTTATATGCTGTTTGGATTTGATGACGGAGCACCAGGAATTGAATGTCGCCCGGTCAGCGAACATGGTCGGCCGGGGAGACATTTCGGTGGTGAGTGAATCTTTTGCCATCAAACCAGGAAGCCGAAGCCCTTGGAGTCGGTCATGCAATCGCCCGTTCTCGGTCCATATGTGCCAATCGTGATAGTTGAGTCTTCCGACTGCTCCGTCACGGACTTGGGTCTTGTTTTCTGTGTCGGTCATTTCAGATCACAATATCCATTGGTGCCTGGCGACCTTCCTTTTTGTGAAGGAGCGGTCCATCCACATCGTGTGAGTAGTCGCCGGACATGATTCTGAACGCATCAAGGATTTCGTAACGTTCAACTTTTTCGAACAGGTTGAAGTCGGGACCTGCCCGCAATTGCACATGACGCGCTATGTGGGAGCTTCTGATGAACGTGATGAACTTTTCGTTCACCGTCGATGAGAAGTGCCCACTGGGTCCGAAAGCAACTTCTTGCCTCTTGGTTTCTTCTTCGGCCCGCGCTCTCCACAGATCCAATGCATACGGTGATCTGCACACCGAACGGATGAACTTGTCCGCGATGACCAGGTACCCGTTCAACGGGTTGGTCATCAACGTCTCCACCAGCATCAGTGTTTCTGGTCGTGCAACCGGTTTCACCGTGTGCAGCCAGTGACTGAAAGAAGCACTGTCGAGGAAGAGCATGGAATATAGACCACCCTGTCCTGTCAGAGTTTCTTCAGCTGCCCGGATGCGCCCGGCCCGATCCCAGCAGTACAGTGAATCGTTTTCTTCCCACACCCATCAGGTGTGGTTGCACAGGTAGGCCATCTGATGCTTCCGGCCCGGTCTTTCCATGGGTGGGTCAACCACGGGAAGGGTGTCCAACCACTACTTGAGCGGGTCAGCTGTTCAGGTTCAGGTCCAGTGGGGCGGTGCGTGGACGACGCTTGGTCTTCTTTTTGTATCCGAAAGGCTTTCGCCCTGGGTAGGTGTAGTTGCCTCGTGCCAGCTCCAGCGCGTTTATCATTGCGTATTCGGATGATGTCTCATAAAACTCGCTGGGAGTCGCCCCTTCCGTGAAACGGAATCGGTCCGGAACACCACCGTTGGCTCGGATGAAATCTCTCATCACCCACCCAGGTGGTGAACCTTGGTATCTCGTTGGGGTGCACAGGCATCTGTCTATCCACGCTTTGGAGACTACTTGCCATTTTTCTGTCACGATGGGTTTGCAAAAGGTTTCAAGGTATTCATCGGCGATTGTAAAGAATCCGTTGAGTGGGTTCTGTGTGAGTGCTTCTGTGATTGCCAGGGTTCTTGGTGTGGAACAAAGCTCCATCATGCGGAACCAGGAGTTGAATGCTCTTCTGTCAAAGAAAAGTGTGGGGTTCAGTGCGTTCCCGTACCCGTCGTTACTGTCTTCTTGGTCGAGGGTCTTGATGCCGAAGCCACCCCAGCGGTAGAAAATACCGTCTTCTTCCCAGACCCACACCATATGGGCACTGTAGTAGACGTTGATCTTCTCCTTCACTGGTTTATCAACCACGGGGTCTGGTGTGAACTACACTGTTTGGAACAGGCCACCCAGGTAGCCGCTCGGCACCACGAGGTAACGGTTGCGGGCGGATGCGGGCATGGTCTCTATGATGAGGCTGGTTTCTGGGGTGAATCCGGGGAGGTTGGTGGCGAACCATGCTTCAAGGGCGTCACGGTCACGGAACAGTGTGACACATGGCTGAACGGACCGGGGGGCGTCACGGTCTTGTACTTGAAGCATTCCTTCGGTTAGGAACACTGTTTTGTGTTCCATGGTTTTGACTGAAGGTTGTCCGGCCATATGTTCATCCTGTTCTTGGTATGTTTTTGTCATGTCCAGAGTACCGATCCTGTGTGCGGGGGTCAACTTGCGAGATCGGAAGACACAGCGAGTGTTGAGGGAGCGTTTCTCGGACGTGCCAGCGCATGTGGTTCCGTGCGGTGTCGTCTTCACTGTGTCAACGGCGGGTGATGTGGTTGAGCAGGTTCTGGTGGTTGTGGACCGGTTGCGGCGAGATTTGCCGGGGGTGGTCCCGTTGCGGGTGTATCCGGACCTGGTGACGGTTGATGATGTGGTTCAGCGGACGGGTGTCAGCGGGGACGAGGCTGTGTCGTGGCTGTCCGACACGCCTACCACCCCGGCTACTTGGAGTAACGGTGAGACCGGTGCGTGGCGTTGGAGTGATGTGGTTCGTCGATTCGAGGAAGTGTGGGGTATGAGTCTTCATCTGGGTTTGCCGGACGGTGAGACTGTTCGGCGGATCGATGAGGGTATCCAGCGTCCGATGCGGAAAGTGTTGCACAATCCGATTTTTTGAGCCGCACATGAACCCTTTTTGGTTGCGGTCTGTGACGTATCCCTGAATCGGGGAAGAAATGCTTCTCTGGGTGGGTGTGTTTGTGGGAGTCGTAGGCTTGACTTTACAGTGTCAGGTGTTTTCTTTTTCGGTCGTTCTACCTGCGCGTGCGTTCCTGCGCGCGTATACGCGCGCGTGCGCGAGGGCGAACGTGACTTCATCGGGCCTGTCCATGACAGGGCTTCGGCATCGTTTCGGATCGTCGGGTGGACCGGTTCCAGGAGGCTTCGCAGCAGCCGGGCGGAAGCGGACTCGCTCATCCGCGCATGGGTGAATGGCCCGGAGATGCCACGAGGGCTTACAAAAATGGGGCGCCCTGCGGCCGTAGGGTGTCGGGGTGGTGGGTGGTTAGGGTCAGGGGCTCTCAGAGCCTTAGAGCGGCGTACAGCGCGTTTTTCAGCCTTCGGTCTTCGATTCGTGGTCCGAACCACTCCGACATCGCCCAAAACGGCCATATCGCCCTTTGTCACAGCTCTGTCATAGCTTTGTCATAGGTTTTGTCATAGATATCTTGATATCAAGATATCGTGTTTGTGCAGGTCAGACCGGGTTTTTGCCCTCTACTACTACTACTTTGTCATCGTTGTCATAGAAATACATACATACAGGAGGATCCAAGAGAAGACACATAAGATGTCTCTTCTCAAAACCCTATATACATATACTCCCCCAACCTGTGTCAAAGCCCTCTCCAGCTATGACAAAACCTATGACAAAGCGTCTGAAATGACCGATACGGGCGATATGGGCGTTTGGTAGTGACACCGAACTTGATAGCGACTATCACATTATTGTGACACCGGTCCATGTCATGAACGTCGTGTCCAAGGTCACATTCGTTGCCCCGCTCGGGTGGCGACTGGTAAAATTGGACCATGGTCACACTTGTAGGACTCGGTGTCCGTGGCGGTCTGCACCCGAGCAGCGGACGAAGTTTCCGCGCACCGCACGGGCGCACCTATCCCGGTGCCGTCGCCGGGCTCGATCTGCTGGAGCCAGCGGCTCAATCCGTCACCGAAGAGATGCTTCGTGACGCCGACCTGGCTTTCGCCTGGCTGGACTCTCGATCCGAGCACGACCCACTGCTGCACAGAGACGTGCTTCTGGCCCGCCTGGTAGGCACCCCGGTGACACTCGGAATTGCCGAAGAATACACCGGAAATTGGCAGATACTTGGGCAGATATGCGATTCTTATGTCAGGGCCGACACGCCCGAGGAAAGCATTTTGAAAATGCGTCGGAAAGCCATTCATCAAACCTACCTGAACAGTGACCCGACCCCACCCGAAAAAGTTTTCTGGGAAAAGGCTCTGAAAGAGACTTCTTTGGACGGCTTGGTGCCGGAATACGAACTTCGCTTTCCCTCCGAACACGGTCGCGCAATGGTCCGACGCTTCGACTTCGCTCTTCCGGCCAAACGCCTGTTGATCGAGATCGACGGCACAGGGCACTTCGATGCGACTGCGGACAGTAACGATCGTTTGAAGACAGAACTGGCCGAGAAACACGGTTACAGCATCGTTCGGTTCCGTTCGGTGCCGCTGATGCGAGACTTGGAAGCCCGCGTCGCAGAACTGGTGGAACGAGTCGAACGCACCCCGGACCGTATGGAAGCGGACCATGAGTTGACTCCCAGAGTGCTACCGACCGCCACGTTGGATGGTTGGCCGTTCGGCACCCCGAGATCTGCCGGGCGCCCCTGCACGGACCCGGAAGCGGTCACCTTGGGTTTCTGGCCCGGCACGGTCCTGGCTGACCTGACAGAGCAACGCAGCGTGCTGGCGTCGGTCGCGGATCGGTACCGTCTGGACTTCGATTCGCTTCAACGATGGTTGGATGAATCCCGATTGGGTGACACGTTCGAGGTCCCGGTGAAAAGTGGAGCCGCCACCGGGCGTCGTCTCTTCATCGCAAACTCTCTATGCTTTCAGCCGAATCTGGCGTGCGCGGTGGCGGCTGATTCCACGATACCACGCCATGACGAGACTTCGAGTTTCGTGATCGACGTAGATGTGTCGGAATCCTGGGAGCAACAATGCCCGCCGGAACTATGGTCCGGGTTGCGTCGGATACTACCGGTCACCAACGAACAGTTGAATGCTTTGTTCCGTGCCCCTGAGGGGTCGATGACAGAGCCGGTGCGGACCACTTACGGTCCGGACAGGTGGGTTTCTCTGCGGGCCGCCGGTAGGTTCGACCGTGACGCCATGCAGGAAGTGGCGCGTTGGTGGAGGGAGCCTTTGAACGAACCGGTGCGGAAACTGCGGCTTGCCGTGGAACCAGGCAGGGGCTCTTTGCGGAAAGCACTGGGTGTTGACTTGAGGGAGCGGTTCCCGCATATCCGCAGAGTCGAAGCATGGTACAAAGGTGAAGATGCGGAACCGGTGGTTTGGTCAACTGAACGGCCGCTGGTTCATGTGACCTTCCACTTCGATGATTGGACCGACAAGGAGTTGGCCAGACTGCTCAGCCTCTAGGCTGCTTTCCGTCGTCTGGTCGTCCGGCGGGTGGTGCGTTTGGTCGGTTTCGCCTTGGTGGTGGTTCGGGTTCGAGAACTGCTCTTGTTCTGGGTCTTCGTTTTGCTGCGTTTTCGTGGTGCCCGCCGCTCCAGCGGCTTGCCGAGACCGCCGGGTTTCACTTTGAGAGTTTTCCAGTTCATGGGCTCACTGAGTGATGCCACAAGGGCGAATTCGTGTAAATAGGCGGCTGCGATTTTCGGGTCCCGGATCACGACAACGTTCTCCATGCTGTTGTTGGCGTTACCGCTGAAGTTGAACGATCCGGTCCATACTGCTTCCGGTACGAGCGCCCCTTTCACCGCCCGGCACCGGATGATGAACTTGTGGTGCATGAGTGGGCCACCGAATCCGTTTCCGCCGCCGACGGAACCCATGCAGGCGATTGGTGCAAGCCCGATTCCGGCCGGTGCCCCGCTCAGTGGGCTGGGGAATGCTTCAGCAGGGAGCCCACCGGTCAGTTGGGAGTAGTACTTGGCAAGCCGTGTCCCTCGGCTGGTGTTTTCTTTCCACCACTTCTCTTTTTGCACGATGAGTGCGACGTGTCGTCGGCTGAGTGCTTCCAGGATTTTCGGGTCGGTGATCCATGCGACACAGCCGACCACGATTTGGCTGCTGTTGATGAACTTGAGCAACTGTGGTCGCAGTTCTCCGAGCATGACGGTAACCTTGTCGCTGGTGCACTGTCGCTGGTTCGGTTCCGGGTAGAGATTGTGGTGGCTGGCGCTCATCGGCGGGTGCCTAGGACCAGCTCGGTTCCCATGCGGTCCAGGGCTTCGGCAAGAGCTAGCAGGAGAACTGTCAGGGTGCGGTCTTCGGTTGCTCCGGTGCCGTATTCCACCTTGAGTTCTCCACCTTCCTTCCCTGCGCGGATGTGGACAGCGACGGCGTGGTCTCCGAGCGTGTCGGGGATGACCGGCATTTTCATGTGCCCGTGGTCGCTGATTCCGACGTTGGCGATCATGGTGTCGAAGATGGCTTGGGAGTGTTTCCGCAATTCGGTGCCGAGAGCTTCGTCGGTTGCTGTGTGACCGGGATTGATGTCGAGTGTGTGCTTTTTCAGATCAGTGTGCACGGTGACTGTGCAGTCGATCAATGTTTGTTCCCCTCCAGTCTGATGTGGTGTCCGACCGTTACCATCGCTTCGGCCATCTGTACTCGGACAGCCAGTGGACACGCAGTGTTTTTGATCTCACCACCGATCATACACTCGACTGTTCGTCGGCCGCCACTTTCTGTGGTGATCAGGGCACTGGCGAGGAAACGTTCCGGACTGTCGGGAACAATGTTTCTTTGCAACATTTGTTCGGGGTTTTCCAGCATGTCTTGAAGAATTGACCCGCGTTCTTCCCATCCGGTCCCACTGAGGATTCGACCGATCAGGTCGAGGTCGTCCTGGTCGGTGTCTATTTTCGCTTCACCGGTTTCGTCTATTGTCAGTTGAATAACGGACATGTTTTCATGGTGTCACACTGTTCGGGGAATTACCAAGTGTCACCGTGTGATGAAACGAATAAGACTCGTTCGGTTGCTGTTCGATTACTCTACGTTTAACAGGCCGTTTCTGGCTGTGAGCCACACCGCACGCACATGATCCGGTGCTTCCCGCACCGCATCTTCGATCAACTGGGCGGCAGTCATGTGCATCTGACCACTCAGGAGCATGCACACCCCGACCACGGTCACCCCTTTGGGTGCTTCGTCACCGACCTCTACCACGATTTCGTTTGCGGTTTCCAACCGTTCCAGATCGATGTCGGCGAAGAACGGTTGACCGTTGCCGGAAACCTTGGTGAGAATGGTGTCCGGTTCGGTGATGGCTTTGGAGAGAACGATTTGTTGCAATTGTTCGGCGCACCCGGCCAGTTTGGTCCCCATGAACAGTTTGCTCATCGGATCGTCCAAGGAATGGTATTCTACATATCCGAGTTCACGTAAGCCGGTGGCAACATATCTCATGCCCTCAACATTACCGCTCAAGGACGAGGGTAAGTCATTCGTGACGGGGCCAATCGTGGCCATTCTGTGATTTCCGACAAAGGAAGGTTCAGGTGCGGTAGTAGTTGTGCGGTCGCCACTGCGTCCGCGCTGGCCCGGTGAGCCCCACTCAGGCTCACTCCGTAGTGTTGGCACATGGCCGCCAGTTTCTGGCTTCCGGGAATGTTTTTACGTGCCCATTTCAGTGTGCACACCCCACCCATTTCCACCGGGTGTCCGATTTCCTCGAAGTGGTGTTCCAAGAATCTGCGGTCGAAAGGCAGGTTGTGGGCCACGGGAATGCGACCTTCGAACAATTCTGCGATATCCCCGGCGATCATGTCGAAAGTGGGTGCGTTACGCACCATGCCCTGGTCGATGCGGTGAATGTCAGTCGGACCCACGGGGCCACAAGGGTTGATCAGTGTTTCCCACACGTTTTCGATTTCACCTTCGGGGGTGACTTGTACGACCGCTATTTCGATGATTCGGGCACCTTTGCGTGGTGAGAACCCGGTTGTTTCGGTGTCGAAAACCGCCCAACCTTTCACGCACTGGTCAACCATTGTGCTGCCTCCTCTCCGAGTGCCCTGGTGATTTCGTCCCGCAGCTGTGGCCGTCGCGCCAGCAACGGGTCTTGGGTGACGATGGTTGCCGCGTCCTCTTTGGCCCATGCGACCAGTGTGGTGTCGTTGAGCACGTCAGCGACTTTGAGGTCTCGGGCAGCACCGGACTGTGCGCCGCCGAGTAGTTGTCCGGTACCCCGGATCGCCAGGTCCATTTCGGCCAATTTGAAACCGTCAGTGCTGGCGCACAGCGCTTCGATTCGTTCCTTCCCGTTCTTCGTCTTGGGTTGGGCCACCAGGAAACAGGTCCCGGCATGCTGGCCACGGCCGACCCTTCCCCGTAACTGGTGCAATTGGGCGATTCCGAACTTGTCCGCCCCGAGAATCACCATGCTGGTGGCGTTCGGCACGTTCACCCCGACTTCTACGACCGTAGTGGCCACGAGAACGTCCAATTCACCCTTTTCGAATCGGCCCATGATTTCGTGTCGTTCGTCCGGTTTCTGCTTTCCGGTGACGACACCGACCCGGAGACCGGTAAGGGCGCCGACTGCCAGGTCTTCCCCGGTGGCTTCCGCTGCGGCGGCCTCTTTGGTGGCGCTGGTGGTGACCAGTGGGCACACCACGAAAGCCTGTCTGCCGTTGCTCACTTCGGCACGGATTTGAGCCCACGCCATGTTGTGCATGTCGTCCAGTGGTGCCTCTTCCAGGTGAACTGTTTTCACCGGTGTCCGGCCTGGTGGTAGCTCGTCCAACAGGGATACGTCGAGGTCTCCGAACACGGTCATCACGGCTGAGCGCGGGATCGGGGTTGCGGTGGCGTACAGCATGTCGGGTAGGCGACCTTGTGCACCTTTTGCTTTGAGCGCGTTCCGTTGTTCCACTCCGAACCGGTGTTGTTCGTCCACTACGGCCAGCCCGAGAGATTTGAACGTGACGGCTTCTTGTAGGACGGCTTGGGTGCCGACAACGATGTCAACTTCACCTTCGGCCAGGGCTGCGAGGGTGGCTTTGCGTCGTTTCCCGGTGACCTTGTTGGTCAACAGTTCGACCCGAACTGGCCTGCCGTCGCGGTGCTGGATGCCTTCGACCCGGCTACTGATTTCTTCGAAGTGCTGGTTGGCCAGGATCTCGGTAGGGACCACCAGTGCGGCTTGGTTGTGTGATTCCACTGCGGCGAGCATTCCGGCCAGCGCCACCAGGGTGTTGTGGGTGACCGTGTAGTCGTCGGTGATGTACAGGTGGTCCGGGTGGTCCACCAGGATGCATTGGGTGGGTTCGTGCCCGTCCGGTTCGATGCTGCGGACGGTCTTCCGTGGAAGAACGTCAGCCACCCGACCGGTGTTGTCCCGGAACGGTGGCAGTGACGGGTGCGGTGCGATCCGGGTCACCCCGTCAACGGTTTCGGCGGTACACCCTACGGATCGTGCCAGGTCGATCATGTCCTGTTCTTCCGGCAGAGTGATGTAGCCACGGTCGTCAACCAGTGCGTTCCGTTTCCACAAACCGGCGTAGAGTGTGCGGGTGCGTTCTCGTGCCGTGTAACCGTTGAACGCAATCGGGCCTGGCAGTGGCAATTCGTATCGGTCGGGTGCAAAGTCTCGGAGCATGTCGGCTGCGGTGACAAGGGTGCCGTCGATTAGTTGCCACAAGTGGTCTCGGTCGGCTCTTACGACACTGCCGTCACTGAAGGTCAACCGGAGGACACTTCGGATGCCTTGCGGGTAGATGCCGACGACGTGGGAGAACGAACCGTCCGGGGTCACCAACCGTTCGCCGATTGTCATGTCACCCATGCGACGCCATCCGGTGGCGGTGAGTACCATGCTGCTGAGCGGTTGCGCCTTGCCTGCGCCGACGTCACCTTGTAGTAGGCGGTGCATGGAGTGGTTGGATGCCATGTCGGCCAGGATCTCGTTGATGCTGCGCACTTGGGCGCCAGTGAGTGGGAACGGTAGTTTGCCTAGCATTTGGTCGAGCAGGTGCCGGTCTGCGTGTTGCGGCAGGCCGGACTCGCTGTGTTGGGCGGTGCGTGCCACCAGCAGTGCTAGCTGTAACCTTAGCAGTTCGTCGTAGGCAAGTCGGGTGCGCCCGGCTTCGGCTTCTTGTGGGTTGTTCGGTGCGTGTACTTTCCGGAATGCGTCACTGCGGCGAACCAGGCCGCGACGGTCCAGGATTTGTTCCGGCACGGGGTCGATCATGGGGCCGAGTCGGCAGGCTGCTTCGTGTGCGGCGGAGAAGGTTTGCCAGGTGGTCAGCTCGTGCTTACCACTGGCTGCGTAGATCCCTAGCATGCCCTTCCGTGCGGTGTTGGTCAGATTCTCGGTCAACGGGTTCGTCATGGCGCGACCGGTCCATCCACTGGCTGTGGTGAATTCTTCCACTTTGCCGTGAATGAGTACTTTCGCCCCTACCCTGAGCTTGCGGATGTTCCATCCGGCGTTGAACCAGCGGCACCAGATGCGGGTGCCTTCACTGTCTTCGATTGTGGCTTTGGCCATGGAGTTGCCGAATTGTGGTACGTCAATTTTGATGATGGTCCCTAGTATGGCGATTGTTTCGCCGGGTTCAGCCCCGTTCACGGGCTGTGGGTTGCTCAAGTCGATGTATCGACGTGGTACACGGTGCAGCAAGTCGAAGACATTGTTGATGCCGACTGCTTGCATGCTAACAGCCGTGTCCGGTTTGACTGTTTCGAGATCCACTACGGGGACTCCTCGGAGTCCGTCGATGGTGTGGTCGTAGATCAGCGTGTTGGGGTTTTCTTCTTGGATCGGCGCGTCCCGGATGATTCGTTCGTCCACCCACGCCCAGGGAACTGCTTTGCTGTCCTGCACGACCACATTGTGCTTGACCAGCCAGCAGTGTTCTTCTTCCCTCCAGAGCGCGTCGGGACCGATGTGTCCTTCCAGTGACGCTCGGGCGGCCAGCCTCGGGTAGACGGCTACAGGGTACCCGCTGTGTAGATTCGACGGCATGGCGTAGGGGCGACAAGCGTCGTCTGCTGAGCACAGTTCACCGTCGTATCCGATGAGGTCGAACCCGTGCTCGGCGAGTAACCTGTCCGGTGCTTCTGTCACACCAGTCACCACCCAGCAGCGGCGTTGTGGGTTCCATCTGCGATTGGGAAGTCCGGTCACCCATTCGCGTGTGGCGTCGTCTTCTTTGGAAAAGTAAAGCTCCAGCTGTGGTTTGGTGTTTGTGCCTACCAGCACCGCTGTGCGACTCATACTTCGACTATCCCACAAGCGGTGCTTGACCAGTCAGCAGTGTTCAGGCGTACTTTTCCAGGTTGTCCCGGTGGTAGCGGCCCAAGTCTTTCCATTCTTGTTTCTGGGCCACTGACAGCGCCATCTTTTCGCCCTTGTTTCGTGTGGTAGTCTCTGGTGCGTCCGTCTTCTGGGTCCAGGTTCCGACCTTTGTCCCACCTTTGAAACTGTTCACGCTGGGATGATCCATGACTTCATCCTGTGACCAGATAGCCCAAACGGGTGACTTCGGTGGTTCGCCTGTTGTGTACTTTCCGGAGCGGGCGATAGACGCTGCGTTGCGTCGGAACCAGATGTCCCTGTCACGCCACAACGCGGCAACTTCTTTCTCCGATATCTGCCCGAACTGGTCGCACGGCGCGGAGTAAATTGTCCGCTTCACTGAGCGGTATCCCCCATGGGGGTTCCGCCAAGTGTAGACCGTTGCGTACTCGCTTCCGGTGGAGTTGCGGATGGTGCGCCGGGTGACCGGGGTGCGAACCTGCTGAATGGGGCGTGGGGTCTCCCATTCCTGCTTGGGAGGCAACGGTTTTGAGTCCTTCAGGTTCCTGCCGAGAGCTTCTTCCAGACTCTTCCTCGTCCCCTTCTTGAAGGGTTCGTCGGTCATGGTGATATTGCCCGGTGAGGTTTGCTTCCTGGCGTTGCCCAGGTCCGCTTCGGTCTCGGTCCGTTGGGCTGGAAGGAACCGGCCCGTGCGCTTGTCCCGGCGCTCTTCCAGCTTGCGCCGTTCGCCTACCGTATAGACACGTTTGCGAACCACAGTTTCCTCCTTTTTTGGTCTCTTAGAGCTTACGTGCTGCCGGGCGGGTGCGCAACCGAAACCTGGGAACACCCCTCGAATGCTGTAGGGTTCCGCTTGTGTCCAACATGAAAACTCAACTAAAGTCCACAAAGTCCACCTCTTTCACCCTCGCCAAGATCGGCATCGCGGCCTCTGCCGCACTAGCAGCCGGAGCAGTACTGGCCGCACCGGCTTCTGCAAGCCAAGCAACGAACGAAAGCGCCGGTGCTCGTTTGACCGGCTACACCTATGATGAGGCCACTGGTGCTCGCCTCACTGGCTACACCTACGGAGCCCGTCTCACCGACGAGAACATGGGCGCCCGCCTTACCGGTTACACGTACGGAGCCCGTCTTACAGATGAGGCTGCTGGGGCTCGTCTTACCGGTGCCAGATTGACCGATGAAAATGCCGGTGCTCGTTTGACCGGCTACACCTATGATGAGGCCACTGGTGCACGCCTCACGGGTGCTCGCCTCACTGGCTACACCTACGGCGCCCGCCTCACCGACGAGAACACGGGCGCTCGTTTGACAGGCTACACGTACGGTGCCCGTCTGACCGGTTACACTTACGGGATCCCCGTTTCCGTCAACGATTACGTTGCTGGCTATATTTCCTGAACCGCACCGAGTAACAAACCCCAACAACCATGTCCAGCACCAGAAACGGCCTCTATTTGTTCGATTCGACACTGCTATCTGAAAGATAGCATCACAGGCCGCACAGTTACTTATTCTGTGGCTGTGCGGCCTGTTTTCGAAATCCAACCCATTTAACCAGTAAGACCCCAAGTCGATACCCTAAGATGTGAATATGGAACACCTGAATAAGCGAACATCATTCAAAGCAGCAATACTCATTCCGACACTAATCGCGACAGGTTCAACCATGTCACTTCCAGCCCAATCAGCGGAATCCGACCAAAATCAATCATGGCCACACAAACCGACCAAACAAGGTGCCATGGTTGTTGAACAAACCACGCCGGGTTACCTAGGTTCTGGATGGATGACACAGAGCTTGGCCAAAGCCCCGACAGAGCGCGAAACCGCACCGGTACGCAATCTCGCCCGACAAGTTTCCGACAACTGGGGAGGGGTCGCCGGAGTCAACGCCTACCGTTACAACATCAAGGTGGCCAATGTTCCCGACGACCAACCGACAATGCGAGTGAATTTCAATGACTGCCAAGGGAAAGGTTACACACCGAAAGTACTTTACGAAGGTAAAAATGCGCCCTTCGTAAATGTTCCGGTTGACCTTTCTGCCAAACCGGCGAAAGGTGGAGATTCCGAGATTGCCTTCATTCAAGGTGATAAGATCTGGGAGTTCTGGCAATACAAAGTAAAGAATGGGAAACCTCAAGCTTGCTGGGGTGGGGTCAAGAAACTCGAAGATCCCGCTTTCCCTAGTCACACCGGAGCCACGGCAACCGGAATCAGTTACGCTCAAACAGCTGTTTCGCCGGCCGATGTGATCCGCGCCCAGAAAACCGGTAAAGGATTCGGGCATGCTGTTTTCTTCGCAGCCATCGACACCCGGAAAGGGCACCGCTGGCCAGCACAACGTTCCGATGGAGGGGAGGGATACCCGGCACCGGTGCAGGGTTCCCGGTTCGTGCTACCAGCGGATGTGGACATTGACCGAATGGATTTGACCCCATTCGCACGAATGGTTGCTTTGACCGCTAAAGAACAAGGTCTGGTGCTCGGAGACAAAGCGAGTGCCGTGACCATCGGCACTGTTGCCGACGACAAGTTCTGGAAAGGTTTCTTCGGTGACACCCCTGATTACCGGCAAATGCGTAACTTCCCGTGGGACGAACTGCGCGTTGCGGATGCGAAGTGGGTCGAAAAGACCGGCAAGAACAACCCGAACAATCCGACCCCTGAGCCGTCTCCTTCGCAAACCACTCAATCGACACCGAATGTCATTGAGGCGCGCGGTCATCATCGGTCCAAGAAGCTGACATGGAAACCTCCAAGGCTGAGTCATCCGAAGACGGTCAACATCACAAAGCCGGGGACTGTTAATCTCGATCCGCGTCGCGACTACATCGTCAAAGCAAAGAAGCGGATCAACGGTGCTGTTCATTTGCATGGTGGCCGAAACGTCAAATGGGTCGGTGGTCATATTCGTATCCCGGATGCGAAAACCGGCACTTCTCCGTCGAAGCGGCGAGGTCTGATGATCAGTGACGCCAAACATGGTTCCCGGAAACGCACTGTTCATATCGAAGGTTTACGGATCGACGGTAAGGGGTTGACGGAAGGTATTGACCTTGCGACTCCGACTGCTGTTGTCCAGTTGCAGAACATTACGGTCGGCACGGTTGCTTTCAAGTCCGGTGATGACCGTGACGGTACGGGGCGCTGGCGTTCCGCCAACCACCCGGACGTGATTCAGATCTGGGGTGCGACCCGTGAGTTGCGTGTTGACGGGTTGGACGGTAAGTCGAATTACCAGGGCATTTACCTTGCTGCTGACCGTGACCGCAGACAACAAGGCAACGTGTATCTACGAAACATCACTTTGGGTGCTGTGGAGACTCGCGGTACGGACGGTGCCCGTTATGCCGGGCAACGCATGTTTTCGTTCGACCCTAACCGTATGAATGGTGCTCGGATTTTCATTGATCGTGGAACCGTAAGGGTTCGACATCATAAACGTGGTGGTTGGGATTGGGATCGGCCGAACCCGCATCGGAAAACGAATCTGTGGCGTGGCCGATTCCGTGAAGGTGGTCGGTATGTCAGAGAGAATCCGCCGGGTAAGGCCACTTTCGAAGACACTTTCGGTCATCCGCGTCCGAAAGTGAAAGGAGATCGAAACGGGAAGTTCGCGTATTGGCCGAACAGTCAGGTTCGTGACTGGGGTAGTCCTTCCAGGTCCGGGCGCATTTACCAATTGCGGTCGAAAGACAAGCCTGCGGTTAAACCAGGATTGGCTGGCACGAAGTACCGTTCACCTGGTTACAGGGGGCGATAGCATAAACCGTTCCTGAAGAAAAGGGGAGGTCACCGCTACAAGTAGTGATTTTTGTGACCTTCCCTTTTCTTTGCCGAATCCAATATAATCACCCAGAGTGTTGTAGGGTATGCGTATGGCTGTTCTAAACAAAAGCACCGCACTGGGTGCGGGTTTGGTTTCAACGATAATCGCTGCCGGGGGCATGGCAATGATCCCGGCCGAGGCCGCCACGGACGAACAGACTACGACCACGACCTCAACCAACAAAGAGGCATGGCCGTTCGCCCCATCTGGGCAGGCCCTTTCTGCACAAGGAATAGAAGAAGACGCAAAGAAAACCAAAGGCGGAGGGACCGCCCCCGGTTATCCGGCGTCTGGCTGGACTGTGCGGAATCTCTCCAAAGCTCCGAAAGATGAAAACACCAGTTCGGTGGAGCATCTTTCCCGGCAGGTCACAGAGAATTGGAACGGAATTGCAGGAGTCAACGCTCACCAATTCCAGATCAGCGTCGTCGTGGTCCCCGAGGATCAGGAAACGATGCGGGTCGAGTTCAACGACTGCCAGGGTAAGGGTAGTGAGCCGGAAGAACTTTACGAGGGTGAAAATGCGCCTTTCGTAGATGTCCCGGTTGACCTTTCTGCGAAACCTGCTGAAGGAACCGACTCGGAGATCGCTTTCGTTCAAGGCGATAAGATTTGGGAGTTTTGGCAGTACGAAGTGAAGGACGGCAAGCCGACCGCTTGCTGGGGTGGTGTCAAGAATCTGAAGGACGATGCTTTCCCTGGTCACACCGGTGCCACGGCTAGCGGTATCAGTTACACGCAGACCGCTGTTTCTCCTGCGGATATTGCTTACGCCGAGAAAACTGGTGGCGGTATCGGGCACAGCATTTTCTTTGTGGCCATTGATACCAACAGTGATTACCGCTGGCCAGCTCAACGTACTGACGGTGGGGAAAGCGATCCGGCACCTAAGCAGGGTTCCCGGTTCGTTCTCGATCCCGATGTTGATTTGGACAGCTTGGATTTGACACCGTTCGCCAAGATTGTCGCCAAGACCGCTCAGGAAAACGGTTTGGTCCTTGGTGACAAGGCTGGTTCGGTGTCTATCGGCACTGTCGCGGATGATGAGTTCTGGGAGGAATACTTCGGTGAGGTTCCTGACCATGAGCAGATGAAGAACTTCCCGTGGGACAAGCTGAAGGTTGTCGATTCCGGTGATAAGGGAGATCCGTGCAAGGAAGGTGACGGTGAAAGCGACGACAAGGCCAAGGACGATTCTACCGAAGGTGATGCTACTGAGCCGACCGGTGACAAGTCCGAGGACGATGCCGTAACCAAACCAGCTGACGGTAAGGGCGCTGGTGACAAGGATGAGGACGATTCCGCTAAGAAGGATGAGGGCAAGTCTGAAGACAAGTCCGATTCCGGAAAGCAGGAACCGACCGAACCTGCCGATGACGAGGCCAAGGATGAGGACAAGAAGTCTGACCCGAAGCCTACGATTCCGACTGAGGACGCCAAGGATGAGGCTGAGAAGTCCAATCCGAAACAGACTCATCCGACCGTTCCGCCAGCATCCGCAACGGATGATGCAACCAAGTCCGCAGAGCCGACAGGCAAGTCTGATTCCGATTCTGGTGATGCGGATGAGCAGAAGCCAAGCGAAACCAAGACTGGTTCGACTGGTTCACCAACGGATGACGCAACCGATTCTGCCACCCCAGCAGATGATGACAAGGCCGATTCTGACAAGCAGGGTTCGAATGATCCTACTGAGCCTGCCGAAGGTAACGACGATGAAGCCACGTCTGAATCCGATGATGAATCCACTCAGAGTGAGTGTGAGAAGTCTGACGACGAGTCCGATGAGGGTGACAGTGTTGCAACACCAACCGATGGTGATACTCAGGACGACTCCACTGTGGGCGATGACACTTCCGGCCAGGAACCAAGTGAACCTGCCGACAGTGGTGACAGCAAAGGTGACGAAGGTTTCGATGACGGTGACAAGGACGATGATTCCGCTGAGGGTGACGAGTCCGATGTTGCAGACGACAAGGGTGAGGTGAAGATCGCCCCGTCGCCTACCGCTCCGGAAGATCCTGCCGAGGACGAAGGTAAGGAACCAACCAAGCCTGCCGACGACAAGGCCAAGGATGATTCTGCCAAGAAGGATGGGGACAAGTCTGAAGACAAGTCCGATTCCGGTAAACAGGAGCCAACCAAGCCAGCTGACGATTCCGCCAAGAAGGATGAGCAGAAACCAGGCACCAGGCACACCAACTGGTGAAGCCACCAAGACGGATGACTCCAAGCCTGCCGATGACAAGGACAAGCAGGGCGACATCTACATGCGTAGGGTTGCCATTGAAGCGGTCGAGGTCGAGGGTGAGGACGGCACTCGTTATGCGGGCCAACGCATGTTCGTGGTCGATAAGGATCGTCTCGGCGACGCCCAGGTGTTCCTTGATCCTGGTACTGTCAAGGTGAAGCATCACAAGAACGGTGGCTGGGATTGGGACAACCCGAACCCGGCAGGTGACACCAACTTGTGGCGCGGGAAAGCCCGGAAAGGTGACCAAGTGATGGATGAGACACCACCTGGTACTGCCGAGTTCCAGGACACCTTCGGCGAAGAGCCTCAAATTGAGGCCCGAGACGACGGAATGTCGGCTTTCTGGCCAGACAGCCTGGTGCGTGCATGGGGCGATTTCGACTCCCCTGGTGAAGTCCGTGAGATGTCTTCTCAGGCTGAGCCAACGGTAGACGAGTCGCAGACAGGCATTGATTATCAGTCGCCTGGCTACCAAGGCTAAGCTGTATCTCCTCTCCCCACGAAAGGGCCGCGTGACCATGGTTGCGCGGCCCTTTCAGCATCAGAGAATCGAAAACGAAGTGCTTCGAAAACATGGTGTAGGGTGCCCTACATGTCTATTTTGAATCATCGAACCGCCATTCGAGCGGGAGTCATTATCCCAGCCGTCCTAGCCGCAGGGGCGGCCGCATCCGCACCAGCGAACGCCAGTGAAGTGGATATGCGTGGCATCCATTTGATGGGTGAGTCTGCTGGTGAGGCCAGTTATCGTGGACCGTTTTTGATGGATGAGACCGGTAGTGAGGCGAACATGCGTGGCATTCATTTGATGGGTGAGTCCGCCAGTGAAAATGCATTCCCAGGACCGTTTTTAATGGGTCCCACCAAGAGCCCTACCGGGTATCTTGATGCGGCTTCAGGGTATTTGGACAGTGCCAATGTTTGGACCCAGTATTCTACCGGTGGAGCGAACAGCCAGTACTATTCGGGATAGTGAATGACTACCCACCTGAAAAGGTGGGTCTGGTGCCCCTTGTAGTCTGAGTGGGCACGGCTGGCCAGCTCAGAAAGTGTGGGCTGGCCAGCCCCTTTTTGGCCCAAAACTGTTTTCGTATCGTTTGTGGGTTAAAGTTGAGCATGGGTTTCTTAGACGATATCAAGGCCAAAGCCGGGGAGGCTATGAACAAGTTCGACGAATTGGGCAACAAAGCAATTGTGCCCGATGAGGAAAGGCTTGTAGAACCAGTCACACCCGAGGAAGAACCGGAGGACCCGGAGGTTATCACTACCGAATAGTGCCTGGGTGACTGTTGCTGTTGAACCCGATGTGGGAACGTGATGCTGTCGGGCCGAGCTGCCGATGGTACCTACTGCCAGTGGCACCAGCACCGTAGGGCCGATCTGCTGGAGTGGTCAGAGGCATGAAACACAGCTGACCGATTTTCATGCCCGGCCACAACTTGATCGGCAGCGTGGCCATGTTCGCAAGCTCCAACGTAATCTGGCCACGGAATCCTGGGTCGATGAAACCAGCGGTTGCATGGGTGATCAGCCCAAGGCGACCAAGAGAAGACTTGCCTTCGAACCGTGCCGCAATGTTGTCTTCGAGACCTACAATTTCCAGGGTGGCCGCCAGGACAAACTCTCCAGGGTGCAGAACGAGCGGTTCACCTTCCGGAACCCGGAAGGATTCGGTAAGGCCGATGTTGTCGGTTGACGGGTCGATAACTGATGACAGGTGGTTGCGGAAAACTAGGAAGTCGGACGACAGGCGAACGTCAAGACTTGCCGGTTGTACCATGTTTGAATCGAAGGGGGTGACTTCGATGTCCCCACATTCGATTGTGTTGTAAATGTCCCTGTCACTCAGTAGCACGTCGAACCCTTCTTCGTTTCCCGTCTCTTCCAGCTTACGGCATCTCGTTGTGGGCACAAAACTAGTTGCCTGCACGTGTGAACACCTGGGTAATGGTCTGTACCACGATCTTCAGGTCCAACCACAATGACCAGTTCTGAATGTACTGGTTGTCCCAGAATGCTCGCTCTTCCACTGATGTGTCCCCACGCATGCCACGTACTTGTGCCAGCCCTGTTAAACCACAGGGGACCCGGTGTCGAGCGTTGTAGTGCGGGTGCTGGTCGGAGAACTGGTTCACGAAGTGGGGGCGTTCCGGTCGTGGCCCGACCACGCTCATGTCTCCACGGAGAATGTTGACCAGCTGGGGTAGTTCGTCCAGTGACGTTTGCCTGAGGAAGCGGCCGAGTGGTGTCACTCTGGGGTCTCCGTCGATGCTCCACCGGGTGTCGGATTCTTGCTCACTGGTGGGACGCATGGTGCGAAATTTGAGCACTTTGACGTGTTTTCCGTCCGCGCCGACCCGTTCTTGTTTGAATATCACACCGGGTCCACCGTCCCAACGGACCGCGACCGCGATCAGGGCCAGCACGGGCAGAAGGGCGATGAGTGCGACGCTGCTGGTGATGATGTCGAATGCTCGTTTCATCGGCCATGTTTTGGAGCGGTGGGTGCCGCGACGGAGCTTTACCAGTGGAACGTCTCTCACGTTGTCCGATGCAAGACCGGCCTGTTGCAGTTCGAACAATCGTGGTACGACGAAAACTTCCGCATCGTGCCGGTCACACGAACGGAGGATGTCGATCATGTGGTGTTCGGGCATGTTGCTGAAAGCGATCAGTGCGATGTCGATGTTTTCTTCTTCCAGCAGTGTCGGAAGTTCCTCCATTGAGCCCCAGATGGGCACTCCGAAGCTGGGGTGTATCGGGTTCGGGTCGAGCACTGCGACTGTTTCCAGACCACTTGAGGGGTGTTCTTCGATCCGATCTGCAAGCATCTTTCCCACTTGTCCCCCACCGATGATCAGCACTTTCTGTTTCAGATAGCCGGACGCGCGGGCGACTCTGGCTACTTGGTAGGTGAGGGTTCGCCCGGTAAGCAGCGCTGCTCCCCCGGCGAAAGCTACGGTGGGTGTGATTCCGCTGACGGTGAGTGCCACTACGGTGACAGTGGACCAGCAGGCCACCATCAGTGGGACGTCATCCAGCACGGACAGGTTGATCCGGTGCCTGTACCCGTGCGCAGCGGCGATTGTCGTGACTATCGCTATGCCGAACCCGACCCCGGCCGTCATGTTTCCGCTCACCGCCCAGCACACAGCCACTGTCGTAGCCAGGTCTGTTGTCGGTATTGTTTGTTGTGTGAGTGTTCTGGCCACCGATTTGGTTACAATCCGTGGCCTGGTTGTTGCAATTGTCAATGAAGTCTCCCAACCCCTGTGCACTTAGCGTACCGGAGTTAACTCTTTTGTTACATGTTCGCGTGTCACATGTGCAACAAGTGCCGTATCCTGAACATGTCAGACTATGAGAGGACAAAAACAGTGCGCAAACCGGTAACCCAGTTGGAGTGTTCAGTGTGTGGTGTGAAGTTCGACAGGTGGCACGTTTACCTGTCTGCTGACATGCAGATGGCGCGCGCCATAGCTAACGGCTGGAGTGTCGGTTCTCGTTCCGCGACTTGTCCGAACTGTCGCCCAGCTAGGCCGTTTGTGGCCAAGGTGAAGACTGTGCTAACCTGAGTCCATGAACGAATGCTTCGTGGAATGGTCCGAAGAGGACGGGGAGTATGTGGGCAGGCATGTTGGCTTCCCTAGTCTTTCTTACCTTGCGCCCACCCGTGAAGGAGCGTTGCTCGGCATCAAAGCACTGGTTAGGACGTTAACCTACGCTTTATGAGGGGCTGAGCTTCAAGCAGCCTTGACCGGGTTGTTCTTTCTGGTTCCCAGTGCTGCCATGACGGCTTTCCCTACCGCTTCGGCTACCGGTGGTGGGAAAGCGTTTCCGACCTGTCTGTAGGCTGCGGTTTTTCTTCCACTGAAGATCCAGTGGTCGGGGAATCCTTGGTATGTGGTGGCCATCCGTGTGGTTAGTCGTGGTGTCATGTCGATGGGGTCTGTTGCGGATGGTGGCGTGTCTGCGATGGAGGTTCCTCGGACCCCTAGGGCGGCCCATGCGGTTCGTGCTCCGCTGGGGCCGAGATCCGCCCCGCCGTGTTTGTGTGAGCCACCGACCAGTGTCGGACCGGTGCGGTTTGCTTTCATTGCCCACTGGTCGGCACCTGGCCAACCGTTTTCACCCATCATGGGGTGTAGTAGTCGCCCAACAGTGTCCGGTTGCTTGTTCTGGGTCGGCCATTCGAAGTTGTCAGCGTATTCGGGGCGTAGGGCGACCAGGATGGTTCTTTCTCTGCGTTGTGCCATTCCTAGTTTGGATGAGTCGAACAGTCGTAGTTCAGCCGAGTAACCCATGTCGTTGAGCTGGTTCAGTAGGGATTCTCGGTAGGTTTTGAACCTTGGTGCGAGCAGTCCTTTGACGTTTTCGATGATGACGGCACGTGGTTGTAGCTCGTTGATGAGTCGGAGCGCGGACGGGAAGAGGTCTCTTCCGTCTGCTGCACCGAGTTTCTGTCCTGCCGCTGAGAAGGGCGGGCAGGGGACCCCGCCGGCGAACACGTCCACTCCGTGGTACGGGGTGCCGTCGAACTTGAATACGTCGGTTTCGAGTACGTCCCATTCGGGGCGGTTCAGGCGTAGAGTGTTGGCTGCATCGGGGTCGAGTTCCACGACAGCTGTGTGTTTCATCCCGGCGGTTTCGAGGCCTAGTGCCATGCCACCAGCCCCAGCGCAGATTTCGATGCAGGTCACCATGTTTTCAATTGTGCAGCCTGTGGGGGCGGTGTCAAGGAGTTGGCTCGTGCGGGGCGACTGGGGCTGGTATAGTTGAGTATGAGCGCCCAGGTGATTGATTTGAATCAGGCACGAAGCATCGTGTGGAACGCGGCTAGCCGGGGTCTGTTGGATCGTGATGACGTGTTGGGTTCCCGGTTTCTTATCGGGATCGCTGCCCCGGAGATGAACAATGAGGTTCGCCAGTTCGTCATGTCCGAGTTCGAGAACAGTACGGAGAGCGTTGCTCCTTTTCGAACTGTGGGAACTTGGGAAGAACGGGTTAGGCTGGCTGTTGAAATGGTTGATGAGATGTTAAACTCGTCGGAGTAATGCACCCGGTTCCTCGTGGGCCGGGTTTTTCACACATGGTTTCGATTGAGAATTGGGTCATTGGGTTGCATCGTTGCAGGTCAAAAAGCCTATTCCCCGCGTCAGCGGGGGTGGACCGTGATGTAAGTCACTCTGTGAGTGTGCGGATAAGATCCGCTCACTATGAAACACAGAGTGTATGGTCCGTATCCGCACACATGCTCAGACGCTCGGCCGCCATCGGCAGCTGGTATAGGCTGACATTGCGTGCATGACAGGCATGCCCTTCGGGTGCTGGTTCATTCACGAGGTCTCCGCGTCGGCGGGGGTGGACCGTGGAGAACGCGACCCGCTTCGAAGTTCCTTGCGCTTGCAGGGGTGATCCGGTGGATCAGGACGCGGCCGTCCCATAGTTCTCTGCGGTTGCAGGGGAATGTCACCAAGCGCTCAATCCACTGATTGACTGGTATAGTCAATCGTGCCCAATTTCAACTTGACAACTCAACCCTGGATCCCCGTGTCCATTCATGGCTGTCGGGAGATGCTGAGTCTCCGGGGTGTTGTCGAGGAAGCTGAAAATATCGATGCACTGGACATTGCGGACCCCTTGGAAGAATCGGGCATTTACCGTCTCTTGTTCGCTGTCACACATGCAGCACTGCGTTACCCGGAACGAGACAATCCTGAGTTCCCTGAGGAGTGGCCTGCCGAAGAAGTGCTCTCATACCTGGACGAATGGGGCGCCAAGTTCGACCTGTACAGTGACCGACCGTTTCTTCAAGCGCCGAACATTCGAGACACCAAGGTGGTTGTGAGCGAACCGGGAGACGTACTGAAACCGTTCAGTTCGCCCGGCACCAGCAAAGTCTTCTTCTCTCACGGATCAGCCAGCATCCCGAACCCCAAGATGGCCCGGTTGTTGCTGGCCGGGTCTGTTTGGGGTCGTGGTGGATTGTGTGGGCACCCGGTCAAGGCCCGAGGCAGCGCAGCATCGGGCGTTCTCATGGACACCTACCTGACAGTGCCAATGGGTGACACTCTGGCAGAGACAATCATTCTGAACCTGTTCCCAGCACCGGAGCTTGGGGTTCCGTTCTGGGAGAACCCGGACGCAAAACCGTCTGGCTGGTTGTCCCGGTTGGTGTGGCCCATGCGAGCTATGCTGCTTCACCCGTCCGAGAACGGTGAAGGATGCGTAGGCGTCCAGATAACCTCAAGCATCAAAGCAGAAGACATCGCACCGATTCCGGAACACGGCGTGTTGGAAACATTCAGCAAGAAGAAGGGAGAGTTCTTCAAGGTCAGACCCAGCAGTCAACGGTTATGGACTCACGCCGGCGCACTTTTCGGAATCGAAGGCAACACCCGATCTCAGGTTATTCTCGAAGCAGCTGAGACCGGTGGTATCTGCGCAATAGGGGTCTACGCCTACGACGGCACACCCACCGGCACAGAAGGCAGCCTGTCCTCACGCACACTCATCCCCCGCACAGATGTCATGACAACTGCAAACGGGAAAGCTCTCAACAGTGGTGCACAAAGAGTGATCGCCACCGCGTCCGAGGACGTACGTAAAGCCAATCTGGCATTGCGAAAAGCGTTGAGGCGAGCCACCGAGTTGACTTCAGGTGAACTTGAGGCAGGAGAGTTCCCGTCCGAGGTGTCCTTCATTTTCCAATCTTTCCTCAAAGACGTTGCTTCAACCACTGAACCGGAAGAGGCTTACCAGCGTTTCCGCACCCGCTTGGTCGAAGCGCAACAATCTGAATACGACTATAGAACACGAGGAGTCCGCACCCTTGTATTGGATCGTTCGGGTTCGTGGCACGGGGCGGCAGCAGGATGGGACAGTTTGACGTGGAAGTAGAAGCATTCTACCGGGCACTCAACCTGAACCTGGAAACCCATATGAATGAGTTGGCCGCTTTGCGCGGTGGGCTCACTTCCCGGCCGAACGATTTGCCGAGAGCAACCCGAGACGCTTTCCGCTGGGTCGGTTACGAATCGAACACCTTGTGGGTGTTCGGTGCCGTTGCGGCATTGCGTATGCGTGACATTCCACCGAATCAAATTCATACCAGTGGTGTTTCATTGGGTGAGTGGGTGAGTAAGAATCATACCCGTCATGGTCGTGCCGTAGCCAAGGCTGTACCTGACGTGTTCGGTGCCCGACTGTCCGGTATGGGTGCCGTCATTTTTGATATCGCTGACCAGATGAGTGATGTCCGTAAGGGGTTGGATTGGGTTGTTCTGCACCAATCTTTGACCGATGATCAGATTTTCCGTCGAGCCCAGAAATCCTGGGCGAAGGATTATTTACAAAGGAGTCGTAAATGACTTTTGTTCAGGTACATGTGCTTTCATGGGTGCCTTTGAGTTGCGTGAATCGTGACGACGCGGGGCAACCTAAGTTCATGCGCATCGGTGGCGGGTCTCGTGGCCGTTGGTCGAGTCAGTCTCAGAAGTATGCTGTCAGGAAGCGTTTCGTCAAGACTTTCGATCCGGACAATCTGGCCATGCGGACCAAATTCGTAGAGTCAGAACTGGCCACTGCACTTGTGGAGCAAGGAGCGGATGAGGATCAGGCAGCTGAGTTGGCCGATGCTTTTATGACTGTTGTCAATCTGAAACGCTCTGATGGCCGGACCGAGACGTTGATTGCTGTTCGTTCCAACCTTGACCCGGTGGCAGAGTGGGTGCTGAAGAACAGTGACGATTTGAAGCTGGCCGCACCATTGAAGGTGCAGGCAACAACCAAGAAAGCACCCAAGCTGGAAGCCGATGAGAAGACCTTATTGAAACAGGTCGAGACAGCGATCACAGGCAAGAAAGACTCTCGTACCGGACGAATGATCAACGGGCTGCTGACTGACCCCACCGGGTTGGTCGATACTGCCCTGTTCGGTCGAATGATGGCTGAGCTTCCCGGAAACGACACCCAGGCCGCCTGTTCGGTCGCTCATGCTTTCACCACCCACGAAGACGACTACACCATCGACTACTTCACTAGCACCGACGACAAGAACCCGATCCAGGGTTCTTCCCATATCGGCCAACAGGGATTCAACAGTGGCGTGTTTTACAGATTCGCCTGTGTCAGCCTTGGCGAGCTTCGTGAGGGAGGGCTGCTTGACGATGACATGGCGCGAAGGGCCACGCTGGAGTTCGTTCGTGAGTTCGCTCAACTACAGCCGGTGGCGAAACGTTTCGGTACCGCACCTTATACCGCGCCGTCTCTGATTCTTGTCACTGTCGCCGAGCAAGCCATGAGTTACGCTGACGCTTTTGTCGATCCGGTATGTGGACCGGATCTGATCGGAGAAAGCATTGCCGCGTTGTCCGAGACCATGCACAACAAGGTGGAAGCATTCGGACCGCCTGGAAAAGCTTTCGTGCTGATCCCCGGAGACGAATGTTTCACCACATGCGCTGAGCGGGTCCACAACTTCGAATCCTTGATGAACCGGGTCGAGGAGTCACTGTGAGATTGGTGCTGCGACTTGAAGGGCACCTTCAGTCGTGGGGCTCAACTAGTCGCCTGTCCAAGCGGGAAACCAACGCATACCCGACTCTTTCCGGTGTCGCTGGTTTGATCGGCAACGCCATGGGTTTAAAGAAGTCGGTTGACGTTTCCGATGTTTCCATGTCGGTACGAATTGACCGTCCGGGTGACCTGGTTCGGGACTTCTATACGGCCGGTACCGTTACCGGTGTCGCACAGGCCAGCGGCGGCTTGTATTCGGACGGTGTGGTTGGTGAGAAGTTCTTTCTGAGTTTCGCTAGTTTCCTGGTGGTGTTGGACGGTCCGGAGGGCAAGCTTGCCGAGTGGGCGGAAGCTTTGCAGGCACCGAAACGCACTTTGTTTCTGGGGCGGCGAACCTGCATTCCGTCCCGGCCTGTGTTCGAGGCCCTGACTGAGGTTCCGACGAAGGAGGTGCTGGATTTTTGGCCCTCAACAGGTAATGGGGTTCCTCAGTTGGTGTTGGAATCGTCCCGAACTGACCCGATGGCCCAGGTTGTTTACGATGTGCCGTTATCGGATCGTGATTTCGCCAGTCGGGTGGTGCGCACGGTATAGAACGGCATGCGCGCCTACTTGACCAGGCTTGATTCACCCCGTACGGGTGCTGACGCCGCCCATCGAATGGTTGTCAAAGGCATCGGCAAGGTACAGAAGTACATGCCGCTGTGGCGCGCCGAGGGCAACAGCCTGATCGTCCTGTCCGAGCAGGAGCCGGTCGGTTGGAGATCCACCGAGCACCAGACGGTGAACATCACCGACAGCATCGGGGACGGGCAGAGTTTCGCATTCCGGTTGAGAGCGAACCCGGTCACCAACGTGATCAAGAAGAACGGGCGGAAACTTTCCGGTCGCTCTCCGATCATTGATGAGGACGAGGTTTACACCTGGCTGGTCAAACGCCTTGACGGTGCACAACTGGTGGATGCCGGGTTCACCATCGAGAAACCGTTGATCGTACCTGAGCGCAAACTCTGCCTGCACACGGTGGAGTTCGACGGGACACTGTTGATCACCGACCAGCAAGCTTTCCTGAACACGTTGCTTCGCGGGGTCGGGCGCTCCCGCACCTGGGGTTACGGCATGCTTTACGGTGTGTCACAGTGATTCACTCCATGTGGGGCAAGTCCCATGAGTTGAACACCTACTGGGTCGGAAAGAAACGCTACGAACCTGATGATGACCACTTGCTGTTGTGGCACATGTTGGACGTGGCCGTAACCGCTGAGGCCCTGTGGGATCATTACGTCGGTGACAGGTTCAAGGACCGTTTCGAACTTGGCCGCCAGTGGTTCGCTTTCCTCGCGGCCGCCCATGACACTGGCAAGGCCACATCTCATTTCCAGCACGGAGACAATGACGTTTCTCGCCGGTTCAGTTGCCCGTTACCGAAACCGGTGAGTGATGATTCTGCCCCGCACGAGTTGACCGGGGCTGTCGGTTTGGCGAACTGGTTGAAACGTGCCGGGGTCGATGCCACTGTCGCCAGGGATTACGGGGTCGCCACGAACGTGTTGCATGGCCGGTTCATTCCGAAGAAGGATTTTGACTGGGCTGGTCCGTATCTCGAATTGGACACGGCTGATGGTCAGTTGTGGGAGCGGCATCGTAACGAGTTGCTTGACGAGATCGCGGCGGTACTGGATGTCCCGTTGCATCGGATTCCTTCCCGGCGGCCACCGTTGCAGGTGGTGCACGAGTTGGCCGGGTTGGTGAAGTTGGCGGACTGGTTGGCGTCACCGGCGAGTTCGTTCACGTACACCACTGAGCGACTGTCCGCCGCTGATTATGTTGCCAGGGTGCGGCCGCGTGCTGTGCCGTTGTTGGACGAGCACCAGTTGCGTCGTTTTCGGGTGAAGCCGAACATGGGTTTCGGTGACATGTTCCGTGACGTGAACGGTCCGTGGACACCGGGTGACATGCAGTCGAATGTTCATGAGATGATCAGTCGGGCCAGTGAGCCGTCGATGCTGGTGGTTGAGGACGAGATGGGTCGGGGGAAGACGGAGGCTGCGCTTTGGGCGGCTTACGATTTGCTTGATCGTGGCCTGGCCACCGGGCTGTACTTTGCTTTGCCGACACAGGCGACGGCCAGGTCTCAGCATGTGCGGGCGCAGCGGTGGGTCAGCACCACGGCAGCGGATGATGAACTGGTCACCCTGAATATCGGTGGTAACCGGGACGAACCGGCCACGTTCGCTGAGAGGTGGGCGTCGAGGGCGCACCGGGGTTTGTTGCCACGGATCGGTGTGGGCACTGTTGACCAGGTGCTGCTGGGTGCGATGCCTATCAAGTACGGTCAGTCTCGGGTCGCCGGTTTGGGTGGCCGGGTGGTGATTTTCGATGAGGTGCATGCTTACGACACTTATCAGCTTCAGTTGTTGAAGACGAGTTTGAAGTGGTTGGCGTATGCGGGTGCGCATGTGATTATTCTGAGTGCGACCTTGCCGTTGACGGACCGTGCCGAATTGTTGAATGCTTTCCAGTCCGGTCTTGAGGGTCGTAAAGTTGATGAGGTTGAGAATGATCCTAATTACCCGTTGGTGACGGGAATTATTAATGGTGAAAGGACTCATTCTTATCCTGCACCGGGTAAAAGCAGGACCGTAAAAATACACAGCATTAAGCACAGCAAACCTGAGGTTTGGTTGCGTCAATTGCGTGATGAAATAGTCCCCGGTGAGACCGGTGTTATCGGCATCATTTGCAATTCGGTGCGTTCAGCTGTCGATGTTTATGACCAGATTCATCGCATTTTCCCGGAGGTGACTTCTAAGCGTTTCAAGTGCTTGCACGCACGTTTTACTGTACATGGTCGCCGAAGAATCGAAGACAGTGTTCTTTCGATGGTCGGCCGTGAAGGTATTCATTTACGCTCTGGTGGTCTCACAATAATTATCGGCACACAGGTTTTGGAACAGTCACTTGATATCGATTTTGATTTGCTGGTAACCGAGTTCGCCCCTATTGATTTGTTGTTTCAAAGAATTGGTCGTGTTCACCGTTTCGGAAAGGACGTGAATTACCGTCCGAGATGGGCACCTGAACCGGTGGTTTGGGTTATCGAACCGCCCCAGGAAAAGGGTGTGCCGAATCTTGATCCGGTTGCTTACGTGTATTCTCAAACGCAGCCGACAGCTTTGTTGGCTACCTGGCAGGAAATGCATAAGGTGCAACAGGTCACTCTGCCTGATGACATTCCGGTCATGGTGCGTTCCGTCTACGACGATTTGGCCGTGAGCATCGACAACATTCGCCGTAACCTGCACCCATTGTGGCGTGAAATGAAGGACGTGGTGGCGAACCGGGACCGTTCACATTCACATATCGCATCTTCCCGATCCTTGGGCAGTCCGTGGATTCGCCGGGCCACCCACTCTGACGACTTCATTGACGACAATATCGACTTCGCTTCCCGGCTTGGTGAACCCACAATCGAAGTGGTACCTGTTCTGCGGGCTCAGGGTGACACTTTCATCCCAGCGGTGGATATCACTGAGGGTGGCGAGATGATGCCGTGGACCCAAACCAAGATCAACGGTGGTTGGGGTGATCAGATCGTTCGTATGCGCTTGTCTCAGGTCGCCGATTTCTTGGATGATCCGAGCATCATGCCTATTTTCGGTTGGGACAAGGGCGAGTATCAACCTGGTGATCCGGCCGTGAAAGCATGGCGACGAACATCACTGAGCAGGGCCAGGCTTCTGGTCGTGAGCCAGGGCTCACCAGCCCAATATTACCAGTCCAAAGGGTTGCTGATTCAGGGCAACATGCCTGTGGGATAGTCCTGCATGCCCGCGCAGACCGTCTTCGAGACCGACCCGGATGAGCATCCGTTGCTGCAAGCAAGCTCAATCGCTGTCGCCATCATCAAGAAGGCTCGTCTGGAGAAGTGGGAAGACCTGAACGGGCAATTGCCGACCGACGTCGAGTTGACTCCCGAACAGTTCGAGATGATCCGAAAGTACGAACGCGAGTTGCTGTGGATCAGAGCCAATGGTGCAACTGCCATCCATTGTGTGTGTCAGGTGTGCGGGGCATGGACCCTCACCACTGGCACCGCTAACACGAAGTGCATCACTTTCGGGTGTGACGGCCGACCGGTCAAAGCCAAAACTGCCAAGAGAAAGAAGTGAATCATGTTGAACGAACTTGCTGAAGAGCTACACGCCGCCGCTTTCGAAGCCGGATGGTGGGACGAGGGTGCCGACCGCGATTTGCAGATCGCCACCAAGTTGGCGTTGATCCATTCCGAGGTGTCCGAAGCACTGGAAGGGTTCCGTAAGCAGATCCCTGACGACCACTTGCCGCATCGGCCCATGGCCGAGGTCGAACTGGCTGACGCGCTGATCCGCATCCTTGACCTTGCCGGGGCTTGTGGTTTCGACATTGACGGTGCGCTGCGGGAGAAGGTTCGGTACAATGGTAAGCGTGCCGATCACAAACGTGAGCAGCGCAACGACGAGGGAGGAAAGAGGTTCTGATGGCGGCCAAACGGGGCAACAAGGGCGGAAACGACTTTCTGGTTTGGGCTTTCATTGCTCTGGTTGTGCTGTCGATGACCAAGGGCAAGGACTGGCTGTCCAATGCGGTTGCAGACCCGAAGCTTCCCCACCCGGAGGCCACCGCGACGCTGGCTTCACTGGATGCCATCCCTGTCAGTAAGACTCAGGCTCAAGGTTATGAGCGTGACGCTTTCGGCCCGGCCTGGTCAGACGACAACGACGCTCCTGGTGGGCACAACGGTTGCGATACGCGCAACGACATCTTGAAGTCGTCGTTGCAGGGTGTTGTGTTCAAAAACGGGAGCACCTGTGTGGTGCAGAGCGGCGTGCTTCCCCATGACCCGTACACTGGCCGGGACAATGTGACGTGGAAGCGTGGGCGCACCACTTCGGCTGCTTTGCAGGTGGATCATATCGTCCCGTTGTCGTGGGCGTGGAAGAACGGTGCCAACGAGTGGACGCCGGAGCAGCGCCGTAATTTCGCGAATGACCAGGACAGTGTGCTTCTACTTGCTGACGGGCCAGAGAACATGGGCAAGGGTGACAAGGGGCCGAGTGAGTGGATGGTGCCTGAGAACCCTGAATATCGTTGCAAGTATGCGTCCCAGTGGGTGAGTATTCTCAACGAGTACAAGTTGTCTGCGCCGAAGGAGGATATTGAAGCACTTCGGTCCACGTTGGAGGCTTGCAAATGAGCAAATGGGTTGTTTTCAACCGGGTCGCCTTTGTGGCTCTCGGGGTGGTAATCCTGTCGGCTGGCCTGTGGGCCACCGGGATGATTGCGGCCGTCAACGGCTGGTTGCCTGTGGTGTCGTCCATGAGTCTTGGGGTGGTGGCCACTTCTGTCCTGGTTGGCTTCCCTGCCATGATGATTGCTCGCCGACGCGGCCTGGCCGATATCACGGTCCCGATAGTGTTGCCTGTGGTGTTCCCGTTGGGCCTGTTCGGGGTGGTGTTCCTGGCAACACCACCTTTCGGTAACTTCTTCTTCCCGGCGGTACTTGCTTTGCTGGTGAGCATGTTTATGCAGGCTTTCATGGATGGCTGGAGCCGGGGTAAAGAAGCTGAGATCGTCTGAGAAGGGGTTGTTGTGAGTATTGGTCATCCACGTCCGGCAGAAGTTCTGGCCAAGTTCGGTTGGTGTCTGACCAGTCATCACGGCACCACGGAGACACTTTCGTTCGATACTGGTCTGTGTCCGGGTTGGATCGGCAAGCTGACTTGTGCTTGCAGCTGCCACCAGGGCGTGGAACCGGACTTTCGTGCCCGCGTTCACAAAGCTGAGGACTTCGGCAACGGCATGTCGTTCGACGGTGAAAGTGAATCAGTTGAAGACGAAGTTGAATCTGAAAGCGAATAGTTCACTCGTTTGGGCTAAACTTGGGTCGTGGGGTTGACAACCACACCGTAGTTGATAAGATAGTAGTCGCCAGGGTGACTGAGAACCGGGTATCCCCCGACCAAGGGGTGAACTGCTCGGCAAGTTGCCACCCTGGTGCCTCATGGGGGTAAGGCTATGGCAGCCAGCTGGTCTCCAAAACCAGCAAGGCGTGGGTTCGATTCCTACTGCCCCTGCCGAGAGAAAGTCGATGCCATTGGCATCGACTTTCTTGACGAAGATTGAAAAGTCAACAGTGGTGGCTACTTTTTGGGTGGTCGGCGAAGCGGGAGAGTCGCGGCGGTCTGTAAAACCGTTCCTAACGGTAGGGGGGGGGGGTTCGAATCCCTCCAGGGGCACCAACGGGACGTGGCGTAGTTTGGTATCGCACTCGGTTTGGGACCGAGGGGTCGCAGGTTCGAATCCTGCCGTCCCGACCACGGGCTGGTAATGTGAATGGGAGCATGCCTGCTTTGCAAGCAGGAAGTTGGGGTTCGAATCCCCACCGGTCCACGTGGCCCAGTAGCTCAATAGGGCAGAGCGCCGGACTGTTAATCCGGTGGTGCAGGTTCGATTCCTGCTCGGGGAGCCATGCCGTGGTGCTGCGATGGCCAGGCGCTCGGACTTTCAATCCGGGTTACGCGGGTTCGATTCCCGTCCACGGTACGGAGACGGACAATTGTCCGTCCGGGCCATTCTTGGCTCTTTTTCGGCCGGGCAATTGTCCGGCACTTTGCCCTCTCGTCTAACGGCAGGACACCGGATTTTGGTTCCGGCTGTAGGGGTTCGAATCCTCTGGGGGCAGCTGTGTCTGTGGCTCAAATGGTAGAGCATCTGAATGTGGCTCAGAAGGTTGCGGGTTCGATTCCCGTCAGACACCCCGCCCCGGTAGCACAATGGCCAGTGCAGCTGTCTTGTAAACAGCTGATCCGAGTTCGATTCTTGGTCGGGGCTCTCCTAGCCGCCACTGTTGAGGCGCTGTAGCTCAGCAGGTAGAGCACCCGATTGAAGCTCGGGAGGCTTCGGTTCGATCCCGGACGGTGCCACCACTCCGTGCATTTGACAGTCACCCGAAATGTGGCATACTGATGGCGTATCCAATGGAAGGGTGACAATGCCCAGCAATGCAGAGCCACTGCATCTCAGGGTGACCGGGCCGACCCGGCTCAAGGGAGACATCACCCTCAAAACGTCCAAGAACGCCAGTGTCGCATTGCTTTGTGCGTCCCTGCTGAATCGTGGGACCACGACTCTTCGCAATGTGGCCAGGATCGAGGAAGTCAACCGCCTGATTGAAGTGTTGAACAGTGTCGGAGCGGTCACCAAGTGGTTGGGCGATTCCAACGACTTGCTTATTGATGTGCCGGAGCAGTTGGACGTCGATAACATCGACAGGGAAGCTGCGGCCCGTACCCGGTCCGTCCTCATGTTGCTGGCACCGTTCATGCACCGCAACAGCCTTTTCCGGCTTCCGTGCGCCGGCGGGTGTGATCTCGGCACCCGAACTGTGGGGCCACATCTGGCTGCTTTGCGGCCGTTTGGGTTGCAAGTGAATGTCATCGACGGGTGGTTCGATGTCTGGACCAGAAGTAACACTGACCCGACCCGGCCGGTTGTCCTCATGGAACGTGGCGATACCGTCACCGAGAATGTTCTCATGGCGGCAGCGACCAGGCCCGTGACCACCAAGATCCTCAATGCCTCATCGAACTACATGGTCCAAGACCTTTGCTTCTACTTGCAACAACTGGGGGTCGAGATCGACGGGATAGGAACTACCACTTTGACTGTCACCGGCAGGGAACGTCTTGAGGCGGATGTGGATTACGCTCCGAGTGAGGATCCGATTGAGGCGATGTCTTTGCTGACGGCAGCCATTGTGACCAGTTCTTCCGTCACTGTGAAGCGGTGCCCGATTGAGTTCCTTGAGGTCGAGTTGGCGATCCTTGAAAACATGGGTTTCCAGTACGAACGCTCCGAACCGTACTTGGCTTTGAACGGGCAAACAGCCCTGGTGGATATCACCACCAGGCCGTCTCGGCTGGTCGCGGCGCGGGATCGGATTCATCCGATGCCTTACCCTGGTTTGAACATCGACAATGTGCCGTTCTTTGCTTTGATCGCGGCCCACGCCGAGGGCACCACCGTGATTCATGACTGGGTGTATGACAATCGTGCTATTCACATGACGCACTTGTCGGAGCTTGGGGTCAATTTGAAGCTTTTCGACCCGCACCGGTTGGCGATCAGTGGGCCGACCAAGTGGCGTGCCACGAGCATGACAGCCCCACCGGCGCTGCGTCCAGCTGCGGTGATGCTGCTGGCTATGTTGGCCGCTCCTGGTGTCTCAGAATTGCGGGGCATGTATGTGATCCACCGAGGGTACGAATGTCTGGCGGAGCGTTTGAACTTGCTGGGGGCGAACATTTCGGCGTTTCGTTGAACAACTACGGATCGTGACACCGATCCGTGTAATAAATGGGTTTCCAGCCGTTTTCCTTGAACAGCAAGGTGATAGAATTCGGCCGAGGAAACAACGAATCTACTTGACTAATTGGGGTAAAAGTGCAAGCAAAGCATGATATTTCTGTGATCAGGTTCGTGGACCATGATCCTCAAATGATTGCCATTGAAATGATGGAAGAGTCAGACGTTGTTTACACAGTTTGGTTACGTAACACTGTGGAGATAATTCTTGCCGGTACGAACGCTGAAGTTTTCGCTGCCTTGAAGTTCCCCGGCAAAAAGACAGAGATCCTGCATTACCCAGAAGATTCTCACCGGATGTTCACCCAAACCAAATGGGTGTGTTGTGGTGCTGCCAGTGACAATATCGCACCGGACAACATCGCATCCAGCCTTGAGGTCGGTGGTTGGGTGGTGGCCCATATTGAACGCCACCACTCACTAACCAGCTGATGTTTTGTGCTAGCTTGATTTCATGAAAACTGAACACCACGTTGGTCCAGGATGGCAACCGATAACACAACGTCTCGAAGAGAGTCTGAACAGCATTGACCCAGAAGCAGAGCTGGAAACAAGTTCCAAGCATCTAGAGATGCAGGTCCGGGTTCGCCTTTCCGGCCCGGCCACTCTGGAGATCAGACGCGAGGTGTGCGGTTTGGTGGAGGACTCTGTGGCGGATTCTCGCAAGGTGTGTGAAACCTGTGGCAGCCATGACTGTAAGCATCGTGGTGGCCCGGACGGGTGAACAGACGGGACTTCCGGCATCGACCGATGTTATAGTAGTCAGCGCAAGGGGATGCAAGGTTTCGACTGACTAGCATCCGCTGTGGTAAGCGAGCCGTTCACCGTCCCGAGAACGTTAAAAGTGGGACACAAAACAGTTGCCAACGCTTCTGAATTTGCCCTAGCTGCCTAGGGCCGCCCAGTCCAGGTGTAACCCCTGGCATCGGACAGCGGGCGTCGCTCACAGGGGCGCAACAGCTTCGGTTGCCGATGACCGGATCTGCGAAGAACAACATCGGATATGGCTACCAGTTGATGCCCGGTTGGGCTGGTGGCCGAGACTTCGGCCGGGCTGCGCTCGGAGAAGACCACGGTGTGATTAGGCCAGGACGCGGGTTCGATTCCCGCCATCTCCACCAGGACCGTGGGGTTGTCTCACGGCACCGTAGTTGTACTTAATAACCCCAGACGGGGGAGGACGTAAGAGCCCTCCTGTCTGGGGTCCCTCAATTTCATGGAGAGTTGAGGCGAAGACCGGTATGCTTGCAACATGACTGAACACACGGAAGAGTATCGAGCCTGCCCGGAGTGTGGGTTCCAGTTGTGGAACCCGATCACCCACCTGTCGGCGTCCGATGTCGGATTCTACGATGATGCCCGCTTCCCTGGCCGCATGATCGTGGCACTGCGGGAGCATCATGAGCACTTGGACCTGTTGCCGGGCACGCTTGGGCTGGTATTCATGCAGGACATCAAGTGGTGTTCGAGCATCCTTCGGGAGCATGTCGGTGCAACCCGAGTCAACGTCACCGTGTTCGGGAACAAAGAGCCACATGTGCATGCGCACGTCATTCCCCGGTTCGGTGAGGACGAACCGTTGCCTGGCGAGTCACCTTGGCTTGATCCGCGCCAGAAGACCAAGTTGCCAGATTTCCAGCGCGAAGTCATGGTTTCGTTGTTGAAAGAAGGATTCGCCGCCAAGTGATGATCCGGTGGCAGCCCTGTGGGTTCCTGTCGTCGTGTTGAGGTGATAAACTGGTGGCATCACGATCACCCCGTTGCTGACATCGGCGCGGGGTGATTTTCTTACTGCTCAGTTGATGACTGTCCCGTTCGGTGGATCCATGAACCCGGCACTGACCCCGTGCGCCCAGAGCGCATCGAAGATTCGCCGGCGCACCAGGGATGCCGCGTAGGTACGGTTCGCCCCGTCCAACAGGCGCACCCGGAACCGTAGGGTGGCCGTGGACACTTCGGCACTGACCAGCCCTAATGGTTCGATTTCTTTCAGGACAGGTGTTTCGACAGACGCCCGGTCCAGTGCTTTCTGGAGAATGTCCGTTCCATCCTCTGCCGGGCTGATGTCGGCGGTGGCGACGGCACGCATGTCGGTAAGGGTTTCGTGTGACAGTGAAGGGATCAGTAGCGGCACCACTTGGGCTACTTCGCTGACGCTTACTTCTGTCGGTGATTTACGCATCTCCACGTCCGCCACACCACGCAGTGTGCGACGTAGCCCGACCAGGGAGTCCACGGTTGCTTTCTCCCACCGGTCGAGATCGTCCGGGCTCACCGGGTGCTCGTCCAGTGGTGAGCAAACCACGTCGATGAGTAGGCGTCCGGCACCTTGGGTGCGGTTCATGACTTTCCAGACGTTGGAGTGCCGCAGATGTACGACCGACCCGTCTTCGGCTTTGAGGCGGGTGGTGCGTAGTCCGACACTTATGACGGTGCCGCTGAAGTTGAATCCGACGTCGACGAAGTCCCCTACGCCGAACTGGTCACTGGCTATGATGTGCCAACCGGCCATGAGGTCTTGCACCAGCTGTTGCGCTGCGATGGCGAGAACGATGCCGAACACGCCGATGAGCCAACCGGCGGTGGAGCCGGACACGCTGATGCCGAGTTGGCCAGCGACAATGGCACCGTATGCGGCCCACAACAGTGCTATGCCGATGCTGCTGAACAGGGACCGACGAGCCCAGGCTCTTTCTCGTTTCCGATCCATTCGCCGTTTGCCGGTGGGCATCGTTTTCTGCTTCGCTTTTTGAAGCAGTGCCCGAATTGCGAAGAATGTGATTGTTGCCAGCAATATCAGTGGCCAATGGTGCGCCAAGTTGGGCACCATGAGGTTTATCAGTTCTTTTGTGGTTTCTACCGGTGATGCGATTAGTTGCGAAATGAGGTCTCGCAAGTCAATTGTGTTCAAGTGTTTGTTCCTCCCCTAAACGCCACACAGGTTAACACACGGAGCCACTGGAACACACGGCACTGACCCCTGAGAGTCTTTTGATCTTGCCTGCCTACACGGGTATCATTGATGTATGCAGACTTACCATGCGATGTTGCGTCACGTCCTGGAGAACGGAACAGTGCGCTCCGACCGGACCGGTGTCGGCACTGTCGGAGCGTTCGGTTACCAGGTACGCTTCAATCTCGAAGACGGTTTCCCTTTGTTGACGACCAAGCGCGTGCATACCAGGTCAGTGTTCGGAGAGTTGCTGTGGATGCTCCAGGGCCGCACCGACAACAACTGGTTGCGTGACCGTAAGATCACCATTTGGGATGAGTGGGCTGACGAGAACGGTGAACTGGGGCCGGTTTACGGGCAGCAGTGGCGTGGTGTTCCGAAGCGTGAAGGGGTGTGGATCGACCAGTTCGAGACCGCGCTGCATACGCTGCGGAACGATCCGTTTTCCCGGCGCCACATCATCAACGCTTGGAACCCGGCACAACTGGGCCAAATGGCTTTGCCGCCGTGTCATGCTTTCGTGCAGTTCCATGTGGAAGAAACAGAACGAGGGCAACGACTTTCGACCCACTTGTACCAGCGTTCAGCTGACGCCTTCCTAGGTGTGCCTTTCAACATTGCCGGTTATGCAGCATTGACTCACGTGGTGTCACATATGGTTCCCGGCACTTACCCTGGAGACCTGGTGACCAGTTACGGTGACCTGCATATTTACCGGAACCATTTGGAACAGGTCGATCTGCAATTGTCGAGGAAGCCAAAGCAACTGCCTTCCTTCAGTTTCAATCCAGATCCGGAACGTGTGATTCTCGGGGCGAGCAATTCGGTTTGGATGGAGGAGGGGCAGGTTTGTCGCAGCACTCCGAAGCCGTTGTTGGGTGATCCGACGAACGGGTTCAGGATCGAAGATTTTCAGGTCACTGGTTATGACCCGCACCCTGGGATCAAGGCACCGGTGGCGGTTTGATAACTGTCGTCGTAGCGGTCGCTGACAACGGGGTGATCGGCTTTGAAGGTCAAATGCCTTGGCACTGCCCAGAAGATCTACGAAGATTCAAGCGGTTGACCATGGGTGGTGCTTTGGTGATGGGCCGAAAGACGTTCGATTCCATCGGACAGCCGCTTCCGGGGCGAACCAGCATCGTTCTCACCCGTGACCCAGACTGGTCAAGCCCTGGCGTGTATCGGTCAAGTAGCATCATTGATGCAGTTCGATTAGCAGAAGGTCTGGGTTTGCCGGTGTTTGTGATCGGTGGTGGGCAGGTGTACCGGGAGGCATTGCCTTTGGCTGATGTGGTTGAGCTTACTGAGATACACCAAAGGCCGGGTGGTGATGTCACCTTCCCGGCCTTGGGTTCTTGCTGGTCGGAGACCTGTCGGGATTCCCGAGACGGTTTCTCCTTCGTCCGATTCGAGCGCTCAGTTTAGCTACGCATTTTCGCGGTGATATGCGGCCAATGCGGTGTTGATGGATTCGACTTCCAACTGATCGAGACGGTCGATGTTACCCCAAAGAATCTTAGCAACCTTTCTAGTGCCTAAGTGATATTCGACCATGAGCATGATTTCTTCGTTGAATAGGTCAACCCCTTCCCATTCTCGGTACTTCTTCGATACGTAGTCGGTGAGAAAACCAACTGTGTATTCGTCGAGTTCTTCGCCCTCGCAGTGTAGGATGTAGGCGGCGACGTCCTTGACGTTGGCCATGGTGTTCCTTTCGTTGGCTGTCTTTGCTCTGTACCATCGAGCATCGAAGTGCTGGCATCCGCTACGCTCAGGAGTTGGTGGCACACAGTGTGTTCGTAGTGAAGAAAATTGGCCACCTTTTCGAGTTACAATGGCAACGCAGAGTTGCTTACAGCAGATCGAAGGGGGTAAATTGGACGTATGCGCTGCGCATCACTAGAAGACAAAGACTTGACCTTCGTGGCTACTGGTTTCGTGCTGGAGGCCGTAGCCGTAAGCTCTGACGGCTTCCACTGCGGTTTGGGTGGTGGAAGTGCTCGGATGATCATCAACGGGGAGGAAACCCAGCGGGACCTGACAAGCTCACTGTTGTTCATCCCGGTGCCTAAGAAGAACATCTTCTGCTGGGACCAGTACCATGCCCAATTGAGAGACTGGAAGAAAGATCGAACCAGGTTGGGGTTGCTGGCGGGGCCGAATCGGTTGGCAGTCATGCTGGACAACGAGGACAATTTCATCCCCTTCGACCCGAAAGGTTAGTTTCTGAGTCTGCATCTCGGGCGCACTTGTTGTTGGTGATCCGCCAATTGGGTGACCGTAGTTGTCAGACATGACACTAGTTGAAACTCCCAGTGGTATCATGGTTGAGAACAACCACTCTTACACCTCTGGGAGGGGAAACAAATGAAAAAGACCGCTGGGGTGGCTGCTGTCACCTTGGCCATGATGGGGCTGGGCGCACCGAGCGCGCTTTCCGCCCCGTTGGGCAACGCCAACCCGGATGTCGGGTTCCGTCTCGAATCCGGTGAGTTCTTGGGGTCATTCAGTCAGGGGAGCGGCAACCGGTACGCATTCTCCGCCGACCACGGGTTGGACCTGGCTGACAGTTACCCTGAGGCAACGGCACAGAATGTTCAGGGGGCGGACAAGATTGGTTACCTGCTCAGCAAACATCACGACAATCTGAGTTATGTCCAGGCCGCAGCCCTTGACTTGACAATCTCTCACCTGTCCAACAAGGCGAACCTGAACAACGAAAATGACCCGCTGGTCCAGGTCGCCCGGCAAATGGAAGCCGATGGTATCCGAGTTCACAACGGATACGATCTCAGTTGTGGTGCTTCTGGTGTTCTGGTCTGGGCTTGTGGCAGTGACGAGTCCATTGTTGATATGGCGCGCGCATTCCTTGCCGACGCCAACCGTAACGGTGGCTCATTCACCATCCGTAACAACTTCCAGCAGCTTCGGTTCCCGCAGCAAGGTGCGCCTGTGAATGCTGAGGCGACCGTCTCCGGTTCCGGTGGCCCTATTGCTGGGGTTCCGGTTCGTTTCAACGTTGAAGGATTGCTGGGTGGCAGTCAGACCGTGACCACGGGCTCTGACGGCAAGGCAGTGAACGAACTGACCTTCGATGAGCCGGGTGTTTATCAGCTAAGTGCGGAAACCCAGGCGGCCTTGCCGGGGCCAAGTTTGGTGGCTTCTGTTGACGGCAAGAAGACCCTGTTGGTGAAGGGTTCCACGAATGAGCTGTCCACAAGCAGCACTCGCGTCACGGTCTCCGGTGCCAATGTTCACCAGGAACTGGGGGTCGATGCTGACGGGAATCCTGAGGCGACGCTGGACATCTTCACTGACCAGCCGAACACGGACGTGAGCATCGGGTTCTTCGTGGAGCGTTCCGCGAACCCGGTTGAGGTCACTGAGGATTTGGATTTCGGTACCACGCAGTTCGTTGAGGAAGCGTGGATGACTGCTCGCACTGACGAACATGGTGCGATTCGTAACTTCCCGGTTCAGTTTGACCCCAGTGTCGAGATGGGTGATGGTTACTTCATCTCTCAGACCGTGGTGAACGGTCCTCGTGGCCTTATTCACCAGACACAGTGGGGCGAGAACGGTGGCATGTTTGCCAACGGTTCCGCTGCTTACGATGTGGAAATTGAAACCACTTCCAGTGCCCGTAACGGTATTGATGTTGGTCAGACCGTGACTGATGAGGTTCGCCTCACGGGTATGAACCCTGGCGGCACGTATGAGGTAGAGTCCGTCCATTACGGGCCTTTCCCGACGAAGCCAGGTGTTGCTGAGGATGCTGAAGCTGACGCGGCCGAGCACCACTCTGCTGTCACCACGGTGACTGCCGATGACAACGGTGAGGCCACTTTCACGGTGACCACTCCCCCGGTTGTCGAGACTGGCTGGTACAGTTGGGACACTGAGGTTTACGCTGAGGGCACCAATCCTGGTGATCCGGGTGGACCTGTTGTCACTGTCGGCATCCGGGTTGACCAGACCCCGATTGCCGACCACGGTATCGGGCAGCCCAGCGAGACCGGTTATGCCCGTGATTACCGTCCGGCGGTCACCACTGAAGCGACCGTTCCGATGGTCAAGGTCGGTGACAGCGTGACCGACACTGTTATCATCACCGATGGTCGGGCCAATGCTCCGGTGAGTGGTAAGAGCGTGCTCTATGGCCCGTTCGAGAACGAGACAAACCTGTCGGACACGGTTCCTGCTGATGCTCCTAAGGTCGGTGAGGGAACGTTCGGCGGCACCCTTGATGCTGAAGGTGGCGCCCGTATCGACACCAGCGGTGTGGAAGCTACTGAGGCTGGTTACTACACTTGGGTTGCCACTCTTGATGAGGAAACGAGCAACGGTGCCGTGCTGAGCCACGGTGTGACCGATAAGTTCGGGCAGCCGAGCGAGTCTCTGGTTGTTGTGGATCCGGACGCTACGGCGGCCGTGGACCAGAACGAGGTGGAGATCGATGTCGATGTGACTGACACCGGTGACTTCGAGGGCATCGTTCATGAGGTCGGTGGGACTCCGATTGTCAGTAAGTATCATGGTGCACTGTACGGTCCGGTTCCTGCAAAGTCCGACGTTCCGAAGGAGAATGCCTGCCACGGACTGGACTGGAGCAACGCCGAGAAGGTTGCTGACATCGACGAGTTCGATGCGGTGAACGGTCTTGGTCACGAGTTGGACAAGTACCGCACCACGGAGGAAGGGTGCTTCAGCTACAAGGGCACTCTGCGCATGTTCCATGACGACAATCACAACGGGGTCAAGGATGACGGTGAGGTCGAGTTGAGTGACAGCACCGAGCTTGGTGAGCCAGAGCAGACGTTCCGGGTGATGGGTAAGGAGACCACTTCCACTCCGACTCCTAGCCCGAGTCCGACGCCTTCTCCGACGCCGAGCCTGATTCCGCCGATTACTGTTGAGGCACCCAGCCCGACGCCGACCCCGGTTACGGTTGAGACGCCACAGCAGTCTCGGCTTGACGGCGGTGAGGACCAGAGTTGGTTCGGTGGTATCGAGTCCGGTGAGCCTGAGGGCGTGGATGCGCGTGTGGCCGCTGGTGGGGCTGCGGCTGTGTTGTGTGGTGTCACCTTGGCAGTTGTGGCGCTGCGTCGCCGCAACGACGGGTAACACCTGATTGATAATGGCCCGCCAGGACAACCTGGCGGGCCATTCACTCTTTCGGCTCAATTCATTACATTCGATTGCCGACTTGTACGAGATGTGGGAACATGGGTATCAACAGTTGTTTCCAATGAAAGGCAAAATTCATGGACGAGTCCAAGGATGCTGCCTCGAAATGCGAGGACGATTCTACCCGTCTCAGTAGTATCAAACATTCAGATCGGATTCGCCAAGTTAGCATTTCTGGGTTGAATACATGGGAGAGATACTTAGAATCCCCGACTACAAGTGTTTTCGTCAGAGATGCGCGCAGTACCGGATTAAGCTCCGATAGTGTAGATGTCATCATGACTTCCCCTCCTTATTGGCAGAAGCGAGACTACGGACACTCGGATCAAATCGGCCAGGAACCGACCCCGGACGGTTTTGTCTCATCCATCATGGACTGTTTAACAGAGTGGAAGCGGGTACTCCGACCAACAGGAAGCATTTTCTTGAACGTGGGTGACACGTACTCCAAGCGCAGCCTGGTCGGTATTCCCGGTCGTATCGAGGCCGCTGCTGTTGACTCTGGATGGTTATGGTGGTGACGGCTAGACACGACAAGAGGACAGAAGGGCAAAGCCATGGCAAAGAAGATTGCTAACTTCTCAGGGATCAGCGGAACTGTGCTGGTCAAGAAGGGCAGCAAGTCCGGCAGTCTGGTCCCGACTCTCACAGACCAGCAGAGGACCGAGACCGCCACGGTCAGGCGAGACGAATTCGCCGAGCTGTGTGATTGGATGGCATTTGAAAATGCCATCGTCGGCGAGAACTGTGTCTTTTCGCTCAAGCAGCTTGATAAGGATACTGTTCGCCTGACCCTAGATAGGGGTCCGGTGAGGGTGGATATGACCAATGGCACTCTTCAGCAGCTTTTGGCCAGTGTGCGGACCTGACTGTAGCACCCGTTTTGTAATGGCCTTGTCCTGAGATAGGATGAGGCCATTACTTCGTGAGAGGATTGATTCATGAAAAAGGGTGCCGCCTTACTGGGTGTCAGTGGTTTGGCGATAGTTGGTCTTGCTGCCCCGGTTGTTGGCGGATCAGGTATCGTCGCTTCAGATCCTGAAACACTTGCTAGCGAGCAAACAGTGATCACTGACCACCAGAAAGGCTTGCTGATGAGCTTTGACGGTCAAGATTATGATGCTTACCGACCGAAGGTTGTCGCTCGCGTGAACGAGCTTCGAGCAGAGCCCGGCTCAGTAGTGTTCAACAGTGTTACTTTCAGTGACACGGTGAACAAAGTTGGTGATGTTCCGGTTGTCAATTTGTTCGAGGCAGAACTTCGAGGTCCTGTTTCAGAGAAACAGTGCATGAACAAGGATGCCTATTCCGATGCGCCCGTAGTAGGGGGTATTGATACTTTCAGGGTGAAGGAGAACAAATCTCACCCCCGAATGCACCGTTTTCAATTGAAAAAGGAAGACCGGGGTTGTTTCTCTTGGAGCGGCATGTTGACTGCTTTCATGGACCCGAACCGGAACGGCAAAAGAGATGCCGGTGAGCGAATGACGGCGATTGTCTACCCATTCGGTCATGAGGGGGAGACATTCATTGTGGATGACAAGAAAGATGACACTTTGACATTCCCCACCAAGACGGGTAGGGCTGAAAGATCAGCTCCGGAATCTTCACCGGATATGACGGGTCGCCCTGTAACAGTGCGAGACCCGATTCATGATGTTCCTGGTGAAACTCCGAACAGTGCAGGGTCGGGCAATGGTAAGGCGTCTGGCCCGGCTGGTGGCACTAAGACAGACACCAAGACAGGCACTAAGACGGGCACTAAGACCCCTGAGAGTGCCTACCCTCCGGCGCCTGCACAACCGGGCAAGTATCCACCGTCTCCGGCAAACCCTGGCAACAAATACCCGCCGGCGCCAGCAACGCCTGAACCTCAATACCCTCCTGCCTATCCACCTGTACCGGCTGAACCTGACGCCAAGTACCCGCCAGCGCCCGCAGTGCCCGGTAAAGGCAGCGAAGCCTACCCTCCGGCTTACCCTTCTGCTTCGGCTGAACCTCGCCCGGCGTATCCTCCTGAGCCTGCCAAGCCGACCGCTGCGTACCCGCCAGCGTATCCTTCGGTAGGGGTGAAGGACGGGAAGGTTACTCCGGCACCGAAGAAAGCTCGCAGCTGCAAGGTCAGATTGGACCCTGACGGTGGCGGGCAATCCTGTGTGCCCTAACCTTTCAGTAGCGCTGTGAACTGGTCTTCGGTGAGCACTGGCACCCCGAGCGACCGTGCCTTGTCTGCTTTGCTGCCGGGGTTCTCTCCGACGACGAGATAGTCCGTTTTCTTGCTGACCGATCCGGATGCTTTGCCACCAGCAGACAGAATGGTTTCTTTGATGCTGTTCCGCGTGTAGTTGACCAGTGACCCGGTGACCACAACGGTCTTACCGGTTAGTGGCTTGGGTCCAGATTGGACGGTCTGTTCACTCATGCGTACACCGGCTTCGGCCCATTTGGTAACAATGTCGGCATGCCATTGGATCTTGAACCAGTTAGCAACCGCGTCCGCGATGGTTTCACCGATCCCGTCAACTTCAGCCAGCTGCTCTGGGGTGGCTTGCCGGATGGCATCCAAGCTTCCGAAGTGGCTGGCCAGTGCGCGTGCAGCGTTCGGTCCGACGTGTCGAATGCTTAGTGCCACCAGGACACGCCACAACGGCTGCTGTTTGGCTTGTTCGAGGTTGCGGAATAGTTTGTGTCCGACCTGACTGAGCACACGCCCGTTCGTGACCATATTGACCGGATCGGTTTTCTTGGCTGACCTGGTGAACAACGGCACCTTCACCAGTTGTTCCGGGGTGAGATTGAACAGGTCACCCTCATCGGTGATCACACCGGATTGCAGCAAGGCGACAGCACCTTCCCAGCCGAGAGCTTCAATGTCCAACGCGCCCCTGCTGGCGAGACCGTGCAGTCGCTCTGCCAGCTGGGCCGGGCAGCTCCGAGCGTTGGGGCATCGGATGTCTTTGTCTCCGGTTTTCTCCGGGGCCAAAGGCGCGCCGCAATCAGGGCACTCGGCAGGCATTGTGAATGGTCGCGCATCAGCGGGGCGCAGTTCGACAACTGGTCCGAGCACTTCTGGGATCACGTCCCCGGCTTTGCGCACTGTGATCGTATCGCCGATCAGGATGCCTTTCCGGGCCACTTCGTAGGCGTTGTGAAGTGTCGCTTTTTCCACCATGCTGCCGTCAATGAGGACTGGTTTCATGACCGCGAACGGGGTGACTCGCCCGGTCCGGCCGACGCCGACTTGGATTTCCAAGAGTTCGGTGGTGGCTTCTTCGGGTGGGTATTTGTATGCGATAGCCCATCGTGGTGCTCGCGAAGTTGAACCTAGGCGTCGCTGTGATTTGGTTTCGTCCACCTTGACAACAACACCGTCGATCCCGTACCCGAGTTGGCTTCGCCGGCGGCCGTATTCGTGAATGTAGGAGATCGCTTCGTCAATACCGTTCACCACACGGGTGTGAGTTGAGGTCGGCAATCCTAACTCGGCAAGACTGGTGTACATGCCGGATTGGGTCGTTGCTTCGGTGGCACTGTTGGCGCCGATCCCGTGCACCAGCATGCTTAGGGGGCGGGTGGCAGTGACTCGCGGATCCTTTTGTCGTAGTGATCCGGCGGCACTGTTGCGAGGGTTGGCAAACGGCTTTTCACCAGCAGTTATCAGGCGTTCGTTCAGTTCGGTGAATGCGTTGGTGGGGAAGAACACTTCGCCACGCACTTCTAGCTCATCGGGTGCACCATCGGGCAGTCGGTTCGGGACGCATTTGATGGTGCGCACGTTGTTGGTGACGTCTTCACCTGTGCGTCCGTCGCCACGGGTGAGTGCTCGGATCAGTTTCCCGTTTCGGTAGAGCAAGTTGATGGCGAGCCCGTCGATTTTCAGTTCACACAGCAGCGGCGTACGGTTGCCGAGTTCTTCTACCACTCGGTTGTGCCATGCCCGTAGTTCCGTCTCGTTGAACACGTTGTCCAGGCTGAGCATTCGTTCAATGTGATCCACGGGGGTGAAGTCAGTGGAGAAGGTACCGCCCACTTTGACGGTTGGAGATTCCGGTGTGCGCAATTCCGGGTTGGCTGCTTCGAGTTCTTGAAGTTCCTTCAGGAGCTTGTCGAAGTTCCCGTCCGACATGATTGGGTCGTCTTTGACGTAGTAGGCGAACTGGGCGTCTCGGATTGTTTCCGCGAGCTTTTCCCACCTTTCGCGCATCTGTTCCCATGCCTTTCTTTTCTGTTTTAAGATTCTAAATCGAATTACCTACGTCCTGGCTGGTCTGGTCGTTAATCGATCAGGCCGAGCGTTTGCTCGTACAGCACTCCGACTTGTTTTTCGAGGTTACCGAAGTCTTCTTCGGTAAGAACGTTCTGGTCGTCCATGTGGGTCGCCATCAGTCGTAGTTCTACTGCTTCTTCGCGAATCTCCGAAATGAATTCGTCTCCCAATTCGGGGTTCGACTTTTTGAGTTCCGGGAGGTTGTAGATCACCTTTGTTGCATGCTGTACAACAGCGCGGCAGTCGTGATTTTTGACGCCGGAATAGGCATCGTCAACTGCCCGGCGAATACGGATTTTCACCGATTCGGGGATCCCCCTGGTCATCTTTTCAAGCTCTCGGGCGACAACCATTAGCTGTTCTGATGCCTCCACCAGGGTCTTGTGGGAGCGAGGGGTAGAGATTTGCATGTCGCTCCCGGCGAACAGGACGTTAGCTGACGCTTGGTCTAAGATTTCGTCAACCAACTCGTCAACCGGATCGTTGACTTCGGCAGGGAACGGACTCTCCGCGTTTAGCTGTTGACACAGGCCGTAGATTTGGGCCGCTGCGATTGCCGCGTCGCTTGCACGGTACTCCATGGCAGCGACGCGGCACACATCTGCCTTCTGGCAGATGATCTTGGCTAACTCTCTCATTCTACCATTCTCCCATGTTTCAGGACAGTGCGTCAATACTGTCCTTGACATTCTGCATGCGGTTGGAGATGTTGGCTCCAACAGCATGCAAGATGCTGTAATCGGGGTCTTGGATGCTGGCCTCGATTTCCTCAAGGCTGAGGTTGACCTGCCGATGAATCTGGCTCAGGCCCTGGGCAGCAAGCTCTTCGGACATCGCGTCCAAGAGTACAAGGATGTACTCCAGCGAGCCGCTAGTGTTGCCCCTGCCGACTGCTCCCATCACCAGGTCGGCATTCTTGCGCACCCGGACAAGCATCTCTTCCATGGTATCTCCTTCTATACGTTGCGACCTCTGTGCACTTCAACCTCGGCACAGGTATCCAAGTACCTGCTCTCAGTTGTGTCCGATGAGAACTTCGGCACGGACCAGTACGTGCCCGACTTCTCGACTGAGCAGCTTCCGGCTGCTCGGCGTGTCGGTGCTCGGGTTTGTCAGCATTTGGCCGACCTGCTTGTGGATGGCTCCGGATACGCCCGCCATATCGCGAGAGCATACCGTGGTCAGACGGTCTGCATTTTGCACACCGAGCTGAGAAGACAGGTTCTGCATTCTCCTGGCGCAGAGCATTGCAGTGTTCAGCTGCCCTTCTTCGAGTGCCTTCAGGGCAAGTTCGGCTGTGTCTTTGATGGCGCGTGCGGTGTCCATACTGTGTTCAACTACGGCGTCACTGTAAGGCGGATGCGCCGAAAGTGTGATTTTGTGGTCTGGTCCGATCAGGACCGAAGCTTCCTGGCACGGCAATCGATGGCGTCGGCTTGATGTTGCATGGCCACTTCTTCTTTGCGGCCGATGTTCTTCTGAAGCGAGAACATGTTCTCCACCAGCCTGCGTGACATCTCCTCTACCACTGCTGCTCGCCTCCTCAGCACCGGATCGTCGCTGGACAGGTAGAGTTGCCTGGCGAACCAGCGTAGCTTCGAGAAGGTGGTCACTACCCCTGACAAGTTGTTCTCCAGGGCTGCGTTTCGGCCCGAAGATGAGAGCTGCTGTAGGTACTCAACGTCGTCCATGTTCAATCCAACTACGGCATTGGGGACAAACCCTACATATCGGACAAGGAAGAGAGTAATTTATGTCACAAATGATATAAGACAGCCCAGCTGGCTTATGATGATCGGTTGACAATACTCCGTGTTGCCTTCATCAAGTCTGTTGCGGATGAATCAAGCACCCTCAGCTGAGGACACTCAGTCTGAAGCAACGGGGCAATCCGGTCCACAAGCGCCTCAAGTTGCCCACATAGGTCAAGTAACCCTGCCGAGATCGCCACGACTTCCGCGTTCCAAGTCTGTAACGCCAAAGACTCAGCATGCCAATGAGCCTCCAGGAACGAGCGATGAGCTTCAGCAGCATCATCTGCCCGCACAGATTCGAACCCGGTCATAACAGACTTTTCGATCAGCATCAGAGCCATCTCCATGCATCTCTATACCCCATCATTCACCGCTCCGGCATTCATTCAAAAATTAGACGACTACGGCCGGTATTCTCACGCCCCCAAACGGACTGCCGCATGTAACCTATTAGTAGCAACCAGAAAACACACCTGGTACTCACGGGGAGACAAAACATGACAACAAAGAATCGTGCGCGGCCGGTCGCCATTCTGGCGATTCTCACAGCCGTCATCGCGATGGTCGCACCTTCTGCTCGCGCCGTCGACTACGGCCGAGATCTGGGTTTCGGCGGGATCTGGAACGGCATCTGGTACAGGGGCGTTGACGACGCCCACAACTATTTGGGCAACTACGGACTCTTCCAGGGCAACGAGATGGCTTATTGCGCTGACCCTGGCGAAGCGAGTCCTGGCAGCCACATTCACTATGATCGTCCGCTTCCGGCTCCGGACACTCGTGGCTTTCAGGCCATCGGTTACATTCTGCACAAGTGGGGTCAAACAAACGATCCCGAACAGGCGTTCGCCGTGCAGGCCGCCATCCACGACATTGTGACTGACGGACGCACAGACCACGGTCTTTACGATCTTGACGATCCGCAGTCTCGGATCTCGAAGCGAGCCAATTCTGCCACCGCGCGTGGCTTGCAGACTCGTGGCAACCACAACGATGCTTCGCCGCGTGCCGCGTCTAGGAATCTTCGGGATTGGGCGATCAGCATGCGCCGCGAGGGCGTCAATCTGCGTGGTCCTTACTCGATCCGAATGGACGTTCCGCAAGCCGGGCACGAGGTTGAGGCCGGTGATCTGATTCAGGCCACTGTCAGTGTGTACTCTGCGACGAACCGGCCGGTGCCGGGTGTTCTAGTGCGATTTGCTTACGATGGCGACGGTCGGCCAGGCTCCAACCGACGGACATTGCGCACCGACGCTCACGGCAAGGCTTATGTAGAGTTCCGCGCCAACCGTGAGGGTCCGTACCGGGTGCGTGCTCACATTCCTGATGGTCAGCTAGCCGAGACCGCTTACATGTCTCGCCCGACCAATCATGCTGCACAAAAGGTGTTCGTGCGTGGCAGGTCCCACGGATGGCAGCGTTCTGTCGAGCCACCGGTTCGCCAGACCTGGGCTCCGGCCATCTCCACTCGCTCCAGTGCGACTCGCACCCAATTGGAGCTAGGTGACACCGTGACGGACACTATTTACATCGTGGGTGCCCGTCCGAACACGGACCACGCTGTCCGGATGCGGTTCTACGGTCCACTACCGGAGAAGCCGGAACTGTCCAACGACGCTCCTGCTGGCACTCCGATGATTCTGGACCGCACCGTCAACATCCGCACTGGTGCTGCTGACGCACGCGGGATGGGTTTCGCCGAAGCGACTATCGAATCCCCAGTGATCACGGAACCAGGATGGTACACGTGGGATGCTGATTACGCTGGTCAGACACTTGGCAACGGCGGTCAGATCAAGCCGTTCGACGCCAAGTTCGGTCAAATGACCGAAACCGGTTTCGTGACGCAGTACGCGCCGGAAGCAACTACTCAGACCAGTGATGTCCTTATCAACGGTGCTGGCGAGGTCCGAGATCGGATCATGGTTTCTGGTGGTAAGCCGGGTGCCGCGTTCTCCGGAACAAGCACCTTGTACGGACCATTGGATAGTGACCCGTCCGAGAATCCTCAAGACACGGTTCCTGCCGGTACCCCGGAGATCGGCACAGCAACTTTCTCGGGTACGTACGACGGCAACGGTGCGGCCACTGTTGACAGCACGCCGCTGAATGTTACTGAACCGGGTTATTACACCTGGGTGGAAACACTGTCGGCGGTGGAGAACAACGGCCAGGTTTCTTCCAAGCCGTTCACCGGGAAGTTCGGTGCGGCTACGGAGACAAGCCTTTCCTACGCACCGCAGATCTCTACCGAGATCAGCGAGCAGGATTCTTCGGTGGGTTCCACCATCACGGACACCATTGCAATCGAAGGTATCCGGTCCACTGTCGGTGGGCAGCCAATTGAGAATCAGCTGTCCGGCAAGTTGTACGGTCCGGTCGTCCCTGCCGGTGACGTATGCACAGCTGCTGATTTCCAGGGTGCCCCGGTGGCAGCCGAGTTCCCTGCACAGTCGGTTACCACGAACGGTAGCCTTACCGGTCAGTGGGAACACAAGGTCACTCAGGGTGGATGTTACTCCTACGAGGCCACCTTGGTGAGCACCGTTAACGGTGATACTGTGACCACGGTGCACCAGGTCGGCAACCCGACAGAGACCACGTTGGCGCGTTTCCGTCCTACCGCAACCACTCGCACGAGTGACCATGTGGTCAACGGTGGCGACCAGCTGTCCGATACGGTTGTTCTGACCGGTGGTGAGCCGAATGCTCCGTTCAGCGGAACAAGTACACTGTACGGACCTTTCGACACGGAACAACAGGTGGGTCCGATCCCGGCTGGGGCGAACCAGGTGGGGGTTGCGAACTACAGTGGCACCTACGGTGCTGACGGTACCGCGACGGTTCAAACCTCTGAACTGACGGTGCCTGAGGCTGGTTACTACGTGTGGGTCGAGGCAATCAATGCCACACCTGTTACGGACCGTTTCGAGGGTCGTTTCGGTGTGCCGAGTGAGACCAGTTTGGTGCTCGCTCCGAGCATTGCCACTCAGGCCAGCCACCAGCAAATTCAGGTCGGTGGTACCATTTCGGACACGGTAAGTATTGCCGGGTTGCGTGATTCGGTGGCCGGTAAGGCAATCAGCCATTCACTGGTCGGCACTGTTTATGGTCCGGTGGACGCGGTTGACGGCAAGTGCGAGTCTTTGGACTGGGCGGGCGCTCCTGTCGCGAAGACTTTCGATGCGGTCCAGGCCGTGAACGGTGAGACCAATTTGTGGCGGTTCACCGTTCCCGAGGACGGCTGCTTCTCTTACGGAGCGGTGCTCACGTCCACTCGTGAGGGTGACACCACACCGATTGTTACCAAGCATGTTGTCGGTGATCCTGCCGAGACAGTGATGGCCATCTACTCCCCGGTGGCCTCCACTCGCACTTCGGCGGTCATGGTTGAGCCGGGTGACAGCCTTGCCGACAACATTTCTTTGAGCGGCGGCAAGCCCGGTGCCGATTTCAGTGGTGAGTCTACCCTGTTCGGGCCGTTGAGCGAACGGCCGGTTGAGAGTGCGAGCGTTCCTGCCGACACCCCCGTGGTCGGCACCGCTACGTATTCCGGCACTTTCGGTGCGGACGGAACCGCACAGTCTGTGACTACCGAATTGACCGTGCCTGAGGCTGGTTACTACGTGTGGGTCGAGACCATTGATGAGGTTCCGGGTGTTTCCGAGAGTTTCACCGGCCCGTTCGGGGTGACCACTGAGACAAGCTTGGCTTACCAGCCGACGATTTCCACCATGGTCAGCGACCAGGCTGTCGCGGTCGGCACCACTATCACGGACACTGTTCGGATCGAGGGTGCTCAGGCGAAAGCGGTTGACGAAACCATTGTTCATACCGTTACCGGTCAGTTGTTCGGTCCGGTGGACGCGGTTGACGGCAAGTGTGATGCGGTAACGGCCGATGATTATCGGGCCGCCGACGCAGTGCTGGACGTTCCGGCGTTCGAGGTGAAGAACGAGAACGGCACGTGGGTTTCCACGTCCGGGGCGGTCACGGTCGAAGGTGAAGATGTGCTGGTGTCCGGTATTGGTTCTTACCAGGTCGAGCGTGAGGGTTGTTACTCCTACGCGGAGCAGATGGAGTATCGGGTTTCAACTGGCACTCCGGGAACGGTGAATCATGAGGTCGGCAATACGACTCAGACCACCCTGGCTACCGAACCGGTGGTGACCACGGAAGCCAGCCGCCAGGTGGCCGGTCCGGGTGAAACCGTGTTCGATACTGTTTGGGTGAAGGGCACTGGTGGCGCACGTGGTGAATTGACTGCGGTCGCTTACGGGTACGCCATGCCAGCATCGAACAACACCTGCTCCGAGTTCGATCATGATGATTGGGCACGGATGATCGCTGACGGCGATGTTTCCGAGCTTCACCGTGAGACCATCACGGTCGAAGGTGACGGCACCTACAAGACCGGTGAGGTCACTTTGGAACAGACCGGTTGTGTGACATGGTTCGAGGAATTGAGCCTTGACGGCACCGACAAGGTTGTGAAGACCGAGTACGGCATCCCTGAGGAAACCACTCTGGTTGCTGCACCGAAGTTCACGACCGTGGCCGAGGTCGAAGGTTTCGAGGCTGGTTCAACGGTTCGTGACCGCATCATCATCACCGGAACACACGGCGAGTCCGGCACGGTCGAGGGACGTTTGTTCGGCCCGGTCGCTGCGGTTGACGGCCAATGTGAAGGTGTTGATTGGGGTGGGGCTGAAGCTCAGGAACTTCCGAGGATGCGTTTCACCGGTGACGGTGAATATCTGACGGATGAGTTCAAGACCGGTGGTTACGGTTGCTACAGCTTCGAGCAGACGCTGCGGATGGATGATGAGCGGATGCCAGTGTTCCATGCGGATGCGGGTGTGCCTGAGGAAACGTTCTTCCTGACGACGAACAGCAGCTTCGACGGTGGGACGGACAATTCCGGGTTCTCCGGCGGCATCGAGTCCGGTGTTGCTGAAGTTCAGGATCATCCGTTCGGCGCAGCGATTGGACTATCGACCATTTTCGCGGGTATGGTTTTGATGGTAGTGGTCCGTCGTTTGAACTAAGTCGAGGAAAGTGATGCCCAGGTTGGTGCGGTTCCTGCTGAGCCTTTTGGCTGTTGCCCTTGTGGTCGGCGGAACCGGCATCACCTGGGTCGCTTTCCATTCCGAGCCTGATCCAGCACCTGTGCCGGATGCACCGATTGCTGTGGGTGCGGACGTTGCTGCCAGTGGACCCGGCGCGGCCGAGGTGGCGGACATCGACGGTGGTTTGGATTCGGACGACGAGAATGCTCCACGAGTTCGCATGGGTCCCGAGAACATGCGACCGAATCGGTTGTTGATTCCGTCCATCGGCACGTATGCCCGAATGGACGACAACCCTATCCGTGACGGGCTCTTGGTGTTAGACAAGAATCCGACCCGTTTGACTCGCTGGGTGGACGGTGCGGCCGTGGGTGACAGTGAGGGTACTGTTCTTGTGACAGGGCATGTCTCCTACAACGGTCGTCGTGGTAGCCTGTACAGTCTGTCTCGCCTGAAAGCAGGCAACTTGGCGTACGTTTCCGGCCCTGACGGTAAAGTCAATTCCTTCAAACTGGTGGGTTTGAAGTCATACCGTAAAGCTTCCTTGCCGGATTCGGTGTGGTCTCCGAAAGGTGAACGTCGCCTTGTGGTGGTGACGTGTGGCGGAAAGATCATCCGCAAACGTCATGGTCGTCGTTCTTTCTCCGACAACGTGGTCGCTACTTTCGTTCCCGCCTGAACACTTTCCGTACACACCCAGCTTGCACCGTTCACCCCTTTGAGGGACAATTGTAGTGAACCTACAGGACGGAGCAATATGAGTACAACAGTACGTAGTGACCCTTGGGGAAGGTTCGCTTTCCTGGCACTGCGGAAATGGTGGTGGATCCCGTCATTGGGGGCGGTCTTGGCGGTTGCGGCAGGGTTCGTGGGGGTGGCTTTGGCTCCGGCCAAGGCGACAGCTTATGCGTCCGTGGAGGCTGGGGTGAGCACGTCTTTTGAGATGTCTGAGCAGGCCGCAGCTGCGGTTCGGGAGTCTCAGACTTCTGCCGTGCTCGCTGCCGCTGCGAAAGAGTTGGACATCACTCCGAAAGAACTTGAGGACAGTACCAAGATCGGCATTGTTCAACCGTCTCAGGTGGTGTATTTCCGGGCTACCGCATTGGATCGTAGTGATGCGGTGTTGCGGGCGAATGCGCTGGCCCGTGCTGCCGCATTGGCCAGTATTGATCGGGTTCGAACCAAGGTGGAGACAGTCACTTTCGAGTCCGAGCATGCGTTGGACAACCAACCGTTGCGGAACACGGCTGCTGAGAAAAGCCGGGTGAAACAGTTCGGTGCATCTGTTGGTTCGTCTCAGGCTTCATTGGTTGCTGGATCTCGGCGCCTTCTTATCATTCAGGAGGCGGACCCGTTGAACGTTGATGATCTGCCGATGCTTCCTATTGTGTTGGCCAGTGGTATCGGTGGTGCATTGCTGGGGACGGCATTGGTGTTGCTGATCGGGCCGCGTCGTGGCCGAGTGAAGGGGCTGGGTTCGTTGTCGATGCTGTTCCCGGACGGGCAGGTCCTTGGTTTGGATTCGGTCCGGGATGTCGTAGCGTCCGGCCTTAGTACACAAGACCTCATCGGTGTATGCCCTGTGGGGGTTGACGACGAGGCGTTGGACAAGGTTGGGGAGCAGATCGGTAAGGCTGTCGAACCTTCCGGTCGTGGTTTGAGAGTCAGTGATGACCATCATCTGCTGGGTCGTGGCCCTGGGGACGGAATGCGTGCGGTCGAGGTTGTTCAGTTACCCGCGTTGCGGCCCGTGGTCAAACGCGCAATGGCTGATCCTAATGCTGTGTCATTGTTGGTTGTCGAACCCGGCACGACCAGGATCAAGGATATTGACCGGTTGGCGGATGGGTTGACTGGTGATGCGTTCGTTGTCGTGGTCTGACCCTGTTCGCTGGGCCACTGTCCTGTTGTTGGCTGTGGTCCTTCTGCAACGTTTCAGTGTCCCCGGAATGCCGGTCAGTATCCTGCTTCCGGTGGTGCTGTTGTGGGCCTTGGCAGGTTTCTGCCTTGGCGTGTTGGAGTTCGATTCGTGGCGCACTGTCGGCTGGTTGCTGGCACCGGGTGGCACCGCATTGGTGTTCGTTCCGCAGATGCTTTGGGTGAGCACCCCGTCTGTCAGTTACACGTCCTGGGCGCTGATTGCGGCTACCTGGTTGCCAGCGACTCTCAGGTTTGTTGACCGGTCGTCGGAAACGTTCGGGAGGGCTCTGGACGCACTGGTGAGAGTGAGCACCTGGCTGGCTGTGGTGAGCATTCTGTTCATTGTCGTGCAGTTCGCCGGATGGCAGTATCGTGACGTGTTCGCCGATGTGGTTCCTGAGTGGTTGCAATTGCAGGGCTATGTGGGTACTTACGGTGTGACCTGGGATTCTGCGATCATGAAGTCGAACGCCTGGGTTTGCCTTGAGCCGTCTTTTGTGTCTGTCCAGTTGGGTGCTGGTGTGGTTGCTGCGATGGTTCGTGGGGTGTCGATTCGTCGCATGATGATCCTAGTGTCCGGTTTGGTCAGTGCGGTGAGCGGTAGCGGCTTTGCGATTGTGGCTGTGGGTGCTGTAGCCCTTTTCTTCTCAGGGCATCGTAAGAATCTGTTGCCGTATGTCCTGCCCATGGTTGGGGTAATCTGCCTGAGTGCGGCCACCCCGATGGGGCAGAGCATCTTGTCGAGATTGACCGAATTCAACGATGCAGAAAGTTCCACTTCGGCGAGAGCACTTGAGCCGTACCGCATTTTGTTGCCGGATTGGGCAGCCGACAAGGCCGCTGTTCTGATGGGTATGGGTGCTGGTTCTTCACAACGGGTGGTGGATGCCAGTGGTTTCGACGGCTTGCTTGTGCCAACCGGGTTGAAGATCACTTACGATTACGGTTTGCTGGGTGGTGCGTTGTTGGCCGGATTCTTGATGTTGTGCTATGTCCGGGTTCCGTCTCATGTGATTACGGTAAGTTTGGTGTTGTCCATGTGGACTTTGCAACCCGGTTTGACAGCCACCCCGTTTGTTATCATTGTCTTGATCGTAGGAACTTGGTGGGCACCACGCACCATGCCTGAGGTCATTGTCCCGGAGAGCCTGTTCCGTGACCGTAAGCCTATCTTGAGACGCACAAACAATTATCGTGGACGTCACTCGGCAACGCGGGGTTGACCTATGGGACCGTAGTTGAAAGTTACACAACATCCAAACAAGGGGCGGGAACAGAAGTGGACAAGAAGAGCGTCGCGGCGGTGACAGTCGCCAGCATTGTGGCGACAGGTGGTATTGCTTTCGCTGAGGGCCTGTCCGGTCCGAATGCCGCACACCCTCAGGTGCTGCGCGCCGCTGTGGATACTGAAAAGCAGCATGCTTATAGCTCCACCATGAGCGGTTACTTCTTCGGTGGTGCTCCGGTGGCTGCGCCTGAACCTGCACCTACTGTTGACCCTACGGAAACGCCGGACCCGATTGACCCTGACAATGAGAATGTCGGACCCTGGAAGAACTACGTGTCGGTGGGCCGTCTGGCCCGGCCGTATCGTGCCCGCGACCTGGGCTATGACAAGCGGGTCCATTTCAACTTCAACCTGAAGATGGAGAACGGCACCGACTTCTACTACGGGGTCTACTGCAACGGTCAGCGTTACCTTGCCAGTGCCAAGGACCTGACTTCCTATAATGGTAAGCAGAACACTTGGGCACCGAAGCCGCCGATGGAGTTCGACTTCTTCACCCCTATCCCTGACGCCGGGCACAATTACTTGATGATGATGTCTGGTAATTTCGACCCGGAAACGTGCCGTCCGGTGGTAGTGGTGGACGGGTACGAGTACTTCGAGGACACGCCCCTGGTTGCTCATGAGACCAGTGAGCCTGACAGCCCGTCCACTGGTGAGGTCGAGGCTGAGCCTGTCGATGAGACCAGTGATGACGAGGCCACTGAGCCCGGTGAAGACGGTAACCAGGGTGGTGGTCCTGAAGAAGGTGGCGATGATGAGACCACTGAGCCTGGTGACGGTGGTGACTCTGCCACTCCTCAGCCGCCGATGGTTCCCGGCTTCACGGAAATGAATATCGTCATGGATGTTCAGGAGGATTACCGGGCCTGGGAGGGTGAGATTAACCTCCCCGTGGGCACCACATACATGTACGGCTTCCAGTGTGACGGTCGTATCTATGAGGATGCGGTTCCGTACCATGTTTACTCAAGCCGCACCGAGTGGTATCATGCTGCATTGTCCACTGGTGACAACTGTGCCCCCTACGTGAGGGTGCTCTGATAACTTTCTGTCCCTTCCCTTCTAGGAATGCCCGCCGTTCCCTTGCGGCGGGCATTCCGCTTGTTATTTGAGGTCGTCCAGTATCAGATCGTCCACCGGGAACGGGTCGGCAGGCAATGCGCTGTATCGCCAAAGGCGTTGCTCCCATTGTCTGACGGCTTCCGGGGAAACCATGTCTCCGAAGTCTCGAAGGTTCGACTGTACTCGTTCCCATTCTTCATCGGTGAACTTTCGTCCGTAGTCGTGCTCAAGTTGTTTCCTGCCACGGAATGCAATCGCGATTCCGGCATGGAAAGCGACCGCCATGAGCGCTTGAGTGGGTCCGCCAGCACGTTGGATGAGTTCTTGGCTTATTTCTCGAAGATCGAGATCTAGGTGCGGGTCGTCGTTTTCCGGTCGCAACATGTATTCAATGTTAACCCGAGCGTTACCGTAAACAAAGGTGTATCTTGTAACTGGTTCCGAACAAGTTTGCCAAGATATTATTGAAAGGTGAATAAGCGTATCTTTGGGGCACTGTTCGTGGCTGCGGCTTGGGGTCACTTGTTTTACCCGGCGGTAGTGGGTGCGGCGAGCAGATTCGGAACTACTGTTCCTTTGCGGCGATTTCCGTCACCGGAATGTGTTCCTGACTATTCCGTTGTCATCCCGGCGTATCTGGAGCATTCCACCATTGGTGAATGTGTTCGCATGTGGTGGGATAATGGTGCGTCTGAGGTTGTGGTTGTTGTGGATGATGATCCGTTGACTGCTCAGGCCGCAGCGGATGTGGGTGCGACGGTGGATTTCAGTGACTGGCGTGGTGGTAAGCATGCGGCGTTGAATCGTGCTGTGCCGAAGGTGAAGCATTCTGTTGTGTTGTTGGCGGACACGAACACTCGCATGGGTGAGGCCAGTGCTGCGAGGCTGGTCGATCATGTGGCTGAAGGAAGGGCTGATGTTGTCGGTGGGGTGAAGGTGGAGAATGGGGAGTCGGAATCCAGGTATTGGCGTTTCGACAACTGGCTGAAAGAGTGCGAAGAACGCCTAGGTGGTTGCCCGTTGCTGGTTGGGGAAGCCATTTGTATGCGGCGTGAGACTTGGGAGCCGATACCGGATCATGCCGCGTCGGATGATCTTCATTTGACTGGTCGGAGTATCACCAGGGGTTTGAGGGTTCGGGTTGATACTTCGGTGCGGGCTCATGAGAACAGTACCGAGGCGAAGGGGCAGCATCGTCGCCGGTATCAATTGGTGTCGATGGTGATGCATCAGGTGGTGGCCGATCCTCACAATTTGCTGGGTCTTGATCGTGGGCATTTGATTTTGGCCGGTCACAAGTTGTTTCGGGTGATGGTTGCGCCGGCGGCTCAGGTTGCACTACTGGGGCATCCGCTGGGCTGGTTGCAGCTGCCGCCGGTGTTGGATTATGTTCACAGCGCCCGTACCGGCCGAGAGCTACACGGTATGCGCGGCTTGGCGGCACAGTCAGTGGGGATGCCGGTGGTGGTGTGGGTTCATGCGTTGTGGGATTTGCGGAACCGGCACACGCGGTCTTGGAAGAAGGTGGCTCGTTGAGTTGGGTGCTGGTCGCTGAGGAACCGTTCTTCCCGGCCACGTCTGGTGGGCGGGTTGAGCAGGCGGGCATGTGGGAGCACATGAAGGACCGGGCTTGTGCTCTAGTTCTGCCGATCAAGGATCCGCCGACCATGACGGAGATGAAAGCTTACGCGCCTTTGGTTCCGATTCTGGTTCCGCGTCAGGGTCCGCTGCGTTCCGGTCTGGGTTTGCGACCGTTCATTACTCATAGCCGTGTGGGGGATTTGCGGGAGGTGAAACGGTGGCGTAGCAGTCTTGGTGGGGCGACCGGTGTGGTGTCTTTGAGTTACAAGAGTTGGGAGCTATCAGCCCGTATAGCGAAAATGCTAGACCTGCCTGTGGTGGTACGACCATACAACATCGAGTCGAAGTACACCCAGACCTTGGCCGAGGAGTTCACGGGTTTGAAACGCTTGGCCGTGTTGGGTGAGTCTGCCCGAATCTGGGCGGATGAGCGACGCATGGGCTCACACAAGCGCGTTCGTCACGTTCTGGACATCTCGGCCACAGATGCGCAAACAAGAGCAGAGCACTGCTCCGTTCCGGTCTCTTTCGCCGCACCTTTTGCCGGTGCTCTGCGTAGCGCCGAACCTGTTTGGTCACCGGATGCGCGTCACGTCGTCTTCATCGGCTCTTTGGACGTTCGCACGAACGTTGACGCGCTCAGCTGGTTCATTCGGGAGGCTTGGCGACCGGCGGAATTGCCCGAGGACACGAAGCTGCTGGTGGTGGGTAGAAACCCTGGCGAAGAGGTTCGTCGTATCGTCGCGGGTGCGGAGCGAACCGAATTGCATTCGAACGTCCCCGATCCTGGAGTGCTCTTGAGGCAAGCAAGGGTCGCTGTCAACCCGAGGGTGAGCGGCAGCGGCTCAAATATCAAACTGATCGACTATTTGGCCGCCGGGGTACCGGTCGTGACCACCAGGGCCGGGGCTGACGGCATTCAAGCAGGCAGTGACGCTGTTCTTGCGGCCGATACTCCGAACGAGTTTGCTGCGGCAGTGCAATTGTTACTCACTGATGCCCGTTCCGCCGCATGGTATTCAGAGGGAGGACTGCGATTGTTGGATCGCATGAATAAACGCTCTGATACCATGAACAAAATTGAGAGGGCATTCACAAATGAAGGCGGAAACTGAACGGGTATTTTGGAACCTCACAGACCAAGCCTTTTCCAGTTTTTCCGCAGCTGCTCTTGTATTTCTGGTGGCCCGCGAAGTAAGCGCTGAAACTTTCGGTGTTTTCTCGATGGGTTTCGCCATTTACGTTTTCATGCACGGAATGAACAAGGTATTACTGAGTATTCCGTACATAATCGCCACTTCCGGGAAAGACGGTTTACACGAAGGGCGTCAAGTGGCGTGGCTGACCATTCTTTTCGGTCTTTCCGGGACACTCGTTCTCTTTCTTGTTGGGCTCTGGTTACGCAACGATTACACCCTGGTCCTTTGGGCTTTCGGTGCCGGTATGCCGGTGTTGATGCTTCAGGATTTTTGGAGAATGGTGCTCATTTCGAAGTCCCGTCCTGATTCCGCTGCTGCTAATGATATTCTCTGGTTCCTGAGTGCCACGGCTGCTCTTGTGTATTCGATCATGTCGGGTATGACTGAGCCGTGGCAAATGATTTCTGCTTGGCTTGTCGGTCCCACATTGGGTGTGCTTCTGGGTTTGAAACAGACTCGAATGATACCGATCATTGCGGGATCTTGGGTTTTCTTGCGGAATACTTGGTGGGTCAGTAAATGGATTTTCGGTGAGACCAGCATGTTCCTGGTTTCGCAACAGTTGATGTGGATTCTTGTTCCGGCCGCTGTGGGGCCGATGCGTGGCGGAATGTCCTTGCTTGGGCCGCTCAATTCGATGTCGCTGGCAACGAACAATTGGTTGTTGTCGGAACTGTGCCGAGATGGGCGACCGGAACCACACAGGGCACGGAAACTGGTTCGGCGTACAGCCGTGGCGTTGGCAGTGTTGAGTGTGGGATGGGGTTCCGTGTTGCTGGTGATGCCGGATTCGTGGGGCCGGATCTTCCTGGGAGACACATGGTCCGTGGCCAAAACAACGGTTTTAGGGATCATGGTTTGGTTCGTTGCTCAGGCCGCGTCCAACCCACCTCACCAGATTATACGTTCCCATGAGAACACTCGGCCAGGATTCGTTGTTCATCTGTGGTTCTGTCCGATCATGATCGGATTCGCGGTGATCGGGAATCACTTGGCTGGCCCGGCAGGTGCAGCCATGGGCTATGGATTGTCAGCAACCGTGTTTGCTCCAGTATGGTGGTGGCTGGGCATGCACCGAACTTTGAAAGGCAACAATGACGAAGCAGACACGGAACAGGGCTCTCTGGAACCTGGCAGACCAAGGACTGTCTAGTCTTTCCAATGCGGCACTGGCTATCGTCATTGCTCGGGCTGTATCTCCTGGTAAGTTCGGGGAGTTCGCTGTTGTCTTTGCTCTGTACGGGTTCTTGCTCGGGTTGGCGAAGTCACTCATCGGCACTCCTTATGTTCTGGCCACTTCCGGTGGTGACGGTGTGCGAGAAGGTCGCTGGTCGGTGTGGTTGACTTGCTTGCTGGGGTGGGTTCTCATGGTTCTTATCGGTGGCACTGGTTTGCTGGTTGGTGGCAGCCTGGGCGCGGTTCTGGTGGTTTTCGGTGCTGGTATGCCTGTGTTGCTGTTGCAGGATTTTTGGCGGACAGTGCTGATCGCTCGTGGGCGGCCCGCCGGCGCAGCTTTGAACGGTGCAGTGTGGATCTTAGTGGCTGTCGCCGGTTTCTGGTGTTGCCACCGGATGAATTGGGATGGTTCATGGCATCTGTCGGCAGCATGGGTGACTGGTGGTGGTGTCGGTGCGTTGTTCGGGTTGTGGCAACTGGGTCTCACCCCTGAACGCGCTGGTGCGTGGTCAATGGTTCGCCGCGACTGGGGCGTCACAAAGTGGTTGAGCCGTGAGTACATGGCTGTTCTGGGTGCCCAACAGGCTATGTGGTTCTTGATCCCGTTGGTGGCTGGCGCGGCAGCTGTCGGTGCGGTTCGTGGTGGGCTCACCTTGTTGGGTCCGCTGGGAACATTGTCCATGGCGGCGAACACGTTCCTGTTGACTGAGCTTGTCCGTGACGGCACCCCGAAAGTTGAGTATGCCCGTCGCACAGCCATGACGATCATGGGTGCGTTGTGTCTGCTGTGCACCGTGTGGGGGCTGTTCATCGGAATGATCATGCCGAATGACTGGGGTGTAGCCCTGTTGGGAGACACTTGGGCCACCGCAAACGGCACGATCATTCCGTTGACACTGTTCTTTGTGGCCTTGTGTGCGGGCAACGGGCCACTGGTGGTGATGAGGGCTTTCGAAGAAACCAAGCGAACTTTCCGGGTGAGTGTCGCATTCGGTCTGGCCACCATCGTGTTCTCAGTCGCGGGAGCGATTTGGGGTGCCGGGGAGGGTGCAGCATGGGGTCGCGGGTTGAGCGCACTGGTGTTCGTTCCCGTGTGGCTGTTAGTCCTTTCGGGGAGCCTTCGTGGCCGTGAATGACCGGCGTGGTATAGCCTGTTGTGCGGATCATCGACTTGTTCAGCGGAGGAGGCGGCCTTAGTGAAGGTGTTCGCCAGGCCGTACCCGCGTCCAAGGTGGTTGCAGCGGTCGAACTTGATCCGGAAGCGGCACACACTTACAGACTGAATCATGAGCCTGAATACCAGCACGTCGGAGACGTCTGGGATTGGGTGAATCAGGGTCGTGTACCGAAAGCGGATTTGGTGATCGGTGGTCCGCCTTGTCAAGGTTTCTCCAAATTGGGTAAGCAAGATCCTTCCGATCCTAGGAATCTTCTTTGGCAGGCAATGGTGAAGGTGGCACGCCTGTCCGGCGCGCACTATATGGTTATGGAGAATGTTCCGCAATTACAGAACAGTGATCAATGGTTATCATTGTTGGCTGCGCTGTATGACGACGGCTGGTCTGTTTCCTACGGGGTGTTGAACGCGGCCGATTACAATGCGGCCACGACCAGGAAGCGACTCATTCTGATCGCCAGCAAGAACGGCGTGGTATCACTGCCGGGTGCCAGCAGGAGCAGGCGGACGGTCGCAGACACTATCGGTGACCTGGCGGATATTCGTACTGTTGATTCCCGTCCGGGGCCAGGGGTTCACCGAGTGCAGGACTGGCATTATGCTCCTAGACCGACCAGGTTGGCATTGGAACGAATGATCGCCACCCCACCGGAGGGTAACCGGTCCGATCTGCCGGACAGGCTGCTTCCCGCATGCTTACGTGGCCACAACGGGCATTGGGACACTTTGGGTCGGATGCGTTGGAACGAACTAGCACCGACTCTGCGTACGGAATTTCAGAATCCGACCAAGGGCCGTTTCACCCATCCGGTGCAGAACAGAGTGATCACAGTTTGGGAGGGTGCACGGATTCAGGGATTCCCTGACCATTATCTTTGGGTAGGTAATAGGGCCGCTGTGATCCGGCAGATAGGGAACAGTGTGCCTATTCCTTTGGCGTATGCCGTTGGGGTCGCCGTGGGTAAGCATGCTGGGTTCGAGGTTGAGAAGTGGCCGCAGCCACGGGTAGCCTGAAAGGGTGCCTTTCACATTCCCACACACATTGCTTAATCGTTTAACCCCGTGGCTTTGGGCGGCAGCGGTGGTCGCGGCCGGGGTTCGTGTGTGGTTGGCGTGGTCGAACCGGATCGGGCTGCACACCCCTTGGACCGATGAGCCGCACGGCCGGATGGTGGACTTCCGGGATCTGGTTGTGCTACCTGGCCGATACCTGTGGTCGTACGGGAACCCTTACGACGTGGGAGAGTACCTGGCTGCCAATTCTCAAGCTCAAGAGTTTCCGGCATACGCGCCCGCATGGTTGACCGTGTTTTCACCCATCGGCCTGCTACCGTACCCGGTCGCGGTCACGGTTTGGCTGTTCCTGATGGTGATCGTGGCTGCGGGTTTGTGCTACGGTCTGGTGCGCTGGGCACAACCACAATGGCCGTGGTTGGCGCCTGTACTGTTCGGGTGGGGTCAGGTTTGGTACCCGCTGCGCTCCGTGCAGGAATCCGGTGCGTCTCTGCTTGCTGTTGCCGGTGTGGCTCTGGCCGTGGTCGCGGCCATGAACGACCGATGGCGGTGGTGCGCCGTGGGGGTTGCGGTGGCGATGCTGAAACTTCAGTTCGGGCTTCCCTTGTTGGTCCTGTTGGTGGCTTATCGTGCCTGGCGCTCCGTGGCTGCGGGTCTCACCCTGATAGGTATTGCTTCTTTGCCTACTGTTTTCGCCTGCGCTGCGGCTGCTGGCGGCTTCACTGGCTGGCTTTCCACGGTGCTGGGTGGCATTACACACTCCAGTAGTCCTGACGCCCCTACGGGGCTCCTGTCACCTTTTTCACAACGGGTTGACCTTGTTGGCTTGGCGGTCCGGCTGGGCGCCCCTGTGCCGTCCACGATAGTGGAACTGAGTGTGACCGCGTTGATGCTCGGCTTGGGCTATTGGATGGTGCGTCGCAAACCAGATTCACTGCCCGTTGTTGCGGGTACCGTGCCGCTCCTGGTGCTGGTGCACATGCCGTACGACGGAACGCTACTCCTGCTGGCAGGTGTGTGGGCGCTCCGGTCTTGGGCGGCGGCGGTGTGGGCACCGATCCTGCATGTTCACCGGTGCACGAGTTGGGTGGGACTGTCCGACCTGGCTGCTCAAACCGTGGACGTGATAATCATTGCAGTTGTGATTATCTTGACTGTTCTCACCTCTTCAAGTGCCGGTGAGCAAAGATTCCGGAAAGGCTGAACGCCAATTCGTGGAAATCGGAGGCGGCCCGTCAATGAAAGTGTGCCGAAGAACTCTTGCAGCACCTGATTCGACCCAATAAGATGTTTTCACTGTTACATGCATGACACCTTCTGGTTGATATCCTTCGCCACTGTATTCATCAAGCAGAAAATATCTCACCCCATAAATCCGTTCCATATCCAGCGAAATCCAGGTTCTTTCCAGCCTGCAAGCCAGGATATGACCTTCGTACTCAGGGATGAATACAATTTCATTGTAGCGAACCGGCAAAGACGAAAATGAAGGGTCCGTTCTTTCCTTTTCGACTTCTTTGAACTCTCTGGCGAATAGTGGATGCTCGGACTCGTAATTTTTCTCGGGATCAAAAGAACGCAAACTACTTGTTTTTCTTTCATAAGTTTCCGGGTCTTCATCTCGAAGTCTTTCACAAAGGATCTTGTATCTTACCGATGCGGGTATCTCGTCACCGATAGAGCTACGCTCTTCGTTGCTGAATTGCACTGAATCTATCACCGGAACTCCTTACACTGAGCGGCTAAGGTCAGCCTACCAGAGTGCCAACATCGAAGACAATTCACCCATAACGCTCATTGTTGCTATGTGGTGAAGGTCAACGATGCAAGACTTCTCTCAGAGTCAATTCAGGAAAGACATCTTTCCAATCCAAATACGCGAACGGTCCGTCATCTTCATGAAGCAGTTGTTTTTCGACCGTTCGATCCGAATCTCTAAGTGTGATTCTGCGCACTGTGCGATATCCGTGCGGGTGATCTTTACAACAAGTATCTGTTGAAGGTTCGACTGTGATCAAAGCCTCCCCTTCAATAATGATGTTCTCGTGTGGTGTTGCCCATTGCCTTTTCTGCCTCCAACAAAGTTGGGCTTCGATTCGGTGTGATATCTCTTCTGAGTGGTCGGAAACGACAGGGAGAGAAGACCAGTTCGGGTTGGTTCTTTCACTTTCGACACGTTCGAAATCCACCCGAAAAATCGGGCTCCCCGAATCGAGATCATTTTGACACTCATCCAAAGATAGTGGCCTATCGTTCCACCTTTGCTGGAAGTCGAATGGGCGTTCTCTTTGGATGCGTTCCAGAAGTAGGTGATATCGGACCACTTCCGGAATTCGGTCACCGATCCTTTCCACCAAGAGCCTCCCTAAAAATACTCAGGGTACACGCCTCTCCACGGGTCTGATTGTTGAGCCACGGCATCTTGTGCGACCTCTTCGATGCTGTGGTAGCGCTGTTCCCCGTTGTCCACGATCTCTTCTTGCAGCTGACCGTCAACATAGAAATTGGTTGTGGTTTTAATATCGTACTCAAGATCCCGTGCTGGCAGTACCCGGTACGTGACGGGTTTCCCGTCACGAATCGGAACCACTTCGATGCTGCGTTGAGCCATAATGCGATGGCCGTCCGGGGTCAGCCAGGATCGCTCATACCAGCGATTCCCGACACCTTCGACATTGGCCGGGTATCCGCCGTGAGAGTCTTTGTAGACTGGCAGGCTGGAGTGGGCAAGGTCACAGCGTTCTTTTTCGTAGTTGTCGAACTCACGTCGGAACCGTAGCTCACCGGTCCGCAAGTCGTCGCGGGCGGCGGTGCGGACCGCAGCGTGAAAGGCTGCGGGTCCGATCTCTTTGGGGATTCCGTACCTGGCGCTGGCCGTTTCGGATCCGGTGCGGTAGATAGCAGCCACGTAACGGTTTTCTTCCGAGATGGTGTCACCGGGGCGTCGATCTACAAGATCCAACGCAAATTGTTCATCATGCTCTGTCTTGGTGAACCTGCCGTTTGGTGCGCGTCTTACTTTGTTCTCATCGAACGGCTTCCTCATCATAGATTCTCCGGATACACGCCACGCCATGGATCCCTCGCCATACTCTCCATCTTGGCTTCGGATTCTTCGAAACTCTTGCAACTGACAATTGTTTCCTCATGACCGAAAGGCTCACCGTCTCTCAGGAACTTGGTAGAGACTTCAACATGGTAATCGTATTGGGAATCCCTCCAAGGATCGACTTTTTCATAGACTCTTTTGCCTTCATCCGATGGATCTGTGGCGACAATTTGGTAGTTCCGGTAGCAAAGGATTTCATGATCACCAGTGGTTTCCCAGGCACGAACCCTGTGCTTCCCACCAGTGCCAATCGTGTTTCGACCGATTATCTTGGCATGGAAGTCTAGGTTTACCGGCAGATCGGAATAGACAGGGTTTTCGCGTTCTTCTTCGTAACGTTCGAAGTCATTGTTGAACGGGCGATGGGGACCATCATAGTATGCTTCCTTGACCAGATCTGTAAGCTCCGGGGTCCACTCTGGGTTTTCAGGATCAGGCAAACCGAAGAATCGATTGACATCCTCCGGAAAATCTTGACAAATGCGCTTCACTGCCGCGACATACCGGTCCGGTCCATCCGGCACCTTTTCACTGGTGTCGTTGAGATCAGACAACTCAGGCTCTGTTCGAGGACGCCGCCCGAACTTTCCATCCCTCTGACGATAACGCTCCAGATCCTGGTCCCGCATGGCTCCTCCTTGTTGGCTTCCAGTTACTCCTTACGTGCGGGAATATCCTCTGGTCTCTCGAACCGCCAACGGTTATCCCACTCTTGGTTCATCGCGGTTACTGCTTCGTCGAAGTGACGAACATTGCCTCTGATTACGAAGTACTCCCCGCTGAACTCCTTGTCCGGTTCATTGTAAGGATTGTCGGGGTCAGTGTTCGTGTAATAGGTGTAAGCGACACCGACTTTGTAGCAGGGTGCCCGGCTGTTCCTGTTGTACGGGTTTACCCACTTGTGTTGTGGTATCTGCCGTTCTTCCTGGTCGAAGGCGGCAATGCGATATTGCAGCTTCACTTCTCGTTCTGTGCCGTCCGGCATGGCGAACCTTCGAGTGGCATGCTTGACCGGGTGGCCGTTGACGTTGCCGGGCAGGTCGAACTCAGGGCCATCCGAATATGGGAGGCTTGAGCATGTCTCAGCGATGGAATGACGGTTGGCTTCTGACACTCTGTATTCGTCGTCAAACACAGGGTTGCCGCTTCGGTAGTCGTCCTCCACCAGTTGCTGAAACTTCTGATCCCAAACAGCCGGAACCTCTACTCCTCGCTCTTCGTAACGTCGGCGCACCAATTCTTCATTCTGGTTACGAAGGTTGCGCACCGTGTATGAGTATCGCCTCTCCGGTGGCACAGCATCGCCGATGGTCATGTCGATATTCTCGGGAGCCGGTGGTGGATCGGTGATCACGTCCGAGGGCGGCTCAAAACGATTCGTCGGGGCGAATTGACCGCCTTGTGAGGTTCCTGTGCTTTTCCTGGGCTGGAACTTGTTAAACATGAGGCCATTCTAGCGCCAGTATTCAACCTACGGAATAGCCTGACCGGTACTTCAGTGGTACTTTGTGCAGGCTGGGGTTTCAGCGGGAGACCTGCTCGGCAGCCGCAATCAGAAAACGGCCCAACTCGACCGCTTCTTCAGCTGACAACGTGTGCCCGGCCTTGTTTCCCCGGTCATTGATTCCGATGGTGATGTCTTCACCGACCACGGAAGCCAGTCCAGGGCTGCCGACTACATCACGCCAACGATGCAGCAGTTTGTTGTTCACGACTCCTCCTTCACGTTCGAATATGTAAACCACGGTTCGGTTGTTCAACCCCACGCATGCTTGGCGTCACGCGGAGCAGCGGCATGCCCCGGTCAGCGGGTTGACGAACCCTCCACAAGATTCACATTTTACCATCTGGGTGACGGTGACGTCACCACCCGCAGCCATGTCGGCACGTTCTTCTTCCTTTTCGCGGCGAGTCTTTCCACCACCCGCAGCCAGGTTACGAACAGCATTCGCTTTCTCGAAACCAGTGCCCAACTCCCCGCTATGCATGGCCATGCCTACGGTGTCACCCATCTCGGCCGCCACCTGGGCAGCAGGCTTGCCGGATGGGGCTCGCTCACCTTTGGATGTAGAACGAGCGGGAACCTGCTCCATGCTGTCTTGCAAAGACGGCGTGTATTTGGCGATCTGCTTCGCGGTTGGTGCTGGATTCTTGGAATGGGTCACCCCAAGGCTTTCCAGCCACGTCTCATACTCACCGACACTGGCGTAAAAAGATTTGAATACAGTCGGAGCTTGTCCTTCCGGCTCTGCCACCCCTGTGCCTTTGGCCGCATCCTCATCAGCAATTACATGACCGGGTACTCGGGGGCTGCCGTCAGCATCCATGAGCACCAGCCGCCGGTTGTTGTCTGTTGCCTTCGGGCCGAGAATGATTTTGTGATGCAGGTTGGTTCGCAGAGACGGATCGATGCCGGTGTTTACACTGGCTACCTGGGAAGAGATGAACAACGAAACGCCTACGAAACGTAGTTCGGCTGCGATTCGCTTGATGTATTTCTTCAACACCTGCTTTTGCAGGTTGATATCCTGTGCCTCCAAGCGCAACGGATGATCCTTCGGGAGCCCTTTCGGTTCTTCTTCCGGAAAGAACAAGCCTGTCAACTCGTCTGCTACTACAAGGATGGGTCGGAAGGATTCGCTGTAAGAGTCCGGCAATTCGGTCCATTTCGTGACACCGTGTTTCTTCAGAATGTCTGCCCGACGAGACCCCTCTTCCATGACCATCGCTAGAGCTGCAACAGCACCGGCAAGGGAATCACATCCCCATCCGCCTTCCCGGACGTATTTCTTGCACCACTGAAAGTCAACCGACTTGGAAGGCAGATCCACTATAACCAGTTCTGCGCCACGGGCCAGCATTCCCGCCAAATAGGCGTTGATGGTGACAGACTTACCGGATCCCGATGTTCCGACAAGCTGACTATGCGCGCCGACAAGCATGTCAAGATAGAACAGGTCACCCTTCTTCTGACCCGGCTTCGGCAACTTCATCCCAATAGGAACACGAGACCAATCATTGCCGTGCAAGGAAAACTTGGGCAGCTTCGCCTTGAAGGGGTAGGGAATGCTACCGGGGAATGTGGGTGGGTCGCTCGGGATGATGGCACCGCGTAGAGTGCGGGCGTCGATCCGGTGGTACCAGCCGGGGGTTCCGACGATCTCTTCGGCCACTTCGGTAAGCTTTTCGTCGTGCTTGCTCGGTGTGTACCGATTGGGCAATTGGAGGTCGAAACCTCCACCACGGCGTGCCACCACCATCACTTCCCACGGTTGCACACCGAGCACGTTAGCGATAGCGCCACGGCAACGCACCTCGTCGTCGGTCATCTGCAACATGATCGCCTTGCCCAGGAACGGGTCGAACCTGGCCAGGTAGTAGCCAGGGTGCTGGTTCTCATAAATGGCGGCGGCACGCGGTCCGTCACCAGGCTTGCGCAGTTTCTCCCCAAGCCGCACTTCGATAGCGCGGGCACCGTTCGAGTCCACCTCCTCGACCTCAGTCATGGTGGACTGGAAAGACACAAATGCGACACCTTCGCGCAAAGAGATGGCATTGACCTGCGCCTCCGGTCCGTACACTTCTTTCACCTTGGCGATCAGTGCGGCACCGTTGCGCTTAGGGTCGAAACCAGCGGGCAACTTGACCTTGACTTGTTCCCGTGTCACACCATTGAACATGCGTCAGCGAACCGCTTGCACGACCATCGAAGGTTGTGGTACAGACCATTGTGGAAGGATTTGACAAGGACGAAATGGCGGATGCCCTGCATCATTTGATCCGTATGCTGTCACCCGCGTTGGACGCCGAAGTGAATAACGGCCAGGGTTACGATGATCTGGCCGAATATCTTATTCTTATGCTTGAAGGACCAAAACAGGAGCTTTAATTCTGCCCGTTCAATAGCTTTAGAGATTCTAGGGTTCCCTGTTTCCAGCCGTCCATTCTGGGACCTATAGTAGACATTCCTTTTGAGTTTTCTACGACATTTCTGAGCGCTGCATAATCCATTCCGTCAGTCAATTCTCTCGGGGATTCTCGATAATCGTCGTTCAGCATTCGCTCGAAGACGTGATCTTCCTGTCGCAAATGCCCCACCGTGTTGCACAGTGCTGCGGCTCGGGCCAGTTCGAAATCTCTTCGGTCGGTGAAGCGAGGTTGTCGTCGGGCTTGTTCTAGTGCTGAATCGGCCCGTAGGGTAAGCTCTACAGCTAGTCTTTGTCGATCTGCTGGTTGTAGCACACCCAGTCCGATATCAGCGGGTGGCTCTTTGCGGTCTCTTGCGAAGCGTCCCTTCCGGTCTCTTTTCGGATTGAGCCTACCAGTGACGCCCATCGTACCCATGCTGATTTTCCCAGTCGTTATGGTATCCGTTCCGTCGTCCACGCGACGGGCCGTCCGGACGGAAACCGTCAGCGAGCATGCTGAGCAGGAAGAACAATCCGACTACCGCTCCGACCGCATTCAAATGGTTGCCGCGTAGGCTTTCGAATTGGCTGGCGACTACCAACATGGTGATCGTGAACAGGATGATGGTCAGTCCGATACGGCCGATGAACTTGAAACTGATTGAACCGACTAAGACCATGAATAAGCCGACCAGGATGGCCAGGCCAGCTTGCCACCAATAGTTGAGAGCCATTTCTTTGATGGGCTCTATCTCCATTGGCTCACCTCCAGTAAGCTACTCACTCCCAAGCGAGCGATTCGCCGAACGGGTCGGTGGAGTCTTTCGGCAATTCTTCTGATGCAAAAGCTTCTGCCAGCTCTTCGACCCGACTATTGTAGCGGGCGTAGATAGCTTTCATGTCTTCCTGCATCGCTTCCAGCAAAACATTCGCGCCTTCGGTGTCCCCTGTCCACTGATCGTAGATGCGGTCCCACTTGGCGCTCATGGCGGGAAGGTCCGGTTCTTCGTGCATCGCTTCTGCCACGATGCTGGCCCACATGCTGGCGAACTGGACCCGTTCGGATGCGGGCACTTCGGATTCGATGACCGCACCAAGACCTTGTTCTGCTGCGGCGCTGACGCAGAGCCATGCAGCTGCCTGTAGGTCGTCGCGGGCGCTGCTCACCACGTCTAGCATAAGGTGAGGGTCGTCTTCGACAGTGAAGTCTTTTTCCAGGTTGATGTTGTCGAGAACGTCGTCTTGTGCCCCGTCGAGCCATTCTTGGATTCGTTCCAGGTCGTTCGGGTTCTCGATATCGATGCCGTGAACGGATAGGATGTCGGACCAGCCTCCGGTTTCGGGGTTGTACAAACCGGCGTTGGTCAATTCCAGGCAGACTCGGGCGGTCCAATCGTCCAGGTCTTCTCGGCTGCGGTTGCCGTTCGAGTCAACGAAAACGTACCGGCCGGCAACTCGGTCCGGAAGCCAGAACAGTGGGTGCCACATCACTTCGGGCTTGATGCCTGCCCAGCGGTTCCTGCCGAGGGGCCACTCGGCTGGGTAGCGGGGGATCGGAAGGGAGGCGAAGTAGCTCCAGGCCACCTCGTCGGGTTCTAGCCCGGTCTCGTCAAGAAACTCGGCCATGATGCCGCTCATTTGGTCAGGGTCGCGCGGGCCGATCAAAGATTCTCCCGGCTCCATGAGGAAGTAGCGGCTTTCCATGAAAGACTCCTATGAGTGTGGCTTACATCTTAGTCCATGCGGCAGGTTGCTTCACCCTGACTGGTTAGGCCACCCTTAGTAGATTTCCTTGATTCTATACCTCTTTCACAATCTGGTCGCACAGGTCGCTTCGGTGCTCAAACCACTCGGATCGGACATCGGCTACGATGTGACATGCATCTCATTTTTGGGATGGGGTCTGAGGCGGGGACGTTGGCGCCGTTCATCGTTGTCCCGAGCTTCACATACTGGCTGCAATCGGACACTTCGGACCCTCTGTCATAGCTTTGCGACAGCTTTGTCGCAGCTCTGTCATAGCTTTGTCATAGGTTTTGTCATAGATATCTTGATATCAAGATATTGCATCCTTGCAGATTAAAACGTTTAACCTGCCCCTTCTTCTTCTTCTTTGTCATCGTTGTCATAGAAATACATACATACAGGAGGATCCAAGAGAAGACACATAAGATGTCTCTTCTCAAAACCCTATATACATATACTCCCCC
>PDWJ01000018.1_pt1 | contig 203134 bp, 214 predicted proteins | sample 1430881 | NCBI WGS metagenome assembly PDWJ01 (sample SAMN01162460, study PRJNA174530) | Oral metagenome, whole genome shotgun sequencing project. | biome: Marine environment; feature: Marine mammal; material: Swab sample of the gingival sulcus; isolation source: swab sample of gingival sulcus...
GAATGCACTCTGCCTTGGGCTGGAAAAGCCCTGTCGCATTCGAGCGGAAAGTGGCTTAAACGAGCACTTGGGGCGGCACAAAAACGTGACAGGTCCACATCGTCGCAGCGCTGCAGAATGGATCGGATGTTCGTGGTCATCTCATGTCGCTTGGGGTGGACAGAGACAAACTTGAATTGCTTTCGAAAGGAGAAATAGCCTCCAGACAAAATCTCGACATCATGCCGCGGGACAGCATCGCACGGGTTGAGTTCATGCTGAAAAGATATGATCGGTTTGCGCTGTTTGCATCAAGAAAGCGGCAGGCGCTGTTCGACATGCTTGCCTCAGAGGAGGCGCTCGGACCGAACCGGCTGACGCTTGAAGATCAACCTTGCTCCTCCGGAATGCGACAGATGATCCGGCTATATAGGGTCACAAAAATCGAGCGCGACGCGCCCCTGCTGATGCTCGACGCCGACGCAGATGAGGCGATTGCCGAGAGGTTGGCCCCCGGAACCGTATTCGCGAGGATTGAAACCAAACCGCAGGCCGAGATTGTTCAGATCTCCGATCGAACATTGTCCGACACCTGGTTGCTCGATCCAAAGACCGGGCCGGATCGCAGAGCAAAGGTCCGCGCGATCATCGGTCGTGAGGTCACCCGAGCAGATGGCGCCGATGTCCTTGTCGTGGCGACAAGGCCCGTTCTCACAAAGCTTCACGAAGATGCAGGACAGCCGGTCGGGGACAGTCTGGATGATGACCTTAGGAGAGACCTTATTGGCGCAACGCCGCGCTGGTTCGGCCCCCGAATGCTCGGTGTTAACGATTTTGAACGATATCGGACCATTGTAATCGTGGGCCGCCTGCAACCCGGCCTCAAAGATATTGAGGAGCATGCTCGCTGTCTCTTCAGTGATGCCGAGGCTCCACTACCCCTTTCCACAGGTGGTCCACTTCCAGAGCAGGACTCGGTCCGGGTAATGCATGACGGTTCTCTGCAGGCGGCCAAGGCTCGGTCACATCCAGACCGGCGGGTTGAGGCAGTCCTGCGGCAGACCCGTGAGTGTGGGACCCTGCAAGCGATCGCACGGCTCCGCCTTGTGGCGCCCGATCAGCGCAAGCGCGTTGTTGTTCTGTCCAGCATGCCGTTGCTTGACTTGCCGATCTCGAAACTTACCACTCTGGACGCCCTATATCGCGACCTTGAGGATGAGCCCGATCTTACAGGATATCTTCGTATGGAGCGCGCCCTGCGCGCGACAATGGGTCGACCGGTCTGTGGGGCCCGAGTTTCGGCTGCTGGCCTTGCCGCGGATTTGCCAGAGGATTTTGCCAGCGTGAACGCCGCAAAGGAATTCCGGCGGGGTCGTAAGACGATCGACATCCTGAACCTGATCGGGCGCATCGCCACAAGAAATTCATGGCCGATGGCGCGCATCGAGTTGTTCCGAGATGCACGCGGTGGGCGCGCCACACCTGCGGTTGTCTTCGCGCCAAGTAGCCAAGCCCTGTCGCAGGCGTCACAATTGTGGACCGGCTTCGCCGCGCGCTTGGCCCCACCATAGAAATAATCAAACTTCCGGCGCGTAGAGGTTTTTTGTGCCACCAGATATGAGCCGATCTTACTCATATTGCCCCCGGCGTTAAGTCTCCGAAAACATGTTTCCGAAACCGTTTCAGTAACCACACAAGAAAGGAAAATCCGCGTAAGCAAAAAACAAAGGCGGTCGCCCTCGGCGAATATACGTCAGAACAGGTGGAGGACGCAATTGATCGGGTCGAAGCCCTTGATGACGTCGCCGGCGGAGCCTCTGTGAAAGAAGTCATGCGCGAAGAACTCGGCGTTTCGCCGGGCATTTACGTGGCTAACCTCGATACCGAGGTCCAACGCATTTGCCGCGTCAGAGCGGACGAAAAGGCAAGGCTGCTGGTGACTAAGCTCCCTGACCCGGCGAAGGATGCGGCGGCCAACGTCGGCAACGAGGAGGCACGCACCGTGACGGCTGTGCTTGCCGAGCAATTCGATCAATTGAGCATGGAAAAACCGAAAACGAGAGGCAGAACTCGAAGCCGATCTGCGCGTATTCCGCCGCCATATTCAGAAACTCGAGGCACAAATCGCCGCGCACGAGGCATCACACGCGACCCAAGAGGAGAAGAACCATGATCTTACAAAACAGTCTGCGGCCAAAGATGTGGTGATTGCCGACCTAAATGCACAAATCGCCCAGTTCGGCCGTGACGCCGACCTCGAAGGCAGGTTTGTTGAGATTGTCACAAACTTTCTCGCGGGAAATGTGCAGAAAGCCTTTGATCATGACCTGAAGCCCCCGGCATAGGCCCAACATGTTGATTGTCACTGAGAACTGACTTGGTATTTTCAGCGAGATTTCGGAAGAGACACAGCTGGCTCCCGGTGATACCTTGGCTTTCAGTGGCTTCTTCGAAAGCCTCGAAGGACAATTCGCTGCGGAGCAAAGTCCTCGACGTCTTTTTCCTCCTGAACGGCTGAGAAACCCCGAATGTCGTGCTCGGCTGTCTGAGCATCGGCCAACCGCAGTTTGGTGCACCGACCAAGCCCGCCCATTGGGTATCCGGTCAACCATGGGTTTCGAGAAGAGTGCTCGTTCCGGGCGACAAATGAAGGTGTCGATGGCTCATTTTCGGTGTAATGGCCACTTTGTGAGGTTCGTCTTTGTGCAAACCGTGGTCCGTGTCCCGAAAACAATTCAATGAATTCTTCTCCATCCTCTCAGTACAATTCGATTGGATGTCTCACCTGTGACTGCGTCAGAGTGGGAATTGGTGATAAGCCGTAAATTGAAGAAATTCTGACCTTCGTCCTTGGAAAGCTCCAATTCGTCACCGGATTTTGCCCCGGACCGTCGCAGATACCCGGTCAGACAGGTAAGCCTGAACTCATTTCGGGTGCCGTTTTCGTCGTGGAGTTTATTGTTGTAATAAATAAACTGTAAATCAATCTCCTCACCGTGTTCATCAAGACAAGATATCGTTCTCCGAGGGTTTTTTGTTGCAGGATCAAGTTCGCCGAGGAATGCTCTGAATTCGTGGTCCGCCTTTGGAATGAGCATCCCGGCTTGATGGCTCTTCGTCTCACCGGCATCATTGGCGCTCAGGGTTTTTCTGTATGTCTTTTTCGTCATGGCAATTGTGGCCTGATGTTCAGGGCATTCCTCAAGTCTTCATCATCTCTTGTAGACACCGGGGCTATCTCGTTGCCCATTTTGTTTTTCCAAGCCGATCGATCAAGCATAACTCTCTCGACCGTATCCTCGTAGTAAAGATGGTAGATCGTGACGGGCAGTGTCTGTCCCCTTCTGTGCGCCCTTGCGCTTGCCTGAGCCTCCAAAGCGGGATTCCAGACCGGTGTCATGTGGATGACGACGGTCGCGGCAGTGATATTCAGTCCTGCTCCAGCAGCCTTCGGGTTCAATACCAAAATGGCCGAACCATCCTCGGCAGAAAACTCATCGATTATGCCCTGCCGGTCTGCTTGCGGTGTTCCCCCGTTGATTGCGCCCCAATAGGCGTCAGAAAGGTCAGGAGCTGCTTGCTGAAGCAAATCCCCGAGACGATTGAACAGGGCGAAGACCAAGACTTTCCGGTCTGTCGCGAAAGCCTCCCGGATCAATCGGACAGTTTGCTCCATCTTGGTGTTGATCAGAGGAAGATCTACATCCTCAAAGATGAGGGCATTTTCGTTATCGGTGATATCGGTGCCGGATACTCGTAGCCAAGGGTGTGCGCATACCAACTGCAGCTGCAGGGTGGAGACGAGTGCCCCGGCGACTGGATATTTCTCCAGAGTGGCTTCCCGAACCGCGTTGTAGTGCTCTACGAGAGCGCTCTCCATCTCCAGAGGAATCTCGATATCTATTCGCTCAGGAAGATCGTCAGCTACGTCTGCGACACGACGCTTCAGCATAACTGGTTCGACAATCTTTGCGACTTCTGCCGCCGTCTCTATCCCATCAGGGAAACTGTTCTGAAAATCAGACAATGTGCCGAGAATCCCAGGAATGGCGAAGTCGGCCAGCGACCACAGGTCCACAAGGCTGTTTTCAACAGGTGTCCCGGTCATGGGAATGGTCCGAACGCGGGGAATGGTCGCAACGCAATTTCTCCGGCCCGAGGCCGGGTTCTTGATAGCCTGAGCCTCATCACAAATCACCCAAGACCACTCAAGTGCGGAAAAAATTGAAACGTCGTTCACCATCGTGTCATACGTGGTGATAACTACCTGAGCACTCTGCAGGCCTGTGAACACACCGGTTCGATAGGCGCCGCGGTGAACGAGGATCGACAGGGAGGGTGCAAATCTTTCGATTTCTCGGACCCAGTTCGCAATAAGGCTGGTAGGGCATATGATCAAAGCGGGTGAATGCTCTGGAGGGGGATCCTTCACGAGCAAAGCAATGATCTGCAGAGTTTTCCCAAGGCCCATTTCGTCTGCGAGGATCAATCCTCCGTGGGCTTGGACGGTTTCCCACATCCACGCTACGCCTTTGGCTTGGTAAGGGTACAATTCAGCATTTAGGCCGGGCATTTTCAGCTCATCTGGATATCGGGAAGCGGATTCCGTTCCCGATTGCCCCGCTGCATCGGTGAGTCGAATGCTCAAAGGACCATCCGATGAAGCGATGTGCTGGCGCAGCGGCCCGTATCCTACAGTTCCGTTTTTATCCACGTCCATGGAAGCTCTCAACAATTCCGCAGCATCACGAGGCAACGGGCGAATGATCTTATCATCAAGAACCCAATCGAATTGGTTGCCAAAGGCAAGTATCAGCTTTTCTCTGCCTTTTACTATTCGGCGCCCGGCCATCTTTGCGACAAATTTCCCATTTTCTTTGTCGACGATGACCACCGGATCGAGGACACGACCACTCAAACGAATTCCCTCCGGAAGAGTATCCGGAAGATCAACAAATTTTTCGGGAAGTGAATTCACATCAGTGCACATTCGTATCCATCATACTTATCAGTTCTTCGATTGAATATGGCGTGGGCCGCCGTGTATGGACTGCTCGGTGGCAATTCGGGCAAAGAGGAACAAGGTCCGTCTTTGGATCGTAGCGCTTCTCCTCAGACAACTGAGATACTGGTTGTAGGTGGTGTACTTCGAGAATTTTGCCCGCAGACCCATATTTGAGTTGCGGTTTGAACCCGCAGCAAAAGCACTTGTGGCCGTACACTCTGAGGCACAGGAGCCTGTTTCTCGGGTTTCTCTCTCGCTTTCGAACAAGCGCGAGGGTAAGGGCTCCCTCCAATTCTCCTTGCGTGTCCTCAGGGACTATTTCATCGTAGCCAATCAATTCCGCCATCGCAGCCATAAGGGGCACAATAACCTCTTGGCATGTAGCGACGATCGCATCACCGCTCCCTGCCGTGGTCTCATGTCTTAGGGTGGCTGTTATCGTGAAACTGCCATCATCAACTGTCCAGCATTCAAGGCTCTGACCAGGAATTTCCACGTTGGCGTCAACTCTGATGCTGGTCACGAGGGATCGTGCCAGCTGGATGTCTTCCGCAGGAGCTTCGGAGATTTGCTTCAAAATCTGCCTTGAGAAATTCCCGAACCGAAGTTGCACCCGGTGAGCTTTCAGACCGTGAGAGCGGAGTTCGACAATCGGCCCCTGTCGTTTTTCCAAATCTTGGAACCAAATATCCAAACCTGTCCGCATGCCAGAGGCCACGATGCTCAAAGCGACAGACGCACCCGTACCTTCGCTCAACTCAGATGCAATCAGGTCTGAATATTCTTTCAGCATTTGAAAGCTCTATTCGTCCTCAAGGTCGTCGCCGGTCGGTGTGGTCACGTCGCGCAAGAGCTTTCTCAAGTTTGAGGAAATCTCTTCGCGAATATCTGAAAAGATCGGATCCAGTTCTGCGTTGGTATTGTTCTGCTCGGCTGCCGTGAAGGCCCAAAGCAGGAGATCCATTCCCTGTACGGAATAGCCGCTGTTCGCTGCTCGAAGATAGATTTTTTGGTAGTAGTCGTGGTACTTGTTCAACAATACTGCGCCAACATGTCCCTCGACACCTGCGCTCCTATAGCTGGGTTCCCACAGGTCTCCTGATGTGATCGTGTCAACGGCTTCAATATAGAGATTACCGGGTTGGACGTTGTTTTCAATCTTCTGGCGAATTTTGATCTTCGGCCCGCGATTATTCGAGATCACTGCACTTTGCGTGTCGGGATCCGCACCCTCAACTGTTGCTTGCCGCGTGTTTTTGGTGCCCTCCACGGTTCGGTTTGCAGACGTATGATCAACCTTGGCCTGCGCTGCAGTTTTCTGGGCTTTTTTTCGGTATCGTAGGTTTGCTTCCCGGCGGGCTGGTCCAAGAAGCTTTTCGAGGTATTCGGATAGGGCTGGATCAAATAGAATGCGGGATTTCTTCACGTCGATATGAAACGCCTCATCCAGTTCATGCCCAAAATCAAATTCAACTCGTAGCAATGACATATGTGGGTCGAGACCGCCGAAAACGCTGAGCCATCCACCGCTACTGATTAACCGGCCCTCCCGGTAAATGTAAAAGCCCTGACCCCTGTTGCTTATGCGGGCTTGGGTCTTTTCATCATCGTTAAGGTCGTCGCTGTGGGGGAGAATCCATGCGGCGACCGAAGCATTGTGTACGCTCCCGTCTTCGACCTGCACCTCCATCGCCTGCTGTTTTTCTGCAAGAACCTGTTCCGAGCGTTTACGGAAAAACGGATCCCATGGCCCGACTTTGACGCCATCCACAGAGATCGTGATATTCCGCTCTCGGGTATCGGCTTGATCCAGAAAACGATGATAGATCTCACCTACGTGTTTCTGCAACCCAGTAGAGAGACGGCCAATCGCAGCTTTTTCCTTCGCACCACCGGGTTCATCATAATTCTTTGAGAGGATTCTATCGCATTTTGACCAAACGACGAGTGTCCCACTTCCTTCCCCACACAGTTCTTCGAAAGCTTCTTCCTCATCGACCGTCACCGGCTCCCTGCTCATCTCCCAGAGCCCCGAAGCTTCGACGTGATCAAGGTCCCAGGAAAGCTTGCTCAGGGCTTCATCGGGCGTGTTTCTTGAGATCAGTGTGAACTGACGGCAGACGGAACTCGAGGCCGTCTTCAACCCGAGGCCAAACTTGCCAAGGCTTTCAGGATTTTCACGCTCGGGGGCCCCGTAGCGCATCGCCTTGAACACACCATCGGCATCCATACCAGAACCATCATCGCCGAAATAGACAAGTTTTCGTCCGTCTTGCATCAAGTCGATGCGAACATTGATCTCCTGAGCACCAGCAGCCACTGAGTTGTCTATGATGTCCGCAGAAGCTGTTCGAAAGTCATAGCCTGTATCCCGTAGACCGTTGATCAGCCTTGGGGCGTCTGGTTCGTTAATCAATTCGCTGCTCATTTCTAACGCTCTTTTTGGTTTTCTGGTTTATAATTGAATGGCTTGTCCGCCTTGTGTCAGAAGATATTTCTGCAAATTTTTTGCGGGACCGCAACCCATCGGTGATGTCGGCAATGAGTTTTTCAACCGGAACTTCCCGAGTTGCACATTCCCAAACAATCAAAACACGCCAGCCGCCATCGATAAGACTTTGAACCGCTGCTTGATCGCGCTTTCTGTTGGAGCGAAGTTTTTCTTGCCAGAATTCCCGCCGTGTCTTGGGAAGCTTGAAATATCGACAGCCTTCGTGCGCGTGCCAAAAACACCCATGTACAAAAATTGCTGTCCGATACTTGCTCAACACAAGATCCGGTTTTCCCGGCAGTTCCTTTCTGTGAAGCCTGAAACGGTACCCACAGGCGTGGAGTCCGCGCCTGACGACGAATTCAGGCTTCGTGTCTTTGTGCCCGATCCGCGACATCATCTCTGATCGGCTCATCGGGTACCGTGCTTTAGGCACGCTTCCGCTTCCTTGACCGGATTGCCACCGTGTTGGTAAGCCATGGTTCCATGGCATTCGCGACCGCAATGGCGACCGGTGCGGCCACAGCGTTCCCAAATTGGCGATAAGCTTGGGTATCCGAAACAGGAATGATCCAAGGTCGATTGTTACCCGGTCGGTCAAACCCCATTAGCCGTGAGCACTCTCGCGGGGTTAGTCGCCTCGGAATGTCTCCATCCTGCTCAATCAGGATTTCTGAACCGTCCTTATAATACCTTGCGGACAGCGTTCTGGCGACATCATCAGGCCCCCTCAAACCGAAGCCAAATCCATTGCCCGCTGCTTTGTGTTTCGCGGCGTATCGCTGAAGATAGTCCCAAAGCTTGGGGGTCAGGGTGTATTTTTTCGACACTTCAGCAAGCGAGCCAACGGTAAACGGGGGTTCTGCAATTTCAGATCCATCTTCAGGATGAAGGATATCTCTAAGAATGGGTTTGCGCCCTTCAGGGATCTCCACATCTTCCATGGTGAAGTTGGTCGGAAAATCTCTACGGAAACCGGATATGAAAATCCGTTGCCGATGCTGAGGAACCCAGCTTTGGGCATCTATGACACGATAGTCGACATCGTAGTCGAGTTCGTCCAATGCGTGTAGAATTACACGCATCGTATTCCCCTTGTCATGGCTCAGAAGGTTTTTCACGTTCTCGAGTAAAAATGCCTTCGGTTTATGGTGCCTCAGAATGCGTACTACATCGAAGAATAGCGTGCCTTGGGTTTCGTCAGCAAAACCATGAGCTCTTCCCAAGGCATTCTTCTTTGATACCCCAGCGATTGAAAAGGGCTGGCATGGAAAGCCCGCGAGTAACAAGTCGTGTGCCGGGACGTCTTCTTCACTGATCGCTGTGATATCCCCTTCGATTTTGTGATCGTCGTCCGGGAAATTTGCCCTATAGGTTTCTTGTGAGTATTTGTTCCACTCGGAGGTAAATACACATACTCCTCCGATTGCTTCAAAACCGATCCGGAGGCCGCCGATTCCGGCAAATAGATCAATAAAGCGAAATGGTTCAGTGGTTTTATTCATTCTGCTCGCTGCGCCGTACATTAGAAGGTATGCTCAACGGAACTCGCTCTGAAAAGTCCGCACGGCATGTGGGGTTTAGCTATATATATGCGACAAGCGGAGCTATCACACAACAGTTATGATCGCTCCCCGTAAGGTTTCGACAGATGGACGTGTTTTTGGGGGCTTGGCGCGCTCGGCTTGCGCGCCACACCCGAGTCGCGCGCGCAGCAACTGGAACAGTATTGCGAGGTTGTTTGCGGCTATTGTCATGATGAACCGCGAACGGACGCGCTCGAAGCCACGATACATTGTTTGGGCCATGCCGCCGATAGTTATCGAAGAGTATTGCTTCGAATAGAACCATGTTCCGTCCGACGGATATGAGCCGATAGCCATGCGACCCAAGCTCTCACTCCGCCGCTGGTCCGGCTGCCTTCACGTAAAGGTCGACGAACGCCAGCCGTTGGCAATCTCAGGCCTTTCATTCGTAATGGGAGCTATGCCGTCCAACTATGCCGCCCTGACCCGCCGAGAATGCCGATGCCGCGCATCTGTACCGTCGAAGACCCAATAAAATAAGGCCTTTGGTGCACCAGCATATTCGGAAAACGGTCTCGAAAACCGTTGTCCCTTCACGGGGACCCAGGGTTCGAATCCCTGTCTCTCCGCCACTTGCCTTTGATTTCAATAGGTTACGAGAAATCGTGACATATCAGTATACACAGGCCAGAACCGAACAGTGATGCCCTAGGGGTGATTTGCCGCAGATTGGGGTGATTTGCCGCGCTACACACGTAGTTGGTGACAGTTCTGTAATTGCTGTGCCATAACCAAGCCAAAAACGAGGTTTCAGCAGTGAACACATTTCGTATTGGATTTGACGGACCGGCAGTAGACAACGGTGAGATAGACGTTGCCGACCTCGCACCAGCTTTGCTTGCGTTAGGTGAGTTTTTTGAGGCAGCAAACCGCGCCCTCAACAAAGACCGCGCAGACGTGAAACTGAAAATCCGGGCTACTGAAAAGGGTAGCTTCGTCGCTCTGCTGGCGTTGGACGTAAGCTTTATCGTCGATATTTTGGATGCGGTGGCGGCACATCCTGAAAGGGTGACGGCAGCCAATGATCTGATGGACCTTGTAATCAAGGGGGGCAAGATCGTCGGCGGTGCAGCCGTTGGAACTTATGGGTTCTTCAAAACCCTAAAGTGGCTCAAAGGGAAAAGACCAGATAGCGCCGTTCAAAACGATGACGGCACCACGTCCCTCACAAAAGACGGCACCACGATAATCGTGGATCAGCGCACTATCGTTTTGCTGGAAGACATCGCAACGAGGGAAGCAACCGAAAAGTTCGTCAGGACTTCATTTCGGCAACAAGGAATAAAGACGGTCACTCTGGACGAAGAAGATGGGCAGGACGATGAACCGGACTTGACCTTGACCAAAGCCGACATTGGGTCGGCTACCGTTCCTGAGCCGTCAGAAGATGAAATCACCGAAACGTCCGATACGCGCGAAGCGCTGTTGAAGATCGTCAGTGCGCAATTTGCCGAAGGCTACTTGTGGCGTTTCACTGACGGCACCAATACCTTCACGGCTTCAATGGATGACGTTGACTTTGTGAAGAGATTGGACAACTCGGAAATTGTGCTTTCGAAGAATGACACGCTTCGCTGTGTGATAGAAGAAACGCAACAATTGGCCGGGAACCGTCTCAAGACCGATACCAAAATAATCCATGTGAAAGACCACATCTCTGGGGCGAGGCAACTTCGGCTGTTGTAGGCGCACCCGGTGCGAGCGTGTGTTCGCCTCTGGTTCTCTTGTTGAGGCTGACGCCCCGGCTGCGCCGTCGCTCGCTGCGCTCGCTCTGTAGGACGGGGGGAACCCGTTCGGTACCCGCATTTGGTTGCTCTATCAAAAAGTATGGCATACTTTAGCGCCGCGATGAGCCAAGTTGCGAAAAGATGGCTCAGGTCAGTTTCTTAAAGAGAATTGCCATGATCAAAAAGCTTCTTGTTGTCTCAGGTCTGCTTCTGTCGGGCTGCAGTTCCCTGGACCAAAATCCCACAAGAATGACCGGAGCCTATGTTTTTGGACATGAAGTCCGAAGTTTTCATCCCTGCGGCTCCAGTAAGGCGTATTGGGCGGTTCTGCCCGAGGCCGAGGCCAAGCGGCTGAATAATCTCAGCCTCAAGAAAGCGCAACGCACCGGAAAACCCTATCAACCTGTATTTGTTGATCTCACAGGACATCTGCGCCCGTCAGAAAATGAACAGGGGTTTGCTGCGGATTATGATGCCGTGTTGATGGTCGCAACAGTACATGCTGCGCAAAATGCGATTCCGGCGGGCTGTGTGGTTTCAACAGGAAACTAAAGCGTCCTGCCAAAAACCTGACTCACGGGTTTTTGGCAGGACGCGCGAAACACATAAATGTCGCGCTGCGTTTGCCCTTTGCCCTGTCTCAGGTTAAAAGTCGAGCGTTTTAGGAGGTAATCATGACGCGCAGAAACAGTTTATTCGTAGTGATTGCACTGATTTGTCTGGCTGCCGGGGGCTGGCTGATGATGCGCCCCGTCACGCAGGGTCCGGCAAGTGACGGGTGGCAAACTACGCAAGCTGAAATCACCGCTGTCGAGCCTTTGGGGGACGGCACCTATGCCTATTCTGTCACCTATACACCCACTGCGGCGGATGGACATACGGCGGAATCCATTACGCAACATGCGCTTGGCGTGCCGCGGCCTCCTGTGAAGGGGCAGACATTAAAGATACGATATCGAATTCAAGAGCCTGTTATCTTTGAGATTCTGGATGAATTGCAATGGCGCACAGGTGACTGAGCAATACATGAGCCGGGTCTAAACTGCCCTGCCCGGTACAGACGCGCGAAACACTCTGATGTGAAGCCAGGCGGGGTAACAGCTTTCCTTCGTACACGGCGTCGGCTAAGTGTGCGGAAAAATGGAGACAGAAAAATGATGAGATGGTTTGCCGCTTTGGCCACTGGATTCTTATTGGCGGGGCCGACCTTTGCCAAGGACACGAGCAGCCTGCAAAACTATACTTGCCAGGATGGTTCCGAGCTTTCTGTTGCCTATATCACGGAAGAAAATGGCGGCGCTTTCGCGGTTCTTCTTGTCGATGGGAAGATGCATATCACGTCGGTCGCTGTCAGCGCCTCCGGTACACGTTATGTCGGCATGAATGATGAAGGTGTTTCGTGGCATGTTAAACGCGGCGAGGGTCTTTTGACGCTGTTTGGGGATGAACGCCCGGCGCTGCAATGCTCTGAAACAGAAGTTTCGCAACAAACCGACATGAGCTATTCGATAGGTGGGGATGCGGAATGTGATGTGGAAGTGGTGCGACAAGACGACCGCACCGAATACAGCGTCACAGGCAGCACCACGGGAAATGAGTATTGCGATCTTGGCGTGAAGGCCGAAATGAATCAGACCTTCGAGATCAAATGGCTGTCGCCCACAAACCATACAACATGGATTGTCAGGGATGATGCCAGTGTTCTTCTCACCGAAACGTCACCTTACACCACTCAAGGCGAAGATGAAGTTCGCGTGCGTATCGGGTTGCCGCGCGCCCATGCGCGCCGGGCGAAGTCTCCAAAGCTGTTTTCGCTTATGCTCACCGTTAGATAACTGCCCTGAAAAGGGCAAAGCCCGGACGGCTCTTTTTCCTCCAATTCTCGAAAGACTGAAATGCTCAACCTATTGCGCTGCCTGACGATGGTTATTGCTTTTGCTGCTGGCCCTGTATGGGCAGAGCAACCCTCAGGATCTGAGGTCAGCACAAATAGCACAAATGATGAGTTGAATGCTCTGATCAGCATTCTGGAGGATGACAGCGCCAGAAATGCTCTGATTGAGCGCCTGCGAAAAGTCACTGCTGACCCGGCAGAGACACAGCCTGCACCAACAGCGGTCGAACAGCCGACCTTCAGCCGCCGTATCGCGCAGATGACACAAAGTTTCGCGGTCTCCACAATGAAAAAAGCGGCGAAGGCAGGAAGGCAAATCGCATCCCTGCCCGCAACAATAAAAAGGTTTGACAAACGGGCGCTTGTTGCTCTGTGGGGTACTCTGAAGCACCTTGCGGTCCTTATCTTTGTGACCGCGGGAGTATACTTCGTGCTGCGACGGTATGCCAAAGGTATGTATGTCCATCTGAACGAACGTACCGTTGGGGCCGGCATCGGCAAACGTTTCGGGCTATGGTTGCTTGCGGGCGGCATTGACGCCGCGACCGTCATCGCAACCTGGGCGGTTGGCTATGGTGTGGCCCTGTTGGCCGTCGGAGACACCGGACAAATTGGCATCCGTCAAACCATGTTTCTGAACGCTTTCCTGTTGGTGAGCATGTTCAAAGTTGCCATCCGACTGTTTATCGCTCCGAATGCGCGCGAATTGCGCCCCCTGCCGGTCAGCACCTCCGCAGCGCGGTATTTGTCGCGGCGTATAACTTGGATTTCAGGTATTGTCGGCTATGGGCAATTGTTATTGGTGCCGATTGTAAATGGTAACGTCTCATATAGTTCGGGCCAGTTGGTCTCGACCGTGATTTCCATTTCTGTCTTGCTCTATCTGATCCGGATCAGCATCAAAAACCGTGTTGCTGTTGCCAATTGGATTGCAGGCGGCGCGTCAGAGGATGAAACGGCTCAGGATGACACGACCATTGAGGCGACAGAGACGCATAAGCCAGGCTTGGCACAGCGTTTGTCGGCCTATTGGTATGTTCTTGTTGTCGCATATCTGCTCGTGATGACATTCATTATTCTCGCGCAACCGCCACGCCTTGTGATGAAGAGCTTTATTTCATCAGGCCAAATGCTGCTTGTCGTCATGCTTGGTATAACACTGTCAAGCTTCCTGAACCGGATGACAGCAGATGGTGTTCCGATACCGAATACTCTGTCTCACCGATTCCCTTTGTTGCAAAGTCGTCTGAACAGCTTTCTACCACTGTTTCTGACTGTTATCCGCTATGCGATCGCTATGCTGGCGGGTCTGTTGCTGATGGATGCGGTGTCTGCCATTGACTTGCCAAAGCTGATCTCCAGCCCGCTTGGACTGCAACTTGTGTCAACCGGGCTCGCAGTGCTGATCATTCTGTTTGTGTCGTTTCTGATCTGGCTCGCACTTGTCTCATGGATTGACTATCGGCTGAACCCATCGGTGGGCAAAGTCGCCTCATCCCGGGAACTGACCTTGCTGACCCTGTTTCGAAACGCCGCGACAATCGCCCTGCTGGTCATAACGCTGATGTTTGTTCTGTCAGAGATCGGCCTTGATATTGCGCCCCTGCTGGCGTCGGCCGGGGTGCTTGGTCTCGCCATCGGTTTTGGCGCGCAGAAGATGGTACAGGACATCATCACCGGCATCTTCATTCAAATTGAAAATGCTATGAATGTCGGGGACATTGTCACTGTTGGGAATATCACCGGCAAAGTTGAGAAGCTGACGATCCGATCTGTCAGCATCCGTGACAAGGAAGGCGCATTCCACATTCTGCCATTTTCGTCAGTCGATATGGTGACAAGCTATGCCCGTGATTTCGGCTATTACCTTTGCGATATGGGGGTTGGTTATTCAGAGGATGCCGACGCCGTCAAAACCGCAATGCTTGATGCCTTCAATGAGTTGGTTTCTGTCAAGGAACACAAAAAGAAAATCAAGGGGGATCTTGAGTGGCATGGGCTTCAATCATTTGGTGATAGTGCCGTTGTGTTCCGTGCCAGGATCAAATGTACCCCTGGCGATCAATGGGCCATTGGCCGGGCCTATAACCAGATTATGAAACGGATTTTCGACGAAAGAGGTATCGAAATACCCTTCCCGCATCAGACGCTATATTTTGGCGATGCACAGGAAAAGGAATCTGGTCCTGAGAAGCTCACAAACGCTAACAAAGCTTGAGTGCATGATGGTGGAATAATGTGTTGCGACCTTCCCGGACAGGATTACGCGCAGAGAATGCAGCAATTGGTCAGGCGGCGCGCATCAGCGGGGACAGGCTCTGAACGGCCTTCCCTTACGAATAATATCTCGGCAGCTTACCTTTCAATGCGGCTGTAACCTTCGAAGAAGCGATCATGCCGCTGGTGCCCGACAAGGGCCATGTATTTGCTCCTTGCGCCATGAGAACATGGGTAAATCCTGGGCCATAAAGTTAACGGTAACGGCTTGCAGGGGCTTGGATTTTAAATAATCAAAAACTGACCCTACGTCTCAATAACAGGCTTTAGGCCGCCCTTTGAACGACCGATTGCATGAGCTTCAGCCCCCTCTTTTGCGCCGCGGGCATCCGCGCGGGCCTTGCAGATGGTTGCATCCACAAGGACGTATTCGAAGTCGGGGTCATGAGACAAGGCATTGAAAAGACTCTCCCAAACGCCCGCCAGCGTCCAACGTCGGAACCGGCAATGCGCCGGTCAGGGTTCGTCTGCTCAAGATCGCCTCGGCTTTCGATCTTGAATCAGACCCCCCGCAAATGGGAAAACCCCATCAATGAAGACACCACCTAAGGCGATGAAACCAAAACAGCGCGCCACATCCGGCACCTCTTTCCCTTTGGTTTATCGCCCTTCGAAACGAGGGGGGCGTTTTTCCAGGAAGGCAACAACCCCCTCCTTGAAATCCCGGGTCTGCCCCGCCTTGCCCTGTAGCTTGGCTTCGGCATTCAACTGGCCTTCAAACCCCTCTTCCCAACTGCCGCGAATGGCGCGTTTGGTCAGCGTGTAGGCCCGTGTGGGACCTTGGGCCAGTTGTGCGGCGCGCGCACGCCAACGGGTTTCGAATTCGGCATCCGGCACGGCTTCCCAGATCATTCCCCACTCATCGGCCTGTTTCGCCGTGATTTTGTCGGCAAACAACGCCGCTCCCATCGCCTTGGCCGTTCCCATTTGGCGCGGCATCCAATAGGTGCCCCCCGCGTCCGGGATCAAACCAATACGGGTAAAAGCCTGAAGGAAATAGGCGCTCTCGGCGGCAATCACCACATCTGCCGCCAGGGCAAGATTGGCCCCGGCCCCGGCCGCCGCGCCATTGACAGCGGCGATCACCGGCAAGGGACAGTCATGAAGCTGGCGGAGCATGGGGTTGTATTCGTCTCGCAACCCGCGCTCAAGATCCAAGCCCCCCGCATTGGCGTCGCCCAGGTCCTGCCCGGAACAAAAAGCCTTGCCCGCACCAGTGATCACAATCACCCCGGCCCCGTCTGTTTCGGCCTGGCGCACCGCGTCTGGAATTTCCGCCCGCATCTGCGCTGTCAATGCGTTCATCTTGTCAGGACGGTTCAGCGTAATCACCGCCACCCCGTCATTCACGTCATAGCGTATTGCCTTGTAGACCACGGCATTCTCCCCTTTGCGCAGCTCAGCCCGACCAGCCAAACGCATTTTGCTCGTCGGCCCAAGAAAAACCCTGCGTCAGCCCTTCATGATCTCGTCAAGCCGCCTGGCTTCGTCCACGCTCAGCGCGGCCTCTTCCACCGCCGGGGCCCTGGACCTGCGTCTGAGATAGGCCAGCCCCCCTGCCCCGGCAAGAAGCAGCATCGCGGGGCCTGCGGCCCAGAGAAACCAGTTACTGCCGCGTGCCGTAGGGTTCAACAGGACGTATTCACCATAACGGTCCACAAGGAAATCCACCGCCTCTGTGTCGCTATCCCCGGCCACGAGCCGCTCGCGCACAAGTATACGCAAATCCCGTGCAAGCTCGGCGTTGCTGTCGTCGATGCTCTCGTTGCGGCAGACAAGACAGCGCAACCCCCTGGACAGCTCCCGCGCCCGCGCTTCCAGCGCCGGGTCATCCAGAATCTCGTCAGGTTCAACAGCACCAACCGGGCTGGCCAATACGGCCAGCGCAAAAATCAGACGTCTCATTCCGCAGGCACCCCCGTTGCTGGCACTTTGCGCGCCCCCGCAGCGACGCGATACCGGCGATCCGACAGGCTGAGCGCGCCGCCAAGCGCCATGAGGATCGATCCGCCCCAAATCCAGTTCGCCAACGGTTTGAAATAGGTCCGCATGGCCCATCCGCCGCCTTCCTGGCTATCGCCAATCACAACATAGACATCACGCAGGAAGCCGTTGTCGATGGCCGCCTCGGTTGTTGGCATCGCGGCTACGGGATAGACACGTTTTTCCGGTGTCAGGGACGAAATGACTCTGTCCCCTCTGGACAATGTCACGAAGCCCATGGTCGAGATATAGTTTGGCCCCGGCACCCGCTCAACGGCATCAAGGCGGATGGTATATCCGGCAAGATCAAAGCTTTCGCCAATCCGGACCACCCGGATATCTTCGGCCTCCCACGCCAGAAGCCCGGCGATCCCGGCGATTGTGACGCCCAGCCCGGAATGGGCCACGGCCTTGCCCCAGTCGGCGCGGGGCAGATGTTTTATCCGCGCCCATCGTGCGCCCTTGCGGCCGCGTGTCCAAATATCAACGCATGCGCCAGATACGAGCCACGCCCCAAGCATCAACCCCACCGGCCCAAGCGCGCTGCGTCCGGTTTGCATGGCAAAGACAAGCGCGCCAATTGCGAGGGTCAAAACAAATGCCGGCATCAGCGCCCGCATAGGCCGCCCCAACCGGGCGCGCTTCCACGGAAGCATCGCGCCGATGGGCAAAATCACCCCAAGGGCAACCATGAAGGGTGTGAAAGCCTGATTGAAAAACGGTGCGCCAACCGAAAGTTTACGATCAAACAACATCTCGGAGACAAGCGGCCATATGGTGCCAATGAACACCACAAATGTCGCCACACCAAGCAGGATGTTGTTGACGACCAACGCGGATTCGCGGCTGATCACCCCAAACACCCCCTTGGCCTGCATCACGTTGGCACGGGCTGCAAACAGCGTCAGCGCGCCGCCGACAAACACGCCCAGAATCAGCAAAAGGAAACTGCCCCGCTCTGGATCGCTGGCAAAGGCATGGACCGACGTGATGATCCCCGACCGGGTGATAAACGCCCCCACAAGCGAAAAGCCAAATGCAACAATGGCAAGCAGGATGGTCCAGCTTTTAAGGCTTTCACGTTTCTCAACGACAATGGCCGAATGCAGCAGGGCAACCGAAATCAGCCATGGCATGAACGATGCGTTTTCAACGGGATCCCAGAACCAGAACCCGCCCCAGCCCAATTCGTAATAGGCCCACCAGGACCCAAGGCCGATACCGATAGTCAGGAAAATCCATGCCGCAAGCGTCCATGGGCGCACCCACCGCCCCCAGGCCGCATCGACGCGCCCTTCGATCAAGGCCGCAACCGCAAAGGAAAACGCCATCGAAAGCCCAACATAGCCCAGATAAAGGAAGGGGGGATGAAAGGCCAAACCCGGATCCTGAAGCAAGGGGTTGAGGTCGCGCCCATCAAACGGGGCAACCTCCGACCGCAGAAACGGGTTCGACGTGAAAAGAACAAAGGCCAAGAACGCAACGCCAATCGCGCCCTGAACCGCAAGGATTCGCGCCTTCAGCGTCGGCGGCAACCCATTGCCAAACCAAGCCGCCATCGCGCCGAACAGAGTCACGATCAAAACCCAAAGCAGCATGGAACCTTCGTGGTTCCCCCACACGCCGGAAACCTTATACAGCATCGGCTTGGCCGAATGGCTGTTGCTGTCCACCAGTTGCACCGAAAAATCCGATGTGACAAAGGCATAGGTCAACGCCGCAAAGGCAAAGCCGGTCAGCATGAACTGCACATTCGCTGCCGGTTCGGCCACGGCCATCCAGCCGGGCCAGCGCCGATCTGCGCCTATCAGGGGTACGATCATCTGAACAATCGCCGTCACAAAGGCGAGGATCAGGGCGAAATGTCCAAGTTCTGCTATCATGCCCCGCTTATAGACAGGTCCGCGACAGGGGCCAATCGGTTTCGCCCCCCTGCGCGATCACTTTGTCGCGGCCATGCTGCGCAGCCAGTCTTTCAGGGCCGCATTATCCCCCGGATCAACCGCGTCCAGGGCCAATTCCACATCGTGACCCGCATTGGCAATATCGGGACGTGTTGGAGTTGGGCGGGGATTGGGAGTCTGTTCAGGCCGATCGAGCTTTCCCAGCGTATCAAGGTTTTCCACCACCTGGGGCACACGCGAAAGCGTCTTGGAAATTTCCCGCTGAAACTCCTGTCCCTTGGCCTGATGCCGCGCCCCGAAATAGAAGCTGACAATTGCCCCCAGCAACCACCAAAGCGGTTCGGGAACCAGGGCGATGCCCTGCATCCGTGCGGCGAACCAGACCGGATCGACCATCGCCGCGATGAACAACCCCAGTGTTCCAAGCGCCAAAGCGGGTCTGGGCAGGCGATTCACGCCATCCATCACCCGGTCAAACACCCCGCGTTCACGCGCCGCGAACTCGGCCCCGAATTGGGACAGGGCCGCGTTTTGAAGCCTGGCCGCCCGCTCTGCCCCGCCTTCGGCATTTTCACGAAAAACCTCAACCGTTTCCCGCACCGTATTGCGTCCGCCCCCGAAAATCAGGCTCAAGGCTTTTTCAATCAACCCCATTTCAAAGTCCTTTCCTGAAATTCTGACTGGGTCATGTGGTATTTGGGGGACATGAACGCCTCGGCCCGCCTGATCCACCCCCCCTTGCCCCCGGCGCGGGTGCGCGCATATTTGCGGCTTGCGCTGCGCCCATCCGCAAGGCGGAAATAGTAATTCCGCCGGGCGATTGCGTAGGCATCCGCCAAATGGTCCGGTGCCACACGCGCCGCCATCCGCGCCGCGTCCAACGTGAGGGGTCCGATTGCGCCATCCACGGCCACCTCGAACCCCATCTGGCGCAACAGCCGTTGCAGGATCCTGACCGCGTTCCCGCCCGCGTTGACATACATGTCAAACACGCTGGCCTGTAAAGTTTCGGGAAGTTCGTCGATACGGGGGCGGTGAAAATAGTGATCCATAAATATCTCGACGGCCCGCCCCCGGCTCAGCCGTCTGACATCCGCCACATCCACATCGCCGTCGCGATCCAGGTCAAGCCCCAGACGGCGCATCGTATGTATGGTGACGCCGAAATTCGTCGCCCCGCCCAGATCATCAGGGTCGTTCACGAACCCGCCCTCGCGGGACACAATCTCTTCTGCGATTTGCCGCACACCCTTCATCATCCGGTCCTTCTCTCGTTTCCGGGAGAAAGACTGGCTTATAAAGGGTTAATGCGTGCCTTAGCTACCGTCCGGCACCTGATAAACGCCCTGTTCCTTCAACGCGTCCACAACTTCTTTTGGCATATAAGTTTCGTCATGTTTTGCAAGAATTTCAGAGGCTTGGAAAACACCGTTCACATAGATTCCGGTGCCAATCATGCCCTGGTTCTCTTCGAACAGGTCGGGCAGGACCCCGGTAAATTCAACGGGCACGGTCTCGCCGCCATCGGTCACATTGAACCGGATCGTTTCACCCTGCCCCCGTTGCAGGGACCCTTCTTCGACCAGCCCGCCGATACGAAACACCTCGTCACTGCGCGGAGGCTCAGCGATCACTTCGCTGGGCGAGCGGAAGAAATTGATGCCATCGCGCATGGCATAGCCAATCAACCCTGTCGCCACGATCATTGCAACAACGGCCATTGCAACAACCTGAATCCGCCGTTGTTTCTTCAAACCCTTCATACCGGCCATGATGTGCCTCCTGGCTTTGGGTGATCATGGGAAACAGGGGGCCAGCATCAACCCCTGTGTTTCCTCCAGACCTAGCATCAGATTCGCATTCTGCAAGGCCTGCCCGCTGCTACCTTTTGTCAGGTTATCAAGCGCGCCCACCACCATCGCCCGCCCCGGACGACGATCCCCGACCACTCCGATGTGACAGAAGTTGCTTCCGCGCACATGGCGGGTGCTGGGCACCTCGCCAAACGGCAGAACCTCGATGAACGGCTCATCCGCATAGGCGGCAACCATCGCCTCGTGGATCGTCTTTGCTTCGCCATGGACATAGGCATTGGCCAGAATCCCGCGGTTGGCCGGAATTAGGTGGGGCGTGAACTGGATCCGCACGTCGCGCCCGGCCAGAAGGGAAAACTCCTGATCAAACTCGCCCAGATGACGGTGTGTGCTGCCCACCGCGTAGGGGTGATATCCTTCGGACAATTCCGCATGTAGCAGGTTTTCCTTCAACGACCGGCCCGCCCCGCTGACCGCGCATTTCAGGTCAAGGATGATCTCATCCAGATCAATCACCCCCCCCGCGATCAAGGGGCGCAGCACAAACTGACCGGTGGCCGCGTTACAGCCGGTCCCGGCCACAAGCCGCGCCCCGGCGATGTCGTCACGATAAAATTCGGTCAGCCCGTAAACCGCCTCTTTCTGCATCTCGACTGCGGAATGGGGGTTACCATACCACTCTTCATAGGCCGCCGGATCGCGCAGACGGAAATCCGCCGACAAATCCACGATCTTCATATCCTTTGGCAGGCCCGAAATCACCTCCTGAGAGGTCTTATGTGGCAGAGCACAGAAACACAGGTCCACGGAAGCGAAATCAATCTGATCGAAGGCCACCATATCAGGCAGACTCAGGTGTCGCAGATGCGGGAAAACGCGCGCCAACGGCTGACCCGCTTTGGAATGCGCGCCAAGTGCGACAATCTCCATGCCGCCATGGGTCGCAATCAACCGGATCAATTCGGCACCGGTATACCCCGACGCGCCAAGAATTGCGATTTTCTGGGTCATCTGCCTGCCCTTTCCCGTGGTGTTTGGTGCCTAGCTACTCTTTACCCCGTACAGGGTCAACGTGCCGGATCAACATGCCGGGGGCCTGCACGGATCGGGCGCGGATCGGGGTGGCCATGACCGCGCAGCCAAAAGGCGAAAGGCAGGTGAGCGCCCCCCGCAGTTCACGCTCTGATCCCCAAGTGATCCCCACGCGTTGGCCTCAATGGACGGCAAAGGACCTGTCCTCTTCCTGCCCGCAAACTGTGGCTCGGAGCTCGGTTGAGAAGGTTCAAACCCTGTGGGCGCTAGGCCGCCTGGAACGTGATCTGACGGCGCAGGAACTGGGTTGCCCGGCTGGACACCCGTGCAGGGTCGCCCGTGGTCAGGAACACGCTCTCCTCACCCTGCCCCAACATGTTGGGGTGCCGGGTCAGGTAATCGGCCAGCGACGCGGACACGAGGTTGGCCTGGCTATAGATTTTCACATCCGCACCCAACGCCGCCTGGAATTCCTTTTCCATCAACGGATAGTGTGTGCACCCCAATATCGCCGCCTGCGGATCAGGCATCTTGCGATGCAAGGCATCCACATGGCTTTGCACCAATGCCTCGGCAAGAATCATGTCGCCGTCTTCTATCGCATCCACAACGCCGCCACAGGCCTGTGCCTCTACGTCTACCCCGATGGCGCGGAATGCCAGTTCGCGCTGGAACGCCCGGCTGGCCACCGTGGCCGGGGTGGCGAACAGGGCGACGTGCTTCACCTCAACCTCGCGGGGGGGGGAATTGTCGCCCCAACTGCGCTCGGTCAGGGCCTCGATCATGGGCACAAAGACGCCGAGAACGCGTTTATCGCTGGGAATCCAGCTTTCCTGCATCCGGCGCAGTGCCGCTGCCGACGCGGTGTTGCAGGCAAGAACGACAAGATCGCATCCCGCCTCCCACAGCCGCTCCACGGATTTACAGGTCAGGTCATAGATGTCATCCGCGTCCCGCACCCCGTAAGGCGCATGTGCGCTGTCGGCAAGATATGCAAGCGGCACATCGGGCAAGCGTTTGCTTACCGCATCAAGAACCGTCAGGCCACCCAGCCCGCTATCAAAAATACCTACTGCCATCTGCCCGCCCTCAGCGATGTTGTTCTTCGAAGTCGAAGCCATAGTCGCTTGCCGCCAATGGCCTCGGGGACAGATCATAAGAGGATTGCCGCAGGAAATCCATCATCGCCGTTGCGTCTTTTGAACGCGCGTCAGGCGCGTCCCGCGCAATCGGCTTTCCAATCAGATCGTGGGTCTTGCGGAACACACGATGGGCGAGGATATGGAAATCGCCACGGACCCGTTGCAGGATATGGCCCGTCATCAACCCGTCCAGAATTCCGTAAGGGGGGTTGGCGATCAAGATCAGCGGCCCGGTCTTCGGAATGCTGTCGAGCGTGCCGCCAATGACACTAAAGCGTCCTGCCAAAACCCGTGTTCAGGTTTTTGGCAGAACGCGCGAAACACACAAATGTCGCGCTGCCTTCGCCCTTTGCCCTGTCTCAGGTTAAAAAGGTCGAGCGCCTTAAGGCTCAGCCCATAGCGATCCACTATAAAGGACCAGAAGTCGCGCCCCGCCGCAACTTCATCCTCGTACCCTTTCGCACGTTTGATCAACCGGATGCGACCGGTGGCATTTTCCATGATTCTGATCACGGCCCGTCCACCTTTGGCCGCGACAGACTGGGCGAAAGATATATCACGGGCGGCATGGAGATCGTGTTTCATGGCGCGTGTCATATCCAAAAGCCGGTAAAGCGTATTGACGCGGGGTCACGCCCTTTACGACATTCGAGGCGCGAGCAGATGAATTTTATGTAAAATTCATCCCTGCACCGTTTCACTCCGCCGCCATCGCCGGTGGGATCTGTCCACCCCGGATGCTCGACAACAGTTCTTCCCGACGCTTTTCGGCCTTGGCGCACGCGGCGGCCTTTACCGGGCCGAACCCGCGTATTTTCATAGGCAATTCAGCAAGCTCCAGTACAACGCTCTTGTTGCTCTCATCCACCTTTGGGAGGATTTCGGCCATATCGCGTTCGTATTGCTTGATCAACGCACGCTCCATCTTGCGTTCTTCGGTCCGGCCAAACACATCAAGCGGCGTGCCGCGCAGCCGTTTGCCCCGGGCCAACAACGCCATCCAGCGTCCCATGCCGGGACCGAACGCGCGTTTCATCGGGCGACCGTTGGCACCTTCCCTGGACAAAAACGGTGGTGCCATGTGATAGGATATTTTGAAATCCCCATCGAACATCGCTTCGGCCTTGGCGCGGGTTTGCTGGTGCAACCGCGCCACCTCGTATTCATCCTTATAGGCCAGAAGCTTGTGATACCCCTTGGCGACGGCCTCGCGCAGCGCGGCGTCGCTGACGCTTTCCACCAGCTTGCGATAGCGTTTGGCCAATCCGCGCCCCTGATAGGCCTTCAGGTGATCGGCCCGGAACGCAATCTTTTCTTCCAGCGTCTTATCAGCAACCGCCTGGGCCGGGGTGAGCATCCTGGCCGCGTCTTCGGGATGCGCCACAGCCCAGCGACCAATCTCAAAGGCGCGCAGGTTGCGCTCAACCGCAGCCCCGTTCAGCGTGATCGCCTCGACAATCGCGTCATGGCTAATGGGCAGCAACCCGGCCTGCCAGGCCCCGCCGAACACCATCATGTTGCTGAAGATACTATCGCCCAACGTGATCCGCGCCAGCTCAGTGGCGTCAAACATCGCCAGCCGGTCGCGCAACCGCGCCTGCAACGCCACTTCGAGCCGGTCCATGGGCAGTTTGAACTCTGTGTGGCGGGTAAATTCGCCGGTGATGATTTCGTGGCTGTTGACCACCGCACCCGTGCGACCCGTACTGGTCAGCCCGATGGTTTTGGCCCCGGCGCTGACCACCATATCGCCGCCGATCAACGCATGGGCCTCGCCCGTGGCCACCCGCACCGCCTTGATGTCGTCCGGGTGGTTGGCCAGACGCACGTGGATATGAACCGCGCCGCCTTTCTGGGCCAGCCCGGCCATCTCCATCATGCCCGCGCCCTTGCCGTCGATCTGCGCCGCCTGCGCCAGCACAGCCCCGATGGTGACAACCCCGGTGCCGCCCACCCCGGTGATCACCACGTTATGGGTGCCCCGGATCGTGGGCAGTTCGGGGCTGGGCAGGTCCGGAAGGTCCAACTCGGTCGTCGGCTCCTTGCGGATTGTCGCGCCTTCCAATGTCACAAAAGACGGACAGAACCCGTTGAGACAGCTGAAATCCTTGTTACAGGAGGATTGGTCAATCGCCCGTTTGCGCCCCAGCTCGGTTTCCACCGGAACGATTGAGACACAGTTCGACTGCACCCCGCAATCGCCACATCCCTCGCAGACATCCGTGTTGATAAAGACCCGCTTGTCGATATCCGGGAAGGTGCCGCGCTTGCGCCGGCGCCGCTTCTCCGCCGCACAGGTCTGAATGTAAAGAATAGCCGATACACCCTTGTGATCACGGTATTTTTCCTGAACCGTTTCGAAATCTGCGCGTTCAAATTTTTCGATACCCGATGGGAAATCGCCCCAATGGGGTTCTTCCTTCTGATCATAGACCACCGCGAGATGCTCGATCCCAAAGGCCTTCAATTCCGATGCAATCTGATGGGCGGACAATTCGCCCTCGTGATCCTGCCCGCCGGTCATGGCAACCGCATCGTTATAGAGGATCTTGTAGGTAATATTCACACCGCTGGCGATGGCCGCAACAATCGCCAGACGCCCCGAATGGTTATAGGTGCCATCCCCAAGATTCTGGAACACGTGGTCGGTTTTGGAAAACGGCGCTTCGCCGATCCAGTTCGCCCCCTCTGCCCCCATATGGGTGAAGCCCAGCGTGTCGCGCTCCATCCACTGCACCATGAAATGGCACCCGATCCCGGCATAGGCGCGACTGCCCTTTGGCACCTTGGTCGAACTGTTATGAGGACAACCCGAACAGAAATAGGCCAACCGGCTGGCAATTTCCTCGGCATTATCGGCGCGTTTGGCATTGTCCAGATCGGCCAGGCCCGCCTTGATTCCATCCGTGCCACGCCCCTCTTCCACGAATATTTCGCCCAGCTTCCCGGCAATCATCACCGGGTCCAGCGCCCAGCGTGTGGGGAACAACTCCTCACCGCCATGCTGCTTGAACCAGCCATAAACGCGCCGCCCCCGGCGGTCGTCGAAAATGGCCTCCTTGATCTGAACTTCCAACAGCTTGCGCTTTTCCTCGACCACGATGATCAAATCCAGACCCTCGGCCCAGTCATTGAAGCCCTTCATATCCAATGGCCAGACCTGCCCCACCTTGTAGGTGGTGATCCCCAGCCGCTCGGCCTCGGATTCGTCAATGCCCAACAGGGCCAGCGCGTGTTCCAGATCCAGCCAGTTCTTGCCATGGCTGACCAGCCCGATTTTCGCGCCGGGTTTGCCCCAGACACGTTTGTCAATCCTGTTGGCATGGGAAAACGCTTCGGCTGCGTGGCGTTTGTAATCGATCAACCGCGCCTCCTGCGCGATCCGGTCATCCACAAGGCGGATGTTCAACCCACCTTCGGGCATATCGAACTCGGGTGTCACGAATTGCATCCGGTTTGGTCGGCCATCCACCACCGCCGTCGCCTCGATCGTGTCCTTCATGACCTTGAGCCCGGTCCACACCCCGGCAAACCGGCTGAGCGCGATGCCGTAAAGCCCGTAATCCAGAATTTCCTGCACCCCCGCCGGGCTGACCACCGGCATATAGCAATCCACCAGCGCCCATTCGCTTTGATGCAATACAGTGCTGCTTTCGCCCGTGTGGTCATCCCCCATGGCCATCAACACACCGCCATTGGGCGACGTACCGGCCATATTGGCGTGGCGCATGGCGTCACCCGACCGATCCACCCCCGGCCCCTTGCCATACCAAAGCCCGAACACACCGTCGAACTTGCCCTCGCCCCGCAATTCGGCCTGTTGCGCCCCCCAAAGCGCGGTGGCGGCAAGATCCTCGTTCAATCCCGGCTGGAATTTGACATCCGCCCCGGACAGCGTCTTTTCCGCGCGCGCCATCATCAGGTCCACGGCCCCCAGAGGCGATCCGCGATAGCCGGTCACATAACCGGCCGTGTTCAACCCGGCCTGCATGTCGCGATGTTTCTGGGTCAGCATCAGCCGCACCAGCGCCTGCGTGCCGTTCAACAGAACCTGATCCTTGTCCAGATCATAGCGATCCTGCAATGTCACCTGTTGCTTACTCATCCCACGTCTCCCCTCGTTAGATGCGTTCCGCTTAACTCTAAGGCAATAATAGGTCATTATATCTGACCTACCAAGTATTTTTTCCCCTGACCCGACGTTCTGTTCAAGTTACACATGTAATCGAAACAGTTTTCGTGCATAGATAAAACGCGAATAGAAAGTTGCTGGTATGGACTGGGACAAGCTAAGAATATTTCACGCCGTGGCGGATGCAGGCAGCCTGACACATGCGGGTGACAAGCTGAACCTCAGCCAGTCTGCCGTGTCGCGCCAGGTCCGCGCCCTGGAAGAATCGCTTAACGTCATCCTGTTCCACCGCCACGCACGCGGGCTGATTCTCACCGAACAGGGCGAATTGCTGTTTGACGCCACCCGCGCCATGGCGAAACGTCTGGATACGGCAACCGCGCGCATTCGCGACAGCGAAGAGGAAGTGTTCGGCGAATTGCGCGTCACCACCACGACCGGCTTCGGCACCCTTTGGCTGGCCCCACGCCTGCCCGCGCTTTATGAAAAATACCCCGACCTCAATATCGACCTGATGCTGGAGGAACGCGTACTGGATCTTCCCATGCGCGAGGCCGACGTTGCGATCCGCATGAAAGAACCAAGCCAGGCGGATCTGATCCGTAAACGGTTGATGAGCGTACGCATGCGGCTTTATGCAACCCCGCAATACGTGGAACGCCACGGCACCCCTGAAACGCCCGGGGATCTGCACAAACATCGCCTGTTGTGCCAAAATGTGACCTCGGCACAGGTGGGGGCCGGTGCCGCGCTGGTTCAACATCTGATGACCTACGACCTGCCGTCCCTGCTGACCATCAACAACTATTTCGGCGTGCTACAGGCGGCTCTGAACAATCTTGGTATCGGGGTCCTGCCGGATTATGTGACCGAAGAATTTCCGAATCTCATCCGGGTCCTGCCCGAAATGGAATCGGGGGAAATCCCCGTATTTCTTGCTTACCCGGAAGAATTGCGCCCCTCCAAACGCATCGCGGCCTTTCGTGATTTCGTTCAGGAAGAGATCACCGCCTACCGTAAACAGGTTAAAAATCAGGCAGTTACATAACACAATCGTATAGCCATGCAATTGCAACATGGCCGATATGCCGCGAGTGCAGCATTCTTTTCCTTGAATGTTTCATTCCCGCCCCCTATCTCAATTTGCGAAGGTGATGATTGCCTGACGGCGCATCGCTTTCATACCTCCCTGTTGGACTAAGGCCGAGCTTATTTGCTCGGCCCTTTTTTTTGGCGAAACGTCCGTTTTTCCCCATGTCCCGGCATCGCCATGACCGCCAAACGCGGAATTCCGCCTGCCCCGTACCCGCCTATTGCCTGAAATAACCAAAACGCGTATGCTTGCAACAGGTTGTTAATAAGTTTCCGGAATCTGCTTTTTTCTCTCTGGTGGTCGCTAAATCTCAGGATCGCTTAAATAAGTGGTATTAGCATGTCTCAGGATCAGAATCATTTATATGAAAGTGTCGAGAAGCTAAGATGCTCCTTGCACGCCAAAGGCGTTATTCTTTCCGAATTTCGTAACAAACGCCAATATTTCCTTGCCTTTGCCGGTGCGCCTTTGCCGACACCTTATGCACATGATCTGTCACCAGATCATTCCGTGTGCCTGCACGTGGCCGAAATGGGGGTCCCGTTGGTCATTGATAACGCCTATGTGCATCCGCTTCTGCATGGCCACAAGGCAGTGAGCGAACTGGGCGTCGGTTCATATTTCGGTGTGCCCGTGAAGCTGGGGGAACAAACCCTTGTGCTTTGTGCCTTCGATGACCGAAAGCACATATGGGACGAAGACGACAGGGATCACATCCTGGGCTTGGCGCGACAGCTTGAGGCGGACTACAGCGCGGGCCTGCCGCTACACTGACACGTCTCTGGCACGTCTGTTGTTTTTTGGCCCGGTTTTTGGACGCACTCCCTTGATCTGCCTCAGATCACCGGAATGGCGCCATTTGCCCAGGGAGACAGGATTTCAGGGCCGTTTTCACGGATCACGATATTTTCCTCGTGGACAAGAAACCGGCCTTCCCCCGTGGCAATACCCGGTTCCAGGGTAATGACCATCCCATCGCGCAACACCGTTTCATCGCGCGACGACAGAGACAGCCCTTCTGTCAACTGCATCCCAAGCCCGTGACCAAGCCGCCCGGCGGTTTCATCCGCCCCCACCACGTTCGCCATGGCCCGCCACACATCCCGTGCCCGCGCGCCCGGACGCGCCATTGCCAACCCCGCCTCTGCGGCCTCAAGCAACCGCCGCCAGGCGGCCTGAACCTCGCCGGATGGCGCTTCGCCCACGGCAAAGTTCCTGTCAAAGTCACAGAAATACCCGTTGCACACGGCACCTGTGTCCAACATCAACACCTCCCCCGCAGCCAGAGGCGTATCCCCGGCCGGGGAAATCACGTCTTCGTATCCCAGGGCTCCCGCCCCTCCCGCCAGATAAGGCACCCAATCCGCGCCCTCCTCCAGCAGCAGGCGCTGAAACCCGCGAAACACCTCGGACATGGGGCGGCCAGGACCCGCCACTTCGCCCACCCGAAGAAAGGCCCGCCCGGCAACGCCACAGGCCCGGCGGATCAATGCAATCTCGGCCTCGCTCTTGACCGACCGCACCCGTTCCATGATCCCGGCATCATCGGCCATGGTCAGCCCTGCGGCCTGCAACCGCCCGAAATCGGCCAGCGGCATCCGCAGGTGACTGCCCGGCCCCGAAGGCACGCCGATAGGGGCCTCTCCGGCAACCTCGCGCAGGGCCCCGGCCAACAGGCTGATACCGTCGTCATGGGGATCGGGTGCCGACCATGTGCGTATGTCGCGGATCCACCCCCGCCCCATCAACGCCGCGCCGATGGAGGGGATCACCGCAATCGGATCGCCGCTTGCCGGAAGGACAAGATACCAGGGCCGACAGGGGCTTTCCCAGAACCGGGTCAGGAACCCTGTGAAATACCGCACCTCCGGCTCGTTGGTCAGAAGCAAGGCCCCAAGATCGGCTCGCCCCATCCGCTCCTGCGCCCGCGCCACGCGGGTCCGCAATTCGGTTTCGCTGAAAATCGTCACGCTTCGGCTTCCTCACTCACAATCGCCAGACCCCGCGCGTCGCCGGACAGCTCCGTCATACACAGCATTGCCGCCAGTCCCGCGCCCCCCGACGCCGTAGTGGCCAGCCCTTTCCCGGCCAGAACCGGCAAAGCGTCCCGCGCCTCGGCTTCGCTGAGCGTGACAAACATGTCCGCGTCCCGCGCCAAGCCTTTCAGCGCGATCAGCGAAGGCACCTTGCAGTCCAGCCGCCCCATTTCGGACACCGGCCCGCTGGTTTCCACGCACCGGCCCGCCCGCACGCTTTCAAACAACGCGGGCGCGGCTTCGGGTTCCACCACAATGATGCAGGGCGCATCGCCCCAGGCCTTGCGAAACAACGCCGCCGCCGACGCGGCCATGCCCCCCACTCCGGCTTGCAAAAAGATATGGGTGGGCACATCGGGACATTGCGCCACCGCTTCGGCGGCAAGGGTCAGGTAGCCTTCCATCAATCGGTGCGGCAAGTCGAAATATCCGTCCCAGGAGCTGTCGGATAACAGGGTCCACCCCTTGTCCACGGCGGCCTTCCCGGCCGCATCCATGCTGTCTTCGTAACTGCCCTCGACCCGCACCACCTGTGCCCCGGTCGCCCGCAATCGCGCGGCAAACCCCTCGGGCACGGCGGCGCTCAGATACACCACCGCCTGCGCCCCGAACGCGGCGGCCCCCGCGGCCACCGAAAGCCCGTGATTACCCGCGCTCGCGGTCACATAGGTGCGCCCCTCGGCCTTGCCATCGCGCGCATGACAGGCAATGACATAGGCCGCCCCAAGCGCCTTGAAACTGCCCAGCCCCATGCGCCCGCGCTCGTCCTTGACCCAAACGGTTCCGGCCGATCCCACCCCCTCAACAGTCACCAATGGCGTTTCGCCCGCCTCCGGGTTCAGCGGGGCCAAGATTCCGGCGGGCGGCAATGTAACGCTGGGAACAGGCACATGGGCAAGCCCGGCACCGTCCGGCAGCCCGGCCCCACGATAAGGGTTGTTCATCCGTTCCATATCTGTCCCCGCCAGTTTGACCGGAGCAACTCAACTCTGCCCCCGCAAAAAGGTCAAGCCTCTCGCACCCCGTCCCGGCGGCGGCGCAGGAACAATATGTCGGATTTGTTGCGCGCAAGAGCAATCCCCCGGTCATAGGCCGCCAGCGCCTCGCGCCGCCGCCCCTCCCGCGTCAGGAACTCGGCCTTGGCGGCGTGGAACGGCTGATATGTGCCAAGCTCCGGTTCCAGCCGTAATATCATGTCCAGCGCCGCGCGATTGCCCGACACCTCGGCCAGAACCACCGCCCGGTTCAACGCCACAACCGGCGACGGATCAAAATCCAGCAGCCGATCATAAAGCAACAGCATCTGCCGCCAATCCGGTCCGTCCCCCCCATCGTCCATGTAAAGCGCGGATATCGCGGCCTGAATCTGAAACGGTCCGGGACGGCGGCGCGCCACGGCACGGTCCAGTATGGCCAGCCCGGTCTCGATCATATCCCGGTCCCACAGCCCGCGGTCCTGTGCCTCGGGCGCAATCGGTGCGCCGTCCCGGTCCAACCGCCCACGACGGCGGGCATGGGCCAGCATCATCAGCGCCCGCACCCCTTCGATCTCGGCCACGCGCGGGCACAGACGGTCCAACAAATCGCCAAGCCACAGGGCCTCTTCGCACAACCCCGCACGGATCGGCGCGTCCCCTTCCATGGTGGAATACCCTTCGTTGAAGACAAGGTAGATGACGGTCAAAACCGCATCCAGCCGCGCGTCCCACTCCTCGGAGCCCGGAATGCGGAACGGAATGCCGGCGGCGGCGATCCTGGCCTTGGCCCGGCTGATCCGCTGCCCCATCGCCGCTTCGCGATCCAGAAAAGCATGGGCGATTTCCCGTGTCGTCAGTCCGCCCAACATGCGCAAGGTCAGCGCCACCTGGCTTTTCCGGTCCAGCGCCGGGTGACAACAGGTGAAAATCAACCGCAACCTCTCGTCCGGGATCTCCGGCACCTCTGTGATGGCGTCCTGTTCCATCAAAACAGTCATTTCGGCGGATTTGCGGTGCCAGTTCGCGTCCCGGCGAAGGCGATCAATCGCCTTGCGACGCGCGACCTTCAACAACCACCCCTGCGGGTTTGTCGGGGGACCGTTGCGCTTCCAATGGCGCAGCGCGGCCTCGGTCGCGTCCTGCAACACGTCTTCCGCCAACTGGAAGTCTCCCAGTTGGCGGATCAGAGCGGCCAGCAACCGCCCCTGGTCTTGCTTCATCACCGCAGCCAGCCTGGCTGCGGTGATTTCGGAACCCGTCACCGGGTCAATCCTCAAGCTCCATGATGGGACGCACCTCGATGGTGCCATACTCTGCCACCGGGATCATCGCAGCATAGTGCAGCGCCTCGTCCAGATCCTTGCAGTTCAGGATGTAATACCCCCCCAACTGCTCCTTGGTTTCGGCAAACGGGCCGTCCATGGTTTCTGTTTTGCCATCCCGCACGCGCAGGCTGGTCGCCATTTCAACCGGCATCAACGCATCGCCCCTCTCCATGACACCAGCCTCCACATAGGTCTGGGTCACCTTGATCCAAGGCGCCATCATCGCCTCGAATTCGGGTGTGCCGGGTTCGGGATCCTTCCTGGGACCGCTGTAGATCAAAGCCATATAACGCATGATATTCTCCTTTTTCTGCGTTCAACGTTAAAGGAATGGGGCGGGATCAGGCAAGCACCCTGCCCGCCAGCAGGACAATCAACAGGACCATGGACAGGATATTGCCCATATTGCCCACGATCCGTGCCGGATGCGCGGCATTGTCCGCGCGCAAACCAAACGGATGGATCAATCGCCCAAGCAGCGCCAGCGCTCCGGCGACAGACAGCCACAGGGCGCTCGCCCCCTGAATTTCCGCCAGAGCCAACAGAATCAGCGTCAAAGGCACCCATTCAATGAAATTGCCATGGCGTCGAATGCGTTCGTGCAGAACCACATCGCCTCCGTCACCAATCGAGATATGCGCTGCCGCGCGGGTTTTGGTCACGCTGATCCATAGCACCAGCATCACCATCCCAAACGCGGCAGCATATAGCGAAGTCACCGTCAATTGCATCTCCAACCTTCCTTTCAAACTGGTTCAGATACCCAAAGGACGATTGGGGCCTGCGATTTTCGACAGGGCCGACCAAAAAAATTTCAAACGCGTCAAAAATTCCCGACCGCGCGCTCCTGTCGCCTCTCTCCCCCTTCCATGCGCGGCCCCCATGCACTATGAGATCGCCCAAGACCGGCCCGCATCCCGGCGGGCGATTAGGGGAAAGCGCCACACCATGACCAAATCCGATCTTCAGGAACCCGAAATCACCCAAGAGCTGATCGCGGCCCACGGGCTCAGCCCCGACGAATATCAACGTATTCTCGAAATCATGGGGCGCGAACCAACGTTTACCGAACTGGGCATTTTCTCGGCGATGTGGAACGAACACTGTTCCTATAAATCCTCCAAGAAATGGTTGCGCACCCTGCCCACCGAAGGACCCCAGGTGATCTGTGGCCCCGGTGAAAACGCCGGTGTGGTCGATATCGGCGATGGTCAGGCCGTAATCTTCAAGATGGAAAGCCACAACCACCCCTCCTATATCGAACCCTATCAGGGGGCGGCGACCGGGGTGGGCGGCATCCTGCGCGACGTGTTCACCATGGGGGCGCGGCCCATCGCGGCGATGAATTCGCTTTCCTTCGGGGAAACCGATCACCCCAAAACCCGCCAGCTTGTCCATGGTGTGGTCGAAGGCATCGGCGGCTATGGCAATTGCTTCGGCGTACCCACCGTCGGTGGCGAGGTGCGGTTTGACCCGGCCTATAATGGCAATTGCCTTGTGAACGCCTTTGCCGCCGGTCTGGCCGATGCGGACAGGATTTTTTACTCGGCGGCCTCGGGCATTGGTATGCCGGTTGTCTACCTCGGTGCCAAAACCGGGCGCGACGGGGTGGGTGGTGCCACCATGGCCTCGGCAGAATTCGATGAAACCATCGAAGAAAAACGCCCCACGGTTCAGGTCGGCGACCCCTTCACCGAAAAACGCCTGATGGAGGCAACGCTTGAACTGATGCAAACCGGGGCGGTGATCTCGATTCAGGACATGGGCGCGGCGGGCCTCACCTGCTCTGCCGTGGAAATGGGCGACAAGGGCGGTCTTGGCGTGAAGCTCAACCTCGACGCGGTGCCCCAGCGCGAAGAGAACATGACCGCCTATGAAATGATGCTTTCGGAATCGCAAGAACGTATGCTGATGGTCCTGAAGCCCGAACTCGAGGCCGAAGCCCGCGCCGTGTTCGAAAAATGGGACCTTGATTTCGCCATCGTCGGCGAAACCATTGCCGAAGACCGGTTCCTGATCCTGCATGGCAACGAGGTCAAGGCCGACCTGCCTCTGGCCACCCTGTCAGGCAGCGCGCCGGAATATGACCGCCCCTGGGTCGAAACCCCGGCGGCCGAACCGCTTGACTCCGCCAGCGTGCCCGAGATTGACCCAATCGACGCCCTGCGCACACTGATCTCTTCCCCCAACTACGCGGCCAAACAATGGGTCTATGAACAATATGACACCATGGTCATGGCCGATACGGTGCGCACCCCGGGCCTCGGGGCCGGTGTCACCCGCGTCCATGGCACCAACAAACTGCTCGCCTTTACCTCGGATGTGACCCCGCGCTATGTGCGTGCCAACCCGGAAATGGGCGGCAAACAGGCGGTGGCCGAGGCCTATCGCAACCTCACCTCTGTGGGGTCCGTGCCTCTGGCCAGCACCGACAACCTCAATTTCGGCAATCCCGAAAAACCGGAAATCATGGGGCAGTTCGTCGGCGCGATCAAAGGCATCGGTGCCGCCGTTGCCGCGCTTGACATGCCCATCGTGTCGGGCAACGTCTCGCTCTATAACGAAACCGACGGCGACCCGATCCTGCCCACCCCCACAATCGCCGCCGTGGGCCTGATCACCGACCCCGATACGGCAATCATGGACACCGCCCGTGACGGCCATGTGGCGCTGGTGATCGGCGAAACCAACGGCCACCTGGGCCAATCCGCGCTGTTGGCCGAAGTGTTCAACCGCGCCGAAGGCGACGCCCCGACCGTGGATCTGGAGGCCGAGAAGCGCAATGGTGATTTCATCCGTGCCAACCACACATTGATCAAAGCCTGCTCGGACCTTTCCGATGGCGGCCTCGCGCTGGCCGCCTTTGAAATGGCCGAAGCCGCTGGCGTGGGCATCACCCTTGATGCGGCCGATACGGCCACCCTGTTTGGCGAAGATCAGGCGCGCTATCTTGTGGCCTGCAACTTCGATCAGGCCGAAGCCCTGATGCTCGCCGCCGGTCAGGCCGGTGTGACGATCACCAGCGTGGGTCGCTTCACCGGTGATCAGGTGACAATCGGAACCAGCAGCGCCCCGCTGGCTGACCTCGCGGACACGTTCCGCAGCAGCTTTGAAACCACGGTCGGTTGAAACCTCTGTCTCTGGTGGGCCCAAACCCCAAACGGACCCAAACGGTGGCGCGCCACGATGCCGCGCCGCCGCCTTTCATCTGCCCATAATTCATCCCGCCGGACGTGCCCAACGCCTCGACCAGACCGAGTTTCGTTGCCCCATTCCCCACCTGCCGCTTGCACCTCTGCGCGCCACCCCCTAAATCTTGGGTAAAGCCAACGACAAGCCGGAGACCCTGTATGGCCATCTATGCCGACGAACTCGAAGCGATCATCCGCGACGCCTTCCCCGATGCCGAAATCACCGTGGCGGGCGACGATGGTGTACACATGTCCGCTATGGTGATCGACGAAAGCTTTCGTGGTAAAAACCGGGTGCAACAACAACGCATGGTCTATGCCGCCCTCAAGGGCAAGATGGACGGCCCCAATGGCGACCTCCATGCGCTGGCCCTGACCACCAAGGCCCCCGACTGAACTCTCCCTCGAACAGGACATCAAAGAACAATGACCGACGCAAAAACCGCAATCGACGAAACCGTCAAATCCAATGACGTGGTGCTGTTCATGAAAGGCACCAAATCCATGCCCCAATGTGGCTTCTCCTCCCGCGTGGCCGGAGTGCTGAACTACATGGGCATCGACTATGCCGACGTGAATGTGCTGGCTGACGAAGGCATCCGCCAGGGCATCAAGGACTATTCCGACTGGCCCACGATCCCCCAGCTTTATGTGAAGGGCGAATTCGTCGGGGGCTGTGACATCGTCACCGAAATGACCCTGTCGGGCGAACTGGACACGCTTCTGACCGACAATGGCGTGACCTTCGACAAAGACGCCGCCGACAAGATTCGCGAAGCAAATGCGTGATTGCCGGGTCTGACGTCGAGGTCCGGTCCCGATGAACCCGCTGCATTTCCTGCGTATGGCCCGATGGGCGCGCCATCCCCCGTCCGCCTGGCGGGTCAGACTGGTGCTTGGGGTGGTGGCGGTCTGCCTGCTGCTCGTCGCCATCGAACGCTTTGTCGGCGTGCCGGACTGGCTCACCCTTGATCCCGGACTTGACCACGGGCGTACACGCCTGCTGAAATGACAAAAAGGCCCGTCCGGCATCCCCGGCGGGCCTTTTTGCATCTTTAGTCCCGGCGCATCTTTAGTCCCGGCACATCAGGCGTTCACATCCACCACGACACGGCCCTTGACCTGCCCTTTCAGAATATCGCGCCCCAGCGCCGGCAAATCGCTCAGACCCGCCGGGGTGATCATCGCCTCCAACTTGTCCATGGGCAGATCCCGCGCAATACGCGCCCAGGCGCGCTGACGGTTTTCAAAAGGCTGCATCACGCTGTCGATTCCCAACAGGTTGACACCGCGCAGGATGAACGGCGTGATCAATGCCCCCTCGATCGCCGCGCCCCCGGCAAGGCCAATCGCCGCAACCGAACTGCCATATTCCATCTGTTTCAAAACACGGCCCAACATGGCACCTGCCACGGCATCAACACAGCCAGACCACATCTCCCCTTCCAACGGCTTGCGCGTGACCTCGGTCAACTCCTCACGCGCCACGATCCGGGTCGCGCCAAGTTCACGCAGATACCCCTCCTGTTCCGCGCGCCCCGTCACCGCCGCCACGTCGAACCCAAGCCCGGCCAGAATGGCAACGGCAACCGACCCGACACCGCCTGCCGCCCCGGTGACCAGCACCGGACGCCCGCCCGGCACCATCCCATGATCCTCCAGAGCCATCACCGCCAGCATCGCCGTCAACCCGGCGGTGCCCACGGCCATGGCCGCGCGCGTGTCCAACCCTTCGGGCAATGGGACAAGCATATCGGCCTTCACCCGCGCCTTCTGGGCATAGCCGCCCCACCGGTTTTCACCCACGCGCCAGCCGGTCAGAACCACCTTGTCACCGGGCCTGTAACGATCATCCCCCGACTCTTCGACCACACCGGAAAAATCAATCCCGGGAACATGGGGATAGCTCCGCACCAACCCGCCGCCCGGGCCGAGACACAAACCATCCTTGTAATTCACCGTCGAGTATTCAACGGCCACGGTCACATCTCCTTCGGGCAGATCGTCGATCCCGACCTGTTTTACCCTGGCCGAGGTTTTGCCGCTCTCGTCATCCTTGTCCACAACCAATGCGTTAAACATCCTGTATCCTTTTCAATGCGGGGCACAGCGCCCCTGCTGTCCTCTTTGATAAAACACGTTTGGGGTCCGGGACAGCGCCCTGGCGTTCCCTCAGGTCCAGAACGTATCCCGCACCGTAACCGCGCGCACCTCTCCCTGAGGCAGCACAACATCCAACCCGGTGCCATCGTCCCAATGGGTCATCCGCACCATGCCAATGGCCACATTGGTTTCAAAATCCGGCGACCAGGCGGCGCTGCTTACCGTTCCCACCTGTTTGCCCCCGGCTATCAAGGGCCAAAGCCGATCACAACCCGGCACCTTGTCCCCCTGAATATCAATCGCCCGGATCTGCTGCACCGGCCCTTCTTTGGCCACGCGCAACAGGGCATCGCGCCCCACGCATCCAATCGCGGTCCGGGTGTTGCAGAACCGTCCCAGCCCGCATTCATGGGGGGTATTGTCATCGGTCATGTCATTGCCATAGGACAACAACCCGCCCTCGACCCTCTCGATCCCGTTGGGACAGCCCGCATGAACATCCATGCCCTGCCCCGCCTCCATCAATGCGTTCCACAGCGGCATTCCGATATCGCCGCCCTCAACATAAATCTCGAACCCGCCCTGCCTGGAATAGCCAGAGCGCGCAATCACCATCCTGCGCCCCTGGAATGCGAACTCGCCAAAGCGGAAAAACCGGATGTCGCGGATCGCGTCGCCGAACACCGCCGCCATCAGGTCATCCGATTTCGGCCCCTGCACCGCCAACGGGCTGACATCCGGCTCATCCACCAGAACGTCCAATCGACAGCCATAGGCGATCCCCTTGACCCACAACAGCAAATCACTGTCTGCAATGGAAATCCACCACCGGTCCCCGGCCAGCTTGATGGCCACGGGGTCGTTCAACATGCCCCCGGTTTCGTCCACGACAGGCACATAGAAACACTGCCCCGGCTGCATCGCGTGCAAATCGCGCGGGGTCAGCATCTGCATCAACCGCCCCGCATCTGGCCCACGCAGCTCCACCTGACGTTCACAGGACACGTCCCAAACCTGCACCGCGTCTTTCAGGTGGCGATAATCCTCTTCGACACTGCGAAACACCGTGGGCAACAGCATCCGGTTGTAAACGGTATAGGCTTTGACACCGGCGGCCTCGACCCCGTCAGAAAAAGGTGTGCGCCGCAATCGGCGGGTGGCTGAGATCAGAGCCACGGTTCCTCCTGCGGCATAAAGGGCAAATCCGTGACAGGGGCGCTGACCCCCGCCGCCGTCAGCATCGCGTGAACCTGCCCGCGGTGATGGGTCTGATGATTGAACATATGCACGACACAGGTGACCAACGGACGGGTCACATCCTGCTCAATCGCTCCCGAATACCAGGTCAAATTGCCCGACAAAGCGACAGAGGTCAGTTGCTCAGCCCACAGAATAATGCGGCTGTCCAACCGGAACCGCTCCACAGCCCAATCATGCGCGGTCTGTGTCAGCTCTGTGGAATGAGGAATCCCACCGCCAAAGGCCTCCCCCCCATCAAAGCGGCTCATCCAAAGGGCATCGCCCCAAAGCAAGTGGTTCAACGTGCCAAGGATCGACCCGAAAAACGCACCGCGATCTTCGGTCAAGGCCGCACTCTCCATACCGCGCAGACTTTTCTGTACCTGTTTATTCTGCCAGGCATTGTAACGTGCCATGGTTAAACAGTATTCTGGTCCGATCATCAAAGCCCCCTGTCTTGGCCCGTCTTGTGGCCTGTCTCGCTCTGTTCTGGCGGCTTGGGCGGTTTGGGCACCATCTGCCCCCGACGCCCGGTCGCGCAACGCTCTGCATCGCGTCTGTTGCCTTTGAGCCTGTCATAACTCTAAATGTCTGACAAATGAAAATCGACCCGACCTCCTCTGCCGACCTCCCGACCCAGATCGCCAGGGCGATCCGCAACGCCCCCGCCCGCCGCAGGCGGTTTCGCCCGAAGGGGGGAACGCAGAAACCTGCAAGCTCTCAAATCCCGGCGCGCAACCTTGGGCGATTCCGCGCCAGCCACAGCAGAGACAGGATCAGCGGACCATTATTGGCCTCTCCGCTTTCAACAAGCTCCATGGCCGCCTCGAAAGGGATGACATGGGTTCGGATATCCTCGTGCTCATCGGCCACACCGCCAATGCCGGCCACGCTATCGGGCAGGTCGGCAATCCCCAGGTAGGTATAGAAATACTCGGTCGAATATCCCGGACTTGGATAGTAATTCGCAATGGGTTCTATAGCCTTCAGCGTCACTCCGGCCTCTTCTTCCGCCTCGCGTTCGGCCGCCATATGCGGGGTTTCCCCGCCATCGATACGCCCCGCCACAGGTTCCAGAACCCAGGGGTGCTGATCACCCCGCGCAAAAGGCCCCATACGGAACTGTTCCGTCAACAACACCACGTCGCGCACCGGATCATAGGGCAGCAGAATCGCGGCATCCCCGGCCACAAAGACTTCGCGAAACATCTTTTCGCTCATTTCCCCGTCAAACCGGGGATGGCGCAGCTCCAGAACATTGAGCAGGAAAAACCCCGCATGAGAGCGGTTCGTATCAATCAGATCGACCTGTTCCGCCGTCAGCCCGCCACGAAGCCCAACCGGCGTGTCGTCCGTTTCCGCCGCCCGCTTCGCGGTGGCCCGCGTAAGTATCATTCCGACCCTCCGGGCCACCTCCTCCCCGCTCAGCCGACCAAAATAGCTCATGACTTCCGCTGCGGAATGGCGGGTGATCGGCCACCACTCGCGCAGCCAGTCCTCCAGCGACCACGCCGCGCCCCCCTGCCACACCCCGGCAGGCGGGACATAAACCCTGGCCCCGATCTCCTGAGCCCCCACCCGCACCACAAGGTCAATCAGGTCATAGCCGAACCCGAGTTCGTAAAAATCCAACCGCGCCAGATCCGCCTCTGACAGGTCACGCAGCAGCACACCTTGTGCCTCGCTTCCCGTCGCCGCCTCAATCAACGGAAACTCCCGCCCCTCGGCCCGGACCACCCGGTGGCCCGGGGCCACAGCCGGTTGGACGTCATCCGACCGCACATCGCGCCCCAGCACGAGTTCCAACAGAGGCACATGGCACAAGGTGCCGTAAAGAAAGACATTTGTCATGAAACGATCCTATGAACAAATGGCACGTCGCAAAACGGATCAGGACCAGCGACGTCCCACGAACTCGGCAACCCCGCCGATCACGACCCCGCCCCCAACCAACGCCACGACAATCGGCATGTGCCACAGGTACAGGGCAAACTCCACGCCAATCTCGAACACCGCCATCACCGCCTCCAACGGCCCGCCATACCGGTTGTCCATGGCCAGCCGCACCATTTCATTGGCCCCCTGGGTGAACAAGCCCCAGAACACAAGCGCCGCAACCCCGGTCAGCCCCGCGCTGATCCCGTCAGTATAGGAATGCCCCACCCGGCTTCCGATCACCATCCAGCCGACCAGAAGACCAAGCCCAAGGTTCACAAAATTGAATTTACCAAACTGCGTATCCGGCGGAGCCACCGCGCGGATCATGTCGCTGACCACCCAGGCCAGCGCGGCAAGAAGAACAGCCGAAACCAGACGGGCGGCGGTGGGCATGACAAGAGCTTTTGCGGACATGGATCAGGGCTTTGCGATTGTAATCTGAACTACATCGCAGTTACCGCCATGAAAGGCCGCCGCGCAAGAGGTCAGGTAAAAATTCCACATCCGGCGGAACCTGTCGTCAAACCCCTGCGCCGCGATTTCGTCCCAGCGCGCGTTGAACCGCTCGTGCCACCGGCGCAACGTCTGGGAATAGCTTTCACCGAAATCGAACATCCGCCGGGTCTCCAACCCGGCCCGCGCCACCTGTCTCTGTAACATCGTGCGCGAGGGCAGCATACCACCGGGGAAGATGTATTTCTGAATGAAATCCACGCCCTTGCGATAGGTGTCAAACCGGGCTTCGCTGATCGTGATGATCTGCAAGGTCGCGCGCCCGTCATCCTTCAGACATTTGCGCAGCGTGTCGAAATAGACGGGCCAGTATTTTTCGCCGACCGCCTCAAACATCTCGATACTGGCAATGCCGTCATAAACGCCCGCTTCGTCGCGATAGTCCTGCATCTTGAACTCCACCATGTGGGAAAGACCTGCCTTTTCAATGCGTTCCCGCGCATAGTTCAACTGCTCTTCGCTGATGGTCAGCCCGGTCACCTTCACCCCACGCTCCCGCGCAGCATATTCGGCGAACCCACCCCAGCCACAGCCGATTTCAAGCACATGATCCCCGGGGCCAACCCCCATCTGATCCACCATCGAGGCGTATTTCGCCACCTGCGCCGCCTCAAGGCTCTCTTGCCCGCTTTCAAACAGCGCGCTGGAATAGGTCATGGTGTCATCCAGCCATAGCGCATAGAACTCATTGCCCAAATCATAGTGGTACGAGATGTTCTTCTTCGCCTGATCCCTGGTATTGTCATTCATCCAATGGCGCATACGCTCGTAAACCCTGACGAAGGCCTGCCCCGGGAACCCGCGGTAAAGCTCTTCGTTGCCCGCATTCAACAGGTCAAGAAACGCCTGCAGGTCCGGCGAGGACCATTGCCCTTCGATATAGGCATCGCAAAACCCCAACTCGCCTTCGCGGATAAGGCGGCTGAACACATCCATGTGATGCACACACAATTCGGCCACTGGCCCCCTGCGCGCCCCTTCGGCCCGGAACACCCGGCCATCGGGCATGACAAAATCCAATCGCCCCACCGGCATCCGCGATGCGATGTCAAAAACACTGGTGAAATAACGCGGCAGACCCTCCTGCCCTTCGGTCGTCGTTAAAACCATGTGCACCCTCCCATGCGCAGCATGGCAAAAGGCTAGGCGCAAAACGACCCTTTGGGCAAGGATTTCGTTGTCTCACACCTGACAGAGGGCATGCCGCGCCACCGCACCGGCGCAAACAGAGACGCGCACCGACCGGGTTTCACCCCCACCCGGCCCCCGTTCAACGCCCTTTTCAACACCCGCGGCCAACGCCCCTGAACAGCGCGCTCACAACAGCTGTTCCAAAGCCCCGATCAACTGATCCACCTCCGCCGCGCTGGTGTAATGCACAAAGCTCAGGCGCAAGACACCCTTTGCCGGGTCCGCCCCCATGGCACTCAGCGCCCGCACCGCATAGAAATCACCACCCCCCGCCATAATCCCGTGAGCAGCCAGCGCGGCGGCAGCCTCTTCGCCGCTGCCGGGCAGTTCTATGGCCACGGTCGGGGCCCGCACCGCCGCATTGGAAGGCCCCAGAACCCGCGCGGCATTCTTCCCTCCCAGATAGTCCAGAAGCGGTTGCAGCAGGGTCACCTCGTGGGCGCGCATCAAATCATGCACCCCCGCCGCCCGCGCCGCCGCGTCGCCCGCGATCCCGTGATGGGCGGCCAGCGCGTCGATATAATCGGCCATGCCCGCACAGGCCGCCACCTGCGCATGATCCGGCCCCGCCGGAGTAAAGCGTTTGTACAGACAGTCGGCATTGAAATAATGCCCCTGATTGGGCAACAGTTCACCAAGGCCGCGGCGAATGACCATCACCCCCTGATGCGGCCCATAGGTTTTATAGCTTGAAAACAAATAGATATCCGGCCCCAACGCGCCCAGATCGGGCAATCCGTGTGGCGCATAGCTGACCCCGTCCACACAGACAAACGCCCCCGCCGCATGGGCCAGGGCGGTGATCTGCGCAACCGGGTTGATTTCGCCCACCACGTTGGAACAATGAGGAAAACAGACAAGCCGCACCTTTTCATCCAACAGGTTATCAAGCGCGGCGACGTCAAGATGCCCGGTCTCGGGGTCGATCTTCCATTCCCGGATTTCGATTCCCTCTTCGACCAGCCGCCGCCACGGCCCGGTATTGGCCTCATGATCCTGATTTGTGACGATGATCGCCTCGCCCGGTGCCATGAACCGGCGAAAGGCATTGGCCAGAACATAGGTATTCTGGCTGGTCGATGGCCCAAAGGACAGCTCGTCCGTCGCCACGCCCATCATCGCGGCAAGCCGGGCGCGGGCCTCGTCCATCTCCTCTCCGCCAAGGCGGCTGGCCTCGTAAGGCGCATAGGGTTGCACCTTGCGCTGGTGATAGAACCGGGTCAGCCGGTCGATGACGGGCTGACAGGCATAAGACCCGCCCGCATTTTCGAAAAACGCCTGCCCCTGCAGGGTCGGTTCCTGAAACGCCGGAAAGTGCGCGCGTACAAATGCCATGTCCAATTGCATGTTGCCCTCCTTGATCCACCCCGTTTTGTTCCACCCGGTTTCGGGGCACGGTTTCGGAAACACGGTGAGGCAGGATGCGCCGCTCTGCAAGCCCGAACAACACGCTGGCCCACATAATACCCGGCCCACATAGAATACACGCTTAAAGCGTTTCCGCGTTACGTTGACTCAGCGTGATGTGGAAACGCTTTAAATATCAGGCCAATCGCCCGATTTTTTCGGGGTCGGTCGCCCCAACACCCCCGAGGCGTTGCAATCGGCCTGTCGCTGGCGCGGAGTCATCGGGCCGCACGGTGCGCGAATTCATCGTCGGCTGCGTGATCGCACCCTCGCTGGTGTGCTTTGCCTGGATGACCCACTTGATAACCCATGGGCTTGGATAAGGACCTGGATGAGCCGCGCAAAGCGGGCGCGAAAGGCAGACCCAAAAGGGAGCGCCCTACATCTCGGCAAACTTGCTGGCGTAATAATAGGCCACATAAACATTGGCCGCGCTGAACAGCATCGCGATCCAGGGCCATATGCCAGTGCCCCGCACCCGCCACGCCACCCGGATCACCGCCTGAAATACCGCCAGCGACAACAGGACCTGAAAGATCGAAAACGGGCCGAACACGGCCTCTGGCCGGTCGGGCATCACCACAAGCGCAATGGAATAGAACACCAATCCCAACGGGACGACCAACAGTTGCAGCCCGAAATGCCCGATCCAGAACGTATCGCCCAGCCCCAGCCTGGCACCGAACAACCGCCCGAACCAAGCCGGGCGAAACACCTGCGCGCGCTGCTCCCAGATTTCCTCGCGGCTCGGCTCGTGGCGAGGATCGCCGCCCTGTTCGCTCATGCCATATCCGCCAGCACGGCGCGGATCTTGTCCGCATGGTCCTTGAGCACCGCGAAATCCTCCATGCTGCCCGGCGGGCGCAGCCTGATCCCCTCATGGCGCGGCAGAACGTGGACATGCAGGTGAAACACCTCCTGCCCGCCCGGTGCTTCGTTGAATTGCTGGATCGTCACGCCGCCAGCCTCAAACGCCGCCATCACTGCGCGCGCCATAAGGCGCACGGTCTTCATCACTGAGGACAACTGTGCATCCGACGCGTCCAACAGGTTGCGGCACGGGGTCTTGGGAATGACAAGACAATGCCCATCGGCGCGGGGCATGATATCCATGAACACATAGGTGTCCTCGTCTTCATAAAGCTTTTCGCTGGGGATTTCGCCGCGCAGAATCTTGGCAAAGATGTTGTCGGGATCATAGGTCATGGGACGCCTCCGGGAATCACGTTTGGGGCGACCCTAATGGGTTTCGCAGCAAAGCTGAATTGCCGGTTTGTTGCGCGGCACCATGCGGCACTGTGCGATACTGCGCCCTTGGCGGGTGTCGCCCCCCACAACCGCACGCGCATAACGGCTCAACATCGTGTCAGGATCGTGTCAGGGTAGCCCCCTGTCAGCCCAGCGCCTTCACCCGGTTTTCCCGCAACCGCGCGAAATCATCCCCGGCGTGATAAGAGGACCGGGTCAGCGGCGTGGCCGACACCATCGAAAATCCCTTGCCCCAGGCCGCTTTTTCATAGGACGCAAATTCGTCTGGATGCACAAACCGGTCCACCGCGTGGTGTTTCGGGGTCGGCTGCAGGTATTGACCGATGGTCAGGAAATCAATGTCGGCGGCGCGCATGTCGTCCATGACCTGTAACACGGCCTGACGATCCTCGCCCAAGCCCACCATGATGCCAGACTTGGTGAACATGGTCGGATCCATCTCCTTGACCCGCTGCAACAGCCGCAGGGAATGGAAATACCGCGCCCCGGGCCGCACTGCGGGGTAAAGCCCCGGCACGGTTTCAAGGTTGTGGTTGAACACATCGGGACGTGCCTCGACCACCTTTTCCAACACCGCCGGATCACATTTGATGAAATCAGGCGTCAGGATTTCAATCGTGGTCCCGGGGCTGCGATGGCGGATTGCCCGGATCGTCTGGGCGAAATGTTCCGCGCCGCCGTCCTTGATGTCATCGCGGTCCACGGAGGTGACCACCACGTGGTTCAACCCAAGCTTCTGAACCGCATCCGCCACCCGGCCCGGCTCAAACGGATCAAGAGCTTCGGGCGGCTTGCCCGTGGCGATATTGCAAAAGGAACAGGCGCGGGTACACACCTCGCCCATGATCATCATCGTGGCATGACCCTGGGTCCAGCATTCCCCCGCATTGGGGCACGCCGCCTCTTCGCATACGGTGGTCAGCTTGTGTTCCCGCATGATCCTGTGGGTATCGGCATATCCCTTGCCCCCCGGTGCCTTCACCCGGATCCAGCTGGGCTTCTTGGGCTGGGCGTTGTCGGGCTTGCGCGCCTTTTCGGGGTGGCGCTGCTCGGGAATTTTAAGATCACGCATGGGTCGGCCTTTCGATTTCATCCCGATATAAGCGGTTGGGCCGCCAAAGTCACGCAACCAGACAGGGCAAAGTTGACGGTTCGTCATGCACGCGCTGCATACCCGGTCTTCACTGTGCGGACCGTATCCTGCAACAGGCTGACCAATTCATCAAACCATTCCGTATGGCCGGACAGGTTTTGGCCCGACAGGGTGCGTCGCACCAAACCGATCCGGCAACCGGGTTCGGGGACGGCATGTCCCGCGAACGCACCAACCGGGCCTCCGCCCCCGCCAATCCGACCCCGCCAACAGGAGCCAACAGGAAATGATCGCGGCACAGTCGGCGCTCCCGCCCGCTTGGGAACGCGCCTGCGCGCCCCCCTCGCCGGTTGTTACGGATCACATAGATTGGCATATTTCAGGGAATAAGTGATTTTAACCGGGATTATGTGGAAAGCTCAACAATTAAAGGGCTTTACGATGGTGCAAGAGGGCGCACCGGACTGAAATCATGAAACACATGAATTGGCATATACCAACGCGGACCAATGAATGGATCATTTAGATTGGCAAATGCCCTGAGCCTTCAATTGATTGTCGAAAGCTTTTCAAAAGGCTTTCAAAGGCCAATAAAAAAGGTGGTTTGAAGAATGGGACGTTACAGAAACCGTTGGAAACCTTGAAGCCTGGAGAAACCCAAGGTGGGAACTGACTTCCTACCTTGGAGGCCATGGGTGAGCTGGTCGGAAACACCCTGTGAAATATGGTAAAAACCATCGGTTAGGGTAAATGCGACTTCAATTAAGGTAGGAAGGAAACCTGCTCAGATTTCGCCAAGGCTTTGTCCTACTTGCATACCCCGTGAGGAAGTGGTTTCGGCCAATACAACACACTAAGCAGAGATTTTTTCTAGTTGGCTCTCAAAGTCTATACGCAGCACACAAATTCGACCATCCCGCTGTTTTGCGATTGGGCCAAATTGATATGCGACGAAACCGGCACGGGAAAAAATGCGCCGAAATACGGGGTTCATCATTCCCAACAGCGTGCGTCCGCCTCTTGACCGGGCATAGTCAATTCCAGCTTGGATCAAGGCAGAAAGGACCATGTTTCGATCTTTAGCTTGAACGAGCGGCGAGATTGCCAACCTGGAAGCTTCCCAAGCAAAGTCCGAAGCGATCTCTTCTTTAAGTATCCCGGCGGGCAGGTTGGGAATTCTTCCCCGATGGGCATCGAGTATCATATAGGTGCATGATCCCTGATCATTATCGCAGCGCATTAGGCGCATACACCCTATTACACATCCCCCAGCTATTGCGACAACATGGATGGACGCAGGAGTATCATATTGGTCAAACTCACACCCCATAGCTTGGTATAAGTTCCAACCCATGCCAGAGATAAAGACGTCACGACGCAACTTAAGGCACTGGACATAGATTTCATGGTCTAAGTCGGGATCTGTCAGGTCAACAATTTGAACTTCAAAAGGCATTTTTAGCACATCATAACCAATTATGAGAAAGTATCCTTTTAGTAGTATTTCGCTGCGATTCCACCCCATTTCCAAAGCGAATACAAACCAAGCGTGACCTTGAAGGAAGATGTCCCGACCTGTTTGCAGATAGCTTGTTTCCGTTGATTGACAGCAGAGATGGTAACCCCAAGGTCAGAAGCTATCTCTTTATCCAGCATTCCCTCTTCGGCCATTTCCATCACGTCTATTTGCGGATCGGTAAGATTTGATAGCCGGCGCATCAGGTCAAGGCGGTGGGTTGCTTGGCATAATTTCCGCGCTTCTGATACATGTTCTTCCCCAAGATGATGGTTCACGCCACCAAAAACCATCGTGTTTCCACCTAGGTTTGAAACGCATAAAAAATTGCTATCAGCGCCGAAAAGCCGAGCTTCCTCGAAGAGCGGCGTCGCCATTTGATCATCTGTCAGAATGGATGCTGCGGATTGCCGATGATTGGATCTGGCAAAATCAAAAACCGGATCAATTTCATGAAAACGGTGTTCAAAATACCTGTGTTCCCATTCCTCTGGAAAAGTGGTCGTCGCGCCATTCGGTTGCTGACCAGGTGCGAGAAGCACATATCCAAAATCTGAAAAATGCTCTTGAATAGGTAGGTGCATTGTGAAACCCTCCCCTTAAGGTTGTATATCATAAAAATACGTGAAAAATCATAAAGGTCAAGCAGTCGCTAGTGAGCATTCCACATGGACACACGTGAACAATTAGCCGAGATATTAGAGCGACTTACAGGCCATCAACTAGCTGATGCGCTAGAGTATTTAGCCCGCTACTACGAATCACCTAGGCAGGAAATCGCGACTGGAACTCACGCAAAAGCGCGGGCAAGTCTTCCTCGGGGATCTTGTCAATAATCCGGTGAATTCGGGTTTTTGGGTCGTTGATTGGATTGTCTGTATCCAACTCAGATGCGCGTTCAAGCCCAAGCACGGGAAGGATTTTCGCAAGAGAACGCTCACTTAGCGTTTCGGTCGATCCATTCGTAAATTTCGAAAGGGTGTTCGGAGACAGCTTGGCGGAATTCGCGACTTGCGTCGGATTCGTGCCCTGCAAGGCCATCAGAATTCTGATGTTTGCTCGCCGTCTATCCCAATCAATTGCCACGCTTAGCCCCCAGTTATGCTGATAAGTCAAGTTTTCACGAAAAAGCGTGAAAACGGCAACCTGTAGTTTTGTGCAGTTTTGTGTCAGGCTCTCATAATTTGATGTTGTAAATCATAATTTGTTATGATTTAAAATGGACAATCATAACGGAGCGAGCAATGACAAAACCAACGCCAAAAGTTGCGGCACTTCCTGAAGCCGAAGTCTTTGCCCAGTGGGTTAAGGATTCGATTGAAGCGTTGGGTATGAGGCCATGCCATTTCCTGGTCGAGAAGGGTCGACCTGGCTCGATTAACCGCGTGTCGCGATACCTGCGAAATCCGAAAGGCATCAAACTCGAAATTGCAGCGCAGCTTTCGCGCGAAATCGTTGAACAAGCGGAAAAATCAGGCGTCAAACTCGCTGCCGTTCCTGTCCTGGTCAATGACGAGGAACTGAAATGAACCGTGATCTTAAGCATTCTGCCACCCTGACCAAACCACCGCTGAAAGGTCGGGGCACCTTCCCCGGGGACGAAACACCGTCCTCGGGGGGCTTTTTCGACATTGACGCAGCTTACGAACACGTCATGCGGAAAACCAAACAACAGCACCGGAATAATAAGGATTGGACAGCCCAGCCTAAACGCACATGGCGTGATATTGAGCGCATTTGCCTGCCGGGGTATTTTCTTAGTCGTCCATTTCGAGCCATAACCAGTCTTCTGGATCGGGTCGGTCCCGAAGCTTCACGGCTACTGGAGCCGCGTTACGAACGGCTTTGCGATAAGGGCCGCCTGCCACATCGGCTATCTCTGCTCCGATCTGCATTGCGGTGGCTGCTGACAGCGCCCAGTGACGGGCGGCAATCCATTCGCGAAAAAACGCCCCGCGATCTTTCTTTTCAAGCCATTTCTGATCCTGAGCAGGAGTCTGTGAAAGGATCGTCAGAACCCTTTTCGGAGGGGCGGGAATGAAACTTTCCAAGTCCAGATTGCCCTCAATCTTGATCCACTCTTGTAGTGTGAACCGTTGCTCTTCTGACAGTAGCCAAAGCAGTTCGTTGGCTCGATTTCGAGCGGCTTGGGCATATCGCTGCAGATCCATGAATGCTCTCCTTGGGTTGGGATACCCCGAGGATAGAGCAGGTCACGAGCGAAGCGAACCCTGTGTTTGCCACGCTCGTGACCATCATAAAACCAAGGCTCCACTCGCGGAGACACCGTTGGAAGACGGTGGCGTTGCTGGGCCGGTCGGCGACCCTTTTCCCCACGGATCGGCCCAGCAACACGATTGCGAAGATCAATTCTGGCCCTTCGTGGGTGATTTCATCGGCGGAATCTGCCTGTTCATCATGCTGTTTGGCAGCCCTTACGTTTTGGCGGTGTTGTTTCCATGACCATTCAGCGTATCCCCCTTTACAAGATCATTGTCGCGGACCGTCTGCGCAGTGTTGACGAAGATTGGGCGCAGGCCATTGCGGCGTCGATTGAGCAAAACGGGCTTATGGAACCTCTTGTGGTGCGCCCGCTGAAAAAGGGCATGTTCGCCCTGGTCGCTGGCGCGCACCGGCACCGCGGCCTTGAGATTGCCGGGCTGACAGAATGTGACTGTTCGGTCATGGAACTCACCAAGGCCGAAGCCCGGCTTGCAGAGATTGACGAAAACCTGATGCGGCGGGAACTGAGCGCGCTGGATCGGGCCGTGTTTCTGTCGGATCGCAAACGGGTTTATGAAGAATTGCACCCCGAAACCAAAAAGGGCGGGGATCGAAAGAGCGACGAGGCCAAAATCAAAACGCAAACATTGCGCTTTGATACGTTCACAGAAGACGTGGCAGAGAAAGTTGGCCTTTCACAGCGCACGATCCAAGACGCGGTTGCCCTGGTCAAAAACCTTGACCCCTCCGCAATTGAGGTGTTGCGCGATAGCCCGATCGCATCGAATGGCGCGCAACTCAAAGCACTCTCAAAACTCTCCGCCGATCAACAGCGAGACGCCGCGCCGAAACTGGCGGATGGCACCCACGGTTCGGTGAAAGACTACCGGATTTCGAGCGGCGAATTGCCCGTAAGCTGCGAGCCGACCAACCCCCGTGATGTCTGGATGAAAAAGCAACTGTCGCATTGGGCAGAGGGCAAGAAGGCGTGGCGCGAAGCATTTCTCAAGGAGATTGGCGCGGCGTGAAAGAATGGTGGTCCATATCCGATCTGGTGGCGCTGGCACACCGTGATTTGCCCAAGACGAAACGGGGCATGTCGGAATTTGCCGCCGAAGGGCGGTGGAATGAGGATATGAACCGCTGTCGTGAAGTCGCCGGAAACGGTGGCAAGCGCCGTGAATATCACTACACCCTGTTGCCGCCGCTTGTGCAGGGCGAAATCGTCACGTCGGCGATGATTGACGAGGTGTCTCAGACCAAGGAAGAGACCCGCCAGGACCTCAAGGCACAATCACTGTGGCATACCTACCATTGGGCCCCTGAAACCGCCCGAAATGAGGCGGATCGCCGCCTTAAGGTGGTTCAGGAGGTGGACCGGCTTATTCCTACTTTGGGTATCGGCGGGGCAACCGAGCTGGTCTCTATCCGTGAGGACATTCCGGGCCGGACAATCGCCCGGTGGCGCAAGCTGACCAGCGGCATGCACAAGAGCGACTGGCTTCCGGCCCTGTTGCCAGCCCATCAGGGCCGGACGAAGACAGCCAAGTGTGACAAGCGCGCCTGGGACATGATTTCGAGCGACTACCTGCGCCCGGAACAGCCCTCATTCGCATCCTGTTACACCCGAATGAAGGAAGCCGCTAAGGAACACGGCTGGTCTCCTGTCCCCGCCAGGGCAACGCTGTTGCGCCGGATCGAGAAAGAGTTCGGCAAAGCGGCGATTATCATGGCCCGTAAGGGTCAACATGCGGCGGCGGCGCTATACCCCGCCCAGACACGTGACCGCAGCGTTTTCCATGCCATGGAAGCGGTCAATGCGGACGGTCACAACTTTGACGTCTTCATTCGCTTTGAGGACGGTTCGATTGGCCGCGCCTGCATGATCGCATTCCAGGACCTCTATTCCGGCATGATCCTTTGCCACCGGATTTCACAGTCCGAAAATAAGGAAACGATCCGTTTGGCCATTGCTGACATGGTCGAAAGCTGGGGCATTCCCGAACACGTCTATTTCGATAATGGCCGGGCGTTCATGTCCAAATGGATCACCGGTGGGATCAAGCACCGTTTCCGTTTCAAGGTGAAGGATGAAGAACCGAAAGGCGTTCTGACTCAACTGGGCGTCGAGGTGCATAACACCACCCCCTACCACGGTCAGGCCAAACCGATTGAGCGGAGTTTCCGGGACATGTGCGACCGGATTTCCCGCCACCCGGCTTTGGCGGGCGCCTATACCGGCAATCACATCGACGCAAAGCCCGAAAACTACCACAACCGGGCGGTCCCGATTGAGGAATTCCGCAAGTTCGTCGCTGGCGAAATCATGCGGCACAACACCCACCCCGACCGCAACACCCAGACCGTCAAAGGACGCAGTTTTGCCGAAGCCTTTGAGGAAAGTTTGGCAAAACCGGGCGTGGTGGTGCGCAAGGCGACAATGCTGCAACGTCAGTTTTTCCTCATGGCGGGTGAGGCCAAAGCCGCTCGCGCCACCAATGGGGAAATCCACATGGCGGGCAATCGGTATTGGTCCGAACATCTCATTGCCCATGCTGGCAAAAAATTGATGGTCCGGTTTGACCCGGAAAACCTGCATGACGATCTATTTGTCTACACGCTCGACGGTCGTTTCATTGACCGCGCGCCTTGTATCGAGGCGGTCGGTTTCAACGACGCCGAGGCCGCGCGCCAGCATGCCAAGCTGAAACGTCAGTTCATGAAGGCCAACCGTGAAGTGTTGCGCCTGGGCCGTTTGCTGACACCTGCACAGGTGGCCGCACAGATCCCTGATCCCGACCCCGTTGACCTGAATTTGCCCAAGGTTGTTGGGCTGCATCACATCGAAACCGCTGCGAATTTGCCCAGCTTTGACGCCGGTGAGGCGTTTAGCCGGGGCCTGAACGACGCCATGGGCGTCTCCAGCATTTTCGACCACCCGAACAACAAAAAAGAGGACGGATGAACCGCCCAAAACCGACTTAGGAGTATCAAAATATGAATGCGCAAACGAAACAGGATACGGGCAGCGTCAAAGCGTGGGCCCATCCGAAACAATCCCCCCAAAACCTGTCCCCCGAAGTTCTGAAACGTTGGGAAACCGCTACATCCAAGATTGCCCAACTCGCGGGTAAGAATGGTTGGAACAAATCCGAGGTTGCCCGCCGTGCGGATATGGCGATTGGGACGTTTTCGGGCTGGTATGACGGCACCTATACGGGCCGCTATGACACGACCACGCAGAAGATCGAAAACTATATCGACCTTCTGGTTGATGCGGCGGAAACCATGGCTGCATTGCCAACTGATCCGGGGTTTCTGCAAACCCGCATGGCGCGCGAGTTGTTTGAAGGGTTCACCTACGCCCAGGCACTGCCGACGATTTCGGTTATCACCATCGCGTCGGGTTTGGGCAAAACCTGCGCGGCAAAGGCGTTCGCATGCTCGCGCCCGCATGTGTTTCATGTTGAGCTCAGTCCCGCCAGCCGTCGCCCACACAATTTGAAAGTGGAAATCGGCGATACGCTGGGCATTTCCACCCGCAATTCTTCGACGTTGAAAGCCTCCATTGTTGAAGCCCTGAAACGCGACGGTTTCAGCGCACTTTTGATCGTTGATGAAGCCCAAAACTTGGGCGAAGACGGAATTAACGAGTTGCGTCATTTCCGCGACGTGGCCGGGTGCGGACTGGTGTTGCTTGGCAACAACGAAACAACAACGCCCTACGCATCCCGAGACGTGCGCCATTCCTCTCCCCAGGTCACGCGCCGGATCGGCCACCGGCTCACGGTCATGAACCCTTACGCCGAAGATATCGAATCGGTGTTGGATGCCTGGAAGATCACCGAGCCGGAAGCCCGCAACGTCGCGGAGGCCATCGCGAAACGCCCAGGTGCAATCGGGGCGCTGGTCGAAACGATCAAGGCCGCGTCCCTTATTGCGCGCGGCATGGGCACCGGGTTGGGTGCAGAACATATCAAAGCGGCATATCAGCGGCGTGGCGGTGGGGGGGCGCTGTGATGGTTTCCCGGAACAAGATCGTCAGGCTTGCGAGAAATCGCACCCCACCCGCCTCAATCGCGCGGATGCTGAATTGTGACGTGGACAAAGTTTATTCAGCAATCCGCTGGGCACGCACGAACGGCGAAGACATTCCACATTTCAGGAAGGTCAAGGCCGAGGCGAAATCACTTCCAGCCTCCGCATTGGTGATCAACGCACGCCTCAATTCGCTTTTGCTTCGCGAAGCGGAGCGCCGGGGCCTGTCCCGTTCGGAAATGGCTCAAAAGCTTCTGGAAAATGCCCTGCTGAAAACGGTCGGGCACTAAACCCCAACGAAAGGACCTCTGACATGACAGAGCAGAAGAAAGAACCCGAATTCATGACCAACGTGAAAGGGCACCGGGTGCCCATGAACTTGGTCAAACCACACGATTTGCTCACTGACCAGGTTGTGAAAGACATTTTCAACTATGGCAAAGAGCTTGAGGCACAAATCGCCCGGTTCCGTGCCCACTCCTACGACGATTTGGGCGAACTGATGCACCTGCTGGCCGAAGAGTACGGTATCCACCAGCGCGGCATGCGTGAAGGTGGGCGCGGGAACGTCAGTTTCAAATCGTATGACGGTTTGAAGAAAGTCGAAATCAGCATTCAGGATTACATGGAGTATGGGCCTGAATTGCAAATCGCCAAACAGCTTATCGACCAGTTCATTCACGAACGCAGCGAGAACCTGGACGCCGACGTGCGCGCGCTTCTCGAACACGCATTCGACGTCGATCAGCAAGGCAAAATCAACAACGCCGCGCTCTATTCCTTGCGTCGTCTTGATATCCAGCATCCGCTTTGGCTCCAGGCCATGGAGGCAATCAAGAACAGCCAGCGGGTCGAAAGCACCCGGCAGTTTTTGCGCATCAGCTCGCGCCCCAATCCGCAAGCCAAATTCAAATCTGTCCAGATCAACCTGGCCAATGCGGGGACCGAACAGTGAAACCCGCCGAGGAACGTATCACCGACGCGTTGAACCAGGCCGAGGCCGGTCAATTCGACGGCGCGCAACACAAAATGTGGGTGATTGACCAGATGGTGCGCGCGCTGTGCGGCTCACCCGCCGCTTATGCGGAATGGATCGCACAGTACAAACAAGGGGTCGACGGCCCTGAAACTTACGAGTGGGACGCAGGAACCGCGCCCTGATTTGAAAGGACATCACATGAGCAACAAAGATATCAAACCCGTCACCATTCTGACCCGCGCCGATTACCTGGAAGGGGTGCTCAATATGATCCCGGGTATCAGTATTGAGGACCTGGATGGGTCGCGCAAAGCATATCGCGACGCAACGGATGCCGCGGTGAAAAAGATCATGGGCCTGCCGCACCATCCCGCCCGCGTTTCCAACAGGACGGATGGCACGGCCATTCACATGATGGGTCTGAGCGCCACCAGTACAACCGGCTTTGAAGGGGCCGCGCGCAACTGGATCAAGCAGGCGCGCACCAAGTTTGGGGGGCAAGAGCATGCCTGAACGTTTCACCGAAACCGAAATGCTGGATATTGCCCGCCGCGCCATTGGCAAGATTGACCGCTATGGGCGGCGCGGCACCGAGCGCCTGACCTGGAACGAAATCGAGGCCATGGCGCTAACCCTCGTCAGCATTGGCATCGCGCCGATCCCGGCGACGGACGCGGCGGCGGACCCGGTTTTCAACACCACGCGGGGGGCTTCTGATGCAGCGTGAACAGACATCCCACACCGTGTTCGCCTATTGCTCGCGCAATGGCAAAATCTGGTTTTCGGACCATCCGTTCGAGGAATCGGCGGTTCGTCTTGCAGCCGGTCGGCTGGCTGAGCTGAAACAGATCGTCGCGGATCTGGGGCAAGCCGCACCAGACGGCGAAGGCCATGTGGTTTCGGGCGTGGCCGAAGCAAATTCCGAGCATGAAGCCTATGCCGCGACAGTGCGTTTCATGGACCGGATCGACAACGTGATGGCAAACCAATGAGTGCTCTTAAAGCCATTCACGCGAAACGCCGCCAGGTGCATTCCTTGAAAGAGGATGACGATTGGCGCGCCTTCGTTGAAAAGCACACGGGCCAGCGTTCGACCCGTGGGCTTTCACCGTCCCAGACCAAGGCCCTCCTGGCCGCGCTGGACGACATGGGCGCGCCCAAGATTAAGCCTAAAGCTAAACTCTCTGGCCCCTACGCAACCAAGCTGCAAGCGCTATGGATTTCGTGCTGGAACCTTGGCCTTGTGCGTAACCCGCGCGATGAAGCTCTGATGGCATTTGCCACCCACCAGGCGAAAGTGGATCATGCCAATTGGATCCGGGATCACCGGGACGCCATGGCCGTGATCGAGGCGCTGAAATCCATGATGGAACGCGCCGGGGTGGATTGGTTCACCTATCCCGACGCCGCGTCTTATGAAGCGCAACCCGGTTACAAGATCGCCAAGGCGCAATGGGCCAAGATCAGCAAGACCGCGCCTTACGCTGGCAGCACGTTTCATGGGTATCTTTTCCACCTCGTGCGCAAGAACATGAACGAACTGTCGCGCGAAGACTGGATTTATATCATGAACAGCTTCGGCGAGTCGCTGCGCCAATTGCCCACTGAGGCGCGCAAATGAGCTATTCCTGGCTTCCCCCCCTTTTAAACGAGATTGCAGACGTCGCCGGGCTGGACGCCGCCCTGGCAATGGCTGACGCTCGGGGGGGAAGCCGCATTTCCATTCCGGCCCGTGTTGGCGCCAACCATTGGCTGGTCGAAACCGTCGGAAAGGACGCGGCTGACAAGATCTGCGCGCACTTCCGCACCGGCGCTGACGGCCAGATGGGTAAAGTGCTGGATCTGCCCCTGCGCCCGGACCTTGATCTTGCCAAGCGCCGCAAAAAGATTGACCAGATGATTGAGCGCGGCGTATCAGCAGACAAGATCGCGGTTGCCACGCGCACCCACCGCACCACCGTTTTCCGGCGCAAGGCCAAGATGAAAACGGGCGAAATCCCAAACGACCCCCATCCTGATCTTTTCGATTGATTTGGTAGCATTGCTACCAAAGGGTGGCAGTCTCTGACTGCCTATTGTCACTTCATCTTTTTGGAGTGACCCCCATGAAAACCGTCCGAGAATTGGCCCAAGAAATCGTCAAGCGCGAAGGCGGCTATGTCAACGATCCCGACGATCCGGGCGGGGCAACCAAATACGGCGTGACCATCCACACGATGCGGCGTTTGGGGATCGACCTGGACCGCGACGGGGATGTTGACGCCGCTGACGTGCGCCGCCTGACGCTGCAACAGGCGGTGGATATCTATATCGAACACTACTTCCAGAAAACGCGCATCGACCTGTTGCCCGGGCCGCTACAGGCCACCGTGTTCGATATGTATGTGAACGCGGGAAATAACGCGGTAAAGATCCTGCAACGCTTGTTGTCCGAGTTTGGGCAAAAGGTGTCCGTTGATGGGGCTTTGGGGCCGCAAACGGCGGCGGCGGTGGAACGCGCGTTCGATGATGCCGGGGATTACCTGGTGGACGCCTACGGCATCGCGCGCCGCAATTACTATTTCCGGCTGGCGGATCGCCGCCCCGCATCCCGCAAATATGCCCGCACCCGCGCCGGTGGCAAGGGCGGCTGGATCAAGCGGGCCGAAGAGTTCATTCGGCCACAGTTTCACATGAGCAAATCGGAGTTCAACCGCCGGGTTTCCGGGTGGTGATCTTTGCGCCGTTTGACTGGCGCTTTTCCTTTTTCGCAGATCGAATTTGGCAAGAGTTGGGGAGACAACAATGCAGTTTTTGAAGTGGCTTTTTGGCGGGTCACGCAACGTGATTGCTGAAACCGCCGAAGTTTTTGTGGAAAACGCCGAAGCAGGCGCACAGCGCCGTGCAGATTTCTCACAAGCGGCCCTGGCACAACATGCGGCGGAGTTCCGAGTGGCCCGTAAAGGTCTGTTCGACCGTTTCATGGATGGGCTGAACCGAATGCCGCGCCCCTTGATCGTCCTTAGCGTCTTCTGGCTTTTTGCCCTGGTCGTGATCGACCCGATTTATTTCGCGGAAATTATGGTCTCGCTTGACCTGGTCCCCATGCCGCTTTGGTACGCGGCAGGCACGATTATGACGTTCTATTTCGGTGGGCGCATGCAGATGAAAATGTTGGAGTCGCGCCGGGATTTTGCCGGGGTGGCGCAGAAGCTCCCCCATGCGATGGAACAGATCCGCACGATCCGTGAGTTGCGCTATGACAGCCCCGGCGTTGCCGACACATCGACAGACGTTGATCTGGCCTCTGTCGTGACGGAACCCAGCGATAACGAGGCCGTGACGGCTTGGCGCAAGGTGATGCACAATGCGTAAACTCGAAATCCTTGCGCTGGCCGTGCTGATCGTCCTGGGGGCGCTCGTATCTCTTGGCACCTTTTTGGCCGTATTCACGTCCTCCGCAGAAGCGCAACCCGCGCGCGACTGTGCCCCGCGTGAGCGGGTGGTTGCCCGTCTGGCGGAAACCTATGGCGAAACCCGCCAGTCCATTGGGTTGGAATCCAACCGCGCCGTCGTTGAAACCTTTGCCAATCTGAAAAGCGGCTCGTGGACGATCACGGTAACAATAGCCAACGGCACCACTTGCCTCGTAGCCAGTGGTTTCGAGTTCGAGTCGCTGGATGAACAGGGCCAGGCGTTGGGGGATGACACATGAATGTCGCACCTCCCAAGCACCTCCTGGACGAAGTATTGCGCGACAGCCTGACAGCCGATCTTTTCCAGCAGCTGGGCGAAGACATGGGCGCGGCCCTGGGGCGTGAACCAAACATTGAAGAGATGGCCGAGGTCGCCGCCTCGCTATTTGGGGATGCCTGCGGCTTCCTGCACCTTGAACCCTCGGGGGTGCAGGAAATTGCCCGGTTGAATGACGTTGCAACTCAGAAAGCTCGTCGCACCTATGCCGACATCGTGGCCGCATCTTGCGAGGGGCGGGGATGAATGAGCGTGAAATTGAATTCGCAGAACTCCGCGTCAATCAAGAACGGGATTCTGCCGTCCAAGAGGCCAGCGCAGCCGTCAGCGCGCCCGGTTCGGCCACATGCGAGGATTGCGGGTGCGGCATTTCCCCAGCGCGCCGCAAGGCCGCGCCTTTCGCCAAACGTTGCTTTGAGTGCCAGTCAGCACATGAAAAGGAGATGCGCCGCTATGCTTAAACAAGCCGCCGCATCCCCGCTCCGCAAGATCATGGATTTCATCCTGTTTGACGAAGTGCGTCTTTTGGAGCTGTTTTCTGCCCTGAGCCTTCTAGCCTGGGCAAAGGTTCTTTTGACCGGCCCGGACACGCTGACACTGGCGCGCGGCTTCGGCCCGATCGAGGCGACGGTATCGGCCTACTTCTTCGGTGCAATTGTCCTTCTGCAAACCTGGACAATGTTTGACCGATCCCGCCACCGGCTGGATCTGCGCTTTGCAGCCATGGCGCTGTCCTCCGGTGCCTGGACAGTTATCGCCTGGGAACTTTGGCGGGCGGGAATGCCGCCAACCGTGAACCTCAACTATTCAATGCTGGCCGCCGCTTGTGCCGCCTCGGGAATTTGGCTCGGATGGAAAAGTACCTCTTACCTCTCTTAGAACAGGGTGGCCCGATGGGTGCCCTGGTCGTTGTTCTCGTGCTCGTCACGGGTTTCTTTTTGCGACAAAAAGGCTTCCTGACAACGGACCGATCGAGGATTGTGTCTAGCTCGGAACTGTCGGACTTGAGCGCACGGGTCAACAAAATCGACGAGCGAGTGTCGGCAATTAATCAACGGTTTGCATCGGTTGAACAAGATGTCGAACACCTTCCAACCCGTGAAGAGCTGCACGCACTTGAAATGCAGCAAGCCGTTATGCAAGAGCATATGGCTGGCCTTGAGAACACCACCACTGCAACAAACCACGCGGTCGGACGCGTGGAAAACTTTCTTATCGAACTGTCGAAAGGACGGAATCAATGAGCATGTTTGATGGCTATGCGGACCATTTCAACGAAGAGGTGCGCCTGGTAATTTTGAAAATTCTGGCCGAGCAATCGGACGGGCGGCTGAATGACAGCATGATGCTGACGGTGCTGGAAACATTCGCAATCAACCGCACCCGCGAATATCTGCGCACCCAATTGCGTTGGCTCGCTGATGAAGGGCAAGCCATCACGATCAGCAAAGTTGGCACCGTTTGGATTTCCGAATTGACCCAACAGGGTGAACACCATCTTGCGCGCAAAGTGCTGATCGAAGGGATCAAGCGCCCTTCGCGCCCGAAAGCGTAACCTATGACCGGGCGTCGTAAGGGCCGTGGTCGGCTTTCTTCCATCGACTTGCTTCCAGAAGAGGCATCCCCCGTTGTGGCCTGGGCGTTCCAGGAGCTGAAGGAGCGCGACCGGCCGCAGGTAGAAATCCACGCCGAATTCAACGAACGCCTGGCAGAGATGAAGCTGGGCCCCATCTCTTTGTCGGCGTTCAACAGGCATTCGATCCGGCTCGCCTCGATGGCGCGCCGCCACGAAGAAGTGCGCGAAATCACCAGCGCCCTGACGGATCGTTTGGATCCGGGCCAGACCGATGATCTGACGATCATGATCGCCGAGACGATCAAAACGCTGGTCTTCGAGATATTGGAGAACGGGGACAAGCTGACGCCGAAAGCGGCGATGGAACTGGCCCGCGCCCTGCAATCAACGGTCGCCTCTCAAAAACTGTCCGTTGATCGCAAGCGGCAAATTCAGGAACAGTTCGAAGACCAGGTGGATGGTGCCATTGAAAAAGTCATGGACGAAAAAGGTCTGAATGCCGAAACCGCAGCCTTCCTGCGCGCCGAGGTGCTCGGCGTGAAATCAGAGTCGAAAAAATGACCAACACGGCCCCCAATCCAGAATATCAGGCTGGCAAGCCGGTGTTGTCCCGAGCACCCGACGCAGTGCCGGACAGCCTGACGCGGGGGGCAGATATTCCCGATGACCTGGACCCGACCGCTGACGGCATTTTGATGCAGCATCAATCTGAATGGCTGGCCGATGACAGCGATTTGAAGCTTGCCGAAAAGGGCCGTCGAACCGGGATCACCTTTGCCGAGGCGCTGGACGATACGATCATTGCGGCGACATCCCGATCAGCGGGCGGCGACAATGTGTTTTACATTGGCGACACCAGGGACAAGGGGCGCGAGTTCATTGGCTATGTCGCTCACTTTGCCAAGATCGTTTCCAAAGAGCTGGTCGAAATCGAAGAGTTCATGTTCGAGGACGAACAGGCGGACGGCTCGACCAAGCATATTTCGGCCTATCGCGTGAAGTTCGCTAGCGGTTTCAGGGTCGAAGCCCTGTCATCCAACCCGGCCAACATTCGTGGCCTTCAGGGGATCGTGGTTATTGACGAAGCGGCCTTCCACCGAGACGTGCGCGAAGTGATCGACGCCGTGAACGCCCTTCTGATCTGGGGCGGCAAGGTGCGGGTGATTTCTACCCATAACGGTGTGTTGAACCCATTTAACGAACTGATTGTGGAAGCCAAGGCCGGGAAAAACCCGTTCTCGCTGCATCACATCCCATTCGGCAAAGCCGTAGAAAATGGACTTTACAAGCGTGTCTGTCATGTTCGCCAACGCACCTGGACACAAGAGGCCCAGGACGAATGGGAGGCGCTGATCCGGGGCGCTTATGGCCCGAGGGTGGCGGCGATGCGCCAGGAGCTGGATGCAGTCCCGGCCGAAGCGGAAGGCGCGGCGCTTACGAGGGTGCAGATTGAAGCCTGTATGGATGCCAGTATTCCGTTCAAACGGTGGGTCAAGGACGATGATTTCCGCAATGCGCCGGGCGTGTTCCGCACGGCTGAAGCTTTGGATTGGTGCCGCAAGGAATTGGAACCGATCCTGAAGGCCCTGGACCCGGACAAGCGGCACTACGTGGGCGAAGACTTCGCGCGATCCGGGGACGCCACGGACATCGTGATCAAGGAAATGGGTCATGATCTGGTCAGGCGTGGCAAGCTGACAGTTGAGTTGCGCAACATCCCATTCGATCAACAGCGCGAGATTTTCTTTTACATTTGCGACCGCCTTCCGCGCTTTGCCAAAGGGGCCGTGGATCGCACCGGGAACGGGGCGTATCTGGCCGAGGTCGCATCCCAGCGATATGGCGAAAAGATTGTGGAAGTCTCGTTTTCCCAAGAGTGGTACCGGGTGGAAATGCCGCCCTTTATCACCTCGTTCAGCGACCGCACCAACGTGATCCCCAAACATGACGACGTGCTGCAGGATCACCAGGCGCTCCAATATGTGGACGGTGTGATCCGCGTCCCGAAGGATTTCAGATTTAAAGGATCGGACGGTTTTGCCCGCCACGGTGACAGCGCGGTGGCCGAGGCCCTGGCGTGGTTCGCCACGCGCCAACCGGTCAGCTCATACGAATACCAATCCGCGCACAATCTCAACGAAGACAGTGACGATGACGATTGGGCGGATCACGACGACGACGACAATTTTCGCCGCGAAGGGGGGCTTTGGTGATGGATGCTTTTTTCGTTCATGGGATGATCGCAATTTGGTGGTCGATTGCCGTCTTGATCCTTTGCGCAAATGAAGACCAGTTCCAGTTAAAGCGGGATTTGGTAGGCACCGCTGTTTTTTGGCCAATTGTCGCCGTGCTGGCCCTGTTTGTCATTTTGTGGCGCATCCCGTTCAAATCAGCCCGGACCATTCGAAACGATTTGCGAAACCGAAATCTACTTCGCGCGTTCAATGAATGGGTTGCCCACCAAGAACTAGACGAGTCGGCGATTGGGTCGGAATGGCAACCATCACCTCGCAAGTGTTCCAACCCCGCTTCAAAACCACCTCCGAAACCCAAACGGTAAAGGTCTAGAAAGACATGGCCAAAGCCCCCACCCGCACATCCACGGTCCTGGACGAAACCGGTAGTCCGTTCAAAGTTTCGGTCCTGACCGAAGAACAGGCCACCCCCACAAGCACGGGGGTACGGTCCGTTTGGGCGGACACCGTAGCGCATGGGCTTGATCCGTCGCGCCTTGCATCCATCCTGAAATCCGCCAATGAAGGGAACAACCACGACTTCCTGGTCCTGGCCGAGGAAATGGAAGAACGGGACGGCCATTATGGGTCTGTGCTGGGTCAGCGTAAGCGCGCCGTGTCCGGGATCGACCCAATCGTCAAGGAAAGCAAAGAAGTTCCTGAAGACGTCTCACAGGCTGTTCAAGAGCTGATCGAAGCCCCGGCGTTCACTGGCATGGTGGACGATTGCCTGGATGGCATTGCCAAGGGCTATGCAGCCATTGAAATCAAATGGCACACGACAGCCGAACGGTGGACGCCAGCCGAATATATCCGCCGCGACCCGCGCCATTTCCAATTTGACACGCTGACCGGGCGCGAGCTGCGCTTGCGCGAAGAAGGGAATGACGAAGGTCTGGAACTGAATAAATATGGTTGGATCATCCACCGGCCCAAGCTCAAATCCGGCCTGGTCGTGCGCGGCGGCTTGGCCCGCCTGGCGATGTGGGCGTTCATGCTGAAGCAATTCACATTGCAGGATTGGGCGGCGTTCCTGGAAGTCTTTGGTATGCCTTTGCGGCTTGGTAAGTATGACGACGGGGCCAGCCCGGCCGAAAAGCGAGTATTGTTGCGCGCCGTGCGCGATTTGGGGGCCGATGCCGCCGCGATTATCCCCAAAGGTATGGAAGTTGAATTCGTCGAATCAAAGGGCGGGTCCGGTAACGCGGTTTTCAAGGAAATGGCCGAGTACCTGGACAAACAGGTGTCCAAAGCGGTGATCGGCCAGACCATGACCACGGACGAAGGGTCCAGCCGCGCACAATCTGAAACCCATGACGAAGTGCGTGGTGATATCAAGGTTGCCGACGCGCGCCAGCTCGAAGCCACGATCAACGAATATCTGATCAAGCCTTTCGTCGGCCTGAACTGGGGCTGGGACGTCAAAGCGCCCCAAGTGAGTATTCCGGTAGAAGACCCCGAGGATATCGAGGCGCTGACATCCGCACTTGGAACTCTGGTCCCGCTTGGGTTCAAGGTGGCGCAGGCCGATGTATCAGACCGGATGGGGTTCCGGGTGCCGGATGAAGGGGAAGCCGTGTTGGGGATGCCGGCAACACTGAGCGGCCCCGGCAAAGAGTTGGCGCGTCAGACGGGCCAGGCATGCAAGGTTTGCCCGGGTTGTGGTGAGGTTCACCTGGCAACGGCCCAGAACGCCGAAGATCCGTTGGTGTCCGAGGCACTGGAACATTGGGAAGCGGATATGGAACCAATCATTGGGGGCGTGATGGCCGCCGCCAAGGCATCGGGCGATTTTGAAGAGTTCCTTGCGCGCCTGGATGAAATGAACCCGAACATGTCCGGCCTGGCCGGGCGACTTGCAATCCAAATGCTGAAAGCGCGCGGGGATGGCGACACAGATGCCTGATCCCGTCTTCACTGAAGCGCCCGAAGAGGTGACCAGGTACTTTGACGCCAAGGGCGTGCAGCCCAGCTTTGATTGGCGTGAAGTAGCCCCCCACGAACACGCCGTTTCCTTCACCGTGGCGAAGTCGGCGGGCTTTGACGTCCTGGACGATATCCGCAAGGCCACGCGTGACGTGATCGCGAATTATGGCTCTTATGGTGAATTCGTGGATCAGCTCGAACCGATCCTGCGCAAAAAGGGTTGGTGGGGCCGCAAGGTCGTGAAGGGGCCCAATGGCAAAGAGAGGGTGCAGCTTGGCAGCCTGCACCGCCTGCGCACGATCTACTGGGCCAATGTGAACACGGCCCGCGCCTCTGGTGAGTGGGAACGCATACAGCGCACCAAGCGCGGCCTACCCTTCCTGATTTATGAGCTGTCAGTCGCGGAAAACAAGCGTCCCGAGCATAAGGGCTGGGTGGGCATCATCCTGCCCGTGGATGATCCGTTCTGGGCCACGCACTACCCGCCGAATGGCTGGCTCTGCCAATGCCGTGTTCGCCAGATTTCCCGGCGCGAGGCCGAGGCGCTTGGTTATGACCCTGAAACCCCCGGCCCCCAAATCGTCACGCGCCCCTGGACAAACAAGGTCACGGGTGAGCGCGTCCAGGTGCCCGAGGGCATTGACCCCGGATGGCAAACCAATCCCGGCGCCACCCGCGCGGCCAACCTGCGCCGGTTTCTATCCGATCGGCTTGACGCTCTGCCTACCAACGCCCGGCGCGTGGCCATTCAAGATCTGACCGGTGCGCGCCATTTCCGGGCGTTGGCGAAAGGCGAACTGCCCTATAGCGGTGCCCGTGATCGCAGCCCTGCCAATGTCGAGCGCGGGCGCATGGCCCTGCCTGTCGCCATTCTGCCTGATCACGTCCAGGAGAAGATTGGAGCCAAAACGCGTACTGTTCTGTTTTCCAACGCGGATGCCCAAAAGCAGATTTCCAAGCGTGCCCAAATCGCGCCGGAACATTACGCGATGGTACAAAAGATGGCCGAAGAAGGGCGGCTATTTGAGGATGCCACGTCTGGTAAGGAATTCATTCTTCAGATGATGATTGATGAACAACCCTGGACGGCAATCCTGCACATCACCAGAGACAAGCGCGAGATCTATCTCAAAAGTTTCCGCCGCATCCGAATGTCACAATTTGGCGCAACCGCTCGCAATATCCCGATGGATTGAGTTATGGCCCTGTTCATGCTAATGTCTTCAGGCGAGGCCGAGCCATACAGAGCCGGGTATATCCCGCGAAGGATGTTGTGACCTTCCGGCCTCTTTTTCCCCACTTTTCGAAGGTTTCAAAAATATCGTCTCTGGGCGCGTTCACCTTCAATTCTGCCCCTACCATGCCCGAATTCCCATCATCACCCTTCAAACGCTTTCAAATCACTTTCAAAAACGAAACAGGGGTGTATGACAGGGGGGCAATCGCGCGTTTCCCCCACGATCCTCTCTGAATTCATGATTTGGTAGCAATGCTACCAAAGCCGCGCCGCCGGGATTGGGTCATTCCATCCCTCATGAAAACGAAATGCGCACCCCTTGCCCTGGTTACACAGCTCGCCAGCCGCGATAGCGGCCCGAGTTGCATTCTTGAAACCGCTCTGGCCTTTGAGCTGGACGGAGATGCGGACAAACCCACAGCCCCGGAATGGGTGCAGATTTTCCCGGCGGGGCCTGAGCTGGCCACGGTGGACGGGCGCAAGTTCAAGATGACCGACGCCCAAGCCTTTGTGGATGCACAGACCTGCACGGCGGCGTCCCCCATCCTCGTGGATTACGATCACCTTTCATCCTTCATGCCCGAAGATAACGGCGACTCTACCGCCGCCGGTTGGATCGAGGGGCTGGAAGTTCGCAATGGTGAGGTCTGGGCAAAGGTATCCTGGACCGTGCGCGCCGCTGAACAAATCGCGGGGCGCGAGTGGCGCTTTGTCAGCCCCGAATTCCTGGTCTCAAAGAGAACCAAGGAAATCACCAAGCTTTCCGCGCTTTCCCTGGTCAACCGGCCCGCTTTCGAAATGACCGCGCTTGCGCGCAGCAAAATCACCACTGACGGAGACACCGAAATGTTGAAAGAAATCGCCAAAGCGCTTGGCCTGTCCGAAACCGCCAGCGAACAAGATGTGTTGGCGGCGATTGTGGCCAAAAACACCGAGTTGGAAACGGCCAGGGCTGCGCAGATCACGCCCTCGCCAGACAAATACGTGCCGCGCGCTGACTATGACGTCCAGCGCGCCCGTGCCGATGCCGCTGAAGACAAGGTCAAGGAACTCGAAGACGAGGCCCTTGGTGATGAAGTGGACGCCATGATCACGGCGGCGGCTGAAGCGGGCAAGATCGCGCCTGCATCCAAAGAACACTACACCGCGCTCGCCAAAAGCAGCCCCGAAGACATGCAGAAGGTCAAAGACCTGATCGGGTCACTGCCTGCGATCACCGCGCCTTCCGATCTGGACGGAAAGGACCCCGGAAAGGGTGGCACCCTGACCGAAGAGCAAAAGGAGCTGTGCGCTCAAATGGGGTTGTCCGAAGAGGACTACGCCGCCGAGCTGGCCCGCGAAAACGGCTGATCCCAGCCGCCGCCCACCCAAAAAGTTTTGAGAAAAGGAAGCTGACATGGCGACCACAGGAGAACGCAACACCCCCCAGCGCGCAGGTGATTACTATACCTATGACCTGGAAGCGGGTGCCAAGATCAACAAAGGCGCAATCGTGTGCCTGAACGCCGGTTACGCGAAGGCGGGTTATGAAGCCGCCGGACTTGTCACCGTGGGCCGCGCCGAAGAGAGCGTGGACACTTCCCTGGGCGACACCAAGGTTCGGACGCGCCGGGGGGTGTTTCAGTATGACAATTCGCCCGGTGCTGACGAGCTGACCCGCGCGGACATCGATATTGATTGCTTCCTGGTCGATGACGAAACGGTTGCCAAAACCGATGGCGGTGCCACCCGTTCCGTCGCGGGCATAGTGCGCGGCGTCGAAGGCGGCAAGGTCTGGGTCGAATTCTGATCTGACCCGCGCCACCCCCCTGAACTTTTCCAACAAAGGACCCCGAAATGCCTATCCGCAAGACAGTCACATCCACAATGGTGCGCAACGCCATGATCGGCTTCCAGGCGATCTTCAACAATGCGTTCAAAGAAGTGGACCCGATGTGGAAGATGATCGCCGAAGAGGTGAATTCCACGACCAGCCTGGAAACTTATGAATGGCTGGGTCAGATCCCCGGCATGCGCGAATGGATTGGCGAACGCTATATCCATCGCCTGGAAGAGCATGCCTACATGCTGAAAAACAAAAAGTATGAATCCACGATTGCTGTCTCGCGCGATGCCGTTGCCGACAATAAGCTTGGCACCTATTCGATGGCATTCAAAGGTCTGGGCGAAGCTTGCGCAACCCATCCTGATGAGCTGGTGTTCTCAACTCTTGCAGCCGGGTTCGACAACGTTTGCTTTGATGGACAAAATTTCTTCGATACCGACCACCCGGTGGTTATCGACGGCGAAGAAACATCCGTGTCCAACATGCAGGATGGGGCCGGTCCGTCCTGGTTCCTTCTGTGCACCAGCAAGGCGCTGAATCCGATCTTCTACCAGAACCGTGAAGATCCCGAATTGGTATCCCAGGAAGATGCCAAGTCCTCGCACCACGTCTTCATGCAGGACGAACTCCTCTATGGCGCGCGGTCGCGTGGTGTAGCTGGCTATTCTTACTGGCAGTTGGCCTTTGGTTCCAAGGCTCCGTTGACGGCGGAAAACTTCAAGGCCGCGCGCACCGCCATGTCCTCGCTTGTCGGTGATCAGGGCCGCCCGCTGGGCATCGTGCCCAACCTTCTGGTTGTTCCGCCCGCCCTGGAAGATGACGCGGACGAAATCGTCAAGGTCAAGCGCACCGATGGCGGCAAGGACAATACCAACTTTGGCAAGGCTGAAGTGCTGATGACGCCCTGGCTCGCGGCTGCATAACGCCCGGTCGGTTGTCAGAGCGGGTCCCTAGCGCATTCGGGACCCGCTTCATTCAGCCGATCAAAAGGAGACCCCCCGATGGCGAAGAAACCGATGGCGAAGAAACCGACCACTCAGGCCCAAAATGACCAGGACAACACGCAAGACAACGAAGAGGCAAAAGGCCCCTTTGTCGTGGTGTCGTCGGCCAACGGGCGCACCCGCCGCCGCGCTGGCCTGCGCTTCACACCCGAGGGGGTGAAGCTGGACGTGTCCACCCTCACCGAAGAGCAACGGACCGCGATTGATGACGATCCGGTTTTGAAAATCAGCGAGTTCAAAGAACCCGCCCCCTAATTCCAGAGCGAAAGGAACGATCGCGAACCGAAGGGAGACACGGGCAGAAACAGGATCCCGCCCAAGGTGCAGTTCCGAGTAGGCGCGGCCCACGCGAGTTGGAGCCTGCAACGTCTGAGGAATGGACGTGACAGCCCGGAGAGACGGGCACCAACAGGATAGAATGCGATGTATGCCGACCGACAAACAATTTCCAAGCTCTACGGGCAAGAGTTTCTGGACGATCTGACGCCGGATGATGTGGACGATCCCGAGGCCACAATTGACGAGGCACTGGCGTCGGCATCGGCTGAAATCGACGGTTATCTTTCCGCGCGCTATGAGTTGCCGCTGGCGGGTCAACCCGAGGTCCTGAAACGTCCATGCGTGGACATCGCGGTTTATGTCCTGGCGAACTCTCACACCCGCCTGACAGACACGATTGAAACACGATACAAAGATGCGACTTCCTTTTTGAAACGCCTGTCTGAAGGCAAGGCCGGGCTGGGCCGTGATGAACCCAGCGCGATTGTTGAAGGCTCAGAAAACGGATCAGCGTCCGGCGCCGACTTTTCCGCGCGCCGCCGTCTCTTTGGTCGGGGGCGGAGCTGATGGGCGATCTTGCCGTTGACCTGCAGCTTTCTGCCCTGGACCAGATCAGCGACATGATCCACCGCGTGGTGGGTTGGGATCGTTTTGAGCTGATGGACACGATTGGCCGCTTGGCCCAGTTGCAGACCCGCCGCCGTATCCAGACCGAGAAAACCGCGCCGGACGGGACGGAATGGCCTGCCAATGCAAGGGGCACGTCGACCCTTTATCAAACCGGGCGGCTCCATGATTCAATTGATTACCAGGTGGGCCTTGGGGAAGTGACTGTCGGATCCCCGCTGATCTATGCGGCAATCCATCATTTTGGCGGGGTGATCAAACCCAAAAATGGCAAGGCACTGGCCTTCATGGCCGGGGGCGATCAGGTCTTTGCCAAGAGCGTGACCATTCCGGCGCGGCCTTATATCGGCATCAGTTCCGACAATGCCGAAGAAATCGAAAGCGTTGTCGAGGACTTCGTTCGGGGGCTTCTGCAATGAAGATTTCCGATTTTCTCACAGACGTTGAAACGCTTTTGAAGGGTGCTGAAACCCTCTCTGATGTGCGTGACATCGCGATTTCACCTGGTCGTTTCAATGCCGATGAAATTGCCCGACGCAGTTTCAAGGCCCCGGCTTTGCGCATCGCCTTTCTAGGCACCCCACGCACCCAACCCCGCGCGGACGAAACGCGCCGATATGATTGTGCCTTCGCCGTGTTTGTCCTGGCGGATGGCAAAAACCGCGCGACGGAGGGTCTCGATATCTGCCAGGCCGTGGCTGAGCTGGTCGAGGTTGAACGGTTCACCGATGGTCGGGGCGTGGGTCTACCCCGTAATTTGCGCATGGATGCGCTTTATTCCGGGGATGTGGATGATAAAGGCGTGTCGCTTCATTCGGTCTCTTGGGTGCAGTCCTTGCGCCTGGGCGTCAGTGCCGGCATCGCCACGGCCCCGGATACAACGGATATCGTTCCTGAAGGCGCCGAACTGTATCAGTGTATCGACATCACCTTTCTGCCCCCGGAGGCAGATTGATGGGGGGTATTCACCAAGTTATCGCGCGCATGGCCGGGCAGATCGCCGAGCTGCAGCGCAAGCAGGCCAACATGGTACGGTCGGGCCGGGTCCTGGACGTAGATCCCGCGCGCCAGCGGGTGAAGGTCGATATTGGCGACGCGGATAACGAATGCGCCACCGCCTGGATCAGGTGGACCGAACGCGCCGGGGCGCGCATGACCTGGAACCCGCCTAGCCCGGGCGAGCTGATGACCGTGATTTCACCAGGGGGCGAAATTGACGAAAAGTCGCTGGCGATTCATGGCGGGTTTACCGACGACAACGCCGCGCCGTCCGGCGATGGTGACGCGACGGTTTACAGCTTCGGCGGCGTCACGGCGACGGTCGCCGGTGGTGGCATTTCCCTGAATATTGCGGGTGAGATTTCGATCACAGGCGGCACGATCAAGCACAATGGCAAAGACATTGGCGACACGCACAAACATGGCGGTGTGTCGGTTGGTGTTGCTGAAACTGAAGAGCCTGTTTGAGGAGACACGACATGGCAGACACCCAAGACCAAATCCAATACCGCGTGAAAGTGGCGACGTGGATCGGCCCGCACCTGAAGCAAAAAGACGACATCGTCAAAATGACCGAAGACGCGGCGAAATACTATGTCCCGCATGTTTTGGAAAAGGTCGATGACAAGAAGCCGGCACCCGCCAAGGCCGAAAAGGCCAAGGGCTGAACCATGGCCGGGATGTGTCGGCATACCGGGCGTACTTTGAGTGGTTGGGATCATATTGCCCAGTCACTTGAAGTGCTGTTCACGACGCGGATTGGAACCCGAGTGGAACGGCGGGCCTTTGGCTCGGCCGGTCCTGATCTTCAGGACAAGCCCGGAAATGCCGAATCTATTCTGGATCACTTCGTCGCCCTGGCTGAAGCAATCGACGCTCACGAGCCGCGTGTTGAGCTGAATGGGTTTCGCCTGTCTGAAATTGACGCAAACGGTGACGCGATAATCGTGGTCGATGTGACTGAAATTGCCACCGGCCAGCCGCAATGGATCGAGGTGCCCGCATGAGCCGTTTCACCCCCATCAACATGGCAGCCCTGCCGCCGCTCGATGTTGTCAGCAAACTGGATGTTGAAAACGAGCTGGCCAACCTGAAAGCCGACCTGCTGGATCGGGCCGATGCGGTCGGTCTGGATTTGTCCGATGTGATCAACCTGGAAACCGATCCGCTCGTGATCCTTCTGGAAAGTGTTTCCGAACGGATCACACAGATTTTCGGCCAAGCCAATGACCAGATCCGCGCCTTGTTCTTGGCATGGGCGACAGGGCCGCAGCTCGATCATATCGCAGCCACGTATTACGGGATCGCGCGTCTGGTCGTTACCCCTGCTGATGACACGGTAACCCCGCCCGTTGACGAGGTTCTGGAAGCTGACGAGAATTTCCGGGCGCGTATTGCCCTGGCACCCGAGGCGTTTTCGACGGCAGGCCCAGAAGGCGCTTATATCTTTCACACCCTGGAACTGGACGGAACCGCCGACATTTCGGATGTGGCCGCCTATTCCGAGGATGATGGTGCAACTTACACTGATGGGCCACACGCTGACGCATATACAGAAGGCTTGCGCGCCGCCCCCTTTGACAACCGCGCAACGGGTGATCCGGTTTTGTCACCCGAAGTCCTTCTGGTGGTGTTGCCGACCCCGGCCTATGGCGATGCTGACGCGGCATTGTTGAGCCGCACCTATGCCGCATCAAGCCGCAAAGACGTGCGTCCGATCGGAGACAACGTGCGCATTGAATCGGCCATGGCGCATAATTTTGAAATTGAGGTCATTCTCTATTTTGACGCCGGACCGTCCCCGGCTGAGGTCATCGCGACGGCACAAGCCGCGCTGGAAACCTATCTCCAAAGCCGCCGTCGCATTGGTGCGCGCATGCAGCGCATTGGTATTGCCGCCGCCTTGAAGGTCGAGGGGGTGCAGGAAATTGACTTGGTCAAACCCGCCGCTGACATTGAAGTCGGCTCAAAAGGATATGCGCGGCTCGTTGGCGCGCCAGTGATCACGGCTGAGGTTTTGGCCGAAGGGTGGCGCTCATGACTGTTGAAGAGCTGGTGCGCAATCTCTTGCCCAACAACGCCACCGATTTGGAACGCGCCGCCGCCGAAACGATTTTCAAACGTTTGGATGAATTGCCGTTGTTGATCGACGCATTGTGGACCCCGGCGGGGTGTCCCGTTGATCTTTTGCCCTACCTTGCCTGGGCACTGTCGGTAGATGTGTGGGATGATCGTTGGCCGGAACAGGTCAAGCGCGACGTGATTGCCGCCGCGCCCCAGGTTCACCGCAAGAAGGGTACGTTGTGTGCGGTTGAAACTGCGCTCATGGCCATTGGCGTGCGTTCGAAGGTGAGCGAATGGTGGGAGACCGTTCCTGCCGATCGGCGCGGCACTTTTGAAGTTACCGCCTACGCAAACCACCAGATTTTGCCGGGAAACGTGGTGTTATCCGAAGAGGTGCAACTTCAAATCCTGCGCGTGATCCAATCTGCCAAGCCAAAGTCTCGCGCCTTCACATTTCAGGTCGGAGCAGAGTTCGGCTCAGTTCTTATCGCGGCTAGCGCAGTTGCGGGGGCCAACATTCAACGTGGCGACGTGAATACAGATCGGAACCGCACGTTTCAGACAGACTTGTGTGTGGGCGGTGCTTTTGCATTCGCCAAGTTTCACCGTGACCAGGTCAGTGCTGATCGAAACAGTGCGGCGCAATCCAATTTGCGGGCGGGGTCGGGCTTTGCCCTGACCCAACTGTCCCGCCTGACCTTTGAAGCAACGATCTAAAGGAGCCTGGTTATGAGCGAGAATTCCATTGTCCCCCTGAAAGCCAAAACCACGAATGCCGGGCTTGCCGCATTGTTCAATGCGGGGAGTAACGGACTTGAGGGCTGGATCAGCCATGTCGCCTTTGGCGACGGTGCCGGCGAATCCTATGCTCCTGACGGCACCGAAACCCAACTCCGGCGCGAAAGAGCGCGCACCGTTGTAAGTGGGGGTGAACGCCTTTCCCCCCACCATGTGTTGGTTCAAGGCGTTCTGGGCGATGGCTGGGAGGGCTGGGTGCGCGAAGTCGGGTTCTTCCTGAACAACGGCACCTTGCTCGCAATCTGGTCGCAGCCGGGCGTACTGCTGACCCACAAGAACGACAATGCGGCTTTCGCATTTGCCTATGGGCTGACACTGGCCGACGCCCCGGCAAATTCCGTCAACGTCCAGATCACCGGGAACCTGTTCAATGTCGTGTTCGATAAGGAATTCTCGCTGATCATCGCGAACCAGGCGCGCTTGATGCGCCATCAACTTCACACTGACCAAGCGTTTTTCAAAGAGCATGGTTACTATCCAGGAGGTGACAATCAATGACGACTGAAACACAACAAATGTTGGCGGCACTGGGCCTGTTGCATGATGACATGGCTGCGTTCAAACAAGACAGCGTCGATGCGCTTGCAGCAACGCGCGCCGCCATGGGAACGGGGTTCACACTGCTCTACGTGGACCAGGTCAACGGCGATGACCAAGCTGCAGGCGACGCTGCAAACCCGATTCAAACTTTTGAAGAAGCCGTTTCACGCCAAGCTTACGGAGGTCAATTGCTCGTTCGTGTCGTGGGCGATTATCTTCAGGACAAGCTTCTGTCGGTGCGCAATGGCTCAATGATCCTGCGTAGTGCGGATGTTGGCAATCGTAGCACGATCACTGTCCGATCTTCGCGCACTGAAGCGGCCAACTCGATCTATTGCGCCGGATTCGCTCCACAAGCGGGTCGCCCGGCGGGGATTTCGTTCTTGGATATTAAGTTGGCAGCGGATAACGATCCGCTGCCAGCCAACGTGACCCAGCCCGCATTTATCCACCTGAATGCAGGAACGACCGTCTATTTGCAGAACACCTATCTGGATTTTTCCAGTGCAAACGGGCAAGTTTTTGGGCTGCTTCAAGGGACGGCCGGTCTCACCATCAGCAGTGTCAATTCCCCACAATCACTGGCTGGTGATTGGCTCTATGGAGTTGCAGCTGGCACTGCATCTTCAACCTTGCCGCAGTTGTCCACCAACATCACGACACTTTAACGCTTTTTTTTAGGGAGCAAACCATGCTTGAACTGAGAACAAACGATGGCGGCTTCGTCTATGCTAGCGATACCGCCGCCGCTTTGAATATGGGCCTAAGCGTCGAAGCTATTCAGGCCGCTGAGGCGGAAGCTCGCAAGACTGCAGTGTCCGAAGAATGCCGTCGTCGGATTTTTGCGGTGGCGTCGCAAAATGCACAAACCAACATGTCTCTGGCGGTGGGCGTGATCGGGGCCAAAACCGCCTCGACACGAACTGACATCGAAAAAGCTACGCTTGCGGGGGCCGAAGCCGCGCTTGGGTGGGTCATGGACATGAGAGCCGCTTTCCTAGCCCTAGCAGCGGATGCTCAGGCCGATTATCTGGCGGATGCCGCATGGCCCGCAATCCCGCCGGAAGCAGCGACTATTGCAGCCCAATTCTGAGGTGAGCATGCCAGACGTATCATGGTGTGAAAAAGGCGGCGCGCGCGGGTATGTTACCACGCGGGCCGTTTTTTGGAGCTTGATGTGGAAGGGGTCACCCTATGTATTGGAGATCCCGCCAGGTCGAGAATTTGAAAGCTCGGTTCCCCGCGCTCTGCGCTGGGTCTGGTCACCGGATGATCCCCAATATCTGAAAGCTGCGCTGATTCATGACACGCTTTTGGAAAGCGGGTCACGCTGGATCGAAGCGGATAGCCAGTGGTTTGCCGCCGCCCTGAGCGAGGATGCGCCACGGGTCAAGACAGCCCTTGCCTGGTCAGCCATGATTTTGCGCCGCCTGTTCCTGTGGTGTCTGCGCCGATAGGTCTTGCCCGAACACCCGACCTCGCTGTATCGGTGGGGCGTATTTCCATCCAGCCAATCCGCGATTTGGTAGCACTGCCACCAAAGGCGCGCGGGCCCGCACATGCGATGGAAAGCTCAGCAATTATTCTGAGCTTTCCAGGAGCGCACAAATGGTCACGTTTCACAAAGGCATCGGCACTGTTGAAAACCTGAACGGCGCGCGGCCCGTCCAGACTTCCGACATTTCGACGCTAGGCATCGTCTTCACCGCACCGGACGCAGATGCGTCGAAATTTCCCCTGAATGAACCGATTGCCCTGGTTGGCGGCGTGTCGGTTCTGGAAGGTATGGGGTCCGCAGGAACGGGGCCTGACGCTTTCGCGCAAATTCTGGCCGAGGGTATGGGGATCAGCGCCGTTGGCGTCCGTGTTGAAACCGAGGACAATATCACTGATCAAATCGGCTTGGTCGTGGGTGATGCGGGAGCGCAGACCGGCGTGCACGCACTCAAAGCCGCACAATCTGAGTTGGGGCTTAAACCGCGCATTTTGCTTGCCCCCGGCTTCACCTCGCAGCGCCTGGACAATGCGCGTAACCCGGTTGTTGCCAAGCTTCTTGGCATCGCAGAGCAGCGGCGCGCAATTGTGCTGGCCGACGGCCCCAATACCACCAAAGAGGCGGCGGTTGAATATCGTGGAGACTGGGGGAGTAGCCGGATTTATATGACTGATCCGGGGGTGAAGGTTCGATCAGGTGGCCAGAGTGTTGTGCGCCCCGCCAGCGCCTCTGTTGCTGGCGTCATTTCGCGCACGGACAAGAAGTTCGGCCCGCATCATTCGCCGTCAAACCAAGAGTTTTTGGGAATCACCGGAATCGCCCGCCCAATTGATTTTGCGGATGGTGATCCCGACTGCGAAGCCGACTACCTGGTCAAAAACCAGATCGCGACAATCGTGCGCGATGGTGGGTTCCGCCTCTGGGGGAACGAAACCACCTGGACCGAACCGCTCAACAAGTTTTTGCCCGTGGTCCGCACCCATGACATCATCATGGATAGCGTGGCCGAGGCTCATCGCTGGGCGCGGGACAAACCGTTTTCCGCTCAAGTCATTTTGGACATTGCAGAAACCGTCAATGGCTTTCTGCGCGCCCAAAAGGCCAAGGGTTGGACTATTGGTTATGAGGTCTGGATTGACCCGGAATTGAACACGGCCACGACCTGGGCGAACGGGGATCTGTATGTCAGCTATGACAGCGAGGCCCCGGCTCCGCTGCAGCGGATCATCTTCCAGTTCAACCGCAACACTGACTACTACGCCGAACTGGCCAAGGATGCCATGAGCGAGGTTGCGCGTCTGGCTTAACGCCCGGCCCGCACCCGTGAACAGGAGAAACACATGACGCATATTCAGCGAAAATTTAACGCCTTTGTTGAAGGCTATTCGACCCATCTTGAGGTGGAAGGTGTCACCGTCCCGAATGTCCAGGACCACGTGGAAGAACTCAAGTCCGGTGGCCTTGGCGGTGCGGTGGACGTGCCTCTTGGCATCCAGAAAATGGAAGCCGGGATCAAGATCAATTCGCGCCAAAAAAATATCATGAAACACGTTGGCCTGGCACCGGGTGTTCACCGCAAGATCACGTTCCGCTCGGTCAATGTGTCTGAAATCGACGGTGGTCAGGAAGACGAGGTGATCAGCATCACCGGACGTCTCAATGCCAACAACGGCGGCTGGGAAGCACAGAACGTTCCGAAGGACGACTACAAGATCGGCACCATCTTTTTCTACAAGCACACGATCAGCGGCGAAGTGGTTCACCACATCGACCTGAAGAACCACATTTGCATTGTCGATGGTGTTGACCACTGGGCGGATCACCGTTCCGGCCTGGGCTTCTGATCCTTGAATTCCAGCGGGGTAGAGCAGCGGTAGCTCGTCAGCCTCATAAGCTGAAGGTCGTGGGTTCAAATCCCACCTCCGCAACCAATTTCCAGCGCCCGATTGGGGCGTTTTTCGCGCAAGGGAAACACCATGAGCAAATCCAAATCTCCCCCAAAAATCGAATTCGCACCCAATGATCGTCCCCGGTTCAAGGACGTTCCGTTAAATTATCCGCTTCTGATCGACGGTGTGCAGCTCGACAAGGTCCAGGTGCATCGCCTGAAAGGTGTTGAGGTCAAGAACCTGCAAGACGCGATGGACGAAAACGGCTTCCTCTTTGAAAACCTGATCCAGCCATTCACAAACCAGCCGCAAGAGGTTCTGGACGCTTTGGATGCCGACGACCTGGCTGAAGTGACGGAGACCGTTCTTGATTTTTTGCCGGTGAAGATGCGGGAAGAGCTGGAACGCGCCCGCATCGAAATGGAAGCCATGATGCGCGAAAAAATGATGGCGGAGTCCGGCGGGAACCTCGACCAATCCGCCCCTGGAGACCCCTCATTGCCGACATCGCCTTCGCCTTCAAATGGGGACGTGACGAGCTTCTGAACGAATATTGGGATGAGCTGTTAGCCTGGCACGAAGAGGTTCAGCGCATCCACCGCCGACAAGGGCCGCCAAATGGCTGATATGAGCTTTGCAATGCTGCTCCGTCTCATGGACGGATGGTCAGGACCAGCGGATAAAATCCGCCTGTCCATGCAACGCATGTCAGGCAGTGCCCGCAAGCTGCGGGCCGACTTTGGCAAGCGGATCAAGACGGGTTTCCACGCTGACGAGCTGGAAGCCGCCATGCGGCGCAGCGAGGGGCGGATTGCCGCTTTTCGCGCCCGTCTATTGGGCGCCGGTGCCATGGCGGTGACACTGGGCGCTCCGGTGATCAAGGCGGGCGATTACGAAGAACGCCTGATTGATTTTGCCAACCTTGCCGAGATCCCGCGCGAACGCGTTGAATTGCTGAAAGCCGAAATTGACGAGTTGAGGAAATCAACCGGCCAATCCAGTTTCCAGGTCCTGGACGGGTTGGAAGCCTATGTGGGCAAGGGCATGGGGTTGGATGAAGCCCTGGCCGGTATGAAGGCCACCGGCAAAGCCGCCAAGGCAACCCGGGCGGCAATGGGTGAAATGGCCAATTCCGGTTTCGCTGTCATGGACAACCTGGGCGTTGCCCCGGATCGGCTGCGCAAAGCCTTCGACATCATGGCCAAGTCCGGCAAGGAAGGGTCGTTCGAGCTGGGCGCAATGGCGCGCAAATTTCCCGAAATAACCGCTGGGGCAAAGGCCCTGAAAATGGAAGGCGAAGACGCCGTCGCCACCCTTGCCGCCGCGTTGCAGGTCACCATGAAATCCGCTGGCACCGAGGATCAGGCGGCCACCAATATGGCGAACTTCCTGGGCAAGATCACCGCGCCGGACACGGTGAAGAAGTTCAAGAAATTCGGCGTCGATATTGAGCAGGAAATGCGCATCGCTCTTGAGCGTGGCACCGACCCGCTTGTCCATATGCTGAAGGTCATTGAAGAAATGACCGGTGGTGACGCCTTCAAGATGGGGGAACTGTTCGCGGACAAACAGGTCCTGGACTTCCTGCGCGCGATGATCCCGAACCTCGAAGAATTCGAACGGATCAAGAAGGAAGCCCTTGGTGCCGACGGTGTGATCGACAAAGATTGGGCCAAGGTCATGAAGGGTTTCAAGGAAGAGACCCGCCAGTTTTCGCAGTCACTCACAGCCTTGCTTTATAGCGGCGGGGCGCTTCTGCCAATTTTCACGGACATCGTGCGCGAAGCCCGGTTTGCGGTTGAGGCCGTTGGAGCCTGGGCAGCAGCCAACCCGGAACTGACAGAGACGATCATCAAGGGCACAGCGGCCTTGCTGGCATTCGGCATCGGAACCCGTGTTCTGAGCTATGGTTTTGCGCTCATGTCGGGTGGCATTCTGCGCACCGCCGGGCTGTTCCTGAAGTTCAACGATGAGGGCAAAAATATCTCGGTCGTCAGCCGAACCGTGCGCGGTCTGGGCCGGTCCTTGGGGTGGACCGCCCGGCGCGGCATGGGGTTGGCGCGGTTGGTGTCCAAGCCCTTGTCCTGGACAATTCGCCCGCTTCGATGGACCGCACGTCTGATCCCGGCCATTCCGTGGCGCGGCTTGGCCAAAATGTTGCGTTGGGGAACGTTGGTGCGGCCCTTGTCCTGGACCGCGCGCTTGATCCCGGCCATTGGCTGGGCCGGGATGGCCGGGCGCCTGGGCAAGTTCGGTATGAATGCCAAGGGTTGGGGGCGCTTGATCACCCCGCTAAAATGGTTTGCGAAAACCGGCTTGCGATTCATTCCGGTGATCGGCTGGGCTATGTTCGCATGGGAGCTGGGAAAATTCCTTTGGGACTATGTGCTCGACCCGCTGGGCTGGAGCGACTGGATCAAACCGGAGGCGCTGCAACGCGCCTGGGATGCCCTTCCCACGCTCTTTTGGAGCGACAAGATCAAGCAGGAACGCCCGAAGATCGAGGCAACGCCTGGCTTTGAAAAACTTCCTGATGCCAAGCGCGGTGCAGCCAGTGAGTTGGACGCTCAGATGCGCGAGGGCAAAGCCAAGGGCAACCTCGCAACCGACGACTATATTGAAACGCTTCAAGGCGATATTCAGGACTTCGGTCAGCAGGTTCAAAACCTGAAAACCCAGCTTGCGATAATTAAAGACGGCCCGACGGCCGACACGTTGCGCCGCCCGATCCAAAAACAGATCGACATTCTGACCGAAGAATTGGATTTCGCCACCAATGAACTTGCCGCCGCCCGTGCGCGTCGCCAGGCGGTCCTTGACGCATTGCCCGAGGCGACCGGGCAAGACGCCCCTGATCGGGTGGACGAAGACGCGATCACAGCGGCGATCAAACAGATCAAAACCGAAGCCGCCCAGCAGAACGCAGGGGACACCGCCGCCGCGATCGAGAAGAGCTTGGCGCCTATCACCGCCGCTATTCGCGAGGGTCGAAAATCCGAAACCGCCCCGGAAAAATCATTGCGGCCGCAAGCTCGGCCGTATGAAGCGCCGCAACCCAACGTGACTGTTGAAAGCACCTTTGAAAGCAACCCGTCCGTAGACGTCAATGTGAAGGTGTCCATGCCCATCAGCATCACCCGCGTCCAGCAGGTCAACAATGCCAAGATCGCCAAGGATGCCGGGCGACAGGCCGGGGCCGCAACCGAACGGGCGGTGCGCCGTTCACTCGATGACGCAGCCAACGTGGAATAGATCATGCTCTTTGCTCTTGGCCCCTTTCGTATCACCCTGGACACCCAAGCCCTGGAACAGCTTGAGGACAGGGAGCGCGCGCGGATCGCCGCGATGGAGCGCGCGGGCACAATGCCCACAAAACAGTTTCTTGGCCCCGGTGATCGTACAATTCAGTTGGACGCGGTGATTTATAAAGAGGTCATCTCACCGGGTGGCCCGACACAGATCGAGATGATACGGGCGTGGATGCGCTCGGGGCGGCGGGTGCCGTTGATTTCCCGTTCTGGCCATTTCTATGGCTTCTATTTGATCGAGGAGCTGGCCGCGACGAAAACCCACGTCCTGCCCAACGGCACGTTTCAGAAGATCACCACCCAGATCACGCTGACCCGGTCGCCAAGCGGCTTCACCATCTTTGGCACTCAGGTGTTCTGATGCTGAATTCCTGCAACATCGACGACGCCGCCGAAATCTACCCGCTTGCGTTGGAATTCGCGATATATGACGCCTTTCCCCCGGATCTGCGCGCCGCGATTCAGAACGCCCCAATGCCGGTTAGCGCCAAGATGCTCCTGGACATGAAACAGGCGCACCGCCTGTCACCGCATGATTTGATTTGGATGATCAAGGAACGCAGTCGCCAATTCGCTGGGGGTGATCATGGGTAGGTTCGGGGCCAACACATCAGCCGCTGTCATGCAACAGCGGCACGAGGCGGCGGATAGCCTGGAAGATTTCCCCACCGCGCCTTGGGCGACCCGCGCTTTGTGTGAAGAGCTGGTCCGGCTGGGATTGCTGACGCCGGAAATGGTGGCTTGGGAACCGTGCTGCAATCGGGGCTATATGGCGAAGCCGTTATCAGAGTTTTTTGCCCGCGTTCTTGCCACGGACATCTACGATTATGGTTGGCCCGGTCAGCAGGCCGTCAGTGATTTCCTTCTGGATTGGGGGCAGGATCATCCGGCTTGCGATTGGGTGATTGCCAACCCACCGTTCCGGCTCGGCCGAGAGTTCATCTTAAAGGCCCTGAAGGTTGCCCGGCACGGCGTTGCCATGTTCGTGCGCACGTCCTTTGTGGAGGGTCAGAACCGCTTTCAAACAGTTTTCGAACCGCATCCCGAAGCCTATTTTATGCCCTTCGTGGAACGGGTGGTTCTATGGAAAGGCATCCTTCTGGACCCGGACGTTCCAATCCGCAGGTGGAACAAGAAAAAGCAGGCATGGGTGGTTGGGAAACCCACCTCAGCCACCTCCTATTGTTGGCTGGTCTGGGTGAAAGGTCACAACGGCTTACCCCAGATGATCCGCATCCCACCATGTCGGCACCGTCTCACCCGTCCGGGCGACTATCCACCGTTGCCCGATCACCTGAAACCGATAACAGAGGGCCTGATATGAGCCGCCAACCCGCACTCCCCGGATTTAAGAAACAACGCAAGCCGCGACGGATCATGATGCACACGGAGGAGTTTGGTCAGGCGCCAGGAATGATGCCCGGATGGACCACATCGAAAGGCGGCCATTTCAAGTGCAAAAAATGCGGCCACGATGCTGGATGGTTATTCAACATGAACGAGTCCGAAATGCGTCGTGGGGTTCCGTGCCCCAAATGCAATCGCAAAGGAGTAGCATAATGCCTAACCCCATCATCAAGCACTTTGGATACCTGCACTTGCCCCAGCACCTTCATGAGGTTGTGAAACCGTTTCAGGAACTGGCGGTGAAGATGGACCGCGATTTGTTCGATGGTCCCGAAAAATCAGCCGGGCTGCGCAAGCTCCTGGAAGCGAAAGACTGCATGGTTCGCGCGACCTTGCCCCACCCGGAGGAATGAACTTTGACCGAATGTGAAATGCTGTTGGTCGGGCTTGGGATTGTCCCGTTTGCGGCCCTCGCTCTGATCTATTGGATTGAACGTTAACGGAAGGTCACGGGGCGCAGCAACGCCCCGCAACACGGGGCCAACGCTATCACACATGACCCCGCCGACCAGCTCACGCCTTATGGCCGCTTCCACCCTTCGAAGGGACGGCCAAATTGAGGTGAGTCGCCTAAGTGAGTCCAGAGGAAATTCGATGCATGAACTGTGCGAAACTGTTATTCAAGCTGGAACTTGCGGGTTTGTCGGGGGTGTTATCCATCAAATGCCCCCGCTGCAGGTCCATGAATATACTGAGGCCAACACAGAGCCCCAAACCAGAGCGCCACGAGCGCGATGGAAAGGAGGCCACATGTGGCTATTCATCCCCCCGAAAGACCTGAAGAACTTTTCGGAATCAGCCTTTGCGCCGGTGTCGGCGGGCTCGACCTTGGCTTGCACATCGCAGAACCCGGATATCGAACTGTGTGCTATGTCGAGCGAAACAGTTTCACCGCGGCCGCTCTCGTGGCGCGGATGGCGGACGCGTCCCTGGCACCGGCACCTATATGGGACGATCTCAAATCCTTCGACGGCCGACCTTGGCGCGGCCGAGTTCATATCATCACTGCCGGCTATCCGTGCCAACCGTTCACGCTCTCGGGATTGCGGCTTGGCGAGAACGACCCCCGTCACCTATGGCCGGACGTCGCGCGCATCGCGGACGAGGTCCGGCCGGATTGGCTGTTCTTTGAAAATGTCCCCGGGCATCTGTCCCTCGGCTTCCACGACGTCGCTCAAGACCTTCAAGGAATGGGCTACCGGGTTGCAGCGCGCGTCGTATCAGCGGCGGAAGTTGGCGGGTCGCATACCCGTGAAAGGCTCTTCATTCTGGCCTACGCCGACGTTCAAAGGATCGGGGAACCGCGCTTGCATCTCAGCGGGCCCGGCGGGAATTCAGTTCAAGGTGGATCTGAACCAAACGGGCACCCAGATCGGAATCAAGAACGCGGCAAGCGCCTGGACCCTCATGTGGGACCTTCTGATGGCTTCGGGCTGGACGCCACAAACCTTCAACTCTTCCCACCGCTTCCGAGTGATCTTGCTAAGTGGGGAGAAACACTCGCGCGATCCCCTGGCATTAAACCCTGCCTTCACGGATTGGATGATGGGTTGGCCTTCGGGCTGGACCGATCCTCTACAGCCGGTAACGGGGTGGTCCCATTGGCTGCGGCGGTCGCGTATCGCACTTTGCGAGCTGAGCTCGGAAGTTGATGTAGTTTGAACAGTTGGGGCAGACTCACCACAGTCTGCCCTTTCATGAGAATAACAAAGGAAAACAGGCGATGGCTGATACCTACCGAACGATAGAAGGCGATACCATTGATGCAATCGCCTACCGCCATTATGGCCGCCACCAAGGCACTACAGAGGCCATTATGGACGCCAACCCCGGTCTGGCGGCTCTACCCCTTATTTTGCCCGTGGATACACTTCTGACGTTGCCAGACATTGACGACACCACCCCGGTCCAAACGGTGAAGCTCTATGATTAACCTTCGTGCATCCAAGCCAACTTTCCAGATCACGGCAGATGGTGGCCGTTTCGATTCAAGCCGAGTTTTGAGTATCGAGGTCACCGACGAAGCCGGTTTCGAAAGCGATGAACTGACGATTGTCCTGGACGATACGCTGCCCCAGATCGCCCGGCCAAGGGAGGGGGCAAAGCTTGAGGTGTCCTTGGGGTTCGAGGAATGGGGTCCCCCGGTTTATGTGGGCACCTTCGTTTTTGAAGAGATCGAGCGTGACGGACCGGAACGCACGGTGACATTGATTGCGAAAGCGGCGGACCATGCCAAAACGTTGAAACAGCCTAAGACCCGCGCGTGGGAGGAAAAGACGTTTGGCCAGATCGTGACACGCATTGCAAAGGATCACGGCTTGAAACCGGCCATTGCCAATAGCTTGGCGTCGCATAAAATCCCATACATGGCTCAGACCGAAGAGAGTGACCAAAATTTCCTGACCAGGCTGGGGCGGCGTGTAGGCGCGGTAATCGCCCCAAAGGACGGACACCTGGTCGCAACCGAACGACGCTCCGGCAAGACAGCCGGGGGCCAGCAACTCCCCACGATCCGCGTCTATCCAGATCGGCTGGTGTCAGACACTGCCTACCACGTCCGTCTGAAACCACGTTCGCGCTATTCCGAGGTTATTGCACGCTGGCAGGATCGCGCGGGTGGGCGCACCCGTCGAGAGGTTATTGAAACGGGTTCTGAAGGGCCTTCGATGACGCTTCGAGAGGTGTTTCAAAGCCAGCCGGAAGCACGCAAAGCTGGCGAAGCGAAGGTTCGAGAGTTGCGCGCGGGTGAGGGTGAATTGTCGGTGGAACTGGTGGGCGATCCCAAAGCCAGGGCGGAATGCCCGATCATCGTTGAAGGTGTGTCCGTCGATGCTGATGGTGATTGGATCGCATCCCGCGTCACCCACTTTTGGGACTATGCCGATGGCGGCGGTGCCACGACGACGGTTGAAGCTGAGTTTGGCATGGACGAAAAAGATGATAAGACGTCTAGCAACAAAGAACGGTCATCCAAGACCAAAGCGAAACGGCGCAAATCGAGTAGCCCCCAGAAACCCGGTGAATATGTCTCAATTCTGGACAGAAGGTCCTAAATTTTTTCCTGACAATTCATGTGAGTCAAAATGACAAACCAAGTGCGCCGCTACACCGGTTGGGCATGGCAGGAGGGGCAAAGCCCCCCTGTCCCCCCCCTGTCCCCCCCTGTCCCCCCCGTGGCCCGCTCCCGTGGCCCGCGTTTAAATTGCCGCATTGCGTCTTTCTTGGAATCGTTCTAACCAAAATACCAAGCTGAGTCGGACCCGGTCCGGCGCGCCAGCCTCCACATCCGAGCTACAAGGAACAAAGACATGCAAACCGGCGTTCGCGTCCCCGACGTAACCTTCCACACCCGTGTCCGTGACGAAAGCATCGAAGGCCCCAACCCCTTCCGCTGGCAGGACATGACTTCGGCCGATTACTTTGCCGGCAAGCGCGTCATCCTGTTCTCGCTGCCCGGTGCCTTCACCCCCACCTGCTCGACCTACCAGTTGCCCGGCTTTGAAAAGAACGCCGATGAATTTGCCAAGCTGGGGATTGACGAGATTTACGTCATGTCCGTCAATGACACCTTTGTCATGAACGCCTGGGCCCGTGATCAGAAGCTGGAACACGTCAAGGTCATCCCCGACGGGTCCGGTGAATTCACCCGCAAGATCGGCATGCTGGTCGCAAAGGACAACCTGGGCTTTGGGATGCGCTCCTGGCGTTACGCCGCCATCATCAACGATGGCAAGGTGGAAGCCTGGTTCGAAGAGCCGGGTCGCGAAGACAACCATGGCGAAGACCCCTATGGCGAAAGCGCGCCGGAAAACCTGTTGAAGCACCTGCGGGGCATGGCCGCCTCGGCCTGAGGGTCCACCTCAGGTCCATAACGCCAGTCAATGCACATTTCGGCGCTCCGGAGAGGTTCCGGGGCGCCTTTTCTTTTGCCCTGCCTGTCCTTTTGCCCCACCTGTCAGAGGCCACCCAACAGAGCCAGTTCAATTTAACCAGCCCCCCGAAGGGCTGCGCCCATACCGGGTTCTGCAACACGGTGTGCAATAACAAACAAAGCGGTCATGCGCAGGCTGGACCGACAATGCAAACCGGTTTGGCAACAGAACCGTTTAAAGGGGCGCGCCGACGCCTCCTGCAACGGGTCAACGCCGGAACAGCGGATTTTCGCCCAGCGTGCCCGCCTGACAAATCCCGGGCGGATTTCCCCCTGTTTGTTGCGCATTGCGTCCCCACATTGGGCCGAGACCTGAGTGCCCCAGCCACGCCCCGACCTGACCTGACCCGAGCGCACCACCCCGAGCGCACCACAAGGAGACCCATATGACCGCCTCAACCCATCTGCGCTTTATCGCCCTTGTCCTGACCCTCGCCTTTGCCCTCGCGCTTACCCCCATGGTGCGGGCTGGTGACATGCAACTGGTGCTCAAACTCGAACAGGTTGTGGATGGGAAAGCCGTGCGCAACCTGTCGCTTTACGCGACCCGGATCGACCCGAACACCCGCGCAAGCGGGGACAGGCTACACCTTGAAATCGATGGCAAACGGGTGCAGGTGCCCGATGCGCTGCTGCAGCGGCTGAACCACGCGCGACGGGAATATTCCTATGACACGTTCACCAACGGGATCCACAACACGGAACGCCGCTCAATGTGCATGATGGCAGGCCCGGCGGTGGGGGATGTGCTGTCTGTGCGCTATCTGACCTGGAAGAACCACAAAATCACCCATTCCGAAATGAAACCGGTTCTGTCCCTCCCGGGGAATTGCCTGTTTGCCGAACAGATCCGCCCCGAATCCGATGCGTCGATGATTGCCGCCACCCATGCGCTGGCCACGCTGCAAACGCTGCGGGATATGCGCTGACGGGATGGGGGAAGCCCCGGTATTGGCGACCCCACGCGGTCCAGTCCCACCGGTCCGGTTCCCCCAGCCAACGCACCCCCAGTCCAACGCCCCGTCAAAAAGGCACCCTCAAAGCCCCCAACCGCACCGCCCATCCACCGCAGACACCGCAGTCAGGCACCGCAGTCCGGCAAACCTTCCCCGGGTCCTCCCGCCCACTGCGGTCACATCCAGGATGTGATCCTCGCCGGTTGGGCCCGGCGTGTGCAGGGGGGGGCGCTGCACCCCCCTGCACACGCCCCCCCGCCCGCCGCAGGCGACGTGCCCCCCAAGGGCACGAAAACATCCCCCAACCTCCGCACACCAGCCTCCTTCATCCTCCCGGCATCCGGCACGGCAGCGTGTGATTTCACCGTGCCGTCCTTATTGGTGCCATACCATCCAGTCCCAGCCACCCGACCGGAGCGGACAGGAACGGGCGAACGCGCGCGGACAGGTGGGCCATTCGTCCTGGCCGGGTTTCTCCCTTCTCCTTCACCCCTCCACTTGCCCAATTGCCCCCATTCCCATAAGGACTTCACCCAAAGGGGCATCAGAGGCAGAGACCATGCGTATTCTCATCACCAATGACGACGGCATCAACGCCCCCGGGCTTGAGGTGCTGCACGAAATCGCGACCACGCTCGCTGGCGACGGCGGCGAAGTCTGGACCGTTGCCCCTGCCTTTGAACAATCCGGCGTGGGACATTGCATTTCCTATACGCATCCGATGATGGTGTCGAAAATGGGCGAACGCCGTTATGCGGCGGAAGGCTCTCCCGCAGACTGCGTCATGGCTGGCCTCCATGACGTGATGAAAGACGACCGTCCCGACCTGATCCTTTCCGGTGTCAACCGCGGCAATAACTCAGCAGAAAACGCGCTCTATTCGGGTACATTGGGTGGCGCCATGGAAGGCGCGCTCCAGGGCGTGCGCTCCATTGCCCTCTCCCAGTATCTCGGCCCCCAGAATTTCCACGCCGACGACCCGTTCGAAGCCGCCCGTGTCCATGGGGCCGAGGTGATCCGGCGTATCCTGGAAAGCGCACCGGACGAGACCGAAGAACAGGACTATCGCCTGTTCTATAACGTCAACTTCCCTCCGCAACCCGCCGACCGTGTCCTGGGTATGCGCGCCGCGCCGCAAGGATTCCGCCGTCACACCAACTTTTCCGTGGAACCCCACCACTCGCCCTCAGGGCGCCGGTTTCTCTGGATCAAGGGCGGCGAACAGCACCGCCCCACCGAACCGGGCACCGACGCCGCGCTCAATCTCGAAGGCTATATCTCGATCACCCCCATGCGCGCCGACCTGACGGCACATGACGCGCTGAACGCCCGGTCGACCGCCCTGTCCTCCGACCTGACCACCTCCCTGACCGGACCCGCTTCCTCGTGACTTCGCCCGACGACATCGCGGAACGCAAGATGCAGTTCCTCTTTGCCCTGCGCTCCAAGGGGGTGACGGATCAGAACGTGCTGCGTGCCATGGAACGGATCGACCGCGGCCCCTTTGTGCGCGGCCTGTTCGCCGAACGCGCCTATGAGGACATGCCGCTCCCCATCGCCTGTGGCCAGACGATCAGCCAACCCTCAGTGGTGGCGCTGATGACCCAGGCACTGGAGCTCAGCTCCCGCGACAAGGTGCTGGAAATCGGCACCGGATCGGGGTATCAGGCCGCGATCCTCAGCCAACTGGCACGACGGGTTTATACCGTGGACCGCCACCGTCGGCTGGTTCGCGAAGCCAACGAGATTTTTCGCGCCCTCGACCTGACCAATATCACGGCGATGACGGCGGACGGCTCCCATGGCCTGCCCGAACAGGCCCCGTTCGACCGCATCCTCGTCACCGCCGCCGCCGAAGACCCCCCGGGGCCCCTGCTGGCCCAACTCAAAGTGGGCGGTATCATGGTGGTGCCGGTTGGCCAGTCGGACGCGGTGCAAAGCCTGATCAAGGTCACGCGCAGCGAAACCGGATTTGATTACGAAGAACTCCGCCCCGTCCGGTTTGTCCCCCTGTTAGAGGGGCTGGGCCGCGACGCATAAACCTGTTATAGATACGCGCAATGAGGGTCCCGGCCAAACAAGGGACCAAACGAGGATAGCGAGAGATGACCTTTACCCCGGCACATGCCCTGCGGGCAACCCTGATGGGCAGCACCCTGTTGCTGCTGACCGCCTGTGACGAACCGCTTGATCTGGACCTGCGCGGCAATTTCGGCAATGCGCTGAACACCGCCCCCGCCGCGCGCGGCGCCACGGAAAAACGCCCCAGACCCGATGATCGCGGGATCATCTCCTATCCGAACTACCAGGTGGCTGTGGCCCGGCGTGGCGACACGCTGGAAACCGTGGCCAACCGTATTGGCGCGGACCCCGACGCGCTGGCCCGCTATAACGGAATCCAGAAACAGGATGTGCTGCGCCGGGGCGAAATCGTCGCCCTTCCCAAACGCGTTGCCGAACCTTCGCCCGCCACCGGGTCGCCCACAACCGGGCCGATCGTGGACCCCGAAAAAGTTGATATTTCCAGACTGGCTGGCGGGGCGATTGACCGCGCAGGGAAACAGAAAGTGGAAACGACCCCCCTGGCACCGGCAGCAAAGATCAAACCAAAGGCCCCGAAAATCGCAACCGGCGTGGAACCAACCCGGCACAAGGTCACACGCGGTGAAACCGCCTATACCGTGGCGCGGCTTTATGGGGTCTCGGTGCGTTCGCTGGCCGACTGGAACGGGCTGGGCAGCGATTTCGCCATCCGCGAAGGCCAATACCTGCTGATCCCCGTGGTCAAACCCGCTCCGGCGGGAACGGGCACCTCCCCGGCCCCGCAAGAAACCGAAGCTCCGGGTGTAGGCACCCCCACGCCAACCCCGCCAAGCGCCACCAAACCCTTGCCCGCGGAAAAAACCCGGCCAATCGCAGAGGCGCGCAAACAAACGCCCAACGCGCAGGTTAAGACGCCGGACCTCGGCAAAACCCAAACCGCCAGAACCGCCTCCAAGGCGCGGCTTGGCTATCCCGTGACGGGCAAGATCATCCGCGAATACAAGAAGGGCAAAAATGACGGCATCGACATCGCCGCCACGCCTGGCACAGCCATCAAGGCCGCCAATAGCGGAACGGTCGCAGCCATCACCTCGGATACAGATCAGGTCCCGATTATCGTGGTCAAACACCCGGACAATCTGTTGACGGTCTATGCCAATGTCGGCGCGATCAACGTGAAAAAAGGCGACAGCGTGAAGAGGGGTCAACAACTGGCCAGCACCCGAAAATCGGGAAGCTCACACGTGCATTTCGAGGTTCGCAAAGGCTTCGACAGCGTCGATCCGATTCCCTATCTGAACTGACCCCCCTCACGGCGCGCGTCACGATTTTTACGTAAAAATCGTGCCCCTGCCGCCCGGTCTGTTTACACATCGGCAAGTCTCAAAGCAGCCTCCCTGCGCGGCCCGTTTTGTGCCGCTTCGGCGCACGTTTATCACCCCCCCGAGTCGCCCTCCCCAACCTGATTTCAGGGGCGCGCAGATTTTTTTGCGTATTTTTTCCGGTCTGGGGAACTCTGCCGGTTCCACCATCCCCCATGAGGGTCGCAGCATGACCGCTTGTCTTGTTCTGGACGTCTTCTCTGTCTGACCGTTTGCTGGCAACCAGTTGGCTGTTTTTCCCGGCGCGACCGAAATCCCTGAAAGCGACCTGCAATCCATCGAGATGAACAGCCGCACCGCGAAAACGTTGCTCTTTCTACCGCAACACCCTGATAACACAGCAAAAGTGCGGATCTTCACGCCCACAATGGAGCCCCCTTTCGCCGGACATCCCCCAAGCGGCACCGCTGTGGCGCTGGCCCGTTTGCTGTCAGAGATCAGGGGGCGCGGCCTGTGTCATCATGGAAGGGCGGCTGGTTTATTGAATTAAACCAAAGCCTTATGAACCTTTCCCTTTTGCTGGCCCACGGCGACGCCGACGGCGCGGTCCACCACTCCCACCGGGTTTGCCGCCGCCGCCTCCGGGTTTTCCACCGGGCCGACCACCCGGTTTTCCCCCCGCTTTGCTACCCGATTTGCCCCCTTTTGCCGGAGGCAGATCCACAGGTTCCCATGGCCGCCCCGAGGCAATCGGGATCTCTGTTCCGATCACCTTTTGAATATCGCGCAACTGGCCGATTTCATCGGGAGCGCAAAAGGCAATCGCGGCCCCGTCTCGTCCGGCCCGCGCCGTGCGACCGATCCGATGCACATAGTTGTCGGGCACATTGGGCAGATCATAGTTGTAAACATGCCGAACCAAAGGAATATCCAGCCCCCGCGCCGCAACATCCGTGGCCACCAGAACCAGCGTCTTGCCTTCCTTGAAGGCCGCAATCGCGCGCTCGCGCTGGCCCTGGCTTTTGTTACCATGGATCGAGTCGGCGGCGAATCCGGCCTTCTCAAGCATCCGTTTCAATTTCTCCGACCCGTGTTTGGTCCGCCCAAACACCAATGCGGCCTCCCCCGGGTGGCCCGCCAACAACTCTTTGAGAAGGCCAAGCTTTTCTGCCTTGGCGATAAAGTGCACCTGTTGCGTGATCTTGTCCGCCGTCTTGCCGGGCGGAGCCACTTCGACGCGTACAGGACGGTCAAGATAGCTTTGGGCGATCTCGTTCATCTGTTTGGACATGGTGGCCGAAAACAGCATGGTTTGCCGCTGTTTAGGCAACAGAGCCGCGATCTTGCGCAGGTCATGGATAAAGCCCATATCAAGCATCTGATCCGCTTCGTCCAGCACAAGAAACTGCGTCTGATCAAGCCGCAGCGCATCGCGGTCCAGCAGGTCCAGAAGCCGCCCGGGCGTGGCGACAAGAATATCCGTTCCGCGTTCCAACCTGTTGATTTGCGCCACGATTCCGGCACCACCAACCACAAGCCCAACCTTCAGGGGCGTGCCCTGCAGCAGGTCTTTCAAACTGTCGCTGATTTGTTTGGCCAACTCGCGCGTCGGGGCAAGAACAAGCCCGCGCACCGTGCGTTTCCCGGGCTTCTGTCCCGCCTCCAGCATCCGCGCGGCAAGGGGCAGACCAAAGGCAAAGGTCTTGCCCGTACCGGTCTGCGCCAACCCCATCACGTCGCGCCCGTTCAATGCGTGCGGAATGGCCCGCGCCTGGATCGGGGTTGGTTCCTTCAACCCCATGTTCTGCAGCCGCGTCAGCAAATGCTTGGGCAGCTCCATCATCTCGAATTCACTCATTTTTTCGCCTTTCACGACGACACGCCGCCGCACGGCTTCCTGCCGCCAGCGTCGCGTTTGTGGTTGCGCCGTATGACCCTGACCAACCGGACCCTTTGTCCGACCTGCCGTCCCGGCGTCTGCCCCACGCGTGATCTTGGGAACAATCATCGACACCCGAGGTAAGGCCCCTGAATAGAACAGGGCCCAGCTGCTCACGCGGCAGAAAGTGTCGGTCCAACGCCACATGGGCGTCAGCCACGCAAAAGTCAAGCACTCTTGGCGCTGGAAATGCCGCAGGCAAGCCGTTAGAAACGAAAGCCAAGACCACTTGACGCCGGACCCTGACAATGCCCGATACGATCACCGCCCGTTGCGAAGCCAAGGGCCTGCGCATGACCGGCCAGCGCCGCATCATCGCCGCTGTGCTTGAGGAATCCGCCGACCACCCGGATGTGGAAGAGCTTTATGCCCGCGCCAGCGCCCGCGATGCGGGGATTTCAATCGCAACCGTGTATCGCACTGTGAAACTGTTCGAAGAGGCGGGCATTCTGGACAAGCTGGAATTCGGCGACGGACGGGCGCGATACGAAGATGCCGAACGCGAACATCACGACCACCTGATTGACATGAATTCAGGCGAAGTCATTGAATTCGTTGATCCCGAGATCGAAGCCCTGCAGGAAAAGATCGCCGAAAAGCTGGGCTATCAGCTCAAGGGGCACAAGCTTGAACTTTACGGCGTGCCGATCCGCAAGTAAGGCATTGGGGGTGTTCCCTTTTCAGGACCCCGCGACATGCAGAACCTTAACGGAATCGTGATGGTGGTTGCGGCCATGGCCGCCTTCACCTTGGAAGACACGTTTATCAAACTGTTATCGGCAGATTTCGCGATCAGCCAGATCCTGTTCGGTATCGGGCTTGGCGGGGCGGTGGTGTTTGCCGCCATCGCCACGGCACAACGCCGGTCTCTGTTTGCCCCTTTGGCGTGGACACGCTTTCCGCTGCTGCGCGCGCTTTCGGAAATGCTGGCGGCTTTGGCCTTTGTTACGGCTCTGTCCCGGGTTGACATTTCCATCGTGGCGGCCGTGTTCCAGGCCACGCCCCTGGCCATCACGCTGGGTGCGGCGCTGTTTTTCCGCGAACAGGTCGGGTGGCGCCGGTGGTGCGCGATCCTGCTTGGGTTTCTGGGCGTGTTGATGATCATCCGCCCGGGGTTTGACGACTTCAACCCGGCCTCGCTCTATGTGCTGCTGACGGTGGTTACCATTGCGGCGCGCGATCTTCTGACCCGCAAAGTGCCGGGGGATGTGGCCTCGTCAATCGTTTCTTTTCAAGGGTTTGCCTCGCTTGTTGTGGTCGGGGTGCTGATGCGGATCACCCTCCCCGACATGGAGTTCCGGGCGATGGATCAGGGCGCGGGGCTGCTCCTTTTGGGCGCGGTGATCTTTGGCACGCTTGGCTATTACGGCATCGTCACGGCGATGCGGGTTGCCGATGCGTCGGCAGTGACCCCGTTCCGCTATACCCGGTTGGTGTTTTCGCTGATCGTGGGCATGGTGGTGTTTCAGGAGCGGCCCGACCTCTGGACCCTGCTGGGCGCGGGTTTGATCATTGCCACCGGGCTTTACACGTTCCTCAGAGAACGCAAGCTGGCCTTAGAGATCGCAAACAGGCGCGGGACGCGGCGCGATTGACAGGGGCGTAAGGCTCTGTCACTGCCTGCCCCATGCTACGCCTTGATGACATATCCTATTCCGTGGCCGGACGGCCCCTGATCGAACATGCCTCCGCCACCATACCCACCGGGCACAAGGTGGGACTTGTGGGGCGCAATGGCACCGGAAAAACCACGCTGTTCCGCCTGATCCGGGGCGAATTGGCGCTTGAGACGGGTGAGATCACCCTGCCCACCCGCGCGCGGATCGGCGGAGTGGCACAGGAGGTGCCGGGCAACGAGGTGTCGTTGATTGACACCGTTCTGGCCGCCGATACGGAACGCGCGGCCCTGATGGCCGAGGAAAGCGAAGACCCGAACCGAATCGCGGAAATCCAGACGCGGCTGGCGGATATCGACGCCTGGGGGGCCGAAGCGCGGGCCTCGTCCATCCTGCGCGGTCTTGGGTTCACGGCGGACGAGATGTTGATGCCCTGTTCCGCCTTTTCCGGGGGCTGGCGGATGCGCGTGGCCCTGGCGGCGGTGCTGTTTTCCGAACCGGACCTGTTGCTGCTGGACGAACCCACGAACTATCTGGATCTGGAGGGGGCGCTGTGGCTGGAAAACTACCTGGCGAAATATCCCCATACGGTGTTGATCGTCAGCCACGACCGCGGGCTGTTGAACCGTGCCGTTGGCGCGATCCTGCATCTCGAAGATCGCAAGCTCACGCTGTATCAAGGTGCCTATGATACCTTCGCGGAAACCCGCGCCGCACGGTTGCTGGCCGCCCAATCCGAGGCCAGGAAACAGGAAGCCCGCCGCGCGCATCTGCAATCCTATGTGGATCGGTTCCGGTACAAGGCGGACAAGGCGAAACAGGCCCAGTCCCGGTTGAAGGCCCTGTCCAAAATGACCCCGATCACAGCGCCGCAAGAGGCGGCGTTGCGGGCGTTTTCCTTTCCCTCGCCCGAAGAGCTTTCGCCGCCGATTATCCGGGTGGAAAATGGCGAGGTCGGGTATGATGGAACGGCGGTATTGTCGCGGCTGGACCTGCGGATAGATCAGGATGACCGGATTGCCCTTCTCGGCCGCAACGGCGAAGGCAAATCCACCCTGTCCAAGATGCTGTCAGGGCGGCTGGACCTGATGGCGGGGCGGATGACCTGCGCGTCAAAGCTACGCGTCGGGTTCTTTGCCCAGCATCAGGTGGATGAACTGCATGTGGATGAAACCCCGCTGGACCATATCCGCCGACTGCGCCCCGAAGAGACACCGGCGCGGTTGCGCGCACGCCTTGGCGGGTTCGGGATTGGGGCGGAACAGGCCGATACCCTGGTGTCCGGCCTGTCGGGCGGGCAAAAGGCGCGGCTGTCGCTTATGCTGGCCACGCTGGATGCGCCGCATCTTCTGATCCTTGACGAACCCACCAACCACTTGGACATCGAAAGCCGCGAGGCTCTGGTTGAGGCGCTGACCGCCTATAGCGGCGCAGTGATCCTGGTCAGCCACGACATGCATCTTCTTGGCCTTGTTGCGGACCGGCTATGGCTGGTAAAAGACGGGCGTGTGGCCCCCTATGACGGGGATTTGCCAAGCTATCGTGACATGCTTCTTGCCCCTGAAAAACGCCCGGCCAAAGCCAGGGCGGCCAAACCCAAACGCCCGTCGCGCGACGTTGTTCTGGAATTAAGGCAAAACGTGAGAAAATGCGAGGAACGCGTTGATAAACTGAATGAAATGCGAGATAAGCTTGCCTTGAAACTGGCCGACCCGACGCTTTATGAGGACCGCCCGGACGAGGCGGTGGTGTGGCAAAAGAAATATGCCGAAGTGATGGAGGGGCTGGACCGTGCCGAGGCGCTTTGGATGAAGGCGCTTGAAAAGCTGGAAGCGGCAGAAAGCTGAGCGCGGCGCTCCCGCCAGTCATACGGGGATCAGGGATCCCCTTTTCCTGTTGGGTCCGGCCTCGCTCGCGCTCGGCATGCCGCCCCCCCTCACCGGCTTTACAAAACCGCAACGGCGGGACAGGGTGAGCCGGAACCCTCGGAGGAACCATGGACCTGTCCTTTTTGATTACCGCTTTCGTTACCCTGTTCGTGATCATTGATCCGATTGGGCTTACGCCCATGTTCGTGGCCCTGACCCATGGGATGCCGTTCGCCGAACGCCGGACCGTGGCTTTGCGCGCCTGTGCCGCTGCCTTTGCGATCCTGACCGCTTTTACCCTGTTTGGTGAGGCGGTGCTTGGCTTTGTGGGGATTTCCATGCCGGCCTTTCGGGTGGCCGGTGGTATCCTGTTGTTTCTGACCGCTCTGGACATGTTGTTTGAACGGCGCACGAAGCGGCGCGAGGATCAGGCGGATGAGCGCCCGGATCCGTCGATCTTCCCCATGGCCATACCGTTAACGGCCGGACCCGGTTCGATCGCCACCGTGATTCTGTTGGCCGGAGAACGTGGCGGGATGATCGGTTTCCTGGAAACCATCATCGTGGCGCTTGCCGTGATTCTTGTTGCGTTGATGCTGTTTCTGACCGCCGGTTTCCTGGAGCGTGTGCTTGGCAAGACCGGTATCAATGTGGCCACCCGCCTTCTGGGGATGCTGCTGGCGGCGCTGGCGGTTCAGTTTGTGCTTCAGGGGTTAAAGGACTTCGGATTTGCAGGGTGATCCTGCGCGTCCTATATCAATCCCCAAGGGGGTGAAATATGTCTGATTATGGCAGCCTGATTTATCTTGTCCTGCTACTCTGCGCTGTTGTCGGGTGGTTCATTGCCCAGAACCGCGCGTCGCTTGGCAAGCTTGCGCAACAGGCGCTGGCTTGGGGATTGATCTTTGCCGGGGCTTTGGCGGTTGTTGCGCTTTGGGAAGACATCCGGGGCGCAGTCAGCCCATCTCAGGCGGTTTACGCCGACCAGGGTCGGATCGAGCTGCCCCGCGCGGCCGATGGGCATTATTACCTCACCGCCGAAGTGAACGGGACGCCCGTCCGCTTTACCGTCGATACCGGTGCGACCGAAATCGTGCTGTCACGCCAGGATGCGCTGGCGGTTGGCATCGATCCGGGCGAGCTGGCTTTTCTGGGCTCGGCCCAGACCGCCAATGGCGAGGTCCGCATGGCCCCGGTGCGGCTTGACACTTTCGACGTGGGCGCGATTCGCGACACCCGCCTGCGCGCCTTTGTCAGTGGCGGGGCCATGGTCACTTCGCTTCTGGGCATGGCTTATCTGCAACGCTATTCCCGGATCGAAATCGCCGACGGGGCGCTGATTCTGACACGTTAAAGCCTTCGACCTTTAACGTGAGACAGGGAAAGGGCGAAGGCAGCGCGACATTTATGTGTTGCGCGCGTCCTGCCAAAAACCCGTGAGTCAGGTTAAAGGTCGAACGCTTTAGGGGAGCGACTTAGCCCCGCTTTCTCCCTTGGAACACCGTGCCAACCTCGGCCCGGATGATCCTGGCGATCTGGGCACAATCCTCCAGCGAAAAAGTCAGTGGCAGGCGCATGTCCACAATCCCCCGCAACACCCTGTCACTTTTCGGCATGGGGGCGGAAGGCGCATAGCGCCAGCTGTCATAGCGTGAGGTAAAGCCGCTAGGTTCCGATCCGCCGAACCATTTAAGCTCAACCCCGCGTGCCGCACAGCGCGCCAGAACCTCGCCCACCCTCGCTTCGTCCCAGTCCAGCAAAAGGAACTGGATCGATGACCCCACAAAATATTCCTGAGCAGGGCGCGAAACCAGCGTCAGCCCCGGGGTGTTCTGCACCCCTTCTTCCACCACGCGATAACGCGCGTTCCACGCCTCGCATCTGGCGTCGAGATTGCGCAGCTGGGGCCGCAAAACAGCTGCGCGCAGGTTGTCCATGCGCCCCGACACGTTGGGGGTGTCGAACCTGATCCGCTCGAACACCTCGGGTGCGGGCGCGGCCAGGTGGCGTTCATAAAGCATATAGGACCCTGACAGCATGACCGCGCGGGCCGCCACCTCTTCGTCATCGGTCACAAGCAGCCCGCCTTCGCCCGAATTGAGATGTTTATAGGTCTGGGTTGAATAGCACCCGACGATCCCGTCCGTGCCGGAAAGACGCCCGTTCCAACGCGCGCCCATCGTGTGGGCACAGTCTTCGATCACCCGCAGCCCATGGTTCTTGCACAGGGCCAAAAGCGCATCCATGTCGCACAAATGCCCCCGCATGTGGGACAGCAACAGCACATCCGCCTGCGCCGCCTTTTCGGCCAGATCCTCAAGGTCGATGACCAGATCCTCGGTCACCCCCACAAAAACAGGCACGGCCCCGAGGCTGGCGATTGCCCCGGGTACGGGCGCAAGGGTAAAGGCATTGGTCAGAACCTTGTCACCGGGTTTTACCCCAAGGGCACGCAGAGAGGTGGCAAGCGCATATCCCCCCGAAGCAACCGCGACACAGAATTTGGTCCCCATGGCGGCGGCAAACTCCTGTTCCAGCAAGGCCACCTCGCCCAGTTCGCCCTCGGCGAGGTTATAGCGATGCAGCCGCCCGTGCCGAAGCACCGCCATGGCGGCAGAGATACCTTCTTCCGGGATCGGTTCCTGTTGGGTAAAACTACCAGTGAAACATTCAGTCATGGCACCTTTTTGGAACGGCACATGGGCGGGCGTCAATGTCGGGAACAGATTATTTCGCGGCGAATCTCGGCTGATGGCATGGCAAGACCCGGCTTCGGACTGGGCATCGGATTGGGTCAATCTCGCCAATCGAACCCGCTTCCTTTGTCCACCATCTGCGCAGCAGCAACACCCCCTGCTCACCCTGTTCAGACCCGCCCCGCCTTCGTTTGACGAACTGCGCGCGAAATTCAGCACCTATGCCGGGCCTGCGCTTGGTCCGGATCGGGCTCCGAGAATCGAAACACCCTCACCAACCTTGAAACCCTGCCCACAATGGCGCAGACCGACCTGGTTTCACCCCCGGGATGAGCTTTCTCAATCCGCGCAGGTAACCCGCCTGTCGTGGAGCGGATTCACGTACCTCATTTCAATTGCCTTAAACGCCACCAAGAACGCGCTCCCGCCGGTCATACGGGGATCAAAGATCCCCTTTTCCCGTTGGGTCCGGCCTCGCTACGCTCGGTGAGCCACCAGGCCGCAAGGTCGCGCCGAACCGTGAGGGGGACAGCCGAGCGGCAGCGAGGCCCCGCCCGCCGCAGGCGGTGGCGCCCCGCCAGGGGCGTCACGATCAGGACCACAACCGCGCCACGATCGCCGGCAAATCTGCAAAGTCGCTCAGGATCGCCTCTGGCTCCAGAGCGGACACATCCTCACCACCCGGTCCGAAATCGACCAGCACCGACGGCACCCCCGCCCTGCGTGCCGTTTCCCGATCCGTAATACTGTCTCCAATAAGCATACAGTGTTCCGCCGCTCCTCCCGCGCGTCGCGCCGCCTCAAAAAGCGGCTCCGGGTCCGGTTTGCGCACCGGCAGTGTGTCGGCCCCAACCATCGAACCGAACGCCCCCCGCACCCCCAACCGGGTCAACAGCTCTTCGGCCAACCCTTCCGGTTTGTTGGTACAAATGCCCACGCCGTATCCTGCAAGCTTTAACGCCTCGACCGCCTCCATGGCCCCGGGATACATCACCGTGTGGTGGTCGATTGCCTGCCCATAGGCGGCCAGCAAAACCGGGTACTGAGCCTCAATCACCGCATCATCCAGCACGCCCATCCGTTCCAGCCCAAGGCGCAGCATGGCCTTGCCCCCCCGCAAAGCCGTCGGCGCATCAGATGCCAGCAGCACATCACCAAGCCCAAGCCCGCGAAAACAGGCATTCGCCGCCGCCAGCAAATCCCCGCTGGTATCCGCCAACGTCCCATCCAGATCAAATATCACCGTACGCATTGCGCCACCTTCCCAAGCATGTTTCCGCCCAGACCTGTTTCAGCCCGCAACCATAGTTGAACGCCGCTGGCCTTGCCTTGGCCTCTCAACCGGATAAAACGGGGCACTACAGAATAAAAGACAAAACGAACGAGGCCCCCTGTCATGAGCACCGCCCTGATCCTTCTTGCCGCCGGGCAAGGCACGCGGATGAAATCCGACCTGCCCAAGGTGTTGCACCAGATAGCAGGCGCGCCAATGCTGGTCCACGCCATGAAATCGGGTGCGGGACTCGCGCCCGAACACACGGTCATCGTGGCCGGCCATGGGGCCGAAGCGGTCAGCGCCGCGGCACAGGCCCATGACGACAGCGCCCGGATCGTGATCCAGGACACTCAGGAAGGCACCGGCCACGCCGTGAAATGTGCCCGGCCCGCCCTTTCGGACTTTGACGGCGACGCCTATGTTCTGTTCGGCGACACCCCGTTCATCAAACCCGGAACCCTCGACCGCATGGCCGCGGCCCGTGCGTCGGGCCACGATCTTGTCATCCTTGGGTTCGAAGCGGCCAACCCGGCCCGCTATGGCCGCCTTGTCATGGACGGCACCCGGCTTGAACGGATTGTCGAGTACAAGGACGCAACGGATGCCGAACGTGCCATTACCTTCTGCAATAGCGGGTTGATGGCTGCCAAAGCTGAAACCCTGTTTTCCCTGCTTGAAGATGTCAGCAACGACAACGCCAGCGGCGAATACTATCTCACCGATATTGTCGCCATCGCCAATGCGCGGGGCCTGTCCGTCACGGCGGTGCATGGGGACGAATCCGAAATGCTCGGTATCAACTCCCGCGCCCAGCTGGCCGAGGCGGAAGCGCATTTCCAATCCCAGGCCAGAGCCGAGGCGCTGGACACCGGGGTCACGCTGACTGCTCCCGAAACCGTGTATTTTGCCCATGACACCATCGTTGGACGCGACGCGACCATCGAACCCAACGTGGTGTTCGGCCCCGGTGTCACGGTGGAATCCGGTGCCCGTATCCGCGCCTTTTCCCATCTCGAAGGCTGTCACGTCAGCCGGGGTGCCACCGTTGGCCCCTATGCCCGGCTGCGTCCGGGGGCGGAGCTGGCCGAAAACACCCATGTGGGCAATTTCGTCGAAATCAAAAACGCCACGCTGGCCCAGGGGGCCAAGGCCAATCATCTGAGCTATATCGGGGATGCCTCTGTGGGCGAGGCCACCAATATCGGGGCGGGCACGATCACCTGCAACTATGATGGCGTCATGAAACACCAGACCACAATTGGTGCCCGCGCGTTTATCGGCTCCAACACCATGCTGATTGCGCCGGTCTCTGTCGGCGACAACGCGATGACCGCCACCGGCGCGGTGATCACGAAAGACGTGCCTGACGCCGCGCTGGCCATTGCCCGTGCCGATCAGATCAACAAACCGGGCATGGCCCGAAAATTGTTCGAAATGTTAAAGGCCAAGAAGGCCAAACGCAACAAAGGGGCAGGCTGATGTGTGGTATTGTAGGGGTCCTGGGCAACCACGAAGCAGCGCCCATTCTCGTTGAGGCGCTGAAACGCCTGGAATATCGCGGCTATGACAGCGCCGGGATCGCGACGATCAATGACGGGGTTCTGGACCGCCGCCGAGCGGTGGGCAAACTGGTAAACCTCTCGGATGAACTGGTTCACAACCCGCTCGCCGGCAAGGCCGGGATCGGCCATACCCGCTGGGCCACCCATGGCGCGGCCAATATCGCCAACGCCCACCCCCATCGCGCCGCCGACGTGGCTGTGGTGCATAATGGGATCATCGAGAACTACCGCGAATTACGCGCCGAACTGGCCGAAGTCGGGATCGGATTTGAAACCGACACCGACACGGAAACCGTGGCCCTGATGGCCCAGCATTTCCTGAACCAGGGAATGGCCCCGCGGGACGCCGCCCTTGCCACGATCAAAAAGCTCGACGGGGCCTATGCCTTGTGTTTTCTGTTTGACGGCCATGCCGACCTTCTGATCGCCGCGCGCCAGGGTTCTCCGCTGGCCATCGGCCATGGCGAGGACGAGATGTTCGTCGGCTCGGATGCCATTGCGCTGGCACCAATGACCGACCGGATCACCTATCTCGAAGAAGGTGACTTCGCCGTGATCAGCCGGACCGAGGTTGAAATCCTGGACGCTGAATTCCGACCCGCCAATCGCGAAATCCGCACCGTGTCCATTGATGCGGCCCAAGTCGACAAGGGCGGCCACAAACACTTCATGGCCAAGGAGATCGCCGAACAGCCCATGGTGATCGGAGAAGCCATTCAGCATTACCTGTCAGACGATGGCAATGCGATCACCCTGCCCGGCGCGGGGGTTGATTTCACCGGGATTGACCGGCTGACCATGGTTGCCTGCGGCACCGCCTATTATGCCTGCCTCACAGCCAAATACTGGTTTGAACAGCTGGCAGACCTCCCGGTAGATGTCGATGTGGCCTCGGAATTCCGCTACCGCGAACCCCCGATCCCCGCGCGCACGGCGGCATTGTTCGTGTCGCAATCGGGTGAAACCGCCGATACGCTGGCCGCGCTGCGGTATTGCGAGGGCAAGGCGGCGTCGATCCTGTCGGTGGTCAATGTGCCGGAAAGTTCGATTGCCCGGGAAAGCGATCTGGCGCTGCCCATCCTGGCGGGCACCGAGATCGGTGTGGCCTCGACCAAGGCGTTCACCTGTCAGCTAACCGTGCTGTTCCTGCTGGCCCTGAAGGCGGCACAGGACATGGGACGGTTGAATGAACAGGAGGTCGCCGATCACCTGTCGCGCCTGCGTAGCCTGCCGTCAGTAATCAACGCCGCGCTGGACGGTTCCGGCCCCATGGTCGATGCCTCGCGCAAATTGGCCGAGGCCTCGGATGTGCTGTTCCTGGGGCGCGGCCGGATGTATCCACTGGCCCACGAAGGCGCATTGAAACTCAAAGAAATCAGCTATATACACGCCGAAGCTTATGCGTCAGGTGAACTTAAACACGGCCCCATTGCGTTGATTGACAAAACCATGCCCGTGGTGGTCATGGCCCCGCATGATGAGCTGTTCGATAAAACCATCAGCAACATGCAGGAGGTGATGGCGCGCGGTGGCAAGGTGTTGCTGGTGACCGACGCGTCAGGCGCGGCCGAGGCTGGTGGGGATTCCTGGATCACGCTGACCCTGCCCGATATCGACCCGGTACTAACCCCCATCCTTTATGCGATCCCGGCGCAATTGCTGGCCTATCACACCGCCGTGGCCAAGGGCACGGATGTGGATCAGCCCCGCAATCTCGCCAAATCCGTAACGGTGGAATAAATGGCCAGGCAATTCCCCGCCCTGGACGCGGCCCAGACCCGGTTCATTCACGAACAACACCTGTTTTTCGTCGGCTCTGCGGCGGCAAAGGGCCGGGTGAATATCTCGCCCAAGGGGATGGACAGCCTGCGGGTCCTTGGCCCGAACCGGATCATCTGGCGCAACCTCACCGGGTCGGGCAATGAAACGGCGGGACACCTGTTGCAGGAAAACCGGATCACCCTGATGTGGTGTTCCTTTACCAAACGCCCGCTGATCCTGCGCTGTTATGGCACCGCCCGCGCCGTGCATGTTGACGAGGAAAGGTTCGAAATGCTCAACGCCCACTTCCCCCCGCATTCCGGCACGCGACAGGTCTATGACATGGCCGTGGATCTGGTGCAAACCTCCTGTGGCTATGCGGTGCCGTTCTTTGAGCATATGGGCGAGCGCGACACCCTGACCAAGTGGAGCGAAGATCGCGGAGCGGATGGCCTGCGCGCCTATTGGGATGAACGTAACGGCGAAACCATTGACGGATTCCCCACCAAATGACGCTGGACGACGCGCTTGCCGCCCTCAAGGCCCATGTGGAACCGGGCTGCGCCGAACAGATGGCGGCCTATCACAAACAGACACGTCCGGTTTTGGGCGTGCCCAACCCGGCGATCAACGATCTGACCAAAGAATGGCGGCGCTCCTTGAGCGTCGATGCGCGGGTCACTCTGGCCGATCAGCTTTGGCAAAGCGATATTTTTGAAGCACGTATCGCGGCGGCCAAGCTGTTGACACAGGCCCGGTTGCGCCCGGATGAGACCGCGTGGACGCTGATCCGGTCCTGGGTGCCACAGTTTGATAGCTGGGCGATTGCCGATCACGCCTGCATGGCCGGACAGAAACGGCTTGTGGCCGCTCCGGCGCGGGTCGATCAGGTCGAAAGCTGGACGAAAAGCGACCACATGTGGACCCGGCGCGCGGCCCTGGTGATCACCCTGCCCTGGACCAGACAGAACCACCCCAAACCCATCGATCTTGAAATCCGTGATCGGGTACTGGGATGGGCAGCGACCTATGTGCCGAACCCCGACTGGTTCATTCAGAAATCCATTGCGTGGTGGCTGCGCGACCTGTCAAAACACGACCCCGCCCGTGTGATTGCCTTTCTGGATCAGCATGGCGCGGCCATGAAACCCTTCGCCCGCAAAGAGTCCGCAAAGTATCTGAAGTGACCCGCGCGTCCGTCAAACAACAAGGCGGCCACACCCTTCGGAAAGCGATGCTGTTTGGACGGATTTCGACCTGACAGGCCAGGACCTCTTGATTGCCAAAGGTTGATTGCCACAGGGCAGATCATCCCATCAGCGTGATGTGGAAACGCTTCAAGACCTCAGCTTCCTGCCCCCTGCGCTTCCCGAATCTTTGGCAGGATCGTCTCTTGCAGCACCCTCTGGGTGATCGGCCCGGCAAACCGCATGACCACTTTGCCCTGGGCGTCGATGATAAAGGTCTCCGGCGCGCCATAGACGCCCCAGTTAATCTTGGTCGCGCTGGTTTTGGCCTCGCCCAGATGATCGAACGGATTGCCATCTTTCTCAAGATAGACCAGCGCCCGCGCCGCTGTATCGTCAAAATTGATCCCGTGCAGCGGCACGTCAAGATTTTCCTTCATCCAAAGCAGTGTCGGATGCTCGGCCCGGCAGGCCACACACCACGTCCCCCAGAAGTTCACAAGCTTGACCGTGTCTGCCATCAACACCTCATCGGTCAACAGCGGGGTTTCGCCAAGCCGGGCCAGCTGTACCGATGGGACATCACGCCCCACCAGCTGCGACGGCAGCTCATCGGGGTTTTCCCGCACCATACCGAAAAAGAAAAGCGCGGCCAGCCCGGCAAATACCAGCGGCGGCGCAATCATCATGGGCGAAACCTTAGCCATCCGACGTCCTCCGCGCTTCCACATCCTCCAACTGAGCGCGCACCTTGCGCGACCGTGCGAGGCTGACCCCAACCAGCATCACGATCAACCCCAGCGTCAGGGCATAGGACCACAAAACCGGCCCCGCATATTGTCCAAGATCAGGTGTCATCCCATCCGCTCCCGTGCCAGCAGCGCCCGCATCCGGCGGGCGCGAATTTCCGTATTGGTGCGCACAATAACCAAGGCAATAAACAGCAAAACGAACCCGGCCATCGAGATGAACAGCGGCACCGCGAAAACATTGCTCACCCGTTCCTCGGTATCCCCGGCAATCGCCCCGACCCGCATCACCGACGCCCCCTGATGCAACCCCTGGTTCCAGAAATTCACCGCATACCGGCTGAGGATCGCAAAAACCGATCCCACAAGGCACAGAACACTGGTCAGATCCGCCGCCGTATCATCGTTTTCAATCGCCGCCCAAAGGGCCATGTAGCCAAGGTAGAACAGGAACAGCACAAGGAACGAGGTCAACCGCGGATCCCATTCCCACCATGTGCCCCACATGGGCTGCCCCCAGATCGCCCCGGTGATCAGCGCAATCAACGTCATCACCGCCCCGATCGGGGCCGCCGCCCGCGCCGCCAGCGCGCTGACATGGTGCCGCCGCACGATCCAGACAAGCGATGTGACCAGCATCATCGCCCAAATATTGATCGCCATCATCGCGCCTGGCACGTGAATATAGATAATCTTGACCGTGGCCCCTTGCCGGAAATCATCCGGGGTAAAGAAAAACCCCCAGATCAGACCAACAGCAGTGGTCACAACCGCCAGAACCGCGAAAAACGGCAATACCCGCTCAGTGGTGCGGATGAATTTCAATGGGTTGGCATATTCCCAAAGCGCATTCAGGTTCATATGTTGCCTTTCAACTGGCTATAGCCGGAACGGAAACACCCGATCCCGGCGCGTGGCTCTTGATTTGTATTAAGTCCCTGCAAAAAATCCACCCCTTCGCCTTCAACTCTCTGACAACCGCGCGCTCTTATCGCAGGTTAACCCGCAAAACCGCCGCGCTGGCAAAGGGCAGCAGGGCAATGGTAGCACAGGTGATACCCGCGAGCAGGGTCAGAGGTGTATCATAGGCAAACCCCCCGGCCCCGCGCCGCGCCACTTCGGCCCCAAAGATCAGCGTCGGCACGTAAAGCGGCAGCACCAGCAGCGAAAGCAGCAGCCCCCCGCGCTTCAACCCCACGGTCAACGCCGCCCCGAACGTGCCCAGCACCGAAAGCGCAGGCGTGCCCAGCAGCAGCGACAGCACCATCGGCGTCATCCCTTCACCCGGCAGGTTCAACAGCACCCCGAACAAGGGGGCCGCCAAAACCAGCGGCAATCCCGTGGTCAACCAATGCGCCAGCGCCTTGATGCTGACAATCGCCTCCATCGGCAATGGCGCGGTGGCCAGAAGGTCCAGCGACCCGTCCTCCCAATCCAGCGCAAGAATACGATCCAGTGACAAAAGACACGCCAACAGCGCCCCGATCCACAGAACCCCCGGGGCAATCCTGGCCAAAAGCGCGCTTTGCGGCCCCACACCAAAGGGCACCAGCACCACGACGATCAGGAAAAAGACAAGACCAAGCCCAAAGCCCCCCCCGGCCCGGAGCCCCAGCCGCAGGTCCCGGATCAACAGAGCAATCACAGAAACACCTCGTCAAAATGCGCGTCCCTGGGCGGTTTGGCCCTGAACGGGCCCACGTCCAGAACATCGGCCTCGTCCAGCCCCAGATCGATATGGGTGGCAATCAACGCCATGCCCCCCGATTGCAAATGGGCGCGAATGGCCGCGGCGAACATCGCCACCGCCTCGACGTCAAGCGACACGGTGGGCTCATCCAGAACCCAGACCGACCGCCCGGTGACCAACAGACGCGCAAGGCCCAGCCGCCGTTTCTGACCTGCCGACAACGCCCCGGCGGCGCGGTCGGACAGGTCGCGCAACGCAAACCCCTCCAGCGCGGCGTCGATTGACCCGGTGCCAAAAACCGAGGCCCAGAATTCAAGGTTCTCACGAACAGTCAGCGTGGCTTTCAACCCATCCGCATGGGCGGCATAGGCCATGGCCTCGTGGTCCAGCCCAATCTCTCCGGCCAGCGCCGGCTGCAAGCCTGCAATGGTGCGCAACAATGTGGTCTTGCCGATCCCGTTGGGCCCGCGCACGACAAGCGCGCGCCCCGCCGCAAGGCGAAAGGACAGCCCCTCCAGCACCGGGAGTCCCCCCCGGGTCACCGCAAGATCCGTGACAGTCAGCTCCATGTTGCGCGCGTTACTCCTGTTTCCTGTCCCAGTGAATAGCCGTCCCCGGACGGGTTAAACCATGACCCATATCAAACGGGCAGAACCGCGAGCGCCACCCGCCGCCCTTCCGCCACCAACACGTTATAGGTCCGACAGGCCGAGGGCGAATTCATCACTTCGACCCCGATCCCAACCTCCTCAAGGGCGCTGCGCAACCCCTTGGGCAAATGCGCAATTTCCGCGCCCGTGCCCACGAACAGCACGTCGATATCCCCGGCCAGCGCCAGCAAGGGCGCGGCGTCGTCATAGCCGCTCCAGCCCCGCGCGCCGGTCGCCGTCACGATCATCGCACCCCGGATCACCTCTCCCCTGAGGCGGAAAAAACCGGGGCCATAGCCTTCTACCGGCACGGCCTCGCCATACTCTACTTCATGGAACTCCAATGCGCGTCCTCTTTCTGATACAGTCTGGTGCAGCGTTGACATCAACCCGGACAGGGCCGAAACCGCGATGATGACATAGGCCAGTCCGCGATACACGCGTTCCAGCCCGGGGCGAAACATCCAGGTTCCCAATACCACGCCCAGCAGGATCGGCAATGCCAGTCCCAACCCGATCACCACCGGCGCCGGTTCAACCCCGCCAAGGATCAGCGCGCACAACATCACCACGTCATAGACAAACAGGAAACAGGTGATGTTGGCGCGAATAGCCGCCGCCGGTTTCGAACTGGCCATGTATAACATGATCACGGGCGGCCCCGGTGTCGCCACCGCCCCGCCAAGTACCCCGGACATGCCGCCAATCCCGTATCCCGCCCAACGCGGCAGGACCCCGTGATACCGCAGCCCCCCCACCATTGCGATCAGAACAGTGACAGAAACCACCGACACCGCAACCCGGAACACCCCGGCCTCAACCGCGTAAAGCAGAACCAGCCCAACCGGCAGGGCCAGAACCATACCGATGACCAACCGCCCAAGGTCCCGCTTGTCGCTCTGGCGAAAGGCCGCAGGGATTATCGCCATCGGGCCGAACACATCCATCAGGATCAAGGTGGTCACGGCCCAGATCGGCGACAGGACCTGTGCCGCGACGGGCAGATAGATCAGCGCCGTGCCAAACCCGGCAAAGCCCCGCACCAGCCCGCCCATAAAGGCGGCAAGAACAAGCCACCCAAGCCCCGGTTGCCCCAGGGCCTGGGTGAGCAGATCAGGCATCCACGTTGCCAAACCGCGTGCCCGCGCTTTGATCCGGCTTGGACCAGTCGCGCTTGACCCCCAGCCGTTCCAGGATAGCACCGGCGATAAAGACCGAACTGTAGGTCCCCACCAACACGCCCCAGATCATCGCAAAGACAAACCCGCGGATCACGTCGCCACCCAGAACAAACAGCGCGATCAACGCAAGCAGGGTGGTGACCGAGGTCATGACCGTCCGGCTCAACGTTTCGTTGATCGACAGGTTCAACACCCCCTTAAGCTCCATCTTCTTGTATTTGCGCAGGTTCTCCCGCACCCGGTCAAACACGACCACAGTGTCGTTGAGCGAATAGCCGACGATGGTCAGCAAAGCCGCGATAATGGCAAGGTCGAACCGGATCTGGAACAGGCTGAACACCCCGATGGTCAACACCACGTCATGCACCAACGCGGCCACGGCCCCCAGTGCGAACTGCCATTCAAACCGCAGCCAGATATAGACCAGCACCGCCGCAATCGCGAGCACCACGGCCAAGGCAGCGGTCTGGATCAATTCTCCCGACACTTTCGGCCCCACGGATTCGACGCTGACAAAGCGAATATCGGGCACGGCCTCACGCATCGCCGCCTCAACCGCGTCGGTGACATCTGCGGTCACACTCTGCTGGCCTTCCTGGGCCTGAATACGGATCATCGCCACGTTCTGATCGTCATCGAAATTCGGATCGAACACCTCGGTAATGGTCACATCGCCAAGGCCCAGCGGTTCCAGCGATCCGCGATAGATGCCGATATCCACGGGCTCGGAACTCTCGGTACGGATTGTCGTCCCACCCCGGAAGTCGATGCCGAAATTCAGCCCCTGCACCACCGGCAGCGCCAGCGACACCACAACCAACAGGATCGACGCGCCTAGGGTCACCCTGGCTTTCGAGAAGAAATCCCACCTGGTCTCCTGGGGCACAAGGCGCAGCTTGCGGCTGTCCATGTCCAACGTCTTGGGACGGCGACGTTCAAACCACGTCACCACCAGCAACCGGGTCACATAGATCGCTGTAAACACCGAAGTCAGGATACCAAGCCCAAGGGTAATGGCAAAGCCCCGCACCGGGCCGGAACCCACGGCATAAAGGATCAACGCCGTGATAAAGGTGGTGATGTTGGCGTCGACAATCGCCGACAGCGCCTTTTCATAGCCAAGGTCGATGGCCCGCGCAGGCCCCTTGGCGGTTCTCAACTCTTCCCGGATCCGTTCAAAGACCAACACGTTGGCATCCACCGCCATCCCGATGGTCAACACGACCCCCGCAATCCCGGGCAGGGTCAGGGTCGCGCCAATGGTGCTGAGCAAACCAAAGATCAGCCCCACGTTGATGATCAACGCGATATTGGCAAACAGACCAAAGGTGCCATAGCTGAGGAACATGAAGATCAGCACGGCCACAAAGGCGATGATACAGGCGATCTTGCCCGCCTCGATACTGTCCGCACCCAATTCGGGGCCGATCGTGCGTTCTTCCAGGAACTCCAACCCGGCCGGCAAGGCCCCCGCGCGCAGCAGGATAGCCAGCTCGGTGCTTTCCTCCAGCGTGAAGTTGCCGGTGATGATGCCGGACCCGCCGGGAATATGGCTCTGGATCGTCGGCGCGCTGACCACTTCCCCGTCCAGAACGATGGCAAAGGGATTGCCGATATTATCTGCCGTATAGTCGCCAAACTTGCGTCCGCCCGACGGGTTGAACCGGAAACTCACCGCCGGGCGGCCATTCTGGTCAAAGCTGGGCTGCGCATCCACAAGGTCCTCGCCCGTTACCACGGCCGATTTTTCAAGGATATAATACAACCCGTCCTGTTCGAGATCAGGCACCACTTCGTTGCCCGCGCCCGGTGCCTGATCCTTGTTTTCCGTGCGGCTCACGACCGGCTGGAACGTCAACTGGGCCGTGGTGCCGATGATGCGTTTCAATTCGGCGGCGCTGCCCACACCGGGCACTTGGATCAGAACCCGGTCGGCACCCTGGCGTTGAATGGTGGGTTCCCGCGTGCCCACCTCGTCAATCCGGCGGCGGATGATTTCCAGCGACTGGCGCACCGTGCGTTCGTCCGTGGCCAGCATCTCGGCCTCGCTCAAACGCACAATCACATTCGCCCCATCGGTGCTCACGTCAATATCCGAAGCCCCGGCCCCGGTCAGGCTCACCACCGGACGGCCCAGCCCCCGCACCAGCGACGCGGCGCGCTCCACCTCTTCGGGCTTGGAAATCTTGACCCGCAGTTCGTCCTCGCCGCTGGGTTGCAGGCGGATCGTGCCGATCGTGGCCCGCTCTTCGCGCAGCATGTCGCGGATCTCGGGCCACATGCCCTGAACCCGTGTTTTGTACACATCTTCGACCTGCACCTCGGCCAACAGATGCGCCCCACCGCGCAGGTCAAGCCCAAGGTTGACAAGGCCCGAAGGCAACCACGTGGGCCACTGCCCCGCCTGATCCGCCAATCCCGGCGCACGGCCCCCCGCCGCAAGCGCCGCTTCGGCGTCATTGCTGGTTTCCACACGGGTGTAGAACCCGTTAGGCAACGCCATCAACAGGCCAACCGCAACGGTCAACCAGATCAGCACGCGTTTCCAGGTTTCGATCTGAAGCATCTGCTCTCTCCTATGCCCCGGTTTCGGGCGTACATCCCGGCGCGGTCAGGGCCTTTGCAACCCCTTCGGCCTGTTCTTCTGTGTCCATCCCGGTCAACATCCCGTGACCGCCATGGATGATTGATCGCACCACCACCGGCGCGTTCAGCACTTTCTCGTCAAAGGATATGGCGATGGGCGCGCCGATATGGTCTTTGGTATAGCCCCCAAACCGCTGTGCCGCGACCGGGGTCATGGTGATGAAAACGGCGGGGTTGTCCGCCATGTCCATGCCCGCCCGCGCCGTGGCCACATCCGCTTGGATCAGGATCACCTGCCCGCCCGCGAAATCCTCCCGCGCCGGTTCGCCCCCCTGATACACGCGCCCCTCGGGCCACCCGATCACCTTGGACCTTGGCACACAATCGCCGGCCCAAACCGGACCGGCGAAAGCGAAAAGCGCAACGCTAAAGGCGAACGGGAAACGCAGCACGCGCGAGGTCCTTACGAATTGGCCGCCGGTTCGGTCTTGTTCAGAACCTGCGCGATGGTCTGTTTGATCACCCGCACCTTGACGCCCTCGGCAATCTCGATTTCCAGCTCGCCGTCTTCCTTGACCTTGCTGACCTTGCCGATCACCCCGCCCTGGGTCACCACCTGATCGCCACGACGCAGGTTTTCGACCATGTTCTGATGTTCTTTCATCTTCTTCTGCTGGGGCCGGATCAACAGGAAATACATGATCGCGAAGATCAGGATAAGCGGGAGAAACTGGGCCAATGCGCCACCTTCCATGGGAGTGTCCTCTTCTTTTATGCACGTTTTCTGCAAGGGTGCGAGGCACCCCCCGCAAAGTCAGCGGGAACCTATGCGCGTTAAGGTGGGTTTGCAAGGCGATCCGTTTGGGTTTCCGCCGCTTATCTGCCCGCCCCGCTGGCATTAACGCGATGGGGCGTCTGAAGGGTGACGAATAACGTGGGATTCGATGTGATGAGTGATGTAAACAGACCCACCCCGCTGGATTGGCCCGGCTATCGGCGTGTGCCGGATTTCCGGCGCGCCCGCTTGTCGGGCGGTCTTGTGGGCGCACTGTTCGCCCTGCTGGCCCTGGCCACCCTGACCCGCGCGCGCCTTAAAAACACACCCCAGGACAATCACCCGTTTACCCTTGCCCCTTAAATCGGTCATAAGCCGGTTATACGACTCAATTTGACCACCCAAGCAACCAAGGACCCGTCCGATGCACGACATCCGCCTTTTGCGTGAAACACCCGCCATTTTCGATGCTCAACTTTCGCGTCGCGGGGTGTCGCCGGTGTCCGAAGAGTTGCTGGAGCTTGACAGAGAGCGCCGCAACGCGATCCATGCCGCCGAAACCGCGCAGGCCGAACAAAAGGCCGCAGCCAGGGAAGTGGGCAAGGCCAAGGCCAGCGGTGACAACGCCGAGTTTGAACGGCTGCGGGCGCTGGTGGCGGAAAAGAAATCCGAAACCGCCGCAATGCAGGCCAAGGCCAAAGAACGCGATGCCGAACTGACCGCGCGGCTGATGGAACTGCCCAACCGCCCGCTTGCGGACACGCCCGAAGGCACCGATGAAAATGACAACGTGGAAATCCACCGCTGGGGCACCCCGCGCGCCCTGGATTTCAAACCGTCAGAGCATTACGAACTGGCCGGCGTGAAACCGGGGATGAATTTCGAACTGGCGGCCAAGCTGAGCGGGTCGCGCTTCGTGGTGCTGCAAGGCGCGGTGGCCCGCATCCACCGGGCGCTGGCGCAATTCATGATCGACACACATGTGGACGAAAACGGGCTGACCGAAACCTGGACCCCGGTTTTGGTGCGCGAAGAAATGATGCTTGGCACCGGCCAATTGCCGAAATTCGGGGAAGACAGCTATCAAACCACCAATGGCTGGTGGCTGGTGCCTACGGCGGAAGTACCTTTGACCAACATCGTCAACGGCGAAACGGTGGAAGAAAAGGAGCTGCCCAAACGCTTTGTCGCCCACACCCAATGCTTCCGCTCGGAAGCGGGCAGCGCGGGGCGCGATACCTCGGGCATGTTGCGCCAACACCAGTTCGAGAAGGTAGAGATGGTCAGCGTGACCACCCCCCATGACTCTCGCGAAGAGCTGGATCGCATGACCGGCTGTGCGCAAGGCATCCTGGAAAAGCTGGGCCTGCCCTATCGCACCGTGGTGCTGTGTACCGGCGACATGGGGTTCGGCGCGCGCCGCACCCATGATATCGAAGTGTGGTTGCCGGGACAGGACACCTATCGCGAAATTTCCTCTGTTTCGGTCTGTGGCGATTTTCAGGCGCGGCGGATGAACGCCCGTTTCAAACCCGCCGCTGGGGGGAAACCTGAATATGTACACACGCTGAACGGTTCCGGGCTCGCTGTCGGTCGCTGCCTGATCGCCGTGCTTGAGAATGGGCAACAGGCGGATGGCTCGGTTGACCTTCCGTCGGTGCTGCACCCCTATCTGGGCGGCAAGACCCGGTTGTCGGCAGTGGGTGAACTGATCTGATTCACCCCCTCTGATTCACCGCCCCCGTGTCCCGCACGTGTCCCGGGGGCGTCTTGTGACCTGTTCCGAGCGAACGGTTATGGAGCGTGTTGTGGGGTGCCGCGCGTGAAAACCTCCTTCTGGCGGGGCCGCTATTCCGCCCGGCTTCACGCGCCGCCCATCCGGGCAACCCTCTGGCAGGAAACGCGTTTCACCTACTCCGCCGGTTCTCTCACAAAAGGCGCGCGCAGCCGCCGTGCTGCGCCGAACCCCACCATTTGCTGGCTGTCTTCATCGTAAAGCTTCCAGCCATAACAGCTAATCGCCTCACGCAAACCGATCTTGCGCGATTGGATCAGGTCCCCGGCCTCCTCGTAACACCGTTTGAGGTTGTAGCTCGGGATATTGGCATTCAGGTGATGCAGGTCGTGATAGGCGATATTGGCGGTCACGAAATCAAAGAACGCCCCGAAATCCAGCACGCTGGTGCCCTCCATCGCGCCCTTGTCATAGGTGTATTCGGGTTTGCGCCCCCAATAGACCTGTTCGAAATTATGTACCGTATAAGGGATGATCGCGCCACATGTTGCCCCCACATAAATGCTGCCCAACAGAACAAACACGCCGCTCCACCCGGCCCAGGCATAAAGCCCGACAAACATGCCAACCACGGCCAGGTCGTGCAGGATCACGTCCAGAATGCCCGTCTTGAACGCATTGCGCGGGAACCGGCGCAGGACGAGATAAAGAACGAAGGGACCAACCACCAACAACGTGAACGGGCTGCGATAGAACCGATACCAGACCCGACGCCACGGCGGCGCAGCGTTGTATTCCCGGATCGTCATGATGTCGATCTCAAAGGCCTCGCGGTGATCCAGGTCTCCCACATGGGCATGGTGCAGATTGTGATTGTACCGTGTGGCCTGATAGGGTGTCAGCGAAATGGGCGATACCAGCGTGCCCACCAGATCATTTATTTTTGTCTTTAAAAACAATGCCCTGTGCATACAATCATGTTGCAGCATATAGGTCCGCACGCTAAATGCCCCGGTCAGGATCACCAGAGGTATGACCGCCCACCACAAGTGGGCCAGTGCGATAGCCAGGTAAAGACTGATCCCATATCCCACGAGTGTCCAACTGACCTCGAACCACGCCAGCTTATCATTCTTGGTGGTGTATCCGCGCGAAAACCGGCGCAGCTCTCTGGTGTCTTGCATCGTCATTTTTTCCCAAATTATACCCGGACACACGGGCGAAAATCCTGCCCGCACGAAGGAAGCGCGCTTCCCTAATAAAAGGTTAACGCGGGCGAGGTTGAGAAAAAAGTAGGAAAAACCATGCCTTTGCCCATGAACAGGCCGCAGTGGGCTTAGTCCCTGCGCCCCTGAATATGTTTGCGCAACTTGCTGGGGCCGGATTTCTTGCGCCCTTTATAGGGGTTCTTGTCCGATTGCGACCGCAGGGTCAGCCGGATCGGCGTGCCCGGCATGTCGAAATCCTCGCGCAGCCCGTTGACAAGATACCGGGTATAGCTGGCCGGCATCTTGTCCGGGTGGCTACACATGACCACGAACCCCGGCGGGCGGGTCTTGGCCTGGGTCATATAGCGCAGCTTGATCCGTTTGCCCTGGGGGGCGGGGGGCGGGTGCTGTTCCAACATGCCCGAAAGCCAGCGGTTCAACTGGGCCGTGGTAATCCGGGTGTTCCACACCTGATAAGCCCGCAGGATCGCATCATGAAGCCGGTCCAGCCCGCGGCCCGTCCTGGCCGAGACCGTGACCAACGGCGCGCCGCGCAACTGGGGCAGCAGCCGATTGAACGCTTCTTTCAGGTCGCGCAGCTTTTGCTGTTTCTCCGGCTCCACGTCCCACTTGTTGACCGCGACAATCACCGCCCGCCCTTCGCGTTCGGCCAGATCGGCGATGCGCAAGTCCTGCTGCTCGAACGGAATGGCCGCGTCCAACAGCACCACAACCACTTCGGCGAATTTGACCGCGCGCAGCCCGTCGGACACGGACAGTTTTTCCAGCTTGTCCTGCACCTTGGCCTTCTTGCGCATCCCCGCAGTGTCGAAAATCCGCACCGGGGTTTCATTCCACGTGGTGCGCAGCGAAATGGCGTCGCGCGTAATCCCCGCCTCGGGACCGGTCAACAACCGGTCTTCGCCAAGAATCTGGTTGATCAGCGTCGATTTACCCGCATTGGGCCGCCCGACCACCGCAATCTGCAACGGTTTGCCGACCGTGGGCATGGGCAGGGCGGCGTCTTCATCGTCATCGTGTTCGTCAAGCTCCACATCCGTTTCCGGTGCCATTTCTTCGGCGCGCTCGGCGAAGGCATCGGCCAGCGGCATCAACCGGCTGTAAAGATCGTTCAACCCTTCGCCATGTTCGGCGGACAACCGGATCGGCTCGTCCAACCCAAGGGTCCAGGCATCCAGCACCCCGGCATCCGCCGCCGCACCTTCGCCCTTGTTGGCGGCCAGAATCACGTGGGCGCTGCGTTTGCGCAGGATTTCGGCGAAAATCATGTCTACAGGGGTGACCCCGGCACGGGCGTCAATCATGAACAGACAGATGTCGGCCATGTCCACCGCGCGCTCGGTCAACCGGCGCATACGCCCTTGCAGCGAATCGTCTGTGGCATCCTCCAACCCGGCGGTGTCGATCACGGTGAAGCGCAAATCACCCAGCCGTGCTTCGCCTTCGCGCAAATCGCGCGTCACACCGGGCTGATCGTCGACCAGCGCCAGCTTCTTGCCCACAAGGCGGTTGAACAGGGTGGATTTGCCCACATTCGGGCGGCCCACGATGGCGAGGGTAAAGCTCATCTCACTTGCTCCAAGGCGTCAAGTCCGTGCCGATACACCAGAACCGGCCCGACGGAAACCCCTGACCAACCCCATACGCCCCCCATAAACCCCCGGGCGCAGGGGGCCGGACCTCGCTTAGCGGATGGCGAACAGCGTCCCGGACCTGCCCACCACATACATCACGCCATTTGCGAAAACCGGATTTGTGGTGGCCCCTCCGGGAATGGCAACGGACCCGGTCAACGCGCCGGACACAGGGTCATAACTGCGCACGAACCCGTCGCTGCTGGCCACGATCACCCGCCCCCCGGCCACAACCGGGCCGTAATGGGAATAGATTTCCTTTTGTTTCTTGGGCTTGTCTTTGGTGAAAAAGGCAAGTTCCTGGCTCCAGATCCGACTGCCATCGCTGGCGTCCAGCCGGACAAGCCGGTTGGCATCCGACACAAGAAACACCGAGCCGCCCGCAACCCAGACCGGGTTTTGCGGGCCTTCCTCGGCGGTCCAGCGGCGTTCGCCATTGCCGATATTCAATGCGACAATCCGCCCGGCATGGGTGCCCGCGTAAACGGTGTCGCCCACGATCACCGGGTCGCCGGTGATGTCGTTCAGACGGGTTCGCGACAGGCCCTTGCGCTGTCCGGTGATCAAGGTTTCCCAACGACGCAGACCGCCCTTGCGGAACGCCGCCTGCAACTCACCGGCCCCAAACCCAAAGACAACGATCTGGTCATCCACCGCCGGCGCGGGGCTTCCCATCACGTTGTGGATGTCAGGCGTGGCGGCAAGCTGCCACAGGATACGCCCGTCAACGGCGTTGATCGCCCATGCGGTTTCGTCTCCGGCCACAAGATACACGATGCCCTTGTACACGGTGGGCGCACCCGATCCGGTGGCTTCGAGTTTCTGTTGCCACCGCTGCGCGCCGCTTTTGGCATCCAGCGCGGTCAGCACGCCAAAGCCGGACGAGGCATAGACCACCCCATCCACCACGGCGAGCCCGCCCCCGGCGGCATCCCCTGCCCCGTCCCGTTCGGGCCGCACCGACACCTGCCACAGCCGCGCCCCATTGGTCGCGGTCGCCGTGACCACCGCTTCGCTATCCATGGTGTAAATCACGCCACCGGCAATCACCGGGTCGGCATTGATGCGGTTGCGGCGGGTTTCGCCAGCCCCGATCGAACTGCTCCACGCCACCTGCATCGCGCCGCCAAAGGCGGGGTGCGCGGTGCGCGTGACCGGGCTTCCCGACCGCTGACGCCAGCTTGCATTGCTGGACACCCGCGGCAGGCTGATCCTGACGCTGCGGTTGACAACCTCTTCGGGCTCCGGGCCCCGGGCCTCGTCGCTCAGGATCGCGCGCAGCCCTTCGCGTTTCCCTGACAGGATTTCTTCACGCTCGGCACAGGCCCCAAGCGCCAGCACGCTGGCAAGACCTATCGCCCATCCGCCCCTGATCATCGCTGCCGTCCTCATGTCACGTCACCTGTCGTTTTGTTCTTGTCCGTTACCGCGGATCTCCGCGGGATGGGCTGTGTTTGCCCGCTTTGTCCCGGTTTCCCGGTTTACTGCGACATTTCGGGCACGCCGCCCAGTGCCACAATCAAAGAACTGGCGCGCCGACGCAAGCCCGGCGTTGCACCCGCATCCTCGGACAGGGCCGCCAGCCGGGTCAAGGCCGCATCGCGGTTCCCGGTTTCAATATCGATAAGCGCAAGCTGCTCTTCGGCCAGAAGCCGAAGCCCGGACCCCGGCCCGATCAGCGTTTCATACCCCGCGCGGCGGTCCTCGGGCGACATATCCGCCCCTTCGATACCAAGCAGTTTGAACTGGGCAATCTGTTGATAGATCAATGGCAGATCCGGGGCATTCGCAACCTTGCGCAACCCCTCAACCGCCGCCGCGCCATCCCCGGATCGAAGCTGTTCACCCGCGGCAAGAAACGTGGCCACCGCCTGTGCCCCCGCGCCTTCGGGGTGCAGCGCGGCCAGCTTTTCGGCCCGCGCACTCGCGTCATCTTCCAACAACGCACCGATCATCGCATCCCCCGTCGCCTGTGCGGCGGCGGCGGCTTGGGCCTTGTTGTATTCATTCCACGCCGCGCCGCCCACGATGGCAACCACGACCACGGCGGCCACAGGCCCCCAGCGGCGGAATGCCTTGAACAGACGGTCTCGGCGGACCTCTTCGGTCACTTCTTCGATGAAACTGTCGGTATCGCTCACGGCGCGCCCCTTGTCGGTGATGATCTCGGTGATGGTCTTTTCGACCCCCTCTTAACCCGTCGCCCGGCGCGTGCCAAGACCTGCCCGCAACCCGGCCCGTCAGGATACGCGACATGCCGCCCGCGCAGGTCGCAAATGCCGGACATTCGGGGCCGTGATTTCGAGGCCGTGATCCGGGGGTTTCCTCAAAAACTGAACTCAGGGGGGCAATCTTGCTGCCTTTGCCCCCGGGCGACCTTGCGTCAGCCTCATTCGCGCCCTAAATCAACATATTATACACTTGTACCACCTAGGGGTGGATCGGGCGTCATCGGTTCGGGTACAGAACCCCGGCGGCCCCGGGCGGCAGGGTCAACAGGAAAGGGAAACCCGATGCGAATTCTACCGATCTTGACCGCGATCATCGTGACCACCTTCCTGTATTTTCTGGTGATTGATCGGGAAACGCTGCTGGAGTTTGCGCGGGGGGGTGCGGGCAACGCGCACAACCCGGCCCCTGACGCAACCACGCCCACCACAACCGCCGAAACCGCGCCCGAGGATGATCAGGACAGCCGCATCAGCGTTGTGGCCGTGCATTCCAAGGCTACGGTGATTGACAGCGCGGTCATCCTGCGAGGTCAGACCGAGGCCGCGCGCCAGGTTCAGGTGCGCGCCGAAACCTCGGGTCTCGTGATCTCGGACCCGTTGCGCAAGGGGTCTATGGTGGAAAAGGGAGACCTGTTGTGCCGCCTCGATCCCGGCACCCGTGCCTCGGCCTTGGCCGAAGCACAGGCCCGTCTCGCCGAAGCCCGCGCCCGTGTGCCCGAGGCCAAGGTCGGCATCCCCCGCGCCGAGGCCCAGCTTGAACAGGCCTTGGCCCAGCTTGAAGAGGCCCGGATCAACGACAATGCCGCGCGCAAACTGTCCAGGGGCGGATTTGCCTCCGATACCCGTGTCGCCTCTGCCGCCGCCGCCGTGCGCGGGGCCGAGGCGGCCATCAAATCCGCCGAGGCTTCGGTCAAATCGGCCCAGAGCGCGGTATTGAGTGTCCAGGCCGGCATCCAATCGGCCCAAGCGGGTGTGGCCGCGGCGGAAAAGGAAATCGACCGGCTTGCGCTGACCGCGCCGTTTGGCGGGATTCTGGAAAGCGATACGGCGGAACTGGGGGCGCTTCTGTCCCCGGGCGCGACCTGCGCCACGGTGATCCAGCTTGATCCGGTCAAGATCGTCGGGTTTGTCCCGGAGACCGAAGTAAACCGTGTCGCCCTCGGGGCGCCCGCCGGGGCGCGTCTGACCACAGGGCAACGGGTGACGGGTCAGGTCACTTTCCTTGCCCGCTCTGCCGACCCCCTGACCCGCACCTTCCGGGTCGAGGTGGAAGTTCCCAACCCCGATCTGGCCATCCGCGACGGGCAAACAGCAGAGGTCGCAATCGCCTCGGACGGTGCGCACGCGCATCTGCTGCCCCAATCCGCGCTCACGCTGAATGATGACGGACTGCTTGGCGTGCGCGTGGTGGATAACGCCCAACAGGCCCGGTTCACCGCCGTCACACTTCTGCGCGACACGCCACAGGGCGTGTGGCTCGCCGGTCTGCCCGAAACGGCGGATGTGATCATCATCGGTCAGGAATACGTGATCGATGGCGTGGCGGTCCGCGCCACCTTCCCCGGAACGGACCCACAGGAGCCTGAACAATGACCGGCCTCGTCGACTGGGCCGCCTCGCGCGCCCGTATGGTGCTTGCCTTTATCGCCCTTTCGCTTCTTGCGGGGGGCTTTGCCTATGCCAACCTGCCCAAAGAGGGCGAACCGGACATTCAAATTCCCGGCCTTTTCGTCTCGGTCCCCTTCCCCGGCATTTCGGCGGCGGATTCCGAAAAGCTTCTGTTGAAGGTGATGGAAACCGAACTGGCCGACCTTGACGGGCTGGACAAAATGACCGGCACGGCGGCGGAAAACTATGCCGGGATGTTCCTTGAATTCGAATTCGGCTGGGACAAATCCGCCACCATGGCGGATGTGCGCGAGGCAATGAACACCGCCGAGGCGGAATTCCCGGAAGGGGCCGAAAAATACTCGATCAACGAAATCAACTTCTCGGAATTTCCCGTTCTGATCGTCAACCTGACCGGCAATGTGCCCGAACGCACCATGACACGTGTGGCCAGGGATCTTCAGGACCGGCTTGAATCGCTTGATGCCGTGTTAGAGGCCGGGCTGGCCGGTAATCGCGATGAAATGCTCGAGGTGGTGATCGACCCGTTGCGGCTTGAATCCTACAACGTGACGGCGGGCGAGCTGATCAATGTGGTGGTCAACAATAACCAACTGATTGCCGCTGGCGAAATCGACACGGAAACCGGCAGCTTTGCGGTCAAGATTCCGTCGTCCTTTGACGACCCTCATGATGTGTATTCTCTGCCCGTGAAAACCAATGGCGACCGGGTGGTGACGCTGGGCGATCTGGCGGAAATCAAGCTGACTTTCGAAGACCGGATGGGCATCGCGCGATTCAACGGCGAAAGCACCCTGGCGCTACAGGTCGTCAAACGCAAAGGGTTCAACCTTCTGGACATGGCCGCCGAAGTGCGCCGGATCGTGGCCGAAGAACACGAAAGCTGGCCCGCCGATCTGCGCGCCGCCGTGCATATGGGCACCTCCAATGACCAAAGCCGCATTGTGGGCTCCATGGTGAGCCAGCTTGAGGGATCGGTTCTCACCGCGATTGCGCTGGTGATGATCGTGGTTCTGGCCGCGCTGGGTCCGCGCCCCGCCCTGTTGGTGGGCTTTGCCATCCCCACCTCGTTCCTGCTGTGCTTTGCCCTGCTTGCGGTGATGGGCGTGACCATTTCCAACATCGTGATGTTCGGGCTGATCCTGGCCGTGGGCATGTTGGTGGACGGGGCCATCGTGGTGGTGGAATATGCCGACAAGCGGATTTCCGAAGGCTCGGGTCCCATGCACGCCTATGTCGAGGCGGCCAAGCGCATGTTCTGGCCGGTTGTGTCTTCGACCGCGACCACGCTCTGTGCTTTCCTGCCCATGCTGTTCTGGCCCGGTGTGCCGGGACAATTCATGGGCATGTTGCCGGTGACTCTGATCTTTGTTCTGTCCGCCTCGCTTGTGGTGGCTCTGATCTATCTGCCGGTTATGGGCGGTGTGACGGGGCGGGCAAGCCGCATGTTCGCGCGTGGCTCTGACTGGATGAAAGCCCGCTTTCCCTGGTGGGTGCGCGCGCTTCTGGTGCCGCCTTCCATGTACCTGGTCTTCCTCGGTGCCATGCAGACGCTGAACCCCGGTTATCTGTTCGCAGGCCAAGCGCAGGGCACGGGCTTTGTCGCGCTTCTGCCGGGCATGGCGCTGTTCCTTCTGGGGGCGGTGCTGACCTCGATCACGGTTGGTGCGGCCAAGGTGACGCGGCGCAAGACGCCAGAGCCGGGGCATTCCAAACGTACGCCCTTCGGTTGGGTGATCAAGCTGATCGCGGGCAACCCGGTTATGCCCCTTGTCACCATCACCGCCGTGATCTTTGCGGTCATACAGGTGTTTGCCTATTTCGGTGAAAACAACAACGGCACCGAATTTTTTGTGGAATCCGAACCGGAACAGGCCATCGTTTACATACGGGCACGGGGCAACCTGTCGCTGGCACAAAAGGACAACCTTGTGCGCCAGGCCGAAGAGATCATCATGGCCCATCCCGGCGTGATCACCGCGTTTTCCTTTTCCGGCAAAGGCGGGTTGAAAAACAACACCGGCGGCGCACAACCGCCCAAGGACACGGTGGGACAGGTTCAATTCGAAACCATCCCGTGGCAAGACCGCTCCGACCGCCCCGAGCTGGACGGTGATCTGGTGATCGAAGAACTGACGACCCAGTTGAAATCCATCCCCGGTGCGAGAACCGAAATCCTGCCCTTTGCGCAGGGCCCGGCCAGCGCCAAACCGGTGCATATCCGTATCAAGGGCGACAATTGGGACGACCTGATAGCAGGCACCGAAACCGTGCGGGCGCAATTTGACGCGCTGCCGGGTCTTACACTGGTGGAAGATACCCGCCCCCTGCCCGGCATCGACTGGGAAATCTCGGTCGATGTGGAAAAGGCCGGGCGCTATGGCGCAGATGTGGCCACCGTGGGCGGCATGGTCCAACTGGTCACACGTGGCATCCTGCTGGATACGATGCGGGTGGACAGCAGCGACGAAGAAATTGAAATCCGCGTGCGCCTGCCTGAAAAAGACCGGATCCTGTCGACGCTGGATACGCTCAAGGTACGCACGACCGAAGGGCTGGTGCCCCTCTCGAACTTCATCTCGCGCAAACCCGTGCCGAAACTGGCCGAAATCAACCGGGTGGATCAGAAACGCTATTTCGATATCAAGGCCGGGGTAGAAGACGGCCTGACCGTGCTGAGCCATGCCGACAGCGGCGCGATTGAGGTGATCGAAACCGCCCTCTGGGATGCGGACCCGGATTTGCGGGCCGCGAAAACCAACGATGGGTTCACTGCCGCGCCGCTCACCGCAAATGAACGGATCGAAACCCTGACCAAATGGATCGAGGCCAACCCCCTGCCCCGCGGGCTGGAATGGGAATGGACCGGGGATCAGGATGCACAGGCGGAAAGCCAGGCCTTCCTGGTGTATGCCTTCTCGGGGGCACTCGCGATGATGTTCGTGATCCTGCTGGCGCAGTTCAACAGCTTTTACAACTCGGTGCTGGTGTTGCTGGCCGTGGTGCTGTCCACTGCCGGGGTGCTGATCGGGATGCTGGTGATGGATCAGACGTTTTCGATCATCATGACCGGCACCGGCATCGTTGCACTGGCCGGGATCGTGGTGAACAACAACATCGTTCTGATTGATACCTATCAGGAATACTCCGCCTATATGCCACGAATCGAAGCGATCATCCGCACGGCCGAGGACCGTATCCGCCCCGTACTGCTGACCACGATCACCACCATGGCCGGACTTGCACCGATGATGTTCGGACTGTCGCTCGACTTTGTCGGGGGGGGCTATACCATCGACAGCCCCACGGCGCTGTGGTGGAAACAACTGGCCACGGCGGTCGTGTTCGGGCTGGGGATCGCCACGGTGCTGACACTGGTCTTCACCCCCTCCATGCTGGCGCTGCGGGTCTGGCTCGGGACCTACGCGACATGGCTGGCACGCGGGCTTCAGGCGTTGTCCATGGGGCAGGCCAGCATGGCAGCGCGCGACTTTGCCCTGTCCCGTTCCGCGCGCAAATTCAAGCATCGCGATCTGATCTGGCCCGAAGACTGGACCGACGCAGTCCACCCCGACCTGCGCGGGGCGGATGCGCAACGCTATGAAGATAGCGGAGACATGGCCGAAGAAGCCGACGCAAAAGCCGTGAAATCCGTCCTCTCCAGCAGCGGCCGGCTCCGCGCGTTGGAAGGAGAACTGTCAGACCCGGATACCCCGGAAGACGAAACCACCAAAGGCACGAAAGACATTCGAGCGGCAGAATGACACCGCCCCGCGCCACACGAATTACAAAGCGTTTCCGCATCACGTTGACTCGGCGTGATGTGGAAACGCTTTAGCTAAAATTCGTGCCCCCAGGTTGCGGGCGGACGCGACTTGGCAAGCGGGCTGCATCCATCTATGGTAAACCCATGAACGGAACGATCTGCATTATCTGCTGCATTATCCGCTGAGACATCTCAGGCGGGCCGTTCTTCTATTTCAAACATGTCATGAAGTTGCTAAGCCCGCCGCAGACTATACGCGTGCGAGGACGCCATGATCACTATCAAGCTGCACAACACGAAAACCCGAAAGAAAGAGGTTTTCACTCCCATCGACCCTGACAATGTTCGGATGTATGTCTGTGGTCCCACGGTTTATGATCGCGCCCATATCGGCAACGCACGCCCCGTGATCGTGTTTGACACGCTCTACCGCCTGTTGCGCCATGCCTATGGGGCAAATCACGTGACCTATGTGCGCAATTTCACCGACGTGGATGACAAGATCAACGCCCGCGCCGCCGAAAGCGGACGTGCAATTGGCGAGATCACGGCCGAAACCACCCAGTGGTATCTTGATGACATGAGTGCGCTGGGGGCTTTGGAACCCAATGCCATGCCCCGTGCCACTCAGTTCATTCCCCAGATGATTACGATGATCGAAGGTCTGATCGCCGCTGGCCATGCCTATGCCAGAGACGGGCACGTTCTGTTCCGGGTGCGGTCCTATGAAAACTATGGTGCGCTCTCGGGGCGTTCGGTGGATGACATGATCGCCGGGGCGCGGGTCGAAATCGCCCCGTTCAAGGAGGATCCGATGGATTTCGTCCTTTGGAAACCCTCAACCGAGGATCTTCCCGGCTGGGACAGCCCCTGGGGCCGCGGCCGCCCCGGCTGGCATATCGAATGCTCGGCCATGTCTTACGAATTGCTGGGGCCAAGCTTTGATATCCACGGCGGCGGCAATGATCTGATGTTCCCTCACCACGAAAACGAAATTGCCCAAAGCTGCTGTGCCCATCCCGAAAGTGATTTTGCCCAGATCTGGATGCATAACGAGATGCTACAGGTCGAAGGCAAGAAGATGTCCAAATCGCTTGGCAACTTCTTTACCGTGCGCGACCTGCTTGACGGTCATGATGGCGCCCCCCCCGTGCCCGGCGAAGTCATCCGCTTCGTGTTCCTGTCGACCCATTACCGCAAACCCATGGACTGGACCGCGAAAAAGGCCGCCGAGGCCCAGGCGACCCTGCGCAAGTGGAGGGCGCTCACAGCGGGCATCGAACCCGCCGCAAGCGCCGCCCCCTCTGTGATCGAAGCACTTTGTGACGACCTCAACACTGCGGGGGCGATTACAGCGTTGCACCAGCTTGCGGCGTCCGGTGACGGGGCCTCGTTAAAGGCCTCTGCCGCGCTGTTGGGACTGCTTGGCGATGACATGGGCGACTGGGCGGTGTCCGGCACCCCGGACCTCTCTGCCTATGAAACCCTGCTGTTCAACGCCCGAACTCAGGCCCTGCGAACCAAAGATTTCGCCGAGGTCGACCGGATCAAATCCGCCCTTCTTGACGCCGGGCTTGAGGTGCGCATGTCCAAAACCGAAGTCACGCTGGAGCCCAGGCCCGGATTTGATCCATCCCGGCTGGAGGGTCTGGTATGACCCGCGAACGGCTCTTTATCTATGACACCACCCTGCGGGACGGACAGCAAACCCAGGGCGTGCAGTTTTCGACCCCCGAGAAGCAACAGATCGCTGAAACCCTCGACGCGCTCGGCGTGGATTACATCGAAGGCGGCTGGCCCGGAGCCAACCCGACGGACAGCGCGTTTTTCGAAACCGCACCGAAAACCCGCGCCACCTTTACCGCCTTTGGCATGACCAAACGCGCCGGGCGCTCGGCGGACAACGATGATGTTCTGGCCGAAGTTCTGAACGCGGGCACCCAAGCCGTCTGTCTCGTCGGCAAAACCCATGACTTCCATGTCACCACCGCCCTTGGCATCACGCTGGATGAAAACACCGAAAACATCCGCGCCACCATGGCCCACCTTGTGACCCGGGGCCGCGAAGCCCTGTTTGATGCCGAGCACTTCTTTGACGGTTACAAATCCAACCCGGATTATGCGTTGGAAGCGGTCAAGGCCGCCCATGACGCCGGGGCGCGCTGGATCGTGCTCTGTGACACCAATGGCGGCACCCTTCCGGCGGAAATCCACGCCATCACCCGCGCGGTGATCGACGCAGGGATCCCCGGCACCCATCTGGGCATCCACACCCATAACGACACGGAAAACGCCGTGGCCGGCAGTCTTGCCGCCATCGACGCCGGCGCGCGACAGGTGCAGGGGACGCTCAACGGGCTTGGCGAACGCTGTGGCAACGCCAATCTCACCACGCTGATTCCCACCCTGCTGCTGAAAGAACCCTATGCCAGCCGTTTTGACACCGGCATTACCCGCGACGCGCTTAAAACCCTGACCCAGGCCAGCCGTCAGCTGGATGACATCCTCAACCGCGTCCCCCTGCGACAGGCCCCTTACGTGGGGGCCAGCGCCTTTGCCCACAAGGCGGGGCTCCATGCCAGCGCGATCCTCAAGGACCCGACCACATACGAACATATCGACCCGGGCATGGTGGGCAATACACGCATCATCCCCATGTCAAATCAGGCCGGCCAATCCAACCTGCGCCGCCGACTGGCCGATGCCGGGATCACGGTGGCCAGGGACAACCCGGCCCTCTCCCGCATCCTCGACACGATCAAATCGCGCGAGGCGATGGGATACACCTATGACAGCGCCCAAGCCTCGTTTGAATTGCTGGCCCGCCGTGAATTGGGGGACCTGCCCGAGTTTTTCGAGGTCAAACGCTACAAGGTCACGGTCGAACGCCGCAAGAACAAGTATAACAAAATGGTCTCGCTCTCCGAAGCGGTCGTGGTGGTCAAGGTGGACGGGGAAAAGAAACTCTCGGTCTCGGAATCCATGGATGATACCGGATCGGACCGTGGTCCGGTCAATGCGCTCTCCAAGGCGCTGGCCAAGGATCTGGGCCGCTACCAATCCGCCATTGCCGACATGAAACTTGTCGATTTCAAGGTCCGCATCACCCAAGGCGGAACCGAGGCCGTGACTCGCGTGATCATCGACAGCGAAGATGATCAGGGGAGACGCTGGTCGACCGTGGGAGTCAGCCCCAATATCGTCGACGCCTCGTTCGAGGCGCTGCTGGATGCGATCACTTGGAAACTCCTGCGTGATGGCCCGGCAAACGACCCCGGCGCATAACCGCCACACGGGTCGGAACCGGGCGCGCGCCCTGCCTCTTCGTCTTTCTCCTAAAGCGTCCTGCCAAAAACCTGACTCACGGGGTGTTGGCAGAACGCGCGAAACACATAAATGTCGCGCTGCCTTCGCCCTTTTCCCTGTCTCAGGTTAAAGGTCGAACGCTTTATCCTGGATCCTGGCCCTGATCTGGAATGTGCCCAACCCCATGCCGTGGTGGGTGCCTGCCCTGTGCGGACTGACCTCGGCCGCGGCGATCACGCTCGCCGCGCAAAACGCAGATAAACGCGCCATCCGGATGGCCATGGACGAAGGCCACGCCGCCGAAACACGCGCGGCACAGGCGACGGCCTATTGGATCGCGCTCCTGCTCTACCCCGTTTTCGCCCTGCCGCTGGCGCGGGGCTGGATCACCCCGCAAACCGGTTTTGCCGCCATGGGCACGCTGACCGGGGCGGCCTTCCTGCTCCTGTTCGTCTGGCACGATTTGCGGGGGCGGGGATGAGCCTGATCCCCCACCTCGGCACCCATCGCAAAGCCGCCAAGCTGGGCGCATGTGCTTGTGCGCCGGATGATCGGGCTTTCGATGCTGAACGCGGTGGGCCTCCATTGGTTCGATGATCGCACCGTGATCCAGTTCGCCCTGCCGCGCAGGGTGCTGGACGGCCCCATGGGCCACACCGCCACGACCGGCTATAGCTGGCGATTGAACAAATCCTACCACCCCCGTGACGATTGTAAGGCGGATATCGCCGCCCTGCCCCGGTTCCTGCTGATTGCCGGGCGCAAGGACGAAGCCTTTGTCGCCGGGCAGTATGAACCGCTCATGTCCCCGCTGAATGGGAACGATTCTTATACGCTGCTGGATGGCGTGGGCCATCTTGACGTGGTAAACGCCCCGGCAACGGCAGCGCGGATCAAAGAATTTCTCAAGTGACCACCCAAGACATTGAAAAACCCGGTGACGATGACCTTAACGCCTGTGCGGCCATCGTGGAAAAAGGGGACCCGGAAAGGTTCATGGCCACCATGGCCGCACCGGTGGCGGCGCGGGCGAAGCTGTTCCCGCTTTATGCCTTCAACGTCGAGATGGCCCGCGCACCCTGGGTGACGCAAGAGGCGATGATCGCAGAGATCCGACTGCAGTGGTGGCACGATGCGCTGGGAGAGATCGCGCAGGGCGGCAGCGCACGGCGGCACGAGGTGGTGACCCCGCTGGCCACAATCCTGACCCCCGCAACGGCGCGGATGTTGCAGGCGCTGGTGGACGCACGCCAGCACGATATCTACCCGGACCCGTTCACAGATATGGCCGCGCTGGAGGCATATCTTGACCAGACCTCCGGGCATCTCATGGTGGCAGCCTGTGATGTGTTGGCAAAGGGCGGCGTCCCCGAAACCCTCTCGCGCCAGGTGGGACGGGCGCAGGGGCTGGCCAACCTCTTACGCGCGCTGCCCGCACTGACCTCCCTTGGCCGATCGCCATTACCCCCGAACCTGCCGAGCGGCACTCAATCCGCACTTCAAACGCTTGCAAAGTCCCGGTTAAACGATCTTCGAATGGCCCGCGCACGCCGGGGCGAGGTTGCACGGCCTGCCCACCCTGCTCTCCTTTCGGCCTGGGCCTCTGGCCCGGTATTGAAACACGCCGTCAAAGCCCCCGAAAAGATTCTCGCCGGTGCCCTGGCCCCCCGTGAGCTTTCCAGCCGCACCCGCCTGATCCTGCGCGCCGCCACAGGCTATTGGTAAACGACCCTCGCCCCGCCTCCCCGCCCCGTCTCAACGTCAGGAACAGCCAGCCCTCCCGCCCACTGCGGTCACATCAAAGATGTGATCCTCGATGGTTGGGCCCGGCGCGTGCGCGGCTGTGTGCAACGCACACAGCCGCGCACGCGCCCCCCGCTCGCCGCAGGCGGCGTGCCCCATAGGGCATGCAAAGCGGGAACCTACAGCGTTTCCGCATTACGTTGACTCGACGTGATGTGAGTCCGCTTCACAGGAAATCAGGGAAAATGCCTCATTTCATACTTCATCGCGCCGAAAGGCCAGCCAGATCAGCGCGCCCCCCGCCAGCATCAGAAACGGTGCCATGGCAAGGCTCACGCTCGCCCACCCTGTCGCAGCATCACCGCCCGAACAGTTCATCAACCCACCCGAGGCCAGCGACGCCATCGTCACCCCCCCGAACACGATCAGGTCATTCATGCCCTGCACCCTGCCCCGCTCGGACGGTTCGTGCGATCCGGCCAGCATGGTCGTTGCGCCAATAAACCCGAAATTCCACCCGAGTCCCAACAGGATCAGCGCGATATAGAAGTTTTCCAGCGCCACGCCCTGTAACGCCACCGCGCCCGCCCCGGCCAGGATCACAAGCCCCGTTGCCACAACCGCCCGCACTCCGAACCGGACAATCAGGTGGCCGGTAAAGAAGCTCGGCACATACATCGCCAACACGTGGGCCGACACGATATTCGCCGCCGTATCGGTGTCAAAACCGCACCCGACCACCGCCAGTGGGGTCGAGGTCATCACAAGGTTCATCAACGCATAAGACACCATCGCCACGATGATCGACACGGCCACGGTCGGGGATTGCAGCAACTCGCGCCGCGTCCGCCCCTTGGGCGCATCCGCATGAGCGACCTCGGGCTTGGGAATGTCCAGAAACAGGAACAGCGCCGACCCGACCACATTCACCGCGATCACCGCCAAATAGGTGCCCATAAACGGGATCACCATCGCGTCCGCCGTCACCTTCACCACCTGTGGACCTATGATCGCACTCGCCAGCCCTCCGGCCATAACATAGGAAATCGCCTTGGGCCGGAACGCATCACTGGCTGTATCCGCAGCGGCAAACCGGTAGAACCCGTGCGCCGACATATAGACCCCGGTCAACAAAGACCCGATCAGGAAGATCGGAAACGACGCATGATAAAGCCCATAGGCCCCCACCATGCCCCCGACCGCACCAAACGTGGCACCGATGAAAAACCCGGTCTTCCGCCCGTATTTCTGCATGATCCCCGACACTGGCGTCGCAGCCAGCATGGACCCCAGAACGATCAGAGAAATCGGCAGGGTGGCAAAACACGGGTTGCTGGCCAGCGTCTGCCCCGCCAATCCACCAATGGTGAAAATCATCGGCATTTGTGACCCAAGGATGGCCTGAGCCAGCACCAGAATGATTACGTTGCGCCTGGCGCGGCTGTCGTCATGCGTTTGGGTCAAATCTGTCATGGCTCCGCCGTATCCCTTTGCGCGCCGCCCTGCAAGGTCTCACCTGACGTCGACAAGATGCAGGAACGACCCGGCCACCCGCCCTTCGACCAACCCCGCATCGGGCATCTCACTGCCTTCCGCGTCACAGTTCCGGAACATCGGCTGTCCCCTGGCCTCAAGCGTGCTGGCATAGTGAAACTCGTGACCGTTGAATTCCCCCTGAAACGGCCCGCGCAAGGCGCGCATCCTGCGGTATCCAAGATGCAACCGGCGGCGTTCGAAGGACGTCACCAGGGGCAACAACCCGGCCATGGAATGCGCCACCCCGCCGGCATCAACCAAACTCTCCCCAAGCATCATGTAGCCGCCGCATTCTCCATATATATCAATAGATTGCGCTGCCATCCTCAATGACTTCATGAACACAGATGCCGCGCTCAACCGCCCGGCATGAAGCTCCGGATACCCGCCCGGCAAAAAAACGAAATCCGCCGCAGGCACCGGCTCATCCGCCAGCGGTGAGAAAAACGAAATCTCCGCACCCGCGACCCGCCAGTCGTTCAGCATGTGGGGATAAGCAAAGGCAAAGGCCGCGTCCCGCGCCACCGCGATCCGTTGACCCGGCGGCGCAAAGCGCCGCCCCCCGCCCGCCGCAGGCGGCTGCACCAAAGGTGCAGCGAGGGACAGCACCCGCTCAACCTCCAGCGTTTCGCCCAATGCCCCTGCCGCACGGTCCAGAAACGCATCAAGGTCGCCCCGTTCCCCGGCCTGAACCAACCCCAGATGGCGCGAGGGCAAGGCCAGATTCCCATTGCGCCGCAACGCCGCCAGCACGGGCAGACGCACGCGCTCCAGCGCCGCGCGCAACATGCGTTCGTGCCGTTCCGAGCCCACATTGTTCAAAATCACCCCGGCAACGGTCACCCGCGGATCATGATGTGCAAACCCCGCAACCAGCGCCGCCACCGATTGCGCCATATGGCTGGCATTAACCACCAATACAACAGGAAGCCCCAAAACCCGCGCCAGCTCCGCCGCCGAGCCGCGCCCCTCGGGCGGCGCACCGTCAAACAGGCCCATGGCCGCTTCGACAATCAACGTGCCCGGTCCTTCGGCCAGATGAAGCAGCCGCGCGGGTGTCATCGACCACGCATCAAGGTTCACGCATTCCACCCCGCACGCCGCCGCGTGAAACCGGGGGTCAATGTAATCCGGTCCCGACTTGGCCCCGCGCACCTCGTGCCCCAGATTGCGCAGAAATCGCAACAGCGCCAGCGTCACCGTGGTCTTGCCGCTTCCCGATCCGGGCGCGGCAATCATCAGCCCGCGCGCCACGGCTACCCCTCTTCTGCCGGACGACCACGCCCCAGCGGATCAAGATCCCGAGGTCCCCCCCCCGCCGCCATGCCCTGCCAATCCAGCACCTGGCGCATCAACACCGACCGCCCGATACAGAACACCGCCGGCGGCTCCATACCGCTATCCGCTACATCACCGGCCATCCGGCTCAGGGTGGTCTCCAACACCTGTTGCCGCGCGGTTGTGGCATTGCTGACCACCGCCACCGGCTCGTCCCCGGGACGTCCCGCCGCAATCAGTGACGCGGAAATCCGCGCGGCATGTTTCATGCCCATATAGACCACAAGAACCTGCGACCCCTGCGCCAGAGCGTCCCAATTCAACGACGACGGTGCCTCGCCCGACTGATCATGGCCGGTGACAAAGGTCACCGACTGGTTCACATCGCGGTGGGTCACCGGAATTCCGGCATAGGCCAGCCCGCCAATACCGGCGGAAATACCCGGAATGATCCGAACGGGCACGCCATGCTGTACAAGGGTCTGGGCCTCTTCCCCACCGCGACCAAACACGAAAGGATCGCCGCCCTTAAGACGCAACACCCGCTTGCCCGCCCTGGCCATATCAACCAACCGCAGGGAAATATCCTTCTGTTTGGCCGACGGTTTGCCGCCCCGCTTGCCCGCATAGATATGCTCGGCCTGTGGTGCCCAGTCCAGAATGCTCTTCTGCACCAAGGCGTCGTAAATCACCACATCCGCCTGCCCCAATGCGTTCAGCGCATGAAGCGTCAACAGCCCCGGATCCCCCGGGCCAGCCCCACAGAGCCAGACCCAGCCGGGTTCCAGCACCGGCCACTTCCCGCCCGGAAGGGCAATCTGTTGTCCTGAATCACTCATAAGCCCCTTATCTGCCCTTTGGCGCGCCTTGAAAAGCCGCCAAAACGGCACCTGCGGACAGGTCGCGACCGCTCCCACACCCGTCCAACATCGGCGCGGGGCCGACAAATTGCACAATCGTCGCGGTTTTTTGCCAGGAATTGCGCGCCCTGCGGCCCTTTGCATCTTTCATCCCTGCCCCCCAACGACTAGATAGCAGTTAAGCAGACAATTCACGCGCGCCCGCTCGCGCGCGACAAGGGAGAAGACACATGCTGAACAATATCGGCCTTCCGGGCATCCTTCTGATCGCAATCGTTGTGCTCGTCCTGTTTGGACGCGGCAAGATCAGTTCGCTGATGGGCGAAGTGGGCAAGGGTATCACCTCGTTCAAAAAAGGTATCAACGAAGGCCAGGCCGAGCTGGAAGAAGACCTGGCCGAAGCGGCCAAGGACGTCACCCCGGCCGACGAAAAAGACAAGGTCTAAGGCGCGCCCATGTTCGATCTGGGCATGACCGAGCTTATGGTGATCGGCGTTGTGGCGCTGATCGTCGTGGGTCCGAAGGATCTGCCGATGCTGTTCCGCCGCGTCGGACAATTTGTGGGCAAAGCCAGGGGCATGGCCCGCGAATTCAGCCGCGCCATGGAACAGGCGGCGGATGAAAGCGGCATGAAAGAAACCGCCGACAACCTGCGTACCATTGGCAAGACCGCCGCGAACCCGGTCAAGGCCGGGCTGGATCAGGTGATAAACGCCACCGAAGACGCCGCCGAATCCTTTCAAAAATGGGACCCGGAAAGCGAAACCGGCAAGCTGGCCGCCGAACGGCAAGAGGCCAAGCAAAAAATCCAGGACGCCGCCGCCAAACGCGCCCGCGAACGCAAGGCCAAAGAAGCGACCGAGGAACGCGCCCGCGCCGCGGCACGCCAGACCGATGCCAAAGCGGCCCGGGCCGCGACGGAAGAGGCCCCCGCCTCTAAGGCTGACACCCCCAGAGACCAAGCATGACCGACACCCCAAACGAGATCGAAGACAGCTCAGCCCCGCTGATCGAACACCTGGCCGAGCTGCGCACACGCCTGATCCGTTCGGTCATTGCCTTTGTTATCGGCATCGTTCTGGCCTTTGCCGTGGCCGAACCGATCCTGCAATTCCTGCTGACCCCGATCGAAGAAACCCTGCGCGAACTGGGCGACCCGGCCCCGACGCTGCAATATACCAGCCCCCAGGAATACCTGTTCACACTGTTCCGAATCTCGATGGTGTTCGGCTTTGCCCTCGCCTTCCCGGTGATTGCACACCAGATGTGGCGCTTCGTGGCCCCCGGCCTTTATCGCAATGAAAAGTCGGCTTTCCTGCCGTTCCTCGTGGCCTCGCCGCTGATGTTCCTTCTGGGGGCCTCCTTTGCCCATTTCGTCGTGACCCCGCTGGCCATGGCGTTTTTTCTCGGCTTTGCGGATGTCAGCTCGATCTTCGCCAACCTGCTGTCCGGCACGGTTGACACCCTGCCCCCCGAGGCGGCCGTGGTCCCGGAAAGCGAAGAAGGCATCAGGATCACCTTCTTCGGCAAGGTGAATGAAAGCCTTGATATCACGCTGAAATTCATCATCGCCTTCGGGCTCTGCTTCCAGCTCCCCGTGCTGTTGGCCCTGATGGGCAAGGCCGGCATGGTCAGCGCCAAGGGCCTTGGTGCCGTGCGCAAATACGCGGTGGTGGCCATCCTGATGCTGGCCGCTCTGGTGACACCGCCGGATGTGGTGACCCAGTTGATCCTGTTCACGGTGGTCTACGGGCTTTATGAAATCTCGATCTTTCTCGTGGGCCGCGTCGAAAAAAGCCGCGAGGCGAAACTGCGCGCCGAAGGGCTGTGGTTCGAGGATGATGAGGATGATGAGGATGACGGGAATACCGACCCCGAAGCCGCCTTTGACGAAGAAGAAGACTTCGACGACCCGCTTCTGAAAGAGTTCGACGAAGAGGACGAGTTGGACGATACCGCAAGCGCCGACCCCCATGCCCAACGCGACGATGAAGAAGACGACCCAGGCATGGTGGACGACAGTAACAAATGACCAGGAAGACCCTGAAACGCATCGCAACGGCGCTGGAACGCATGTCCCCCGCGCCGCTCGCAGCCCCGGATTTCTCTGCGGCCTCGGCCTTTGTGTGGCATGTGGACCCGGATCGGCTTGAACCGGTCAAGCGGATCAGCCGCGTGCCGCTGTCCCTGCTGTTGGGAGTCAACCGGTCACGTGATACGCTTCTGGCCAATACCGAACAATTCGCCGCTGGCCTGCCCGCCAACAACGCGCTTCTGTGGGGCGCGCGGGGCATGGGGAAATCTTCGCTGGTCAAGGCGGTGCATGGCGATGTCCAGACCCGCCATAACGGGCTGAAGCTTGTCGAATTGCAACGCGAAGACCTGCCCTCGGTCGGGCGGCTGCTGAACCTGCTCCGCGCCAGCGACGCGCGGTTCATCCTGTTTTGTGACGACCTGTCATTTTCCCATGATGATCAGCATTACAAATCCCTGAAGGCGGTGCTGGACGGCGGAATCGAAGGGCGACCCGACAACGTGGTCTTCTATGCCACGTCGAACCGCCGCCATTTGATGCCGCGGGACATGATCGAAAACGAACGCTCTTCGGCCATCAATCCGGCCGAAGCGGTGGAAGAAAAAGTTTCGCTCTCGGATCGGTTCGGGGTGTGGCTGGGTTTCCATCCCTGCGATCAGGACGATTTCCTTGGCATGATCCGCGGCTATTGCGATCACTACGGCATCGACATTGACGACGACACGCTGCGCGCAGAAGCCATCGAATGGCAGGCCACGCGCGGAGCCCGCTCTGGCCGGGTGGCATGGCAATACATCACGGACCTTGCCGGACGCAGAGGCGTGTCGCTCGGGTCCTGACCCTCTGCTCTGTTTTCCATGCTCCTGCCATGCTCCGCTATGGGCCACCCGATGATCTTTTTCAAAAAATCATCGACGCCTGCGGCGGGCGGGGGGCGGTTTCACCGCTATGCGCGCAAGGCGCGCATAGCGGTGAAACCGCCGGGCCCAACCTGAAATGCTGCATTTCAATGCAGCGTTTCCGGGCGGGAGCGCCTGACCGCTCTCTTGACCAGGTCTCAGGGCAATCAAAAGAGCCTGCCCCATCGACCGTACGCGGGATTAACCCAATTTTCCTTTAACAGATGCCGCACTGCGGCGGTGCCGTCCCGGTGCCGCCTTGATGCGCAAAAGTCACCCTGTTTCCCAAAGGTTAATTCGGCCCCGTTAACCCAGTGGGTCGGTCCGTTGGCCCCATTCCGAAACACGGACCCAAACACAGGCCACAGGCCCCAACAAATCGCAAAACAGGCTCACACCAAATCCGGTTCACGGCCCACACGATTGGCCACGCGAGTGACCGTAAGACCCTGAATTACAATGGAAAATATCACGATCACATAGGTTACAGCCAGGATCACAGGTTTCCATTCACTATCCGGCAACGACAGGGCCAGCGCGACCGATATACCACCCTTTAACCCCCCCCATGTCATGATCGGGATCACACCGCGCGAAAAGTTGCGAAAGGGTCTGAGCAGCAAAACAGGCAGCGCCACTGCCGCCAGGCGGCCAACCAGCGCCAAAGCAATCGAAAGGACCGCAACCACAAGGAAATCCATTTCAAAGGCAACTGCAAACACTTCGAACCCGATCAACAGGAACAAAACCGCGTTCAGAATTTCGTCGATCAGCTTCCAGAACGCGTCGACATATTTGCGCGTTTCCTCGGACATGCCGTGTTTTGCGCCGATATCCCCGATCAACAGCCCCGCACAGACCGCCATGATCGGCGCGCTGGCATGAAGATAAACCGAAAGCTGATAGCCGCCGAATGCCAATCCGAGTGTGATCAGAACCTCCAGCGAGTAATCGTCGATCCGGCGCATGACCCGAAAGGTCAGCCAACCCAGAACGATGCCCAGAACCGCACCGCCCACGGCCTCTTGCAGGAACAGTTTCACCGCGCCCATCAGCGCAGTTTCGTTGCCATGCCCTCCATGGGTTCCGTGGGCATCCATCGCGGGAAAGGCCAGGCCAACCAGCACCAGAAACACCACATATCCCACGCCATCATTGAACAACGACTCGCCCGCAATCTTTGTTTCCAGAGACTTACGCAGGTTCGCCTCGCGCAAAACCCCCAGCACGGCAACCGGGTCCGTAGGCGAAATCAGCGCCCCGAACACCAGCGCGATCATGATCGGCGCACCAGTCAGCCAGTGGAAGCCAAACCCGACGATCACGGTAGACAGTGCAACGCCGATCGTTGCCATCAAAAAGACAAGCCGCCACTGTTCCCTGAGATCCGACAGCTTCACATGCAGCGCCCCGGCAAACAGCAACAGACCCAGCATCCCCTCCAACAGCGCGTCCGAAAAGTCGATACCGCCGATCACCGCGCGCATGGTTTCGGCCATGGTCAACTGGGGCCAGATCAGATCGGTGATCAGCACCCCGAAGGACGCAAACAGCGCCACAACAAGAATGCCAATAGCCGAGGGAAGCTTTAAAAACAAATAGTTGATGGTACCAAAGGCCCCAGCCAGCACGATAAGAAGGGATGTGATCTGAAGAAGCGTCATGGGGAGTAACCTGTTGTCCTGTCGCAAATCTGAACCGCGACCTATCATGGATTTTGAATATTTCAAAGTGCGGGCTTTACAGTCGTGCCGTTGGGGCACACCCTGCGGCGATGACGGACCAGATCAATGGCCTTCTGATCACCCTGTTCGGTGTCTTGTCCATGGTGCCCGCCGTGCCGCCGGCCTATATCTGGACCTCGCTGCTGCTTTTTGCCCTTTATCGACCCGCTGTCTGTGCCGGATGCAGAACGGGCGCTAGCTGATGGTGCGGTTGTGATGGGGACGCTCGCCATTTCAAACCTTGTGGCGATCCGCAGAGTCCGCCGTGTAACCGCCTGACAAGGCATCAGAAATCCACATTCACCCCGGGCAGGTTCAACGCTTTCACAAGGTCGCGCAGCTCTTGCCGCGCCGCCACGTTTGAAATGTTCATACCCTTCACCCCGATATCCTTGAGGTCAAGCAAGGTCAGCCCCCGTGGGAAAAGCTCGCGGAAAATCACCCGTTCGTTGAACCCCGGTCCCACACGGAACCCGATCCGTTTGGACAGCGCCTCCAGCGCCGCCTCCATCTTTTCCTTGTTGACCATCCGTTGCGCCCCCATGCGGTTGCGCAGCACGATCCAGTCAATGGGCTTCAACCCCGCCTGCGCACGCAGTTGGCGCGCCGACCACACCATTTCGGAATAAACCGAGGGGCCAAGGATCTTCTGCCCGTCCTCGTCGATATGGGCCAACAGGTCGAAATCGACAAAACTGTCATTCAGCGGGGTGATCAGCGTATCGGCGAGCGAATGCGCCACCTGGGACAGGCGGGTATGCGAGCCGGGACAGTCAATCAGGATGAAATCATTGTCCGGCTCCAATGTGGCCACGGCTGCCGACAGGCGGTGGTCATAGATGTTTTCACCGGGTTTTAGCGTGGCTTTGTCGATCTCGGGCAGGTCGTGATACTCGGGGCCGGGAAGGTCCAAACCCGCTTTCTCCATGAACCGCGCCCGGTTTTCCACATAGCGGCCAAATGTCTTCTGGCGCAGGTCCAGATCCAGCACCGAAATCTTGTGCCCCATCCGGGCCAATGCGGTGGCCACGTGCATGGACACGGTGGATTTTCCCGCCCCGCCCTTTTCGTTCCCCACAACGATGATATGTGCCATGGCCTGCCTGTTTCCCTGCCGTGTCTTGTGATTGGATCAGACTATATGTCGTGTCCGCACACAAGGAAAGCGGAACTGATGGGGAAAATCACTTCCTCTGACGCAACGAGACGAATTGACAAAACCCCGGATTGCTGGCCTGTCTCGGGAACAGAGAATAGGCGAGGAAGACAAAATGCGGCTTTCCAGAACAATCACCGGGCTGACCGGCGGGGGGGACGACGGGTGGTCGGTATTTTACAAGGCCCGCGCCATGGTGGCGGCGGGCGAGCCGGTGATCGAACTGACCATTGGCGAACACGACATCAAAACCTCGCGCGACATTCTGGACGCGATGCATGACAGCGCGGTGGGCGGGCGCACGGGCTATGCCATCGTGCCCGGCATCCCCGATTTGCGTGACGAGGTGGCAAAGCGGCTGACCGAACGCACAGGTGTGCCCACCACCCGCGGCAACGTGCTGATCACGCCCGGAGGTCAGGCGGCGCTGTTTGCCAGCCATATGGCCGTGCTTGATCCCGGCGACATTGCGCTTTACGTCGACCCCTATTATGCCACCTACCCCGGCACCCTGCGCGCTGCGGGCGGGATTGCGCGCAGCGTTGCGGCGCTGGCCGAAAACGGGTTTCAGCCCCGCGCCGAAGACATCAGCGCCGCCTGTGAGGGTGACGGCAAGGTCAAATCGCTGCTGCTCAATTCCCCCAACAATCCCACCGGGGTGATCTATTCCCGCGAAACCCTTGATCAGATTGCAGAGGTCGCCGTGGCCCGCGACTTCTGGGTGATTTCGGACGAGGTGTATGACACCCAGATCTGGGAGGGCGAACATGTCTCGATCCGCAGCATCCCTAACATGGACGAACGCACGCTGGTGGTTGGCTCGATGTCCAAAAGCCATGCCATGACAGGGTCCCGTGTTGGCTGGATTGTGGGGCCGGAACACGCGATCCAACATCTGATCAACCTTGCCACCCACACCACCTATGGCGTGGCCGGTTTCATCCAGGACGCCGCGCTCTATGCTCTGCGTCAGGGGATTGAACCGGAAGAGAAAATCGCCGCGCCCTTCCTGCGCCGCCGGGATCTTGCGCTTGACCTTCTCGCCAAACAGAACCTTGTGAAAGCCGTGCCGCCACAGGGGGCCATGTACATGATGCTGGACCTGCGCGCGACCGGGCTTTCCGGCGAAGACTTCGCCAACCGGCTGCTCAACGCCCACAGAATCGCGGTGATGCCGGGGGAAAGCTTTGGCAAGGCCGCAGCGGGGCATATCCGCGTGGCCATGACGGTTGATGATGACCGGTTCGTGGCGGCGTTCCAGACCCTGCTCGACTTTGCCGCCGAACAGGTTTGATTGCCCCATGAGGTGAAAAAACTACCCTTGGGGCATTCATTTAGAACGACCCAGGGTTTATTGATATGAAACGCATTCTGCTTGGCTGGTGGCTGGCTTTGTTCGCCGCAACCGCTTTGACCGCCCAGAGCTATCCCGACTACAAAACCACAACCGTAAACGATTTTGCCGGGATCATCGACGACGCCACGCAACAGGAGATCACCCGCCAGCTTCGCGACTTGCGTCAGGAAACCGGGGTGGAAGTGACCGTTGTTAACCTGTTGAACAAGGCCACGTACACGCCGAATGAAACCTTAGAAAAATTCGCCACTGGCCTGTTCAATTATTGGAGCGTCGGAGATGCAGAGCGCAACGACGGCGTGATGTTCCTGATCCTGCGACAAGACCGGGAAGTGCGGATCGAACTGGGCCGCGCCTTTCACCGCGATTGGGACCGCGCAGCGGCGCGGGTTCTGGACAACGAGGTCCTGCCGGAATTCCGCGAAAATCGCTATAGTCAGGGCATTCACCGCGGGGTGAACGGTATCATCAACGACATCGTGCGCCCCTATCTGGACGGAGCCGAACCACCAAGGAATGGCTCCGGCGGGCTTTGGCCCCTTCTCCTTGTCACCGTGCCCATGGGGCTTGTGGTGCGCTGTACCAACTGCGATGATGCCGATGAAACCACCTATATGATTGCGAAACTCCGCAAAAAAACGCGATCCTCGTCAAGCTTTGGGGGTGGCTCCTCGGGCGGCGGAAGGGCATCCGGGCGCTGGTAAGGTCCGAAAGGTCCGAAAACGGCATCTTGTCGCAAACGGGAAAGAAACGCGTAAATTTCCCCGGTTTTCTTGGAGTCATGCAAGCACCTGACTGCAAAATATCCCTGGTGATCGTCACCATTGGTGCCGAACGCGGACGTGCCGCGCGTGGGCGGCCCTGATCTTTTCTGAACGCTCAAACCTTCAGAAACAGTTCAAGGAGCACACGGCAAATGACACCACGTTCCACACGTCGCTCGGGTGGCCGCGCCGCCCGTCAGGCGCTTCGCGCCGCCCCGTTGAGCGAAGATATCCGCCCCATCCGCGCCGGGATGGACGGTGGGTTTTACAAACCCCTGACCCAGCCCCAGATGCAGAGGATCCACCACGCCGCGCTTGAGGCGCTGGAAACCATCGGGCTTGCCGACGCACCACCATCGGGTGTGACCTATCTGACCGGCGCGGGGGCTATTCCGGGCGACGATGGCCGCATCCGGTTTCCCCGCGCCTTGATCGAAGACACGCTGGCCAGGGCCAACCGCGAAATCACCCTGTTTAGCCGGGATGGCCAGAACGACCTGTTGCTCAAGGGTAATAGGGTTCATTACGGCACGGCGGGGGCCGCCGTGAGCATCGTGGATGTGCAGGGGCGCGCATACCGTGACTCCACGCTACAGGATCTTCACGACGCCGCCCGCATCACCGACCGGCTGGACAATGTCCATTTCCTGCAACGGCCCATGGTGGCGCGGGATATCACCGATAACCACGAGATGGACCTGAACACGGTCTACGCCTGTTGCGCAGGCACCACAAAGCATATCGGCACCTCGTTTACCGAACCCGGTTTCGTCTCCGGGGCGCTGGAAATGCTGCACATGATCGCGGGGGGAGAAGACAAGTGGCGCGCGACCCCTTTCGTGTCCAATTCCAACTGTTTCGTCGTGCCGCCAATGAAATTCGCCACCGAGTCCTGTGGGGTGATGGAGCGGTGTATCGAAGGCGGAATGCCGGTTCTGCTTCTGTCGGCGGGCATGGCAGGGGCAACCGCGCCCTCCACGATTGCCGGTGCGATCACCCAGGCCGTGGCGGAATGTCTGGCCGGGCTGGTCTATGTCAACGCGGTGAAACCGGGGCATCCGGCGATTATGGGCACATGGCCTTTCGGGTTGGACCTGCGCAGCGGTGCAATGACCGTGGGGTCCGGGGAACAGGCGCTGCTGACCGCCGGATGCGCGCAGATGCACAAGTTTTACGACCTTCCCGGCGGCGCAGCCGCAGGGGCGGCGGATTCCAAACTGCCCGACATGCAGGCCGGGTGGGAACAGATGTGTTCCAATGTCATGGCCGGGCTGTCGGGATTGAACATGGTCTATGAAGCGGCGGGAATGCATGCCTCGCTTTTGGGGTTTTGCCATGAATCCCTGATCCTGTCTGACGATTTGATTGGCCAGGCGATGCGCTGTGTGCGCGGGATCGAGGTCACGGATGAGACACTCGCGCTGGATCAGATGGCCGCCGTTTGCATGGGCGGGCCGGGGCATTACCTTGGCACCGATCAAACCCTTGGCCGGATGCAGGCCGATCACGTCTATCCCCGCTTTGGCGACCGCAGTTCACCGAAAGAATGGGCAGAACTGGGCAAACCTGACCTTGTTGAAAAAGCCATCGCGCGCAAAGAGGAAATCCTGTCAGAACGCGCAGCGGCCCGGTTCGATCCGGTGACGGATCAGGCAATCCGCGAGCGTTTCAACATCCACCTGCCCGTTTGACAAAACGGGAGCGATCGGCCCCGGGGCTCAAAGCTCGATCTCTTCCTGTTCTCCTTGCGGGGTGTCCATTTCCTGCGGCGTTTTGCGTCGCAGGATAATGTCCCCATTGGGCAGCAATTCGGGCGGGTGATAGGCATTCAGATCGTCGATCTTGCCCATCAGATCGGCAAAGGCCGGCCCCATCTGTTCGACGAACTGCTTCAACGCCGGCTCCACCCCTTCGACAAAACCACGCAGATCGTCAATCGCGGGTTCCATCTCCTGAACTATGCCTTTGAAAAACAGGCGTGCCCCCTCTTCCATGAGGGACAACCCCTCCTCTTCCGCCTTTACAGGCGACATCGGAGCCAACAGGACCGCGCACGCGGTCAACAGGATCGCAAATTTGTTCATAAGTGCCATATAGGCACGATATGTGACGTTGTTAAGATCACAGGTCCAGATCAAGCGTCACCGGAAAATGATCAGAGGCCGTCAGCAGTGCCTCGCGCAGTTCAGACAGAAGCCAGCATTCCGGGTCATCAAACGGGTGCCAGATCCGCCAATGCGGGTTCAGCCTGCGAAGGTCCGGGGAAATCATCACGTAATCCAACAACGCCTGAAGATAGCGCGCGGCCCCATCCAACAGGAACCGCGCCGTGGTTGGCGGAGCCCCCAGCCGGGTTCTCAGCGCCTGACGCGCATGAGAATCAAAGAGACAGTCGCGCCCCTCCTCTCCCATAACGATTTCAACAGACGAACGCCCGAACAGGTCCTCGAATTCATCCAGCCCCGGACCGTCATTCAGGTCGCCCATAACAATCAACGATTCCCCTGCCGCAAGGTGGGTTTCGATCCTGCGCCGAAGCCAGATCGCCTGGGCCAGTTGCTTGCGCCGGTTCTGGATCGAAAGTTTCATGACCTCTTCGCGGCTCCGCGCGCCATGCGGTGCCTTGGATTTCAAATGCGCCCCGATCATGCGAAACCCCACCCCCGATGCCGTTGTCGCGGCCAGTTCCAGGGGTGGTTTGGAGAACCTCACAAGATCCTCGGTGGCATCCACGTCCAGATCAATCCGTAACACACCGTCAAACCGGGGGGCCTCGGACGACCCTTTCTTGCCGGTTTCCCCCCCAATCGGGTCATGATGCGCATTCATCACGTCCGGATCGTAAAGCAGCGCGATTTCCTGTTGTGTATCATTCACAAACCCCACAACCGCCCTGCGCGCCCGCAGATCAAAGGTCTTGGCAAAGTTTTCCAACGCCAGCACAGTCGAACGCCGCCCGTTCTGATCCGGCGCTTCGATCACCATGACCGCGTCGGCATCCATCGCGGTAAAGACGATGCCAAGCGCCTCGGCCTGTTGTGCGCGTTTCACATCCCGGCGGGACGACCATTTGTCATCCACCATCATGGTGCCACCATCGTCAAACAGGGAATTGAACCATTCCACGTTATAGGTGGCGATGCGCATCAGCCGGTCCCTTTGTCGGTTGTGTCCATTCTGGCGCTGATCTCTTTCCAGGCCGCGTTGATGGCAACCAAGCGGCTTTCCGCCAGCTTCAGCGCCTCTTCGGGCACGCCGCGCGCCAGCATCTGATCCGGGTGGGTGTCGCGCACCAACTGGCGCCACGCCTTGCGGATCTCGTCCAGCGGCGCGTCCCGGGACACACCCAGCACATCATAGGGGTCTTGTACCGCCTCCGGCACGAAACGCGCGCGCATCTGGCGGAACTGCTGCTCGGACACTCCGAAAATTTCGCCCACCTGTTCCAGAAACGCGTCTTCGTTGGGGTGATAGGTGCCATCGGCCATGGCGATGTGGAACAATCCTTCCATCAAATCGCAGAGTGCCGCAATTTCATCGCCGAACATCGCCTTGATCTTGCGCGCATAGTCTTTGAACCCGGCCACGTCCTGCCGCGCAAGGTTGAACACACGCGCCGCGCCCGCTTCGTCTTCTTGTGCAATCTGGAACACTTCGCGAAACGCGGTCACCTCGTCGCGCGTCACCTGACCATCCGCCTTGGCCATCTTGGCCCCAAGCGCGATAACGGCGATGGCAAAGGCCACACTGCGTTCCGGCGGAGTGCGCAAATGCTCGAACACGGTCGAAAGCGGTTCCCCAGCGGCAAGCGAGGAAACGGCGGCGGATATGCGGGTCCAGATCGACATACCCCCACGATACCGCCGCGACGCAGCAAAGTCAGGTCACAAACTCCCTATCCTTCACAGATTTTTCCGCAGGAGGATCGGACCCGTCGCCCCTGCGATAGTCCGGCAAGGGTATTTCGGGCACGGGTATCCTTGTGTATTTTCAACTCGGTGGAGAATGTGGTCGCGGTGTCCGTGATGACAGGGGGCCAGATCGTGGCGAACCCTTCGACATCCCCTTGGAGTGGCGACGGGTTGTGGCGCGTATCATAGCAGCACTTTTGGCCCGTCAGGCCCGGAAAACGTGGCGCGCATCCTGTTTTCACCCGGTTGAAAGACCACCCTTGGATCATCAAAAAACGGGGCCATATCCCTGGCCAACCGGTCGGCTGCGGGCCTGAAAATCTCCAGCTTTTCCAACCTCAACCCGCTTTGCGCAAGGCGAGAGGACGGGTGCGGGGTCTTGCCCCAGTCGATGATCGCCGGTGCCCCCTGATCATAGGGCAGTTCCCCATTTGCTGCGGCCATGTCCCATTCCAGATCGCCCCGGCGCAACCGTTCCACCGGCCCCATATCATACGGAAAACGGTCGAGTGTCTTGGCCATCCCGTCGGTTCTGCAAATCCAGTTGGTCACCCGTGGCCCCCCGGTAAACCGGTCCAATGCGAACCACCGCGCGCCCTTGGGCGCCGGGGCATCAGGGTCAATGGCAATCACCTCAAGATAAATGCCATCGGCCAGCCCAAGCAAAAGATTGTGAGACCCGAACCGCGCATGTTGCCCCCCGGCCTCCAACGACACCCCAAGCGCCGATTCCACGTGACGCCGCCCCTCGTCCAGCGATCCACATGCCACCGCGATATGATCCAGCGCCAACATCACACGGCCCAGACAGCAATGGCCCAGACCATGGCAACCACGGTTGGATAAAAGCTTGCCGCGAAGCCAAATGCCCGCAACGGGGGGGAAAGATGGTAGCCAGCCCAGAACAGAAGCCGCGCCACCGCAAAGGCCCCCCCCATGACCACGACAAGGAACCCGCCAAGGGTCAGACCAACAAAGGGCCAAAGGGCCATGGCCAGAAGCAGCTGTTCCACGGTATTGGTCAAAACACGCTGGTCGATATCGCCCCCGGACCCCGGGGCAAACCCGACCCCGTCAATCGTGGCCTCGTCGAAAAACCGACGCTGCGCCAAGCGCGCAATCAACAGCAAAAGCACCAGCCCCCCGGGTAAAAACCCGGTAATCAACGCCACATTGATCGGCATGAAGGGCGGTTTCAACGTCTGGGGATACCAGATCACCCCAAACGCCCAAACAAGACCAAGCCCCATTCCGATCAAAACCTGTCTACGTTTGCTCATCCTGCACCTCTGCTTTCTGTGTGGCATATCCTTGGCCAACTGCAAATAATTGCAAGCCGCAAGCGCGTAGTTCTTTGAACATGTCAAAGCCATGCACCATTTTGCCAATCAGGGCGAACCGGATATTTCGAATTTGCACGAAAGCGCACGGCCCGTTTCGGGGGCCGTGCGATCGGGGTGGTGTCAGGCCCGTGCTTCGCGGATCAGGGACAGGATGTCCTGTGCCGCCTCGGGGATATTGGTACCGGGACCAAAGATGGCCTTGACCCCCGCCTGCTTGAGGAAGTCATAATCCTGCTGTGGGATAACCCCACCGCAGATCACGATGATATCCTCGGCATCCTTGTCTTTCAGCGCGGCGATCAGTTGGGGGGCCAGCGTCTTGTGACCTGCCGCCTGGGAAGAAATGCCCACAACGTGTACATCGTTATCCACGGCGTCCTGCGCCGCTTCTTCCGGGGTCTGGAACAGCGGGCCAACATCAACGTCAAACCCAATATCAGCAAAGGCAGTGGCAATCACCTTGGCCCCGCGATCATGGCCATCCTGCCCCATCTTGACCACCAACAGGCGCGGACGGCGGCCTTCTTCGGCGGCAAAGTCGTCAATGCTCTTCTGGATCGCGGCAAAACCTTCGTCCCCTTCATAAGCTGCGCCATAAACCCCGGCCAGGGTCTTCACCTCGGCGCGGTGACGTCCGAATTCCTTTTCCATCGCCATGCTGATTTCTCCTACGGATGCACGCGCGCGCGCCGCTTCCACGGCGGCTTCCAACAGGTTTCCACCCTCTTTTGACCGGCGGGTCACTTCGTCCAACGCCGCCTGACAGGCCGCATCATCCCGGGTTTTGCGCATATTCTCCAGACGCGCGATCTGGCTTTCGCGTACGGCCATGTTGTCCACGTCAAGAATGTCAATCGGGTCTTCCTTTTCAAGCCGGTATTTGTTGACGCCGACGATCACCTCGTCGCCGCGGTCAATCATCGCCTGGCGCTTGGCCGCCGATTCCTCGATGCGCAGCTTGGGCATGCCAGAAGTCACGGCCTTGGTCATGCCGCCCATTTCCTCGACCTCTTTCATCAATTCCCAGGCCTTGTCGGCCAGTTCGGCGGTCAGGCTTTCCACATAGTAAGATCCCGCCAGCGGATCGACCACATTGGTCACGCCGGTTTCCTCTTGCAGGATGATCTGGGTGTTTCGCGCGATGCGGGCGCTGAATTCGGTGGGCAGTGCAATCGCTTCGTCCAACGCGTTGGTATGCAGCGACTGGGTGCCACCCAGAACCGCCGACATCGCCTCGTATGCTGTGCGGATCACATTGTTATAGGGGTCTTGTTCCTGCAAGCTGACACCGCTGGTCTGGCAATGGGTGCGCAGCATTTTCGAGCGTTCCGATTTGGCGCCGAACTCGGTCATCACCCGATGCCACAGCATCCGCGCGGCGCGCAGTTTGGCGGCCTCCATGAAGAAATTCATGCCGATGGCGAAGAAAAAGCTGAGCCGCCCGGCGAATTTATCCACATCCATACCCGCATTCAGCGCCGCACGCACATATTCGCGCCCATCCGCCAGAGTATAGGCCAGTTCCTGCACCAGGTTCGCACCCGCCTCTTGCATGTGATAGCCCGAGATCGAAATCGAATTGAATTTCGGCATCTCATTCGAGGTGTATTCGATGATGTCCGAGATGATCCGCATCGACGGTTCAGGCGGATAAATATAGGTATTGCGCACCATAAATTCCTTCAGAACATCATTCTGAATGGTGCCCGCCAGCAGAGATTTGTCGTGGCCCTGCTCTTCACCGGCAACGATGAAATTCGCGAGGATCGGAATAACCGCACCGTTCATGGTCATCGACACCGACACCTTGTCCAACGGGATGCCGTCAAACAGAATCTTCATGTCCTCAACACTGTCGATCGCCACGCCGGCCTTGCCCACATCGCCAACCACGCGGGGGTGGTCGCTGTCATATCCGCGGTGGGTCGCCAGATCGAAAGCCACCGACACACCCTGCTGACCTGCGGCAAGGTTTTTGCGATAGAATGCGTTGGATTCTTCGGCGGTTGAAAACCCGGCATATTGGCGGATGGTCCAAGGACGCCCGGCATACATCGTCGCCTTGACCCCACGGGTAAACGGCCCGAAACCGGGCATTTCGCCCATTTGAGGCAGATCGGCCGTATCATCCGCCGTATAGACCGGCTTGACCTTGATCCCTTCCAGCGTGTTCCAGGTCAGGTCATCCAGAGGCCTGCCCCGCAGTTCTTTTTCAGCCAGCTCCCGCCAAGCGTCCATCTTCTCTGTCATCATCAAGTCCTCTTCCTATCGCACCGCCCAAACGGTTGAACCCGCCCATGTCCGGTTGCATTTCTTCGGTAAGTGTTGCGATGCCCCCAGCCCCGGCACGGAGCCAGAACAGGTCATCGGCGTAAAGTTCGTTAAAAGCCGCTGTGTGATGCGGTTTGAATGGGGTCCATTGGCCTTCCCCATCAGGAAGGCCGGACGCGCTGCCCTCCCGCAATTCAACAACCTTGCGCAGGTTCTCAAGATCGGGAGATCGGTTGAGCCACGCCCGCGCCTCCTGCATGGGTGGGGCAAACCCTTTGCCCGCCATGTGCCACAGGCGGCGTTCGGGGCGAGCGGCAAACTCTTCAAAGGTCTGAACCTGGATCGGTGTGCCGGGAAATGCCCGGGCCGTATTTTCGATCACATCGCGCCAACTGCGCGGCTGTGTCACCAGTTGGTCCAGCAACGCCTCGTCCGGAACTGCCTGCCCGCGCGCAACCGCGTGGCTGATCGTTGAGGTCCAGAACCCATCAAGCGCCCGGATCGACAGGACAATCCGCGACACCCGTCCGTCAAACGCCCTGGCAAAATGCCCAAGTCGCGTTTCGGCATCGTTGTAAAGCCCCGCCTCTCGCAAACATTTTCGCGGGTTGCCCAACATGTTCTCATCGCTGATCACAAGGGTTTCGATCCCTTTGCGTTCCAGCAATTCAAGCTGTATCGCGATCCGCCCCCTGGCCAGCATCTGACGACGCTCGGCCCTGGCATCCTGCTTCCCCGGTACGACACCGCTAAGCAACCCGCCATGGCGCGTGCGCAGGGGGCCGAAAAACGCCACCCCCTTGTGCCGCAATATCGGCGCATTCGCCCGCATGTAATGTTGGAATGTGGTCGAAGCAGTGCGATGCGCACCGATATGCAGGATAACGTCCATGGCCGGTTCCACCTTGGTGTTCGGGGCCACCAAACGCAGCCCGGGGGAGAATCTCTGCATCACCCTGCCCCCCCAGTTCTGACATTTCGCTTAAAGCGCAAGAAAAATTGCGCCGCCATCAACTGATCGCTCGCAATTGCGGTCCACTCGCATATATCATGACGAGAGGGAGACAGCATGAAACCACTCTTATCACTTGTTTTAACAGCACTAATCGGAGTTTCGGCACAGGCGGAAACACAGGCGGAAGCCACGCTGCCAGAGGCGCTTTTGCCCTCTTCGGAGGTGACCGACCCAACCGATTTATCGCAATTTTTCTGGAAAAACCGGGTGCTGGTGGTCTTTGCGGACTCGCCAAACGACCCGCGATACATGGAACAGCTTAAACGGCTGTCGATGCGACCCCAGGACCTTGTCGACAGGGATGTCGTCATCCTGCTGGATAGCGATCCCGCAGCCAAAAGCGCATTGCGTGAAAAGCTGCGCCCGCGTGGGTTCATGCTGATGCTGTTGGCCAAGGACGGCACCGTGTACCTGCGCAAACCGCTGCCCTGGACCACGCGCGAGATTTCGCGCTCCATCGACAAGCTTCCCCTGCGCCAGCAGGAGTTGCGCGACCGTCCCTTGAACAGCGAGTGACGCATCACACCGCTCCGCTTGTCAGAACAACAAGCCCGGATTGGGGGTCAAGCACCGCAAAGGCCCCCGCCTCGCGCGAAAAAACAACAACACCCCCCTCCGTGCGCAGGGCATTGTAAAACGCTGTACGCGTGGCTTCGTCCATACAATTACGCGCTTCCAGCCCTGCGGCCTGCATCGCCACCCCCGTAGGGCGGTCGGCATTCATCACGTCAATGAACATCTGATCCGCCGTCATCCCGTCAACCGACAGGGCAAAGGCATTTTGCCGGCCATTGGCCATCACCGCCTCTACCGAGGAAAACAGGGGCATTTGCGCCTTCAACGCGCCTGATTTGGCCCTGAACACAGCCGCTGTACAGGCGCTGTGCGAGTTGAAGTATACTGTTTCCCCCAGATCGAACCACTGTGCGGCCAAACTTCGCGCACCGGTTTCGTCATGGCGATCACACCCGGCGAGGGCCGCCATTCCCGCCAGGCCAAGCGCAAGCCCGGCCTGACGAATGTCGATATGCTGCAAAGGCGCGCACATGGCGCTTATTCGAACTCCATGATCACTTCGTCGACGGCCAGGCTGTCCCCTGCCCCCGCGTTGATTTTGGTCACGAACGCCTTCTTCTCGGCCCGCAGGATATTTTCCATTTTCATCGCTTCGATGGTGCACAGCGCCTGGCCCTCCTGAACCTCTTGCCCCACCTCGACATCGACCTTCACGACAAGGCCGGGCATCGGACAAAGCAGCATTTTGGAGGTATCAGGCGGAAGTTTCTCAGGCATTAATGCGGCCAGTTCGGCCTGACGCGGCGTGCGTACATGCACCTTGAGATCCGCGCCACGGCTGCGGATGCGGAACCCACCCGAGATTTTGCCAACCTTCAACACCAGCGGCGCACCGTCGATGTCAAGTGTCGCCAAGCTATCCCCCGGGGTCCAGTCACTTGTCACACGCATGGACGTGCCATCGTCAAAGGTCACTGTCGACCCTTCGGGATCGGCGGCGATGGTGACGGGATAGGATTGCCCCTGCAGCGTCACCACCCAGTCGGTGCCCACCCGGCGTTCGTGGTTATCCATACGACCCGATACGCGGGTGCGGCGGATTTCGGCAACCCGGTGCATGGCCGCCGCGGATACGGCAATCTTGCGCAGAGTATCTTCGGGCAGTTCAACGCCTTCGAACCCATCGGGATACTGTTCCTCGATAAAGGCCGTGGTCATCTCACCCGCAATAAAGATCGGGTGATCCATCACCGCGCTGACAAATGGCAGGTTGTGGCCAATGCCTTCCAGCTCGAACCCGTCCAGCGCGTTACGCATTGATTCAATCGCCGCGTCCCGGGTCGGGGCCCAGGTACAGAGCTTGGCGATCATCGGGTCGTAATACATGCTGATTTCACCCCCCTCGTAAACGCCAGTGTCATTGCGCACGGCCGTCGGCCCTTCGGTGGCGTCATCCGCCCATTTGCCGTTGATCTGCATCGGGCCAGCGGCAATTTCCGCAGGCGGGCGATAGCGGGTCAGACGGCCAATCGACGGCAGAAAGTTCCGATAAGGATCTTCCGCATAAACCCGGTTCTCGATGGCCCAACCGTTCAGCTGAACGTCATCCTGAGTGATGCTCAGCGGTTCGCCATTGGCCACGCGGATCATCTGTTCCACAAGATCGACACCGGTGATCAGCTCGGTCACAGGGTGTTCCACCTGCAAACGTGTGTTCATTTCAAGGAAATAGAAGTTCTTTTCCCCATCCACGATGAATTCCACGGTGCCCGCGCTGGCGTAGCCCACGGCCTTGGCCAGCGCCACCGCCTGTTCGCCCATGGCCTTGCGGGTGGCTTCATCAAGGAACGGCGACGGGGCCTCTTCCACAACCTTCTGGTTCCGGCGCTGGATCGAGCATTCGCGCTCGCCCAGATAGATACCGTTGCCGTGGCTGTCACACAGCACCTGGATTTCGATGTGGCGCGGCTGGGTCACGAATTTCTCGATGAAAATCCGGTCATCGCCAAAAGAACTGGCCGCCTCGTTCTTGGAGGACTGGAAACCTTCGCGGGCTTCGTCATCGTTCCAGGCAATCCGCATGCCCTTGCCGCCGCCACCTGCAGAGGCCTTGATCATCACCGGGTAGCCGATTTCGTTGGAAATCTTCACCGCCTCTTCGGCGTCCTCGATCAACCCCATATAGCCGGGCACGGTCGACACATTGGCTTCCTGGGCGATTTTCTTGGAGGTAATCTTGTCCCCCATGCTTTCGATGGCCCCTTTGGGCGGCCCGACAAAGGCGACGCCGGCCGCTTCCAGAGCCTCGGCAAATTTGCTGTTTTCCGACAGGAAGCCATAGCCCGGATGCACCGCTTCGGCACCGGTTTGTTTGATCGCATCCATCACCTTGTCGATGACGATATATGACTGGTTCGCCGGGGGCGGGCCGATGTGGACGGCTTCGTCCGCCATCTGAACATGCAACGCCTGCTTGTCGGCGTCCGAATAGATCGCAACCGTCTTGATACCCATCTTACGGGCGGTCTTGATCACCCGACAGGCGATTTCGCCCCGATTTGCAATCAGGATCTTGTTGAACATGGTCTGTCCCTTCCGGTTCTTGGCGCAGACGGGATGACCCCGGGCGCAATGGCTGTTTGAGTGCCGGACACGCCCCAGCGTGATCCGGTGATGTGACACACACGGGCAAAGCTTTGCGCAACGCGTGAGCATCGGGCGGAAAGCTGTTGTGATATATGGAAAAATCGGGGCGAACTGTCTTGGGGATAATCAGCCCGCCCCGAAGGGAATGGGTAACGGAAAAGGCCAGATGCCTCGACCTTTTGGGGGAAGGCCGCCACTACGGCATTCACCGTGACGGCATTTGAACTGCCTGCCAAGAATGCAACGTCAGAGCGCATATTTTGGGCCGGTTCCCGCCGGATCGCTGAAAGGCTGCGCAAATTCATGCCGACCCTCCATTAAAAATGTCGGGAAAACTCCGCGATGCGACATCAACGTCAATTCGCAACAACGCCTCGTAACTTTCAGGATCAAAAGGATCTTCAGCCGCAATCACTTCGCGCCCAAAGAACCAGCTGAGCCGCCCGGCATCCAGGTTGCCGCGTTCAAACGGCGCATCCCCGAAATGCTCCCAAAGCGCGCGCAGGAATCCTTCGTCCGCGCGCCGATCTGGCGGGCGACGATCACGGAACCGTTCACGCGCCACAAGCGGCGTGATCCCTTTCGGGTTGGGTCGGCGAATTGTGAATTGAAAGTCCGTTCCCGGAAGACGCCCGGGAAAACCGCGATGTTTCAGCATGTTACCCCCCTGGACCATGGGGGAGGCAATGCGGGACGGGCGCGAACGCCCGCCCCAAGTACAGATTACTTGTACTTGCCTGTGTAGGTTGGCTCGGTCGAAATCGGTTCCGGGTCAACCACGACAAACTCTTCTTCTGCTGACTGCTGGGCACATGCTGCCACGAGGGCAACCAGGCCGAGCACCAGAACGCTCTTGATGCTTTTCGACATCTGTTTCTCCTGTCTCTTGTTACGGACATGTCCGGGCAATCACACCCGTCCTGCCCCTCGTACGAGGTATGTGGGCTCTGGAGAGAACCCGAGCGCAACATACCGGAATCACAGGCAGAAAGATACTTATCCACAGAGAGAACACTCCCCTGTGTCGATTTCGCATCAATCGGCGCGGGAAACCCGCATTCCGCCCCAAGATATTGTGGTTGCATCAAAATTCCTCCCAGATGCAGACACCGTTTTCCACCCGGTAGGCTTCAAAAAACTGTGTTGCCTCGGGATCGGCAAACCCGAATTCGGTTTCCCGGTCGGATATCGACACCACGATCCGGTCAATGGGTCGTGGCTCCGCCTCGGCCAACGGGCGGCCGTATTCGTTGCACAACACCTCAAGATCCCTGATCAGATCAGCAAATTCGGGCCCGTCTTCGCCGCCGATTTCGGGCGCAACGAAACGCAGGCGCAGATAGTCGTGTTTGCCGTCGGGCTTTTCGTCCAACAAGGCTTCCTGAAGATAGGGTTCAAGCCCCGAAGGCAGAACCGGAATGTCGAAAGGCTCCGTCGCCTGCCCCATTCCGGCCCCCATTGTGGCCCACACCAATACCACCCCCGCCAGACCACCACGCAATGCTGCGCTGGCTCCTCCGGTTGGACAGGGGTGGTCCGCGCCGCATGGGCGGCGGACTATGGCATGTTTCAGACGCATCAACAGCAACCTCAGAGCGGGATATTGTCGTGCTTTTTCCAGGGGTTCTGGATTTTCTTGTTGCGCAGCGAGGCAAAGGCGCGTGCCACCCGTTTGCGGGTCGAATGGGGCATGATCACCTCATCAATGAACCCCCGTTCGGCTGCCACGAAGGGGTTGGCAAACCGGTCTTCGTAATCCGCCGTGTGGGCCGCAATCCTGTCGGCATCGCCAAGGTCGGCACGATGGATGATCTCGGTCGCGCCCTTGGCCCCCATCACCGCGATTTCCGCGGTCGGCCAGGCATAGTTGAAATCGCCGCGCAGGTGCTTGGACGCCATCACGTCATAAGCGCCACCATAAGCCTTGCGGGTGATCACGGTCACCTTCGGCACCGTCGCTTCCCCATAGGCAAAGAGCAGCTTCGCACCATGCTTGATCACGCCGCCATATTCCTGGCTGGTACCAGGCAGGAAGCCGGGCACGTCCACAAGCGTCAGGATCGGGATTTCAAACGCATCACAGAAGCGCACAAACCGGGCTGCCTTGCGCGAACTGTCAATGTCCAGACACCCGGCCAGCACCATCGGCTGATTGGCGACAACGCCTACGGTCTGGCCCTCAAGACGCACGAAACCGATGATGATGTTCTTCGCGTAATCCTCTTGAATCTCATAGAAATCGCCCTCATCCCCCAGTTTGGTGATAAGCTCTTTCATGTCATAGGGCGAGTTCGGATTTTCGGGGATCAGCGTATCAAGGCTGCTTTCCAACCGGGCCGGATCGTCAAAGAACGGACGCACGGGCGGCTTTTCGCGGTTGTTGAGCGGCAGGAAGTCCACCAGGCGACGCACCTCGGCCAGAGCCTCGACATCATTTTCGAACGCGCCATCGGCGACGCTGGATTTTTTGGTGTGAGTCGACGCCCCGCCAAGCTCTTCTGCCGTCACCACTTCGTTGGTCACGGTTTTCACAACATCAGGCCCGGTCACGAACATATAAGAGCTGTCCTTGACCATGAAAATGAAGTCGGTCATCGCGGGCGAATAAACCGCACCACCGGCGCAAGGGCCCATGATGACAGAGATCTGCGGCACCACGCCCGAGGCCATGATATTGCGCTGGAACACCTCGGCATAGCCGGCAAGAGAGGCAACCCCCTCTTGAATCCGCGCCCCGCCCGAGTCGTTCAAACCAATCACGGGCGCGCCGTTTTGAACGGCCATGTCCATGATTTTACATATCTTTTGAGCATGTGTCTCCGACAGAGAGCCACCGAACACGGTGAAATCCTGACTAAAGACATATACCATGCGGCCGTTGATCGTGCCCCATCCGGTGACAACACCGTCGCCTGCGGGCTTGTCCTTCTCCATACCGAAATCGGTACAGCGGTGACTGACGAACATGTCGAATTCTTCAAAACTGTCTTCATCAAGAAGCAGTTCGATACGCTCGCGCGCCGTCAGCTTTCCCTTGGCATGTTGCGAGTCGATCCGGCGCTGACCGCCGCCCAGACGCGCCGCGCTGCGGCGATTGTCAAGCTCCTGGAGAATGTCTTTCATGGAGGGCCCCTTTTTGGATTTGGAGCAATATATCGCCTGAAGACCGGGCAAAAAAGCAAAAACCCGCAAATTTGCAAACTTATGCTAATAGCAAAATTGCAAACTGCTAACTTGAATACTCACCCCATGCAACGCGACGTTATTGACCTCCTTTCCTGCTTTGGCCCGGCTTTGGCACAACTTTGGCCCAACTTTGGGTGGTGTTTTCTGCGCCTAACTGCTCAACTCAGCGAAAGAAATGCGTCTGATCCGCAAAAATTAATGTGCGACGTCTGACCCAGCTTACCTGACCGAGATTGAAACCCGTTTATGGCACCGCACGCCCCTTCCATGTTCCTGTCCCGCCGTACACCGCCGCATATCGTGACGTTGATGTGCATGGCGGGACTGTCGGCGCTGGCGATGAACGTGTTCCTGCCCTCTCTTCCCGGCATGACCGCGTGGTTTGACAGCTCGGCTGCGGTCATGGGGCTTTCCGTCGGGGTCTATCTGTTCGTGAATGGGGTGATTCAGCTGATCATCGGCCCGGTCTCGGACAAATATGGCCGCAGACCCGTTGTTCTGTGGGGAATCGGATTCTATTTGCTGGCCACGCTGGGCTGTATATTTTCGCCCACCGCCGCGATTTTCCTAAGCTTTCGGATGCTGCAAGCCACCGTCGCCACGGCCATGGTTCTAAGCCGCGCGATCGTGCGCGACACCACCCCGGCCGAAGAAGCAGGGTCGCGCGTCGCCTATGTGACCATGGGCATGGCCATCGTGCCAATGATCGGTCCCGCCATTGGCGGATTTCTTGAACAGAGCTTTGGCTGGCACGCCAATTTCTGGATGCTGTTCGGCGCGGGGCTGGCGATCTGGGTGCTGGTCTGGGCCGATCTGGGCGAAACCACCACCCCAAGCGGCAATACATTGACCCAGCAGTTCCGCGAATATCCCGAGCTTTTGACCAGCCCACGGTTCTGGGGATACTGCCTTGCCTCGGCCTGTGCCTCGGGCGCGTTCTTTGCATTCCTGGGCGGTGCCCCATTCATTTCCGCACAGGTTTTTGACCTGTCCCCGCATGAATTTGGCATGTATTTCGCTGCGCCTTCAGTGGGTTACTTCGTTGGCAATTTCCTCTCCGGGCGCTACTCCCAACGTATCGGCATCAATCGCATGGTGCTTTGGGGATTGGTGATCACCGCGCTCGCCATGGTGGTCGGACTGGGATTTTCGGCCTTGGGCCTGATGGGGGCCAACCTGTTTTTCGCCTGTATGGTGCCCTTGGGCATCGGCAACGGCATGACCATCCCGAACGCAACAGCCGGGATGCTGTCGGTGCGGCCCCATCTGGCGGGGACCGCCTCGGGGTTGGGCGGAGCGATCATGTTGGGCGGGGGGGCCGGTCTTTCTGCGCTGTCCGGGGTCATCTTGCCGGGGGTCGGGTCGGCGGCACCGCTGCTTTGGATTATGGGGATCGTATCGGTGCTGGGCATTGTGGCGATCCTGATCGTCATGCGCCGGGAACGGCATATCCTGCCACAGCTGTAAGGATCAGGGGTCAGAATCCGGCCCTGTGGGTCCAGACGTTAACATCCGGGCAAACCGGTCGAATCAGGGGGGTGACTTTTGCGCATCCCGGCGGCACCGGAACGGCACCGTGAGAACACCCCCCGGGCAAGCGTTTCATCGTGAACAGGGCGTACGGTGCAAAAAGGGTTTGCAAAGCTTTGCAAGCCGCCTGCAAACCGCAATTTGTATACAGATTGCAATCCGGCGACTTTCAAATTTTGCAAACAACCTTTCAAACTTTGCAAACCATAGTAGAATGCCCCGCTAACGACCTTTGGCAAATATGCAAACACGTCTGGAGCACCCCATGGCCAACCCGAAAATCTATGCCGGTGCCAAGCTGCGCGAAACCCGTCGCCGCCTTGCGCTTACCCAAAAGGATTTCGCGGCCAAGCTGGGGGTGAGCCTGCCCTATCTGAACCAGATGGAGAACAACAAGCGCCCGGTCAGCACAACCGTGGTTCTGGCTCTGGCCCAGGAGTTCGGGTTTGACGTGACCGAGCTGTCCAGCGGCGATGGCGAACGGTTGGTCAGCGACATGCGCGAAGCGATGGCAGACCCGGTTTTTGCAGATGACCCACCCCCGCTTGCCGATCTGCGCCTGACCGCGTCCAACGCACCGGGATTGGCGCGGGCCTTTCTTGAGCTTCACCGCGCCTATCGCCAGAGCCAGGAGCGGTTGGCAAGTCTGGACGAAGCGTTGGGGCGCGAGGATGCGCGGATGCAGGCCAGCCCCTGGGAAGAGGTGCGCGACTTTTTCCATTATTGCGACAACTATCTGGACGCCGTGGACCGGGCGGCGGAACATTTCGTCAGCAGCCGTAACCGCGAGCAAAGCGTGCGCATGGCCGCAATTGCCCGGCTTGGCAATCTGGGGATCCGGGTGAAAATGGCCGATACCGAGCTGATGCGCCATTATGACGGGGAGGCCGGGGTGCTGACCATGTCGAGCCGGGCCGAACCCGCGTCGGTCACGTTCCAGTTGCTGTTGCAGGTGGCGCTTTTGACCCAGGATAAACTGTTGGACGCCACGCTTGATCTGGCCCGGTTTCACTCGGACGAGGCGCGGGGGATCGCCAAGATCGGATTGGCCAATTATTTCGCCGGGGCGGCGTTGATGCCCTATGCGGCGTTTTTGCAGGCGGCACAGGATACGCGCCATGACCTTGAATTATTGGCCCAGAGGTTCGGGGCCTCGATCGAACAGGTCTGTCACCGCCTGTCGACCCTGCAACGCCCGGGTGCCAAGGGGGTGCCGTTCTTCTTTGTCCGGGTGGATCAGGCTGGAACGATCACCAAGCGCCATTCGGCGACCCGGTTGCAATTCGCCCGATTCGGCGGGGCCTGCCCCCTGTGGAACGTGCATCAGGCGTTTGAAACACCCGGGCGGTTCCTGCGTCAGTTGGCGGAAACGCCGGACGGGGTGCGCTATATCTCGATTGCGCGGGATGTGAGCAAACCGGGCGGTTCCTTTGGCGCGCCCGTGCGGCGGTTTGCCATCGCCCTTGGCTGTGAAGTGGCCCATTCCGACGCTTTGGTCTATGCCGATGGGATGGACATGAGCGACGGGCAAGCGTTTGAACCTATTGGTATTTCCTGTCGCATCTGTGAACGCACCGGGTGCCATCAGAGATCGGTTCCACCCCTGGAGCGGCGGTTGAGCATTGATGCGGACCGGCGCGGCCTGCTGCCCTACGAGGTGGCCTGAATGCTGCGCGTGGTTGCGATTCTGGCGGTGATCGGGTTCGGCGGGCTGTTCGGGCTGGCCCGGATCGAACGCGAGATGGTCTATCAGTTTGACCCCCGGAAGGTCGCCCCCAGCGACGCACGGCTACAGGAGACGCGGTTTGAAAGCGGCGGGCATGATCTTGTTCTATGGGTGGGCGCGCCAAAGCCGGGCAAGCCGGTTATCCTTTATTTTCATGGCAATGCGGGCGGGTTGACGGATCGCGCGGGCCGTTTCACGCGGTTTCTTGATCGCGGCTACGGGGTGATTGCCATGGGGTATCGCGGTTCCTCGGGGTCGGGCGGTGTGCCCGGTGAGAAAGGAATCACCCATGACGCAAGGCGGCTGCTGGAGCGGGTGGATCGTTTTGCCAAAGAGGCGCCTGTGGTGATCTATGGCGAAAGCCTTGGCACAGGCGTGGCCATCGCCGCCCTTGCAGGTGTTGGTGCCGAGACGCGCGCGGGCGTGGCGGCCGTAATTCTGGAGGCACCCTATACCTCGATCGCCGACGTGGCGCGCAACGCCGATCCGCGGCTGGACCCCTTGATTGCCCGGATGAAAAACCGCTGGGACAGCCTGACACGGGCTCATGTGCTGACCATGCCGCTTTTGGTGATACACGGCACGGAGGATACTCTGATTCCCATAAGACAGGGGCGGTCGGTTTTCGCCGCCGCCCCGTCAGATCGCAAGCAGTTCGTCACCGTCAAAGGCGGCGGGCATACGGATCTGTGGAGGTCCGACACCCTGCCCCGCCTGTGGCGGTTCATCGACGATTACGCGCTGAGCATCCCATAGATTTCGTCTTTCAGCGCCGCGCGTTTCTTGCGCAATTCGCCTTCGGCCAGATCTTCCATCGGTTCCACGTTGGTTTCGGCCCGGTGCACGGCGCGGTTCACTTCGTGATACTCTCCCGCAAGCTTGGCAAAATGCGCGTTCGCGGTTTTGAGCTCGGTGATCTTGTCGGCGAATTCCGGGAATTCCTCGTGCAGTTCATGCGGGGTGTGGGACATTGCGCGTCTCTCCTGTTTATGTTTGCGTTCTGATCCTAGACAGAGTTGTCGCCGCCCACTTTGATCGTGATCAAACAGCGGCCTGAATCGCGGGCCTGAATTACGGGGTCCTGGCGGCTTAGAGCTTGGCTTTGCGCCATCCGGCGCGGCGCGGCTGTGGCCCCTGGGGTAGCGCAATTTGGGGTGGGGCAAGCAGGGCCGTGGATCACGCGCCCCGCTGCCACCGCCGCCTTATCGTTGCTGCGTTTGCCAGTCCGGGTGAATCCAGGGCACGACATTGGCCGCCGCCAACCGCCGCCCAAGGATGTGATCCGCAGCTTTCTCCCCGGTCATGATCGAGGGGCCGTTGAGATTGCCATTGGTGATGCGCGGGAAAATCGAGCTGTCGGCGAGTCGCAGCCCCTCGACCCCAATCACCCGGCAGTCCGGATCAACCACGGCACCGGGGTCATCCGCCGCGCCCATCCTGCAGGTGCCACAGGGGTGATAGGCGCTTTCGGCATGGTCGCGGATGAAACCGTCAAGCTCGTCATCCGTCTGTAGGTCCGCCCCCGGTTGGATTTCATGTTTGACGAAAGGTTTGAACGCGTCCTGCGAGAAGATTTCGCGGGTCAGGCGCAGACATTGACGAAAGTCGATCCAGTCCTGTTCCTCGCTCATGTAATTGAAGAAAATCCGTGGCGCTTCGCGCGGGTCGGCGGATTTGAGCGTGATTTCCCCGCGCGACTGGGCGCGCATGGGGCCGGTATGGGCCTGGAACCCGTGACCTTCCGCCGCCGTCTGCCCATCATAACGCACGGCAATAGGCAGGAAGTGGTATTGGATATCCGGGTATTCCACCCCGGCACGCGAGCGGATGAAAGCGCAGCTTTCGAATTGGTTGGACGCGCCAAGCCCGGTTTTGGTGAACAGCCATTGCGCCCCGATCAGACCTTTCCAGAAAAGGCTCCAATAGCGATAAAGCGTGACCGGTTGCGAGGCGGCCATCTGAAAGTAAACTTCAAGGTGATCCTGAAGGTTCTGCCCCACACCGGGGCGGTCGGCGATCACGTCGATACCATGTTCGGCCAGATGCGCAGCAGGGCCAATGCCCGAAAGCATAAGAAGCTTGGGTGAGTTGATCGAGCTGGCGGCAAGGATCACCTCGACCCGGGCGTGGATCACCTCGCGTTTGCCACCGCGTTCGATTTCCACACCGGTGGCGCGGCCATTTTCGATGACGACCTTGCAGGCCAGCCCCCGGATCAGATCGCAATTGTCGCGTTTGAGAGCGGGACGGAGGTAAGCATTGGCAGCGGACCAGCGACGCCCCTTGTAGACGGTTTGTTCAAAGGGGCCGAACCCTTCCTGTTGCTGACCGTTATAGTCGTCGGTCACCTGGTATCCGGCCTGTCGCCCGGATTCGACAAAGGCCGCATGAAGCGGATTGGTGCGCGGACCACGTGTGACGTGGAGCGGTCCGTCCTTACCGCGCCAGTCGGGATCGCCGCCATGGCCACCGTTGTGCCAGGTCTCCATCCGTTTGAAATAGGGCTGAACATCCGCATAGGACCACCCGGACGCGCCAGTGTCGGCCCAATGGTCAAAGTCACGCGCATGGCCGCGCACATAGACCATGCCGTTGATGGACGAAGACCCGCCAATCACCTTGCCCCGGGGCGTCACCAGTTCGCGATTGCCCAGATGGGGTTCGGGTTCGGATTTATAGCCCCAGTCGTAACGCCCCATATTCATGGGGTAACTCAGCGCGGCGGGCATCTGGATGAGGGGGCCCGCATCCGTGCCGCCATGCTCGATCACCAACACCGACTTTCCAGCCTCGGACAGACGATAGGCCATGGCACAGCCTGCACTGCCCGCGCCAACAATTACATAATCCGCTTGCATCGACATTTTTACCTTTTTCATTCGGTTGCCCCACGCGGTGACACGAATTTTAGCTAAAATTAGTGCGCGCGACGGGACGGAGAGGTTAGAACGGGGCTTCCAGCGTGGACATGCGCACATAGACGGTTTTCACCTCGCTATAATGCTCGATCGCCGCCTTGGAGTTTTCACGCCCCACGCCGGACATCTTGGACCCACCAAAGGGGGCTTCGACCGGCGCGTCATTATAGGTGTTGATGTAGCAGGTCCCCGCCTCGAACCCCGCCACCACGCGGTGGGCGCGTTTGAGGTCGTTGGTAAAGACCCCTGCGGCCAGTCCGAATTCGGTGGCGTTGGCGCGGGCCAGCACTTCGGTCTCGTCCTCGAACTCAAGCACCGACATGACCGGGCCAAAGATCTCTTCGCGCGCAATGGTCATGTCGTCGGTTACATCCGCAAACACCGTGGGTTCGATCCAGCAGCCCGGTTTGTCGATCCGCTTGCCACCATAGGCCAGCCGCGCCCCTTCGGCTTTGCCCTGTTCGATATAGCGCAGCACGATGCCCAGCTGACCTTCGGACACCATCGGGCCAAAGTTGGTCGCCTCGTCCAGCGGATCGCCGATCACCGCCGATGCCAGACGTTCGCAGAGCCGGGACAGGAACGCCTCTTTGATACCTTTTTGCACGAACACCCGTGTGCCGTTGGAGCAGACCTGACCCGAGGAATAGAAGTTCCCGAGGATCGCGCCCGACACCGCGTCCTCAAGATCGGCGTCGTCAAAGATGATCAGCGGCGATTTGCCGCCAAGTTCCATGGTCACGTGTTTCATGTTTTCGGCAGCCGCCGCATAGACCTTTTTGCCGGTGGGGACCGAGCCGGTCAGGGAGACCTTGTCCACACGCGGATCGGTGACGAGAGAAGCTCCGACCTCGCCCAGCCCCTGGATCACGTTGTAAACTCCCGCAGGCGCACCGGCCTCGTGCAGAATCTCGGCCACTTTCAACGCCGAAAGCGGCGTGGTTTCGGAAGGTTTGAACACCATCGTATTGCCACAGGCCAGCGCGGGTGCGCCTTTCCAACAGGCGATCTGGGTCGGGTAATTCCATGCCCCGATACCTACGCAGACCCCCAGAGGTTCGCGACGGGTATAGACCCAGTCTTCGCCCAGCTGGATATGTTCGCCGGTCAGCGACGCGGCCAGTCCGCCGAAATATTCCAGCGCATCGGCCCCCGAGGTGGCATCCACGTAAACTGTTTCGGAAAACGGTTTGCCGGTGTCATGGGTTTCCAGGATCGACAGGTCGTGATTACGTTCGCGGATGATGTCAGCGGCGCGGCGCAGCACCCGGCCACGTTCGGTTCCGGTCATCGCCGCCCATTGTTTTTGCGCGCGCTCTGCTGCGGCCAGCGCCCGGTCAACGATGGCCGGAGTGGCCGCGTAGACGGTGGCGATCTGTTCACCTGTGGCAGGATAAATCACCGGGATCGGGGTTCCGGTCGTGTCTTCGACATATGCGCCATCAATAAAGTGGCTGGCCGTGGGTTGGATTTGCATGTGTGGTCTCGTTTGTTGTCGCGTGTTTGGTTTTGAGTATCAGGAGTAATCCGAAGGAAGAGCAAGCGCCGGGGGGCGGCCCCCACCCTCCCCTTTATTCATTTCGTGGAAAGCGCTGGTCCTCTTCCAGCAGGTTCAGGTTCATATGGTTGCGCATGTAGCGTTCCGACGCTTTTTGCAGGGGCTGGTAGTCCCAGGGGAAATAACCGCCCTGACGCAACGCCTCGTAAACCACCCGGCGCCTGGCCTGGCTTTGGCGCACATCGGCATCGAACCGGTCCAGATCCCAGCGCGCTTCGGCCCTGGCCCTGAGCGTTTGCAGTGTGCCCTGATGTTCGGGGGAAAGCGCAAGGTTGGTAAGTTCCTGCGGATCGGCCTCCATGTCAAAAAGCTGATCCGGGTCAAGTCTGCACAGGTTCAGTTTCCATTTGCCATGGCGCAGGGACACCATGGGCGCATAAGAGGCTTCGGCGGCGTATTCCATGGCGACGGGGGTCGTACGGTCCCCGCCCTGTCCCAAAGGCACCAGAGTTTCCCCGGTGGTCCAGGGGGCGACCTCCTCCATGCTGACCCCGGCCAGATCACAGAGCGTGGGACAGACGTCGATATTCGAAACAGGCACGGTGACAAGGCCCGGTTCCATCTGTGGCGCGGCAATCATCATCGGCACGCGCGACGCGCCTTCGTAAAACGACATCTTGAACCACAGCCCGCGGTCGCCCAGCATGTCACCATGGTCCGAAACGAAGAGAATAATCGCCTCTTGTCGCGTGGCCTCCAACGCCTCCATCACCTCGCCAATCCTGTCGTCGATATATGAGATATTGGCGAAATAAGCCCGGCGCGAGCGCATCACGTCATCATCGGTCAGATCAAACGAGCGCCAGTCATTGGCGTCAAATATCCGTTTGGAATGGGGGTCATGGGCATCATACGGGATCGGCGCAACCTCGGGCATCAGGTGATCGCCGTCTTCGTACAAATCCCAGTATTTTCTGCGCGCCACGTATGGATCATGGGGGTGGGTAAAGGAAACGGTCAGACACCACGGGCGCGCGTCGTGACCGCGCGCGAGATCGTAAACCTTGCGGGTAGCGTGATACGCCACCTCGTCATCATATTCGAGCTGATTGGTGATTTCGGCCACGCCCGCGCCGGTCACCGAGCCCATATTGTGATACCACCAGTCGATCCGTTCGCCCGGCTTTCGGTAATCCGGGGTCCAGCCGAAATCGGGGGGATAGATGTCGGTGGTCAGGCGTTCTTCGAACCCGTGCAACTGGTCCGGGCCGACAAAGTGCATCTTGCCCGAAAGGCAGGTCTGATACCCGGCCCGGCGCAGATGGTGGGCATAGGTGGGGATCGACGACGCGAATTCGGCGGCATTGTCATAAACGCCATTCTGCGACGGCAACTGGCCCGACATGAAGGCCGCCCGTCCCGGCGCACACAGCGGAGAGGCAGTATAGGCATTTTGAAACCGGGTCGAACGTTCGGCCAGCCTGCGCAGGTTCGGCGTATGCAGCCAATCGGCGGGACCGTCGGGGAACAGGGTTCCATTCAGCTGATCCACCATGAAGATCAGGATATTGGGGCTGCTCATTGCACGCGCCTTTCCTGTTCAAGGTCCAGATAATCCAGCACCACGCGTACCGCCTCTTCCGCGTTGGGCGCGTCATGGGCCAGCCCCTGGCGCAGGTAAACGCCATCAATCAGCGCGGCCATACGTTCCGCAACATGAGGCGCGCGTGGGCCGACAAGCGGGCGCAGCCCATGGGCCAGGTTGGATTTGATGCGCCGCTGATAGATATGCAGCAGCCGCTTGGCTTCGGTCGAACTTTGCGCCAGCACATAGAAGTTGAGCCATGCGGCGATCACCTCGGGTTTGAAATGGCTGGCCGAAAAGCTCACCCGCACGATGGCGCGCACCCGGTCGGCGGGAGTGTCGGCCATGACCAGCGCGCCGCGCACCCCGGCCCCGTAAAGCGACAGGGTATGACGCATGGCGGCCAGAAAAATCTGGTCCTTGCCCCCGAAATAGTGATGCGCCAACGCCGAGGACATGCCCGCCCGCCTGGCAATCTGGCTGACCGTCACATCCAGCGACCCGGCCCGCCCGATTTCAGCGATTGTCGCCTTGACCAGCGCCTCGCGCCGGATCGGCTCCATCCCGAGTTTTGGCATGGGGTTCCCCCCCTCATTGTTCACACGTCCGGTCAAGGGTGACGGTTTTTAATTGACCAGTCAATCAATAAAAGACATCTTCATGCGTTAATAACCGTTAATAACATCAGCCATTCTGCCCCGACCCTAATAAGGTTGCGGTTGGGCCGCAGACATGGCTTAACAACGACAGACCAGAAATACCTTACAGGGAGTATTGTCATGACCTTTAAATCCACCATTTCCGCACTGGCTCTGGCCGCCATGGGCACCGCCGCGGCCGCCGATTGCGGCAAAGTCACCTTTTCGGATGTGGGCTGGACCGATATCACCGCCACCACTGCGGCCACCTCGGTTGTGTTGCAGGCGCTTGGCTATGAAACCGACGTCAAGGTTCTGTCCGTGCCGGTGACCTATACCGCCATGGCCGAAGGGGATATCGACATCTTCCTTGGCAACTGGATGCCCACCATGGAAGGCGACATTGCCCCCTATCGCGAAGCCGGTACCGTGGACACCGTGCGCGAAAATCTGGAAGGTGCGAAATACACGCTGGCGGTGAACAAGGCGGCGATGGACCTTGGCATCAGGGATTTCGCGGATATCGCGAAACACAAAGACGCGCTGGAAGGCAAGATTTTCGGCATCGAGCCGGGCAATGACGGCAACCGGTTGATCCAGTCGATGATTGACGACAATGCCTTTGGTCTCAAAGGGTTCGAAGTGGCAGAGTCCAGCGAGCAAGGCATGTTGGCGCAGGTCAAGCGCAACTCGAAAAAAGGTAAGCCGATCGTGTTTTTGGGATGGGAACCCCACCCGATGAACGCCAATTTCGACATGGGCTATCTGACCGGTGGTGACGATTTCTTTGGTCCCAATCTGGGTGGGGCCACGGTGTATACCAATACCCGCGCCGGATATGCGGCAGAATGCAAGAACGTCGGCGCGCTGCTGGGCAACCTGAAGTTCACCCTCGCCATGGAAAACGAGATCATGGGCGCGATTCTGGATGACGGCGAAGAGCCGAACAAGGCCGCCGCGGCGTGGCTCAAGGCCAACCCGGACGCCTTCATGGCATGGCTGGACGGCGTGACCACCAGGGACGGCGGCGACGCGGTTGCGGCGGTCAAGGCCAGGCTGGATATGTAAGGCACTGAGCCCGGGCCTGAATTCCCGGGCCAAATACGTGTCACACCCGGAGGTTTCCCGGTGTGACACCCCCTTTTGCCCGCCTGTTCACACCCAAAGCCGGCACCGGGGGCCGAACGCCCCAAAAGGATACCGCCCACTGCCCGGTTCCACAATCACAGGATATCCCACATGAGTTGGCTCAACAGCGACGGCAAACTGCTGATCGGCAAAAAGATTTCCGATGCGTTTGATTGGCTTATCGATACGTTCGGCGACTTTTTCGACATTCTTGAAACGGTGTTGAGCGGGATCATTGACGGGGTGCTTGCCCTTCTGCAATTTCCGCCCGCGCTGGTTATGGTGGCCCTGTTTGCCGGGCTCACCTGGGTCATCCAGAAAGATTGGAAGCGGGTCGTTCTTGTCGTGCTCTGCTTTCTTTACGTGATCAATCAGGGCTATTGGGAGGAGACCACCGAAAGCCTGACCCTGATCCTGTTTGCCGGGCTGTTCTGTATGGGGGTGGGCGTGCCCATCGGCATCTATGCCGCGCACAGACCCAAGTTTTTTCAGGCGATCCTGCCTGTTCTGGACATGATGCAGACCATCCCCACGTTCGTCTACCTGATCCCGATGATCGTGCTGTTCGGTATTGGCATGGTGCCCGGGCTGGTGGCGACGTTCATCTTCGTGCTGCCCGCGCCGATCCGGCTGACCCAGCTGGGGGTCAGCCAGGTGCCCGATGCGCTGACCGAAGCCGCGCGGGCCTTTGGGGCCACCTCGCGCCAAACCCTGTGGAAGGTCGAGCTTCCCTATGCCTTTCCCCAGATCATGACCGGGTTGAACCAGACGATCATGCTGTCGCTGTCGATGGTGGTGATTGCCGGTATGGTGGGGGCCGACGGGCTTGGCGTGCCGGTGGTGCGCGCGCTGAACACCGTGAACGCCCCATTGGGATTTGAAAGCGGCATCGTCATCGTGGCAGTGGCCATCGCCCTTGACCGTATGCTGCGCGTGGAGACAGACCAATGAGCACATCCAGGGAAACGGCCGTGAAATTCGACGCGGTGTCCATCGTATTTGGCGACGCGCCCCAGTCTGCCCTGCCGCTGATGGACGAGGGTATGGACCGGACCGGGGTCAAGGCCCAGTGCGGTCAGGTGCTTGGGGTGCATGACTGTTCGCTGGATGTGGCCGAGGGCGAGATCCTTGTGCTCATGGGGCTGTCCGGGTCGGGGAAATCCACGCTGTTGCGCGCCGTGAACGGGTTGAACCCGGTGGTGCGGGGCGCGGTGCATGTGAGTGACGGCACACAGATGGTGGACGTCACCCATGCCGATGAGAAAACCCTGCGCCATATCCGGCAAAGCCAGGTGGCGATGGTGTTCCAGCAGTTTGGCCTGCTGCCCTGGCGCACGGTACGCGACAATGTGGGGCTGGGGCTGGAGCTGGCCGGTGTTTCGGTGTCGGACCGTGCCGAACGGGTGGATGAACAGCTTGCGCTTGTCGGGCTGGCCGATTGGGCGGATCGCAAGGTGGGCGAGTTGTCGGGGGGGATGCAACAGCGTGTCGGCCTGGCCCGCGCCTTTGTAACCGAGGCACCGATCCTGTTAATGGACGAACCCTTTTCGGCGCTGGACCCTCTGATCCGCACCAAGCTTCAGGACGAATTGCTGGACCTTCAGCAACGGCTCAGACGCACGATCATCTTTGTCAGCCACGATCTGGACGAAGCATTCAAGATCGGCAACCGCATCGCCATCATGGAAGGCGGGCGGATCGTGCAATGCGGCACACCCCAGGACATCTATTCCAACCCGGTGAATGCCTATGTCGCCGATTTCGTTGCCCATATGAACCCGCTGGGAGTTCTTTGTGCGCGCGACGTGATGGAACCCGCCACGGGTACGCCCGGGGTGACGGTGCCCCCGGATCACGACATTCGCGAGGTGATGGAGATGATCGGTAAAACCGACGCTCCGGTGGGGGTAATTGAAAACGGAGAGCTTCTGGGTCAGGTCAGCCGCGACCGGGTGTTGGCCAAGCTGCTCGACCCGCGGGCATAAGCGAAAAACACCTCTCTGTTGGCGCGTGTTGAAGAGGCGCTTGCCCCGAGCGCCCCCTTCGGCCCCATCAGAGCCCGTGATATTGCATGGATACTCTTCCCGGTCCCGGGATCGTCTGCGAAAACCGGGCTGACGTCCCTGTTGTCACGCATCCCTCTTTCAGAGCGATGCCGCCTGCGGCGGGCGGAGCCCCCTGCCCTTTCGGGGTTGCGGTCGAGGTTGCGGCGTGAGGGCTGGAGCGTGGAGCTCTGTTTGGGTGTCCCTAAAGCAATTCCACATCACGCCGTGTCAACGTAATGCGGAAACGTTTTAAACCTTGGTCGCGGTCACCACCGGGGTGCGCATCCGACGCTTCAACACCGCTTCGCGCCAGGTGATGAACCCTACGGAGCCAAAAATCACCGCACCCCCGACCAGAACCCAGACATCGACGGCTTCGCCAAACACGAACACGCCCAGCATCGTGGCCCAGACCAGTTGCAGGAAACTGACCGGCTGTGTTGCCGTCACCGGCGCGGCCGCCAGGCCCAGTGACATCGTATAATGCCCCGCCGTAGCCAGCGCCGCCACAAGCGCCAGCATCGCCAGTTCACCGAATGTGGGTGTCACCCAGACTGCGGCCGCCAGCGGTGCCAGCCCGATGGTCACGGTAATCGACAACATCGCCACCACCACCACCGCGTTGGTTTCATCCGCCATCAGCTTGGCCAACAAATAGGACGCCCCGAAAAACATCGCCGTGAACACCATGGCAAGATGCCCCGGCCCCACTTCGCGAAACCCCGGGCGCAGGATGATCAGCGCCCCAAGCAACGCCGCCACCACCGCCAAAACCCGCCGCATCGCCAGAGGTTCGCCCAAAAACAGCGCCGCCCCGAGAGTGACATAGACTGGCGACAGGTAATTCATCGCCGTTACATCCGCGATCGGGATGCGCGCCATGGCAAAGAACCACAGCGTCACGCCGCCCGTATGCATCAGCCCCCGCGCACCGAAAAGCGCAAGCTGCCGCCCCGTCAACCGTGCCCGGAGCAACGGGCGCAACATGGGGATCAGGAACACCAGCCCGATAACATAGCGCAAAAACGCGCTTTCTGCTGCCGGGATACGTGTGCCCATGGCCTTGACCACCGCCGTCACGCCAACGAACAGAAGGCCGGTGACAAACATCCAGAAGACGCCCACAAGAGGCCGGTTTTGCGGTTCGATTTCCATAGGGGACATGAAGACCCCATTCGCGTACCGGTGCAAGCGCCATTTCAGGGACCCCGTTCCGGGACCATTTCCCGAACCAATGCCGCCCCTCCTGCATCTGGCGACCGCCCGGATTCAACCCGCGCGTTGTTCCCTGCCGTGGCGGCCAGCGACAGGCGGCCAGACAGGCAGCCAGCGGTCGAAAGCACCTCAAGGATATGACGGTCAATTCCATCCAAATCCCCAGACAACAGAGATATTCCCTGTCTTTGACGCGCTTCCAGGGAATATTAACCTCAACACCCCGAATAAAAGACCCAATACCCGGAAAAAATCGCTAATACTCTTTCATGAGACAGCACAAGATTCGATTTTGTCGCAGGGGCTGTCCGAAGCAATGGGGAATGCACCTCTTTCGCCAACAAGAAACGATACCGAACTCGGAGGAAAACATGACAGTTAAAATTGTCGTCGGACTGGACGGGACCGACACAGGCGACCGGGCGCTGGCCTTTGCCAAGGATTTGGCCTCGCATTTGGATGCGAGCGAAATTCTGGTGGTTTATGTCATCGAATGGTCGCCCTTCACCTTCCAGACCGCAGAAGAAAACGCGCTGCGCCACAAACGCCGCGAGCAAGAGATCGAACTGGCCACCAACCGGATCGTCAACCCGGCGGTCGAAGGTTTGACCAGTGCAGGGTTCAACGCCCGTGGCATCGTGCGCCATGGCGACGTGGCAGAGACGCTTAACCAGCTGACCTTGGAAAACGGCGGCACCCAGATCGTTGTGGGCCGCGTGTCCGCAGGCGGGCTTACCAAGCGGATCTTTGGCAGCTCGACCCAGAACCTGGTGATGAGCGCAGACGTCCCCGTGACGGTTGTGGGATAAGGGAAAGCACAATGAAACATTTGAAAACCCTGGCCAGTGCGGCAACCATTGCCGTGACCGCAAACCCCGTTATCGCCCAAGAGGCGATGGGGATCGACGAAAAGGTAAACCAGGCCTTTGCAACAGCCACCGGCCCGTTTGTCAGCCTGATCTTTGCCCCCTTCCCCGGCACCAGTTTCCCGTGGATCGTGATGTGGCTGGTCATTGCCGCCTCTGTGTTCACGCTCTATTTCGGGTTCGTGCAGTTCCGCTTCTTCAAACATGCGATACAGTTGGTGAAAGGCGACTATTCCAACCCCAATGACGCGGGCGAAGTCAGCCACTTCCAGGCGCTGGCGACCGCGCTCTCTGGCACTGTCGGGCTTGGCAACATCGCCGGTGTCGCCGTGGCCGTGGGCATTGGTGGGCCGGGCGCGACCTTCTGGATGATCCTTGCCGGTCTTCTGGGCATGGCGTCGAAGTTCACCGAATGTACGCTGGGTGTGAAATACCGCAATGAATACGAAGACGGCACCGTGTCCGGTGGCCCGATGTATTACATCTCGAAAGGGTTCAGGGAACTGGGCCTGCCCGGCGGCAGGTTACTGGCCGTGCTGTTTTCGATCTTCTGTATCCTTGGCGCTTTTGGCGGTGGCAACATGTTCCAGGCCAACCAGGCCCATGCCCAGATTTCCAGCATCGTCGGCGACTATCCCGGCTGGATCACGGGCATCGTGTTTGCGGCCATTGTGTTTGCGGTGATCGTGGGCGGCATCAAATCCATCGCGCAGGTGACCGAAAAAGTGGTGCCCTTTATGGGAATCCTTTACGTCGGGGCGGCACTGGTCATCCTGATTGCCAATTACAACATGATCGGCTGGGCCTTTGGTCAGATCTTTGCCGGGGCCTTTACCGGTCTGGGCGTTGCGGGCGGCATGGTTGGCGCGCTGATCCAGGGCTTTAAACGGGCGGCGTTTTCGAACGAAGCCGGGGTTGGCTCGGCCGCCATCGCCCACTCGGCGGTGCGCACCAAAGAGCCGATCACCGAAGGGTTCGTTTCGCTGCTGGAGCCGCTGATTGACACCGTTGTGATCTGTACCATGACCGCGTTGGTCATCACCATTTCGCAGCAGTTGATCATTGACCCGGCCACCGGCAATTACATACTGAACGAAGCGGGCAGCGCGATTGCGACCGTTGACGGCAATAGCGGTGTGGCGCTGACCTCGGCGGCCTTTGGGGCAAGCATCGGCTGGTTCCCCTATATCCTGGCCATCGCCGTGATTCTGTTTGCCTTCTCGACCATGATTTCGTGGTCCTACTATGGGCTCAAGGCCTGGACCTATCTGTTTGGCGAAGGCAAGGGGGCGGAGCTGTCCTTCAAGATTCTGTTCTGTGTCTTTATCGTGATTGGCGCGTCGGCAAGCCTTGGCCCGGTCATCGACTTCTCGGATGCGGCGATCTTTGCCATGGCCGTGGTCAATATCTTCGCGCTCTACTTCCTGATGAAGCTGGTGCGTAAAGAGCTGGCCTCGTATTCCGAGCGTCTGCGCAGCGGTGAGATCAAGAAGTACAGCCACTAAGGTCTTATCCAGACCTCTGAAAACACTGGCCCCGGCGCGACCCCCTCGCGCCGGGGTTTTCATTTACCCGATCAGCAACCTGACCACGATGGCCCACATGGTCAGCCCCACAACCACATCCAGCACGCGCCACGACACGGGCCGGGCAAATAGCGGCGTCAGCAAGCGCGCGCCAAAGCCCAGCGAAAAGAAGAACACGAAACTGGCCGTCATCGCCCCAAGGGCAAAGCCCAGCCGGTCGTCATACTGCGCCGAGATCGACCCGATCAACATCACCGTATCCAGATAGACATGCGGGTTGAGCCAGGTCAGCAACAGCACGGTGGACAGCACGCCGCGCAGGGAATGGCGGGGCTCGCCGCCCACATCCATGGCCGCGCCCCCCTTCCACGCCGCCCAGAAGTTGCGCAGCCCATACCACAGCAGAAACGCCGCCCCGCCATAGCGCATCACCGGTTCCAACCACGGCAGCGCCCGGGCCAAGGCCCCGAATCCCGCCACGCCGGCGGCAATCAGAAGCGCATCGGAAAGGGCACAGAACAGCACCGTCGCCAACACATGTTCTCGCCGAATGCCCTGACGCAACACAAAGGCGTTTTGCGCGCCAATGGCGAGGATGAGGGAAAAGCCAAGGGCGAACCCGGCAGGGAATGAAGATGTCATGTGCGTGGGCCTTGTTCAGGTCTGGGCCATGGACTACCCCGGGCAAGGCAGCTACACAAATTAAACTATCTCTATCTACATAAGGATTTCTTATGCACTTCGACCCGCGACAGCTCAACACCCTTGCCGCCATTTTGCACCATGGCAGCTTTGAAAGCGCGGCGCGGGTGCTGGGGCTTACCCAATCGGCGGTGTCCCAACGGTTGAAAGCACTGGAGGAACAGACGGGCAGCATCCTTGTGCTGCGCGAAACCCCCTGTCGCGGCACCCGTGCCGGGCGGCGGCTGGCGGCCCATGCGGAAAACGTGCGGCTGCTGGAGCAACAGGTGCAGGCCGATCTTGGGGGAGATCCGGGGGGCGACGCGGGGTTTGCGCGGCTGCGCATCGCGGTGAATGCCGACAGTCTGGACAGTTGGTTCCTGCCCGCCCTTGCGCAAATCGAGGGGGTGGTGTTCGAACTTGTCGTGGATGATCAGGATCATTCCGTTGGCTGGCTGCGCCGGGGCGAGGTGGTGGCGGCGGTCACCTCCCACGCCGCCCCGGTTCAGGGCTGTGACAGCCTCGCTCTGGGCGCCTTGTCCTATGAGGCGACGGCCAGCCCGGACTTCATCGCGCGATGGTTTGCAACAGGGGTGACGGTGGACACGATCGCGCGGGCCCCCATGCTGCGGTTTGATGCCAAGGACACGCTTCAGGCCAGTTGGATGCGCGCCCATCTGGGCCGTGCGGTGGATGCGCCAAGCCACCAACTGCCCTCGACCCGGGGGTTCGTGACAGCGGCGCAGCTGGGGTTGGGCTGGGGCATGAACCCCGCACCTTTGGTCGCCGGTGATATCGAGGCGGGGCGTCTGGTGCCGCTGTTGCCCGACAGCACCTATCACACCCCGCTTTTCTGGCAATCCAGCCGCATGTTGGCCCAGGCCTTGCGCCCCATCACCCGCGCGCTGCGACGGGAAGCACGGCGGGCTCTGACGCAACTGTGAGCCTGTCCGTGCAAACCGCAATCGGAACGCCAAACCAAAAAAGCCCCCGAAAATCGGGGGCTTTTGCGGTAAAGTTCATGTAATACTTAAAGCTGTTCCATCACCTCGTCCGAGGCTTCGAAATTGGCCGTGACCCGCTGAACATCATCGTCATCTTCCAGCGCGTCAATCAGCTTCATCAGCTTCTGCATACCCTCAAGGTCCAATTCGGTCGTGGTGGTGGGTTTCCAGACCAGCTTGGTGCTGTCGCTTTCGCCCAACGCCGCCTCCAACGCGTTGGACACGTCATTCAGTTCACTGTCTTCGCACCAGATGACATGCCCGTCTTCCGAGCTTTCCACATCTTCTGCCCCGGCCTCGATCGCGGCCTCGAACACGGTGTCGGCATCCCCCACGGAGGCCGGGTAGGTCACTTCGCCCTTGCGGTCGAACATGAACCCAACCGAACCGGTTTCGCCAAGGTTGCCGCCATTCTTGGAGAAGGTCGAACGCACGGTGGACGCGGTGCGGTTGCGGTTGTCGGTCATCGCCTCGACGATCACCGCCACGCCGTTGGGGCCATAGCCTTCATAGCGGATTTCTTCGTAATCATCCCCTTCCCCGGCGGTGGACTTCTTGATCGCGCGTTCGATCACGTCCTTGGGCACCGATTGGGATTTCGCCTCTTTCACAGCAAGGCGCAGGCGCGGGTTCTTGTCGGGGTCCGGGTCCCCCATCTTGGCCGCAACGGTGATCTCTTTGCTGAGTTTCGAAAACAGCTTGGAACGCAGTTTGTCCTGACGCCCTTTGCGGTGCTGGATGTTTGCCCATTTTGAATGGCCTGCCATGGGGATCTCCTCAGGGAAATTCGGGTTTGGGGTTCTATAGGGGCCGGGGCGCGAAATCTCAACCCACCGATGCGGGTTTGACATGCCGGGCGGGTACGCGACAAGCTGCGCGACAGGGGGCCGGACAAAGGTGTTGGCAAAGGAACGGACAAAGAGCCGGGCAAAGGAGCGCGACATGAGCACATTCGACGGCGCGTCGCGGGTGTTCCGCTTTGCCACTCAAGGCCCGCGCCGGATGACCGGGCACAGGGCGGCACAGGGCGGCGGGCTGGTCGATGACCTCTCAGAGGCCGAACTTGCCAGGGGTCTGGCCCGGGCGCTCTCTGCCGGTGGTGCGCGGATCGGGCCAATGTCGGACGGCATCAGCAGATCCTGAAGCGGTGCAAAACGCCCGAACCCTGTGAGTCCCTGTCAGTTGGGCAAGGCGGATCCCCGTATGGGCGCAACGTGCCCATACGGGGATCCGCCCCCGCCCGCCGCAGGCGACACCGCTCTGCCAGGAGCGGTGCCCCCTACATGGGCCAGAATATCAGGATCAACGGGATCGACACGGCCACCACCAACACCTCCAGCGGCAAACCGATCCGCCAATAATCCCCGAAGCGGTATCCGCCGGGGCCAAGGATCAGCGTGTTGTTCTTATGCCCGATGGGGGTCAGGAACGCCGAGGAGGCCGCAATCGCCACGGCCATGAGGAACGGATCGGGCGAGACCCCCAAACTGTTGGCCATCTGAATAGCCACCGGGGCCGCAACAATCGTGGTTGCGGTGTTGTTGAGCACATCCGAAAGCGTCATGGTCACGATCATCAACACGGTCAGGATCGCCCAGGGGGCCAGCCCGTCGGTCAGCCCGATCAACGCCCCCGCGATCAACTCGGTGCCACCCGATTGCTCAAGCGCCGCGCCCAGTGGGATCATCGACCCCAGCAGGACCACAACCGGCCATTCAATGTGATCGTAGAGTTCGGACAGGGGCAGGATTTTAGCCAGCACATAGGCCACAACAACCAGGCCCAGCGCGATGGGCAGGTAGATCAGTCCAAAACTGGCCGCCGCCACGGCCGCAGCAAAAAGACCGATAGCGACCCAGGTTTTCGAGTTCTCGGTCACCGCAAGGCCGCGATCGGCCAGCGCATGACAGCCCAACCAATCGGTCACATCCGCGCCGGTGCCTTTCGGCACCAACACCAAAAGGATATCCCCGGCCTCGATTTCGGTTTTGCGCAGACGTTCGGAGATCCGCCGGCCCCGGCGCGAAATCCCCATCAACACGGCGCGTTTTCGCCAGTGCAACCCGATGGCAAGCGCCGTCTTGCCAGTGATCCGCGCCTCGGTCGGGACGACAACCTCAAGGATATCCAACCCCTCCCCTTCTGCCCGCAACAGCTCTTCGCGTTGTTCATCGGAAAAGGCGAGGTTGAGGGTGGTGCGAAACTCGTCCAGCGCCTCGGGCGTGGCTTCCAGGACAAGTGCGTCCCCCGACATAAGCACCGTGTTGCGCGCCCGCCCGTAGCGCCGTCTGCCGTCGCGGATCAGACCCAGAATGGCGACGTCGGCCTTTTCCGCCGCCTCGTCCAGCTCGAACAACCGCTTGCCGATCTGTTTGGACTCTTCAGGAAGGGTGAGTTCGGCGATATAGGCCCCCATGTCTTCGACCGCCGACAACGGGTCTTCACGCTGGGGAATCAAGCGCCAGCCAACCAGCGCAACAAAGGCCAGACCGGCGATGGCCGTTAACCCGCCGACCGGGGCAAAGTCGAACATGGAAAACGGTTCGCCCACCGCATCCTGACGAATCGAGGCGATGATGATATTGGGCGGCGTCCCGATCAGGGTGGCCATGCCACCAAGGATGGTCGCGAAGGACAGCGGCATCAGCGACAGGCCGGGAGCCCGCCCCGCCTTGCGCGCGGTCTGAATATCCACCGGCATCAGAAGCGCCAGCGCAGCGACATTGTTCATGAAGGCGCTCAGCACCCCGCCAACAAGCCCCATCAACCCGATATGCGCCCCCAACTGGCGCGTGCTGTCCACAAGGGTGCGGGTGATCAGGAACACAGCCCCCGAACGCACCAGCCCGGCAGACACCACAAGCACCAGCGCCACCACAAGCGTGGCCGGGTGGCCAAAGCCGTCAAAGGCATGTTTGCTGTCCACCACACCCAGCACCACCCCCAGCATGAGCGCGCTGAACGCAACAAGGTCATAGCGAAACCGCCCCCAGAGAAGCATCGCGAATACACCGCCGAACAAGGCGAAAAGAATGATCTGATCCTGTGTCATGAGAACAGGTTAGAAGGTTTTCACAGAAGGTTCGATGGGGAAAATGCGATACGCGTCCCCCTAACACTTCCCTCCGCTGGCACGTCCCCAAAGTCTCTCCCGCGCTCCCGGCAAGCGGCACACGATTTTTAGGCCAAGAATCGTGACGCGCCCAATAGTGGGGTCACGGCCCCAACATCCATGTTCCCTTGGGCCAGAAGGCGTGGAAGGCAAAGGCGAACATGACGTCATGGGGCAGGTCGCGCCCCGCCTCGTCGCGCACGCGGACGTTGCCCACGTCACGCCCCCTGGCAGGATGCGCCTGATCGCCATGAAGGCAATGCCCCACACGCAGATGTGAAGCAAAACGCGCGCACAGACTGCCCCGCTCGCTGCCCCGGTCAGGCGCGCCTGACGCCCCGGCCCCCGGCCTCCTCCAAGGCTGTTCAACGGTTTCAAGTGACAAAAAACACAAAAGACAAGGGCCGGCTGTTTCCAACCGGCCCTGTTCATTTACAGCCAGACGACACAATTCTGATTGTGCCTTTTGACTATAAGCATCAGTTGCAGGCAAAGCCTTGCGTCACCGGGACACCGTGACTTTTTTCATATAGTCGGGCTTGCCCGTCACCGCGCCGGACCGGGAATGGCCCCGCTTGATCGCGTCCACCACGTCCATGCCCGAGATCACCTTGCCCACAACCGTGTACTGGTTGTTCAGGAAATGCCCATCTTCGAACATGATAAAGAACTGCGAGTTGGCCGAATTCGGGTTCTGTGAGCGGGCCATGCCGACGACGCCACGGTCAAATGGCACGCTGGAAAATTCGGCCTTGAGGTTGGGTTTGTCCGACCCGCCGGTACCAACACGGCGCATGTCCAGCCCGCCATTCAGAACGCCGAACTGGACATCCCCGGTCTGGGCCATGAACCCGTCGATCACCCGGTGGAACACCACGTTGTCATAGGCCCCGGAATTGGCCAGCTCGGTCAACCGCGCGACGTGGCCCGGCGCCACATCTTCCAACAGGTCGATGACCACGGTGCCATTGGCCGCCTTGCCTGCCACTTCGATTGTCATCTCGGTGGCGAGAGTCGGGCTGGCCGTGCAAAGCGCCGCAAACGACGTGGCCGCACAGGCCAAGGCAAGGGCAAGCTTACGCATCGGCGGCCACCTTGACGCTGATCATGCGGTCGGGATTCGCGGGCGGTTCGCCTTTTACGATGGCATCCACATATTCCATGCCTTCGATCACCTGACCGTAAACGGTGTATTGACCGTTCAGGAAATCATTGTCCTTGAAGTTGATGAAGAACTGCGAGTTGGCCGAATTCGGGTTTTGCGACCGGGCCGCACCCAGAGATCCGCGCGCATGGGGGATCTTGGAGAACTCGGCCGGAAGGTCGGGCATGTCCGATCCGCCGGTGCCCGCGCGGCCCGGGTTGTAGTCCTTTTCCATGTTGGCGTGCTGCACATCGCCGGTCTGGGCCATGAACCCGTCGATCACCCGGTGAAAGGCCACATTGTCATAGGCCCCGGCGCGGGCCAGCTCTTTCATCCGCTCCACGTGCTTGGGTGCCACGTCAGGCAACAGTTCGATGGTAACGGTGCCGTCTTTCAGCTCTATGAGGATCGTGTTTTCGGGATCTTTGATTTCGGCCATCGGGCCCTCCTGTCGTTTGTCTTACCTCCCATGTAGGCGGTTTCGCCACAGGTTTGAAGCGCGACGTTGTTCCGGGTCGTGTATTTGCGCGGTCAAAGGCCGGTTTGACCGGTTTAAAACGCGATCTTTCGCGCAGGACACAGGACGGGATGCGGGGTGGGCACAGCGCCGCTCTCTTCATGTTTGCGTTCACACTGTTGACCTTGGGTGCCAACCCCGCCAAGAGAGGCGCGAAAGTGTTAAAGCCTGCCCTTGCGCGGGAACTGGAGACGAAAGACATGGCCTGGCTCACCCTCGACGACCTTGATCTGAACGGCAAACGCGTGTTGATCCGCGTCGATATAAACGTGCCGGTGAAAGACGGGGTGGTGACCGATGCCACGCGGATCGAACGCATCGTGCCCACGGTCCGGGACGTGATCGCCAAGGGCGGGATCCCCATGCTGTTGGCGCATTTCGGACGGCCAAAGGGCAAGGTGGTGCTGGACATGTCGCTGCGCGTGACCCTGCCCGCGCTGGAACAGGCGCTGGGACTGAAAGTTGCGCTGGTTGAAACATTGGAAGGGGCGGAAAACCTGACGGACGAGGCGTTGAACGCCGATGTCATCCTGCTCGAAAACATCCGTTTCCACCCGGGCGAAGAGGCCAACGACCCCGAATTTGCCGCCCGCCTTGCCGGGCTGGGCGATGTTTATGTCAACGATGCCTTTTCCGCGGCGCACCGCGCCCATGCCTCGACCACTGGCGTGGCCGAACGCCTGCCTTCCTGTGCCGGTCGCCTGATGCAGGCCGAGCTTGAGGCATTGGAAACCGCATTGGGCACCCCCAAACGCCCCGTGGTGGCCGTGGTGGGCGGGGCCAAGGTGTCGACCAAGCTCGACCTGTTGGGCAACCTTGTGGAAAAGGTCGATCATCTGGTGATCGGCGGCGGCATGGCCAACACATTCCTGGCGGCGCAGGGCGTGGATGTGGGCAAATCCCTGTGCGAACACGACATGGCCGACACTGCACGTGAAATCCTGACCAAGGCAGGGACCACAGGGTGCCAGATCGCCCTGCCCGTGGACGTGGTGGTTGCGCGTGAATTCGCCGCCAATGCCGCCAGCGAAACCGTAGCTGCTGGTGCCTGTCCCGAAGACGCGATGATCCTGGACGCAGGCCCCGACTCCGTGGCGCGGATCGTGGATATTTTTGACACTGCTGAAACGCTGATCTGGAACGGCCCGCTGGGCGCGTTTGAAATCGAACCTTTCGACACGGCCACCAACGCCGCCGCCGCCAAGGCCGCCGAAATGACCACGCAGGGCAAGCTGATCTCGGTCGCGGGCGGGGGCGATACGGTCGCCGCGCTGAACAAGGCCGGAGCGGCCGAAAGCTTTACCTATATCTCGACTGCGGGCGGGGCTTTCCTGGAATGGATGGAAGGCAAAACGCTTCCCGGTGTCGCCGCGCTTGGTGGCTGAGGGGTGGTTGAGGTGAGCGGACACGGCCCCAAATGGCACCGTTAGCGCCACCACATTTGCATCCCCGAACGCCCCCCAATAGAAGGGGGAGAACGGCAGTCTTGCCAGATTTCATGACGGAGTATTCCATGGCCAATCCAGACCAGATCAAACAGATGCAATCCGCCCCCGGCTTTGTTGCCGCGCTGGACCAATCGGGCGGCTCGACCCCCAAGGCGCTTGGACTTTACGGGATTGAGGCCGATGCCTATTCCTCGGATGCCGAAATGTTCGACCTGATCCACGCCATGCGCAGCCGCATTGCCAGAGCCCCGGCCTTTAACGGCGACAAGGTGATTGGCGCGATCCTGTTCGAAATGACCATGGACCGCGAAATCGACGGCATACCAACGGCGCAATACATGTGGGAAAAGCGCGGCGTTGTGCCTTTTCTGAAATGCGACAAGGGTTTGGCCGATGACGAAGGCGGGGTGCAGGTCATGAAACCCATGCCCGACCTTGATGCCCTGCTGGAGCGGGCGGTCAAAGCCGGGATTTTCGGCACCAAGATGCGTTCGGTCATCAACGCCGCCACACCCGAAGGGATCAAGGCCGTCGTCGATCAGCAGTTCGAAGTGGGTCAACAGATCCTTGGCCACGGGCTGACTCCGATCATCGAACCCGAAGTGACCATTTCCATCGCCGACAAGGCCGAGGCCGAGGATATCCTGTTGGGCGAACTCAAGGCCCATCTGGACGCGATGCCCGGGGACGCACAGGTCATGCTGAAACTGACCCTCCCCGAAAAACCCAACCTCTACAAAGAGCTGGTGGATCACCCCCGGGTAATGCGCGTTGTCGCCCTGTCCGGTGGATACAGCCGCAAAGAGGCCAACACCCGTCTGTCGAAGAACACCGGCATGATTGCCAGCTTCAGCCGCGCCCTGACCGAAGGGCTGAGCGCACAGCAATCGGATGACGCGTTCAACAGCAGGATTGCCGCGACAATCGACGAAATCCACGCCGCTTCGATTGCTGGCTGAGGCCCGGGTTTCAAGTTCACAGCGGGGGCGCGGCCCCCGCAAAGCTTTGCTTCTGAAGGGAAAATCCTCTCTCCAGATCAAACCATCTGAAAGTTGTCAGCGAAAGGCGCGCCGCCCCGATCACGGGGCGGGAGAATGACGTTACCCGGCGGCCTTTTCTTCCACTGCCGCCGCCAACGCCTCGGTCCGTGCAGCGATTTCGGCCAGGGTTTCGGTGACCGTCTCCGGCACCACCGGCACCTCGATCCGCTGGGGCTCGGGGAGCGGCGCATTTCTCAATTGCTCAAGCTCGCGCTGCATCGCGTCCATTTCGGCCTGCGCGGCGCGCAATCTGTCTTCGACACCCGCCGTTTTGTCGGCCAGCATCAGCCCGGCCATCAGCAACATGCGCGGTTCGGGCAGCCGCCCGATCTGGCTGGTCAGGGTCGAGGCCTCTTCATCCAGCATCCGCGCCGCGGATTGCAGGTAGTGTTCTTCGCCTTCCTGACAGGCAACCTCGAAGGTCCGGCCTCCGATCTGAATATTTACCTCTGGCATTAAACCGCCTCCCCGCTTTTATCCGCGCCGTTCAAAAGCGGCTCCATGGCCCCAAGGATCGCGCCGACCTCGGCCTGATCGGCCGCGCGGGCGGCACGTACGCCCTCCAACTCGGCCAACATCGCCTTGTTGATCAGGTGGGGTTCGCCCACCCCGGCCTCATTTGCTTCGCGCAGGGCCTGGTTGGACGCGCGCAGCTGATCGTTTGCCGCGCGCAACCGCTGCAACTCACCATCCAGCTTTTCCATCAACGCCCGGGCTTCCGACGCCTGTTTCTCGGCTTCGGCCAGCTTGCGGTCCTGTTTTTCATGCAGCGCCTTGATGCGCTCTTCCAATTGCGCCGTGACCAGCTTTTCATCTTCCAGCGCCGCTTTCAGCGTTTCGATCTCTCCGGCATCTTCCTGTTCGGGGGCTGTGACCAATGCCTCTGCGCCTTTGTCGATCCGGTCCAGCGCCGCCGTGATCCGCCGCTCAAGCTCTACGATATCGCTCATCTTGATGTCCTTAACTCAGGCCTCTTTTGTTGCTGCCGTCCCCTTCGCTTTTATGGCAACCGATGCGCGGGCTTCGCGGATCGAATCAACATCTGGCGGCCGGTTGGGCAGATTCTGGCCAAGCTTTGCATAATTTGTCCCCCTTTTGCACCCTCTGGCCCGAATTGCGCATTGATCCTGTACGCGTTGGTGTTATGCAACGCGCAACTTTGCTCTTTGATAAGGATCCGAGTCCGTGGATATCGCTGCTCTGCGCAAGGCGCACCCTGAACACTGGATGCGTGCTGCCGCCATTCGTGCCCTGACCCTCGACGCGGTTCATGCCGCCAATTCCGGCCACTCCGGTATGCCCATGGGCATGGCCGACGTGGCCACCGTGTTGTTTGAAAAGCACCTCAAATTCGATGCCTCCGCGCCGCGTTGGGCGGATCGTGACCGGTTCATCCTGTCTGCGGGCCATGGTTCGATGCTGCTTTATTCGCTGCTGCACCTGACCGGCTATGCGGACATGCCGATCGAAGAGATCAAGAATTTCCGCCAATGGGGCGCTCGCACGGCGGGTCACCCGGAATTTGGCCACGCCGCCGGGATCGAAGCCACCGCCGGGCCACTCGGCCAGGGGCTTGCCATGGCCGTGGGTTTCGCCATGGCCGAAGAAATTCAGCGCGCGCGCTATGGCAGGAAGATCGTGGATCACTATACCTATGTCATCGCCGGGGATGGCTGTCTGATGGAAGGCGTCAGCCAGGAAAGCATCGGCATTGCCGGGCGTCACGCGCTTTCCAAGCTGATCCTGCTGTGGGACAACAACGACATCACCATTGATGGCAAAGTGTCCCTGTCGGACCGCACGGATCAGGTGCAGCGGTTCAAGGCTTCGGGCTGGCATGTGATCGAAATCGACGGCCATGATCCACAAGCGATTGACGCGGCGATTACCAAGGCCAAGTCGACCAGCAAGCCTTCGATGATTGCCTGTAAAACCCATATCGCCCTGGGTCACGCGGCCCAGGATACGTCCAAGGGCCACGGCGCACTGACCGATGTGGATCAGATGGCGGCAGCGAAAGAGGCCTATGGCTGGACCACCGGCCCCTTCGTGGTGCCCTCTGATATCAAATCCCAGTGGGAAGAGATTGGCGCACGTGGCGCGGCGGATCGCGCGGCGTGGGAAGAGCGGTTTGCCGGGATTTCCGAACGTAAGCAGGCCGAATTTACCCGGGCCTATGATCTTGACGCCCCCAAACGCCTCTCGGCCGTGGTTAAGGCGCTGAAGAAACAGGTGTCGGACGAAGCCCCCAAGGTCGCCACTCGCAAGTCCAGCGAGATGGCGCTTGAGGTGATCAACCCAATCATGTCCGAAACCGTGGGCGGCTCGGCCGACCTGACGGGCTCGAACAACACCAAGACCGGTGATCTGGGCATGTTCGACACGGATAACCGCAAAGGGCGTTACGTCTATTGGGGTATCCGCGAACATGGTATGGCCGCAGCCATGAACGGCATGGCACTGCATGGCGGAATGCGCCCTTATGGCGGTACGTTCTTCTGTTTCACCGACTATGCCCGCCCGGCCATGCGCATGGCCGCGCTGATGGGGATTCCGTCGGTATTTGTGATGACCCATGACAGCATCGGTGTGGGCGAAGACGGCCCGACCCACCAGCCGGTAGAACATCTGGCGATCTGCCGGGCCACACCGAACTCCTATACATTCCGCCCTGCGGATACGGTGGAAACCGCCGAAGCGTGGGAAATCGCCCTGACCGCGAAAACCACGCCCTCGGTTCTGGCCCTGACCCGTCAGGGGCTGCCGACCGTGCGCACCGAGCACAAGAACAAGAACATGGTGGCCCAGGGTGCCTATGTTCTGGCCGACGCCACCGGCAAACGTCAGGCGATCATCATGGCTACTGGCTCGGAAGTCTCTGTCGCCATGGCCGCGCGGGATCTGCTTGAGGCCGAAGGTATTGGTACCCGTGTCGTGTCCATGCCCTGCTGGGAACTGTTCGAAGAACAAGACGAAGCGGTGCGCCGTCGTGTCCTGCCCGGTGGCCCCGTGCGCGTCGCGGTGGAGGCGGCGGGTCAATTGGGCTGGGACAAATGGTTGACCGGCGAACGTGGCAAATCCAACAAGGCGGGGTTTGTCGGCATGGAAGGTTTCGGCGGCTCGGCCCCGGCAGAGGTGCTTTACGACAAATTCGGTATCACGGCCGAAGCAGTGGCCGACAAGGTCAAATCCCTGCTCTGATCCCTTCTGGTCAATGTGACCCCACAGCCGCCCGGTTCCATCCGGGCGGCGATTTTGTTGACAACACCCCTCCGCCCCTTTGCGGCACGCCCGATCATTTCAGGCCCAGTCATTTCGGTTGGAGAGGATGAAGCCAGACCGCACAACCGGTCTGGCCTCCGCCTTCAATACCAATTTCCGCTATCAACCAAGAGGTTCCGGTCCAAAGCTGATGTATTAAAATACATCGGGTCTGGTTGGGCATGGCGATTTCATCTGGCCGTCACCGCGCAATCACGATATCCGCGCGCAGCCCACCAAGCGTGGCGCTGTCCCCCAACCGCAGCACGCCACCATGGGCGCGCGCCACATCAGTGGCAATGGACAGGCCCAACCCCACACCGGAGCCCCTGTTCTGGTTCCGGGCGGCGTCTAGCCGGGTAAAGGGGCGCAGCGCCTCTTCCCTCTGTTCCGCCGGAATGCCCGGCCCGTCGTCTTCGACGCGGATACGCAGCGACCGGTCGGTCAGCACCACCGAAACAACCGCATGTGTACCATAGCGCACGGCATTGTTGATCAGGTTCTCAATCGCCCGGCGGAACGCAACGCGGCGAAGCTCGACTTCGCCCTGCCCTTCCATATCTCCCAGCACCACCGCGATATCGGCGCGCTGGCAATCCTCGACGATTTTCTGCACCAGTTCGATCGGATCGGTTGGCTCCGCCTCGCCCTCACTGGCATCGCGGGCGAAAGACAGAAACTCGTCCATCATCCGCTGCATCTCATCCACGTCCTGCTCAAGCGGTTTGCGCTCATCATCCTCCAGAAGGGACAGACCCAGCCGCAACCGCGTGAGCGGCGTGCGCAGATCGTGGCTGACCCCCGACAACATCAATGTTCGCTGCTCGATCTGCCGTTCTATACGGTTGCGCATGTCGATGAACGCACTGCCCGCCGCGCGCACTTCCAACGCGCCCGAAGGGCGGTAATTCACATGGCGGCCGCGCCCAAATGCCTCTGCCGCCCGCGCCAATCGCTTGATCGGACGCAGTTGATTGCGCAGGTAAATAAAGGCAATGATCGTCATCAACGCCCCAAAGCCAACCATGTGTACGAAAAGCTGGTGCGGGTTGCTGGCCGATACCCGGCGGCGATCAAACATCATTTCCACCGGCCCTTGGGTGGTTTGCACAAACACCTTCACATCGGAATCGTCAGGCAGTTGCAAAGCAATAAGCCCGGGTATTACCTCGCGCAGTTCCCGCAACACGATCCGCCCGGAAAAATCATACCAGCGGCGCTGATTTCCAATCGCCGTCCCCGGTGCCACGGGCTGAAGCTTCACACTCAGCCCGGTGGCCAGCACACCTCCCGTCACCGGCTCGCGCCCGTCATTGATCGCCTGAAGGATCAAGCCGATCTCGCGACTCGTGGATTGGGTCATCTGCTGTGTGACCCCCTCAAAATGGCGTTGGATGAACACCACCGACACGACCAGCTGTAACACCACGACGGGCAGAACAAGGATCAACGCCGCGCGCCCATAAAGCGACCGTGGCATATATGATTTGAGCCAGGAGAAAAACATGCCTATTCCTAGCGGTTGAAACAGACGAGAGGAAGAGCGATGCAGGCCCCAGACGATTTCAACCCGCCCCCGGGACGCGCCGAAACGCTGGAACCCGGACTGCGACGGGTGCTCGCGCCCAACCCCTCGCCCATGACCTATCGCGGCACGAATACCTATCTGCTTGGGGACACTGACATCGCCGTGATCGACCCGGGCCCGGATCTTCCCGTGCATATGGAGGCCCTGCTGGCCGCGCTTGGACCGGGACAGACCATCACCCATATCATCGTCACCCATTCCCACCTCGACCACTCCCCGCTTGCCCGCCCGCTCGCCAACGCGACCGGCGCACCGATCTATGCGTTTGGAGATGCCTATGCCGGCCGGTCGACGGTCATGCAACAGCTTGCCGATCAGGGCCTGACCGGAGGCGGTGAAGGCGTGGACGAAACCTTTGTGCCGGATCAGATCGTAGCCGAAGGCGACCGAATCTCGGGCGCGGGATGGTCCCTTGAGGTCATCCACACCCCCGGTCATTATGGCAACCACATCGCCCTGGCCTGGGGCGATGCCCTGTTTTGCGGAGACCACGTCATGGGCTGGGCCAGTTCTCTGGTCTCCCCCCCCGATGGCGACCTCAGCGATTTCATGGCCTCTTGTGAGAAGCTTCAAAAACGGGAGTGGCGCATCTTTCACGCTGGCCACGGCGCACCGATAGACACCCCCAACGCCCGGCTCGACTGGCTCATCACCCACCGAAAGGGCCGGAAAAGCGAAATCCTCAAGGCGCTCGCCACAGGCCCGGCAAGCGCATCTGACCTGGCCAAGCGCATCTACACGGACACCCCCCCGGCCCTGATCCCCGCCGCCACCCGCAACGTTTTTGCACACCTGGTTGATTTAGCAGAAAAAAACGTGGTTACTCCACGCCCTCACCTCTCCGAAAATGCCGAATTTCACCTTTCTCCAGAGCCCTGAATTTTTTCCAATCTTTGTCAAAAAACCCTCTGGACGGCCCGTATCGGCATTGCTATACGGTCCCTCGTGTTCCGGCGTAGCTCAGCGGTAGAGCAGTTGACTGTTAATCAATTGGTCGTAGGTTCGATCCCTACCGCCGGAGCCAAGAAAAGCTCTCTAGGTCACTGACTTAGAGGGCTTTTCTTCGCCCGCAACTTCTCGCGTAAGGCTGAAAAGTAAGGCTCGCGTAAGGCTCGGGGAGTTGCTGGAAGTGCCCGCCACTCTGACATCTGAACGCCTAACAACGCGCTGAGCAGCCACAATATATAGTGCAATCCCTGCCCCTCTCATCCATAATATACGAAAAGACGTGATTCCGGGGATTTTCAACTTATGACTGCACTTGCCGACCATATGCCCATCATAACTCCGTCGAAAGACGCGCTGAAAGAATGGGGCACACTCTGGCTAGGCGAAGAAGGATCGAATGGCAAAGCCAAGAAGGCCAATCGCTTCGACCGAAAACAGAGCATGGACTTCGGCAAGGTCTTTGATCAGGCATTTGGAGAAGCCCTTGCTGTGATGCTGGGCGGCATTACCCTGCGGAACATCAGCAGTCCATCACTCGTGCCCCCAGAGGCGAATTGTGTGGAAGTCGGGGAGACCCGGATAATCGGAGGCATCCGCCCGCAAAACTTCGATGCTGCATACCGACCTGACGGCCCACGGGTTGTCTATGACAGCAAGACTTTGAACGACACGGACAGCGTCCGCAAGAACTGGCAGAACATGGTGAATGACCTCGGCACCGAGGCAACCACCTGCCATACCCGTTTCCCCTACTGTGTTGTCGTGTTGGTTGTCGCGATACCACGCGATGCCCTCCCTGCGAACCAAGAGCGTGACCTCATCAGGACGCTGGAACGTCTGGGCTCGCGAAACGATGTCCTTGACCAAGCTCACCTAGCCGAGGCCATCGCATTCGTGGTCTGGGACCCGCACACCGGCGAACTGGACCCGGCAGCCCCAGCCCCTGACTCCCCTATCCGGTTGGAGAACGTGAGCAAGCGCATCTATGACGCCTACGTTGCACGCTACAAGGGCCTGCCGCCGCACGACGAATAATAGACTTATCCCCGCCTGCGCGTTAGGATGTTCTCAACATGTTCCAGACCAGAATGAGCCCATGAACTTCATCTCCAACAAGATCGCACCGACAAATCAGAAGCTCCGAGGAGGCTACTACACGCCGGTGTTGTTGGCGCGCTATGTATGCAAATGGGCGCTACGAGACGGTCAGGAGAAGGTTCTTGAACCAAGTGCCGGTGACGGGAATTTCCTTGCCGCATTGAATGATGCGGCGGGCGACAAGGGCGGCGTCCGTGTAACGGCAGTCGAGATCGACCGGGTGGAGATAGCCAAAGCCCGAGCGCGGTCTGCGGACCTGACAAAAATCGACGTCACATGGCGAAATGAGGACTTCTTTTCAGCCTACCGGAAACTGCCGAGGGACTTTGACGCAGTTGTTGGAAACCCTCCATTCATTCGCTTCCAACATTTTGACGCAGACAGCCGCGAGACCGCTTTCGACCATCTGCGAGAACACGGGTATCGCCCAACCAAGCTCGCAAATGCTTGGGCAGCATTCGTGCAGTTGTCGATTGAATTGCTTCGACCCGGCGGACGGCTGGCAATGGTCATCCCGGCAGAACTGCTTCAAGTGAAATATGCGGCAGAGCTGCGCGAACGGATCACGCAGATGTTCGACCATGTAGTGCTGGTCACATTTCAGAAGCTGGTGTTTGAAGGTATCCAGCAAGAGGTGGTCTTGGTATTGGCCGAGGGCAAGCGGGCTTCTGCTGGGGATCATTCCGTGGTCCATACTGTTGAGTTTGCCGATGCGGAGAGCCTGTTTTCGGTCGCGTCCCTTTCAGAGGTGATTGCTCACTCACCCGAGAAACATGCTCGCAAGGACGTAAAGTGGACGGCACTTTTCCTCCCCGATACCGCCTTCTCAAGCCTCGAACGGGCATACAGGAGTGAGGGCGTTCAAAAACTTGGGGACTTAGCAAAGGTCGAAGTTGGAATTGTAACTGGACGCAACAGTTTCTTTGTCATTGATGATGAACAGGCCCGCAATGTCCGCCTGAATGGCTTTTCCCAACCGCTAGTTGGGCGCACGTCCTCACTCCGGTCAATCTGCTTCAACAAGAAAGATTTTGCGGCGCACAGCGAGAAACACCCGTCGATATTGATAGATTTGAACGGTGTGCCCGAGGAGAAGCTTTCAGGCGAGCTGGTAGAATACATTCAAGAGGGCGAGCGTGCGGGAGTGCATAATGGATATAAGTGCAGCATCCGCAAACGGTGGTATGATGTGCCGTCGATCTATGTGCCTGACGCATTTCTTTTCCGACAAATCCACGACGCTCCTCTGCTGGTCGCGAACAAGGCCCGGGCGACCTCGACAGATACCATTCATCGCGTTCGGTTTCACCGCGAAGTCGCAGCAGAAACTGTTGCAGCGGCATTCTGCAATTCGCTAACCTTTGCTTGGGCAGAAGTGTGTGGCCGCAGCTATGGCGGCGGTTTGCTGGAATTAGAGCCCAGAGAAGCGCTGGAGCTTCCAATCCCATTGGAAGCCGCGTGTGCGGTTGACGAACAGAAACTGGACCGCATCTTGCGGAAAGGTGGGGTAGAGGCGGCCCTAGACTACTCAGACCCGATCCTTCTTGGCGAAGGTCTTGGCATGTCAACGGCTGAGGTTCGGGCCGTCCGGGATTGTTGGGTCCAATTGCGGGACCGCCGAAAGAACCGCAAGCACGCATCTAAGATAGCTGGGCCAAAGATGACATCAGCTCCCGCATAAGGAGTTGATGCGCCTACACCTAACAGTATCAGTGGGTTAAATCGCCGTTGACACAGTCTGCTTGCACTCAATAATATCACCATAGGTGGGCCACTCAGGCGCGCGGTCGATCAAATTCCTGTGGAACGGAAGCCCGGCGACGGGTTCGGCTAGGCCCTCATCACGGACGTAAAGACCACCCGTGAGCCGACACTGCAAGTGCAACCCCGGTTGCGCTGGCGTGTCGGCTTTTCTGTGCGCCCGCGAGGCCCGCGCCGACTGCCAGCGCTCCGAAACAGGAGACTGGAAATGACAACCATCAAACTTGATCAAGCGTTAGATACGCTGAACACGGCCCGCGCGCTTCTCAACCCGGATGTTGTGCACATCTACATATATGGAGACAACGAGGGTGTCGAAGTCGGTTGGCTTGCGCTGCCAACCGCGTCCGGCGGCGCTTTAGGTCACATCACCGATGCGGTTGAGGAAGCAGCCAAGGTCATCACCGGTGCGATGGGTGACTCAAGCAAGCTGATCCTATGCAGTGACCACCGCAACCGATGGGTATTGGTGCCTAACGACTGACACCCGTAGCCGCCCGGCACGGTGCCGGGCGGCGCTCCCACCCAAATCATGGAAGGAACACCCCATGGGGGAAGTATTGAACGTGGGCGACTACCGCCTGCTTGCGGCGCAGCGCGCCGCCACGCGGCTGATTGCTGACATGAAAGCGGTGCCGGAAAGCTACCCTGCTGACCTACATCGCCCGCTTGCTCTAGCCGCGCTGGAAGTCGCGGCGCTCGCCATTGAAACGATGCGCGATGAATTCAGTTGGCCCCTGCCCGAGGCGGCGGCCATCATGGGTGAAGAGCTTGCCGAGCTGGCTGAGAATGGACCGGAGGACGGGTCGAACACCATCTGGGTCCCCGCTAGGGCGCTCGCCCGTACTGGGGCCGAGGATCAGGACTGCCCTGACCCCGACTTCGCCTTGTTGCGGGATGCGGTCAGCGAAGTCGTCCAGCGCAGCACGGGCGATGCCAAAGACCGGAACGGACCTTGGACCGCACCGACCTTCTGGGCAACAAATGCCCATGACCCGGCACAGGCGGCGGTGATCCTGAAGGTTGCGCCCATCGTGGCAGAGGTCGCGGAGGACCTGCGGCTTGGCAGGCCGATGAAACGTGACCCGCTGGCTGCGATCCGGGCCATCATCTGACCCACCCCGGAAAGGCCGCGCAGGTTGTCCCCTGCGCGGCCCACCTTCCTTGGGATCACAGGTGGTGGCGGTCAGCCACCCCGGAGGCGTCCGGCTGCGGGGTCAGTGCAGGACCGGGCGGGGCATCCAGAGGTCGCGGCTGAACAGGCACCAGCCCAGTGCGACCTGCACGGCGCGGTCATGCCGCCGGATCAGGTGGGGCGGGGCCTTTTCGGGCTCACGGATCGCATCCACCCAAACATCGCGCCGGGTTCCCGGGTGACGGCGGCACAGGAGGCCGACGAGGCCCCCGAGCCGGGCGCGCGGGACGCGGTAGAGGCGCGCGAACTGCACGACCATCTCGGGCGTGGGCCAGCCGTCCGGGCTCGCCCCCTCGGCATAGGCGACCAGCGCGAGGTGCGCCTTGCGCAGCCGCGACGGGAACAGCCGCCCGTATGCCTCCGCGAGGTGCTCGGGCGTCATGCGCCACGTCCCGGGCCGGTGTAGGTGGCCCCGAGGCAGTCGCCCTGGAACACGCACGGCGCGAAGCCGCCCGCCGCCGTGGCCGCGACCTGCGTGGTGTCGAAGCCCGCGAAGGGAGTGTTGAGGTGCTGCACCAGCGCGTTGGCCGCGATGACCGCAGCCGCGCCGTCCGCCGCGTCCACGAGGGCGGCATGGATGCCGGAGGGGTTCTTGAGGTGCTCAGCGCCGCGCGGGCGGGTCACGAGGAACAGGGCCATATCAGGCTTCCTTCTTGTTGAGTGCGAGCTTCACCCGGTCAAGGGGGCGGGCCTTGCCCGCCTCATACTCGCGGTTTCGCATGATGGATCGGCGCGCGGCTTCGCGCACCTCGCGGATGGCGGCGTCAACCTGCCGCCACTCCTCGCCGCAGAGCCGTTCTGCCAGCTCTGCGGAGCTGAACGGGCGGGACCGTGCGGGCATCCGGTCGATGATCGTCACGAGGGCCGCGCCCAGAACCTTGTTCTTGGTGGCCGTGGCGAGCGCCGCCATGTTGCGCAGCTCCACGACGCCCGAGCCCTCAAGCTGGGCGAGGTAGGCGCTGCGCTCGGGCATCCCGAGGCCCACCCGCGATAACACCGTGACGGGCGATGCCCAGAGCATCGCGGTCATGGCGAGACTGTCAGACGCGGCCTGTAGCTCGCGCAGCCGCTCCCAGCGGGCGTCGGATGAATTAGCGACCACCTCGCGCCGGGCCGTGGCGGCTGCTTTGTCCGCCGCCGCCTGCTGGTCCTTGGCGTCGAAGCCCGCCCGGGCGAGGCTCTCAGCCGCATCGGCGGCGCGCTTGGCAACGCCCGCGTCCAGCGTGTCGATGAGTTGGCCGAACTTCTCGGCGCGGCGGGCCGCGACCTCGGCAAGCGAGATCACGTCAGCGGTTGCGAATGCGAGGGTGTCTGTCTGGGGGAGTTGGGGGGCTGGCTCTGCCATGCGGGGCTCCTCGTGCCTTGGGCACCGCCATTGGTGCGCCTTCGCTCCAATTATACCTTGGGTTGTGTGCACCTCAGAGCGCGATTACTTGTTGTCGGCCCAGTGGGCATATCGCGGGTCCCCGGCCTTGCCGAGCGCGGCCCGGGCCACCTTGGCGCGGCTGACCGGCAGGTGGGCCTCGTCAACCTCGGGGTCGCGCTTTCGCACCTCGCGCAGAGTTGCGACGTGCATCCCGAGGACCTGCGCAATGGTGGTCAGGTGGCAGCCGCGCCCGGCCAACTCCTCGATTATGGTGAGGCCCTTGGGCGTCACTTCCCAAGAGGTCCGGCCCTGTCCGCCGGGTCCCGGCGCAACGAGGCGCGCGGGAAGGTCATCATCAGTCATGGCTCTGCGGCCTCCCTGTCATACTGTTGCGAAACCCTCTGGGCGAGGCCCTTGCCGCACCGGAGCTGCCTTGCGATCCGGTCCATGCCCATCCCCTCAGAGCGGAGCTTGCGGATGGACGACACGAGGGCGTCAGATGCGGGCTTGCGGCCAATCTGCTTGCCCTGCGCGCGGGCGCGGGCCATCCCGGCTTTGGTGCGCTCGCTGATTATGTCGCGCTCAAGCGCGGCGAACACCGACGCCAGCCGCAGCATCGCCTTGCCGAATGCGGTGGTGGTGTCCACCGCCTCGCGGTCAAGGTAGAGGTCGCAGCCCAGCTCCCCCAGCTCCTCGAACAGGTCAACGAGCCCCTTCATGGTCCGCCCAAGGCGGGACACGTCAACGGCGGCGATAAGGTCTACCCGGCGGCGGCGGGCGTCCCGCATCATGCGCTCAAACTCGGGCCGGTCGCGGGCTGCGCCGCTGACAACCTCGACATGCTCAGAGACGACGCGCCACCCCGCCCGCTCCGCGACCTCACGCAGGCGGATAAGCTGGTTGTCGGTGTGCTGGTCGGCTGTGCTGACGCGGGCGTATAGGGCGGCGCGGCGGGTCTTGCTGTGTTCCATTGTCGTGCTCCATTTCTCCGGGCTTGGGGCGAGCCCAAGTACGAGAACGTAGCGTGAACGGTGGGCGCAGGTCTACCCCCTAGGCGTTCGGCTTGGGGGTGGTTTTCTTGTTGTGTCTCGGGGTGTTGCGGGCGTGGGCTTCGCGCTGGCTGTTGCGCGCTACCCTTCCGGGGTGGGCTTGGTGCTGCCGGTCCAGCGACCTGTGGCAATCTCTTACCGGCCCTTTTTAGCGCGCCGCACAGCATGTGTTGCGGTGTCATCCCCTGCCCAGCGACAGACACACCAGAGCCGTAACGCCCTCCGTAACGCCTCGCGTATCCCCCTGCCGACTACGGCTAACCGACACTCCCCCAACCCTTTTTCCTACCGTAACCCCCGTAACCCCCCTAGAGGTAAGAGTAGAGGGAGAGGCACCGAGGGACCGTCTCCTTGGGCCTCGCCTCCGCGTCCGGCAGATCTAGGGAGCCGGGGGATACGGGGAGCGACGGCGGTTACGTTGGGCATTTCCCCCACCGTTCCAGAGCCTTAGGCGTAATGCCCCCCGCTGGCCGTAACCGCCTCAGCCATCCCACGGGGCGGGATCAGGGTCCCCATCCGCCACCTGAGCCACGCCCTCCAGCTCACCATCGGGACCGAACCGGGGCACGAGGCGGGGCACGCTCCCCTCGCCCCGGACATAGCACCACTCGGGGTGCGGCAGCCCGAATCGGCGCTGGCGCCTCTCGAAGCCCAGCCGCCGCACGGCGTCCCCGAGGCGCTCGTTGTCGTCCTGCGTCCGCTGGCCTGCCAGCCTGCCGACGATGCGCCACGCATCCACCGCCCGGAGCTTGCCCGCCATCTCCTCCCCGAGAGCTGAGTGGAGCGTCTCATAGAAGGGCTCCTCCACCCGCCGGGCGTCCTGCTCGGCCTCGGCGTCCGCCCACAGGTCAGGGTCCAGCCGGATCGACACCCCCTCCGCCTCGCGCGCCGCCGCCTCTGCCCAGAGCTGGTCCCGGTCGCGGCGCAGGGCATCAATATCGAAGGCACCAACAGCGACGGGCCAGAACCGGCGGTTGCCGGTCGTGTCGCGCAGGTATCGGCTGTCATTGGTCGTGCCCACGATCACGCACTGGCGCGGCACCTCGCGCTCGCGCCGGTCATAGGAGAGCCTGCCCCTGTCATGGCTCCGGGAGAGGAAGCCCTTGAGGTGCTGCGCACCGCCCTTCTTCATCCCCTTCAGCTCACCCGCCTCAACGATCCACTTGCCAGCGAGCCCCTCGATCACGCGCTTGCCCTCGGCGTTCAGCGGCAGGTCATCTGTGAACCACTCATCGCCGCCCGCCAGCACCTTGAGCGCCGTGCTCTTGTCCTTCCCCTGATCGGACTCAAGCACCAGCATCTCATCGAACTTGACCCCCGGCTGGCGCACCCGACGGACGGCAGCGACAAGCACCAGCTCTCCCACGGCCCGGGTGTAGGGCGTGTCCGCCGCGCCGCCGTAGGTCGTCAGCCAGCGGTCCACCCGGGGCACCCCATCCCAGCGCAGCGAGGCGAGGTAGTCCACGATGGGGTGGAAGGCCCTCTGCCGGGCATGGTCGGTCAGCACCCGGTTGAAGAAGTCCAGCGTCGGGCGGAAGCCGAACCGCTCGTCAATAGCCAGCCAGAGCCGGTTGCTGGCATCATCGTCAAGGTTCGGCCCGAACCCGTCCAGTCCCTCAACCGTCGCCCGCCCCGCAAGCAGGTCGTGGCGCAGGCTGACCCCGAGGCGGCGGAGTGCCACCCGGACGTTGTGCTGCGAGTCACGGTAGGGCCGCCCGTCCTTGTCCTCGTGGAAGCTGTTGTCCGCCTCCTCGCAGGCGTCCCGGACCTGCTTGCGTGCGTATCGCTCAGAGCCCTTCTGCGCGCGGACGTGCTCACTGATACCAAGGTCAGGGTCCAGCAGGACGCCCAGCATGTCCGCGTCACTGCAATCGGCTCGGGCCATCTCGCAGGCCACCCACCAGACAGCCTTTGAGCGGTCCCCCTGCCACGTCCCGTCCGGGGCCAGCGCGCCATCCCAGCGGCCCACATCGTCCGGGTCGTGCCCGTTGACGATCACGCGCTTGCACAGGTCAGAGACCGGCAGCGAGGCGAGGTCCACGCCCACCGCCGGGGCGGCAATCACTGACCGGGCTGCGGCACCACCTCCCGGTCGCGTGGCGCTGGTGAAGTCCGCAAGGCTGTAGGTCCGGCCCCAGTCAGCATCCACCACCCGGGCGAGCGCGGGCTTGCGGCCCTTCTTGCGCTTCTTCTCGTTGGGCACGTTCACGGTCCCGGGCAGCCGCATGATCCGGTCTGCGTTGCGGCAGTTGTCTGCCTGTAGCGCGACCTCAATGTGCAAGTTGCGCCCCTCCACCGTGTCCCAGAGCCGGGCCAGGTGCGCGTCAAGCTCCGCCTGCTCGGCTGCGTCCAGAGGGCGCGCACCCTGCTTCCCGGCCCGCCAAGCCAGCCGGGCCAGCTCCGCAGAGCCGCCCACGGGCACGTCCTCATCCAGCACCCAGAAGGCTTGGAGCCCACCGCCGCTGAAAGTGATTACGGTCGGCACTGGCTCCATCCCGCGCAGCAGCCGCAGGCCGCGCCGCAGCTCGGAAAACCGCCGCTCACCCGGCCTCGGGTCCACGTCCACATGGAGGGCGTGGACGGCGGCGATTGCGCCCTTGTTGGGCTTGCTTTCCACCTCACCGTAGACCTCGTTGACAGTGAAGTAGATGTTCTCGCGCCCCTGCCGCTGGTCAATCCAACCGCGCATCGACGCCGCCCCGGCATCGGTGCCGCTGAACGTCGCCGTGGTGGTGCGCCTGTCAGGCACGATGGAGGTCAGGACCCAAGGCCCGGACGGGCACCACTTGCGCAGGAAGTCCACGGCACCATCGGTGTCGCCCTTAGGCCCCAAGTCTTTCTGGTCGGCTCCGGTGGCATCCCGGGCTATACTATCCCCGATGATGACGCGATGACCCGTCCGGTCTTCTCCTGTGCCCCCGGTGTGCTGCTCTGCGCCGGGGGTTTTCTTTTCGTGGTGCTCCATCACTGCACCTCGCCGGGCTCGACACGGTGCTGCTCCATCCACTCGCGCAGGTCCGCAATGCGGTAGCGCACGAGCTTGCCCGATGCACGGGTGAAGGCAGGGCCACGGCCCTCCTTGCGCATCGTCTCCATCCCGCCGGGGGTCAGCCCGAGGAGCGCGGCGGCATGGGCCGTGTTCACATATTCAGGGGGTGGAGCGAGGCGGCCACTGGCAATGCCATCGGCCAGCTCCCTCGCCACGAGCTTTGCGAATTCAACGGGGTCGTCCATCTGAGCCTCCTGCCCCGCATGGGGGCTTCAAGAGGCTCGCGGATGGTCCTTAGCGTCCGCGACGTGGGGCCTAGCCGCACCTGCCAATGGCAGGCTCCCCTCCTAGGGATTGATAGCGACCGTTGTGCCGAGGCCCGCCGGTTTCCAATTTCAGTGTCGGGACTATACCGGGTTAAGCCGCGCTGCGTCTACCCGCTTGTTCTTGTTGTTGGAGCAGGTCCATGACGGTCGTGCTGATCCGTTGCTGGGCGTCCATCAGGTCCGGCCAGAGCCCCTCGCGCGAGCCGTAGGTGCCGGAGTGTACATCGCCGCGCTGGCTGTGGTTCATCAGCTTCTTGGACAGGTTCTCCTCCACCCCGGCCCAGACACAGGGGTTGCGGGAACGGTTGAGGACGCCGCCCGTGGCCGCTGCACGGCAGCTTGGCCTCGGTGGTGGCGAACAGCGACATGTGCCCGGCGAAGGTGCCGCGCTTGGCCTTGGACGGGTCCCCGGGGAAGATCCACTCACGCGACAGGGCGGGCTGATACATCCGGCCCGCGCGCCGCGCACGGGCGAGGCAGGCCAGCATCGGGCGTGTCAGGGGGATGTCGTATGCCCGCGCCTTGCCCCCCTTGGGCGTCGGGATGTGGAGCCGCCGCGCCGCCACGTCTAGGTGCTCCCAGCGGGCGGTTGCGATGGCCCCGGCCCGGCTGCCCGACAGCAGCAGGAGAAGCTGGAACTCAGCGCGCACCCGGTTCTCCATCCCCTGATATGCGGCCCACCAGCCCGGCAGGTCTAGCCGCGTCATGGCACTTTCGCGGGCCTCCTCGCGGTTGAACGTCACCTGCCGCGTCGGGTGCCAGCCGTCCGCGTCTGGGCGGACGTGGCCGCGCTCAAGTGCCCAGTTGTAGATCACGCGCAGGGTCCGCATCGCCCCGTTAGCCGCGTAGCTGCCGCCGTGTTTGGGGTGGGTCTCGCCCGCCGTGATGGCGTCATGCCGGGCTGCGACACGGGCCGCACCCTCCGCCGTCGCAAGGTCGGACAGCGGCGTGTCGGCCCAGATGCCCAAGAGGTGTTCGGCCTCCACGGCGTTGCGGTAGCTGTAGACCGTCGCCGGGCTCCGGCCTGTGCGCTCAAGGTGTGCCCGGTAAAGGTCCCACGCCTGCCCGAGGGTCACGCCCGCCTCGGGCCGCTTGATGCCCTCGCCCGCGAGGATCGCGGCCAGCTCGCCCTTTGCGGCGGCGCGGGCGTCCTTGACACTGACCTCCGGGAAGGCGGCGAAGGCCCGGCGGACAGTCTTGCGGCGCTTGCGCATCCGCTCATCGAGCACCCGCACCTCGGTCTGGACAACCCAGCTCTTGGCCGTCTTGCCCACCTTGAGGTAGAGCCCGGGCTGGTCGGTGTCCGCAACGAGCCGCTGGCCCGAGGGGAGGAAGGGGAAGCGCGCGGCCATTGCGTCGGTGAGGCGGGCCTTCTTGGGCAGCTCTGTCATCTGTGTTCTCCGGTCTGACGTAAGGCTCGCGTAAGGCTCGGGTGCGTTCCGAGTATCTGTGCGGAGCCGTCTATGGGTGGGCAGATGCGTCCCAAGCCCTTGTTTTCGCTTGACTTAACCTACGTTAGCCGCCCAGCAGCCGTCTAGCCCTAAGAACTGTTAATCAATTGGTCGTAGGTTCGATCCCTACCGCCGGAGCCAAAATCTCCTAGAGATTACAATATGATAAAGGCCGCCCCGAAGGGCGGCTTTTGTCGTTTTCGGTAGGCTCTGCAACAACTCTACAACATTTTCAGTGAACCGGCGATGCATCAGACTCTTTGAATTGAGCGGTTATCGTGCCACCACGCTTGGCGCGTTGGAGAGCACCCCACAGCGGCGTTCCGAAGACGGCTTGCTCATCTGCAATGCAGAATAGTTCGAAAAATCCTGCGCTGCTGACAACAGCCATGGCTTCATCTCCGGTCATTTTTCCAACGGCGGGGAAATCTCCACAGAGCGTGATGGCCAGATCACCATCTTCATCTGCGCCGAACTCTACATACTCGCAGGAGAAGCTCTTAACGGGGAAGTCAATATTCATTGTGTGGCCCTTTCTCGGCTCATAGGGTGGTTAGTGAGTCCGATATGGAGGAAACCTAGTGAACGCGCGTGTCTGCCCCGGTGACGGGAACGCCAACAACTCAGATGAGCGGATAGCCATCCACCCCGAAGATATGGCGAAGGCCATCGAACTGGGGATTGTGCCTGATGAAGTTGTTGCGGCGGGCAAAACCCACGTCACACAGGACGAGATGCACCTCTACTCTACTCTCGACGAAACCAACTTCATGTCTACTGGCATGACTGCATGGCGGGCGATTGCGTTTGCTTTGGAACGCGACTTGGCCCTGCCGGTTTGGGTCAAACAGTATCTTTCACATGTCGCCAGCGGGATCGAAGATTGGGCAGCGCTGAACGAACATCCGAGCGCATTGAAGGCGATTCTGCATCTGGAGGGAAAGCGATTCCAAAAGGACGAAAGCCGTGACCCGCGCTGGGTATACGAGGCCATCTGCCAAATGCGTGAAGACGATCCGAAGGCCTCAGTCGCAAGCCTTGTGCGAGAGTTCCTGAAAAAGTTCCCGGAGGCCGGTGACAAGCCAGAAGAACGGGTCAGGCAGAAATACTACCAGGGCAAGCGGCTCGCAGAGAAAGGTGAGGACTACAAGGGACGTGGGCGGAAGGGCGACATCCTTGGATCACCGAACATCGTCACGAGCGAACTTTATGAGCCGCCTGACTTTTGACTCCGCAATCTGTGATTGACTCCCTGCGCGGCTTTTGATCCAAATTCCTGAAGGGCGTGGAGCCTAGGTGAGGCGCGACCTACCCGGCCCTTATGGGGTCGATGACGTCCATTTCGGGAAACTGATTTGGCGACAGTGGTTTGAGAGAGAAATTAAGCGCCTAAGCAAAAAAGCCTTCGACAAAGATCGCAAGCAGGCGGAAAAAGAAGAAAAGTACAGAGAGAAATTTGAGCGGAGGACTGGAGGTGTGGCAGGTATTCCTGCCACGAGAGCGCGGACACCGTTGCATCGCCACTTTGATCCTAAACATTGCAAACGCAATGCGAATGCCATCGCCACTGCAATTTGGCACAAGATTCTCGACGAAAACTACGATCCCGAACCCGCTGTATTATTCGAAATTCCGAAACCAGACGGGTCAAAACGCGAAGTTACTGCGTTTGGGATACCAGACGCGGCAGTGGCGAATGTTCTACTTCGCCGGACTCTTAAACGGAACAAAAAGAGACTTTCGCCAAATTCTTACGCATACCATCCAGACAAGAACGTTTTCGACGCAATCCTTGCACTTCGTGACTTTGACAAGGATGGCAAGCTTTTTGCGGTTCAAATTGACTTTGAGAAATACTTTGACAACATTCCGGCTAGCTATCTCAAACGAAAAATATCTGATCGCTCCACAGTGAGCCTTACACCTCATGAGCGCCACATCTTCGAAGCATTCCTTCACCACCGCTTGGGGAATTCGGAAGCTCATCGAACATCGACTTTCAAAAGAAAGGTAAAGGGCACACCGCAAGGTTCCTCGGCATCTCTATTCCTAGCAAATCTTGCCAACCATGATTTGGACAGAAAACTGTCTGCGGAGTCTGGGAAGTTTGTCAGATTTGCAGACGATGTAGTTGCGATCTGTGGCAGCTATGAGGAAGCGCAGCGCTTAGAGCGTTGTTTTGATCGGCATTGCTCGGATAGTGGATTAATCATCAATCGGCGAAAGTCACCGGGGATCGCGGTTATCTCCGACTATCCACATGAAATTCGAACGATAAACGATTTCACGTACTTGGGCTACGGTTTCAGGGATTCCGGTTTGACTATGCCTGAAAAGACTAAGCGCAAACTTCAACAAAAGGTCTCCCGCCTCATCAACATCTATCTCATCAACTCCCTATCGCACGGCTTCAATACGAAGCGCGCCAATCGGAAGAGAAAATACGATTGGGACTTGTTGGGGTTAGTTTATGAGCTTCGTCGAGGTTTTTATGGTGGATTAAGAGAGCAGGACATTCAAGATTTCTTGTACCATCAGGGAAAGCTAAAAGCGATGCGCGGTCTGATGGGTTTTTATTGCCTTATCGAAGATCCGCGAGTTTTGAAGGATTTAGATGGTTGGGTTGTCAATATTGTGCGTCGCGCGTGCGTGGAGCGCAGGCGAATTCTTCGAACCAAGTATCGTAGAAACTGCCCAACACCGTCCAACGAAGAGTTGATACTTGGAACTTGGTTTGATCAAACCGCGTGGCGCGACGAAAACGACAGTGCCGAGGATGTTGAGGCCACCTTTCCTAGCCTAGTTCGCGGTTGGCGAGCCGCGAGGAAGCACTTCTTTACCTTCGGATTGGAAGGCGTGCAGGCACCGGGATATGACTCCTCATTCGACGTTTCATCTCTGTTCGACGCTTTCGAATACTGATCACCAATAGCCCTTGAGCGGCACTTGCCCGATATGTGCGCCAACACTGCGGTGATCGGATAGCCAAAGCGCCAGCGCAGCGGAAACGGCGAGGTCAGCGTGACCGAACTTCGTGCCGCCTTCGATCTTCACGCGCCCGCTTGACCCCACATCGGCTTCGAAGCTCTCAAGCTCTTGGCGCATGAGGTCACGGGCCTCGAAGTTGCCGATGGACAGGTCGCCCGTGTGGATGGCCGAGTTCAGCGCCGACAAGAGCCGGGTGCGCCCCACATTGTTGAAGGTGCGCCCGCGTTCGGTGGTCTCGGTTTCGTTCTCCCCGGCCACCATCTGAACGCGGGTGTGCGGCAGATGGTCAGCCCGCACGATCTCGCGGCGGCGTTTGGTCAGTTCCTGCCGCCCATTCGCATCGTAATATGGCACCCGCTCATCCAGCAGGATGGAGTAGGCATTTTTGTCTTGGGCCTGCGCAATGTCGAGGCCCACGAGGAAGCGGCGATAGCCTTTGACGATCTCAACCGCCGGGTCCGCGTTAGGCAGGATCAAATCCTCGCCCTGTTCAACCAAGTCCTGCATAGAGGTTCCCCAATCTCAATTCTGGTGTTTCAGTGAAGGCAGCGGCAATTGCCGCCGAGTCGAAAAACTGCTGGCCCCGTCCCATCCACGATAATCCGTGCTCAACATCGAATTCGAACTTGGACAGCACTTTGCGCTGCCGCTCGACGAGTTTCGCCATGCGCGGCAGGTCGAGGGAACAAGCCCGGATACGTTCGACTTCGGGATACATTTCCCTGTCTGACCACATCTCATATGCCTTGCCCGATTTGCCGCCCGGTGTGGTGATCAGAATTGTTTTCGCGTTGTCTTCCGCGATGCTAAGTGTCGAGCCATAGACGGCATCTGGGATGAACGCCGCTTCGTCGAACAAGAGCAGGCCATTCTTGACGCCATAGCCACGGGCCTGCTCGCCATCTTGACCAGCCGGAACACAGACTACGGACGAGCCGTTTTTCAGGTGCATCTCGGTCATGGTGCGCCGCTTGGTTTCGATTGGCAGCGCCATCTTTTCCCATGTGTAGGCGATCTTGGCGAACAGCAGTTGAGACTGCGCCAGCGTCTTCGAAAGGATGATCACTTGGTGTTCAGGCTTGGACAATTCCTGGCCTGCCATGACGCCGATGGTGGTCGATTTGCCGATCCTGCGCGACGCCAACACCATGATGATGTCCGAGGTGGAATTCATCAGCCTGCACTGCCAGTCGTCAGGCGGGCCACCGACTACCCGCTCAAGCAGGAGTTCGGGCTTTACCCGCTCATGCAGTGTGCGGAGGAAAAGGCCCAGATCATTCGACATCGAGCGGAATCTGCCGGTCTTGGACCACCTGCCGGAAGGTCTCGAACGCGTCCGGGTGCGCTTGAAACACAACCCACAGAACGTCCATCAGCTTCTGAACGTCGGGATGCTCGTTCAGGCCCAGCACGATTGTCGTCTTTTCGCGAAGGTTCGAATAGACCTTGAGCAGGTTCTCGTAGCTCTTGTTCTGGTCCCGGAGCAACTGCATCATCGGGGCCAGCACATCCATCAGGTTATCACCCTCGACCATATCGTTAAGGGTCCGGTACAGCCGCCTCTGCTCCTTGAGGATGCCCTCAATGCCACCTTCGATCTTGTCTTGGGCGGCGTTCACTTCCTGATCGAGCGAGGTAGCGTCCAGCTTGTTCGCCTCGACCAAAACAATCTTCTCGACCTCCGGCGTGATAAACCGCTTACGGAACCGGGTCAGGCTTTCCAGATCGACACAGCACCGTTGCGCAATCTCCTTGAATTGACGGCGGCGCAGCACGCAGTCGAGAACCACCTCGACCACATTGGACCTGTCGCGGTTTGATGCCGCTCCTTTGATAGCATTTACTGCAACAAAGGAGACTGACTATGGGACTGAAACGGACGGACGAATTCCGCCAAG